>OGWZ01000001.1_pt1 | contig 411613 bp, 378 predicted proteins | sample 1576141 | NCBI WGS metagenome assembly OGWZ01 (sample SAMEA3541512, study PRJEB24748) | human gut metagenome | biome: human gut; feature: human-associated habitat; material: faeces | place: China | collected 2012
GATTGCACAGTACGCAGGCAAATGCACCTGCAAGCATCCATACGGCATCTGGCAGTACACCGGCAGCGGCAGGGTCAATGGCATCGTTGGAGACGTAGACAGAGATATTGCCTATAAGGACTATCCTGCTATCATCCAGCGGGCAGGACTGAACAGAGGGGTGTAAGACGATGGAAGTGGATTTGACACAGATTATGGTGATCCTTGTGACACTGGTTTCGGCGGTGATGACCGGCATTTTGTTTCCGCTGATTCGCTCCAAGGTGAGCGCAGCACAGTGGGAGCTGATCAAGGAGTTTGCCGTCGCAGGCGGCGGGATGCTGGCGCTGTTGATTGAGAATTTGGTGCAGAGATAAAACTATGACTAAGCTAGGACTAAATCTATGACTATCCAGGACTAAAAAAGCCCTCCTCGGAAGTATCCGGGGAGGGCGATTTTTTGTGTCTGAATATATTAATCATTGGCTTGTTCTTTTGGATTAACGATAAATTTTTCTTCCAGCGAATTTCTTTTTTCCAAAAGTCTTTTCTCAAATTCCTTATTTTGTGCTTTTGAAATTGGTCCGTCAGAGTCAGAACTACTTGATAATAAGGAAATCAAATGCTCGATTCCCTTGATGGTCTCTGCATATGTATTGGTAAAATTATCAATAGGTAAAAAACTTATCATAAAATCTTTTATAAAATCATATCTTGAACTTTTTAAATTGGACCAATATGTATAAATTGCATTTGCAAAATCAATATTAATGCCTCCAAGATATTTTTGTAAATCTTCATTTACGATTTTGCTATTATTGTTGTTTAAGGCTTGGATCAAAACAGTTCTTTTATTAAGTAAATTTATGTCATTGCTGCTTTTTTCCAGTAAGGTTACTGCTAAGTCAATACCTGGATAAGTACTATATAGATTTTCCCTATCCTCCGGAGAAAGTTCATAGTGATATTTAAAAAGATCTGTAGCTTTTCCTGAGGAAATATCATCAATTCGTATTTGTATAGCAGAAACCAGCATGGATATATTTAGCGGAATTACTGGAATATTGTACTTAGAAGCCTCCAAGAGAATTTGAAAAAATTTAGAATAGTCAGATAAGTCAAAGTGATTTTGATGTATAGTATTTGTCAATTCTAAAATACCTTTTTCCCATATGTCATCATTGATGTTTAAAATGTTGTTCTCTCTTAAAATGATTCTTCCGGGGGTATTAGATTTATAGAGTTGTAATTCTTTTCGAAATGTTTCTTCGCTCCATATTCCCTGTTCGATCCAAAGTGACATAGCATCATTACTTTTTGAATCGGAAACTGATTCAACATGTTTGCTCATAGTAAAACAAAATTTTTCAAGAATTTGTGTGTAATATTCTGAGGGGATATTTTCAGAATTTATCACTCTGTAAAATCGCTCAAAATCTTGTATCGTTGATTTCAAAACACGGATATTTTTGTGATTTTGTAAGAACTGGATCAAATAAACTTCTTGAGTTTTTAAAAACGAAATATAGTTATGGTCAATTGTTTTGTAGTCCTCAATAACTTTTTTAACTACATCCATAAAATCAGGACTGTACCTTATTGTACGGCAAACCAGTTTTTCTTTCATGATTGTATATATTTGGTTTGTTGTTTCTTTTTCTTTGATGTAATCTTCATTTGCTATCAGGATAGTTTTAATCTCACTACCTTCTACATAAGCGTTAATTGCACCCAGCAATTCCTCCATATTCATTGGACAACGTTCTAGATCATCAAAAATAAGGATAACTTTGCCCAATTTATCGCGAGGAGGAATTTGAACCAAATTATCCCAAGCACCAGCAAAGACTTGAGCTGCCCCAAAGAGAGATTTTAACGAAACATCTTTTTCGGTCAACTTAATATCTGTTTCGGTAAGAAATTTTGTTAAAGCATATTTAGTGTTTAATAAAATTCCTTTTTTCCCTTGTGATACTTCTGGAATAGATATATTTTTTAAAATATATTTTTCTTTGAGTTTTTTGTCTAGTATCTCTCTACTTGTGATTCCAAATAGAGAAATACTGATAATAGAGGTATTACTGTAAAACCAAGGAAGCTGAGGTAGAATATTTTCGAAAAAGTATGTTTTTCCGCTTCCCCAGTTGCCGTTTACTAAAAGAGCTCCAGAGGTATTTTCCTGTTTGCAGTAATATTCTACTTCCTGTACAAAATCCATAAGAAACCTCCATCAACAAATTAGAATCATTATTTTCTCTATTATACATCCTTCACCTACTAAACACAAGATCTATTCTGTACCGCAAAAGGTAGGGATTCTTGTACCTTTGGGTGAATATAGCAAAATCAAAAGTGTCAGTCAAACGTCAGTCACGCATAATTTTGTCATAAACGCAAAACCCCGGAAATTCGCATCAAAATGCGAATTTCCGGGGTTTTGCGTTTGGGGCTAGAGATGGGAATCGAACCCACGACCTGCTGATTACGAATCAGCTGCTCTACCGACTGAGCCACTCTAGCGGATAAAACCTATATACTATTATACCGCATAATCAGGATAAGGTCAAGAGAGATAGAAAAAATTATTACTTTTATTTTTGAAAGTTGACAGGAGTGGATGATTGTGCTATAGTAGGAAAATACTTGAGGGACCGTTATTTTAAATATTTTATTGCGCAGATTTTGAAGCATTATTGTGCGATTTATAAATTTTGGGAGTGGACGAGGGGGAAAATGTATGCCGCAAGTTGTGAAAACGATGCAGCCGGAGTTAATGGCTCAAATGGAGCTTTTGCTCCGCATTGTGGTGGCGGGCGTCTGTGGTGCCTTCATAGGGTTGGAGCGACAGAATCGACTGAAGAACGCAGGGTTAAAAACCCATCTTCTGGTGGCGCTGACCAGTGCGCTGATGGTTGTGATTTCAAAGTATGGATTTTTTGATGTGATCTCCCAAGGTCTTTCGGTGGATGCTTCGCGTGTTGCGGCAAGTGTTGCCAGCGGAGTCGGTTTTCTGGGAGCAGGACTGATCCTTGCCGGCAAGCATGAAATCATGGGGGTGACCACCGCCGCAGGAATCTGGGCTACGGTCGGAATTGGGATGGCATTTGGCGCCGGTATGTACTTTTTAGGGACGAGTGCAACGTTGGTGATTTTGTTTTCACAGTTCCTTCTGCACCAAAGGTTCATCACCTCCAATGAATATTTTGGCGAGCGCGTCACAGTGACGCTACTGCCGTCGGATGACGCCTTAGAACGATTCCAGCAAAGCCTTTCCCAAAATAAATTTGAAATGTCGGATATTAAGGTAAAGTCCAGCGGTGCGGAAGCGATAGAAGTTCGCTTTGTTGTTCGCATCAAGGGACTTCATCAAATCGGTCCACTCGGCGACCTTTTAAAACAGGATAGCCAGGTGCAGAGCTTTTCTATCAGCAAACTGGTGTGAGTAAAACTTGTCGGGAAAATGTGCAGAATATTTTTTCGCAAAACAATCTTTCGCAAAGTTTTATGGAAAGAAAGGGTTTGAAGGGCTTGCAAATGATTAAAAAATATGGTAATCTATAAAGGAAGTATACAAGCGAAAGGGGCCGATCGACTGTCCATGGCAGCCGTTGCCGTTTTCCTTGTCAGCGTGAGCGTTGTTGTAAGGAAAGAGTGGGGTTCTCCCGCTCTTTTGTTTTGTAAGTTGACATCACTACCGCGACAGAAATGAAAGGAAGGAAACCGTTTTGGCAACATCAAAAAAACCAAATACTGTTGACACTGTCACCGCCCTGGCACAGCCTGTCGTGGCAGAAATGGGCTTGCAGCTGTGGGATGTCCGCTTTGAAAAGGAGGGCGCTTCCTGGTATCTGCGTCTGTTTATCGACAAAGAGGGCGGCGTCACCATCGACGACTGTGAAAATCTTAGCCGTCGGATGGATAAAATCCTGGACGAAGCAGACCCAATCAGCCAGTCCTACTATTTTGAGGTGTCCTCTCCGGGCATCGGCAGAGACCTTGTTCGTCCCTGGCACTTTGAGCGCTATCTGGGAGAGCAGATCGAGGTCAAACTCATCCGCCCGATGCAGCTGGAAAATGGCAGCAGCCTGCGGGAATTTGTAGCTCCGCTGTGCAGCTGTGACGACCAGACCATCACCGTCGAGCTGGACGGACAGCAGCTGACCATTGAGAAGAAGGACGCCGCTTACATCCGTTTATATGAGCAGATCAGTTTTAAGTAGCATTGTGCGGATCACATCATCCGCAAACAGGAGGAAAGAACGTGAGCACCATCAACAGTGAGTTTTTCGAAGCACTGGCTTTATTGGAAAAAGAAAGAGGCATCCCGATGACCTACCTGATCGAGAAGATCAGCAACGCCATTGCGGTTGCCATCAAACGTGACATGGGTGGCAGCGAAAACACCATCGTGGAGATCGATCCGGTCAAGCGCCGCTTTTATGTAGCGGTACGCAAGCAGGTGGTGGAAGAGGTCGAGGACCCGGAAAACGAAATCACCTTACAGGATGCTACCAAGTACAGCAAGGTGGCACATGTGGGCGGAATGGTAGAGATTCCGCTGGAAACCAAGCAGTTTGGACGAATTGCTGCACAGTCGGCAAAACACGTCATCCGTCAGGGCATCAGCGAGGCAGAAAAAGGTCAGCTGGTGCAGAAGTATCAGGATAAGAAATATGAAATCATCTCGGTACCGGTCCTCAAGATTGACGAGGTTAAGGGCAACGCTACCGTTGAAATCGACAAGAGCGAAGCCATCCTGCCAAAGAGCGAGCAGGTTCCGGGCGAGGTGCTGCATGAAGGTCAGCGCATCATGGTGTATGTCGTAGACGTTCTGACCGGCGGCAAAAATCCAAAGCTGATGATTTCCCGTACCCATCCGGGGCTGATCAAACGTCTGTTTGAGATGCACACCCCGGAAATCAAGGACGGCACGGTGGAAATCATGGCAGTTTCCCGTGAGGCAGGCTCCCGTACCAAGATTGCAGTCTGGAGCAAGGACGAGAACGTTGACGCAGTCGGCGCTTGCATCGGACCGAAGGGTTCCCGCGTCTCCGCCATCGTCGAAGAGCTGGGCGGCGAGAAGATCGACGTCATCAAATACAGCGAAAACCCGGAGGAGCTGGTGGCAGAAGCCCTTTCTCCGGCAGAGGTCGTCCGCGTTCTGGTGGACCCGACCGGCGCCAAAAACTGCAAAGCCATCGTACCGGACAGCCAGCTTTCGCTTGCAATCGGCAACAAGGGACAGAACGTCCGTCTGGCAGCCCGTTTGACCGGCTGGAAGATCGACATCGGTCCACAGAGTCAAGAGCAGGAGATTGTCGAGCAGCATGAGCAGCTCAAAGCACAGACCCAGGCAGAAATCGACAAAGCAGTGGACGATCTGTTCGCTGATGATTTCGATTTTGAATAATCCGATTTCGATTCGCAATACAAATTAGAGAAGGCAAAGGAGGCGCAGGAGGATGAGCGCTGCTACACCACAAAAAAAGATGCCGGTGCGGATGTGTACCGGGTGTCGGGAGCACAAGCCGAAAAAAGAGATGATCCGCGTCGTTCGCTCCCCACAGGGAGAGATCAGTCTGGACTTTACCGGCAAGCAGTCCGGCCGAGGCGCTTACTTGTGCAAAAGCTGTGAGTGCCTGCAAAAGGCGCGCAAGACCCGTCAGCTCGAGCGCGCGTTGCAGACTGCCATCCCGGAGCAGGTGTACGAACGGCTGGAGCAGCAGATGCAAAGCGAAGGAGGCACACAGCAATGACCACAGCGCAGCAGCAGCTTGCCACCCTTTCGATGGCGCGCAGGGCAGGACGACTTGTTTTGGGCTTTGAGCGGGTGGTCGAGCAGATGAAGGAAGGTCAGCTGTGTGGGGTCTATTACACACAGGACCTTTCCCCAAAAAGCCTGAAGGAGCTGCTTTTTTACGCAGAGCAGCACAAGCTGCAGCCGATGTGTTTGCAGCTGACCATGCAGGACATCCGGCAGGGCTGCGGCAAACGCTGCGGCATTGCCGCTGTAACGGATGAAGGTTTTGCATCAAAAATGAACAGCCTTATCGATTAGCAATACAAGACAGGCAGGACAAAAGCATTCCTGGATAAAAGGAGGCGTATGTTTGCATGATAAATGATAAATACAGAATCAGCGAGGTCGCAAAGGACCTGAACGTCCCGATGAAGGAACTGGTGGAGCTGCTGGAAAAGCAGTTCCCGGGTGAAAAAAAGCGCACCACCGCCCTTAGCAATGAAGAGCTGAATTTTGTTTTTGAAACCTATACGCAAAAAAATCAGATGGACAGCCTGGACAGCTATTATGCGTACCGCGAGGAATCCAAGGTGCCGCAGGCAAAGTCCAAACCGGAAAAGGAAAAGAAAGAACAGCAGCAGAAAAAGGCACAGCCAAAGCCGGAGGAAAAACCGGCGGAAGCTGTGGCTGAAAGCCCGGCAAAAGAAGAACTGCCGCAGGTCAAGGAGGCTGCAAAATCCCAACCGGCACAGCCAGAAGTAAAACCGGAGCCAAAACCGGCAGAACAGGAACAACCAAAGCCGGCATCGGCTCAAAAGGAAGCGGATGCCCAAGAGACTCAGATGGAGAGGGAGAAGCAGGATATGAGTGAAACACCAAAGCGCCCGGGCGCGAAAGAAGGCGGCAAACCCGCGCAGAAGCCGCAGTCCGACCGCCCACAGAACAACCGCACCAACGGTGACCGCGGTGAAAGACGTCCGCAGAATGATAATCGCACCGGCGAACGCAGATCCGGCGGCGACCGCCCACAGGGTGGCTTCCGTTCCGGCGAGCGCAGCGACCGCCCGCAGGGTGGATTCCGCTCCGGCGACCGCGGCGACCGTCCGCAGGGCGGTTTCCGCTCGAATGACCGCCCACAGGGTGATTTCCGTTCGAACGACCGCAACCGCGGCATGAACAATAACAACAATCGTCCGCAGCAGAACAAACCGGCAAAACCGCAGAAACCGGCAGCTGCGCCAAGACAGGCATCTGCCATCAACCCGGAACTGGACGAAAACGTCAATGGTAAGATGATCCGTCACGTGGATATGCGTGCGGCAAACGTCGAGCTGGACAAATACAACGAGCGTTATGAAAATATTGCACCGACCAATCTGGCAAAACGCGACGACGGCGTGAAGAAACAGAAGATCGGCGGCAGAAACAATAAGAAAAAGAACTTCATGTCCAAAAAGGACAAGGAGATGGAGAAACTCAAGAAGCTGGAGATGGAGCGCGAGCGCCGTCAGAAGCTGCACATCACCCTGCCGGATGAAATCACCGTCGGCGACCTGGCTCTCAAGCTGAAAATTCAGTCGGCAGAGATTGTCAAACGCTTGATGGCATTGGGCGAGATGAAGTCGGTGTCGGACATCATCGACTACGATACCGCTGCATTGGTTGCAATGGAAATCGGTGCAAAGGTCGAGCGTGAGGTGGTCGTTACCATCGAGGACCGTCTGTTCGACGACAGCGAGGATAAGGACGAAGAGAAGGTAGAGCGTCCGCCGGTCGTTGTTGTTATGGGTCACGTAGACCACGGTAAGACCTCCATCCTTGACGCCATTCGTCATGCGGATGTCACCTCCACCGAGGCAGGCGGTATCACCCAGCACATCGGTGCGTACCAGGTCAACGTCAGCGGCAAGCCAATCACCTTCCTGGATACCCCGGGACATGAGGCGTTTACCGCTATGCGTGCGCGCGGTGCGGACATCACCGATATTGCAGTGCTGGTTGTAGCTGCCGACGACGGCATCATGCCGCAGACTGTTGAGTCGATCAACCACGCAAAAGCGGCTGGCATTTCGATCATCGTTGCTATCAACAAAATGGATAAACCGACTGCAAACCCGGATAAGGTTATGCAGGAGCTGACCGAGTACGAGCTGGTACCGGAGGAATGGGGCGGCGACGTCATCTGTGTTCCGGTTTCGGCAAAGACCAAGATGGGCATTCAGGACCTGCTGGAAAACATCCTGCTGGTGGCTGAGGTAAAAGAGCTGAAAGCAAACCCGGACCGTCTGGCAAAGGGTACTGTCATCGAAGCAAAACTCGATAAGGGCAGAGGTCCGGTCGCTACCATCCTGGTGCAGAACGGTACCCTCAAATCCGGCGACAGTGTCATTGCAGGCACCGCAGTCGGCAGAGTTAGAGTGATGACCAACTCCCGCGGCGAGCGCATCGAAACCGCAGGTCCTTCCACTCCGGTCGAAATCACCGGTCTGGCAGAGGTACCGGCAGCAGGCGACGAGTTCAATGCCGTTGAGGACGAAAGACTGGCTCGTGAGCTGGTTGAACAGCGCAGACAGCAGGCCAAGGAGAAGGAGTTCAGCTCCTACCAGAAGGTAACGCTGGATAACCTGTTCGAGCAGATCGAGGTCGGAGAGACCAAAGAGCTGCCGCTGATTGTCAAAGCAGACGTACAGGGCTCGGTAGAGGCGGTCAAACAGTCGCTGGAAAAACTGAGCAACCCGGAGGTCCGCGTCAAGGTAATCCACGGAGCAGTCGGCGCTGTCAGCAAGTCGGACGTTATGCTGGCACAGGCGTGCGGCGCTATCATCGTTGGCTTCAACGTTCGTCCAGACCCGGTTGCAAGGGATATGGCGGAGACCGAAGGGGTCGACATGAGAATGTACCGCGTCATCTATGACGCCATCGAGGAAATCTCTTCGGCTATGAAGGGTATGCTGGCTCCAAAAACCCGCGAGGTCGAACTGGGCAGAGCAGAGGTGCGCGAGGTGTTCAAGATTACCGGCGTGGGCACCGTTGCCGGCTGTTATGTTCTGGAAGGCAAGATCACCCGCAACGCCGAAATCCGCATCGTGCGCGATGGTATCATCATTGCCGACGAGCATCTGACCTCCCTCAAACGTTTCAAAGACGACGTCAAAGAGGTTGCAAGAGGCTACGAGTGCGGCATGGGCATCGAGAAGTTTGGCGACCTGAAGGTCGGCGATATCTTCGAAGCATATATGATCGAGGAATACCGCGACTAAATCTATCGTTTCTGTCATCCGGGCGGCACACGCGGGATACACAACGAACACCGTATTGAGATAGTGAACGACCGGAACCCGAAGGCTCCGGTCGTTTGCGCTTAAAAGGAATTTTTGGATACAATAAACGATTGTTGACAGATGAAAGGAGAAATGACTATGGCATTTCGAGTAGGAAGGACCAGCGAGGACCTCAAACGGGAGCTGACCGACATCATCCGCTATGTAAAGGACCCAAGGGTCAGCTCGATCCTCACTATCATCAAGGTGGAGCTTTCCAACGACCTGTCCCACTGTAAGGTATACATCAGCTCGCTGGAGGGTATGGAGAAGGCAAAGGAAGCGGCAAAGGGACTCAACAATGCAAACGGCTTCATCAAGCATGAGGTGAACAGCCGCATCAAGATGCGCCGCATCCCGGATTTCCACTTTATCGCAGACGATTCCACCGAATACAGCGCAGGCATCGCAAAAATCCTCAACAGCCTGGACATCCGCCACGACGACGAGGAAGGTACGGAAGAAGAATAAACCTTCAGGGAAAAAGGAGGGTCAGCCCATGTCAGAGATGATTGATACTGCGGCAGCGGTTCGCCTGCTGCAAGGGATGGAGGACGTTGCCATCCTCTGCCACAAATCTCCCGACGGGGACACACTGGGCTGCGGTTTTGCACTGCTGTATGCTTTGCAGAAGCTGGGCAAACGCGCGGTGGTCCTGTGCAAGGACCCGCTGCCCGACCGGTATGCCTACCTGGGCGAAGGAACGCACACCGAACCACCCTTTGTCCCAAAGGCGGTGGTAGCAGTCGATACCGCATCGGATGCCCTGCTGGGCGAACCTTTGCAGCTATATGCCGACCGGGTGGACCTGTGCATCGACCACCATCCGTCCAACACCGGCTATGCAAAGCGCCTGCTGCTGCGTCCGACCGCTGCTGCCGCCTGCGAGCTGATGACCGACCTGCTCACCGAACTGAGCGGCTTGGACGAACGGATGGCAGATTGCCTGTACACAGGGCTGGTGACCGATACCGGCTGCTTTAAGCATCCGTCGGTCACGGTGGACACCCACCGCATTGCACAGCAGCTGCTGCTGGCAGGCGCACAGATGCAGAAGATTCACCGGATGTACGACAGCATGACCAAAGGAAAGGCGGCGCTGACTGCCTATGCGCTGGAGCATCTGCGCTATGAGCTGGACGGCAGGTGTGCGCTGGTGGTGCTGCCGCGGGATGTGATCAATCTTCATCAGGTCACCGATGACCAGTTGGAGGGCATTTCCTCCCTGCCGCGCCAAATCGAAGGGGTGTTGGTCGGGGTGACTCTGCGCCAGTATAAGAACTGCAAGGGATACAAGCTTTCGGTGCGCACCGACGGCATCATCGACGCCAGTGCGATCTGTGCGCGGCTGGGCGGCGGCGGACACCGGGGAGCTGCCGGCTGCAACGTGGAGGATACACCGGTCGAACAGGTTTACCAACAGATATTACACAGCGTACAGCAGCAGCTGGACGCACAGGGATGAGGGAAAAGGATGCAGAAAAACGACGGGATCATCATTATGGACAAGCCGCAGGGCTTTACCTCCTTTGATATGGTGGCAAAGATGCGCGGAATGTTGGGTACCCGCAAGGTGGGACACGCAGGCACACTCGACCCGATGGCGACCGGCGTGCTGCCCATCTTTGTCGGACGGGCGACCAAGTGCTGCGACCTGCTGCCCGACCAGGATAAAAGCTACACAGCCACCTTTGAGCTGGGATATACCACCGATACGCTGGATGCCACCGGCAAGCTGCTCTCCAGGCAGCCGGTCACAGCAGGAGAGGAGCAGGTGCGTACAGTACTGGAACGGTTCCGCGGACCGATCAGCCAGCTGCCTCCCATGTATTCTGCCATCTCCATCGGCGGTAAGCGGCTGTATGACCTTGCACGTCAGGGCATCGAGGTGGAGCGGGAGCGCAGACCGGTTACCATCCACTCGCTGGAGCTGACCGCTGCGCAGCCGCAGGAAAACCGCTATACCATCGAGGTAAACTGCTCGAAGGGGACCTATATCAGAACCCTCTGCGCCGATATTGGAGAAGCGCTGGGCTGTGGAGCAACCATGACCGCCCTGCGCCGTACCTGTGCTGCCGGTTTTTCGCTGGAGGATGCTTTGACACTGGAGCAGGCGCAGCAGCTTGCCGAACAGGGAGCGCTCAGAGAACGGATGCTGCCGATTGAACGGGTGTTTTCCTCACTGCCGAGGTTGCATCTGGGCGGAAAGCAGGAGCAGATGTACCGCAACGGCGTTCGTCTGGACCTTGCCCGGCTGGAAGGCACACAGAACTTTGCCGGCTGGAAGGGGGACGTGGCTGTCTTTGGAGAAGGCGGCGTCTTTTTGGGATTGAGCTGCCCGGACTGGGAAAGCCAAGAGCTGCGCCTGCACAAGCTGTTTGCCATCTAACAGCTGTGAAGTTCCCCCTCAGCTGATTGTGCCGGAACGTCTCCCCTTAACAAAGGGAGATGACACGACAGCGATGCTGTCGTCTCAGAGGGGTTAGGTGACAGCTGCCAGAGATTACCCCTCAGTTGATTGCATCAGCAGCTCCCCTACACAGGGGAGCCTTAGGGAAATGTAAGCACACTAAAAACGTCTCCCTTTAACAAGGGGAGATGACACGACAGCGATGCTGTCGTCTCAGAGGGGTTAGGTGACAGCTGCCAGAGATTACCCCTCAGTTGATTGCATCAGCAGCTCCCCTACACAGGGGAGCCTTAGGGAAATGTAAGCACACTAAAAACGTCTCCCTTTAACAAGGGGAGATGACACGACAGCGATGTTGTCGTGTCAAAGGGGTTAGGAGATAGCTGCTGAAGATTACCCCTCAGCTGATTGCATCAGCAGCTCCCCTACACAGGGGAGCCTTGGGGAAGGTGAGCAAATCAGCAGTTCCCCGAATAGGGGAGCCTGGGGGGAAGATGGGAGCAGAAGTTTTCGTTAAAAGATAATCAAACAAAATCGGGCAAATTGCCTTGCAAATTGTTTGAATTTTGTCTATAATGTTACTGGAAAATATTGAAGAAACGGGGAAAAGGGATTTGAAAGTGGTAAGGGATTTTGTAAGACCACCTTCCGGGAAGGGCGCGTCGGTTGCGTTGGGTCTGTTCGATGGGCTGCATATCGGACACCGGCAGGTGCTGGAAGCGGCGCTGCACAGCGGGGAGCTTGCTCCCTGCGTTTTTACCTATACCATCTCTTCCCAAATCCCGCAGAATAAAAAGAATTACTCTACCTTGATGCCCGATGAACAAAAGTGCGCTCTGCTCGAGCAAATGGGCTTCGAGATGGTGGTGATGCCGGAGTTTGACAGCTTTAAGGATGTGGAACCCCGCGAATTTGTGGAAAGGATGCTGATCGAAGGAATGGGAGCCAGAGAACTCAGCTGCGGTTACGATTTTACCTTTGGAAAGAAGGGAGCGGGGGACACCCGTCTGCTGTCCCAGGTGGCAGCGGAGCATGGAGTGGGACTCAACATCATCCAGCCGGTGCTGCTCGACGGCAAGCCGGTCAGCTCTACCCGCATCCGTCAGGCAATCCTGGACGGCAGGATGGACGACGCAAGCCGGATGCTCGGCAGACGCTTCTGCATCCGTCTAAAGGTGGAACACGGCAACCAGATTGGCAGGATGCTCGACTTTCCAACCATCAACCAGGTCTTTCCGCGCTTTCATATCGTGCCGCGCTACGGGGTTTATTCGACCATCGTCAACATCGACGGCAAGCTGTACGGCGGGGTGACCAACGTCGGTGTCAAACCGACAGTAGGGTCGGACGGTCCGCTGGCAGAAACTTATATTTTGGATTTCAGCGGCGATTTATACGGCAAGACCGTCGAGGTCTATTTCTTCCGCTTTGTCCGCCCGGAGCGGCGCTTCGAAAGCATCGACCGCCTGCGTGAGCAGATTGCTGCGGACAAGTGCAGCGTGCAGGAGGAGGTTGCACAGAACATCGAACAGATGCTGTTTGTGGATAGTCTGGTGCAGCCCGATTAGCTTGTACAAAAAAAGGCAAAATACCCCTTTACAAAAGGAGTTTGCCGTGTTATAATAGTCCGGTGAGTGAACGCTCACAACATCATTGCCATGACCCAGTTCGAGGATACCGCCGCGTAGATTTTTTGGAGGGCAGAGTTTTGCAGCCAGAAAACAATCGGGCATCTTCACCAGCCTCGTACCCAGTCACCGGCGAAATATTTTTATGAGGTGAATGTAACCATGATGAGAAAAGAAGAAAAAACTCAGGTAATCGAACAGAACAGACTGCATGACACCGACACCGGTTCCGCAGAGGTACAGATCGCAATCCTCACCAAGAGAATCAACGACCTGACCGAGCACTTCAAAGCAAACAAGAACGACCATCACTCCAGACGCGGTCTGCTCAAGATGGTTGGTCGTCGCCGCAACATGCTCAACTACCTCAAGAAAAAAGACATCAACCGTTATCGTGCAATCATCGAAAAGCTTGGCCTGAGAAAGTAATTTCATTTTGTGTCAAGAGGGCGGAAGTATCTCGGAGAAATCCGCGGTACTTTCGCCTTTTGAGTATATCCACAACCCAAACGGTCTACGGGCTGGTAGGGAGGACTGTTTTTAGCATCAAATCGAACGTCGCTGCATCGTGTAAACGGCGCTGGATTTTTTGCTAAAAGAGTAATATCCCGCCTGCCCGCGCCGAAGATGTATGATCGTCAAGGAGGCTGCGACAAATGTTTGAAAACTTTAGAGTGTTTGAAACCGAGCTTGCCGGCAAAAAGATCAGCTTTGAAACAGGCAAGATGGCTTGTCTTGCAAACGGCTCGGTATTGGTTCGCTACGGCGATACCACAGTAATGGTCAATGTGACCGCTTCCCAGAAACCGCGTGAAGGGGTAGACTTTTTCCCTCTGTCGGTCGATTTTGAAGAAAAACTGTATGCGGTAGGTAAAATCCCCGGCTCTTTCATCAAGCGTGAGAGCCGTCCTTCCCAGAAGGCAATCCTGACCTCCCGTCTGGTGGACCGCCCAATCCGTCCGCTGTTCCCGAAGGATATGCGCAACGACGTTTCGGTTGTTATGACCGTTCTGTCGGTCGATCAGGACTACTCCCCGGAGGTTGCCGGTATGCTGGGTACCTCCTTTGCGCTGTCCATCTCGGATATTCCGTGGAACGGTCCAATCGGCGGTGTGCAGGTTGGTCTGGTGGATGGTGAAATCATCATCTGCCCGAACGAGGAGCAGAGAAAGCATTCCGACCTTCAGCTGACCGTTGCCGGTACCCGCGAGAAGATCGTTATGATCGAAGCAGGCGCCAACGAGGTGGACAACGAAACCATGCTCGAAGCGATTGCAAAGGGTCATGAGGAAATCAAGAAGATCGCACAGTTCATCGCAGATGTACAGGCAGAAATCGGCAAACCGAAATTTACCTTCGAATCGCAGGAGGTAGACCCTGCCATGTTCGAGGCAATCAAAGAATTTGCTATCGACAAGGTAAAATTTGCTCTGGACACCGACGACAAAAACGTTCGTGAAGAGCGTCTGGCTCCGGTCATCGAGGAAATCCATGCACAGTTCGACGAGCAGTATCCAGAGGAAACAGCAAAGATCGACGAGTGCATCTATAAATTGCAGAAATTCGTTGTCAGAAGATGGCTGCTCGACGAGGGCAAACGTGTGGATGGTCGTGGCATCGACGAAATCCGTCCGCTGGCAGCTGAAGTTGGTCTGATTCCAAGGGTGCATGGCTCGGCAATGTTCACCCGCGGTCAGACACAGGTTATGACCATTACCACCCTCGGTCCTCTGTCCGATGCACAGATTCTGGATGGCATCGACAATGAGGAAAGCAAGCGCTATATGCACCAGTACAACTTCCCGTCCTACTCGGTCGGTGAAACCAAGCCTTCCAGAGGTCCCGGTCGCCGCGAGATTGGTCACGGAGCACTGGCAGAGCGCGCACTTGAGCCGGTCATCCCGCCGGTAGAGGAGTTCCCATACGCTTACCGTCTGGTTTCTGAGGTGCTTTCCTCCAATGGTTCTACCTCCCAGGGCTCTATCTGCGCTTCCACCCTGTCGCTGATGGACGCAGGCGTTCCGATCAAAGCACCGGTAGCAGGTATCTCCTGTGGTCTGATTACCGAAGGCGACCGCTGGATGACCATGGTGGATATTCAGGGCCTGGAAGACTTCTTCGGCGATATGGACTTTAAAGTGGGCGGTACTCATAAGGGTATCACCGCTATCCAGGTGGACATCAAGATCGACGGTCTGACCCTGGACATCATCCGCGAAGCCTTTGAAAAGACCCGCAAGGCAAGAATCTACATCCTGGATGAAATCATGCTCAAAGCCCTGCCTCGTCCAAGAGAAGAGGTCAGCGAGTATGCACCGAAGATGACCAGCCTGAAGATTCCGGTAGACAAGATTCGTGAGGTTATCGGTTCGGGCGGCAAGGTTATCCAGAAGATTTGTGCAGAGTGCGATGTTAAGATTGACATTGAGGAGAACGGTGACGTATTCGTTTCCGGTATCCAGAAGGACAACGTTGCCCGCGCAGTCAGCATGATCGAAACCATCGCGCATGACCCGGAGGTCGGTGCTTTCTATAAAGGAAGAGTTACCCGTCTGATGAACTTCGGCGCCTTTGTTGAAATCGCTCCCGGCAAGGAAGGTCTGGTACATATCTCCAAACTGGACACCAAACGTGTAGAGCGCGTAGAAGATGTCGTCAATGTTGATGACGAGATTCTGGTCAAGGTAACTGACATCGACAGCCAGGGCAGAATCAACCTTTCCCGCAAGGATGCCCTGATTGCAATGGAAAATAAACAGAAGAAAAACCAGTAGGGAATCATAAAACCGCCCGAGCACACCATTGTGGTGCGCTCGGGCGGTTCTTTTATTGCGTAGAAGGAAGAGCATCGTTTTGCACCCCTCTGTCACAACAGCATTGCTGTTGTGACATCTCCTCTTAGCAATGGGAGACTTTTTATGCCGGGAAGCTGCTGATGCAATCGGTTGAGGGGTAGAAGTGAAAGTATCATTTCGCACCCCTCTGTCACAACAGCATTGCTGCCGTGACATCTCCCCTTAGCAAGGGGAGATTTTTTGGGTGTGCTTACATTTATCGAAGGCTCCCCTATATAGGGGAGCTGCTGATATAATCAGCTGAGGGGTAGAAGGGAGAGCATCGTTTTGCACCCCTATGTCACAACAGCATCGGTGATGTGCTTTTAATTTTCCCCGTCGGCAAAGCTGATTTTAGCAGAGCTTCCGTTGATGGATGGGGTGACGACGATGCGGGCAGGGATGCGCTCATACAGCTGCGGTACATGGGAGATGATACCCACCAGCCGTCCTTCCTCACGCAGACCGGTCAGCGTTTGGATGGCGCTGTCCAGGCTTTGCGGGTCGAGGCTGCCAAAGCCTTCGTCGACAAACATCGTCTGAATCTGGATGCCGCCTGCATTCTGCTGTACCACTTCGGCAAGACCCAGCGCCAGCGCGAGCGAGGTTTCAAAGCTTTCGCCGCCCGACAGGGTGGAGACATGGCGCGGCAAGCCGGTGTAGCTGTCCATAATCTCTAAATCCAGACCGGAGGAGGTGTTGCCGCGGGAACGTTCCTTTTTGCGCAGCAGCTGGTATCTGCCCATGCTCATCTGCCACAGGTGCAGGTTGGCAGCGGCGACAATCTGCTCGAAGTAGCTGGTCAGCACAAAGCTTTCGAAGGAAAGCCGCTGTGGATTTTTTCCGCTGCACAGCCGGTGCAGCCCGCCTACCAGTTCATACTCTTTGCCAAGCTGCTCCAACTGCTCAGACAGCTGCTGGATGCCTTGCATCAGTCGGTTGTTGAGCGCTTGCCGCTGGCTCAGCTGACGAAGCTGTGTGCGGGTCTGCTCCAGTTGGCTGCTGACGGCGCTGTGCTGCTCGCGCAGGGCATCCAAATCAGGCGGTGTGCGGTTGCCAATCTGTTCGTTGAGCTGGCTGAGCTTGACCGAGCAGGAAAGCAGCTGGGCGCTGTGCTGTTCGATCTGCTGTTTGAGCAGGGGAATCTGTTCGAGCTGACTGCGCAATGCAAGAAAGTCCGCTTCTGTGTCCAGCTGCTGGGCGTGCAGCTGTTGGGAAAAGTCCGTTTCCAAAGCAGCCAGTTGGCATTGCAGGACTTGGGTATCCTCGGTCAACTGGGCGTGCTGTTGCTCCAGTTGTGCGCCGCGGGTGGACGCCTGTTGGTAGCGTTCGGTGTACTGGCGAATCTGCTGGGACAGCTGGGATTGCTGCCGATTCATCTGCATTAGCTGCTCTTCCAGCTGCTCTGCTCCGTTAAACGGCTGGAGATTGGCAATGCCCAGCTGTTCGGCAAGGGCAGCCTGCTCCTGATGCAGCAATTCCAGTGCGCGTTGGTGGGAAGCTTCCTGCTGCTGCATCGGCAAAATCTGATTGCTTAGATATTCTCGGTCGAAATAGCGCGGCTGAGAAACCTTTGCCGCTGGAATCAGTTGCTCGATCTGCTGCTGCAAGCGGGAGAGGGAATCCTCCAGCTGTGCTTTTAAGGCGGACAGCTCATCGGGATTGGCAGCAGCGGGCAGGGCTTCCATCAGCTGGGCAAGCAGTGCCTTTTGGGAGGAAAGCTGACCAAACAGCTCCAATCGCTGTGCCTCCAGTGCCTCCAGCTGTTGCGGTTCGACCGGACGGTCCTCGAGCCATTTGGCAGGCTGCGGATGATGTACCGCTCCGCAGACCGGGCAAGGACTGCCTTCCTGTAAATCTTGAGCAAGCTGCGCTGCCATCTGTGCCTGTTCCAGCTGCCGGCGGCAGGTTTCCAGCTGTTTTTTCTTCATCTCCACCTGCTCTAGCTGCTGATACAGCAAAGCTACCTGCCGGTGCAGCTGCTGGGCTTTTTGCAGCTGTTGGCAGCTTGCATTCTGCTCTGCCCGCTGTAACAGCAGGCGGCACAGAACGACACTGCGTTTGGCTTTTTCCAGCTGCTGCTGCTCCTGCACAAGGCTTTGTTGCAGTTGGGAAAGGCGTTTGGATTGGGCAATCTGCTGGCTGATCTGCTGGCTGTCGCGGGCAAGCTGTTCTCGTTTGGCGGACAACACTTCCACCTGTAAAAAATCCTGCTGTGCCTGCAAAAGGATGGCTTGGTGCTGTTCGAGCTGCTGATGTGCCTGCTTTAGCTGCTGCTGCTTTTGAACGGTGCGCTGACGGCAGTCGGTCAGCAGGGTGTAGGAGGGCAGCAGGGCAGAAAGCTGTTCCAGGCGGCTCAGCTGCTGGCGGGAACGCTCGATGGCAGGGGATTGTGCGTGTAATGCGGACAACTGCTCGTTGAGAGCCTGCCTGCTTTGAAACAGCTGCCACAGCTGCTGCGCCTGTTCCAAATCCAGTTGAGTCAGTTGCTGTTCAAAAAGGGAAGCGTCTTGCTCCAACGCTTGCAGCTGCTGTTGACCTTGTGCCAGGCTCTGTGTCAGGTGCTGGCAGACAACCTGCGGCGAAGGCTCCGATGCCGAAATCAGCTGTTCAAGCTCCGGGTCCTCGGTGCAGTCGAGCTGCTGCATCATCGACAGGGAGGTTTGCCGCGCCGATTCTCCCTGTCGTTCCAGTTGGTCGGTCTGTGTACCCAGGCGCAGGGTAAACTGCTCGTAGAGGTCGGTGCGGAAAATCTGCCGGAAAATCTCCTGCTTTTCTTTGCTGGAAGCGTCCAGAAAGCGGCGGAATTCCCCCTGCGCCAGCATGACAATCTTGCGAAACTGTTCGCAGCTTAAACCCAGCAACTGTTCGATGTGGGCGTTTGCTTCCCTGCCGGAGAGGACTTCGCCGTTGGGTAGGGTCAACTCGACGGTGCCGCCTGATTCAATCATCTCTTTTTTGCGCTTGGAGTAGACCGGCTGGCGGGGGATTCGGCGGATGTGGTAGATTTTATCCTCAAGGGAAAAGGTAAATTCGACAAAGCACAGCTGCTCAGCAGAAGCATAGTGGCTTTTAAAGGAGTCGGTAGTGCGGGTGTTGCCGCTGGCGTGTGCATACAGGGCAAAGCAGATGGCGTCGAACAGGGTGGTCTTGCCGGAGCCGGTCGGTCCGCAGACCAGAAACAGCCCGTCCTCAAAGCGGGTAAAATCAATATCGGTCTGCCCGGCGTAGGGACCAAAGGCGGCAAAGCGCAGGTGGATCGGGCGCATCGGCAGCATCTCCTTTCATTCTATCAATCGGTCATCTTCCATCAGCGGTGTTCCAGCTGGGAGAACAGCTCCTCCACCAGCTTCATCCGCTGCGGGTCACAGTCTTCTCCCTGCACCTGTTGGTAGAACAGCTCGAACAAGCGCTGCGGCGGCAGGCTGGCAGGGTCCTGCACCGTTTGGGTGAGGGCAGGCGCATCGGGTGTCTGAAACCGCAGTCCCAGGGTATGCGGGTAGATCTGTCGCAGGCGGTGGATGGCACCCAGCACCGGACCGTCAGAAATCAGCTGGGCAAAGACATAGTCGTCGCTGGCAAGGGACGGGTCGCACAGCTGGTCGCAGCTGCCGGTGATGACCCGCAGGTCGCGCTTGGGGCGGAGCGGGAGCAGGCGGACCGAAAGCTCCCCCTTCTCTCCAAGCTCGACAAGGGTCACCGATTTTTCGCTGCCGGCTTCATCCACTGCATATTTGAGCGGAGAGCCGCTGTAGCGCATCTTGGGACTGCCTGCGGTCTGCGGGCGGTGCAGATGACCCAGTGCGACATAGTCAAAGACTTCGGCAGGGCTTAAATCGCACAGATCGCTGGTGCCCACCGCCGTTTCTCCGCCGCTGCACACAGGCACAGGGGTGTCGGTGCAGATAAAAAAACCGTGAGCAAGCAGGACGTTGCGCTGGGTGGAATCAATTTGGTCGGCGTTGTGGGCAAGCAGGGCAGCAAAACACGCGCTGGCGGTGCGCAGTTGCTCCGGCTTCTCCTGCGACAGGGCAAGGCGCACCTGCTGCGGAAGAAAGTAGGGGAGCAAAAAGAAATGGACCGGTCCCATCGAGTCGTGCAGGGTGACCTTTTTGAGGCGGGGGGAAAATCCACCCGCCAGATACAGCCCGCTTTTTTCCAGCATCCGGCTGCCGTAGGACACCCGGCTGCCCGAATCGTGGTTGCCGCTGATGGCAAGCACCGGGACGCCGATCTGTTCGGTCAGGGTGGTGAAGATGTGGTCGAGCAGCTGCACCGCATCTGCGGAGGGCAGCGAGCGGTCATACAGGTCGCCGCTGATTAGAACGGCATCCACTTGCTCGCTGCGGACGATGGAGCAGATCTGCTCAAAGATTTCCCGCTGGTCGTCCAGCAGCGAAAATTCAAACAGGCTGCGCCCGATGTGCCAGTCGGAGGTATGCAGTAGTTTCATGTGCCTTCTCCTTTATCGGTTGATTCTTTCATTATACCACAGTTGGGCAAGGGAGGAAAGAAAGCAGCCGGATATTCCCGCAGCAGAATAGAAGCGCGCAAATGCTCCCACACTAGAAGGAAAGATAACGGGAGGTGTTGAGATGCGGGCAGCAGCAGACAGGGTCAGCCGATGGCTGCATCCAAGACAGTGGGGATTGGTTGCCCTCTTTTTTGCGTTGTATGAGCTGGCGGCAGAAAACAGCTTTTATCTGCTGGAGTGCAGTCTTGCCGCCGCTTTGCTGGGATGGGGATGGGAGATTTTGCGTCAAAGTAAGGGCAACATTTCGGTATCTATCCGCAAAGTGTGCGCAGCAGAAGGACAGCGACTGGTCTGGGTGTGGAGAGCGGCAGGCGGGTACCTGATGTGGGAGGGAGTGACGCTGCTGACTTCCCCGCTGGCAGGAGAATGGTGGGGAAAGGGAAGGACAGTCACACTGGGTCTGCTGTTGAGCCTGTTGCTGTTACACCGCTGGAAGGTGGGTACGGTCAGCGAGCAAAGTTTGCTGAGGGTCATCTGTCTGGCAGGGATTGCAGTAGCGGCTGTCGCGTGGCTCAATCGGATTTTCCCGATTTATCCGCAGGTGTACGGCAGACGCCTTTCGTTAAGGCTGGATTACAACCTGTTTGCGCAAGTGCTTCTGCTGGGACTGGCGGCAGGGGAGGTGCTATGGCACACAAACGCTCGCTGCCGCAGCACGCTGTGGCTGGGTCTGGCTCCGTCGGTGCTGCTAAGCTCCTCGCGGCGGGGAGCGGTCTACCTGATGGCACTGTGGGCAGCAGCGGCGGGACTTTTGCTGACAGAGCGACTGCGGCAGCAAAAGGGTAAAACGGGAAAGGCGGTTCTGTGTTGGCTGGCAGAACAGTTGACGCTGCTGCTGTGTGTGCTGCTGCTGACCCTGTTGGGACAGTGGGCGCTTTCTCTGCGGTTTGAGCAGCTTGCACCCGAACAGCAGCAACAGGTCACCTCGAGTGCGGCAGCATTGGAGCGCTACCAGCCGGTCGAAGGCGGAGAGAGCAAACGAAAATTATTGTGGGAGCTGGCAATCCGGCAGTACCGGGGATATTCGGCGGCAGAAAAGCTGTTTGGCAGAGGGTTTGGCGCAGATGCCCTGCTCTACCGCATCAGCGACGACCCGAGATTGCTGCAAGCCTATCCGCCGCAATCCCGCGAGCGGCTGAGCGCACACAACTTTCTGCTGACCGATTTGCTCAACGGAGGTCTGGTGCAGATGGTTTTGGGGGTGAGTGTCTGGCTGCTGCTGGCAATATACCTGATACGGGAGTATCTGCCGGCGCTTTTGAGAAGCGGCAGCCTTTGGCTGGGTCTGTTTTTAGGATTCGGGTTTGGGATGGTGCTGCTCAACAGCCTGATGTCCTGCCGCTTTGGCTTTTTGTACGACCGCACCTTCTGGGTCCTGCTGTGCTGTCTGGAGCGGCAGGAGGTATCATAGAAAAGTCTTAGATAAACAAGGACCTCTCCTCGTCAGAGCGGCGAGAAGAGGTCCTTGCGGTGCAGGTCTTAGAGCTTAAACACCAGGATTGCCTGGGTTGTTCCGACCATCGACATGGTAATCAGCTGATAGCCTTTCTTGAGCATCTCTTCGGCTTTTTTCTCAATCTCTTTTGCTAAATCCTCTGTGCCGCTAGAACACTCGACAACAACAGCTTTGTGGAATAAACTCATTGCTTTGGCTGCCTCCTCATTCAAATTTCAGAACAGATTGGATAAACGCACCAATCGTTGTAATTTTACCACCTGTTTTCTTAAAGTAAAGAGATAGAAGGTGAAATTTTAAACAGTTTTCCTAAAACAAAAGCACCTGCCGTTTTTAAAGGAAATCGGCAGGTGTTTTCAAATTTTATATTCATTGTAAATGTTGATTGCAGCCGGTCTGTTGGTTGTGCAAACAGGGTTTCAATATTACCTGGACTTTATGCTTTTTACTGCGAAAGCAATCAGAACGGCATTGGCTAAAAGCATGATAGCCACATATCCTGTTAAAATCGGAAAGATGCTTGGGACGACATCCAATAAAGCAGACCAGTCCTCGGCGTTGACCCAATTTAAGACCATCCGATACTGCATCAGAAGCGTTAAAGCCACAAAAGCAAGAGAACCGGCGGATGACCAACCAGCGATGCTTTTCTTTTTTGATAGGAAAATCCAACCGCTCACATAAAAAATGATACTCAATGCCGCACATGCCATCCACATAGTAATCTCTCCTTGTCAAGTTTAAATCTGTTGTTTATCGTATCCTTCATCAGCCTGAAGAATGGAATCTGTCGGCTGTATGGCTGAGATTTTGTTATTTCGATTTCCCCTTAAAAAAGCCAATGAGAATCAAAGCGATGCCGAGAATGGCGAACGGAATATAAATAACATTCGGGATCGGATAAACAAAGCGGTCAATCCCAGACAAAGCAATATAAATCGTAATTCCTACACCGATGAAGCGGCTTTTCTCTTTCATAGCGGCTAGGCTCCTTTAGGAAGGTCGGGGTTGCTTTTTAGCGGAATGATCCATGCATTGCTGTCTTTTCTTTCCAATCGGTACAGAGAAAAAGAGACGCTTTTCAGCGGTTTTTCCGTATTTTATATTTAGTTTCCAATTCTACGACGTTTCAACATTCTAATATCACCGCTATGCGATGCTACAATATTTTTCAGCAGCAGAACATCAGATTGGACTTCACGCAGGATTCTCTCCATTTCGTTAAGTTGCGCTAAACGGCTGTGCAGAATCGTGTGTCCCTCAAACAGTAATTTGATTTTGGGCACAACGTCATTCTCCATCGCAATCTGCGTTTTGGTAGCCAGAGATTTCACAGACGCAACTTCTTCTTTTACAGACGCAACTTCTTCCTTTACAGACGCAACTTCTTCTTTTACAGATGAAAGCTCCTCCTGCATTTTGTCCATGCGTTCATAGATAGGCGAAACAACTTCCTCCATCATTTGGCGCATTGCTTGCAACAATTCCATGTTTTCCATAGAATCACCCTTTCCTTTTTCTTTATTATAGCATGTTTTACTCCATAATTCAATTTGATTTTACCGTGCTGTTTGGCTTGATTCAAGGGAAAGAGGGGTGGACAAAATGAAATCCACTGATTCTGTATGCAAGCGGAAGAGAGAGCCAACTTGTAAAGCGCAAAGGCAGTGTGATATAATAAAAAAATAACAACGAACCGAAAGGGGAGGACGATATGCTGATACCGGTGCTGGGTCGGGCAGGAAGCGGAAAGACCACCTTTGTACTTGAGCGGCTTTTGCAGGCGGCAAAAAAGGGAAGGGTGCTGCTGCTGGTGCCCGAGCAGTTTTCTTTTGAGATGGAAAAGCAGGTGTACGAGCTTTTGAGCCGCCACGGCGACCAGCAGCTGAGCTTAAATGTCGAGGTGTACAGCTTTACCCGACTGTGCCATCGGGTGTTCACCGAATGGGGAGGAATGGCAGGGGAGTATGTTACCGATGCCGCCCGTCAGCTGCTGATGAGCCTTGCCCTCGACCAGACACGCGACCAGCTTTCGGTGTATTCCCGACCGGCAAAAAGCACCGCCTTTGTCGGCAGGATGCTGCGGCAGGTGGACGAGTTTAAAAATGCCGGGGTCAGCCCGGACCGCTTGCAGTCGGTCTGCGAGCAGCTGGAGGGGGACAGTGCGCTGGCAGGCAAAACCCGCGAGATGGCGCTGATCTACACCTATTATCAGGCGCTGCTGCAAAATCGCTTTCAGGACGAGAAGGACAGCCTGCTCAACTGCTGCCGCCTGCTGGAAGGGCAGGGGTATTTTCGCGGATGCACCGTCTTTATCGATTCGTTTATGACCTTTATGGCAGGAGAAAAACAGCTGATTCGCATCATCCTTTCCGAATGCGAGGAATTGTACATCACCTTCCCGACCGACCGTCTGGGAGAGGGACAGCGGCAGTCGCCATCGGACGGCGAGCTGCCGGTGGAGGACGGCACCTTCGACACCGCCCGCGACACTCTGCGGGAGCTTTGCCGCGATGCAAAGCAGATGCAGGTAGCGGTCCACACGCCCATTTTGCTGGGGGAGAGTCATCGCTTTCAAAACGAGCAGCTGCGCTTTGTCGAACGCTGGATGCCGTCGCTGGTCCAGCGGCGCTGTCCGCTGCCCTGCCAAGCCGACCCTTCGGGAAAGGAGTTGCCGCCGGTGCTGCTGGCGCGTGCAGCCAATCCTTACGAGGAGGTGCGCTATGCTGCGGCACAGATTGTACATCTGGTGCGGGAGCACAAGCTGCGTTATCGGGAGATTGCGGTGATTGCCCGCGACATCGAGCCGTATCTGACCGCCATCGAGGACCTTTTTCCAAAATATGGGATTCCCTGCTTTTTTGATTTGCGGGAGGACGTGCAGTCAATCCCGGTCTTTTCGCTGCTGTTTTCTGCGCTGGAGGCGCTGTGCAGCCGCTACGACACCCAGCCGATGCTGGCGTTGGGGAAAAATCCACTGATGGGTCTTGGGGAAACGAGCATGGCACAGCTGGAAAACTACTGCTTTTTGTGGGGAGTGGACCACCGCCTGTGGTTGGAGGGCGGCTTTGAAAACAACCCGAGAGGATTGGTCGAGCAGTTCACCGACGAGGACAAAAGCCAGCTGGAGGAAATCCGCGATACCGCCCGCCGCCTGACCGAGCCGCTGCAACAGCTGGCAGACCAGCTGGGAGAAAGCTGCGACGGTGAACAGTTTGCCCGTGCGCTGTATGAATTCTTGCTTTCCACAGGGGCAAAACAGCGGCTGGAGGAGAGTGCAGACCTGCTGGAGCTGCCGCCGGAGGAGGTGGACGCCGAGCAGCTGCGCACCCTGCGGCTCAATCAGGGCGGATGGGAGGTGTTGGTGGAGCTGCTGGACGTCTTTTGCCATGTGCTGGAGAAGATACCGCTGCCGCTGGCAAAGTTGCGGGAACTGTTTGTCAATGCGGCGCAGAGCAGCGACATCGGCTCGATTCCCAACACGTTGGACCAGGTGTCGGTGGGCAGTGCCGACCGTATGCGCCCGCAAAGTCCGCGCGCCTGTCTGGTACTGGGACTGAATCAGGGGGAATTTCCACCACAACTTTCTGAAAACGGAATGTTTTCGGAAACCGAGCGTGACCGCCTGCTGCAAATCGGCATCCAGCTCAACCCTTCGGTCATCAAACTCAACAACTATGAAAAATATTATCTGTATGCAGCGCTGACTGCACCGAGCGAATACCTGCTGGTCAGCTGCCATCAGGCAAAGCTCAACGGAGAAACGACGCCCGATTCACCGGCAGTGCAGGCGCTGCTGCGCATCTTCCCGGATTGCGAGCTGTCCTGCCAGCAGCTGCCGGAGCTGTTTTACATCGCAAACGACCAGACTGCCTTTGAAAGCTTCTGCCGCAGCCTGCGGGACGACACACCGATGACGGCGACACTGATGGAATATCTGAGCCACACCGACTATGCAGGCAGGATGCAGCAGGTGCTGGAGATGCTTTCCAGCGGGTCGTTCCGCATCAAGAACCCGGAAATCGCACGGGCGCTGTTCGGCAGCCGGATGCGGCTGTCTCCGTCGCGCATCGAGCGGTATTTCACCTGTCCGTTTGCCTACTTCTGCGCAGGCGGATTAAACCTCAAGCCGCGGCGCAAGGTGGAGCTGTCGCCGATGCAGTCGGGCACCATTATCCATTTTGTGCTGGAAAAGATGCTGCGCACCTACCGCTCAGAGCAGCTGGCGGCAATGGACCGCGAGCAGATTCGCAGTCAGGTGCAACAGCTGCTGCGGGAGTATCTTGCAGACCGGGTCACCAGCAGCCAGGCGCTGACCAAGCGCTTCCACTACCTGTTCGAGCGGCTGAGTATCACCCTGACCCGCCTGATCTGCCAGCTGGCAAAGGAATTTTCCCAGAGCCAGTTTGAGCCGGTCGCCTTTGAGCTGCCTATCCGGCAGGGCGGACAGATTGCGCCGCTGGAGCTGCAAACCGGCGACGGGACCAGCGTCTGTGTGGAGGGCGTGGTGGACCGTGTGGACTTGATGGAAGCCGACGGCAGGCGGTATGTGCGGGTGGTCGATTATAAATCGGGCAGCAAGGTGTTCCGACTGGACGACGTCTACTACGGGCTGAACCTGCAGATGCTCATCTATCTGTTCACCATCTGGAAAAACGGGACCGGCAGGCTGGAGGATGCGCTGCCGGCGGGTGTGCTGTATCTGCCTGCCCGTGACCACATCATCAATACCTCCCGCAATGCAAGCGACCAGCAGGTGGAGCAGGAGCACACCAAAAAGTACAAGATGAACGGTCTGGTGCTGGAGGACCCGGTGTGCGTATACGGCATGGAGCAGAAGGCTGCCGGCGTGTTCATTCCGGTCAAGGTGAAAGACAGCGGCGGCTTTGATGCGCGCTCCAGCCTTGCTACCTTGGAACAGATGGGACAGATGCAGCGGCACATCGAGCTGCTGCTCGGGCAGATGGCTTCCTCGCTGCACGGCGGACAGATTGCCGCACAGCCGTCGGTCGGACTGGGGTATGAGCCGTGCCAGTACTGCGATTTTCGCAGCATCTGCCAGCATCAGGAGAACGACCCGTCGCACAAGCTGGCGGCGTTAGGCAAAGAGGGATTCTTTGAACAGCTCAGGAAGGAGGAGAAGGAAGATGGCAGATAGCCCAAAATGGACCCGCGCCCAACAGCAGGCAATCTCCTGTCGAGGAGGTACGGTGCTGGTTTCGGCGGCAGCGGGCAGCGGCAAAACGGCAGTGCTGGTGCAGAGGGTGATCGACATCCTCACCGACCGCGAACATCCGGTGGATGCCGACCGGATTTTGGTGGTCACCTTTTCCAATGCGGCAGCCGAAGAGATGCGCCAGCGAATCAACGCCCGCCTGTCCGAGCTGCTGGCAGAAAATCCGACCGACAGCTACCTGCTGCGGCAGCGCACCCTGCTGTCGGCGGCGCACATCAGCACCGTCCATTCCTTCTGTCTGGAGCTGGTGCGTGCAAACTTTCAGCTTTTGGATATACCGGCGGATTTTCGCCTGGGCAGCCAGAACGAGATCGACCTGCTCGAGGAGGACGTCGCAGTCCAGACCATCGAGCAGAACTATGAGGACAACGACGGCAGCTTTTCCGATTTGGTGGAACTGGTTTCCTCCGGCAGGGACGACAAGGGGTTGCAGGACACCCTGCACCGGCTGTACGGCTTTGTGCGCAGCCATCCGTTCTACCGCGAGTGGCTGGACGAAAAGCTGCTGATGTACGACGACACCATCCCGGTCGGGCAGACGGTGTGGGGACAGGTCATCCTGCAATATGCGCTGGATGCAGTGGAGTTTGCCCGGTCGCAGCTGCGGCGCGCCATCGAACAGATGCAGGGGGATGCGGCGATGGAAAAAGCCTATCTGCCCGCCTTTGCAAGCGATCTGGCGCAGCTGAATGCTTTGTACTCCACCCTGCGCACCGGCAGTTGGGGAGAGGTCTGCCGTCAGCTGCAAACCATCCGACCGGAGCGGCTGGGAAGCCTGCGCGGTTATGAGGACGACGGCAAAAAGCAGCTGGTGCAGCGGATGAGAAAATCAGCGCAGGCGGTGGTGGCAAAGCTGGCAGAACAGCTGTTCTGTGCCGATGAGCAGGAATTTGCCGAGGACATCCGTTTTTTGCGCCCGCGCATTGAGACGCTGTTCTCGCTGGTGCTTGATTACGACCGCCGTCTGCTGGCAGCAAAGCGGGAGCGCAGTCTGCTGGATTTTGCGGACCTGGAGCATTTTGCCGTGCAGCTGCTGGTGGAGCGCAGGGACGGAGAATATTGCAAGACCCCGCTTGCCCGTCAGCTCAGCGAGAGCTTTGCCTTTGTGCTGGTGGACGAATATCAGGACACCAACGCCACCCAGGATATGATTTTTGGCAGTGTTTCACGCCCGGATAACCTTTTTATGGTCGGAGATGTCAAGCAGAGCATCTACCGATTTCGTCAGGCGATGCCGGAAATTTTTATTCACAAGCGCAGTGCCTACCATGATTACGACGGGCAGAACTATCCGGCGCGCATCGTCCTGTCCAACAATTTCCGCTCCCGCAGCCAGGTTACCGATGCCATCAACTACCTGTTTTATGCCCTGATGAGCCGCGAGGTGGGGGAGATCGACTACGACGACAGCGAGGCGCTCACCCCGTCGGCGGTCTACCCCGAGCATTTGCAGGCGGACACCGAGATGCATCTGGTGGAAAACCGAAGCGAGGAGCTTTCCGACCCGATGGCAGAGGCAGGGTATGCTGCCCGGCAAATCAAAAAGATGCTCGACGAGGGCTTTCTGGTCAACGACCACGGTCAGATGCGACCGGTGCGCCCGGGAGAAATCTGTATCCTGCTGCGCTCGATGAAAAATCGCGCACAAATTTATGAAAACGAACTGACCCGCCTGGGTGTGCCGGTGTGGACCGACAGCCGGGTGGGATTTCTGGAAACGGTGGAAATCAGCACCGCTTTGTCCATTTTGCGTGCGGTGGACAATCCGCTCATCGACATCCACCTGACGGCGGCGATGATGTCGCCGGTCTATGCCTTCACCGCCGACGAAATGGCGGTGGTTCGGATGCACGACCGCCGCTCTCACCTCTATCTCAACTGTCAGGCAATCGCACAGCAGCCGGAAGATGAGCGGGAGCAGCAGCTTTCGCAAAAGTGCGCAGACTTTCTTTCCTCCTTTTCACAGCTGCGGCAGATTGCCTCCTCTTCGCCGGCACACCGGCTGATTCAGCAGCTGATCGACCGCACCGGTTTGTGGGACGTGGTACTGGCGATGAAGTACGGACAGACCCGCAAGGCAAATCTGCGGTTGCTCATCCAGTATGCGCAGGAGTACGAAGCAGGCGGACTGAAGGGTATCGCGGGCTTTTTGCGGTTTGTGGACCGGATGCAGCAGCGCGGAGAGGACTGGAGCTGCGCGGGTGCGGCAAGCGACCGCTCGGATGCGGTGCGCATCATGAGCATCCATCACTCCAAAGGACTGGAATTTCCGGTGGTCTTTTTGTGCGATACGGCAAAGAAATTCAATACCCAGGACCTGCACAGCAATATGCTGCTGCATTCTCAGCTGGGCTTTGCCTGCTGCGCCCGCGATTTTGTCACCCGCAAGCAGTATCCCACCGTGCCGATGGAGGCGCTGCGGCTGGAACTGGAGCGCTCGATGCTTTCGGAAGAGATGCGCATCCTTTATGTTGCGCTGACCCGCGCAAAGGAAAAGCTGGTCATCACTGCGGTGCAGAACGATTTGGAGAAAAAGCTGTCGGGATTTGCCGGCGCACTGGCAGAAAACGACAGGGTATCCCCGTATGTGGCGCGCAGCGCCCAAAGCTATGCCGACTGGATGCTGATGGCGCTGCAATATCATCCCGACTGGCACAAGCTGTGCTCCGACTTGGGATGCAGCTCAGAGCAGACCATCTGCTTTCCTGCCTGCCGCTTTGTGCCGGTGGTGGCAGCGGTGGACGACAGCGCACAGGAGCAGCAGGGGGAGCAGCTGCAATTTACTGCGGCAGCTTCTCGGGAGCTGATGCAGCAGCTCAAGCAGCTGTGTACCGACAGCTACCCCGACCGGCAGGCTTCCTCCCTTGTCACCAAGCTTTCGGTGTCGCAGGTGGTGGGACACGCCGGTCAGAGCCGACCGTTTGCCACCGAGCCTTCCTTTTTAAAGAAGCAGGAGCAGCTGAGCGGTGCGCAGAAGGGAACAGCGATGCACACCTTCATTTGTTGTGCCGACCACGCACAGGCACAGCGGCAGCTGGAAGAAGAGATTGCAAGGCTGGTGGAGCGGCGTTACCTCACTGCGCAGCAGGCGAAGAGCCTGGACAGGGAAGCGATCCGTGCCTATTACCGCTCGGAGCTGTTTGAGCGGATTGAAAAAAGCGCCCGGGTGCGCCGTGAGTTTGCCTTTCAGGCGCAGCTGGGCGCCGAGCAGCTGCAAACGGTGCTGCCGAACATCGGAGAGCATCGGGTCACCGTACAGGGTATTGCCGACCTGATCTTTGAGGAAGCCGACGGATGGACGCTGGTGGACTTTAAGACCGACCGGGTTGCCGATGCCAGTCAGCTTATACAGCGCTATCGCGAACAGCTGGAGCTGTATGCGCAGATGCTGAGCAAAACCAACGGCATCCCCATTTGCCGCAAGGTCATCTATTCGCTTTTCCTGCACCGGGAGATCGAGGTGGAGTAAAAGCGGAATGAATCGCCCGACAACGGGATATACTGAAAAGGGAAACGGTCGTTCTGCCCTGTTTGCTGCTGCAAAAGCGGCGCTGCTCTGTGAAAAATGGGCAAAATGCAAAATAACGCAAAAAGCTTATTGACACAACCCACAAAGTGTGGTAAAGTAGGTAACGAAAACAAAGCAGAACAGCATTCCGTTCTCACCGGCTCACATCGGCGTGCAGTCCGGTCAATACCGCAGAAACTTCATAGCCTATGCTGTGAGGATTCCTTATGGTTATTGAGCGCAGACGGAAACCGCCGTCTGCGCTTTCATTTTTAATTGAGGTGCTTTGGAGGTGCTTTACCATTAGCAAAAAGGAAATGCCTATCAATGAAGAAATCAGAGAAAAGGAAATCCGCGTAATCGGTCCCGACGGCGCAGCTTTAGGGATCATGAGCTCTAAGGAAGCTCTCCAGATTGCGCAGAGAGAGAACCTGGATCTGGTCAACATTTCGCCAAAAGCGGTTCCGCCGGTGTGCAAAATCATGAACTACGGCAAATATCGCTTTGAGCAAGCAAAACGCGAAAAGGAAGCAAAGAAAAAACAGAAGACAGTGGAGATCAAAGAGATCCGCCTGTCGCTGAAGATCGACACACACGACTTTGATACAAAAGTGAATCAGGCCAAAAAGTTTCTGGAACATGGGGACCGCGTCAAGGTCGCAATCCGCTTCCGCGGACGTGAGATGGCTCATCCAGAGTTGGGCAATGCTACCATCAAACGCTTTGCAGACGCTTGTGCGGATGTGGGTGTCATTGATAAGCTTCCAAAGATGGAAGGTCGCAGCCTGATCATGTTCATCTCTGCAAAGCCGGCATCCAAAACCACAGCAAAACCTGCAGCTCCAAAGGCTGCCGAGGCTCAGCCAGCTGAGTCCCAGCCCGCAAAGCAAGAATAAGGAGGAAACTACAATGCCAAAGCTCAAAACACATACCGGAGCAAAAAAACGCTTTAAAGTAACCAAGAACGGCAAGGTTAAACGTGCTCATGCTTACAAGAGCCACCTGCTCAACAACGGACGCAAGACCACAAAACGTAAAAGAGGTCTGAGAAAAGCAGCTTACGTTGACAAGACCAACGCAGGCGCACTCAAACATCTGCTTCCATACGCATAATTGATTAAAACATAACCTACACGGAGGGATATACAATGGCTCGAGTTAAGGGCGCGATGATGACTCGCAAAAGAAGAAAGAAAATCCTCAAACTGGCAAAAGGCTACTTTGGCAGCAAATCCAGACATTTTAAGATGGCCAAACAGGCTGTTTACAAATCCGGTAACTATGCTTACATCGGTCGTAAACAGAAAAAACGTGACTTCAGAAGACTGTGGATCACCAGAATTTCTGCTGCTTGCCGTGCAAACAACACCAACTACTCTGTATTCATCAATGGCCTGAAGAAAGCCGGCATTGATCTGAACAGAAAGATGCTGTCCGAAATCGCTATCCATGATGAGGCTGCATTCACTGCTCTTGTTGAAAAAGCAAAAGCTGCTCTCTAATTTAGAACAAAACGCCCGGGTCGTATGACAACGGGCGTATTTTGTTACTAGGGGATATTTATTTCAAACAATCAATCGAAATGACTGAAAAAAACGGGAAAGGACGGAGGCTTTATGCAGCTGGAAAAAATCACCTCAAAGGAAAATGCCAAGCTGAAAGCGGCAGCAAAACTGCTGCAATCCAAAAAGGAGCGCAAGGCAGCGGGCGCATTTGTAGCCGAAGGCAAGCGCCTGTGCCTGGATGCCTTTTACAGCGGGCAAAAGCCGCTGCGCATCTTTGTCACCGAAGGGCTGATGGAGCAGGAAGCGACACAGCAGGAGCTGGCGCCACTTTTGCAGGCTGCACCGGAATGTTACCTCATCCCGGACGCTCTGGCGCACCGTCTGTCCGACACCCAAAGCCCGCAGGGCTTATTCTGTGTCTTTGAGATACTTGACAATTCCTGCCGGCTTGCTACAATAAAAAAGAATCGGTTGGTCATTCTCTCCTCTTTGCAGGACCCGGGCAACATCGGGACTATCATCCGCACCTGTGAAGCGTTTGGCGTGGATATGGTGCTGATGAGCGACGACTGTCCCGACCTGTATGCGCCCAAAACGCTGCGCGCCACCATGGGCGGCATCTTCCGTTTGCCGGTGCAGCGCTGCTCCGATTTAAAGGAAGAGATTTTGTCGCTGCGCCATCAGGGCGTGCAGGTGTATGCCGCTGCGCTGCACCGCGACAGCCTGCCCATCACCGAGCTGGACTTTGCACAGCCCAGCGCCATTGTCATCGGCAACGAGGGCAGCGGACTGACCGACTCCATCATCGAAGCCTGCACAGCTCCCATGATTATTCCGATGGCAGGCAGGGCAGAGTCGCTCAATGCGGCAGTAGCGGCAACGGTTGCTGTCTGGGAGATGTGCCGCCCGCGCGGATAAAGCAATCTGAAAACAGCACAGTAAGAGGAGGAAAGGCGCAGTGGATGCAGCATATTGGATTTGGCTGCAAATGGGATTGGGAATTGCCAGTCCCGCAGCACAGCAGGTGCTGGGGCATCGAATCGACCCACGCACCTTGTATCGGATGAGCCTGGAGCAGATGGTGCAGCAGGAGATTTTTTCTGCCGCCGTCTGTGCCCGCCTGCGCTCGGTTTCCCTGTCGACAGCCCAGAGGATTGCCCGCGACTGTATGCACAAGGGCTACCAGATTATCGCCCTGACCGACAGCGCCTATCCCCGTCAGCTGTACGGTCTGCCTGACCCTCCGCTGGTGCTGTATGCACAGGGTAACACCGCTCTGCTCAACCAGCTCGACGAGCTGCCGGCTTTGACGGTAGTGGGGACCCGCAGCGCCAACGGATACGGAAAAAAAGTGGCACACAGCTTTTCATACGACCTTGCCAGGGCAGGCTTTGTGATTCTCAGCGGATTGGCACAGGGAATCGACAGCTGCGCCTTGGAAGGAGCGCTGGAAGCGGGAGGAAAGACGGTCACCGTGCTGCCTACCGGCTTGGATTATACCAGCCCGGCACAAAGTGAGCCGCTGCGCCGTCGGATTCTGGAAAACAGCGGCGTGGTGCTCAGTGAGCTGGCTCCGCAGTCCAACGGCTTTAAGGGATATTTTCCGGCACGCAACCGACTGTTGTCCGCTTTGGCGCAGGGTGTGCTGGTGGCACAGGCGCCTGCCCGCAGCGGGGCGCTGATTACAGCCACCCATGCACTCGAACAGGGCAGGGAATTGTTCACCATTCCTGCCAGCATCTATGATGCTGCTTTTGCGGGCAACTTGCAGCTGCTGCGGGATGGTGTGATGGCTGCCATCACACCGGAAGATATTGCCCGCCACTATCTTGCCCGCTTTTCCATGGCGATTCATCTGGAATCAATCAGAGGGAAACCATCGGCAAGAAATCTTCCCCCAAAAAAGTCTTCCTATCATATAGAGGAAAAAAGCAGCTCGCTTTCATCCGACTCGGCATATCCGCAGCCCAAACAGCCATCGGAAAACCGGCAGAAGGATGAACCTCAACGGATTGATGCTTCTTCCGTAAGCCAGCAGGAAGCAAAGGAAAATCTTCCGCAGCAGCAGGACGACCTGCCCGAAGAATTCCTGCCGCTTACAGAAGGTCATCCATCCGGCTATACCCGCGTCCAGCCGGGCAACGTGCTCGACGAACAGTGGAAGCTGGAAAAAATCCGGCTATTGCAGGAGCTTTCCCGCAAAAATCCACGTCCTCCAGTCGAAACGATTTATGTCGGGCAGGAGGAACAACCGACCGCTCCCACCGATGGACCACATCCGGCGGAGCCTAAAGAAGAACAATCGACAGCTGCTGCAAGCAGCTGTCTGACGATAGAACACCTGACCGATGAGCAACGCAGGGTCTACCAAACGCTGACGCCAGCTCCCCAGGACCTTGCGGACATCGCCGCTTTGTGCGGCATGAGCATCGCTCAGGTGACAGCCATGCTGTTTGAAATTGGGGTACCCGACCCGGTTCGGGTGTATCCCGGCAACCGCTTTGGGCTGTAAGGGGAAAAATAACACATCCTTCCGCCCCCGGCGTTGGGCGGAAAGAGGAGGAGGTAGCAATGCCAACCAAAAAAGCATCATCCACCGAGCAGCTAAAAGAGTCTGCTGCGGCTTCTTCCAAAGCTTCCAAATCCACCGCTGCAAAAAAGCCCAAGGCAGCCGCCAAGCCCAAGGGTACCAAGACAACGGCGAAGCGCACTGCGGCAAAGCAGCAGTATAAGCTGGTAATCGTGGAGTCGCCGGCAAAGGCAAAGACCATCCAGAAATATCTGGGCAAGGGCTATCAGGTCATGGCTTCAATGGGTCATGTGCGCGACCTGCCCAAAAGCCGTTTGGGTGTGGACATCGAACACGATTTTGCACCGGAATATATCGACATCCGCGGCAAGGGTCAGCTGCGCAACGAGCTGAAAAAGGCTGCCAAGCACGCAAGCTTTGTTTATCTTGCCACCGACCCGGACCGCGAGGGAGAGGCAATCTCCTGGCACCTGTCGAATATGCTGGATTTAGGTGGCGAGGAAAAAAGCCGCGTTACCTTTAACGAGATTACCAAGACCGGCATTAAAAGCGGTATGGCAGCTCCGCGCAACATCGACATCAACCTGGTCAACGCGCAGCAGACCCGCCGCATCCTCGACCGCCTGGTGGGCTACAAGCTCAGTCCTTTTTTGTGGAAAACGGTCAAGCCGGGTCTGTCGGCAGGCAGGGTGCAGTCGGTGGTCGTTAAGCTGATTGTCGACCGCGAAAAGGAAATCCGCGACTTTGTGCAGGAGGAATACTGGACCATCGATGCCAAGCTTTCCACTGCACGCTCTAAAAAGGTCTTTGCTGCCCGCCTTGCTTCCTGCAAAGGGGAAAAGGTGGAGATTGCAAGCGGCGAACAGGCGCAGCAGATTATGCAGCAGCTGCAAAACCACGATTTTGTCATCAATGAAATCAAAAAAGGTGTCAAAAAGAAGGTGCCCGCACCGCCGTTCATCACCTCCACCCTCCAGCAGGAGGCATCCCGCCGTCTGGGCTTCCAGGCAAAACGAACCATGAAGGCGGCACAGGAGCTGTATGAAGGTATCGACCTGCCAAAGCTGGGCGCTGTGGGTTTGATTACCTATATGAGAACCGACTCGCTGCGCATCTCCGACGAGGCAGCACAGGGAGCCAGGGAATATATCATCGGACGCTACGGCGAGCAGTACCTGCCGGAAAAGCCGCGCGTCTATAAGAAAAAAACCAACACCCAGGATGCGCACGAGGCGATTCGTCCGACCATGCCGTCGATGACGCCCGAGCAGGTCAAGGAGTCGCTGACCCTCGACCAGTACAAGCTGTACAAGCTGGTTTGGGAGCGCTTTACCGCAAGCCAGATGGCAGATGCGCTGCTGGACACCGTATCGGCGTCGATTGGCTGCGGAGACTATACCTTTAAGGCTTCCGGCTACTCGGTCCGCTTTGACGGTTTCACCGCGTTGTACGAGGAGTCCAAGGACGTGCCGGAAGAAAAAAGCCCGGCGCTGCCCGAGCTGCTGGAGGGTGAGACGCTCAAATGCAGCGATCTCGAGCCAAACCAGCACTTCACCCAGCCGCCTGCACGTTACACCGAGGCTGCCATCATCAAGGCACTGGAGGAAAACGGAATCGGACGTCCAAGCACCTATGCGCCGACGCTGACCACCGTTATCCAGCGCGGATATGTCGAGCGGGAGGGCAAGAGCCTTGCACCCACCCAGCTGGGCGAGGTGACCAACGACCTGATGGAAAATGAATTCAGCAGCATCGTCAACGTCGATTTCACCGCACAGATGGAAACCAACCTGGACCTTGTGGAAGAGGGCAGGGAGGACTGGGTGCAGACGCTGCACAGCTTCTATGACGAATTTGCCAAAAACCTGGAGCAGGCGCAGCAGAAGATGGGTGACACCCGTCTGGAGGTGCCGGACGAGGTCACCGACATCATCTGCGAAAACTGCGGACGAAATATGGTCATCAAGGTGGGACGATACGGAAAGTTCCTTGCCTGCCCGGGTTACCCGGAGTGTAAAAATACCAAAAAAATCGTCCAGGAAACACCCGGTCTGTGTCCGGTGTGCGGTGGAAAGATCCACGCTAAAAAATCCAAAAAGGGCAAAACCTACTACGGCTGTGAACACAATCCGCAGTGTCCGTTTATGACCTGGGATAAGCCGGTGGAGGAAAAATGCCCCAGCTGCGGCTCCACCCTCTTCCAGAAGGCGGGACGCGGCGGCAAGCTGCACTGCCTGAAGGAAGGCTGCGGCTATGAAAAGGAGTAATGTCCCTTATGAATCAAGATACTAAGCAACCGGTGTGGGTCATCGGCGCGGGACTTGCCGGCTGTGAGGCAGCGTGGACGCTGGCACAGCAGGGGATAGCCGTACGACTGTATGAGATGAAGCCGCAGCAGTACACGCCGGCGCACCAGTACAAGGGCTTTGCGGAGCTGATCTGCTCCAATTCCCTCAAGGCTGCCCGCATCGGTTCGGCGGCAGGGATGCTCAAGGAGGAAATGCGCATTTTAGGCTCGCTGACGATGGAGGCTGCACAGCAGACCAGCGTTTCGGCAGGCGGCGCACTGGCGGTGGACCGCGAACGGTTTTCCGACTTCATCACCGAGCGCATTTTGGCGCATCCGCTCATCGAGGTGGTCCATCAGCGGGTGGACCACCTGCCGGAGGGCACAGGGATTGTTGCCTCCGGTCCGCTGACCGAGGAGCATCTGGCACAGGACATCGCCCAACTGTGCGGGGAGAGCTACCTTTCCTTCTTTGACGCGGCAGCGCCGATTGTCACCTTCGAATCGCTTGACAAGGACAAGGTGTTCTTTGCCGCCCGCTACGGCAGAGGCGAGGACGACTACATCAACTGTCCGATGGATAAAGAGCAGTACGAGGCGTTTTATGAACAGCTGGTGCAGGCAGAATCGGTGCAGCTACACAGCTTTGAACGCGAGCAGATGAAGGTCTATGAAGGCTGTATGCCGGTGGAGGTCATGGCAAAGCGCGGAGCAGACACTCTGCGCTACGGTCCGCTCAAACCGGTGGGTCTGACCGACCCGCACACCGGACGCCGCCCGTGGGCGGTGGTGCAGCTGCGCAGCGAAAACCGTCAGGGCAGCCTGTACAATCTGGTGGGCTTTCAGACCAACTTAAAATTCCCAGAGCAAAAGCGGGTCTTTTCGATGATCCCGGGACTGGAGCAGGCAGAATTTGTCCGCTACGGTGTGATGCACCGCAACACCTTCCTTGATTCGCCGCGCCTGCTGGAGAGCGACCTTTCGCTCAAAAAACGTCCCGAAATCTACTTTGCCGGTCAGATTACCGGCGTGGAGGGCTATGTCGAATCGGCAGCCTCCGGTATTCTGGCAGGGCACAATCTGGCGCGCCGGCTGCGGGGAGAGCAGCCGTTACAGCTTCCGCTGGACTGTATGCTGGGCGCACTGGTCCATTATATCAGCGACCCGTCGGTCAGCGACTTTCAGCCGATGGGCGCCAATATGGGCATCCTGCCGCCGTGGCAGGAGAGGGTCAAGGATAAAGCCAAACGCTATGAGCTGATTGCCAACCGAGGACTGGATTCTCTGCGGGCATATCTTGCACAGCAGCGATAATGACACAAACAAGGGGGTCATGACCATGAAGATTATTGTAGATGCCTTTGGAGGGGACAACGCTCCGCTGGAGATGATCAAAGGCGCACGACAGGCAGCCGACGAATACGGCGTGCAGATTTTGCTCAGCGGCGACCGCGAGCAGATTGAAAGCTGCGCGAAGCAGAACAGCATCGACCTGACCGGAATGGAGATTCTGGATGCCGAAGGGATGATACCGGTCGAGGCGGACCCGACCACCCTGCTCAAGGACTATGAAAACTGCTCGATGGCAGTCGGAATGCGCGCGCTCAAGGACGGACAGGGCGATGCCTTTGTTTCCGCAGGCAGCACCGGTGCGATGGTCGTGGGCGCGTCGCTGGTGGTCAAACGCCTCAAGGGAGTGCGCCGCACCGCCATCCCGACCATCATCCCAAACGAGAAGGGCTGCTTTATGCTGATCGACTCGGGCGCAAACGCCGAGTGCAGCAGCGATATGCTCACCCAGTTCGGCATGATGGGCAGTGTGTATATGAATAAGATTTTGGGCGTCGATTCCCCGCGGGTCGGTCTGGTCAACATCGGTACCGAGGAAACCAAGGGTCTGGATTTGCACCGGGAAACCTACGGGAAATTGCAGGCAGCACCGCTCAACTTTGTGGGCAACGTCGAGGCGCGCTCGCTGCCGCTGGGCGGCTGTGATGTGGCAGTCTGCGACGGCTTCACCGGCAACGTCATCCTCAAGCTAACCGAGGGGATGGCAAAGTTTTTCTCCCATCAGCTCAAAGATATGCTGATGCGCTCGTTTAAAACAAAGATCGCCGCCCTGCTTTTAAAGGACGGGGTCAACCAGTTTAAACAGAAGCTGGATGCAGGCGCATACGGCGGCGCACCGCTGCTGGGCATTTCCAAAATGGTCATCAAAGCCCACGGCAACTCGGATGCCCGCGCAATGAAAAATGCCATCCGTCAGGCAAAGGAATGCCTGGAAAACGGGGTCATCGATGCCATTGCCGACAATTTAGGCAAGCTCAAAGAGCAGGCAAAACCAGCCGAACAGACACAACAGCAGTAAGCCGGCAATCGGACAAACGGGTGCAGAGGATATTTTGACCTTTGCACCCGCTGCCCGATGCAGCAGGGCGTTTTTGAAAAATGATTGCAAGCGTATTTGCGGACATTTTTGAGGTATGCCCGTGCCGGTCATCCGTTTAGAAAGAGAGGTACAGCATGAAAAGTATCCAACAGCTTCAGCAGGTCATCCACTACCAGTTTCACAACATCACCTTTTTAGAAGTAGCTTTGACCCACTCCTCCTACGCCAACGAGATGCGCCATCAGGTGCGCTACAACGAGCGGCAGGAATTTTTGGGGGATGCGGTGCTTTCCATCATCGTTTCCGATTATTTGTTTAACAACTACACCGTGCCGGAAGGCGACCTGACCAAGCTGCGTGCCGCGCTGGTCTGCGAGCGTTCGCTGGACGTCATGGCAAATAAAATCGGTCTGGGCGACTACCTGCGCCTGGGACACGGCGAGGAGATGACCGGCGGACGCACCCGCCCTTCCATCATTGCCGATGCCTTTGAGGCGCTGATTGCTGCCATTTATCTGGACAGCGGTATCGAAAGCGCACGGGAATTTGTGCTGCCGTTCGTCATCGAGATGCTCGAGCATGAGGACAGCCTTTCCTTTAAAGACTACAAGACCATCCTACAGGAAATCATCCAGCAGAACCCGGAGGAAAAGCTGGTGTACAAGCTGGTGGGAGAAAAAGGACCGGACCACGACAAACGCTTTGTGGTCGAGGTGCTGCTCAACAGCAACGTCATCGGCAAGGGACAGGGCAGAAGCAAAAAGACCGCCGAGCAGATGGCAGCAAAGGAAGCCCTTGAGCTGATGGGCAGATGAGCCACGCAAACCTTTCCGTCTTTGTGCCGCACATCGGTTGCCCGAACCGGTGCAGCTTTTGCGACCAGCACACCATCTCCGGCAGCCGGTGCGCTCCCACGCCGCAGCAGGTGCAGCAGCTGTGTACCCAGGCGATGCAGCAGCGCAGCGGTCAGCTGAACAATACCCAGCTTGCCTTTTTTGGCGGCAGCTTTACTGCCATCGAGCGGGAATATATGCTCTCGCTGTTGCAGGCAGCCCAGCCGTTTTTGGGAAAGGATGGGTTTGCGGGCATCCGCATCTCCACCCGACCGGATGCAGTGGACGAGCCGATGCTCGACTGTCTGCAACAGTATGGAGTCAATGCCATCGAGCTGGGTGCGCAGAGCATGAGCGACCGGGTGCTGGAGTGCAACGGGCGCGGACATACCGCCGAGCAGGTCGCCGACGCTTCCCGACGCATCCGCGCAAGGGGCATCGAGTTGGGTCTTCAGATGATGACCGGCTTGTATGGTGCTGCCCGACAGGACGACATCGACACCGCCCATCTTCTGGCACAGCTGCAACCGAGTACGGTGCGCATCTACCCGACCATCACCTTGCAGGGAACGATGCTGGAAAGGCTGTACCGCGCAGGTGAATACCAGCCGATGCAGCTGGAAGAGGCGGTGGAGGAGTGCAGCGAGCTGCTGTACTTTTTTGAAAATCAGGGAATACGGGTCATCCGCATGGGACTGCACGCGCAGGAATCCTTGGAGCAGGGATATGTGGCAGGACCGTACCATCCGGCATTTCGCGAGCTGTGCGAAGGAAGGCTGTATTTGCAGCAGGCACTGCGGCAGATACAGCATTTTCCAGAAGGAACGGCGCTGCGTGTCTGCGTTGCGCCAAACGCACTTTCCAAAATGGCAGGACAGCACCGCTGTAACTTGCAGCGGATGCAGCAGCGTAATCCGGTCAAAATCCGCGCACGCAGCGGCTTGCAGCCGTTTGAAGTGCTGGTGATGACCGAACAGCGTTGGCAGGAGGAGATGAACTGATGCAGATCGAACGCTTTTTTGCGGATGTGGTCGGGCAAAATCGACAGACCCTGCCGGATTATTTTGCACCAAATGCACAGGTTTTCTGGCACTGCACCAACGAATGTTTCACAGCAGAGGAATTTATCCATATCAACTGTGACTATCCCGGCAGCTGGAAAGGGACTATCGAGCGATTGGAGCTGTTAGCTGACGGATACCTGCTGGTGGGACGTGTTTTTGACAAAGAGCAAAGCAGCTCCCATCATGTCGTTTCTTTAATCAAGATACAGGCGGGCAAAATCATCCGCCTTGATGAATATTGGGGTGAAGACGGTCCGCCGCCTGCGTGGAGAAGGCAAAAGCGGATCGGACGACCCATCGCTTAGACCGGACCGCCTGACAGCAGCGGTCGATTTTGGAGAAAGGAGGGAGGAAAAGGCTTGCAGTTAAAATCATTGCAGATTCAGGGCTTTAAGTCCTTTCCTGATAAAACAGAGCTGACCTTCGGCACAGGGCTGACCGCCGTCGTGGGTCCAAACGGCAGCGGAAAGAGCAACATCTCCGATGCGGTGCGCTGGGTGCTCGGCGAGCAGTCCACCCGCAGCCTGCGCGGAGAGAAGATGGAGGATGTCATCTTCCTGGGAACCAGCTCCCGCAAGCCCACCGGCTTTGCAAGTGTCGCGCTGACCATTGACAATACCGACCGTCAGCTGGCGGTGGATGCCGATGAGGTCACCATCGCGCGGCGGCTGTACCGTTCGGGAGAGAGCGAGTACCGCATCAATAAGACCGCCGTTCGATTAAAGGATGTCACCGAGCTGCTGATGGACACCGGACTAGGCAGGGACGGCTATTCAATCATCGGGCAGGGCAGAATTGAGGAGATTGTTTCCTCTAAGCCCACCCAGCGCCGCGAAATCTTTGAGGAAGCGGCAGGCATCAGCAAATACCGCTACCGCAAGGCAGAGGCGGAAAAGAAGCTGGAAAGCGCCTATGAAAACCTGCTGCGCTTAAAGGACATCATGGCAGAATTGCAGGACCGTCTGGAGCCGCTGCGGGAGCAGTCGGAGAAGGCACAGCGTTTTTTGCAGTTGTCCGAGGAGAAAAAGACACTGGAAATCTCGCTGTGGACCCACACGATGGAGAACACCCGCCAACGGCTGGAAGAAGAACAGCAGCAGGTGCTTTTGGAGAAGAACGAGCTTTCCGACATCCAGGCGCTGCTTGCCGAACAGCAGCACCGTCTGGAGGAGGGTTTTGAGCAGGTCCAGCAGCTGACGGTGCAGATTGATACCGGTCGCCAGCAGATTGCGCAGATGAAGAACAGCCTGTCCGGCTGCGATTCCGGCATTGCAGTGGCAGAAAACGACCTGGTCCACAACCAGCGCTCCATTGACGAGGCGCATGAGGAAATCTTGTCCTACACCCAGGGCAAGGACGAAACCAAGCAGCGCTTTCGGGAAAACCAGGAGCAGCTGCTGCAAAAGCAGAAGCTGCTGGAAAAAGCGCAGCAGGACGAGTCGCTTCGCTTAAACGAGGTGGATTCCATCGAGCAGGAGCTGCGCCAGCTTACCACCGAGATTGCGCAGATGAAGGGAAGCCGCGCGGCTTTGGAGCAGGACATCACCCGCCAAAAGCTCAACCGGGTGTCCTCCTCGGCGCTGCTGGAGGAAACACAAAACCGTCTGCAATCGCTCAACGACCATTACAGCGAGCGTCAGCAGAATATCGAAAGCCTCAAAAAAGAGCTGGAGGAATGTACCCAGCTGCTGGATGGCATCGACCAGAGGACATTGTCGTTGGAAAACGCCAAGGCAGGCTACGGGTTAAAATATCAAAATCAGCAGAATCAACTCGAGCAGCTCCAGCAGGAATTAAACCGGATGCAGTCGCAGTGCGACCAGCTGCGCCATCGGGAAGGCATCCTGACCGAGATGGAAAAGAGTCTGGACGGCTACTATAACAGCGTCAAAAATGTGCTGTCGGCAGCCGGACAGGGCAAACTCAAGGGCATCGTCGGCACGGTGTCGCAGGTGATTTCGGTGCAGCCGCAGTATGCGCTTGCCATCGAAACGGTGCTGGGCGGCGCCCTTCAGAATCTAATCACCGAGGACCAGGAGAGCGCAAAAAACGCCATCCGCCATCTGCAATATGCGCGGGCGGGCAGGGCGACCTTCCTGCCGCTGTCGGTCATCACACCGCAGCAGCTGGCAGCGCCGGGCATCGAGCAGATGGAAGGCTTTGTTGCCCGCGCAAGCGACCTTGCACAAAGTCAGCCGCGCTATCGCTCCATCGTGGAGAACCTGCTGGGCAGGGTAGCGGTGGCGCAGGACATCGACGCAGCGGTTACGATTGCCAAAAAATATTTCTATAAATTCCGGGTGGTCACCCTGGACGGTCAGCTGGTCAATGCAGGCGGTTCGATGACCGGCGGTTCGGCATCCAAATCCACCGGACTGCTCTCCCGTCGGGAGGAAATCCGCTCGCTGCAAGAGCAAATTCAGTCGCTCGAACAGCAGATGGACAGCAAGCGCCCGGCGTTGGGGGCAGCACAACAGCAGCTGGCAAAGCTGGGCGCACAGCTGAACGGCGTGCAGGCGCAGCTGACAAGCTGTCAGCAGGATAAGATTACCTATACCTCCGAGCACAAGCGGGTGCAGATGAGCTATGAGGAGGCGCTGCGCCTGAGCGAGGAAAGCCATCGGGAATACCTTCAGGTGCAGGCAAAGCTCGAGCAGCTCAAAAGCACCTCCAGCAGCGCCGACGACCTGATCGAACAGGTCACCTCCCGCTTGCAGACGCTGTGCAATCAGCTGGAGCAGGCAAAGGAAAAACAGGAGCGGCTGGGACAGGCAAAGCAGGCGCTGGGCGAACAGCACAACGCGCTGCGCTTTGAGATGCTGGGTCTGCAAAAGGACATCGAGTCGCTGCAAACCCTCGGCGGACAGCTGCAAACGGTCATCGACCAGCAGAACAGCCATGTGCAGGGTCTGGTGGACAAAATCAACTCCCTGCAAAACAACGGCAGGCTGCTGGAAAAGAAAAAGCAGCAGCTTTTGGAAGAAAAACAGCTGCTGACACAGCAGATTACCGAGCAGACCGAGCAGATTCAGCAGGCGCGCCAGCAGCAGGCACAGGCAGAGCAGCATCTGACCGGACTGCGCGCGACCGAAAAGGAGCAGATTGCCAAGCGGGAACGCGCCGCAGCAAAGCTCTCCCGCAGCGAGGAGCGCAGGACCGCCCTGCAAACCGAGTACGACAAGCTGATTGCAAAGCTGTGGGACGAATACAATATGACCCGCAGCGATGCGCTGGCACAGGCAAAGCCGATCGAGGACGAACAGCGCTGGCAGAACCGTCTGACCGAGCTGCGCAACAAGATACGCGCACTGGGTACGGTCAACCTTGCTGCCATCGAGGAATATGGCGAGGTGGAGGGCAGATACCGCTTTTTGAAGGTGCAATCGGACGATGTGGAGCGCTCCCGCACCGAGCTGCTGGGACTTATCCGCGAACTGACCGCACAGATGCGCCAGCTGTTCTCCGAAAGCTTTGAGAAGATCAACCAGAATTTCCGGCAGATTTTCACCGAGCTGTTTGTCGGCGGACAGGGAAATCTGGTGCTGACCGACCCGGACAACATCCTGGAGTCGGGCATCGAGATCCACGTGCAGCCGCCGGGCAAAATTATCAAAAACCTTTCGGCGCTTTCCGGCGGAGAAAAGGCGTTTGTCGCCATCGCCATCTACTTTGCCATCCTCAAGGTCAAGCCCTCGCCCTTCTGTATGCTGGACGAGATCGAAGCGGCGCTCGACGAGGTCAACGTCACCCGCTATGCGCGGTACTTAAAAACCTTGTCGGACAAGACACAGTTTATTGCCATCACCCACCGCCGCGGCACCATGGAGGAAGCGGACATCCTGTACGGCGTGACTATGCAGGAGAAGGGGGTTTCCCGTCTGCTCCAGCTGGATGTCTCTCAGCTGGAAAGCCGATTGGGTATCCGCTCATAAATTTTTTTACAGGAGGCATCAGCAATGGGCTTTTTTAATAAAATCGCACAAGGACTCAAAAAGACAAGGGATTCGATGATGGGCAAGGTGGACGCCCTGCTCAATTCCTTTACCAAGATAGATGAAGACTTTTTTGAGGAGCTGGAGGAAAACCTCATCATGGCAGATGTGGGCGCTGTGACCGCGGCGCGCATCTGCGACCGGCTGCGCAAAAAGGTCAAGGAGGAGGGACTTGCCAGCCCGGACCAGGTGCGCGGCGGCTTAAAACAAATCATCTCTCAGATGCTGGAAGGTCCCAGCGAGCTGGACCTTTCCACCAAACCCAGCGTGATTCTGGTCATCGGAGTAAACGGGGTGGGCAAGACCACCACCATCGGCAAGCTTGCCAACAACCTGCGCCAGCAGGGCAAAAAGGTGCTGCTGGCAGCGGCAGATACCTTCCGTGCAGCTGCCATCGACCAGCTGCAGATCTGGGCAGACCGTGCGCAGGTGGATCTGGTGCGCCACGAGGAAGGCTCCGACCCGGCAGCGGTGGTATTTGATGCCATCAACGCCGGCACCGCACGCGGCTGCGATGTGGTCATCTGTGACACCGCGGGCAGACTGCACAACAAAAAGAACCTGATGGATGAGCTGTCCAAGATTGCCCGAGTCATCGAACGGGAAGCGCCCGGCTGTGCCAAAGAGGTGCTGCTGGTGCTGGATGCCACCACCGGTCAGAATGCGCTCAACCAGGCAAAGCTGTTCCGTGAGGCGGCAGGCTTGACCGGACTGGTGCTTACCAAGCTCGACGGCACTGCGCGCGGCGGCGTGGTCATCGGCATCCGCGAGGAGCTGGACATCCCGATCAAGTACATCGGTGTGGGCGAGCAGATCGACGACCTGCGCCCGTTTGACCCGGTGGAATTTGCCAATGCCCTGTTCCAGAATACCGAAGACAAGGACAGAAACGAACAGGAGGAAGCATAATGAAACTGGTGCTTGCAACCAACAACATGGGAAAGGTCCGGGAGTTTGCCCGCATCCTCGAGCCGCTGGGCATCTCTCTTCTGACCCAGCAGCAGGCAGGCGTGCAGGTGCAGCCGGAGGAAAACGGCACCACCTTTGCCGAAAACGCCCGCATCAAGGCGATGGCGGTCTATCAGGCGACCGGGCTGCCGACGATAGCGGACGACAGCGGGCTGTGCATCGACGCGCTCGACGGTCAGCCGGGGGTCTACTCTGCCCGCTACTACGGCGAGGATACCCCGTACACCGAAAAAAACCGCTACATCCTTTCGCAGCTGGAAGGGCTGCCGCAGGAAAAACGCACCGCCCGCTTTGTGGCACACATCACCTGTGTGCTTTCTCCCGAGCAGGTTCTCGACTGCGAAGGGGTCTGTGAAGGCACCATCGGCTTGGCTCCCGCAGGAGAAGGCGGATTTGGCTACGACCCCATCTTTTATGTAGGGGACAAAAGCTTTGCCCAGCTGGACGGAAAGGCAAAGGATGCGGTCAGCCACCGCGGCAAGGCGCTTGCAAAGCTGTATGAACAACTCAAGAAACTTCAGGAAAATTAGAACCGGAAAGGAATATACGATATGTTGACAAGTAAAGAAAGAGCAAAGCTCAGAACATTGGCAAATCCGCTGGACACCATCCTTCAGGTAGGCAAAGCCGGCATCGGTGAACAGCTGGTCAAACAGGTGGACGACGCACTGCGCGCCAGAGAGCTGATCAAAATGCGCGTGCTGGAAACCGCTCCGGCATTTGCACGGGAGATCGCACAGGAGCTGGCAGAGCAGACCAACTCCGAGGTGGTGCAGGTCATCGGCACCCGCTTTGTCCTCTACCGCAAAAACCCGAAGGACCCGAAGATCGTCCTGTAACCGGACAAACAGGGGAGGGAAGGCAGGATGGAACGCATTGGCATCTTCGGCGGTACCTTCAACCCGGTCCACAGCGGGCATCTGCTGCTTGCCCGCCACTATCTGGACGCGCTGAAGCTGGACCGCCTGCTGGTCATCCCGACCGGCACGCCACCGCACAAGGACGCGCCCGAGCTGCTGGACGGCGAAAAACGGATGCAGCTGTGTGCGCTGGCGTTTGAGGACCAGCCGCAGGTGCAGCTGTGTGACATCGAGCTGCGGCGCGAAGGCAAAAGCTTTACGGTGGACACCGTCGGCTGGCTGCGGCAGCAGTACCCGCAGGCGCAGCTGTATCTGCTGGTGGGCAGCGATATGTTTTTAAGCTTTGAGCGCTGGAAAAGCTGGCAGCAGATTTTGCAGCAGGTGACATTGTGTACGGCGGCGCGCAGCAGCGGGGAACTTTTGCAGCTGCGCCGGCACGCACAGCAGCTGATGCCCTACGGCAGCACGCTGGTGTTCGATTTTCCTGTGATGGAGGTTTCCTCCACCCAAATCCGCCGGCGGCTCAAGGAAGGGCTGGATTGCGCGCAGCTGCTGCCCGAAAAGGTATATCGGCAGATTTTGCAGCAAAACTTATATAGAGGGTGACACCATGCAAGAGGACAGATATGTGCAGACCATCCGAAAGCTGCTGCATAAAAAAAGGTTTGACCATTCGCTGAATGTGGCACAGCGGGCGGTGGAACTGGCAAAGCGGTACGGGGAGGATGAACAGAAAGCGTACATCGCGGGCATCCTTCACGATATTTGCAAGAATATGCAGCCGGAAGAACAGTTGCAATGGATGAAAAAGTCTGCTATAATTTTGGACGAAAACCTGCTGGAGCAGCCGCCGGTGTGGCACGGCTTTGCCGGCGCGGAGTATATCCGCCAGCAGTTGGGGATAGAGGATGAGGACATCATCAACGCGGTGCGCTATCACACGGTGGCGCGTGCGGGGATGAGCAGGCTGGAGCAGATCATTTACCTTGCCGACCTGACCAGCAGCGAGCGCGACTACCCGGATGTGGAACAGATGCGCCGGCTGTCGGACCGCTCTTTGCGGGAAGGGATGCGCGAGGCACTGGTGTTTGCAGTATCCAATCAGGCGCAGCGGCATGCGCCTTTGTGTCTGGATACCTGCAAGGCTTACAACGAATACCTCCGCTAGAGGGGGGAAGGTTGCCGCCGGTGGAGCAAAAGAAAGCTTTGAAAATGTTTGGGGGCAAAAAATTTGAGTTTACCGAAAAAAATCGCTGCCATTGTTGTTGCCGCAGCGTGTCTGATTGCCGCTGTTGCAGTTTCCTATTTGATTGGCTATCAAAGGGGAGCAAAAGGCAGGACCGTGCTGACAGAAACCGCCCAATCCGAGCAGGACGGGCAGACCGAACCTACTGAGGGCGACGACATCCAGCCGCTGGAAGAGGACATCATCTCGGTGCTGTGCTGCGGAGTGGACAACACCCAGGAGCTGACCGACGTCATTATGTACGCCCAATTTGACACCCGCAGCGGGAAGGTCAATGTACTGCGTATCCCGAGGGATACCTTTGTCGGCTCGCAGTTTCCGACTGCAAAAATCAACGCCATCTACGGACATCCCGAGGACGGCAAGACCGGCATCCAGACGCTGACCGACTACCTGCGCGATAACTGGAAGCTGGACATCGACTACTATGCGACCATCGACCTTGCCAGTGTGCGCGACATCGTGGACGACATGGGCGGTGTGACGATGGATATTCAGCAGCAGATCAACTACCTGCCGGGCAAGGTGCTGTATCCCGGCGAGCAGACTCTGACCGGCGAACAGGCGGAGTGGATTATCCGTTACCGTGCAGGCTATGCCAACGGCGACCTGGGACGTATCGATGCCCAGACCCAATTTATCTTTTCCTGCCTGGACCGTGTGCACGAGCTGGGACGCCTCAAGTGCATCCCAATCCTGATGCAGCACTATGACGATGTACAGACCGACATGACCCTGGACAAGATGCTTTCGGTAGCAACCGCTCTGTTTGAGGTCGATTCCGACGACATCCAGATGCAGGTGGTCCCGGGCACCGGCACCATATACTACTCCTATGCGGTGTATGCAGTGGACGAGCAGCAGCTGGTGGACATCCTCAACGAGGATTTTGTCAGCTCCGATGGAGAATTTACCGCCGAGAAGCTCGAGGTAGCCAGCGTCTACGGCTCCGGCAGCTCCAACCGCTACAACAGCAGCCAGAGTAGCCAGAGCAGCTCCGGCAATCGCTATAACAGCAACACGACCGAAAGCACCTCCTCCAACAGTTCCTCCGGTCAGAACAGCAGCTACGGCAACACCCAGAGCAGCTCTCAGGGCAATACCCAGAGCAACGCTCAGGACAACGAGCAGGGCAGCGCTATTTATCAGTACGATGAGGACGGCAACCCGCTGTACCGTCTGGATGAAAACGGCGACCCTGTCTATGATTATGACGAGGACGGCAACATCCTGTATGTCTACGAGCAGGCAGAACAGCAGGCAAAGGAGCAGCAGGAGCAAAAGGAAAAAGAGGAAGAGGAAAAGAAGAAGGAAGAGGAGAAATCCAAACGCCCTTCGACCCTTTCTCAGGCAAACAAAGGAAAACGCAGCTAAAATAAAGAAGGAATCACCATAATAAGCCAAACCGAAGAGGAGAGAAGATAGATGACATCCTTAGAGCAGGCAAGAAAGATTGTCCAGGTCATGGACAGCAAAAAGGCAAAGGACATCCGACTCATCAAAATCGAAGGGATTTCCAGTCTGGGAGATTACTTTGTGGTTGCCTCTGCCAGCAACACCACCCAGGTCAAAGCCATCGCCGACGAGGTGGAGGACGAGATGACCAAGCTGGGTCTGGAGCCTAACCGGGTGGAGGGCAGACAGAGCGCCCAATGGATTCTGATGGACTACTATGATGTTATGGTTCACGTCTTTTTGGACGAAGCACGCAGCTTTTACAATCTGGAAAGACTGTGGAGCGACGCGCCGCAGCTGGACATCAGCGATCTGCTGACACAAAACTAAATTGATGATGGTCAGCAGAAAGAATGGAGGAAGAGCAGTTGAAGTACGATTTTAGCAGTATCGAGTCGAAATGGCAGCAGCGCTGGGACGACCAGCACACCTTTGCTGCCACCAACGACTACACAAAACCCAAATACTATGCGCTGGTCGAGTTCCCTTATCCGTCCGGTCAGGGACTCCATGTAGGACATCCGCGTTCCTACACCGCACTGGACATCGTTGCCAGAAAGCGCCGTTTGCAGGGCTACAACGTCCTGTACCCGATGGGCTGGGACGCATTCGGTCTGCCCACCGAGAACTTTGCAATCAAAAACCACATCCATCCCGAGATTGTCACCAAAAATAACGTGGCACGCTTTAAGCAGCAGCTCAAATCGCTGGGCATCTCCTTTGACTGGGACCGCGAAATCAACACCACCGATCCCGATTACTACAAATGGACCCAGTGGATTTTCTTGCAGCTGTACAAAAAGGGACTGGCATACAAAAAAGAGATGTCGGTCAACTGGTGTACCTCCTGTAAGGTGGTACTTGCCAACGAAGAGGTCGTCAACGGTGTCTGCGAGCGCTGCGGCGGTCAGGTAGTTCATAAGGTAAAAAGCCAGTGGATGCTCAAGATTACCGAGTATGCACAGAAACTGCTGGACGACCTGGATAAAGTCGATTACATCGAGCGTGTCAAAACCTCTCAGCGCAACTGGATTGGACGTTCCACCGGTGCAGAGGTAGAATTTGACACCACCGCCGGCGACCAGCTGCAAATCTATACCACCCGCCCGGACACCCTGTACGGAGCGACCTACATGGTCATCTCCCCGGAGCATCCGTATCTGGAAAGATGGAAAGAACGCATCCATAACTACGAGCAGGTGATGGAGTACCGCGAGCAGTCCGCTAAAAAATCCGACTTTGAGCGCACCGAGATGGCAAAGGAAAAGACCGGCGTGCGCTTGGACGGCGTAGCGGGCATCAATCCGGTCAACGGCAAGGAAATTCCAATCTTTGTTTCCGACTATGTACTGATGTCCTACGGCACCGGCGCTATTATGGCGGTTCCGGGTCACGACACCCGTGACTGGGAATTTGCCAAAAAATTTGACCTGCCGATTATTGAGGTAGTAAAGGGCGGCGACGTTGAGAAGGAAGCCTTTACCGACTGCCAGACCGGCATCATGGTCAACTCCGGCATCCTCGATGGCTTGACCGTCGAAGAGGCAAAGGAAAAGATTATTCAGTGGCTCGAGCAGAACGGCAAAGGTCGACCGAAGGTCAACTTCAAGCTGCGCGACTGGGTATTCTCCCGCCAGAGATACTGGGGAGAGCCAATCCCGATGGTGTACTGCGAAAAATGCGGATGGGTTCCGCTGGATGAAAAAGACCTGCCGCTGCGCCTGCCGGAGTGCGAATCCTTTGAGCAGACCGACGACGGTCAGTCCCCGCTGTCCAAGATGACCGATTGGGTCAACACCACCTGTCCGCACTGCGGCGGTCCGGCTACCCGTGAAACCGACACCATGCCGCAGTGGGCTGGTTCCTCCTGGTACTTCCTGCGCTACTGCGACCCGCACAACGATGAGTGTCTGGCTTCCAAAGAGGCGCTGGACTACTGGCTGCCGGTCGACTGGTATAACGGCGGTATGGAGCACACCACCTTGCATCTGCTCTATTCCCGCTTCTGGCACAAGTTCCTGTACGACATCGGTGTGGTCAGCACACCGGAACCGTATGCAAAGCGCACCAGCCACGGCATGATTTTGGGTGAAAACGGCGAAAAGATGAGCAAGTCCCGCGGCAACGTGGTCAACCCGGACGACATCGTTCGTGATTACGGTGCGGATACCATGCGTCTGTACGAAATGTTCATCGGCGACTTTGAAAAGAGCGCACCGTGGTCCACCTCCTCCATCAAAGGCTGCAAACGCTTCCTGGATAGGGTCTGGGCGCTGCAGGACATCCTCTGTGCCGACGAGGAATATTCCTCCCAGCTGGAAAGCGCCTTCCACAAGACCATCAAGAAGGTCAGCGAGGACATCGAGGAGATGAAGTTCAACACCGCCATCGCCGCTTTGATGGCGCTGATCAACGATATTGCCGACAACAAGCAGATCACCCGTCAGGAGCTGCGCACCTTCCTGCTGCTGCTCAACCCATTTGCTCCGCACATCACCGAGGAGATTTGGGAAGCACAGGGCTTTGCAGGAATGCTCAACCAGCAGAGCTGGCCGGAGTATGACCCTGCAAAATGCGTGGATGCCACCGTCGAGATTGCCGTTCAGATCAGCGGCAAGATCAAAGCGCGCATCAATGTTCCGGCGGATGCAGACAAGCAGCAGCTGCTGGAGCTGGCAAAACAGGACAGCATCATCCACTCGATTCTGGAAGGCAAGACCATCGTCAAGGAGATTGTGGTACCCGGCAAGCTGGTCAACATCGTCGCCAAATAGCAGGAAAATCCTGTGCGATTTTTTTGCGGGAGCGATGAAAAAGGCTTGACATACGCTGATGATGTGTAGTATAATATCTTTTGTTACAGGTTTCTCATATCCGTTAGCGGATAGGCAGAGCCTAAAACGCTCACGGTAGAGGTAACTTGAAAACTCCTGCCCGTTGGCGTAAGGAGGGATAAAGTATGGCAGAAATTCGTGTAAAAGATAATGAGTCTTTGGATAGTGCTCTGAGAAGATTTAAAAGACAGTGCGCACGCGCTGGCGTTCTCAACGAAGTTCGTAAAAGAGAGCATTATGAAAAGCCTTCTGTAAAACGCAAAAAGAAATCCGAAGCTGCTCGCAAACGCAAATTCAGATAAGTTTCTGATTGCGATGCGAACAGGATTGGTACAAAATGTACCCGTCCAAACCGATGAGATCAAAAGCGAGCCATTTGGCTCGCTTTTTCTTATCCATCAAAAACAGGGGAGGAAGACAGGATGAACAAGCTCTATCCGAATGCGGTTGCCCGCAGGGTCTGGCAGATCACGCCGCAGCTGCTGAACAGCTGGGGTGTAAAGGGACTGATTTTGGACATCGACAACACCCTGACCACCCACAACAACCCGATCCCAGAGCCGCAGGTGGCACAGTGGCTGGAGGATAACCGCCGTGCGGGCATCCGCATGATTGTGCTGTCCAACAACCACCCCGAGCGGGTGCGCCCTTTTGCGCAGGCGCTGGGTTTGGAATTTATTGCAGACGGTGCAAAGCCGCTTAAAAAAGGCTATCAGCGCTGTTCGCAGGCGTTAGGGCTTCCCTGTGAACAACTGTGCATGGTGGGCGACCAGATCTTCACCGACGTGCTGGGCGGGCGCAGAGCCGGCTGCCGGGCGGTGCTGGTGCAGCCCATCCAACCGGAGAAGATGCTCTTCTTCCGCCTGAAGCGGGCGCTGGAGGCGTTTGCCATGCGCTGCTGTCCACAAAAGACGGCACAGCAGATTTTACATCTGGGGGAGGACAAACGATGACCGCAAAGTTTGGACCGGCAGGCAACTCGGACAGTTTTCGGGCAATGGGTTACCGAAAGACCGATCAGGTGCCGGAATATATCCGCCGGATGGGTCTGGACGCCTATGAGTACCAGTGCGGCAGAGGGGTGCGCATCTCTTTGGAGGCAGCGCAGCAGCTGGGACAGCTGGCAGCACAGCAGGGGGTGACCTTGTCGCTGCACGCACCCTACTACATCTCGCTGTCGGGCATTGAGGAGCAAAAGCGACTGGCAAGCATCGACTACATCCTGCAAAGCGCGCGGGCAGCCGATGCAATGGGAGCGCAGCGGGTGGTGGTACACTCCGGCTCCTGTGCCAAGATTTCCCGTCAGCAGGCTTTGCAGCTGGCAGCAGATACCCTGCAAAGAGCGCTCCGGCAGATGGACGAGGAGGGCTTGGGTCACATCCACCTGTGCCCGGAAACGATGGGCAAGCTCAACCAGCTGGGCGACCTGGAAGAGGTGCTGACCCTGTGTACCCTGGATGAGCGGTTGATTCCCTGCATCGACTTTGGGCACCTGAACGCCCGCAGCTTTGGTGCGCTGTGTCAGCCAAAGGGGATGGAACCTATCTTCGAACACATGGAGCAGCTGCTGGGGAATGAGCGGATGCGCAGCTTTCACGCCCACTTTTCCAAGATCGAGTACACCCAGCCCGGCGGCGAAAAACGGCATTTGACCTTTGCCGACACCGTCTTTGGACCCTCCTTTGAGCCGTTGGCAGAGCTGCTGTGCAAAAAGAACGCATCGCCCACCATCATCTGCGAATCAGCAGGCACCCAGGCGGAGGATGCGCTCTGGATGAAAGAGTTTTATCAGGACTGCCTTAGGCAGCAGGGGGGAAAATCAGAATGAAAAAAGTACTGGTCCTGCATGGACCGAACATCAATCTCACTGGCATCCGCGAGCCGGGCACCTACGGCAAACAAACGCTGGAGCAGATCAATAAGAGCATCGGGCAGCTGGCTCAGCAGCTGGGCGTTGCGTGCGACATCTTTCAGTCCAACCACGAAGGGGAGCTGATCGACCTGCTGCACCGCGCGCTGACCGATTATGACGGCATCCTGCTCAATGCAGGCGCCTACACCCACTACAGCTATGCCATCCGCGATGCCATCTCGTCGGTGCAAAAGCCCTGCGTCGAGGTGCATATGTCCAACATCCACGCGCGGGAAGCGTTCCGCCACGAATCGGTCATCGCGCCGGTGTGCGTCGGACAGATTTGCGGCTTTGGCGCACAAAGCTATCTGTTGGGACTGCGCGCGCTGGCTGCTCTTTTGTAAAACAAAGCCTTTTGCAAAAACAAAAGGAAGAACAGCGGTTTATTTGGATGTGTTTTGGGCAGACTTTTTGCTGACAGAAGGGTAAAAAGCTGCCTGTAAAGGGCAGGAGCGGCAGGGAATTTGCCTTTTCTGGAGAATTTTCTGTAAAAGTTTGCAGCTCCTGTGAGAAAATACTTGAAAAAATTGCTGTTTTAAGATATGATTATACTATCGAAGCTGGAAGGAATCTTCAAACGGCTTCCACTGAACGGCTGGATACAGCCGGCGTCCGGTGTCCGGTGTCCGCAGGGATGCCAACGACGGATTTGACGCCCTTTCCGCTACCAAAAGGTTTATGGGGGATTTAAAAATTAAATTGCGCACAGCGGATGCAGCAAAATTGGAGGATCTTTATGATTACAGCAGGCGATTTCAGAAACGGCGTAACTTTTGATATGGACGGAAGTGTGTTCCAGATCATTGAGTTCCAGCACGTAAAACCGGGTAAAGGTGCAGCGTTTGTCAGAACCAAGATCAGAAACGTCATCTCCGGTGCAGTGGTTGAAAAAACCTTCAACCCAACCGATAAGTTCCCGACCGCTTTCATTGAAAGAAAAGATATGGAATATCTGTACAACGACGGCGACCTGTACTACTTTATGGACCAGGAAAGCTACGAGACAGTTCCGATCGACAGAAGCAAACTCGGCGATGCTTTCCGCTTTGTAAAAGAGAACATGGTTGTCAAAATCCTGTCTTACAAAGGTGTTATCTTCGGCAGCGAGGCTCCAAACTTTGTTGAGCTGCTCGTTACCCAGACCGAGCCTGGCGTAAGAGGCGATACCGCTACCAACGTTACCAAGCCAGCTACCCTGGAAACCGGCGCAGAAATCCGCGTGCCGATCTTCATCAACGAAGGTGAAATGATCCGCGTAGATACCCGTACCGGCGAGTACATGGAGCGCGCTTAATTTAAAAGCAACTCTCAAATTGCAAAAATAAAATTTTAAGGGGGATTTTAAAATGACTCTGACTGAGAAAGTAGCATACCTGAAGGGACTTGTTGAAGGCATCGGCGTAGACGAAACCACCAACAACGGCAAGATCATGAAGGCTGTTCTGGATGTTCTGGACGACATGGCTTTCACCGTATCCGATCTGGAGGACAGCACCTCCGAGCTGTATGAGGAAGTAGAAGCAATCGACGAGGACCTCAGCTCCCTTGAAGATGAAATCTATGGCGAAGAGGACGACGATGATGATTGCTGCTGCGATGACGACTGCTGCTGCGACGATGAGGACATCTACGAAGTAAAATGTCCAAACTGCGACGAAGAGATCTGCATCGACGGCTCCGTTCTGGACAAAGGCGAAATCCAGTGTCCAAACTGCGGCGAAACCCTCACCTTCGAATTCGATGATGAGTGCGACTGCTGCTGCGAGGACGACTGCGATTGCGGCTGCGACAAGTAAATCACAACGCATCCACAAAAGGAGGTAGATGGAGAAATCTGTCGCCTCCTTTTTCTTTTTTAGCTGCCTTTGATAAAAAAATATCGTTCTCTTTCCTTCGGGTGATTGACAAGCAGGCGGCTGAAACGTATAATAACAAACGAAAAAATATTAGCAAAAATCGTTTGTGATGACAGATTAAAGGAGGTTTTTTTATGTTAAGTGCAATCGTTGGCATCAACTGGGGTGATGAAGGCAAGGGAAGAATGGTCGACCTGCTTTCGCAGGATTATGATGTAGTCGTCCGCTATCAGGGCGGCAACAATGCCGGTCACACTGTTATCAACCATCTGGGTAAGTTTATCCTCAACCTGATGCCGTCGGGCATCCTGCGCCCGGAGGTAGTCAATGTAATGGGCAACGGCATGGTCATCGACCTGGAGCATCTGCACAAGGAGATGGGCAAGCTGGTGCAGGCAGGTGTGAAAATCACACCGGAAAACTTAAAAATCTCCGACCGCGCCATCATCTGTCTGCCTTACCATGTGATGCAGGACTGCCTGGAGGAGGACCGGCTGGCAGACGCAAAATACGGCTCTACCCGCAGAGGCATTGCTCCGGTATACGGCGATAAATATATGAAGAAGGGAATCCGCATCGGCGACCTGCTGCAGCCGCAGGCACTCAAAAAACGGCTGGAAGGCATTTTGGATTGGAAAAACCTGACCCTGCAAAAGGTATACGGCGGGGAAGCGGTGACCTTTGAGCAGATTTGGGAGTGGCTGACCACCTATGGAGACCCAATCAAGCCGTTTATCTGCGACACCGGTCTTTACCTTGACCGGGCACAGCAGCAGGGCAAGAAGATTTTGTTTGAGGCACAGCTGGGCGCACTGCGGGACATCGACTTTGGAATCTACCCGTTTACCTCCTCCTCCAACACCATCGCTGCCTATGCACCCATCGGCTCAGGTATTCCAAACCACAAGCTGGACAATGTAGTCGGCGTTATGAAAGCATACTCCACCTGCGTGGGCGAAGGACCGTTTACCTGTGAGCTGTTTGGAGAAGAGGCAGACAAGCTGCGTGAAGCAGGCGGCGAATACGGCGCTGCAACCGGACGTCCCAGAAGGGTCGGACCATTTGACCTGCCGGCTTCCCGCTACGGTGTGCGGATGCAGGGCGCAGACGAGATTGCGCTGACCAAGCTGGATGTGCTGTCCGGCTTTGAAAAACTGCCGGTGTGCGTGGCGTATGATGTCAACGGAAAGATTACCCGCGACTTCCCGTTTGGCTCGGATTTGGACGAAGCCAAGCCGGTGCTGGAATATCTGGATGGCTGGAACTGCGACATCAGCGGCTGCAGAAAGCCGCAGGAGCTGCCGCAGGCTGCTTTGGAGTATATCCGTTTTATCGAGCAGGCAGTCGGCTGTAAGATTCGCTATGTGTCGGTAGGAGCTGAGCGCGAGCAGTATATTGAACTGTAACGGATGGTTTCCGCATAAGAAAACCCCGAGAAGGAAATTTTTCCTTCTCGGGGTTTTGTGCTGATGAAATTGGCTTTAGCCGATAAACTGAATCTGTGCGCCATTTTCATCAATTTGTGTTACCGTCATGTGGGTCATGCTGTGTGATTCAATGCGGGACAGAACATAGTCGGTATGCTCTGCCGGAATAAAACCAAACGGTTGTCCCTGTTCGTCGGTGACAGCGATTTGCTCCTGTTGTTCTCCCATGTAGGGACGCAGGTAGAGCTGCTGACCAACCTTCAGCCCTGTGGCAGGCAAGGTAAAGGTCATGGTGTGTACACCCTGCGGGATTTTTTCAGCTGTTTCCTTCTTGTGAAGGAGTGCTGCCAGCTGATTCCAAAGCAGCAGCACAGCGGCAAGCAGCAGGCATACTACGAGAGCAATCCACTCCGCTTGGCTGATGGAGGACAGGTCGGTGCGATTGTTCCACAAAACCGAGCCGGCGCCGAACACCAGCAGCAGGATGCCGATGAGAGTTCGTACCATCTTTTGATTCCTCCCGTCTGTCAGGATGCTGCCTTCTGCGTGAAGAGCAGGTTGTCAAAGGAAGTAACCTCGGCAGTTCCGTCGCTGGACAGCGAGTATTCCACCTGAATCTTATCGTTTGGCTGGGTGAGTGCAAGCTCTGCACCGGCGGTGGATTCTGCAATAAACAGGATGTCCGGTTTTTCCGAAAGCAGGAACTTGTAAACGGTGTTGCCGCCGCTGTACTCGCCCGAGATGCGCAGGATGGTGCCCTCAAGCTGTTCGACCACGCCGCCCAGCTTGCCAATGGTGGTCACACCGTCGCTGCGCAGCTTGTTCTCATAGTCGCGCATGGCTGCACTGACCGATTCGCCGGTGCCGACGGTCGAGTAGTTGGTGACCGAAACAAAGGCATACTGCTTGATGAGTCCGATGTTGTCCTTGAGGGTCATAAAGTAGGTCGGCTGTGAGTCGATATTCAAGATGATTGGGAAGGTCGCGCGGTACTTCAAATCCTGTACCCGTCCTTCTGCCGAGCGCTGTGCAGCCTCTTCGGTCGCGCCGCTCATCTCGTACATGATAGGCTCTTTGGTCACCATGTCCACCATGATGAAGCCGATGGCACTGTCGTCCGAACCAACGCTGGTCAGACCGGTGAAGAGGTAGCATCTGCCGTTGTTGTAGACGATGTTGTGACCCTCGCTGGGGCGATATTTGTCCTTGTTTGCGAAGTTGAAGATGCCGTGGACATAGTTGCCTCGGTTGGCAATCTGTGTCAGCACAAAGTCCTCCGGTTGCACGCGGTCCACCCACTCGGGGACCTCATCCATGCCATAGCGGTCCATCTGACCGGTGGTGGCGTTGAGCAGGATGATGCCGTCCGCCTCCGGCAAAGAGAATCCACGGCTGTTTTTGTAGGTGGAGATTGCCCAGTACGGCTGACCCTCGTCGTCCAGCTCGAAGGAGTAGTCGGTGATACCGGTCATCAGACCCGGACCGAAGCGGACCTTGCGGGTGATGTCAAACAGCAGGTAGCTGCCCGGGTGATACTTGATTTTGTAGCCTTCGACATAGCGCACGTCGTTGGTATTGGTTGCGGAAACCACGATGTAGCCGGGCGTGCCCGACAGGTTGGTCAGCCATTTGAAGAAGCCCGAGTGGTACAGCGGCACCACCCAAACCAGCTCGCCGTCCACCATCTGGATGGTAGCAGAGTACAATGCAACCTGGGAGCCTAAAGCGGGACGTTCGCCCAGCTTTTTCTGTGCCAGCTGGAGGGCAAGGTTTTCATCGACGATGGGGATTTGTGCCACGTCGATGGCTTGAACCTCGTTGTCAAACTTTTTGACTTCCGGTTCACCCAGCTGGTCGCGGTAGGCTTTCCACTGGAAAAAGACCGAGCAGAGAATCATCACCACGACAATCAGAATCCACGGCACGGCAATGATGACAGCGGAGAGCTTGGGAAATTTTTGTCTGGCGGAAAAGGAGAAGGGCACCTGCCCGGGTTGTGTTTTTTCTGCGTCGAAGGAAAATTCCCCGATCTTCATCAGGGCATTCAGCCCGACGTAGATGGTAATCAGCATTGCCCAGAAGATGGCGCCGTCCAGGTAAAGCGGACTTAAAGTCGGCGCTTCCACAAAGACGTACAGCAGCACAAGCAGTGTGATGACCAAGAAGATCCATGCTTTTTTCTTTTTCATGTTCTCACCCTTTTACAGTATTGGTCATACAAAACGGCAGCATCCAACAGGGTAAAAAAGGGACCTGCCGTTGTATTGTAGAATAGTATAACATAAAAGAGAAAAAAGACAAACCATGATTTGTAAATTTAAAAGGCATCCTCCCAATCGCGCACACTTCCGTCTGCAAGCAGGCGGATAGGATAAGGAGAACAGCAACTGTTGGGAAGATATTCCTCAAACCACTCGTAGGAAAGCTCAGACAACCTTCCCAGGTCTTCCAGCGGCATCAGAAAATAGACCCCATAGTCTTCTACGGAAAACAGCAGTTTCGAATCCTGTTGGTTTAAGATAGAAATACGCTTCATAAAGTTTCATCCTCCTTTGTTTTTCGACCCGACCGAATCGGTGGGTCGTCATTTGACTGGATACACCTACAATATACCAGAAGATTTGCAAAAAAAATGTAGAAATCTGCTGGAAAATCCTGTCATATTCTGCCCGATAAGGGAGAAAGGGGAGGCAATTTTGTCGAAAGGAGCGTGCTTTTGGAAAATCTTTCACAGAAAATGACTTTGCAAATTTTGCACAGACGGAAAAAAGAGCAGATTGGCTGGGAAAAGGACTGATACGCTTTAAAGTGATAAAATATTTTGCGAAAAACCCTTGACAAGATACCCCGGGATAGGCTATGATAGTAGCAAACCATCACAGGGAGGAAACCGCTCATGCATCATCCACAGATGACAGCACGATATTATAAGAGCTACCGGGGCATTTTGAGCGCCGGTCATTTGTGCTGTTTTTCTTGGGGACAATGAGCCGCTCCGTTTGGTGGCGAAGGCTTTGCCAAACAGGGGCAAAAGCTTTTCTAAAAGGAAAACAACCATGACTGCCGGTGCTTTTGGAAACAGGAGCCACCGGCTTTTTTACTGTAAAAAAAGAAAAGAGGAAAACAACATGATCGTAATTGTAAAATCGACCGCACGACCACAGGAGGTCGAACAGCTGAAAAAAGAATTTGAAGCAATGGGATTGCAGATTCATCTTTCGCAGGGCGCCAACACCACCCTGATGGGATTGGTAGGGGACACCACCTGCGTGGACATCGGCAAGGTGGCTTCGATGGATATTGTCGAAAGGGTTCAGCGAATCCAGGAGCCATACAAAAAGGCAAACCGCAAATTCCATCCGCAGGATACCGTGGTGGATGTGGCAGGTGTGCGCATCGGTGCAGGTGATTTTACTGTTATCGCAGGTCCCTGCTCGGTCGAAACACCCGAGCAGATCACCGCGGTTGCCCGTGCGGTCCAGCAGTCGGGAGCAGTTATGCTGCGCGGCGGCGCGTTTAAACCGCGAACCTCTCCTTACGCTTTCCAGGGACTGCACGACGAGGGCATCCGCCTGCTGCTCCAGGCAAAGCAGGAGACCGGTCTGCCGATTGTCACCGAGATCATGAGTTACGAGGACATCGACCTGTTCGAGCAGGTGGATTTGATTCAGGTGGGCGCGCGCAATATGCAAAACTTTGAGCTGCTCAAGCGGCTGGGCAAACAGGACAAGCCGATTCTGCTCAAGCGGGGACTGGCAAACACCATCGAGGAATTTTTGATGAGTGCAGAATACATCATGGCACAGGGCAACGAGCAGGTCATCCTGTGCGAAAGGGGCATCCGTACCTTTGAAAATGCCACCCGCAACACCCTGGACCTGTCGGCAGTGCCGCTGCTGAAAAAACGCAGCCACCTGCCGGTGGTGGTGGACCCAAGCCACGCAACCGGTATTCCGTGGATGGTGGAGCCGATGACGCTGGCAGCCATTGCCGCAGGAGCCGACGGCGTGATGATCGAGGTGCACAACGACCCGCCGCACGCCTTGTGCGATGGTGCGCAGTCGCTGCGTCCTGAGCAGTTTGACGCACTGATGGGCAAGGTCAAAAAGACCGCACAGTTTTTCAAAACACTCGATTAAGGACGGAGGGAAGAGGATGGAGCGGATGAACCAAAAGGTCGGCATCGTAGGACTGGGTCTGATTGGAGCGTCGCTGGCAAAGGCGCTCAGCCACCGCACCGATTGCACCGTCTATGGGCTGGACATTGACCGCAGCACCGTCGAGATGGCACTGGCAGAAGGGACCATCGCTGCCGAGTTGACCGATTTAGAGCAGCTGGATGTGCTGATTGTTGCCCTGTTCCCGCAGACCACGGTGGAGTATATCCAGGAAAATGTAGAAAAGCTGCGCAAGGGCTGCCTGGTCATGGACATCTGCGGCGTCAAAAAGCAGGTGGCAGACAGGGTGGCGCCGCTGTGCAAAAGCTGCGGGGTAGAGTATATCGGTGCGCACCCGATGGCAGGCAGGGAGCGCTGGGGGTATCAAAACTCCACCGAAGACCTGTTTGACAACGCCAGCATCATCCTGACCCCAATCTTCACCGATTCCTGGGCGTTGCAGCTGGCAGCACAGCTGTGTGAGCAGATTGGCTTTGGCAGGGTGGTTTATACCGACCCGGACAGCCACGACAAGATGATTGGCTACACCTCTCAGCTGGCGCACATCCTGTCCAGTGCCTATATCAAAAATCCGCTGTGCATGAACTACAAGGGCTACACCGGTGGCAGCTTTCAGGATTTGACAAGGGTCGCAAAACTCAACCCCATCATGTGGAGCGAGCTATTCCTGCTAAACCAGCAGCATTTACTGGACGACATGGACATTCTGATTGGCAGCTTACAGGAGTACCGGCAGGCATTGGCGGCAGGGGACCGAAGTCGTTTGGAGAAGCTGCTGGAGGAAGGCAGCCGTATCAAGCAGCAGTTGAATGAGCAAAAATAGGCGGCAGGGTTGAGTTTACTCAACCCCATCATGTGGAGCGAGCTATTCCTGCTAAACCAGCAGCATTTCTGGACGAGTACGCCTGAAAGGCGTTGATATTCTGATTGGCAGCTTGCAGGAGTACCGGCAGGCATTGGCGGCAGGGGACCGAAGCCGTTTGGAGGAGCTGTTGGAGGAAGGCAGCCGCATCAAGCAGCAGCTGAACGAGCAAAAATAAGATATGAAGTGAACTTGCTTCGGTATTTTGCAGATAAGCACAGCAAAAGGAAGATTGTAAAATGGAAAAATGTTTTAGGAGGGAAAGCAAAATGGATTTAGAAGAGATTCGCAAAGAAATCGACCAACTGGACCGGCAGATTGCCCAACTGCTGACCCGACGGATGGAGTGCAGCAATGAGGTGGCTGCCTTTAAAAAGGCAAATGGGCTGCCCATCTACCACCCGCAGCGGGAGCGTCAGGTGATTGAAAAGGTGCGCGCACTGACCAAAGCGGAATATGCCGATGCGCTGGAAAATATTTACAACTGTATTATGCAGCAAAGCAAGGAGAATCAGCAGCGCCTGTTGGAAAAAGAAGATTAAAAGGATTTTACATCTCTCATTTAGTTGGAAATATAGCTCATTTAATTGAAGACATTGCTCATTTAGTTGAAGAATTGTTCTTCGCAATATTGAAATTTCCCCCGAAAAAGACTATAATAGGAGTAAAATATTTGTCTGATAAGCGCAAACGCAGAAAAAGAAAAAAGGGGAATAAAGGAAATGAACTATCAAGCAATTACCAGTGTCCTCAACGACGGTCTGGTGCTCGCAACCGGATGTACCGAACCAGGAGCGCTCGCTCTGACCGCAGCCGCAGCGGCAGCACATCTGGGAGAGCCGGTCCGCTCGCTCCACACCTTTGCCAGTGGCAATATCATTAAGAATGCTTACTCGGCAGGCATCCCGGGTACCCAGCTGGTCGGCATCGAATATGCAGTTGCCATCGGCGCGATTGTTGCAAAACCGGAAAAGCAGCTTCAGGTCATCAATGGTCTGACCCAGCAGCAGATTGATGCTGCCTGCGCTCTGGTGGATGCAAAACAGGTGGTCGTAGAGCTTGCCAAAGTGCCGCAGAAGCTGTACATCGAGGTGGAGGCAAAGGGAGAACACAACACCGCCCGCGCCATCATCGCAAACGTACACACCAATATCATTTATATTGAAGAGAACGGCAAAGCAATTCTGGACAAACGCAATGAAGAGCAGAGTGCAGACGGCGGTTACTCCGACAAAGAAATCAAGGAGATGTTGTCGGTTGCAAAAATCTTTGAGTATGCAACCACCGTTGATTTGAGCCTGCTGGATAAGATTCGTCTGAGCATTGATGTCAACTCCGCTATCAGCGACGAGGGCATGAACCATCCGTACGGTCTGTGCATCGGACGCGGAATCCTTGATGATATGCAGAAGGGCTACCGCGGCGATTCGCTGACTACCTATGCGATGCAGCTGGCATCCGCAGGCGCAGATGCCCGTATGGCAGGCGCCGATGCACCGGTTGTTTCCAACTCCGGTTCCGGCAACCAGGGCATTGCCTGCACCATGCCGGTGGTAGCGGTTGCCAAAAAGCTGGGTGTCAGCGACGAGCAGATGATGCGCGCCGTTACCCTGAGCAACCTGATGGGCATTTACATCAAATCTCAGTTCGGTCGTCTGTCCGCCTTCTGCGGTGCGACCGTAGCCGGAATCGGTTCTTCCTGCGGCATTGCCTACCTGCTGGGCGGCGGTCTGCCGGAGGTCGAAAACTGCGTATTCAACATGATTGGCAACGTGACCGGTATGCTGTGTGACGGTGCAAAAGCAGACTGTGCTTTGAAGATTGCCACCTGCACCAATGCCGCTATGCAGTCCGCACTGATGGCAATGAGAGGCATCCGCGTGCTGTCCACCGACGGTATCGTAGAAAACGATGTAGAAAAGACCATCAGCAACTTTGCTACCTTGGGCAATGAAGGCTCGGTGACCCTCGACCAGATTGTTCTGGATATGATGCTGAAAAAACAGAAATAATTTTACAGAAAACGCTGTAAAGTAAGCAGAAGGAGCGGGCGTCGTCTGGCGTCTGCTCCTTTTGCGTTTTCTTTTTTGAGCGTTGCAAGCGCATTTTCAGTCGAAAACAGCTCTTTCGACCAATATTTACAATTATTTTAATCTTATCCTTCCGATTTTTAATCGAATTGTCAGTTTTTCGCTTGACAGATGCACACTTTTTCACTATAATACAACTATCACAAAGGTTACCCCGAACATCAGGCTGCTGGATGGGACGATCCGGCTGCTTTTTTATGCTGGTAATGGGTATCCGGCGATAGATATTACAACGGCGGTTCATCAAAACAATTTTGGCGTGCCGCTGAGAGGAGTATGTGAATATGGCAAACGAGATCGTTATGACCAAGGAAGGATACGATGATCTGGTCAAGGAGCTGGCAGAGCTGAAAACGACCCGCCGCGCAGAAATTTCTGAAAAAATCCGCATTGCACGCGGTTTTGGCGACCTTTCCGAAAACAGCGAGTACGACGAGGCAAAGAACGAACAGGCAATCGTCGAGGCGCGCATTCTGACACTGGAAAACCAGCTGAAGAATGTTAAGATTGTAGAGAAATCTGCTTCCGGCGCTGGCATCGCTTCGCTGGGCAGCTTTGTCACCATCCGCGATGTGGAATTTGGCGATGAAATGACCTACCGCATCATCAGCTCGGTGGAATCGAGCAACGATATGTCCACCATCACCGACGAATCCCCGGTGGGCAAAGCACTGCTGGGACACAAGGCAGGCGACGCAGTTTATGTCACCATCCCATCGGGCGAGCAGATCGAATATCAGATCATCAAGGTCGAATAGTCGGCTTATAAACAGCTAAATCGGATACAAAGGGCATTTTTATACCGGATTTTCGTAGAATCTTACTAAACTCCGACGAAAAATGCCCTTTATTTTTTTATTGTAATTTTCGACGAAAAACGGTATAATAGAAAGAGCGTACAGGCAGGCGTGCCACGTCGCTTTACTTTTGTAAATTTTAGATAACCGAAAGGACGGAAAATACATGGCAGAAAACCTGGAAAACCAGAACACACAAGCAAACGCCGAACCAACAGCCGAAGAGCTGTCCGAGGTGCTGCGTGTCCGCCGCGAAAAGCTGGCTGCATTGCAGCAGGCAGGCAATGACCCGTTTGCACAGACCCGTTTTGACCGCACCGTTTATGCACAGCAGATTGCAGAGCAGTTCGACCAGCTGGAGGAAAAATCGGTAGCGGTTGCAGGTCGAATCATGAGCAAACGTTCGATGGGCAAAGCTTCCTTCTTTGACATCGCGGATGCAAGCGGCAAAATCCAGATCTACATCAAGCTCAACGTGATTGGCGAAGAGACCTATGAGCAGTTCAAAAAATGGGACATCGGCGACATCGTCGGTGTAAACGGCGAGGTGTTCCGCACTAAACACGGAGAAATCTCCATCCGTGCTACCAAGGCAATCCTGCTGTCCAAATCGCTGCTGCCGCTGCCGGAAAAATTCCACGGTCTGACTAACACCGATTTGAGATACCGTCAGAGATATGTTGACCTGATTGTCAACCCGGAAGTGCGCGACGTCTTTGTAAAACGTTCGCTGATTATCCGCGAGCTGCGCACCTTCCTGGATTCCAAGGGATACCTGGAGGTCGAAACTCCTGTTCTGCACAACATCGCAGGCGGCGCAGCTGCACGTCCGTTTATCACCCACCACAATTCCTTGAACATTGATATGTACCTGCGCATTGCGCTCGAGCTGCATCTGAAACGACTGATCGTCGGCGGCTTTGACAAGGTATATGAGATTGGACGTGTCTTCCGCAACGAGGGCATGGACACCAAGCACAACCCGGAATTCACCATGCTCGAGTTCTATCAGGCATACTCCAACTATGAGGATGTTATGAACCTGACCGAAGAGATGCTGCGCTATGTGGCACAGAAGGTACTGGGCACCACCACCGTGGTCTACGGCGACCAGGAGATCGACCTGGGCAAACCGTTTGCACGCATCAGCATGGTAGAAGCGGTCAAGAAATATACCGGCGTTGACTTTGACGCTATCCAGACACTGGAAGAGGCAAGAGCAGCAGCAAAAGAACACCACATCCAGTACGAGGAACGTCACCTCAAGGGCGACATCCTCAACCTGTTCTTCGACGAGTTTGTTGAGGACAAGCTGATTCAGCCGACCTTCCTGACCGGACATCCGGTGGAGATTTCTCCGCTGTCCAAGCGTGATGCGGCTCACCCGGGCTACACCGAGCGTTTTGAGCTGTTCATCACCGGTCGTGAGTTTGCAAACGCATTCTCCGAGCTGAATGACCCAATCGACCAGAAGGCTCGTTTTGAGCATCAGCTGGAGCTGAAGGCACAGGGCGACGAGGAAGCGACCGATATGGACAACGACTTCATCACTGCACTGGAATATGGTCTGCCGCCAACAGGCGGTTTCGGTATGGGTGTAGACCGTCTGGTGATGCTGCTGACCAATCAGCCGTCCATCCGTGACGTTCTGCTGTTCCCAACCATGAAGCCAACTGCTGAGGAGCTGGCTAAGAAAGCATCCGTTCAGCCTGCACCGGCAACACAGCCGACAGCAGTTCAGCCTGCTGAACCGGTTGCAGTATCCGCAGAAAGCGTACAGCTCGACCTTTCCAAGGTGAAAATCGAGCCGCTGTTTGCTGATATGGTCGAGTTTGACACCTTTGCTAAATCCGACTTCCGTGTTGTTAAGGTAGAAGCTTGCGAAGCAGTTCCGAAGTCCAAAAAGCTGCTGAAGTTTACTCTCAACGATGGCACCGATAAAAAGCGCACCATCCTGAGCGGTATTCACAACTACTATGAACCGGAAGAGCTGGTTGGCAAAACCTGCGTGGCAATCACCAACCTGCCGACCCGCATGATGATGGGCATTCCTTCCGAGGGTATGCTGATCAGCGCCGTATACGAGTACGAGGGACACGAAGGCTTGAATCTGCTGATGCTGGATGACGTGATTCCGGCAGGTGCAAAGCTGTACTAAGATGACACTGTGCTGTACAGACAGCCAAAAGTAACAAAATAAAAAAGGACAGCCGCTAAAAAAGCGGCTGTCCTTTTTGTTTTTATACCATCAGTGCGGATAAGCCGACAAAGATGATGAGAATTCCAAACAGAAAAAAGAGGATGTATCCGGCTCCGACCCGCTTTTGCAAAAGAAAGTTCGTCGGCTTTTTCGGGTCGATATAGATGGTGTATTCTTCACCCGGCTTCATGCGCTTTTCCAGCAGGGAAAGCGGGTAGGTGGAGGCACACTGGCGGTGGAACTTTTTTCCGTTGTACTGGTAACGAAAGACCGGTGCATGGCTTTGTGAACCCTTGCCGCCGGAGTAGCTGTTAAATCCCTGATAGATGCCGGTGACCTGCTCGCTGCATTGTTTGACCGAGCGGATGTGGCTCCAGGAGACGCAGACGAATGCGCTGCCAAGGGTAGTTCCAATCAGGGCAAAGGTGTATTTTTCCCCACCCGGAATCAGAAAGCAGAGAAAAGCCAGCAGCAGTCCGACAAAAATCAGCAGAATCAGCCGAAAGCCGCCGCGGTCGGTTTGATGGACCTTGTGTTTGATTGCCATATAGGTAATCCATGCAAAGGCAAGGACACAAAACAGAAGTTCGATTTGTTCGCGGTTCATCCTGTATTCCTTCTTTCCGGGTGTTTTCTTTGGAAAAATTGTACCACAAAACGACGAGGAACGCCACTGGTTTGTGAAAATTTTTTCTGCTGCATAAAACAACGGGCAAAAAAACGAAGGCTTTCCTGAGCAGAAAAACCTTCGCTGTTTGTAATGTATCTGGATTACAAGCGTGCAAACTGCGCTTCGTACAGCTCACGGTAGATGCCGTTGTCCTTCTCCAGAAGCTGAGTGTGGGTGCCGCGCTCCTGGATGCCGTCGCGGTCCATGACGATGATCTCGTCGGCGTTTTTGATGGTGGACAGGCGGTGGGCAACCACGATGGTGGTGCGGTTTTTGCACAGCTCGTCCAGCGAATCCTGGATGTAGTTTTCAGTCACGTTGTCCAGCGCAGAGGTTGCCTCGTCGAGAATCAGAATCGGTGGATTCTTCAAAAAGACGCGGGCAATCGAGATACGCTGCTTCTGACCGCCGGACAGCTTGACGCCGCGTTCACCGACAAAGGTGTCGTAGCCTTCCGGCAGGCTCATGATGTAGTCGTGGATGTTGGCTTTTTTAGCTGCCTCGTAGACCTCCTCGCGGCTGGCTCCCAGCTTGCCGTAGGCGATGTTGTCAAAGATGGTGCCGGTGAAGAGGAAAACATCCTGCTGCACGATGCCGATTTTGCTGCGCAGAGAACGGCGGGTGACCTTGCGGATGTCCTGTCCGTCGATGCAGATGCTGCCCTGGGTGATTTCGTAAAAACGCGGAATCAGATGACAGAGGGTGGTTTTGCCGCCGCCGGAAGGTCCGACGATGGCGACCATCTCGCCCTGCGGGAAGGTCATCGAGATGTTGGAGAGGACCTCCTTGCCCTCATTGTACTGGAAGGAAACGTTGTCGAAGGTAATCTCGCCGCGGACATCCTTCAAATCGACCGCATCGGGTTCTTCCTGTTCTACCTCGATGTTCATCAGCTCCTGGAAGCGGGTGTAGCCGGTGATGGCGTTCTGGAACATCTCGACAAACTGGATGAGCTTTTTGATTGGGTTGACAAACATATTGATGAACAGCATATAAGCGACCATGTCACCGACGTTGATGACGCCGCGGTAGACGCAGTAGCCGCCGCCGGTCAGCACCACGACATTCATCAAAGAGGTCAAAAAGTTGGTGCCGGAGAAGAATTCTGCCATGACTCGGTAGGCGCGTTCCCGCACGGTGACATAGCGCTGGTTGTTTTCATCAAATTTTTTAGCTTCCTCCTGCTCGCCGGTGAAGGCACGGGCAACACGCACGCCGGCGATGCTGTTTTCCAGGCTGGCGTTGACCTCTGCAATCTCAATGCGGTTTTTGCGGAAGGCGATGGTCATTGCAGTCCTCTTTTTGACGACAAACAAAATCAGGAAGGGGAGGACGGCAAAGGTGATCAGGGTCAGCGGGATATTGATGGTACATAGGATGATGAAGGAACCGACCACGCTGACCAGCGAGATGAACAGGTCCTCGGGACCGTGGTGGGCAAACTCGGAGATGTCCATCAAGTCGTTGACGATGCGCGACATGATGACGCCGGTTTTGTGTTCGTCAAAGTAGGAAAAGGGCAGCTTTTGCAGGTGCTCAAAGACGTCCCTGCGCATATCCGCCTGCATCCGCACGCCGACAACATGACCCTGATACTGCATGAAATACTGCATGATTGCCTGCACCAGGTAGATGACCAGCAGCGCAACACACCAGGTCAGGATGAGCCGCAGGTTTTTGTCCGGGATGTAGGTGTTGATGATGTTTCGGGAGATGACCGGATACATCAAATCGCAGCTGGCGGCAACTAGTGCGCACACCATGTCGAATACAAACAGCTTCCAGTGCGGTTTGTAGTAGTGGATAAAGGATTTTAGCATAAATTACCGACTCCTCTCTTGTTGTAAGCTTCTCAGATGCTTTTTATTATACAACGGGATGAAAAAAATTTCAACTTTTTCTATGCTGTCCTCTCCACACTTGCAGCCGAAAATCTGCCGTGTTATACTATAAAAAACGTCCTGCAAAGGAGGCGGTTGTATGAAACGACACACTATCCGATTGTATAATTTGATTTTTCCCATCTGGATTTTCTGGATGGTCCCATCGCTGCTCTGGCTGTTGCTGCTTCCGGCAAATTTTTTGTGGGACAGCCTTGTGCTGCTGGCAGCAGCAGGCTGGCTTCGGCTGCAAGGAAAGAAGGAGCTGTGGAAGCGCTCCATCGTCAAGGTTTGGTTGATTGGCTTTGCTGCTGACTTTGCCGGTGCTGCCCTGAGCCTTGTGCTGATGCTGTTGCTGAACACCTTTTTGGACAGCCACATCTTTGACCCTTACCATTTTCCGGGTGCTACCCTGCACGCGATACCGGGTGTATGCCTGGCGGGTTGGCTGATTTGGCGGCTCAACCGCAGGTATTCCTTTGGTCAGGCGGATATTTCCGAGGCAATGGCAGGAAGGCTGAGTCTATTACTGGCAGTTTTTACGGCACCCTATCTGATGATGCTGCCGATGTACCATTAAAAAAGAAAACCCGCGACCCCTTTGTAAAAAGGGTCACGGGTTTTTTGTCGTTTTACAGGTAAAAAGTTTACAGGTAAAAAGTTTACAGGTAAAAAGTTTACAGATAAAAAGTTTACAGGTAAACGGCGTATTCTTCGGCAGATTCCGGCTCAAAGCGCACCGTTTTGAGCATAGCTACCAGCTGGCGGCGGTATTCTTTGGGAGAATGGACACAGCAGTTCATGTGTTTTGCACCCTCCACCAGACACAGCGAGGCGGTGGGGCAGGCATCGGCAATCTGCTGGCTCATCCCGAAGGGGACCAGTTTGTCTGCGGTCCCGTGAAAGAGCAGGACAGGAACGCGGATGGCTGACGCCGCTTTGACTGCATTTACCGTGTCCATCTGCGCACCGCTTTTTTGCCGGATAATCCGCTTGACCAGCGGCAGCAGGGGAGAAGGGTCAAAGCCGTAGCGTTTTTTGCCTTGCAGGCGCATCATGCTGTCCCAGTCGGAGAAAGGACAGTCTGCCACACAAAACAGCGGCTTTTCCTCCAGAGGGACCGACTGGCTGTTGGCTTTTTCCATCGTCAGTAGGGCGGTCACCGCGCCCATCGACTCGCCCATCACGCCGACCCGCGCGCGGTTAAATCCATTTACCTGTGCGTGTTTGTGAATCTGCTCCAGCCATTCCAGGCAATCGTCGCTTTCCAGCGCACCAAAGGTGATGTAGCTGCCCTGGCTTTCGCCCTGCGCCTGCAAATCCGGTACCAGCACATTGAAGCCCAGACGCAGCAGCATCGGCAGATATTTGAGCACACCGATCCACGGGTAGTTGTACCCATGCAGGAAGAGGATGTAGCGGTCGGTCTGGCTGGGCGTCAGGTACAGGCGGGCGGTCAGCTCCTGCCCATGCTGGTTCACCAGAAACAATTTGTCGTACTTTACATCCATCCGGTCGGGGTCCAGCTGGTTGCGCTCCATCTCCTGACGAAGCACAGCGCCGTAGTTCATCCGCTGCGGGTCGATGGCTTGCAGGGCAAAGCGCAGTGCCATGCGATAGTAGATCAACAGCAGGACACCTGCCAGCAACAATGCAAGCAGTGGAAGAAAAATATAGGAAGGGTTCATTGGTTCACCTCGTATACAGTCGGTTGTTTTAATTCTGTGAATCATTATACCACGAATTGTCAGGAGAAAGAAAAAATATTCTGTGAAATTTTTTAAAGGAAGCCTTTGGCAGTAAAAATGAAAGCAAAAGCAGGCAGCTTTTAGAAAAAATGCTTCTATCACGCTAGGGACAGGCAGCAGCAAGGCGGAACCGGCTGCGGGTCTGCATCATAGTCTAAAAATGTGGGCGGCAGCAGAATGCGCTGCCCGATAACCTGACAAAAAGGAGCGGTGAAGACCATGCTGTTTCAACCTTGCAGCGGCAACGGGCAGGACGCAGGCTGTTCTGCCTTTACCGACCAGCCGATTTCGCTGGCGATGGCGTATGTACCCACCCAGCAGTGGAAGGATTTGTATGATACCAGTTTAGGGTTGCAGCGGGGAACCATCTTTTCCCAGCTGGATAAACCCTTCATCGGAGAGGAGGCGGTAGGCAATGCCACAAGATAAGATGCGCCGGACGCTGCTGGACCGGGTGCAGATGTACGAGTTTGCGGTCATCGAGGCAAACCTGTACCTTGACACCCACCCGCAGGACCAGGACGCCTTAAAATACCACGATAAATATGCTAATCTGCTTGAGCAGGCAAAGGCGGAGTATGAAAAGCAGTTTGGCGCCTTGAATCCGATGAAAGCAAACAACGGCGCACGCTGGAGCTGGGTAGATGACCCGTGGCCGTGGGACCTGAACGCTGACCAGGAGAAGGGAGGAGTAAGCAATGTGGACTTATAGCAAAAAGTTGGAATACCCGGTAAAAATTGCCCGACCCGATGCTGCCGCCGCCAAGGTGATTATCTCACAGCTGGGAGGTCCAGACGGTGAGATGGGCGCGGCGACCCGTTACCTCAGCCAGCGCTATACAGCGCCCTGGGGACAGGTCAAGGCAGGCTTGACCGACATCGGCACCGAAGAGCTGGCGCATATCGAGATTGTCAGTGCAATTTTGTACCAGCTGACCAAGGGCTTGACGGTTGAACAAATCAAAGAGGGCGGCATGGAGGCTTATTTTGTGGACCATACCACCGGCATCTATCCGCAGGCGGCATCTGGGATGCCGTTTTCTACTGCAACCCTGCAATCGACAGGGGACATCATCTGCGATTTGACAGAGGACCTTGCAGCAGAACAGAAGGCAAGGGTGACCTACGACAACATCCTGCGGCTGGTGGATGACCCGGATGTGCGCGACCCAATTAAATTCCTGCGGGAGCGGGAAATCGTCCACTTCCAGCGCTTCGGTGAAATGCTGCGCATTGCTCAGGAGCAGCTGGACAGCAAAAACTTCTATGCCTTTAACCCGGAGTTTGATTCGCTGCCAAACAGCAGGACGAAAGCTATCGGCAAACGATAATCAGAATAAAATGAAAAAACACTCCTTTCTGAAAACAGCAGAAGGGAGTGTTTTGCTATGATTATGCACAGATTTTACCCTCCCGATAACATTCGAAAATGTATTCTCGAGATTGGTAATAAAAATCTGTATTGTAGTTGGAGATGGCATCATCGATCCAAGAGGTGTAGACCTCTATCAAAATATCGATGAGACGGTCTGTGTGATCACCAGCAATATCTTCAATCAATCGTTCGTACACCTCACCAATGGTCCAATAGTCTGGGACATTGTAACGGCAGGAGGACACATTATCAAAAGAACCTGTTGGAATATTAAGGTTCGTGATGAAGTCATCGGCGGTCTTTTCGATTGGCTCACAGTGGAATACATCTGCATAGCGATAGATGCGCTCAATTACCTTTTTCCCAAAAAACTGAACTAGCTCAGAACGCTTTAGTTTTCTTTCTCTTCCGATAAACTCAATCAGACTGCAGGTATAAAATAAGGCGCTGTTATTCTTCATCGTGAACCTCACTTCCGTGATATAAGAGCATATAAGATCCCTCCTGTTAATTTTATTGTATCGAGCAAAGCGTTTTCATCAGGGAAGCCGCAGGAGCGAACCTCTGCGCTGCCCAGATTAACCGAATAGTCGGCGACATAACCGTGTCCTCACTTTTTAGGGGAAAGTTTAATGTCCTTGATTTCTGTTGTTTCCATGTGTGAGGACCTTCCATTCAATTCATTCATCATATCTTCTACATTTTTAAAGGATCCAAACAGGTTGCGGTTATTGTTTACATCCTCGATTGCAGCAAGGGTTTGTGCATTGGGGGATTTGTTTTTATACAATCTTTCCTCCAAAGCAAAGAAAATCTGCTCATTTAAATCCAGATTGTTGTCGTCGATTTCACGCAGAAGAAAGTCAGGCAACTCCACCAAAACCTGAGCGGTCCCAGCGTGAAGGGCTTGCTCATATTCGTCGGTGTCGACGCAAATCATCTGACAGAAGGCATCGGAATAGGGGATGTCATTTAGTTCGTTTTGGAGAAAATCAGAAAGGTGGAGCGATTCGATAGGGGAGGGCGGCGGAAGCGTTTTACCATCTTCCAGACAAGAACACAGGTACAGCGCCAGACAGTCCATTGCCATGTAGGTTGCTTGCGCGAAATTGCAGCCACAGGTTGCGATGTTGTCAAGGTCGGGAAAGAAGACCAAATACCCGGACTCTTCCTTGATAAAGTAGGCAGGATAAGAATAGCGCATCAAAAGCCCTCCTTCGACTTGCAGCAGGTTGAATTTTATTGATATATAGCAGGAAATACCGGTTACTTTCATTTCTATTATATCACGATGGTCATAAAATTTCTACTGCTTTATTGATGCAGATAGGGTGATTGCGGAAGGCAAACTACTTTCTGTTTCATGTTCGTTCTTTTTATAAATGGGCAGGCGACTTTTTTGTGCACCTGATTTTATAGCTACTGGACCCAGGCAAAGCTGACAGAACTGTATAACGATTAACAAAAAACATCCGCAGAAAGTTTTCTGCGGATGTTTTTTTATGGCTTTATCTGTTTGCTTGCAAAAGATATAAGAAAAAGGAAAGAAGAAAATTGTGCAAAATACATCTTTAAAAGATAAAAAACAGGATAAATTTACAAGCATCTTAGATAAAATGCTTAATTTTTAGACAAAATCTATCAGAATTAGCCCAATGATAAGGAATATCAATTTGACTCTGATATAATATTTTAGTATACTGCTGAGTGAAGGAAATTGCGTCTGTCTGTTTAAGCCCGGGTTAAACGGACCTGCTGACGCGACATTTTTTAAGAGATGTAAAAAGAAGAAGGAGAAAAGGATTATGAAAAACAAACTCATGTCCATCGGTACGATGATCATCGGTGTTCTGCTGGCAGCAGGACCACAGTTTCTGTTCAAGGTATGTCCGGTAGGCGACAAGCCGATGAAATGCTTCTACACCGCAAAAGCTCTGATTGCGGTCGGTGTGATTCTGGCAGTTGTCGGTGCACTGCAGCTGCTGGCAAAACAGGCGGAGTCCAAGCGTCTGCTGGCTATCACCGGTGCGGTTGTCTGTGTCATGTCCATCCTGTTCCCAACCGTTCTGATTGGCAGCTGCATGAAGCCGGATATGGCTTGCAATGTGCTGACCTTCCCGGTTACCCACACCCTGTCGGCAATCGGCATCGTTTTGCAGGGCATCCTCTTTTTTGTAAGCAAGGAAAAGGAGAGATAATCCTTGAAACAGTTTATCATCCAGAAGATGGCGGTCAAAAACCTGACCCGCAGACCGGTGCGTAGCTGGAGCATGATTTTCTTTGTATTTATGCTTTCCTTTTCGCTGATGCTCAGCACCGTTCTGGTGGACAGCATGAAGGACCGTCTGGAACAGACCACCGACCGTCTGGGCGCAGACATCATCGTAGTTCCGAAAGAATACGAGCGCAGCATGGCGGATTCGCTGTTTTTGGGCGAAAAGTGCGACTTTACCTTCGACAAAAAATGGGTCGAGGATGTCGCTTCGCTGGAGGGAGTGGAGTCCTGCTCTCCGCAGCTGTATATGCAGTCGCTGGCTGCCGGCTGCTGCTCGGCACAGGTGCAGATGATTGCGTTTGAGCCGGAAACCGACTTTGTGGTCAGTGCGTGGCTGGCAGAAAGCAAAATCAAAATGCCGGAACGCGGTGAAATGATTATCGGTTCGCAGATTACGCCGGAAAAAGAGGACGAGGTCATCTTTTTTAACGAGCCGTTCAAGGTGGTCGGTCATCTGGAACGCTCCGGCACCAACTACGACACCTGCGTCTTTATGACCTATGAAACCGCGCAGGAAATCATGAGCAGCGAAAAATGGTACGAAACCTTCCGCGAAAGACCGGACAGCAGCCAGCTGGTGTCCTCTTTGATGATTCGTGCCAAAGAGGGAACCGACGTCAAGGCGCTGGCAAGAACCATCAACTTCCGTTTGGCGGAAGATTCGCCGTTGGCAGCCTACACCACCAACGCCATCATGTCCGAAGCCATCCAGTCCACCCAGAGTATGGGCAGTTACAGCGCCATTCTGGTGGCATTGATTGCGGTTCTGGTTGTTGTGGCTCTGTTGTGCATTTTCACCATCACCATCAACGAGCGAACCAAAGAGTTCGGTATCCTGGCTTGTCTGGGTGCGGACAGCGGCAAGCTTGCTGGCATGGTATTGACCGAAGGTGTGCTGATCGGCGTGCTGGGCGGATTTTTGGGCGCTGCCGTTGGAACTACCGCACTGCTCATCTTTAAAAACACTCTGATGACCGTTCTGCATATCCCGGAGCTGAACACCACCCTGTCCTATCTGCTGGTGCTGGGACTCAAGTGTATGCTGCTGGCTCTGCTGGTTTCGGTCGTAGCATCGTTGTATTCCGCATGGAAGGTAAGCCGAAACGATTTGGACGGATTGCTCCGTGGGGAGGAAATGTAATGCTGGTTACCAAAAAATTGACAAAGACCTATGACCGTCAGCAAACAAAATTTGATGCGGTGCATGAGGTGGATTTTTCGCTGGATGCCGGTCAGCTGTGCGCTTTGACCGGACCGTCCGGCTGCGGAAAAAGTACCTTTTTCCATCTGATTTCCGGTTTGACCCACGCGGACAGCGGCGAAATCCTCTTTGAGGGCAAGGACCTGTGCAAGCTTTCGGCAAAGGAATGGACCCACCTACGTGCGACACAGATCAGCTATGTGCTGCAGGGGGACAGCCTGCTGCCAAACTTCACCGTGCTGGAAAACATCTGCCTGCCGCACCGCCTGTGCGGGGAATACCCCGATTTGGAAAAGCAGGCAATGCAGCTGCTGGAGGAATTTGGCATGGAAGCGATGGCGCAGGATTATCCGACCAACCTTTCCGGTGGTGAACGCCGCCGCGTCGCAGTAGCCAGAGCGGTGGTCCATCAGCCGAAGCTGGTCATCGCCGACGAGCCGACCAGCGATTTGGACGAGGAGAACACCGCGCTGATTATGGAGCATTTCCAGCGTCAGGCGGATTCCGGCAAGGCGGTGCTTATCAGCACCCACGACCTTTCCTGCCTGCGTCCGAACATGGTCCACTACAAGATGAACAAAGGCGTTATGCAGAAGGTATAACTGCAACAGTCCAATGCAAACAGGGTCGTGTATCAAAAGATACACGACCCTGTTTTTTGTCGGGAAGAAGCGGGAGAGGGCTGCAATCTACGAAAGTCCCTGTCGCAGATGCCGGCAGGGGAGAGCGGGAACTTCTTTGCAGCGTTTTTGCATTTGCTGCCGGTGCTGTTGCTGTTTTTTGTTTACATCAGCGGAGCAAACAGCAAAAAGATGCTTTCGCTCAGACGTTCCTTCGTCCCGCGGTTGCTAAACTGCTCCCAGGTGTAAGGGTCGCAGCTTTCGATGTCCTGGTCGTAGATGCGGTCGTAGCGGGAAACGATGTCGTTTGCATAGAATACACCGCACACCTCGTCGTCCACCTGTAGGCTGCGCATATCCATGTTGACCGAGCCGATGCAGCACAGCTCGTTGTCGATGACCATCGTCTTGGCGTGGATGTAGCCGTGGTATTTGTAGACCTTTGCGCCGTATTCCATCAGCTGTCCGCAGTAGTAGGTGGTGACCGGGTCGAGGAAGAAGCTGGCTTTGATGCCGGGAATCATCAGCTCGATCTGTACACCGGCAGCAGCGGCAGTCTTGAGCGCGTCCATGATGGAGGCGTCCGGGATGAAGTACGGGCTTTGGATGCGGATTTTGTGCTTGGCGCTTCGGATCATGCTCAGATAGCACATCTTGACCGATTCCTTGTTGGTGTCCACGCCGCCGACGATGAACTGGCACAGCTGCGCGGAGAGGGTTTCCTGCACCTGCGGCAGCGAATCGACATACTCCACCGTTTCCTTCCAGTCCTTGCGGCGCACCGAGCACAGCCAGTCGGTCAGGAAATATTCATCCAGCACATGGCTGCACCCGCCGGTCATGCGGACCTGGGTGTCCCGCCACGGATTTTTGACCTTGGCAAGGTTGGCATACTGCTTGCCGATGTTCATGCCGCCGATGTAGGAGATGCTGTGGTCGATGACCACGATCTTGCGGTGGCTGCGGTAGTGGGTGAAGAAGGGCTTGATGCGGATGACCTTGCCGCCTGCCTGACAAAGCGGACGGAACATACTGGCAGGGGTGGAAAGGTTGGCGACAAAATCGCACATCACCAGCACCTTGACCCCTTGCTTTGCCTTTTCGCTGAGGGCTTTGACCAGCGCTTCGCCCATCAGGTCGTGGTGGATGGTGTAAAATTCGATGTAGATGCACTCCTTGGCGTTTTGGATGTCCGCAAACAGCTGGCGGTAGTGCCCTTCTCCGTTGGTATAGATTTGCACGTCGTCGCAGCTGGTCAGACGGCTGCGGTTGTAGCTTTGGTTAAATTGGATGACCTGGCGGTCCTCGTCGGATACGGCAAGCTCGGGGAGGACAGTTTGCTGCGGGATGGAGAGGTGATGCTCGTCCAGACGTTTTTTGCGCAGGTAGGCGGTCAGCTTGATTGCCATGGTGCTGCCGAACACCAGATACAGCACCGCGCCCAGGTACGGCAGGCAGACCAGGACCACCACCCACAGCAGCGCTTCGGTCGGCTGTTTGCGCTCCAAAAAGATGACACCGAGAATCATCAGCAGATAGATGAAAAGCAGAATCCATTTCATAGCAGAACCTCCCAATTACAGTTGCTCGTTGGCAGAAGGGCGGATGTCGATGCAGACCACCTCGCAGTCGGAGCCGATGCGCATCGGCATGGTGAAGAAGCCGGTGCCGGCGCTGACGATGGAGGTGGTGTCACCGCTGCGGGAAATTCCCCACAGCTGCTGTTTGCTGTATAAAAAGCGGACAAACCACGCCAGCGGAAAGACCTGTCCGCGGTGGGTGTGACCGCACAGCACCAGGTCGGCGTGGGCTTCGACCGCCTGCGGGATGCCGATGGGGTCGTGGTCGAGCACCACCGTCAGCCGCTGTGAATCCAGATTTTGCATCAAAGCGGAGAGGGGAAGGTGGGGTTTGGTGCAGGTGGTGCGTCCGACCAGCTGCAAATCGTTGTCGGCAAAGACCGAATCGTTGAGCAGGTGGATGTCAGATGCCTTTAAAAAATTCTGAAAGTCCGGGTCGGACACCTCCGGGTCGTGGTTGCCCACAACCGCATAGGTCCCCTTGACCGAGTGCAGCTGTGCCAGCAGCCGTTCGACCGCTTCGATTTCGGGACATTCCAGGGTGTTGGCAGCGTTGATCATATCGCCGGAGATGACCACCATATCCGGTTGAAGCCGGTTGACTGCCTCCACCGTCTTGCGGATGTGCTGTTCGCCCACAAAAAAGCCGATGTGCAGGTCGCTGAGCTGTACGATGCGCAATGGGCGGGCAAGCTTTTCGCTGGCAAGCGGATATTGAACGGTTACGATTTTGGTGGTCTTGTAGTAGCCATAGCAGGCAAAGAAAAGGGTGAAGGCAAGGCAGGCAAAACCGCACAGGATGAACAGCGTTTGCCGGGCGGCATCGGTTAAAAAGAAGTGCAGCAACCATTGCAGCAGGTCAGCGCACAAAATCGACATCGACAGGTAGATGACCACAAAGGTGGCAACGCTGACCCAATAGGTGAGGGCGCGGTTTTCTGCCACCAGATATTTTTTGCACAGCAGCTGGTTGGACAGGTAGTACACAGCCGCCAGCGGGAAAAAGACAAATCCGGTTTCCCAGGGCAGCAGAAGGTTTGCCCAGCTGCGGCAGCGCAATGCAATGTACAGGCAGATACCTGCCAGCGAAAGGCTGTACAGCAGCGGGGTGACTTTTTTAATCCAGTTGAGTTTATTGGTCTGTTCCATTTGTTTTTCCTCCGTATCGTTCTATTTCCATTGTATTCTTTTTGACAATAATGTCAATCTGTACAACAGCTGGTGTGGGACAAAGGAGGAAAAGTGGTGTATATTGACAAAAAACTATCAAAGAAATTTTGTAAAAAGGGATTGACAGTTGCCCTGTGCTGTGATAAAATCAAGCCAAGTTCATAAACAAACCGTTGAAGTGGAGATAACGGCGATGATGCCTGTACAGAGAACCCGTGTTGCTGAGAGTCGGGGGAGAAACAAGTCGTCAAATGGACCGCTGAGGGCGCAGTCAAATGAAAGGGAAGGTCCCATTCAAAGTATTCTGCGACGTGTCAGGCATACGTTAGTTGTCGGGGATATGTTGGTATCCTGTAAAAGCGCACCGGCTGTACGGCGGGTGAATCAAGGTGGCACCACGGATAAAGAATTTTATTCGCCCTTGACAGAACAAGAGGATTCTGTCAAGGGCGTTTTTGTTGTTTCCCAACATCACAAAGAGCTGTTGACAGACGCTAAGGCAAAGCAGGGAGGAAAACCGAATGTTGCAGACCAAACGATGGCGTCAGGAAAGATGGATTGATGAAAAACCGAAAACCAACCAAATGAAGATACTTTTTGTGATGGAGGAAGAAAGATGAAATTCAATAACGTTGATTTTGATACCTACTTTAAAAACTACCCAACCAACGACGGCTATTTTGGAAAATACGGCGGAGCTTACATCCCGGAGGAGCTTAAAGCAGCGATGGTTGAAATCCGCGATGCCTACCAGACCATCTGCAAGTCTGCAAAATTTATCGCCGAGCTGCGCCGCATCCGCAAGGACTTTCAGGGCAGACCGACACCGGTTTCCCATCTGGACCGTCTGTCCCAGAGCCTGGGCAACGGCGTTCAGCTGTATGTCAAGCGTGAGGACCTCAACCACACCGGTGCGCACAAGCTCAACCACTGCATGGGTGAGGCGCTGCTGGCAAAATATATGGGCAAGAAAAAGGTGATTGCCGAAACCGGCGCCGGACAGCACGGAGTTGCACTTGCTACCGCTGCCGCCTACTTCGGACTGGAGTGCGACATCTACATGGGCTCGGTGGACATCAAAAAGCAGGCGCCCAACGTTGCCCGCATGAAGATTCTGGGCGCGCGGGTCATCGAGGTGACCGATGGTCTTGCCACCTTGAAGGAAGCGGTGGATGCAGCCTTTGCCGCATACAGCCGCGAGTACAAGGACGCCATCTACTGCATCGGCTCGGTGGTGGGTCCGCATCCTTTCCCGATGATGGTGCGCGATTTCCAGAGCGTAGTGGGCATCGAAGCCAGAGAGCAGTTTTTGCAGATGACCGGTGAACTGCCGGATGCGGTGGTTGCCTGTGTGGGCGGCGGCTCGAACGCCATGGGAATCTTCTCGGGCTTCTTAAATGACCCGGTGGAAATCTACGGCGTGGAGCCGCTGGGCAGAGGAACCGACTTGGGTGACCACGCAGCCAGCTTGCAGTACGGCAGCGAAGGAGTCATGCACGGCTTCAACAGCATCATGCTCAAGGATGAAAACGGTCAGCCGGCTCCGGTCTACTCGGTCGCAAGCGGTCTGGACTACCCATCCAGCGGACCGGAACACGCCTTCCTGCACGATTTGGGCAGGGTGAAATACGATGTCATCGGCGACGACGACACCATCGACGCCTTCTTCAAGCTGTCGCGCATGGAGGGAATCATCCCGGCAATCGAAAGCTCGCACGCGGTTGCCTACGCCTTAAAGCTTGCCGAGAAGATGGGCAAAGGCTCCATCCTCATCAACCTCTCCGGCAGAGGTGACAAGGATATGGACTATGTGATTGAAAAGTACGGCATCCGCTAACAGAAGGATTTGCCGGAATCGATAAAAAAAGGAAGATACCACCGATTTGCAGTGGTATCTTCCTTTTTAATAGGGGTTACTGAGAGGATTTGTCCTTTTTCGATTTTTTGGATTGCTTGGACTGACGGTACTGGTGGAAATCGCGGAAGCCCAGTCCGGTGATTTCGCTGGCGTCATCCACCACGATGAAGGCATCCGGGTCGATCTCGTGGATGATGTCGTAGGTCTTGTGGACCTCCTGCCTGCCAACGGCACAGAAGAGGACGGTGCCTTCGTTGCCGCTGTATGCGCCGCGGGATTTCAGCTCGGTGACGCCGCGCTCCAAATCATCCATGATGCGCCGGGCAATCTCATTGTTCTTAGGGGAGATAATAAACATCATCTTGCCGGTGCCGCTGTCGGAGCCGTAGATGACCGCGTCAATGACCTTTGAGGTGATATAGATGACCAGAATCGCGTACAGCGGGCTTTCATAGTCGTGGTAAACCACAGCGGAAACCAGTACGATGATCAGGTCGATTGCCATGATAAATTTTCCAAGGGAAAAGCCATGGATGTGCAGGGTCAGCAGGTTGGCAGCCAGCTCGGTGCCGCCGGTGGTGCCGCCGCGCGTCAGGATGAGGGCAAGTCCCAGTCCCGCCAGACAGCCGCCAAAGACGATGGTGATCAGCGGGTCGCCCTGATACTGCGGCAGATAGGGGACCATAATGTCAATCATAGCAGAGGAAAGCAAGGTGGCAATGATGGTTTTAATGATAATCTGGTAGCCCATTTCAATGTATGCCCAAATGAGCAGCGGGACGTTCATCAGCATATTGGCAGTACCAATCGGGATGCCGAACAGATGGTTGAGCATCGTTGCCACACCGGTCAGACCGCCTGCGGCAATCTGGTTGGGTGCGGTGAAGGTGTCGATGGATACGGCAAACAAAAAGCTGCCTGCGATGAAGAACAGCGCATCCAGGACAAGGTCTTTGGCTTTTTTCTTGGCGAGCATAAAAGAGATACCCCCTATATGATATTGTTGAATAATATCAGTATAACGCAAAAGATAGAAAATTTCAATCGCCTGTCTGGGCATACCTTCTTAAAAGAAGGAAAGAGGGGTAAAAAAACTGTAAAATTATCCAGAAAACAAGCCGACTGAAGGGGATTCAGCCGGCTTGTCAGAAAGGTTATGCAACAAATACTGCAAGAAAAATTATTTGGAAAGTTTGCTCAAGGTAAAACCTCTGCCCTTGACCTCATTGACCTCGTTGGCAATGACAAACGCCTGCGGGTCGATTTGCAGAATCAGCTCATTGAGGTCACCCAGCTGGCGGTTGGAGATGACGCTGAGCACCACCTTTTGCTCCTGCTTTTCCAGACCGCTGGTGGCGTGGATGAGGGTGGAGCCGCGGTCAATCTTCTGGTGGATTGCCTGGTTGATGCGCTCGTATTCGGGACTGATGACCATGACCTGTGTCTGCTTTTGTCCCATAATCAGCACCTTGTCGATGACGATGCTGGTCAGCATGACCACCAGAATGCCGTAGAGCACCTGCTCGGTGGAGGAGTAGAACGCCTGTACCAGCAGCAGGAGGATGTCGCCCACCGAAATCATCACCGGGATGGACAGACCGAACAGCTTGTGCAGGATGATGGGAGGGATGTCCATGCCGCCGGTGGAGCCGCCGACCTTGATGACCAGCCCGATGCCCGCGCCCATCAGCAGCCCGGCATAGATGGCAGCCATCAGTTTGTCATCGGTCAGACTGGTCAGGAAAGGGATTTTTCCAAACAGCGAGAAGAAGGTCGGGTAGACAATCGTGCTCAAAATGATGGTAGCGGCAAAGGCTTTTCCCATCACCGCCGCACCCAGCAAAAACAGTACGCCGTCCGCTGCAAAGACACCGATGTCTACCGGCAACCCGAACAGCCGCTGAAGAATCAGACCGATACCGGTCACACCGCCGGAAATCAGTCCGTTGGGGACGACAAAGGCAGCAGTGCCCATCGCAAGAATAGCGTTTCCGAGAATCATAAAACCAATCATCTTTAATTTCTTTTCCAAATTCGTATCCTCTTTTCTGCCGGCAAGGCTTTTGGTGCGCGGCTTTTTCACAAACGGATTTTATTATACCATCCTACCTGTTTGGGAGCAAGTCACTGTGATAAAGTACAAGGACTTCGCAACAAAAAACAGCAAAATAGACAATAATTTTCGCGAATCTGTGAAAAATCGTGCGAAGTTTTGCAGGGTGGTGAAAGCGAAGGAGAAAAAGAAAGGATGACAGCTGTTTCGTGATGTTTTCAATCCTGCTGTAAAAAGGTCACAATCTCTTCAAGAATTTGTTCTATAATCAAGGACAGAAGTTTACAATCAACAGGAGGAATTTGACGTGAATTGGCTTGCAAGGATGATGTATGGAAGATATGGCACCGACCAGCTGGGATTTTTTACCCTGCTGCTGATGCTCATTTTGAATATGGTGTTTGCCTTTACCGGGTGGGATGCGTTGTACATCCTGTCGTTTGCGCTGGCAATCCTTTCCATCTTTCGAATTTTTTCTAAAAATGTCAGCAAGCGCTATGAAGAAAACCAGAAGTTTTTGCAGATGACCGCGCCGGTGCGCAGCTTTTTCTCTGCCAAGACAGCCGGACTGCTGGATTTGCGCACCCACCGGCATTTTCGCTGCCCGCAGTGCAAGCAGAAGATCCGCGTGCCCAGAGGAAAAGGCAACATCCAAATCACCTGCCCGAAGTGCCGCCACGAATTTGTGAAAAAAAGCTAAAAGAACAGCTCCCTGTCTTCCTGCCCGCTGCGGCAGAAGGACAGGGAGTTTTTGCTTTGTAGGAAATGGCTTGATTTTCCAGCGATATTTGTCATACTGTCCGATGGATTTTGTCACATGGGTGTGCTATAATATTTTTACCTTTAAAGGAAGATAGAATCGCAAGAGGCAATCGAATATAACCAAGGAGGAATGGCTTATGCACAAAAGCAGGATGCGTCTGCTGAGTCTGACACTGGCGCTGGGAATGTCGGTCATGGCAGGTGCAGGCGGGCTTTCGATGGAGGCTGCCGCCCGTGAATACACCGACCGCGAGCAGGTGCTGGACACCGGCTTTACCCTGGACACCGAGTACACCCTCAAACTGGCAAACCCGTCGAAAGACATCTCCACCACGGCAGCCAACTATTATATCACCGGTTCCTCCGACCCGGACAGCCCGCTTAGCTGCAACGGCGAGGAGGTGGAAAGCCGCGGCGTATACGGCAGCTTTGGCATCTATGCCGAGCTTGCGATGGGGGAAAACACCTTCCGCTTTGAAAACGGCGACGACAGCCAGACGCTGACCATCACCCGCACCAAGGCACAGACGAGCGAAGAGGTTACCACCATCACCAACCTGCGCCGGATGCAGCCTTCCAGCGACGACGTGGTCCAGGCGGGGGAGGAATATACCATCCGCTGCACCGCTCCGGCAAACGGAGAGGTCACCGCAACCCTGGGAGAAAAAAGCTACCCGCTCAAGCAGGAGGCGGTGGCAACCACCGGGGTGGAAGCCTACTATTCCGCTAAGATTACCCTGCCGCAGGCGGAAGAGGGAAAGGTGGAGCCGCTGGGAAAACTTTCCTATCAGCTGACCTTCGACGGCAAGACCACCAACGCCACCTCGCAAGGCTCGCTGTATCTGGTCGGCAAAGGAGCGCATCTGCTGGCAAAGGTCAACCAGAACGCCGCCATCCTGTATGAGGAAGGGGAAAGCAAAGCCAACCACCTTTCGCTGCTGAGTCCGGGCGCGATGGATGCCATCGTCGATTCCAACGACAGCTACTTTCAGCTGAGCATGGGCGGCTGGATTGCCAAATCCTATGTGGATTTGCTGCCTGAGCAGAGCCAGTGGGAGGAAGAGGTGAGCAAAACCACCTACACCATCCTGAAGAATGGGGAATCGTTGGTGCTCGACGGCAAGGCGGCTCCGGCATTCAAGGCGTACAGCACCGGCGAAAAGATTGCCCTGCGCTTTTACAATACCAGCGGCATCGAGCTGGACGAAATCTACAGTGAGCTGTTTTCTTCGGTGGATGTCAGCACCGTCGGCGAGGACACCATCCTGGAGTTTTACAAAAAACAGGGGGTGGACACCGTCGGCTACGACGTCAGCTACGACGGCAAGGGAAGGACCACCGTCTTTTTTAACCGCAAGGCAGACCTTGGCAGCAGCGACCAGCCGCTTTCGCAGATGACCATAGTGGTGGACCCGGGACACGGCGGACTGGACAGCGGTGCGCTGGGTGTTTTAAACGGAAACGGTCCGATGGAAAAGGACATCACCATGGCACACGCACTGGTATTGAAGAACCGGCTGGAATCGCTGGGCGCACAGGTGGTGCTGGCGGTCAGCCCGCAGCAGGACAATTCTTCGAAGGTGGAGATGACCGACCGTGTAGCGCTGGCAAAGGAGCAGCGGGCGGACTTTTATGTTTCGCTGCACTGCAACAGCATTGATGCTAACGCCAACGGACTCAAACCCAGTGGGACCGAGATCTATTATTATGAAAACAACTCCAAGCTGCTGGCGGATTCCATCCTGGAAAAGATAAGCGCCTACAACGAGCGGGATGCCCGCAGCGTGATTTACGGCAACTTTTATGTCACCCGCAATACCCTGTGTCCGTCGATGCTTATTGAGATGGGCTTTATCAGCAACCCGATTGAGTACGACCAGCTGTGTACACCCGATTCGATGTACCAGACTGCCAACGCCATCGCAGATGCGCTGATTGAATATCTGCAATCAATATGACCGAATCGACGCCTTGTGCAGACAAAAGCTGTGCAGGGCGTCGTTTTTTTGCACAGTTTTTCTGTAAAAATACAACTGTCTATCGATGAATTTTGAGAAAAAGGACTAAAACCGCAAAAGGCAGGTAACAATACAGCAGGCAAATCGTCACTTATAATATAACGGGACAGAAATGACAGCCGCCGGTTCGCAAAAGAATCGTGGAAGGGGTTGTCCATCAAACAAAGAGAGTTGGGAAAATGATGTTAGAACGAATTTGCTTTTCTGTGTTGGAATCGTCGCTGGTTGCCAGCGTTTTATATGCTTTGATGATGCTGGGGGAGGGCAGGCTGGCAAAATATTCACCCCACTGCCGCAGTACCCTGTGGTTTATCCTGTCCGCCCGTCTGCTGGTGCCGCTGCCGGTGGGGATCGTCTATTTCGGGGACAGCTTTGCACAGGCAAAATGGCAGCTGCTGGGCAGGGTGTGGCTGGCGGGAATGGCAGCGTTTTTTGCCCTTCATCTGCTGGCATACTATCGTTTGAGCAGGCGGCTCAGCCGCGGGGAGCGCCATCTTTCTTTAAGCCACGCCGAGCAGCAGGAGATTCGGCGGGTGTTTTATGAAATCAAAAGTACCCTGAAGATTGCAGCGCCGGTGCAGCTGTGCATCTCGTCGCAGGCAGCCGGACCGATGCTGTTGGGATTTTTGCGACCAAAGGTGGTCTTTCCCGATTGTATGCTGCCAAAGGAAAACCTGCGGATGATCTTTCGCCATGAGCTGATGCACTACCGCCGGCGGGACAGCTGGTACCGGCTGTTTTTGCTGTTCACCCTGTCGGTACACTGGTTTAATCCGTTTCTCTATCTGATGGTTGACAGCGCCACCGAGGATTTGGAAAGTGCCTGCGACCGCAGCGTTATCAAGGGCAGGGACCGCCGTTTTGTCGAGCAGTATGCCCAGACGCTGCTGGACACCGCAAAGTTTTTGCTGGAGCGCCAGCGCCGGCACCAGATGCTGCTGGCTTCCTGCCTGTCCAGCAGCGCACAGCGGCTGAAAAAGCGGCTGATTGCCCTGTTTTTGCCGGTGGGTCTCAACGGTCGCCCGTTGGTGCTGTTTGCCGCGGTGCTGATGATGCTGGGGATTTATATTGCATAAAACGGATTTTGTTAAAAGGAAATTCAAAATCAGCGGGGGACTATCGGTTGTAAAGATTTGCAGAATGTGATATAATGTGTTATGTATCAGAAAATGATTTTCCGAAAGGGACGCTTTTTTCCTTTTGGCAGCGTTCCGGTATCTTGATCACAGGAGGAATCACTATGAACGTAGAACATAATAAACAGCCGGCAGGCAGCCTGAAAATTTCTCAGGAGGTTTTGGCGACCATCGCAAACTTTGCCTCGGAGGAGATCGACGGAGTCGTTTCCCTGGCAAATACCTACACCCCTATCAAGAATTTTCTGAAGAAGGGCAGCATTGCACGCCCCATCCAGATCAGCCTCAATGACGACGTAGCGGTCATCGACATCAGCGTCAACCTCAAGTACGGAGCCAACATCCCGGAGGTTGCCGAAACCCTGCAAAAAACCGTCAAGGATGCGGTGCAGAACATGACCGGCATCACCGTATCCAAGGTCAACGTACACGTTGCCGGAATCGTTTTCCCACAGACCTCGCCGGCTGTTGTGCCATCCGGCGCAGAGCAGTAACCCTTTTTGCAATTTGACAAAGAAATAATCAGGTTTTGTGCCACCGGCATGAAGCCGGAAAGGACAAAATATGATGACAAGACATCAATCCCGTCAGGAGGCGTTCTGCCTGCTGTTCGAAAAAAGCTTTAGCGATATGACACTGGAGGAAATCATCGAAGGAGCCACCGAAACCAGAGATTTGCAGCCCAATGAGTTTACCATGCAGCTGGCACAGGGAACAGTGGACCATGTCGAGGAGCTGGACGCACTGATCGAGCCGAAGCTGAAAAACTGGAAGCTTTCGCGCATCTCCAAGGTGTCGCTGGCAATTTTGCGTATGGCAGCATACGAGCTGATGTATGTGCCGCAGGTCCCGATCAATGTAACCGTGGACGAGGCGGTGGAGCTTGCCAAGCAGTATGCAGGCGAGGATGAATATGCCTTCATCAACGGGGTGCTCGGCGCTGTTATCCGCGACATGGACCCACAGGTGAAGGACAAAAAGGCAAAATAGAAGACATAGACAGGGTGAATAAAATGCCATATTATCTGGGTATCGATACCAGTAATTATACAACTTCGGCGGCGGTCTTTGACAGCAGCACGGGCTGTGTTGTCCACAAAAAGAAGCTGTTGCCGGTCGCTGAGGGCGCCCTGGGATTAAAGCAGAGCGACGCGGTGTTCGCTCATGTAAAACAGCTCCCACAGATTCTTGAGGAGCTGTTTTTTGCTGTACCACAGGCGCAGAACCAGCTGGCGGCGGTGGGGGTATCTGTCCGCCCGAGAAATGCACAGGACTCCTATATGCCCTGCTTTTTGACCGGCAGACTGGCAGCGGATGCCATCAGCGCGACAAACGGCATCCCGCTGTATCCGTTTTCCCACCAGTGCGGGCACATTGCTGCCGCTTTATATTCCGCACAGCAGCTGCGGCTGATTGGCAGCGAGTTTGTCGCCTTCCATTTTTCGGGAGGCACCACCGAATGTGTGCAGGTCGGCGCAGATGACCAGTGGGTGTTCGACACCAAGCTGCTGTATTATTCGCTCGATTTAAAATGCGGACAGGCGGTCGACCGGGTCGGCGGGATGCTGGGACTGCCCTTTCCTGCCGGGATGCAGCTGGACCGGCTGGCGCAGCAGGCGGACAAGCAGTTTAAAGTCAAGCTGACCTTTAAGGACGGCAACTGCTGCGTGTCCGGCGTGCAGAACCAGTGCGAGCAGCTGCTGGCAAAAGGAGAGAGCCGGGAAAATGTGGCGCGCTTTTGCATCGACTCGGTGTGCGCCGTGGTCAAACGGATGACCGAAAATGTGCGGGAGTGCTGCCCGAACCTGCCGCTGCTGTATTCGGGCGGGGTGATGTCCAACAGCATCATCCAAAAGGAGATTTCCGAGCAGTTCGGCGGCTACTTTGCAAAGCCGGAGTTTTCCTCGGACAACGCCGCCGGCATTGCTATCCTTGCCGCAGTAAGGGACGGTGTGCGCGTTGGCTGATATTCTAAGCGTTTCCCAGCTCAACCGCTATGTCAAAAGCCTGCTCGACGGCGATTCCTTGCTCAAAGATTTGCTGCTGCGTGGGGAAATTTCCAACTTTGTCTGTCACCAGCGCAGCGGGCACTGTTATTTCACCCTCAAGGAGGGCGACTGCGCGGTGCGGGCGGTCATGTTCAGCCGCTATGCAAACGACCTGCTGTTTGAGCCGGAAAATGGCATGGCGGTCATTTTGCGCGGCGCGGTCTCGCTGTACGAGCGGGACGGAAGCTATCAGCTGTATGTCTATGATATGCAGCCGGACGGCAGGGGAGCGTTGCAGGTCGCCTTTGAGCAGCTGTACCGCAAGCTGGACCGGCAGGGACTGTTTTCGCAGCAGAATAAGCAGCCCATCCCAACCGATGCCCGACGCATCGGGGTGGTGACCTCTGCCTCGGGCGCTGCCTTTTGGGACATCGTCAACGTCCTTTCCCGGCGCTGCCCGCTGGCAACGCTGGTCTTTTGTCCTGCACAGGTGCAGGGCGAGGCGGCGGCGCAGTCGATGGTGCAGGCGCTGGATGCGCTGGAGCAGCAGGGAAACTGCGATGTCATCATCCTGGGCAGAGGCGGCGGCTCGATGGAGGATCTGTGGTGCTTTAACGACGAGCAGCTGGTCAAAAGGGTCGCCCGATGCACCGTGCCGCTCATCAGCGCGGTGGGGCACGAAACGGATTTTACCCTGTGCGACTATGCGGCAGACCTGCGCGCACCCACTCCGTCGGCAGCGGCAGAGCTGGCAGCGCCCGACCTGTCCGACCTGCCCGAACAGCTGCAAGATTATGCACAGCGCATCCTGGCAGCAGGAGAGCGGATGCTGTCTTTTAAAACAAGGCAGATTTTGGAGCAATCGGATCGCCTTGCTCGGCTTTCTCCACAAAAAAGGCTGCGGCAGGATGAAAAAAAATTACAAAATCTTGCAAATACGATACAATTATCCCTAAAAAATGGTATAATGAAAAGAGAGGAGCATTTGCAGCTGCAAACTGCGCGGCTGCGGGCGCTCGACCCGCTGGCAAAGCTGTCCGGCGGATACGGCTATATTACCAAACAGGGTCGCACCGTATCCTCGGTGCGGGAGGTTTCGATGGGAGATGTGCTGACCATCCGCGTCTGTGACGGAACGGTGCAGGCGGTGGTGGAGCAGGTCAGCGAAAATGAGGAGTCACGATGACCGAAAAATTGACATTTGAACAATCGATGGAGCGCTTGGAGCAGATTGCCCGCACCCTGGAAAAAGGGGAGACGGGTCTGGAGGAAGCGATGGAGCTGTACACGCAGGCGGGCAAGCTGATTGTTTCCTGCCAGAAAAAGCTGGCAAGCGCCCAGCTGAAGATAGAAAAAATCGACCTGCCCTCGCTGGCAGGCACAAAGGAGGCGGACGGAGATGAACAGCTTTAAACAGCAGTTGGAGCAGTATGCACAGTGGACCCAGGAGTGCCTGGAGCAGCTTTTGCCGCCGCAGGAGGGCGACCGGGTGACCGAAGCGATGCGCTACAGCCTGCTGGCAGGCGGAAAACGGCTGCGGGCAGCGCTGGCTCTGGAATTTTGCCGGGTGTTGTGCGGCGATGCCAAAAGAGCGCTGACCGGCGCCTGCGCTTTGGAGATGGTACACGCCTATTCGCTCATCCACGACGACCTGCCGTGCATGGACGACGATGAGATGCGCCGCGGCAAGCCCTCCTGCCACATCGCCTTTGGAGAGGCGGTCGCTCTGCTGGCAGGGGACGGGCTGCTGACCAAGGCGTTTGAGGTGCTGGCAGCAAGCGAGGAGCTGGATGCACAGCAGAGGGCGGATTCGGTTTTGCTGTTGGCAAAGGCGGCAGGACATCAGGGGATGATCGGCGGACAGCGGATGGATTTGGAGAACGAAACCTTCTGCGCCGACATCGAGCGGGTGCGCCGGACCGACCGCTTAAAAACCGGGGAACTGATCTGTGCGGCAGCTCAGATGGGCTGCATTGCGGCAAAGGCAACCGCTGAACAGATGCAGGCAGCACAGGAGTATGCCCACAGCATCGGGTTGGCATTTCAAATCACCGACGACATCCTGGACTGCGTGGGCGATGCCGAGCAGCTGGGCAAGCCGACCGGCTCGGACGAGGAAAACCACAAGACCACCTATGTGTCTGTGTACGGCGTACAGGGAGCCGCTGAACAGGCACAGCAGCAGGTCCTGCTGGCAAAACAGGCACTGCCGGGACTGGGAAAAGGCAAAAACGAGGAGGCAGCCGCCTTTTTGTACCGGTTGGCAGACTATATCCTGATTCGGAAGAATTGACCGGAATCAGAGATTGAGGGATGAGAACAATGGAGAATATACCGTTCATTTTCAGCAATTACTATATCGACGTCGCCTTTTTGGCGTGGCTGATCGCACAGGTACTCAAGACGCTGATCAACTTTTTGCTGACAAAGGAGTTTGTCTGGGAGCGGATGGTGGGTGCAGGCGGGATGCCCAGCTCCCATTCGGCGCTGGTGTGCTCGCTGACGGTGGCGCTTTCGCGCAAGCTGGGCTTTACCTCGCCGGAGTTTGCGCTGTCGCTGGTGTTTGCCGCCGTCGTCATGTATGATGCGATGGGTGTGCGCCGCGCCGCAGGAGAGCAGGCAAAGGTGCTCAACAAAATTGTGGCAATGACCTCGGACAACATCCGGGAGATGTTTGCACCGCAGAAGAAGTCGGATATCCGCAATCTGTTCATCCGAAGGAAAAACATGGAGAAGGACCCGGAGGAGGAACGCAAACGCGAAGAGGGCAAGGCACTGCTCAAGGAGCTGCTGGGACACACCCCGCTGGAGGTGTTGGCAGGTGCGCTGCTGGGAATTGCTGTGGCAATGCTGATGCCGGTATTTTAAATGAGGACAGGAGTATCTGTACAGATGAAGTCGAGCATATTGGATACCATCTGCTCTCCGCAGGATGTAAAAGAGCTTCCGTTTGAGCAGTTGGATGTGTTGTGTACACAAATCAGGGAGCGGCTGATCCAGACCACCGCCAAAACAGGGGGACATTTGGCATCCAACCTGGGGACGGTGGAGCTGACGGTTGCTTTGCACCGTGTTTTTGACTGCCCGGACGACCAGATTGTGTGGGACGTCGGGCATCAGTGCTATACGCACAAGCTGCTGACCGGCAGACGGGAGCAGTTTTCCACCCTGCGGCAGGAGGGCGGGCTTTCCGGCTTCCCCAAGCGCAAGGAAAGCGAGTACGACGCCTTTATTGCGGGTCATTCCAGCACCTCCATTTCGGTGGCGTCCGGTCTGGCAAGGGCAAAAAAGCTGCAAAATGACCAGCATCACGTCATCGCGGTCATCGGCGACGGCGCCTTCACCAGCGGACTGGCGTTTGAGGGAGCTAACAACGCTGCCCGCTTTGGGGACAACCTGATTGTCATTCTCAACGACAACAAAATGTCCATCTCGAAAAACGTCGGTTCCTTTTCCAAGTACCTTTCTAAAATCCGTGCCCGTCCGGCATATTTTCGCACCAAGGACCGGGTGGAGTCAATCTGCAACCACCTGCCGTTGATTGGCAAGCCGCTCAACCAGCTGCTGGTGTGGCTGAAAACCACCATGAAAACGGTGGTGTATGGAAGCAACTGGTTTGAGGACATGGGATTTTGCTACTTAGGACCGATCGACGGACACAATATGGAAACGCTGTGCGATGTGTTGCAGCGCGCCAAAAATCTGCACCGTCCGGTCTTTTTGCACATCGAAACACAAAAGGGCAAGGGGTACAGCTATGCGGAGGAAAACCCGGGCGAATACCACGGGACCTCCGGCTTTGACATCGACACCGGTAAGTCCTTTTCGTCGGCGTCCACCAACTTTTCCAACGAATTCGGGCTGTATCTGACCGAGCTGGCAAAGCGCGACGAACGCATCTGCGCCATCACAGCGGCGATGAAGTACGGCACCGGACTCAACCACTTTTCCCGCGCCTTTGGGCAGCAGGGACGGTTTTTTGATGTGGGCATCGCCGAGCCGCACGCGGTCACCTTTGCAGGAGGACTGGCAGCCAACGGGATGCTGCCGGTGTTCGCGGTCTACTCCTCCTTCTTGCAGCGGTGCTATGACCAGATCATCCACGACCTGTCCATCGAGCAGCAGCACGTGGTCATCGGCATCGACCGCGCCGGCATTGTGGGCAGCGACGGGGAGACCCACCAGGGCTTATTCGATGTCGCCATGCTTTCCAGCGTGCCGGGCATCACCCTGTACTCTCCGGCTACCTATGAGGAGATGCGCTGCTCGCTGTACAAAAGCCTGTATGAGCACACCGGCGTATGCTGTGTGCGCTATCCGCGCGGAGGAGAGAGCAAGCTGCCCGCCTTCGACCCGCAGGTGCCGTGGGCAATCGAACCAAAGGGAGCAAAGCCTCGGCTGCTGCTGGTCACCTACGGCAAGCTGAGCGCGCAGGCGGTGCAGGCAGCACAGACCCTTTCGCAGCAGGGAGTGCCCACAGCGGTGCTCAAGCTGCTGCGGCTGCTGCCCTTCTGCGAAGAGGCGGTCGAGCAGGCAATGCAGGCAGAGTATGTCCTGTTTGCCGAGGAAGGCATCGAAAGCGGCGGCATCGGGCAGATGTTCGGCAGCCGCCTGCTGGAAAACGGCTTTCAGGGGCATTACCGTGTCCTTGCCGTCCACGACCGCTTTGTCGAACAGGCAACACCGGACCGGGCGCTTGCTCTTTGCGGGTTGGATGCACAGAGCATGGTGCAGACCTGCACACAATGGATGAAAGAACAACAAACAGAGGATTTTGATAGATAAAGGGTTGGGAGGAATACTGTGAAAAAGCGGTTGGATGTAGAGCTGGTCGATCGAGGACTGGTGCAGAGCCGTGAACGGGCAAAGGTCGTCATTATGGAAGGGCTGGTCTATGTCAACGGGCAAAAATCGGACAAGGCAGGCACGCCGGTCAAGGAGGACGACCGGATTGAGGTGCGTGGAGAAACGCTGCGCTATGTCAGCCGGGGAGGCAAAAAACTGGAAAAGGCAATGCAGGTCTTTCCGGTCGTGCTGGAGGGCTGCACCTGTATGGACATCGGCGCCTCCACCGGCGGCTTTACCGATTGTATGCTGCAAAACGGTGCGGTCAAGGTGTATGCGGTGGACGTCGGCTATGGACAGCTGGCGTGGTCGCTGCGCACCGACGAGCGTGTGGTCAACTTAGAGCGCACCAACATCCGGTATATCACCGAGGAGCAGGTGCCGCAGCCGGTCGATTTTATCTCGGTGGACGTTTCCTTCATCTCGCTGACGCTGGTGCTGCCGGTGGCGCATCGGCTGCTCAAGGACGGCGCGCAGATGGTCTGCTTAGTCAAGCCGCAGTTTGAGGCGGGCAAGGACAAGGTGGGCAAAAAAGGCGTCGTGCGTGATCCGCAGATTCACCGCGAGGTCATCCGCAAGGTCATCGACTGCGCTGCCGAGCTGGGATTCTGGGTGCGGGGTCTGGATTTTTCGCCCATCAAGGGTCCCGAGGGCAACATTGAGTACCTGCTGTTTTTACAAAAGCCGCAGCAGGAGGCGCTGCCGCCGGAGGAAACGGTTGCAGAAGAGCAGATTGCCGGTGTGGTGGACAGTGCCCACCAGAGTTTATAGGGAGAAGGGATTTCATTGATGGATATTCTGCTGATCCCCAATTTGAGCAAAAAGAACGGGTACGAGTGTACCTGCGAGGTCATCCGCCGGATGAGCGGATACGGGTGCAGCTGCTGGATGGTGGAGGAGTCGATGCATGAGTTTGCCGGTCAGCCGGTCAAAAGCTTTCCGCCGCAGGGACAGAAGATCGACATGATTTTTTCCATCGGCGGGGACGGGACGCTCATCCACAGCGCACGCCATGCCGTTGAGATGGACTGCCCGGTTTTGGGCATCAACGCAGGCAGGCTGGGTTTTTTGACCGAGATCGAATACAACGCCTTGGACCGTCTGGAGCAGATTGTGCAGGGCAACTATTCGATTCAGCCGCGCATGATGCTGCACGCCAGCGCCATCAAGCAAAACGGCAGACAGGAATTTTCCGCTCTCAACGACGTGGTCATCACCAAGGGAGCTTTTGGCAAGATGGTGGACATCGATGTGGAGATGAAAAACGGATTTGTCAACAACTACCGTGCGGACGGGCTGATTTTTTCTACCCCGACCGGCTCCACCGCCTACTCGCTCAGTGCGGGCGGACCGATTATCTATTCGTCCATCGAGTGCATCTCGGTGACCGCCATCTGTCCGCACTCGCTGGCTTCGCGGGCAATTCTGTATTCCCCCGAAGAGGTGTTCACCGTGCGGGGAAGATATGTCAATAATTCGGAAATTTTGTACATGTCGGTCGATGGGGAAAACCGTGTGCGCATCGAGCCGACCGACTGTGTTGTTATCTCAAAGGACAGCCGGTATGTCAAATATGTCAACTTTGGTTCCAAACATTATTTTGAAAAGTTAAATAAAAAAATCATGGGGAGATGACAGGTATGAAGGCAAAAAGACACGCAAAAATACTGGAACTGATCGAGGAATTCGACATTGATACCCAGGAGGAGCTGCAGGACCGACTCAATCAGGCAGGATTTACGGTGACACAAGCCACTGTTTCCCGCGACATCAAGGAGCTGCGTCTGATTAAGACCCTGTCCCCAAACGGAAACTATCACTACACCACCCACGGCGAAAAAGGAGGTCGTGTGGACCTTTCCTTTAAGTTTCACGCCATCTTTGCCGAGGCGGTCAACAGCATCGACTACGCACAGAACCTGGTGGTCATCAAGTGCTACACCGGCATGGCAAACGCTGCCTGTGCAGCGCTCGACTCCATCCGTTGGGACGGGCTGGTGGGCACCATCGCCGGGGACGACACCATCCTGCTGGTGATGAAGGACACCGAATCGGCGCAGGGAATCACCGAAGAACTCAACAAGCTGGCGCAGTAAGGGGAGGACACCATGCTGTCGCAGCTGTATATCAAAAATATTGCGGTCATCTCGGAGGCGACCATCGACTTCGGACCGCGCTTCAACGTCTTTACCGGAGAGACCGGAGCCGGAAAAACTATTCTGGTTTCTGCCATCAACGGGGTGCTGGGTGCGCGCCTTTCTAAAGAAATCATCCGCAGCGGGGAGGAAAGTGCCTATCTGTCCGCTTTGTTCACCGGTCTGTCGCCGCAAATTTGCAAACAGGTGCAGGAGCTGGGCTTTGAGATGGACGACGACACCCTGCTGATTTCCCGCGAGCTTGGGGTGCGCAACATCTGCAAAATCAACGGTCGTCCGGCAACCGTCCAGCTGCTGCGGGAGATTGCCTCGCTGCTCATCGACGTCCACGGGCAGAAGGACAACCACAAGCTGCTGCTGCCGGAAAACCACATCAGCTACATCGACCAGTTTGGCGATTTGCAGCCGCTGCTGCAACATTACCGCGAGCTGTATGAGAAGATTTTGGAGGTCAAGCACCGGCTCGAGCAGGTCAACCGCAAGGACCGCGAGAAGGAGCATCTGGTGGACCTGCTCAGCTATCAAATCAACGAGATTGAAACAGCGCAGCTGACGGTGGGCGAAGAGGAGCAGCTGTGCTTAAAGCGTGACCAGATTGCCAACTCCGAGCGGATCATCCGCCTGCTCAGTTCCTCCAAACAGCTGCTGGAGGGCGAGGAGGAAACCGCAGGCATTTTGCAGCTGATGGAGGAGCTGACCGGCAACCTCAGCCAGCTGGCGCATTTTCTGCCGCAGCTGGAGCCGTTGGCGCTGCGCATGGAGGAGATGGGCTACGAGCTGTCCGATTGCAGCGGAGACGTCGGCAGCTATCTGGACAAGGTGGACTACCAGCCGCAGGAGCTGGAGCAGATTGAGGACCGGTTGGACCAGATCTATCACCTCAAGCGCAAGTACGGCAACTCCATCGCAGAAATTTTGGAATATCTGCAATCCAGCCGCCAGCAGCTGCAGGAAATCACCTTTTCGGAGGAGAAGGCGGTACAGTTGCAGGAGGAGTATCTGCGCTTAAAGCCGCAGGTGCAGGCGGCAGCGGACCTGCTGACCAGCCAGCGGCACAAAACGGCAAAGGAATTTTTGTCGCGGGTCAAAAAGGAGCTGGAATTTTTGAATATGCCCTCGGTGCGCCTGAGCGTCAGCGCGGGCAGGAGCGGGTGGAAACCGGACGGACAGGACGAGCTGGAATTTCTGCTTAGCTCCAACGTGGGCGAAGAGCCAAAGCCGCTGGCAAAGATTGCCTCGGGCGGCGAGCTGTCCCGCGTGATGCTTTCCATCAAGAATGTGCTGGCACAGAAGGACAGCATCCCGACCGCCATCTTTGACGAGATTGACACCGGTGTCAGCGGCAAGGCAGCGCAGAAGATTGGGCAGAAGCTCCAGGAGGTTTCCGGCAACCGGCAGGTCATCTGCGTCACCCATCTGGCACAGGTGGCAGTGTATGCCGACCACCATCTGCTCATCCACAAGCAGGCGGAAAACGGCAGGACCTTCACCCGCATCGAGCCGCTGGACCAGCGCAGAAGGGAAGAGGAGATTGCACGGATGATTTCGGGAGAGAATTTGACCGACACCGCGCTGCAAAACGCCCGCGAGATGCTGTCGCTTGCCCGATAAACAGAAGAAAGAAAAAAGGGAAAAATCCCCTTGACAAAATACCCACACCTGTATTATAATGCTCAATAATAGCTTTGACGGGAAAAAGTAGCAGTCTTGCACAGTCTCTCAGAGAGCCTCCGGTTGGTGAAAGGAGGTGAGACCAAAGGTTGTGAATACCTCCCCGAGCTGCTGCCCGAACGGAAAGTTTTTTCTGAGTAGGCGCAGCCGTTTGATCTGCGTTAACAGATTAGGGTATCCGGCTTTGGATTCGATAGAATACGGCTGTGTACCTGCTGAGGCTGCTTTCCGCGAGGAGGCAGTAAATAGAGGTGGTAACGCGTTTGATTCGCCCTCTGCTTTGGGACCGGTGTACAGCCGGAGAAAAAAGCGGAGGGCTTTTTGTATCTTCAAAAGCAAACTCCGCAGCAGAATATGGAGGAAATAAAGATGACATTGTATGAAGAACTGGTTCGCCGCGGTCTGATCGCTCAGGTCACCGACGAAGAAGAAATCAAAGAACTGATTAACACAGGAAAAGCAACCTTTTACATCGGCTTTGACTGCACCGCCGACAGCCTGACCGCCGGACACTTTATGGCGCTGACCCTGATGAAGCGTTTGCAGATGGCAGGCAACCGCCCAATCGCGCTGATTGGCGGCGGCACCACCATGATCGGTGACCCATCCGGCAGAACCGACATGAGAAAGATGCTGACCAAAGAGGACATCGCCCACAACGCCGAGTGCTTCAAACGTCAGATGGAGCGCTTCATTGAATTTGGCGAAGGCAAAGCGATGATGCTCAACAACGCCGACTGGCTGCTCAACCTCAACTACATCGAGCTGCTACGTGAGGTGGGCGCAAGCTTCAGCGTCAACCGTATGCTGACCGCCGAGTGCTACAAACAGCGCATGGAAAAGGGTCTGAGCTTTTTGGAATTCAACTACATGATTATGCAGAGCTACGACTTCTACTACATGTTCCAGCACTACGGCTGCAATATGCAGTTTGGCGGCGACGACCAGTGGAGCAATATGCTCGGCGGTACCGAGCTGATTCGCCGCAAGCTGGGCAAGGACGCTTACGCTATGACCATCACCCTGCTGACCGACTCGCAGGGCAAAAAGATGGGCAAGACCGCAGGCAACGCAGTATGGCTGGATGCAGCAAAGACCTCTCCGTACGATTTCTTCCAGTACTGGAGAAACGTCGATGATGCCGACGTCATCAAATGCCTGAAGATGCTGACCTTTATTCCAATCGAAGAGATTGAGGCGATGGAAAGCTGGGAAGGCGCACAGCTGAACGTGGCAAAAGAAAAGCTGGCGTTTGCGCTGACCGAGATGGTACACGGTACCGAGGAAGCACAGAAGGCGCTGGACGCTTCCAAAGCGCTGTTCGTTTCCGGCGGCAACAGTGAGAATATGCCGACCACCGAGCTGAGTGCAGCAGACCTGGACGAAAACGGTGCGGTCGCTGTGGCAGACCTGCTGGTCAAGACCGGTCTGGCTCCTTCCAAGGCAGAGGCAAAGAGACTGATTAAACAGGGCGGCATCTCGCTGGACGACCAGAAGGTGACTGCATTTGACGCAGTCGTCAATAAGGACGCCTTTGCACAGGGTCATGTCATCCTCAAAAAAGGCAAGAAGGTCTTCCACAAGGTCACTTTGGCAGATTAAAACAGAATAACAAAAAGGCACGGAAAACGTTTTCCGTGCCTTTTTTTATTGCTGCTGTTGCGCTTCCTCCAGCAGCAGGTCGATGAAGCGGTTGACCAGCCTGCGCTGGGCGGGCGTACACAGGGTCAGCTTTTGCTGCACCTCGGTTTGCAGATAGTCGGTGCGATTCTGGCTGGTGCCCAAAAGTAGCTCGTTGGGCGTGACGTCCATGGCGGCGCACAGCTTCATCAGCGTTTCCAGACTGGGAATCGAGCGGGAATTTTCGATGTGGGAGATATAATTTGTAGAAAGGTCTGTTTTCTCAGCAAGTTTTTCTTGTGTAAGCTTTTTTTGTCGGCGAAGGTTGGAGATTCGCTTGCCAAGTGCCTGATAATCAATATCCAAAATAAAAACCACCCCTATAAAAAGAGTAGCGAAAAAAAATGAGAGGGAACACCCAATATAAATCCTATAGTACTTGAAAAAACATAAAAACTGTACTATAATGATAATGAAGTATAAATAATAGTATAGAATCGCATGATGATTCTATACCGGTTTCGTGAAAAAACAGGAGGCATGACAAAAATGAAACACAAGCAAACGCTGGCGATGCTGCTGGCAGCCGCGATGGTGCTGAGTATGCCGCTCGGCGCGTATGCACAGGGGACAGCCGAGGGAGAAAATTCCACCGATTCGATGCAGCCGTATGTGGTGGATACAGAAGCGCCGAAAGTCAACAGGATTTCCATTGACAAGACAAATTTGAAAGCAGGAGAGACAGCAACAGTTACAATAGAGGCTTCGGACGACGTATCTGGACTTGAGATATTTTCTGCTTCCTTCAAGAGAGAAGGAAGTGAAGATGATTATATCGGAGCATATCCTAGTCATGCAGATACCCCATCTGTCGCAGAACTCGAAATCTCTCCGTACCTCCCATCGGGAACTTATGTTTTAGATAGCATTTCCGTTACGGATAAAGCTGGGAACATCAGACGTTATAGGGCAGAACCTATCGAGGGACACTCAGAAGAGCTGCCAAATTCTATTTCAATAACGATAACCAATGATGATGAAGTCGATACAGAAGCGCCGACCGTCAGCAAGATTTCAATTGACAGGACAAATCTGAAAGCTGGAGAAACAGCAAAAGTTACAATAGAGGCTTCGGACGACGTATCTGGACTTGAGATATTTTCTGCTTCCTTCAAGAGAGAAGGAAGTGAAGATGATTATATCGGAGCATATCCTAGTCATGCAGATACCCCATCTGTCGCAGAACTCGAAATCTCTCCGTACCTCCCATCGGGAACTTATGTTTTAGATAGCATTTCCGTTACGGATAAAGCTGGGAACATCAGACGTTATAGGGCAGAACCTATCGAGGGACACTCAGAAGAGCTGCCAAATTCTTTAAAAATCACCGTCATCAACGATGACCCTGTGATCCCGCCAACAGAGCCGGAACAGCCAACCCCAGACCACAAGCCATCCCGTCCCGGCAGCTCTGATGGCAACAACTCTGCCAACAGCTCCAACGGTTCCGGTGTCGTCAACTACGAGTCGGAAAAGCCGGACCCTGCTGACAAGCAGGCGGTAAAAGCCTACAACTTCTGGCAGGATGCCAAGAGCAAAATCCGCAAGACGGCAGAGGGCAAGACCCTGCGCCTGAATGTACCAAAGGAAATCACCAATCTGCCAGCCAGCGTGATGGAAACGCTGCGAAAGGAAAATGTCAGCTTGCGCTTAAACTGGAACGGCAAGACCATCACCATCCCGGCAGGCAAAGCCCAGCCAAAGCAAAAACTGCGCATCTACTGGACGATGCAGACCCTGGAAAAACTGTACAACGCATAAAACCCAACAAAAAAGGAGCCTTCGCAGGAAGGCTCCTTTTTATTATCCATTTTTAAGTCGGTTAGATAACCTCGGTGGCGTGGCGGGTGACGTGGCAGCCCAGGTTGACCGCTACCGGCAGGCTGGCAACGTGGGTGGGGTAGGAGATGATGTTGACCGCCAGCGCGGTGACGCTGCCGCCCATATCCTCAGGACCGATGCCAAGGCGGTTGACCCGGTCGAGGATTTCGCTTTCCATATCGGTGTAGAACAGTTTCTTGTTATAGGTGAACAGGTCGCGGCAGAGCGCCTTTTTGGCAAGCAGGGTACACATCTCGGTGTTGCCGCCGATGCCCACGCCGATAATCAGCGGGGTGCAGGAGCGTCCGCGGTTTTCCTGGACACAGCTGACCACATAGCGGATGATGTCCTCGCGGGTGGCGCTGGGGTGGAACATCTTCAAAGAGCTGGCGTTCTCGCTGCCTGCGCCCTGCGGGATGACCGTCATGGTGATGCTGTTGCCCGGCACCAGACGGATGTGGACGATGGCAGGGGTGTTGTCCTGCGAATTGACGCGGTTGAGCGGGTCGTTTACCACCGACATCCGCAGGTTGCCCTGCTGGTATGCCTGGCGCACGCCCTCGTTGATGGCGTCCTCAAACAGCTCGCCCATGATGTGTACATCCTGCCCGATTTCGGCAAAGACGACCACCATGCCGGTGTCCTGGCAGATGGGCAGGCTGGTCTGCTGGGAAACCTTGTAGTTGTCGATGATATTTCCGATGGCGCGTTTGCCGTTTGGCGAGATTTCATAGTCATAAGCGGTGTCCAGCGTCAGCTTGATGTCCGACGGAAGGAATTTGTTGGCGCGCAGGCACAGGTTTTTGACGGTGCGCACGATGGTTTCGGATGTGATGATTCTCATGGTGTTACCTCCTTACGATCTTTCCGCCAATCACAACCAGCTGCGGTCTGGCGGCGATGGTCAGCGGGTCCTGTGAAAAAACAGCGAAGTCGGCGTCCTTGCCCACCTTCAGCGAGCCGACCCGATGGTCGATGCCGACGATTTGGGCAGGGTAGATGGTGATGGCAGCCAGCGCCTGCTGGTAGTCCATCCCTTCGCGCACCGCCATGCCCGCGCAGATGGGCAGCAGCCCGATGGGCATGACGTTGTAGTCGGTGCAGATGGCGGTTTTGACCCCATGCTGCGAAAGAACAGCCGGATTGCGGTCGGTGGCATTGGCAAGCTCCGGCTTGCTGCGGGTGGTCATCAGAGGACCGGTGATGGCACAGGCTCCTTCCTCTGCCAGCTCCTGCGCAATCAGGTGACCCTCGGTGCAGTGTACCAGGACATAGTCCAGATGGAATTCCTTTGCCAGACGGATGGCGGTGAAGATGTCGTCGGCGCGGTGGCAGTGGAAATGTGCCTTCAGCTCGCCTTTGATGACCGGCACGAGCGCATCGCACTTGGCATCAAAATCCGGCGGGTCGGTGTCTTCGTCCTCCTGCGCCTTGCAGCAGTCCTCATAGTAGCGCTGTGCCTTGCGCAGGCTTTCGCGGATGAGCGCGGCAGTCGCCATGCGGGTCATCGGCGTTTCCGATTTGTCGTTGTAGCAGTTCTTTGGATTTTCGCCCAGAGCAAACTTCATCGCGACCGGGTTTTGCAGCACCATGCGGTCGATGTTTTTGCCGTAGGTTTTAACAGCACAGAACTGCCCGCCGATGGCGTTGGCGCTGCCCGGTCCGGTGACAACGGTGGTGACAGCGGCGCTGACTGCCTCCTCAAAGCTTTTGTTGAGCGGGTTGATGGCGTCGATGCCGCGCAGCTGCGGGGTGACCGGGTCGGTAATCTCGTTGAGGTCGTCGCCCTCAAAGTTGAGTCCCTCTTCGGCAAGACCCATGTGGCAGTGGGCGTCGATAAAGCCGGGCAGCAGGGTGTTTCCCTTTAGATCAAAGACCTCCTCCGACGAAAAGGCGGAGGTGTCCGGGCAGTCGGACATCGGACCGAGTGCGGCAATGCGGCTGCCCTCGGTGAGCAGAAAGCCGTCGGGGATGGACAAAAAGCCCTGCGGTGCAGGCTCCATCGTGACAAGATTGGCATGAATGAAAAGCATGGGGTGACCTCCCAAAAGTTTACATAAAATAGTTGCTTTTATTATACTACAAAATTTGAGTTTTGAAAATAGCTTTTTTAGAAAGGAGGGGAAAAGGGTCGAAAGCAAAAATTTTTGCCCGATAAAACGCATAAAATAGGAGAGGGGATATTGAGAGAATTTCGACAATATGATAAGATATAAGATAGAACTTTTTATCATATTATAAAGCAGAGGAATCAAAGATGATTATATCACTGGAAAACGTATTCAAATATTACGGAGCGGACTGCATTTTGCGCAACGTCTGTGCAACCATCAATGACAAGGACCGCATCGGTCTGGTGGGAGCCAACGGGGAAGGAAAGACCACCCTGCTCAACGTCCTGACCGGCGAGCTGGACTATGAGGAGGGAACGGTTAGCCTGACCAACGGCAAGGTCATCGGCTACCTGCACCAGAACAGCGGGCTTTCCAACGGCAGGACCATCCAGCAGGAGATGGAGGCGGTGTTTGCCGACCTGCTGGCGCTGGGCGAGGAGGTGGATGCCCTGCAAAGGCAGATGGCACAGGTCCACGACGACCCGACCGAGTATGAAAAGGTGTCGGCAGAATACCAGAAGAAGCTGGCACGGTTTGAAGCTGCCGACGGCTATCAGGTCCAGGTGAAGATCAACACCGTCCTGGGCGGCATGGGCTTTGCCTCCTATGACCGCAACATTATCACCGACAACCTTTCGGGCGGAGAAAAGACCCGCCTTGCCACCGCCCGTCTGCTGCTGCTGGAGCCGGACCTGCTCATCCTCGACGAGCCGACCAACCATCTGGATTTTAAGACGTTAAGCTGGTTGGAGGACTACCTTTCCTCCTACAAGGGCGCGTTGCTGGTGGTTTCGCACGACCGATACTTCCTCAATCGGCTGGTGGACCACATCTGGGAGCTGGAGCGCACCGTGCTGACCACCTACCGCGGCAACTACTCCTCCTATGTGGTGCAGAAGAAGGAGCGGGTGGAGCGGCAGCTCAAGGAATATGAGATGCAGCAGGAGCAGATCAAGTCGATGGAGGAGTATGTGGCAAAAAATATCGCCCGCGCCTCCACCTCCAAAAGCGCAAAATCCCGTCTGGCAGCGCTGGAGCGGATGGACCGCATCGAAAAGCCGGTCATCTGGGAGAAGAAGGCTGCCTTCCGCTTTGAGTACGACGAGCCGCCGGTCAAGGATGTTTTCCACGGAGAAAACATGAGCATCGCCGTCGGAGAAGGGGAAGGTCGCAAGGTGCTTTGCCGCGGGATGCGACTGGATGTGATGCGCGGGGAGAAAATCGCCATCATCGGACCCAACGGAGTGGGAAAATCCTCGCTGCTCAAAGCCATCCAGGAGCTGATTCCGCTGGAGGAAGGACATTTTGAGTGGGGACAGAAGGTCAAGACCACCTACTACGAGCAGGAGAACCGCCAGCTGCACCCGGAAAAGACCGCCATCAACGAGATATGGGACCGCTTCCCCAATCTGTATGAGGTGCAGGTGCGCAGCATTTTGGGACAGGTGCTGCTGTCCGGCGACGACGTATACAAGCTGGTGGGCAGCCTGTCCGGCGGCGAGCGGGCAAAGGTGGCGTTTGCGGTGATGATGCTTGAGCGCGGCAATGTGCTCATCCTCGACGAGCCGACCAACCACCTGGACATCGGCAGCAAGGAGATGCTGGAGGACGCGCTGGAAGCGTTTGACGGCACCATCATCATGGTGTCCCACGACCGCTACCTGCTCAACCGCATCCCGAACCGCATCATCGAGATGACTGCCAACGGGTATGAGATTTACAACGGCAGATACGACTACTATGTGGAGCACAAGGTGGAGCCGCAGCCGGTCAAGGAGCAGGTGAGCGAGGAGAAAAAGCAGGCTGCGCAGAAATTCTACCGCACCAAGGCGGACCGCGCGCGCCAGGCGGCTGCTAAAAAGCGCATCGCCTTTCTGGAAAAAACCATTGAATCCAACGAGCAGCTTATCGAACAGCTGACCGAGCAGATGAGCGACCCGCAGATTGCTGCCGACTATCAGAAGGTGGAGGAAATCTGCGGACAGATCGAACAGCTGAAAAACCAAAACGAAAGCTTTGGCGAGGAATGGCTGGAGCTGCTGGAGGAAGAATAAAGGGATTGCAGGTCTTTGGACCGATGTTTTGGAAGGGAAAGGATGGAAAACCAATGAAACTGAACATGAACAAAAAGTACACGACCATTGCGGTGTATGCCTTTCTGGTGATTGCAGCTGCCATCACCTTCTTCTTTGTCATCAGCGAGCACAGCGTGGTGGGCAGGATGGTAGGCACCTTTTTTGGACTGATGACCCCGTTCATCTACGGTGCGGCGCTGGCGTATGTGCTCAATCCGGTGCTCAACTGGCTGGAAAAGAAGGTGTTCCCCAAGGTATTCGGCGACCGGGTGTCCAAGCGCTCGCGCAGAGGGCTGGGCGTGCTGCTGACCTTTCTGTTTGGCTGTGCGGTGGTCGCCTTGTTTTTGGCAGTGCTGATTCCACAGATTGTCGAGAGCATCGACAACCTGGCGCAGTCGATCTACGCCTTTTTGCCGCAGGCGCAGAACTTCTTAAACGACCTGATTGCCCAGTACGGCACCAATGAGATGCTGGTGGACGTTCTGTCGATGCTGGGTGTGGACATCTCCGACCCGTCGATGGCATTGCAGCGCCTTGCCACCCGCAGCTACACCTTTTTGACCCAGGTGCTGCCCAACCTCTTCGGCGGCGTTATGCGCTTTACCAGCGGTCTGCTGGATGTGGTGGTGGGCATCATCATCGCCATCTACCTGCTGCTTTCCAAGGAGATCTTTTACGCGCAGGTCAAAAAGCTGCTGTTTGCCTTTTTCCCGCGCCGGGTGGCACAGGCGACCCTCAACCTGACCCACGACAGCAACACCATCTTCTGCGGCTTTATCTCCGGCAAGATTCTGGATTCTGCCATCATCGGCGTGCTGTGCTTTATCGGATGTAGCGTTTTGCAGATGCCTTATACCGTGCTGGTCAGCTTCATCGTCGGTGTGACCAACGTCATCCCGTACTTTGGTCCTTTTATCGGCGCCATCCCCAGCATCTTTATCATTATGATTGCCGACCCGCTCAAGTCGCTGGTCTTTGCGGTGTTCGTTTTGATTTTGCAGCAGCTGGACGGCAACATCATCGGTCCAAAGATTTTGGGCGATTCCACCGGTCTGTCCGCCTTTTGGGTCATCTTTGCCGTCACCTTCTTCGGCGGCTTGTTCGGCTTTGTGGGAATGCTCATCGGTGTGCCGACCTTTGCGGTCATCTATGCGCTGGTGCGCAACTTTGCAGAATTTAAGCTCGGCAAAAAGGGACTGAAGACCCAGACGCCGGACTTTGCTTCGCAGGAAAACCCCATCTTCCAGAAGGTGCGCTACCACCACAGCGAGCAGGCGCCGCACACCGGCGTAGAGGTGTTCGATCTGGACGGGCAGCAGCCGGAAACCATCGAGCAGATGACCGCCTATACCGCGGCGTGCGATGAAAAGGGTGCGGACGCTGCACCAAAGGAAGAGTAGGATGCACAGCGAGCAGCAGATCTTTGACTATCTGCAACAGAAGTTTGGCATCCGTTTTACCGAACAGCAGCAGGCGGCGGTGCAGACCATCGACGGTCCGGTGCTGCTGCTGGCGGTGCCGGGAGCGGGCAAGACGACGGTGATGGTGGCAAGGATTGCCAACATGATTTTCTGCCACGGCATCGACCCGTCCGCCATTTTGACCATCACCTTTTCCAAAGCGGGCGCGCAGGATATGCGCCGGCGGTATGAAGGGTTGTTTGCAGCGCCCAGCCACCAGCAAGGAAAGGCGCTGCCGCAGTTTTGCACCATCCACTCCTTCTGCTACCAGGTGCTGGGCAGTTACTGCCGCCTGACCGGCGGAGTGGCTCCGGCGCTGATTGAGCCGAGGGAGCGCAGTGGGATGCTGAGGGAAATCTACCAGCAGGTCAACGGCGAGTTTCTCTCGGAGGATTTGGAGGAGGAGCTGATCTCCAACCTGAGCCTCATCAAAAACGCCATGCTGCGCCAGCAGCAGGTGGAGGACGGCAAGACCATCCAGACCCAGATCAAAAATCTGTGGAAGCTCTACCAGGGCTATTCTGCCTTGAAAAAGGAGCACAAGCGGATGGACTTTGACGATATGCTCGGCTATGCGCTGACCGTTTTAAAGCGCTATCCGCCGATTTTGCAGCAGTACCGCCAGCGCTACCGCTACCTGTGCGTCGACGAGGCGCAGGACACCTCCAGGCTGCAATATGCGGTGATCGGGCTGCTGGTGCAGCAGGAGCAGAACCTGTTTTTGGTCGGGGACGAGGACCAGAGCATCTACCGCTTTCGCGGAGCCTGCCCGGAAAATCTGCTGGCATTTCCTTCGCTGTACCCGCAGGCAAAGGTGCTGAAGATGGAGGAAAACTTTCGCAGCACCGTCGAAATCGTCAGCTGCGCCCAGCGCTTTATCGAGGGCAACCGCCAGCGCTACCAGAAGAAGATGTTCACCAACAATGCGCAGGGAGAGCCGGTGGAGGTGAAACCTCTGCACGATTTTTCCGACCAGTACCACGCAGCCATCGACGCCTATCTTGCCGAGGAGGGGACCACCGCCTTTATCTACCGCAACAACCTGTCGGCGGTGCCGATGGCGGACATCCTCGACCGCAACGATGTGGATTTTTACATAAAAGAACATAAAACCCGCTTAAAGAGCAACTATGTGGTGACCGATGTGCTGGCGTTCTTTTCGCTGAGCTTTGACAGCAGCGATTTTAGCGCCTTTTCCCGCATCTTTTATAAGACCGCCAGCTGCTTAAAGCGCAATATGCTCAGCCGCATCCCCACCTCCCCGCTGATGCAGGGGGAAAGCTACTTTGACAGGATGGTGCAGCTGTGCGACGAAAACCAGAATACCGGCAGGATCCGATATATCGCCATGATGATCGAAAAGCTGCGCTCGATGCAGCCGCTCAAGGCGATGGAGTGCATCCTGTATCAAATCGGCTACCTGAGCTATCTGGAATTTACCAGCGGCACCGGCTACTCGATGCAGGCGCAGAAGCTCAACATCCTGTGCAGCCTTGCCGCGCGGGTGCAGACGGTGGAGGCGTTTTTGGACCGCATCGACGAGCTGGACGAAATCGTTGCCCAGCACGCCCAGCGCGGGGAAGCCGGGAAGGAAGACCTGCCCGCTGCGCGGCTGACCCTGACCACCGCTCACTCGGCAAAGGGACTGGAATTTGATACGGTGGTGCTGCTCGACTGCATGGACGACGTTTTTCCTGCCCATTCGGCGGTGGAAAAATCCCGCGTGGGGATGGACGATGAGATGGAGGAGGAAGCCAGACTCTTTTATGTAGCGGCGACCCGTGCGCGGCGCAGGCTGGTGATTCCGACTGCCAACTTTTCTGCCAACACACCGGCGGTGCCCTCGCGCTTTGTCGCACGGCTGACCCAGTCAAAGGAATCGGACACAGCCGAACTGCATTCGGGCGGACTGCGCTTGTACCCGGGGCTTAATATCGAGCACAAAAACTTTGGCAGGGGACAGGTGGTCGGCGTCGACCGGGAGCGCGGGACCTTCACCGTCTTTTTTGGAAAGAACGGGACCAGGACCCTGACCATGCAGATACTCAAAGGGGACACGGTGCGCAAAGCTTGAACCGCCCCATGCCAGAACAACCAATCGAGAGGGGATTTGTAAGATGGGAATTTTGACCTGTCCGGTGTGTCGGGCAAGGCTGGAAAGAAAGGATAAAAGCTTTGTGTGCAGCCGCGGGCACAGCTTCGACCTGTCCGCTTCGGGCTATCTGCACCTGCTGCCCTCCAGCCAGATGCGCTCGAAGGTGCCGGGCGACAACCGCCAGATGGTGCAGGCGCGCCGAAACTTTCTGCAAAAGGGGTACTACCAGCCCATCAGCGACGCGCTCAACCGCCAGCTGCTGGAGCATTGCAAAAAGAACGTGCCGCTGCAAATTTTGGATGCAGGCTGCGGCGAAGGTTACTACACCAACCGTCTGGCGCAGTTTTTGGGGAAGGAGCAGCCGGACTTTTCCATCACCGGGGTGGACATCTCCAAATTTGCGGTGGATGCCGCAGCCAAAGGCTACGCTGCCCTCTGCCGCAGCAGGCAGGCGCCCGCGGACCGGGTGCAGTATGGGGTAGCCAGCGTCTTTGAGCTGCCGGTGAAGGACCACAGCTGCCATGTGGTCACCAACCTCTTCGCGCCGGTGTGCATCGAGGAGTACCATCGGGTGCTGCGCCGAGGCGGCATCCTGATCTTTGCAGTGACCTCCACCCGCCACCTGTGGGAACTCAAGGAGAGCATCTACGACCAGCCGTATGAGAACGAAAAGTTTGACCACGAGTACGAAGGATTTGAAATGGTGGACAAACAGAAGGTCCACACCACCATCGACCTTGTGTGTCAGCAGGACATCGACGACCTGTTCACCATGACACCTTACTATTATAAGTCCTCGGTGGAATCGGTCCGTCGGCTGCACAGCTTAGGGCAGCTGACCACCCAGCTGGATGTGGACATCATCACCTACCGCGCAAAATTTTAAGAGGAGCTGAAAAAAGCACCGACCGAACGGATTTTAAACGAACCCGTTCGGTCGGTGCTTTTGCTTTGTGGATTGTTTGCCTTACGACTCGCACTTGTGCGAGTTGCACTTGTGCAGGCAGCACAGGGCGGAGGCGATGAAGGCGGAGATGGGGATGGTGCATAAGATGCCGATGCTGCCGGAGAGCGCCTGCAACAGCTCGACGATAATCAGCTCCCGGTTAAGCAGCTGGCTCAGCGATGCCTGATAGCTGGCATACAGCAGCACGGTGGTCAGCGAGCTGCCGATGTAGGCTAAAATCAGGGTGTTTGCCATGGTGCCCATGATGTCCCGACCGATGGTGAAGCCCGACTGCACCAGATGGGAATAGGAAATCTCCGGCACCTTGCGGTGGATTTCAAACAGCGAGGAGCTGATGTCCATTGCCACATCCATGGTGGCGCCCATCGCGCCGATGACGATGGCGGCAAAGACGATGCCCTTCAGGTCGATGGGATTGGCTTCGTTGAGCAGAGAAACATACATCGTTTCGTCGTTGAGGTAGCCGGTCAGCTTCATCAGCTTGTCCATGACGACCGACAGGATGCCGGCGACGGCGACCCCTCCGGCACAGCCCAGCGCCGCTGCCAGGCTTTTTTTGCTCGGTCCGCTGACCAGCGAAAGGGTCATGGCGATGATGAACAGGCAGGTGATGACCGAGACGGCATAGGCGTTGTAGCCTGCCAAAATGGCAGGGACAAAGACGACAAAAACTGCCAGACAGGTCAGCACCAGCGAGAGGATGGTCATTAGACCCTTGCGCCTGCCGAACAGCAGCAGTCCCAGCAGGAAAAGCCCTGCCAGCAGCAGGATGGCGTCCGAGCGGTAGAACTCGCCGGCTTCCCAGTTTTCCTCCTGCGGCGAGCCGGTCTGGAAGATGAACAGCTTGTCCCCTTCGCTGACCGGCAGCTGCCCGTTGCCGGTGAGGTTGTCGATGGTCTGCACCACCTTGACCTGTTCGCCCTTGCGCTCGCCCGACAGGATGCGCGCCCAAAAGGTGATGACCCGCTCGTAATAGACCGTTCCGCCAATCTGTCCCATGTCGTTGCGGTCGCTTACAATCGTTTCCACCCGCGCGACCGTTTCGGTCAATCCCATCTCGTTGCGGAACAGCTGCGCCTTGTCCACGCAGATTTGATAGCCTGCCCATAAATAAAGCGCCGAGCAGGCGAGCACAATAAGATAGAACAGCAGCCGGCGTTTGGTGGGGCGCTGTTCTGTTGCAGGGGGATTCGGCTCAGGCATCCGAATCATTTCCAGCTGGATTGGTTGGGTATCGTTTTGCTGTGTGTGGTCCTGTTGTTTCAATGCAGATCACCGGTCCTCTGTAAAAGTTTCTGGAAAAAGTGTAACACACAATCCTGCCTTTGAAAAGCACCCAACAGGCGGCAGTTTGCACAGGAAGGGAAAAAATGCCGCGCTTTTATGGGAAAAACGACCTTTTATGAAAAAGCTGTTAAAAAATTATGAAAGCGGCAAAAGACCCTTGACAGATGAGAAAATTAGTGGTAAATTATGTTTAGCACTTAAGAAACAAGAGTGCTAACAAAGAAAAGAGGTGATGGCTTTGGAATTGGACAGCCGCAAGCAGAAGATCCTCAAAGCTATCATTGAGGAATACACCCGCACGGGAGAGCCGGTCGGCTCGAAACGAATCTCAGCGCTGCTGGACATCGTCGCATCGCCTGCGACGATACGCAACGACATGGCGATTTTGTTCGAGATGGGATTGCTCGAGCAGCCGCACACCTCGGCGGGCAGGGTGCCCTCGCACATGGGCTACCGGTACTACATCGACCATTTGATGCAGCCCAGTCCCATTTCTCCCAATGAAATCGCTGCGATGCAGGCGATGTTCAACGTATGGGACCCGGACCCCGACAAGCTGCTGGCGGACGCTGCACAGGCGTTGGCGGATTACACCCACTGTGCCGCCATCTCATCGACCAGCACGCCGCCGCAGGTCTGTGTCAGACGCATCGAGCTGATTCCCGCCGGTGAGCGGACGGTCATCATCATGGTGATTGCCTCCAACGGAGCGGTCAAAAGCAAGGTGTGTCGGGTCAACTTCAGCGTCAACCAGGAAATCTGCAAATTCTTCACCAGCTTTGCCAACGCGCGGCTGGCACAGAGGAGCCTAAACGAGATTTCCTCCTCCTACATCAATTCGGTGGCATATTCCTTCGGCGATTATTCGGAGGTTTTCACAACGCTGCTTTCCGCCATTTATTCCCTGTGCAAGGAGATCAACGACGGACAGTTCTGCGCCAAGGGAGTGACCAATCTGCTGGGTTACGAGGAGCTCAGGGACTACTCCCGCGACCTGCTCGTGATGCTGGGCGAGAAGCAGAGAGCCATCGAACTGATCCCACAGGGCAACTTCGATCTGACGGTGTCGGTGGGGAAGGAAAACAGCAGCATGGAGCTTTCCAACTCGACGGTGGTAGCGGTGCGGTACAACATCGGTGCCTCCCGATGCGGAACATTGGCATTGATTGGACCGGTGCGGATGGAATATCCAAAGCTGATCCCGCATATGCAGTTCTTTGCCAAGATGCTCAGCGAACTGCTCAGCGAGGCGATGAACGAGCAGCCAAACGAGTAACACAACCAAATCAATCACAGATAGAAATGATAAGAAAAGGAGAATGGGTCGTGCCGGAAAAGAAAAAACAGCAGGCTCAGGCAGAGCAGGAACAGGAGAAGGAACAGACTTCTGCCGGTCCGTCTGCATCCGAGCAGGAAAATCAGACACAGCAGCAGGAGGGTCAGCCGCAGGAAAGCAAGGAGCAGCAGCTGCAAAAGCAGCTTGACGAGCTAAACGACCGTCTGCTGCGGACGATGGCAGAGTATGACAACTACCGCAAGCGTTCCATCAAGGAAAAGGATGCCATCTACCCGCAGGCAAAGGCGGATACGGTGGAAAAGTTCCTGCCGATCATCGACAACTTTGAACGCGCCATGCAGGCAGAGTGTGCCGACGAAGCCTTTAAAAAGGGCATGGAAATGATTTTCCAGTCGTTTATGAAGACGATGACCGACCTGTCGGTGGAGGAAATCGGCAAGGTGGGCGAACAGTTTAACCCGGATTTGCACAACGCCGTCATGCACATCGAGGACGAAACCTTAGGAGAAAATGTGGTGGCACAGGTGCTGCAAAAAGGATACCGCATCGGCGAACGGGTGGTCCGTTACGCAATGGTGCAGGTAGCCAACTAACAAAAAACCAAAACGTTAACAATTCACTTTATCATACGAAATAAAAATGGAGGTTATCTATCATGGGAAAAATTATTGGTATTGACTTAGGTACAACAAACTCCTGCGTAGCCGTTATGGAAGGCAACGAGCCGGTCGTGATTGCAAACCCGGAAGGCGCACGCACCACTCCATCGGTGGTTGCATTCTCTAAAACAGGTGAAAGAATGGTTGGTCAGGTTGCAAAACGTCAGGCTGTTACCAACACCGACCGCACCATCAGCTCCATCAAGAGAGAGATGGGCAGCAACTACAAGGTGACCATCGACGACAAATCCTACACTCCACAGGAAATTTCCGCTATGATTCTGCAGAAGCTCAAAGCAGACGCAGAGGCCTATCTGGGCGAGACCGTTTCCGAGGCTGTCATCACCGTTCCGGCTTACTTCACCGACGCACAGCGTCAGGCTACCAAGGACGCAGGCAAGATTGCCGGTCTGGATGTAAAACGTATCATCAACGAGCCTACCGCAGCAGCTCTGGCTTACGGTGTCGATAAAGAAAACGACCAGAAAATCATGGTATACGACCTGGGCGGCGGTACCTTCGATGTATCCATCATCGAGATGGGCGACGGCGTACAGGAAGTTCTGGCAACCGCAGGTAACAACCGTCTGGGCGGCGACGACTTCGACCAGAGACTGATGGACTACTTTGTTGCTGAATTCAAAAAAGAAAACGGCATCGACCTGTCCGGCGACAAGATGGCAATGCAGAGACTGAAAGAGGCTGCTGAAAAAGCAAAGATCGAGCTGTCCGGCATGACCCAGGCAAACGTAAACCTGCCATTCATCACCGCAGATGCAACCGGTCCAAAGCACTTTGACATGAACATCACCCGTGCAAAATTCAACGAGCTGACCGCAGACCTGGTAGAAAAAACCATGGGTCCTGTAAACCAGGCTCTGTCCGACGCAGGTCTGTCCCCATCCGACCTGAACAAGGTCCTGCTGGTCGGCGGTTCCACCCGTATCCCGGCTGTTCAGGAAGCTGTTAAGAGAATCACCGGCAAAGACCCATTCAAGGGAATCAACCCGGATGAGTGCGTAGCAATCGGCGCTGCTATCCAGGGCGGCGTACTGGCAGGCGAGGTAAAAGGTCTGCTGCTGCTGGACGTTACCCCACTGTCTCTGGGTCTGGAAACACTGGGCGGCGTTTCTACCAAGATTATCGAAAGAAACACCACCATCCCGACCAAGAAATCCCAGATTTTCACCACCGCTGCCGACAACCAGACCTCGGTTGACATCCATGTCCTGCAGGGCGAGCGTGAAATGGCAAAGGACAACAAGACCCTGGGTATGTTCCGTCTGGACGGCATCGCTCCGGCTATGAGAGGCACCCCACAAATCGAGGTAACCTTCGACATCGACGCCAACGGCATCGTTCACGTTTCCGCAAAGGATCTGGGCACCGGCAAGGAGCAGCACATCACCATCACCTCCTCCACCTCGATGTCCAAAGAGGATATCGAAAAGGCTGTAAAGGATGCAGAGCAGTTTGCAGAAGCAGACAAAAAGCAGCGTGAAGAGGTAGACATCCGCAACGGCGCAGACCAGATGATCTTCCAGACCGAAAAGACCCTGAAAGAGCTGGACGGCAAGATCGACGCAGCGGACAAAGGCGAGCTGGAAACCAAGCTCAATGCCCTGAAGGAAGCAGTAAAAGGCTCCAACCTGGACGACATCAAAGCAAAACAGGAGGACCTGCAGAAGAAGTTCTACGACGTGTCGGCTAAACTGTACCAGAACGTCAACCCACAGGCAGGTCAGCCGGGCGCAGACGCAGGCGCACAGCCAAACAACGACGACCAGAACAAGGACGGCTTTGTAGACGCTGACTTTAAAGAGGTATAATCCGAAATAGACCGGTGAGGATTGGGGTCCGCGCTCCAATCCTCATGGTATGTATAAAGACAGAATCAGACCGACAGCTTCTACATAGAGGCAGGAGAGGGTGAACAAATTGGCAGAAGAAAAAAGAGATTATTATGAGGTGTTGGGCGTTCAGAAGGGCTGCACCGACGATGAGCTGAAAAAAGCCTACCGTCAGCTGGCAAAAAAATACCATCCTGACCTCAATCCGGGCGATAAAGATGCAGAAGCAAAATTCAAAGAGGTCAACGAGGCTTATGCCGTTTTGTCCGATTCGGAAAAACGTGCCCGTTACGACCAGTTTGGTCATGCAGGGGTAGACCCGAACTATGGCGGCGGAGCAGGAGGAGCCGGTTTTGGCGGCTTTGACTTTGGCGACATCGGCGACATCTTTGACAGCTTCTTCGGCGGCGGAGGCGGCTTTGGCGGCGGCTTCGGCGGTTCGAGCCGGACCCGCAACCCCAACGCGCCGATTCGAGGCAACAACATCAATATCGACATCGCCCTTTCCTTCATGGAGGCGGCAAAGGGCTGCAAAAAGGAAATCAGCTTCAGCCGCCTGATTCAGTGCGAGGAATGTTCCGGCACCGGTGCGGCAAAGGGAACCACACCGGAAACCTGCCCGGACTGCCACGGCAGCGGTCAGGTTCGGGTGCAGCAGCGTACTCCGTTTGGCGTGGTGCAGAGCACCAAGGCGTGCAGCCGATGCTCCGGTACCGGTAAAATCATCAAGACCCCGTGCGAAAAGTGTAAGGGAATGGGCAGGGTGCGCAAATCCACCCGCCTGGAGGTGGACGTTCCGGCAGGCATCGACAACGGACAGACCTTTGTCCTGCGCGGTCAGGGCGACCACGGCGTCAACGGCGGTCCTGCCGGCGATGTCAATGTGACGGTGAGCGTCCGTCCCGACCCGCTGTTCGAGCGTGACGGCTTTGACGTATGGTGCGAAATCCCCATCACCTTCCCGCAGGCAGTGCTCGGCGACGAGGTGGTCGTTCCGACCATCGACGGCAAGGTCAAGTACAACATCCCGGAGGGCACCCAGCCGTCAACCGTCTTCCGTCTGCGCAACAAGGGCATCCCGTATGTCAACGGCAGAGGTCGCGGCGACCAGTATGTCCGGGTCAACCTCGAGGTACCGACCAACCTTTCCTCCAAGCAGAAGGAGGCGCTCAAGGATTTTGATTCGCTGACCGGCGATAAAAACTACCACAAGCGCAAAGGTTTCTTCGATAAGCTCAAGGACTTTATGAAGGACTAGGTTTTAAGGCTTAAAAAACGGTGTAATGATGCGGTTGGTTGATGGCACATCAGGAAATAGTGCCTGATTTGACACCACTACTACACCAATACATCAAAAAGAGTCGGCTTTTTAATAAGCCGGCTCTTTTTTGATGGGATGAAAGAGAAGGAAAAATCACAGCCCGTAATAGCATCCTCGCCTAAATTGTGGTATACTGGTATCATCTGGAAAGGTGGGATTAGTACGGTAAAACAAAGGGATTATAAAAGGGAATATCAGACTTCAGTTGCAAGGGGAGAGCGTGACAGATTCAAAACGATAGGAACATCTGTCCCGATTGAAACTTATGAAGCATTTAGACGAAAAGCTGAGGACAAATATACTAGCATGAGTGCAATCATTCGTGAGTGGATAGAAATGTATGTAAATGAAGAGGACGATTAGTAGTCCTCGAGGAGCATTTGCCGACAAAGCGATTCACAAGGGCTTTAAGGGAAGCCCTTGTCGATGAACGATGGCTCTAAAATTTCAAAATAAATTGCTTGATTTGTAACGTAAATTGCGTTACAATATAAGCAAGGGAGATGATGTTATGGGTAAAACTGTTACACTGAATTTAAGAGTCAGTCCAGATGCAAAGCAGGGTGCAGAAGCCGTCCTAAAGCAATTAGGAATACCGATGTCTACAGCGATAGATCTATACCTTAGGCAAATCAGTTTAACGAACTCGATCCCATTCTCCATCTCTTTGCCGAAAGCACCATCGTCTGTTAATGCAGATTTAATGAGTGTTGAACGGCTTGAAAAAGAGATTTTATTAGGCTGTGAAGAAGCAGACAAAGGGGAAACGCTTGATGCAAAAGAAGTTTTTTCAGAATTTAGGGAGAAACATTCATGAAAGAATATCAAGTGAACATTACCCCAAAAGCAAAAGATGATATGGAAGAAATTTACAACTATATTGCATATTCTTTGTTGGCTCCACAAGCTGCAATGAATCAGTATAACAATATAGCGGATGCGATTTTATCTTTATCAACTATGCCGGAAAGGTGTCCTTTGATGCAGTCAAAATTGGCTTTCAATCTGAATTTGCGTTGTTTGTTGGTAGGAAACTACTCTGTTTTGTTTCGAGTGAATGACCAGGTAACCATTGTAGGAATTTTATACTCATCGTCCAATATAGACAAAATTTTGTCCAAAGAATAAAGCAAAGCCGTCCATTCCTGGGCGGCTTCTTTTATACACAAAAACGCTTTCCAAAAACAGCCCCAAACTTTTAAGAAAAGACAGATGTTTCGTGAACAAAAATCGGAAAGGCTTTTCCTTTTTTCTGTTTTGTGTTATACTGAAAATATCGCAAGAGATGGCAGTCCATCACCAAAAGGTGCGGCGGCAGGCAAAGCAGCACGGACGGAAAAAATATTCCGCTTCTGTGATTCCCTTTGTTTTGTAAGATGCCTGCATCCGTAACAGAAGGAGGAAAAGAGAATGGCTTGAGGGGTCAGCTGGATCACCGTCGGTGCGACGGGCTATCATCTGCTGATGGCAGCGGGACTGGTCGTCATGCTGGTTTCGCTGGGATGTCTGATACTGGGAAGGAAGCGCTCCGACCGCTTTTTCCTTTTCTGGATGGTTTTATTTACCCTGGCATTTTTTCTGGAGCTGCTGATTTTTCGCGGGAAAATTTCTATCTGTTGACAGCAAGGGGAGTGGGAGATGTCTTTTGGTGAAAATTTAAAGAAGGCAAGGCTTGCCGCCGGTCTGACCCAGACCGAGCTGGCAAAGAGGACCGGCGTGACCGAGCGTTCCATCTACAACTATGAGAAAAACAGCCGCGCGCCGAAGATTGACGTGGCAGAGCGGTTTGCGCAGGCTTTAGGGGTAGCGGCAGAAAGTCTGCTGGAGCTGGAGACGGCTGCTCCTCAGGACAGCGTGGCAAAGGCGCTTGCACAGGCGCAGGCGGTGTTTGAAAGCGGTCTGCCGCGCCGCAGCAAGGAGCTGTTTTTTGAGCAGATTGCGCTGGCGTATTTTCGCAGCCAGCAGCAGAATATTGGGGAAACAGACGACGCAATGTAAGGAGGATGTACAATGAAAAAGACCATCTATTTGGCAGGAGGCTGCTTTTGGGGAACACAGAAATATCTCGACCAGTTGCAGGGCGTGCTGACCACCGAGGTCGGCTTTGCCAACGGGAACACCGAGGCGCCGACCTATGAGGAGGTCTGCCACAACAACACCGGTCACGCAGAAACCGTTCGGGTGGAGTATGATGCCCAGCAGATGCCGCTGGCAAGACTGCTCAAGTTTTACTTTGCCAGCATCAACCCGACCTCGCTCAACCGGCAGGGAGAGGACAGCGGCAGCCAGTACCGCACCGGCATCTACTATGTGGATGCGGCGGACGAAGAGGTCATCCGCGAGGCGCTGCGCGAGCTTTCCACCCACTACCAGCAGCCGGTGATGGTCGAGTGCTGCCGTCTGCGCAACTATTACCCGGCAGAGGAGTACCATCAGAAGTATCTTGAGAAAAATCCGACCGGCTATTGTCACCTTGATCCTGCGCTGTTCGATGCAGCCTATGACCTTTCCAGAAAAGAACCGGAAGAAAAATAGTCCGGTCGATATTCAGGCGGTCATAAAATCAAAAAGGAGCGAGGGACGATGTTGTATCCTTATTTGACCCTTTGGGATGATACGGAAATCTGCCACTCCCAAATCATGGAGAAGGATGGCAAACCGGTCGTTGAGGTGCATTTTGAGAAGCCGGTGGAATCGGGCTTTTGCAGTGCGAGGTGTACGCTGCCTGACTATACATGGCAGTTCAACGAAGGCTTCTCGGAAAAAGAGATTGCATTTTTCGACGAGTTCCTGCGGCACAACGCACATTTGCTCATCAAGTACGCCGGAACCGGAGGGATTCACTGTGCCTAAATTGTTCCAAATCGGCGAATATATCATATTCTTCTGGTCGAATGAAAACGGAGAACCGATTCATGTGCATATCGCCAAAGGAAAGCCGTCTGCATCTGCGACCAAAATATGGCTCACACAATCGGGAGGCTGTGTGCTGGTAAATAACAACAGCCGCATCCCCAATCAGGATTTGAATGAGCTGATGGATGTGATTTCTGCGCAGTTTTTTCTGATTTGCCGAAAGTGGAAAGAGCATTTTTGTCTTGATTCTATATCCTTTTACTGTTAATCAAAAATCAACTGCTCATTTTTGGGCGGCTGATTTGCTTTTGGCAGGGTGGATGGAGCAAAATCTTGACGGGACCATAAAATAAAGCAAGCAAAAAGAGGACGAAGCTTCGTCCTCTTTTTTTACTCTTTTTTACGGCTGGTATTGAATCAGCAGCTGGATATAGCGCTGGTAAAAATTCTGGTTAAAGTGCAGCCCGTCGCCTGCGTCAAATTCGCGCGCAAGGTTGCCCTCCTCGTCCTTAAACTCGGAAGAGATGTCGAAGAAGATATAGCCGTTTTCTTCGGAGTATTCCTTGAGCAGCCGGTTGTAGTGGTCGATGTTTTCGTTGGTCAGGTAGGACATCTCCTGGTACTTCCAGCCGGACACCGGCAGAATCGCCTGGATGACGATGCGGCTGTTGGGGGAAACGCCGGTCAGCTGGTCAATCAGCAGGTCATACTCCTGCATGAACTCCTCCTCGGTCATCAGGGGGATGGCGTTGACGCCAAAGGCAATCACCAGACGGTGCGGCTGCCGCTGTTCGACCGCCTGCTCGACGGTGAGCTGGTCGCTGTCGGGACCCAGCTGGATGAACGGGTCGTCGCGGATGGTCTTTTGGGTGCTGCCGTCGATGGCGAACACCTGTTCCGGTGGAAGCAGCTGGTAGGTCAGCAGACCGTTGGTGCGGCTGTCGCCGATGAAGGTGGTTTCACCCAGGTAATACTCGGGGTCGACCTCGTTGACGTTGGCAGCCGTTTCGGCTGTGGTGCCCTGCTCGGTCGCTTCCGGGTCGGCAAGGCGGATTTCCTCGTTGGAGCGTCCCTGCGAAGCGAAGTTGCAGCCGGACAGCAGCAGGATGCAGGCGGTGCAGGCGGCAAGCAGCGCCGTCGAATATTTTTTACAGAACAATGATGAACCCTTCTTTTCTGGTTTGGATGCTCTCCCCGGACAATAGCGCAGGACAACTTGAACATAAGACAAGTGTGGTGGGGAAAGGGTGGTGTGAAAGCAAGATTAGAAATATTATAACACAAACCAAAGGAAGATAACAGCGGTTGTGTAAAAATTTGTGCGATTTTTTTGTGAGATAAAGAAGGGCAGGCAAGCGGCTGTGACAACTTTCGCAGGCGGCAGGCGGTATACTAAGGCAAAGGCAGCAAAGGAGGGATAGGATGGTCCAGGAGGTCTATGTGGATATTTTGCTTGCCGTCAACTTTTTTGTCAATCTGCTGCTGCTGTCGCTGGTCGGCGGTCGATGCAGGTGCAGCAGGGGAAGGCTGGTGCTGGCTGCCTGCGTGGGTGCGCTGTCCTCGCTGCACATCTTTCTGCCGCCGCTGCCGGTTTGGGCAGGGACTGCATTGGGAGTTCTGCTGAAAATCGGGTGGGGTGCGGCGATGGTGCGGATTGCCTTTGGCTGGCAGGGCTGGTATTCGCTAATAAAGCGGTGGCTGCTTTTGCTGGGCTGCGGCTGGGCATTCTTTGGGCTGATGCAGCAGCTGCGCGGCTGTTATGCGGGAAAGGGGATGTTCGTCTTTGACAACGCCCTGTATTTTCACATCCGAACGCCAGTCTTTATCCTCTGCCTGGCGGGCGCATATCTGGTGGTGTGGAGCATCGGTGCGCTGCTGCGGCTGACCTGCCCAAAGGAGAGCCTGTGCAGCGCGGTGCTGGAGGTGGATGGGCAGCAGCTGCGGCTGGATGCCCTCATCGACAGCGGCAACAGCCTGGTCGAGCCGTTCAGCGGACTGCCGGTGGCGGTGTGCAGCCTTTCGGTCGCAGCAAAGCTTCTGTCTGCCGAGCTGCTTTCCGCCATGCTGTGCGGGCAGGGCAACCAGCTGCATCGGGTGCGGCAGATTCCTTTTTGTGCCGTCGGGCAAAGCGGTCTGCTGCCGGCGGTCAAGGGGGAGCGGCTGACCATTTGCTGTGAAAGTCAGGCGCCTAAGGTTAGCGAGGCTTTTTATCTGGCAGTCACCCAACAGCCAATCGGCGGGGAGGAGTGGCAGCTGCTGCTCAGTCCCGGATTGGTGGATGCGGCAACGGATGCTGCCGCAGATAAGACGAAGAAAGCCGCAGGTGTGGTACGACACACTGACGGTGGGCGTCACTCCCCCTCGAAGAGGGGGACAACAGCATATCTACGACATATCGTTCACCTTGCCGGTTCTGTCACAACAGTGACAGGACACTCCACGCCATCGGCGTGGAGTTCTCCCCTTAACAAGGGGAGATGTCCGATAGGACAGAGGGGTAATACGCCACGCAAGCGTGGCGTGCTACGCCTTCGTCGTATCGTGCCACTTTTCCTGCCGGAAAAGTGCGGGATGGGGGAAGTTTTGTGCAGTCGGTATTAACCCCACCGTCCTGTCACCAAAGGTGACATCCCCCTCTGGGAGGGGGACAACATCACGCTTGCGGCGTGGTGTGAGCCTCTCTCGCCGAGGGAGGTGGCAGCCGAAGGCTGACGGAGGGAGGAACATCAAGACTTCGTCTTGCTGTGCCACTTTTCCTAGCGGAAAAGTGCGGGACGGGGGAACATTCATGTATCTGGTGTAAGAAACAGATATGGCGCAGTCATATCATGACACACCGTAGGTGTGGCGTTAACCCCACCGCTTCATCCTCTTGAGGATGAAGCACCTCCCTTTTGTAAGGGGAGACAACGCCACGCCTTCGTCGTATCGTGCCACGCAAGCGTGGCGTGCTACGACAAAGTCGTGTGGCTGAAATGTAAACAGCGGAAAGGACGGGAGTTATCAAATGAAATGGATTCTATCATGCAAAGTCGGCAGCTACCTGAGCCGATTGCTTGCAAAGCTCAAGGGAAGATTCGGCGGGCAGCTGCACTACATCAACGGCACACAAACCCTGCCGCCGCCGCTGAGCCGGCAGGAGGAGGAGGACTTTTTTAAACGCCTTGCCGGTCAGGACGAGGACGCGCGGCAGCAGCTGATCGTCCACAACCTGCGGCTGGTGGTGTACATCGCCAAAAAGTTTGAATCGACCGGCATCAATCTGGAGGACCTCATCTCCATCGGCACCATTGGCTTAATCAAGGCGGTGAACACCTTTTCGCCAGAAAAGAAAATCAAGCTTGCCACCTACGCTTCCCGCTGCATCGAAAACGAAATCCTGATGTACCTGCGCAAAAACCAGAACCGCCGCAAGGAGGTTTCCATCGACGAGCCGCTGAACATCGACTGGGACGGCAACGAGCTGCTGCTGTCGGACATTTTAGGCACCGATGCGGACGCGGTGAGCAGCGACATCGAGCGGGACGCCGAGCGGGCGATGCTGCATCGGGCAATCAATTCGCTGGAAGAGCGGGAGCGCTCGATCATGCGGCTGCGCTTTGGCTTGTACCAAAACGGCAGGGAGCACACCCAAAAGGAGGTGGCGGACCGAATCGGCATCTCGCAGTCGTACATCTCACGGCTGGAAAAGCGCATCATCCGTCGGCTGCGGGTGGATTTGCGGGAGGGGTTTTGATAGATTTTGATAGGTATGGAAAAAGCGGAGCGCCGGCAATCGGTCAGCTCCGCTTATATTTTGGAGGAATGGTGAAAAATAAAGCTTTTACCGATAAAAAGTTCACAATAAATCCCCGCCTTCTGACAGGTTCAATCAAAGAAAATAACATTTAGTAACAAAACCCCCTTGCCTTTTTAATAGTCTTCCTATATAATAGAGAATGTAAAATCCACGCAACAGATCTGACGATGGGGGATTTCATCTTGAACATACTAAGAAGAGAGCAAATCAAGGAGTTTATCAAAAACAGAAGGATCGTCAGCCTCAAGGAGCTGGCGCAGCAGTTTTCGGATGTCAGCGTGATGACCATCCACAGGGATCTGGATTTTCTTGCCAAGGAAGGTTTTATTCTCAGAATCAGGGGAGGAGCAAAGTATCTGGAGGTGCCCGACCGGGACGATGTGCCCGAGCAGGACATCTCCAACAAGCCGCAGAAGGATGTGGTCGCCCAAAAGGCAGTCAAGTTTGTCCGCGAGGGCAGCTCGATCTTCCTCGACGGCGGCACCACCATGCTGGAGCTTGCAAAGATCATACCGGATATGTACATCAACGTGATGACCAACGGACCAGACATCGCCCTTGCCATTGCCGAGAAGATCCGACCAGCCGTGACATTGTGCGGCGGCGTGCTCAACCGCAAAAACCGTTCGGTGTTCGGCTATTCCGCCTTGGAGATGCTGTCCAAGCTGAATGTGGACGTGGCATTCATCTCCGCCTCGGGCTACTCACGGGAGGGTGGATTTACCTGCGGGTATGAGGAGCAGGCAAAGCTGCGCAGACTGCTGATTGAAAAGGCAAGATGCGTCATCATCCTGATGGACAGCAGCAAGGTGGGCAAGATGCTGCCCTACACCTTTGCCAAGATGGAGGACGTGGACTATCTGGTCACTGACCAGGCAGGCGTTCCGCAGCTGAGCGAGGATGCCCGACACAGCCGGGTGTCCATTCTGTAAAAAAACACAAATCAAAACAGACAGGAGAGTCGTAAACATGAAACACATGCTGATTGCACAGTCGGGAGGACCTTCCGCAGCCATCAACGCAACGGTAGCAGGCGTGGTGGAACGGTGTATGACCAGCGATAAGGTCGACCGCATCTATGGCGCGGTCAACGGCATCAAGGGAGTGCTCAACGGCAACTATGTCGATTTGACCGAGATTCTTTCCTCGCCCGAGCAGCTGCGGCTGCTGTGCAGCACACCGGCAGCCGCTTTGGGCTCCTGCCGCTTAAAGCTCAACAACGCCGACGAAGGGCAGCTGGGACAGATCGTCGATGCGCTGCTGTCGCGGGAGATCGGGTACTTTGTCTACGTCGGCGGCAACGATTCGATGGACACCGTCTACCAGCTGTCCGCCTACATCAAAAAGCACAACATCCAGGGACTGTCGGTGATGGGCGCGCCCAAAACCATCGACAACGACCTGCCGATGACCGACCACTGCCCGGGCTTTGGTTCGGCTGCCAAATATATCGCAGCGACCTTTGCGGAGATCGTGCGCGACTGTGAGGTCTATGACATCCCGGCGGTGACCATCGTGGAGGTCATGGGACGAAACGCAGGCTGGCTGACCGCAGCATCCGCCCTCTCCCGCGAGAACGGCGGCACCGGTCCGCAGCTGATCTACCTGTGCGAGCGCGCCTTTGACACCGAGCAGTTCATCCGCGACGTCAAAGACTGCCTTGCAAAACGCAACGCCGTTGTGGTCGCTGTCAGCGAGGGACTCAAAAACGCCGACGGCTCCTACCTGAGCGAGAGCAAGGGCAGAGGGGTGGACGTCTTTGGTCACGCGGCGCTGTCCGGCACAGCCAAGGTGCTGGAGGGTCTGGTCAAGGAAAAGATTGGCTGTAAGGTGCGCTCGATTGAGCTGAACCTGATGCAGCGCTGCGCTTCCCACCTGGCTTCGGCAAACGATTTGAGTGAATCGAAGATGCTGGGCATGACCGCAGCCGACCGCGCTTTAAACGGCGTCAGCGGCGAAATGGCAATCGTGGAGCGTCTGAGCAGCGCACCTTACCGCGTCCGCTATGGCACAACGGACATCGCGCTGGTGGCAAACCTAGAGAAGAAGGTGCCGGACAGCTGCATCCACCCGCAGGGCAACGACGTGACCGAGCAGATGCTGGAATATCTGCGTCCGCTGGTACACGGCGAGGTGCAGGTCCCGATGTGCGGCGGCGTGCCGGTCCATCTGGAGCTGTATACACAGGGGAAATAAGCGTTTTTAACGGTCTGCAAGAAAGGCGGCGGGGACTTCCTGCCGCCTTTTTGATAAAAATGAAAAAAATGTGCAAATACCTCTTGCAATTTCTGGAAAAGTGGAGTATAATAAATGAGTAATTTGCCGGTGTGGTGGAATGGCAGACGCGACGGACTCAAAATCCGTTGTCAGCAATGACGTGTGGGTTCAAGTCCCACCACCGGCACCAGATTGAGTCCGAACACAAATCGAGTTCGGGCTTTTTTTCTATATCCGGACAAAGGTGCCGGCGTCGGCAGCACAAGCAAGTGTACCAAAGCTGCACCAGCTTTATAAAAGAACTGCATGGGGGGGGAGGAATCTAAATGTATGTTGCAGCAGTTGATTCCGCATACATGAGAGAGCATAATGTATTAGAATTAAAAATTGAATACAGAAAAAGGTTTGGAAAACCATTTATCCCGTTCAACTACTGTGATTTTGACCGCGTAGGAGACAAATGTGCAGCACAGATTTATACAGAAGAGCTGGAACGCTGCCTACGCGAAGGTAAGCCGACTACTATGGTTTCCAAGTGGTGCGGACCGAATGACATTATCGGTCATTAAAACAGAAACTGCACCAGCTTTATAAAAGAACTGCATGGGGAGGAGAAAGCTAAATGTATGTAGCAGCAGTCGATTCCGAAATTTTAAGAAGTGCTGAAATGTGGGAGTTGTGGGAACAGTATGAAAAAAAATTCGGAGAACGTTTCATGCCTTTCAATTATGCCGACTTTGACCGGATTGGAGATAAATGTGCTGCGCAGGTATACAAGGAAGAAGTGGAAAAATGCCTAAGAGAAGGCAAACCAACTTCCATTGTTTCCAAGTGGTGCGGACCAAATGACATTATCGGTCATTAAAACAGAACAGATTTTTATCAAGGACGATGCAAAAAGCACCGTCCTTTTTTGTGCCCTTTTTTAAAATTTTTATACAGGCAATCCTTTCAGAGCAAAAAAAATTCCGTTTTTAGGGAAAGTTGCCTTTTTGGATGCAACCGACCCGCCTGTTTGGGGTGAGGGTGAAACAACCAAAAAAAGGAGGGCTTACCTTGGCACGTCCGCAAAAGGAAGGCTTAGCGTACTTTTCTTTGGATGTGGATTTTTTCTCGGACCGCAAGGTCAAGATTTTAAAAGGCAGGTTTGGTGCAGATGGCATCACTTATTATCTATACCTGCTGTGTGAGATTTACAAGGGACATGGCTATTACCTGAAGGTGGACGAGGATTTTGATTATATTACATCCTCCGAGCTGGGTATGAGCCACGCAAAAATAGGGCAGATGAGGAAATTCTTATTGGAACGGTCACTGTTTGATAACAAACTTTTTCAGTCGGACACTATCCTCACGTCCACCTCAATACAGAGACGATTTCAGTTGGCTGTAAAGTCCCGAGCCAGTAAAAACCCGGTCGTCGTCAATCCAAAGTTTTGGCTTCTTTCAAAAGAAGAAACGCAAAGCTTTATTAAAATGCACCCTATTTTAAATAATTCCGAGAAAAAACCCGATTATTCTCAGAAAAACCCCGAGGATTCCGAGAATAACGCCATAAAGAAAAGGAAAGAAAATGTAGTAGTAGTTGTAGTAAAGGAGAGGGAAGAAATTTTGCAGTGTTTTGAGCAGAATATCGCGGTCGCAACAGTGGCAGTCAAAAAGAAGATGGACGCCTATCTGCAAAAGCTGTCTCCCGAGCTGATGCAGGCAGCCATCGAATATTCGGCACTGATGGGCGCAAAGGGCTGGCGGTATGTGCAGGCGGTGTTGGATAGCTGCATTGAGCGCGGGATTTCCACCCCGCAGGAGTTTGAAGAGAAGTGCCGCAGACACAGCCGCAGCCAAAAAGCTGCCGAGGACAGAGCCGCTGCACAAAACAAAGCAGCGCCGGACAAGCGCAGCTGTCTTTCCTCCCAGCCATCCCCGCCTGCCAGATCGGGCGACGGCAGCGAATCGAGCATCGACTTTGAAGCCATCCGGCAGTATATGACCCATGGCAGCACGGACCAGACACTGTGCAGCAGTTGACAGGACACGACACACCGCAAGCATGGTACGACACGCTATCGGCATAGCGCTCAGCTCGCTGGTACTGTCACGACAGTGACAGTACGCTCCACGCTATCGGCGTGGAGTTCTCCCCTTCACAAGGGGAGATGTCCGATAGGACAGAGGGGTGAACATCACGCAAGCGTGCTGTACCACTTTTCCTGTCGGAAAAGTGCGGGATTGTGGAAGGTCTATACATTTGATGGAGAACGTCTACGATGTATCGTGCCATGCAAAGATATTGTTTTCAAATCACGTCAAGGTTTTGGTGTGATTTTTTTGTGTCTGCGATTCTGCAAAATTTGCGCGGCGGCTGTATTACAATAAACAAAACGGGCAGCGGTTCTATTGCAGGATGCCGCGGCATACCTTTTGTTAAGTCCCGGACGAATGGAGGAAGAGCAAAATGGACAGGACACTCGAACGGATGCTGCAAAAGCTGTCGCTGCCGATTCGCCGCCAGCTGCAAGCAGTTCCGGCAAGCTGCTGGGAGCAGGTGCAGGAAATCCGCCTGCAACAGGGCAGAGAGCCGTATCTGGTGGTGGCGGGCAGACCGATGCGCTTAGGGCAGCTGCTGCATCGACCGATTTCAACCGAGCCGGTACAGCCGCAGCAGTTACAGGAGAGCTTTGCCGCCCTGTGCGATTACTCGGTACACACCTGCCTGCCGCAGCTGCTGGAGGGCTATCTGACGGTGGAGGGCGGGCACCGCATCGGCATCGGAGCCACCGCCGTGATACAAAACGGCAGACTTTGCTCGGTGCGGCAGGTAAGCTCCTTAAATCTGCGCATCGCGCATTGCATCGCGCACCCAGCGTCGCTGTCCATCGAGCCGCTGGCAGAACAGCTGTTTTCCCGCGGGCTTTGCTCGGTGTTGGTGGCAGGCGAGCCGGGCAGCGGAAAGACCACCCTGCTGCGCGCGCTGTCCCGTTGGCTGTCAGGGCGGTGGAAGGTGACAATAGTGGACGAGCGGGGAGAGCTGTATGAGCCAAATTTTTCTGCGCAGGACGGTCTGTGCTGCATGGATTTTCTGCGCGGCTTTCCCAAGGCGCAGGGCGTGTTGCAGGCGGTGCGCACCCTCTCCCCGCAGGTGATTGTCTGCGACGAGCTGGGCGACTGCGAGGAGGTGCAGCAGCTGTTGTATGCGCTCAATACCGGTGTTTGTCTGCTGGCTTCCATCCACGCGGGCAGCCGCGAACAGCTCTGCCGCCGTCAGCCGTTTTTGCAGTTGCAGGCAAGCGGCAGCCTGGACCGGGTGCTGCTGCTGCGCGGCGCCTCCCACCCCGGTCAGGTACAGGAGATATGGGAGATTCACCCCTCCGCTTCATCACTTTAGGCGTATCGTTCACCTCGCTGGTACTGTCACAACAGTGACAGTACACTCCACGCCGCAGGCGCGGAGTGTACCCCTCCGCTTCATCCTCAAGAGGATGAAGCACCTCCCCTTGTTAAGGGGAGGCAACGCTACGCCTTTGGCGTATCGTGCCACTTTTCCTGTCGGAAAAGTGCTGGATTGTGGAAGGTCTATACATTTGATGTAGAACGAAGATATGACGCAGTTACGCCGAAGGCGTATCACTCCACGCCTGCGTCGTATCGTGCCACTTTTCCTGTCGGAAAAGTGCTGGATTGTGGAAGGTCTATACATTTGATGTAGAACGAAGATATGACGCAGTTACGCCGAAGGCGTATCACTCCACACCGCAGGTGTGGAGTTCTCCCCTTCACAAGGGGAGATTTCCGCTAGGACAGAGGGGTAAAACATCAAGACTTCGTCTTGCTGTGCAACGCCACGTCTATGACGTGGCGTGCCACTGTCACCACAGGTGACAGTGCTGGATTGCGGAAGGGCTACACATCACGCAAGCGTGCTGTGCCACTTTTCCTAACGGAAAAGTGCAGGACTGTGCAACGTCTATCCATCCGGTGGAGTGATAGTGCTGGACTGTGCAACGTCTATCCATCTATATCACGACCATGCAGGATGGTGCAAGGGACCGGGGTTTTCATCACGAAAGGAAGGTGGAGCGAATGGGAAGTCTGTCGATGGTGGGCAGGGTGCTGCTGCTGGTCGGGTGTACGGCGGCGGGCAACTATTTGGCTGCCCGTCCCATGCGCCGCTATCGGGAGTTGATGGACGCCGCCCAGCTGGTGGGTGAGCTGCAAAGCCGCTTGCAATACAGTCTGCTGCCCGCAGCCGAGCTGCTCGAACAGCTCTCGCAGGAGCCGCGCTTTTGTGCGCTGCCCTATCTGCGGCGGTTTGCGGCGGGGAAGACGGATTTCCCACAGCGGTGGCAGCGGGCGGTGCAGGACTGCGGCGGCGAGTTTGATGCAGACTCCCGCGCGCTGCTTGCCCGCATCGGCGAGATACTGGGTGCATACGATTTAAGCCAGCAGAGCCGACAGCTCAGCTGGGTGCAGCAGCAGCTGGAGCAGGGCGCACAGCGCATTTTGCAGGAGAGCGCCCACGAAAAAAGGATGTACGCCGCTTTGGGCCCGCTGCTGGGGATGGCGCTGTGCATTTTAATCGGATAGCAAAGCGAAAGGAGAACAAGCAAGATGGACGTCGATTTGATTTTTAAGATAGCTGCCATCGGCATCATCGTTTCGGTGCTCAACCAGGTGCTGATTCGCTCGGGCAGGGAGGAGCAGGCGACCATGACCACCTTAGCCGGGCTGATCGTGGTGTTGATGATGATGATTGAACAGATCAGCCTGTTGTTCGAGACGGTGAAGTCGGTGTTCGGGCTGTAGGAGGGGAGGGGCGCAGGATGCTTTCGGTGATTGGTTTTGCTTTGTGCGCCGCTGCCGTCAGCGTGCTGCTGCGGCAGTTTCGCCCGGAGCTTTCGATGGTGCTGTCTGCCGTCTGCGCGGTGGGACTGCTCGGCTGGCTGCTGACAGAGTGTGAGCCGGTGCTGGAGACGGTGCGGCAGTTTTTATCCGCCTGCACCGGAAATTCTCTGGAAACGGGTCAGCTGCTGCTGCGCGCCCTGGGACTTTGCCTGACGACACAGTTTGCCTGCGACGTCTGCAAGGACGCGGGGGAAACTGCCATCGCCGCCCGTCTGGAAACGGCGGGCAGGGCAGCACTGCTGCTGTTGGCGATGCCGCTGTTCTCCTTGCTGCTGGAGCAGGCGCTGTCGCTGCTGGGCTGTTGAGGAGGTAGATGATGAAACGAACCCTTGTGACAGCGCTGTTGCTGCCGTTCTTCCTACTGACCGTCGGCAGCCTTGGCTGCAAAGCCGCAGCCTTGCCTTTGTCCGCTCCGGTTGCAGCCGCAATGGCAGAGGAAGGTCTGACGGTTAACCCTTCCACCATTCAGCACTTTTCCGTTAGGAAAAACGGCACGACACATCGAAGATGTGGCGCAGCACACTTGCGTGATGTTCCTCCCCTTACCAAGGGGAGGTGCTTCATCCCATCGAGGATGAAGCAGAGGGGTAATACTCCACGCAAGTGTGGAGTGTACGGTCACTGTCGTGACAGTACCAGCGAGGTGAGCGCTGAATGTGCTGAATGTATAGATGTTCCACCAACTCGCACTGTTGCGGCAGCAACAGTGGCACAGCACGACGAAGTCGTGATGTTCCTCCGTCAGCCTTCGGCTGCCACCTCCCTCTGCGAGGAAGGTCTGAGTAGCACGCAGCAAAGCGCCTGCTATTCGCAGCAGGTGGGTGCGCTCGAACAGCTGACCCGCCAAAAGACCCGACAGCTCTGGGAGGAGCATCTCTCGGATGCGCTGCCGCAGACCGCCCAACAGCAGCTGGAGGATTGGTACGGGCAGGAGCCGTTCGAGCAAAACAGATGGGACTGGGGAGAGGTTTGGCAGCGGATGAACCGCTCGATACAAGACAAGCTCCGCACGCTGCTGCACGAGCTGCTCGATGAACCGCTGCGGCTGCTGGGGACCCTGATTGGGATGGTGGTGCTGTGCGCCGTTCTGGGTGCGCTGCGGCAGAATGGGACCACTTCGGGGATGGACGAGCCGTTCGGCGTGGTCGCTGCTGCCTCGGCGCTGGTGCTGCTAGGAGAGCCGGTCTTTGGCTGCGTGGAGCGCACGGTGCAGTCGCTGCGGGAATGTTCGCTCTTTGTGATGTCCTTTGCGCCGGTGCTCAGCGGGATTTTGATTGCGGGCGGCAGTCCGGCTTCGGCGGGCGCTTACAACCTGATGCTCTACTTTGTGTCCCAGCTGCTGGCAGAGCTTGCCTCCAAAACCCTTCTGCCGCTGCTGGGTGTCTACCTTGCGCTGTGCATCCTTTCGCCGCTGGCGCCTTTTTTGCAGGTCGGGCAGCTGACCCGCGCCATCCACCGGCTGACCTGCTGGGGACTGGGGGTGCTGACCACCCTTTTCGTGGGCATCCTCTCGCTGCAAACGGTGATCGGCTCGGGCGGGGACGGCATACTGCTGAAAACCTCCAAATTTCTGGTGGGCAGCTTTGTGCCGGTCATCGGCGGGACGCTGTCGGATGCAATGGGAGCTGCCCGAAGCTGCCTGCATCTGATGAAGGGTCTGGTCGGCTCGTTGGGGATGGCGGTTGCGGCGCTGACCTTTCTGCCGGTGCTTATTGAGGTGAGCGGCTGGTATCTGATGCTGCACACGGCGGCATGGGCAGCGCAGATGCTCGATTGCAGCCGGATGAGCGGCGTCCTGCGCTCGGTCGCAAGTGCGTTTTCCATTCTGCTGGCGCTGGTGGTCTGCTTTGGACTGCTGGTGCTGGTGTCCACCACCATGGTGCTGTCGGTCGGGGTGGCGTAGCTGCATGGTATCTGTGCGTTATCTCAATCTCAGATGGATCAGTTGCACCAACCTGCACTTTTCCGTTAGGAACAGTGGAACAGCAAGACGAAGTCTTGATGTTTTACCCCTCTGTCCTATCGGACATCTCCCCTTGTGAAGGGGAGACTATGACCTCAAGCAACCTCTTTGCACACATGGGAGCTTTTATGCCTCCCCTTCGCAAAGGGGAGGTGCTTCATCCTCAAGAGGATGAAGCGGAGGGGTTAACGCCACGCAAGCGTGGCGTGTACGGTCACCATTGTGACCGTACCAGATAAGTAAAACACAAAAGAGAATCAAGGAGGGAAAAATCCATGCAGGCAATCACACAATGGGCGGCAGGCATCTGCTTTGCCATCGCAGCGGCGGGCATCTGCGGGATGCTGGTGCCTCAAAACGCTTTGGGCAAAACCTTTCGGATGCTGCTGTCGGTGTTTTTTCTGTGCAGCGTGCTTTCTCCGCTGCGATCCTGTTCGCAGTTGCGGTCCTGTTCGCAGCTGGAACTGCCCGCCGTCGACACACCGCCCGAGCAGCTTGCCGAGGAGATTTCTCAACAGCTCGAAGAGCAGTTGACCGACCGAATTGCCCAACAGCTGGCAGAACAAGCCGAACCGCCGCTGACAGAAGAGCAGGCGGCGCAGGGATAGTCCGCATAAAATCAAACGGCACGGAACCGTTTTTTTGACACAACGCAGGCATAACCGCTGCCGCTGGTGGCATAGAATGGGAACAAAACCGCCGACAGCAACTGCGGCAAGGGGAGAACAGCAAAAGCCAAAAAGGAGGAAGGGCAAAATGCAGCAACAGCAAACCGAGCGATGGACACAGCAGATGCAGCAGATGTACGAGCGGGTGGCAGGGTGGTGTAAAGGCTTTTGGCAGACCCTTTGCACCCTCTGGCAGGACCCGCACAAGCGGGTGCGGCTGATGGTGGCAGTGGGCTTTGCCGGGATGGGGCTGATCCTCTGCTCCCGGCTGTGCCAGCCGCCAAAGGACGAGGGCAGACCGATGCCAGCCGCACAAACAACCGAAACCGCGCCGGAAGCTTCGCTCGAGCAGCAGCTTGCCGAAAATCTGGGTCGGATGCTCGGGCAGCTGGAGGGCGCGGGCGAATGTCAGGTGATGGTGACCCTGCGCCAAAGCCCGCGGACGGTGTACGCCAGCGAGCAGAACAGCCGCGCACGCTCATCAGGGGAAATCTACCCCATCGACCAGGAGCAGCAGAACAAGCCGGTGCTGGTGCGGGACGCCCAGGGTGTGACCCGCCCGCTGGTGGAAGCAACGCTGGCAGCGCAGGTCAACGGGGTGCTGGTGGTCTGCCCGGGCGCAAACAGTGCGCGGGTCTGCCAGCAGATTACCGAGGCGGTGACAACGGTGCTGGGAATCAAAAGCACGCAGGTCTGCGTGTTTGCCGGCAACCGATGAAACCATAGAAAAACAGTCTTGCAGGAGGTAAGGATATGAACATGATTGTAGGAAAAAAACAGATCGTTTTAGCTTCGCTGGTGGCAGCGCTGGGAGTTGCCGTCTACTTAAATTACCAGTTTGCCGGGGAGGACCTGGAGCTGGTCACCGCCAACACCACCCAGCAGACGGCAGTGGAAGGCGCGCTGGAGGAAACGCAGGAGCAGGAGCACTACGGTGATGCACAGTTTGTCGACAGTAAGCAGGTCGCCCAGAACGCGCAGGAGGACGGGGAATACTTCTCGCAGGCGCGGCTGACCCGCCAAAAAACCCGCGACCAGGCGCAGGAGGCATTGCAGGTGATGCTGACCGACACCGCCCTGACCCAGGAACAGAAGGATGAGCTGACCGCCCAGGCAGGCGGGATGGTGCAGGCAATCGAAACCGAGGGCAGAATCGAAAACCGCATCAAGGCAAAGGGCTTTGACGAGTGCATGGTCTACTGCTCAAGCGAGAAGGTGGATGTCATCGTCAAAGCGCCCGAGTTGCAGGAGGGACAGGTGGTGCAAATCCGCGACATCATCCTGGGAGAAACCAAGGTGCCGGTGGAAAATATCTCGATTGTATCTGTCAAATAAAAAGCAGTGGCACGCCATGCCGCACCAAATGTGTGGCATGGCGTGCCACTTTTCCTGCCGCAACAGTGCGGGTTGATGGAACGTTTATGTATCTGGTGTAAAACACAGATATGACGCAGTCATATCAAGACATGAGTCCGATCGTGGCGTTCCACCCTCCGTCAGCCTTCGGCTGCCACCTCCCTCAGCGAGGGAGGTCTATGGTGCAACATTTATCTATCTGGTGTAAGACACAGATATGACGCAGTCATATCACGCCACAACGTAGTTGTGGTACGACACACTGAAGGTGTGGCGTTGTCTCCCCTTCACAAGGGGAGATGTCCGACAGGACAGAGGGGTAAACATCAAGACTTCGTCTTGCTGTGCTACGCCACGTCTATGACGTGTCGTGCCACTTTTCCTGTCGGAAAAGTGCAGTATGTGGAAAGCACAGAGTTTTCCTGCCGGAAAAGTGCAGGATGGCGGAGGGTTCTTCCCAAAAAATGTCGTAAATTTTAACAGAAGTTTCTGCAAAACAGCAGCAGGATTTCACATCCGCAATGAAAATGAAGAAAGTATACCACAACAGTTGACTTGAAAGAAAAAAATACGGTATCCTTTTTGGTAGTAAAGACTGCATAATAGATAAAAACATCCGTAAAAGTCTTATAAAAGCATCAGCAAACGCTTTTGTTTGGCAGGCAAAAGGTGCAGTCCCATCCGACCAACCACCACCCGACATCAGAAAGGAACCTATGCGTATGAAAAAACTTTTTTCGGTATTCCTCGCCTCGCTGCTGCTGTTACAGCTGAGCCTGTTTGCGCTGGCAGATTCTTCCAAATCCGCAGCCGCCGCCCAGCAGTACAGCCTGCAGGTCATCGACAATGTGATGCAGTTTGTAAAGAATGACAAGGTCGTCCGTTCGGTTTCGCTGCAAAATCCGACCATCAATCTTGGAAAAAGCAAACAGGGCGGCATCCGTGTCTCTGTCAAGGATAGCACCGGAAAAAGCAGAAGCTTCACCCTCGGCTCCCAGACCGCGCTGACGGTCAGCGGTGAGCTGCAATCCTTGCAGCTGAGCAAAAGCCTGCCGGCATCCGCATCCGTCTCGCTGGAAAAGGGTGCAAAGGTCGAAAGCCTCAAGGTCAACGCCGCCTGCAAGGTGCAGTTGCAGGGCAAGGTCAGCCAGCTAAAGGTGACCAATGCAAACGCCAAAGTGACTGCGGAAAAATCCGCTTCCATCGGCGCGGTGTCCACCGTTTCTGCAAACGCGCTCAGCGGTATTTCCCAGGCAAAAATCACCGTCAGCACAGCAGGCTCGCTCTCTGCCGGTCGTGACCAGATGAACGACGATAGTCGTTATGAGGACAACCGTTATGACCGCGATGACGATGAGGACGATGACGACCGCTATGAGGACGATGACCGTTATGAGGATGAAGAGCAGGAAGAGGAGCTGCCGGATGACAAGCCTTCTGTGCCGGATTCCCAGCGCTACCGCATCACCTCCATCCAGTCCAAGCCTGCCGAGGTACTCTTCTCGCTCAACCTGCCTACCGAGCAGCCGCTGACCAAGGAGAACATCAAAATCCTGTGCAACGGCTCGGGCAAGGACATGACCATCGTCAACGTCTACACCAAGGACAACCAAAACTACACCGTCACCACCGCCTACTATGCGGACAACGAGTATTTCCTGAGCATCCAGCTGGCGGACGGCAGCATGATCAACAAAACCTTCACCACCTCTCTGCTGGCTCCGCAGCTGGAAAAGCCGTTCGTTGAGTGGAACGGTGAGAACTCGGTGGAAATCACCTATGTTTCCAGTGCAGCAGGCTCGCTGTACTATCTGGTGCAGCCGGTTGCCGCCCAGACCCGCAACCTCTGGGAAGAGCAGGAGGAGCCGACCGCCGACCAGCTCAAAGCCAAGGGCACACAGCTTGAGATGAAGGTGCAGAGCAACCGGTTCACCATCGACAATCTGGATGCCCGCACCGCTTACACCCTGTACTATCTGGCGGTCGACAACTTTGACCGCACCAGCCAAATCTACACCGCCTCCATCCCGGCAAAGACCGAGCAGCCGGAGAAGAGCGAAATCACCATCGTGGACATGGTCATCAACAGCAATATAAACATAGATGAAGTATCGGTCCACCACTCCTTTGACATCACCCTGAGTGAAGCGCCGCAGGAAGAATTGACCTTAGACCAATTCTTTGTAACCTGTCCGCTTGGCGATATTGAGCTTGGCAAGCTGACCAAACGCAGCGACACCGAGTACCGCGTCGAGATTGCTCCTAATCGTATCTTAAAGGATAACAACAACTACACCCTGACCATCACCTTTGCAGACGGTTCCACCGCCTCGAAAAAGGCGTTCCTGGACTACTCCGCACCAGAAATCAGCTCTGTAAAATTGAACCGCACCTCCGAAACCACCGCAGAGGTTTCTTTCTCCTCCGACACCGACGGCATCCTCTACTGGAAGGTGCTCAACCAGAAAGAGATTCCGCAGGATACCTCTCCAAAGGAGCCGGAAGTGATTATCAACGGCGGCAACCGGGTAGACATCATCGGTCAGACCACCAATGTGCTGGAGCTGGAAAACCTCACCGATGAAACCCAGTACTTCTGCTTTGTCAGCGAGGACGAATACGGCAACCGGATGAATTTTTACGACTATGAAAAAATCCCAACCTACGTTGCACCCGAACCGCCGGTACAGCCGGAGGACACCTTCCAGATTGTTTCCTTTCATGTAGAAGCGGATGATTATTATGTTCCTACAGGGGCACACTACTTTGACATCACCATCAGCGAAGGTGATGCAGCGAATATTCGTTTGGAACACATTACCATCAAAGGTATGGGCGTATCTTTAAATGGGGATAAAGGATTCTTTACCAAAAGTGTTGATAGTGACAATCCTCAGAGAATGTACTTCTACACACGCAAGCTTCTTGCCGCAGGAGATTATACCATCACCATCAATCTGAACGGCAAAACAGCAAGCAAAGATTTCACCATCGAATAATCCCCCCTGCGTAAGCAAACGCGCAAGCAGCCAACCGGCAGACAAAAGCAAACGCTTTTGTCTGCCGGTTTTCTTTTTCCCTTCGCACCGCCCTTGCTGAACGTTTTCTACAAATACAGCTGCACGATTGTGAAAAAAATTAGAAATTTTGCAGATAAATTCCCGCTTTTCTCTTGCATCGTGCAGCAAATGATTATATAATGAAAGCAACAGCTTTTGATGAAAGCATTATCTTTTGTGTCAAGGAGGAATCACCATGCAAAAGGTGACCATGCAGGACTTTGAACAGATTCGTTGTTTATCGCAGGTTGCGTTTTCGCCAAACGGCAAGGCGGCAGCCTATGTCGTCAGTCAGCCCAGCTTAAAGGAAAACAGCTACCTTTCCTACATCTGGGTACTGGAGGACGGCATTTCCCGCAAGCTGACCGCAGGCGGGGAGGAAAGCGGCTTTTTGTGGCTGGACGACCAGACGCTGCTGTTCCCCGGCGACCGCAGCCGCGGCAAAAAGCAGGAGGGCGCACAGGAAACAACCGTCTACAACCGCATCAACATCCACGGCGGCGAGGCGGAACCGGCGTTCACCATCCCGATGAAGGCAAGCGGTCTGCAAAAGGTCGATGACACCCACTTTCTCTTCATCGGCAACTTTGACCACTACCGCCCGGATTTGAGCGGCTTGCAGGGCGAAGAGCTGGAACAAGCCAAACAGGCGCTCGAGGAGGAAAAGGACTACGAGGTGTTCGACGAGCTGCCTTTCTGGTCCAACGGCAAGGGTGTGGTCAACAAGCGCCGCCGTCGCCTCTACCTGTTCGATGTGACCAGCGGAGAGTGTCAGCTGCTCAGCCCTGCGTACATGAATGTTTCCTCCTTCCGCTACCGCGCGCAGGACGACCTGCTGCTCTACTACGGTCACGACTATGAGTGGATGGACGACCAGAAGGACGATATGTACCTGCTGCATCTGAATCACCCGGAGCAGCAGCCGGAGATTCAGCAGCTGTCTATACAGCTTAAGCACCGCTATGGGGTGGATGCCGCCGACTTTATGGGTGATCAGCTGATAATCGCAGCCTCCACCGGCGAGCGGTACGGCACCAACGAAAATCCGACCTACTTCACCGCCGACCTGCACACCGGTGCGCTGACCCAGCTGTGCGACCTTGACCCGAGCATGGGCTCCAGCGTCGGCTCCGACTGCCGCCACGGGGGAGGCACCACCGCCAAAACCACCGACACCGCCTGGTACTACACCGAAACCCGAGGCTTTAACTCCTGCATCGTGCGTCTGGACCAAGATGGCAAAGAGACCCAGATCACCCCGCAGGTAAACGGCAGCGTCGACTGCTTTGATTATTTTGACGGCACCTTTTTGTATGTTGCCATGCGGGAAAACGGCTTGCAGGAGCTGTACCGCTGTCGGGAGGACGGCAGCGGCGAGCAGCAGCTGACCCACTTTAACGACGAATTTTTGGCAAGCCGCACCGTGGCTCCGCTGCACTACCTGCCGTTTACCGACAGCGACGGCGTGCAGCTGGACGGCTGGGTGATCGAGCCGGTCGGCTATGACCCTTCCAAACGCTATCCGGCTATTCTGGATGTCCACGGCGGACCCAAGACCGTCTACGGCGAGGTGTTCTTCCACGAGATGCAGCTGTGGGCAAGCGAGGGCTATTTCGTCTTCTTCTGCAACCCGCGCGGCGGCGACGGACGCGGCAACGAGTTTGCGGACATCCGTGGCAAACGCTACGGCGTGTGGGACTACAACGACTTAATGGAATTTACCGACCATGTGCTGCAAAGCTACCCGCAGATCGACCCTGCCCGCGTCGGCATGACCGGCGGCAGCTACGGCGGCTTTATGGCAAACTGGATTGTCGGACACACCGACCGCTTTGCGGCAGTTGCCTCCCAGCGCTCGATTGCAAACTTTATCAGCAAGTGCCTGACCACAGACATCGGCTACTACCACAACCTGTGCGCGGTGCAGTCCGACCCGTGGAACAGCCCGGAGGAGATGTGGAACCGTTCGCCGCTGAAATATGCCGACAAATGCACCACACCGACCCTCTTCATCCAGTCGGACGAGGACTACCGCTGCTGGATGGCGGATGCCCTTCAGATGTTCACCGCCCTGCGGATGCACGGCGTTCCCACCCGTGTCTGCCTGTTCCACGGTGAAAACCACGAGCTTTCCCGCAACGGCAAACCAAAGCACCGCGTCAGAAGGCTCAAAGAGATCACCCGCTGGTTTGACCGGTATCTGAAAAACTGCTAAAAAAGGGGAGGAGCCAATGGAATTTACCACCCGAGCGTTTTCTGCGCCCGACCTGCCCGACTGCCTTGCCATCGAGCAGGCAGCGGTGCGCTCCAACCACTACCTTGCGGATGTGCTGGACTACTACACCACCACCCGCGGAGAATTCACCGTCGTCTGTGCCGACGGCAAACCAATCGGCATCGGCAAGCTGACGGTGCTGTACGACAACAGCGCCTGGCTGGAGCTGCTGCGGGTGCATCCGCAGTACCAGCGGCAGGGTGCAGGTACTGCCATCTACCGCCGCTATTTTGAGCAGCTGCCGCAGCTGGGCTGTGGGTCGGCTGCCATGTACACCGGCGTCAAAAATGTTGCCAGCGCAGCCCTTGCCCAAAATTTCGGACTGCAAAAGGACAGTGTCTTTCGCGGGATGACCTGCACCCTTGCGGACGTTTGCCTGCCGCAAAGCCTTTCGCAGCTGCCAACCCTACACCCGCTGACCCCGCAGCAGGCGGTCGAACAGCTGCTGCCGCACAAGGAGCAGCTGGGCGGGTACCTCAACATCAACCACACCTTCTACCGCATCAACGAGGCAAACTGCCGCGGCATGGCGTCCGCAGGCTGGGTGTTCGGCGACGGCGAGCGGGTGCTGGTGCTCGGCTCCCGCTTTCAGCCCGACCGAGCCTTGTACATCGCCGCTGCCATCGACCGCGACGGCAGTATCCCGCGCCCCGACCTGCTGCTCTGGGCAAAGACACAGGCGGCGCTGCGCGGCATCCCTCGTTTGACCGCACACTTTTTCCTGCCGGACGGTCAGTCGAATCCAACGGTACAGGAATTTTATCAAAGCAATGGCTTTGTGCAGGACCCTTCGGACGACGTGGTCTGCACCAACCACCCGCTTACAAAATAACGCAAAAGTCCTTACAGCCAATTTACCAAAGCAGCGGCGCAGCGGCAACGCTTTGTGCAGACTAACTGCCCGCTTGCAAATCAATCCACAATCAGGAGGAATGTACAGATGGAAAAGAAAAAAGTTGCCTGGATCGGCACCGGTGTCATGGGCAGCCAGCAGGCCGGTCATCTGGCAAAGCACGGCTACACAGTATCTGCCTACACCCATCGCTATGAAAAACTGCTGGAATTGCAGCAGCAGTTTGGCATCATCCCCTGCAAGACCATCGCCGAGGCGGTGCAGGATGCAGACTACATCTTTGTGATGGTCGGCTACCCCAGCGACGTCAAAGAGGTGTTCTGCGACCGGGGCGGCATCTTCGACAGCGCCAAACCGGGCGCACTTGCCATCGACATGACCACCTCCTCGCCCTCGCTGGCACAGCAGCTGTATGAGCAGGGCAAGGAAAAGGGCATCCGCGTGATGGACGCTCCGGTGTCCGGCGGCGACAGCGGCGCACGCAACGCCACCCTTTCCATCATGGTCGGCGGCGACGAGGCAGACTTTGCCGAAGCGATGCCGCTGTTCGAGTGCATGGGCAAAAACATCATCCTCATGGGTCCTGCCGGCAGCGGACAGCACACCAAGGCTGCCAACCAGATTGCCGTAGCCGGAGCGACCGCCGCCTACACCGAGGCGCTGGTCTATGCGCAGAAGGCAGGACTGGACCCGCAGAAGATGCTCTCCGCCATCGGTGCAGGAGCCGCAGGCAGCTGGCAGCTGACCAACATGGCTCCGCGTGCGTTGGCAGGCGATTTTGCACCGGGCTTCTTCATCAAGCACTTTATCAAGGATATGAAGATTGTGCAGGAGGAAAGCCGCAAGAGCGGTGTAGAGCTGGAGATGCTGGACACTGTTTTGGCTCTCTATGAAAAGATGGCACAGCAGGGACTGGAAAACGACGGCACCCAGGCACTCATCAAATACTATCAAAAGTAACATCTTGCAACCGAAACGGCAGCGCTTTTTTAAAAAAGTGCTGCCGTTTTTTGTGCAGTCTGCTCAAAATCGAGAGGAAAAAGGGAAGGGCGGGTTAAAAAAATTTGAAAAAGGTGTCGAAAAAAAGGGTGGCAGGTGGTAAAATAGAAGGAGTGTTTGAGCAATTCAAAAAGGAGTTGACCTTTGTATGTTGATTCGTCCTGATGAGCGCATCGTCTTTTTCGGCGACAGCCTGACCTGCCGCACCGACTTGCTGGACAGCGCAGACCCGTCCCGCCGTTATTCGCTGGACTATGCGGGCAGCTATGTGGACATTCTGGTCAAACGGCTGCTCATTCATTTTCCGCAGCTGCCGTTTACCTTCTACAACGCAGGGGTGGGCGGGGACACCGTCGACCGCCTGCTGGCGCGCTATGAGCAGGACGTCCTGCCGCTGTCGCCCACGATGATGGTTTTGTGGGTCGGACAAAACGACGCCAAGGCGCTGTGCGAAGAACGTTTTGCGCAGCAGCTGCACCTTTTGCTGCAAAACTGCCGTCGGGACCACATCCAAACGGTCGTCCTTTCTACCTCTGCCCACCGCAGCCACCAAAAGATGCGCGCGCTCGAGCGCATCGACTTCATCCTCCGGCAGCAAAGCGACGAGTTTGGCTGCCCTTACATCGATGTAAAAGCGCCGATGGTCCACCTCATGCAGCAAAACCGGCAGCGGGAATGGCAGATTCAGCTGTTCACCACCGGCTCCCACCTGTCGGAGCTGGGGAATCTGCTGGTGGCGGACACGGTATTTGAGCAGCTAAAGGAGCGGGAATGGTGAAGCAAACAACGAAATATTTTGGAATAGCGGCAGCTTTGGCGCTCTGCCTGAGCCTGACCGGCTGCGAATCCTGGCGGAGGGCAGCGCCCGATTCCCCCAAGGAGCTGCCGGTCTACTCCGAACAGATGACGGAACCGTCAACGGAACCGTCAACGGAAGCATCAGATGAACAGCCGGTCGAGCGAGAAAACGCACAAGCGCTCACCGTCGGGCAGAACAGCCAGACAAAGGAGAGCGTCTGGGTCACAGCGGTGAGCATCACCCGCACCAGTGACAGCGCGCAGGCATTTGTCAGCGCCGACGAGATGCTCTCGCAGAAGGCATACGATTTGATTACCCACCAAAACGAGCGGTTCGACGAAAATTTTGACGAGCGGGTCTGCGACTTTCGCGCAGAATTTACCGACAGCGACGGCAACACCCTCGCCTTCGGGCTGTGGGTCAACTTCCAGCGGCAGAACGAGGTCATTGTCGAAGATGAACAAAAGCAGCAGTGGAACCTTTCCATCGAGGACAGCAACCACCTGCGCGCCATGCTGACCGGACTTGGCTAGATTATCGGTTGACATCTATCCGGCAATCCATTAAAATGGAGATGGATTTCTGCCGAAGTTTGTCGGCAGAGATTTCTGTCAGACTTTGTTGACAGAAATTTTTGTCGAATCGCATGGACAAATTTTTTTGTCGTATTGTATAGACAAAAAGGAAATGGGGGAATACCCTTGGAAAAAGACTGGATTGAACCAAAGGATGCCTATGTCTATGTCGGTCAGCAGAAGCTGCGCCGCGGCTACACCACCGGCAGCTGTGCGGCAGCCGCAGCACAGGCGGCGGCAAGGGCGCTGTTTGGGGAAGAACACCCACAGAGCGTGCAGCTTGCCGTACCCAAAGGACTCACACTTTCCATCCCCGTCCACTCGCTGCAAACCGGCGAGCGTTGGGCAAAGGCGAGCGTCTGCAAGGACAGCGGCGACGACCCGGACGTCACCAACGGCATCGAGGTGTTTGTCACCCTGAGCGTCAGCGACCGCCCGGGCATTGCCGTCTGCGGCGGCGTGGGTGTGGGACGCATCACCAAGCCCGGCTTGCAGATGCCAGTCGGCGAGGCTGCCATCAATCTGGTCCCGCGCAGGATGATTCGCGAGCAGATTGAGCAGGTGCGCCAAAGCTACCCGCAGTGGGAATCGGTGGGACTGCGTGCGCTGGTGGAGATTCCGCAGGGCGTGCAGCTGGCAGCCAAGACCTACAACCCGCGCCTTGGCATCGAAGGAGGCATCTCGGTGCTGGGCACCAGCGGCATCGTCGAGCCGATGAGCGAGCAGGCATTGACCGACTCCATCCGCTTGGAGTTGTCCATCCTGCAAAAACAGGGACACCGCTGTGTCCTCATCACGCCGGGCAACTACGGCAAAGCCTTTTTAAGCGGGGAGACCATCGGCGGCAAAAGCGATTTTCATGCGCTGGCGCAGATGGCAGACCGCGCGGTCAAATGCTCCAATTTTGTCGGAGACACCTTGGATATGTGCGTGCAGCAGGGATTTTCCCACGCGCTGCTGGTCGGACATATCGGCAAATTTTCCAAGCTGGCAGCCGGGGTGATGAACACCCACTCCCGCTACGCCGACGCAAGGCTGGAGGTCTTTACCGCTCATGCCGCACTGGCAGGCGCAGACCGCCTTACTTTGCAGCAGCTGATGAGCAGCGTCACCACCGACGAAGCCATTGCCTGTCTGGACAAGGCGGGCATCCGGCAGCCGGTGCTGCGCTCGATCTTACAAAAAATACAGGACCATGTGCAGGCGCGGGCAGGCGAGACGATGAAAACAGGGGTCATCCTCTTTTCCAACGTCTACGGCTATCTGGGAGAAACCGATGGCTGCCGCGAGATTTTGCAGCAGGTCTTACAGGAATATGAACAGGAAAGGAACGATGATGATGGCAGGTAAGCTCTATGGAGTCGGAGTGGGACCCGGAGATCCCGAATTGATGACCCTCAAGGCGGTGCGTCTGCTTAAGGAGTGCGACTTTGTCGCTGTGCCCAAATCGGGCGAGGGAGAAGGAGTCGCCAAACAGATTGCCCGTCGGGCAGTAGGGGAGGAGATATTCGACCAAAAACAGCTGGTGGAGGTCTCCATGCCGATGACCCGCGACCCACAGCTGCTGGAGGAAAGCCACCGGCAGGCAGCTGAGCAGATTGAGGCGCTGCTGGATGGGAACAAGACGGTGGTCTTTCTGACACTGGGGGACCCTGCCATCTATTCTACCTATATATATGTACACAAACGGGTGCAGCAGCACGGCTATGCGGTGGAGATGGTGCCGGGCGTGCCTTCCTTCTGCGCAGTTGCTGCCAAGCTCAACATCAGCCTTGCCGAAGGCGCGCAGCCGCTGCACGTCATCCCCGCCTCCTATCAGGGCGTGGAGGAAGGCTTAGAATGGGCAGGACCCAAGGTATTGATGAAAACCGGACGCTCGATGAAAAAGGTCAAGCACCTGCTGCAACAGCGCGGTGCGTTGGACAAGGCGCAGATGATTCAGAAGTGCGGCATGGAGGGGGAGCAGATCTACCGCTCGATGCGCGAGGTGGACGAGGACGCCAGCTATTTTTCGGTCGTCATTGTAAAAGATTAAGCAACACGAACAGGAGAGAGAAGATATGGTCTATTTTGTTGGAGCCGGTTCGGGAGCGGTGGACTTGATTACCGTTCGCGGACAAAGACTGCTGCGTCAGGCGGATGTGGTGATTTATGCAGGGTCGCTGGTCAACCCACAGCTTTTAAAGGAAACACGACCGGACTGCCGCCTCTACAACAGCGCCAAGATGACCCTGGAGGAGGTGCTGGAGGTCATCGAGCAGGCGCATCGGGAACAGGCGTGCATCGTGCGCCTGCACACCGGCGACCCGTGCCTGTACGGCGCCATCCGCGAGCAGATGGATCAGCTGGATGCGCTGAACATCCCGTATGAGTATGTTCCCGGCGTCAGCTCCTTCTGTGCGGCTGCCGCGGCACTCAATGCCGAATACACCCTGCCGGACGTTTCCCAGACGGTCATCATCACCCGCATGGCAGGCAGAACGCCGGTGCCGGAAAAGGAAGAGATTGCAAAGCTGGCAGCCCATCAGGCGACTATGGTCATCTTTTTAAGCACCGGTCTGCTGGAGGGCTTGCAGCAGCGGCTGATGGAGGGCGGCTATCCTGCCGACACACCGGCTGCCATCGTCTACAAAGCCAGCTGGCCGGATGAAAAAACCTTCCGCTGCACCGTTTCCACCCTGGCACAGACTGCCAAGGAGAACAACATCACCAAAACCGCATTGATTCTGGTCGGACGTTTCTTGGACAGCAGCTACGAACGCTCCAAGCTCTACGACCCGAGCTTTGAAACCGAATTCAGAAAGGCGACCCGATGAGTCTGCCGACCCTGCGCCTGATTTGCTTTACGCAGGCAGGAGCGCAGACCGCACAGCGGCTGCTGCGGGCAATCGACAGTCAGTTTTGCTGCGAAGGGGTACTAAGCTCCCGCTTTGCCGGCAGCAGCTGCCTGCCAAAGACCGAGCTTTCCCTTGCCGACTGGACCCGCAAGCAGTTTTCCCAGGCGGACTGCCTTGTGTTTGTGGGCGCCTGCGGCATTGCGGTGCGCGCCATCGCGCCCTTTGTCAAGGATAAGTTTGCCGACCCGGCGGTGCTGGTCATCGACGAGCAGGGTCGCTTTTGCATCTCGCTGCTCTCCGGTCATGTGGGCGGAGCCAACGCCTTTGCCAACCTCTGTGCGCAGGCGCTGGGGGCAACGCCGGTCATCACCACCGCCACCGACTTAAACCATGCCTTTGCGGTGGATGTCTTTGCCAAGCAAAACGACCTGCTGCTGACCGACCGCCTGCTGGCAAAGCAGCTTTCGGCTGCCGTCCTTGCCGGACAGCCTGTCGGATTTTCCAGCGTCTTTACTGGCAGGGATGCCCTGCCGCAGCCGCTGTGCCAAGACCCGCCGGAGGGTGCGCCCAAATTTTCCGTCAGCTTTTTTGCACCCGATGACCCTGCGACCCTCTGGCTGATTCCAAAGGGTCTGGTGCTGGGCATCGGCTGCCGCAAAGGAACACCGCAGGAGAGCATCGAGCAGTTTGTGCAGCAGACCCTTGCAGCCCATCGGCTGTCGATGCAGTCGGTGTCGGCGGTCGCCTCGATTGACCTAAAAGCACAGGAGGAGGGCTTGCTTTCCTTCTGCGCTGCCCACCGGCTGCCGTTTGTCACCTACGACGCACAAAGCCTTTTAGGTGCAAAAGGGGAATTTTCTCCCTCTGCCTTTGTGCAGCAGGTGACCGGCGTGGACAACGTCTGCGAGCGCAGCGCGGTGCTGCACAGCGGCGGAAGGCTGCTGCTGCCAAAACAGAAGGGCTGTGGTGTCACGCTGGCGGCTGCCGCAAATTTAAACCGGACACTTATCTTTTAAAGGATAACAGCCATACAGAAAAGAGGATATACTATGAAATTGTTTGTTGTGGGACTGGGTCCCGGCGGTCTGGACCAGATCACACCGGCTGCCATCGACGCCATCGAACAAAGCGATGTCATCGCAGGCTACACCGTCTATGTGGATTTGATTCGCCAGCGGTTTGCCGACAAAACCTTTCTGACCACCCCGATGAAGCAGGAGGTGGACCGCTGCCGCATGGCAATCGAAGAAACGGTCAAGGGAAAAAACGTGTCGATGGTGTGCAGCGGCGACGCGGGTGTCTACGGCATGGCAGGGCTGATCTATGAACTTGCCCAGCAGTACCCGCCGATTGAAATTCATGTCGTTCCCGGCATCACCGCTGCCATGAGCGGCGCTGCCGTTTTGGGTGCGCCGCTCATCCACGATTTTGCGGTCATCAGTTTAAGCGACCTGCTCACCCCGTTGGATAAGATTATGACCCGGGTGGAGCTTGCCGCACAGGGCGACTTTGTGCTGTGCTTTTATAATCCGGCAAGCAAAAAGCGCACCGACTACCTGCGCCAGGCGTGTGAGCGCATCCTGCGCCACCGCAGCGCCGATACCCCTTGCGGCTATGTGCGCAACATCGGCAGGGAAGGCGAGCAGGCAACGGTGCTGACCCTTGCCGAGCTTGCACAGGCACAGGTGGATATGTTCACCACCGTATTTGTAGGAAATTCTCAGACCAAGCTGATCAACGGCAAGCTGGTCACCCCAAGAGGATATAAAAATGTATAAGCTGCTGCTGTTTGCAGGCACCACCGAAGGGCGCGAGCTGGCAGAATATTTAGCAGGCTGCAAGGTGCAGGTCACCGCCTGCGTTGCCACCGAGTACGGGGAAACGCTCATCAGCCCGCAAACGAATCTGACCGTCCACACCGGACGGATGGACCGGCAGCAGATGCAGCAGCTGATACAGCAGGAAGGCTTTGACCTGGTCATCGACGCCACCCACCCCTATGCCGCGGTGGTGACGCAAAATATTGCCGCCGCCTGCGCCCAAACCGACGTCCCGCTCTACCGCTGTCTGCGGGAAAGCGAGCAGGGACAGGATGAGCTGGAGGGCTACCCACACCTTTTGATGGCACAGGACACCGAGCAGGCAGCCCATCTGCTGGAGGAGATCGAAGGGAACATCCTGCTGACCACCGGCAGCAAGGAGCTGCCCGCCTACCGGCAGGTCAAAGGCTTCACCGAGCGGTTTTACCCGCGGGTGCTGCCGCTTGCCAACGTGGTGGAAAGCTGTCTGGCGCTGGGCATCCCTGCCGCACACCTGATTGCGATGCAGGGTCCCTTCTCCCAGGAGATGAACCTTGCCATGATTCGCCAGTGGAACATCTCCTGCCTTGTCACCAAGGAATCGGGCAAAACCGGCGGCGTGGACCAAAAGCTGGCAGCGGCAAAGCAAGCGGGCATCTCCGTACTGCTCATCCGCCGTCCCAGCGAGCAGGTCGCAGGCTGGTCGCTCCAGGCGCTCAAGCAGGAGCTTGCGCAGCGCTTTGGCATCCGTCCGGTCCAAGCTGCACCCAAACCCCGGCTGCACCGCAAGCGCTTTCCGCTGTTCGTTTCGCTGTACGGCAGGCGGGCGCTGGTGGTCGGCGGAGGAAAAATAGCAGCCCGACGCGCCCGTGTGCTGGCGTGCTTTGGCTGTCGTGTGCAGGTGATTGCGCCCAAACTGAGCGAGAAGATGGAGCAGCTGCTGCAAGGCGGCGAGCAGGACGCCCAGCTGCAATGGATTTGCCGAAGCTGGCAGCCGGGCGACTGCACCGGACAGGGTTATCTGCCGGATTTGGCACTGGCAGCAACCGACGACCCTGCGGTCAACACCGCCTTCGTCGAGGAATGTCACCGGGCAGGCATTCCGGTCAACCGCTGCGACTGCCACGAGGAATGTGACTTTTATTTTCCTGCCATCGTCGAACACGACGGGCTGGTCATCGGGATTGCCTCGGACGGCACCCAGCACAAACAGGTCAAGCAAACCGCTGCAAGGTTTCGGGAGCTGTTGTGCAGCAAAAGGATACACACAGAACAAAAGGAGTAAACATAAGGATGGCAAAAAGAATCGTTCGGGTCGGCAGCAGGGAAAGTGCGCTGGCGGTCGCCCAAACACAGCTGGTGATGGAAACCATCCGGCGCAGCAATCCGCAGCTGGAGCTGGAGCTGGTGACCATGAAAACCACCGGAGATAAAATATTGGATAAAAGCCTGGACAAGATAGGCGGCAAAGGGCTGTTCGTCAAGGAGCTGGACCGCGCGCTGCTGGAGGGCAGGATCGACATCTCGGTCCACAGCTTAAAGGATATGCCGATGCAGACACCCGACGAGCTGCCGGTGCTGGCATACTCCACTCGCGGCAACCCGTTCGACTGTGCTGTGCTGCCGCAGGGTGTGACCGAGTGGGACCGCACTTTGCCTGCGGGATGCTCCGGTCACCGCCGTCGGGTCCAGCTGATGGGTCTGTACGGCAACCAAACTCCCATCAAGGGCATCCGCGGCAACATCCACACCCGCTTAAATAAACTGGATTCCGGCGAATACGGGATGCTGCTGCTTGCCTGCTCCGGTCTGGAGCGGGTGGGTCTTGCCGGACGCATCCACAGGGTGTTCACCCTCGAGGAGATGATTCCGTCGGCAGGGCAGGGCATCTTGTCCATACAGGGCAGAAAAGGGGAGGACTACTCCTGGCTGCAATGTGCCGATGACCCGATTTCCCGCATCCAGGCAACGGCAGAGCGCGCCTTTGTTGCTGCACTCGACGGAGGCTGTTCCTCCCCGATTGCAGCATATGCACAGGTCAGCGGACAACAGGTGCGTCTGACCGGACTGTACTACCACGAGCCGGCGGGCGCCTACCTCATCGGCAGTCGGGTGGATACACCGGAGCGCGCCGCTCAGCTGGGCGAACAGCTTGCCGAGGAGCTGAAGGGACGCTTCCTGCGCGGCTGTACCCAGGGAGCCGTCGAGGTCAACGAAGGAGGAGAGCTGTAAGGTGGAAAAACAGGGAAAAGTTTGGCTGGTGGGCGCCGGTCCTTCGGATGCCGGTCTGATGACCCTCAAGGGCAAGGCGGTCCTTGAGCAGGCGGATGTGGTGGTCTATGATGCGCTGGTGTCCGCTTCGGTGCTGGCGATGATCCCCGAGCAGGCGCAGACGGTGTATGTCGGCAAACGCTCCGGTCATCATTCGGTGCCGCAGCCGCAGATTAACCAGATTTTGCTTGAGCAGGCACAGCAGGGCAAACGAGTGGTGCGCTTAAAAGGCGGCGACCCCTTCTTATTCGGACGCGGCGGCGAGGAGCTGGAACTGCTGCGGGAACACAACATCCCCTTTGAGGTGGTGCCGGGCATCACCTCCGCCATTGCAGTACCCGCTTACAACGGCATCCCGGTCACCCATCGGGACTACTGCTCGTCGGTCCATATCATCACCGCCCACAGCAAGCAGGACGGGGAGCTGAACATTCCGTTTCCCGCACTGTGCCAGCTGCATGGCACGCTGGTCTTTTTGATGGGCGTTACCTCGATGGAGCGCATCTGCCGGGGACTGTTGCAGGCGGGGATGGATGCGCAGACACCGGCTGCCATCCTACAGGAAGGCACCAGTGCCGCACAGCGTCGGGTGGTTGCCACCCTGTCGACCTTGGTCGAGCGCGCACAGCAGGAAAAGATTCAGGCTCCGGCGGTGCTGGTCATCGGCAAGGTCTGCCAGCTGGCAGACCAGCTCAGCTGGACCCAGCTGCGTCCGCTGGACAAGGTGCGGGTCATTTTGACACGCCCGAAGGAGCTTGTTTCCCGCATGGCAGACCGGCTGTACCAGCTGGGCGCACAGGTCATCGAGCTGCCGTCCATCTCTTTGCAGCCGTATGAGGAAAACGAGCCGCTCAAAACCGCGCTCGAACATCTGGAAAGCTACCGTTGGGTTGCCTTCACCAGCATCGCTGGGGTGCGCATCTTCTTTGAGCAGCTGCAAAAATATCGGGTGGATTTGCGAAAGCTGATGCACCTGCGCTTTGCTGCCATCGGTCCGGGTACCGCCGAGCAGCTGCGCAAACAGGGCTTTTATGCCGATTTGATGCCGGAAGAATACTACGCTGCCGACCTTGGCAGGGCGCTGGCACAGCAGATGCAGCCGGGCGAACGCCTGCTGCTGCCGCGGGCAAAGATGGGCTCGCAGGAGCTGACCGACATTTTGCAGCAGCAGGGAATCCACTGTACCGACCTGCCGCTGTACGACACGGTGTACACCAGCCACAACTGCGACAAGGTGCGCCAGATGATAGAAGAAAACGCCATCTCCTGCGCGGTGTTCACCAGCGCCTCCACCGTGGAGGGCTTTGTGCGCTCGATGCAGGATTGCCCGCTGCGTGGGCTGCGTGCGCTGTGCATCGGGGAAAAGACCGCACAGGCGGCACGGCAGGCAGGGATGCAGGTCAGCGTTTCCAAGCAGGCGACCATCGACAGCCTGACCGAGCTGCTGCTTGAGCAAGCCGATTCGCTGCGCTTACAGCCTGCTGACCACGAATAACAAATAGATGATAAAACCGCTCTTCTCGCAGGAGCGCACCCATAAAAAATAGAGGAAACGAAAAACGAAAGGAACCTGATATGGAGATCTTACACCGACCCAGACGTCTGAGAATCAATGAAAATATCCGGGAGCTTGCGCGGGAAACCCGCCTGAGCAAATCCTCGCTGATTTACCCGGTCTTTATCCGCGAAGGCAGCGGCATCAAGGAGGAGATTCCCTCCCTGGTCAACCAGTACCATTACAGCCCGGACCGCATCTGCGAGGAGATCGAGCAGCTGCTGGCAGCGGGCATCCACAAAATTTTGCTGTTCGGCATCCCTGCCCACAAGGATGAGCTTGGCTCCTCCGCATGGCAGGAGGATGGCGCTGTCCAGACCGCTCTGCGCATCATCAAGCAGAACTACCCGCAGGTCTACTGCATCACCGACGTTTGTATGTGCGAGTATACCTCCCACGGACACTGCGGTGCGCTGGATGCCTGCACCACCGTCGACAACGACAGCACCCTCGAGCTGCTGTGCAAGACCGCGCTTTCCCATGTGCGTGCAGGAGCCGACATGGTCGCTCCCTCCGACATGATGGACGGTAGGGTGCTTGCCATCCGCCGCGCACTGGACAGCGAAGGCTATACCCACATCCCCATCATGGCATATTCTGCCAAGTACGCCTCCGGCTTCTACGGTCCGTTCCGCGATGCAGCAGGCTCGGCTCCTGCCTTTGGCGACCGCCGCTCCTACCAGATGGACATCCACAACAGCGACGAGGCGATGAAGGAAATCGACAGCGACGTTGCCGAAGGTGCGGACATCGTGATGGTAAAGCCTGCACTGTCCTATTTGGACATCATCCGCCGCGCCGGTGAACGGGTCGACCTGCCGCTGGCAGCTTACAGCGTCAGCGGAGAATATGCGATGATCGAAGCGGCAGCGCAGATGAACCTGATCGACCGCGACCGCATCATCGGCGAGGTGGCAGTCAGCATCTTCCGCGCAGGAGCGGACATCCTGATTACCTACCACGCAAAGGACATTGCACGGCTGATCGACCAGGGTGTCATCGGCTAAACGACAGGACCGAAAGGAACGGTGATACAGATGCGGCAGATCTATCTGATTGGCATTGGTATGGGCAACCCGGACACACTGACGGTGGGCGCACAGAAGATCATCGCGCGCAGCGACTGCCTGATTGGCGCCAAACGGATGCTGCAAACGGTGAACCACCCCACTGCCAGGCAGTTTTCCTCCTTCCGCAATGAGGAGATTGCCGAATATATCGCACAGCAGCCAAAGAGCTGCACCATCAGCGTGCTGCTTTCCGGTGACACCGGCTTTTACAGCGGCGCCAAAAAGCTGGCAGGTCTGCTCAAAAGCCGCTTCCCGGACGACCGGCTCGAGCAGCTGGCGGGCATCAGCTCGCTGCAATATTTCTGCGCCAAGCTGCAAACCGGCTGGGATGACGTCAAGCTTTTCAGCGTCCACGGCAGGCAGGAGCAGGTCGTGCCGCAGGTGCGCCGCCATCCGCGGGTGTTTGTGCTGACCGGCAGCAACCAGACTGCGCAGGACGTCTGCAAACAGCTGTGTGAGCAGGGACTGGGTGATGCGCAGGTGTGGGTCGGCGAACAGCTGTCCTACCCGCAGGAGCGCATCCTTTCCGGCACCGCCGAACAGCTGGCACAGCAGAACTTTGACCCGCTGGCGGTCATGCTGATCGAGCATCCGGTCGCACCTGCCCGCGATTACCCGCCGCTGGGACTGGACGACAGCGAATTTCTGCGCGCCACCACCGAAAAGCCGGTTCCGATGACCAAGCAGGAAATCCGCGCGGTGGCTCTTTCCAAGCTGCGCATCACAAGGGACGCCTGTGTCTACGACATCGGCGCCGGTACCGGCTCGGTGACGGTGGAGGCTGCCCTGATTGCCAACGGCGGCAGGGTGTATGCAATCGAAAAAAATCCGCAGGCTCTTTCCCAGTTGCAGGAAAATCTCACCCATTTCGGGTTAAACAACGTGCAGGTGGTTGCTGGAGCCGCTCCGCAGGCGATGCAGCCGCTGCCCGCACCCGACTTTGTCTTTGTCGGCGGCTCCTCGGGCAGCATTGCGGACATCCTGTGCCTGTGCCTGCAAAAAAATCCGCGGGTGCGCATGGTGGTCACCGCCATCACCCTGGAAACCGCAGCCGACCTGCTCTCTGCGGTCAAGCAACTTCGGGAGCAGGGCTGTCCACTGAAATTGGAGATTACCCAGATCAGCGCCGCCCGTGCCAAAACCGCCGGCGGACTGCACCTGATGATGGGACAGAATCCGGTGTTCATCTTCTGCCTGTTTGCAGAGGATGTACTGCCACAATAAAAACAGGAGGTGTCCGCTGTGACCCCACGGCTTATGCTGGCAGCTGCTTCCAGCGGAAGCGGCAAAACGACCATCGCCTGCGCCATTTTGCAGGCGCTCACCCGGATGGGGGAGCACCCGGTCAGCTTCAAGTGCGGACCGGACTACATCGACCCGATGTTCCACCGGCAGGTGCTGGGTGTCCCTTCGCGCAATCTGGACCTCTTCTTCTCCGATGAGGCGACCGCTGCCTACCTGCTGCAAAAAAACAGCGAAAACTTTTCCCTTGCCTTCATCGAAGGGGTGATGGGCTACTACGACGGCATTGCCACCACCACCGAGGCTTCCTCCTGGCAGCTTGCCAAAGCCACCCAAACGCCGGTGGTGCTGGTGCTCAACTGCAAGGGAATGTCCGTTTCCATCGCTGCCCAGCTGGGAGGCTATCTTTCCTACCAGCCGGACAGCCAGATCAAGGGCGTCATCCTCAACCAGGTCAGCAAAAGCATCTACCCTGAGATCAAAGCGCTCATCGAGCAGCGCTATGATGTCGCCGTCTGCGGATATATGCCGAAGATGTCCGACTGCTCGCTGGAAAGCAGGCATCTTGGGCTTGTGACCGCAGAGGAGATCGGCGACCTGCAACAGCGGCTGGAAAAGCTGGGAGAACAGGCGATGCAGACCATCGACCTGCCGCTGCTGCTCAAAATTGCCGCGCAGGCTCCGGCTCTTGCAGTTCCTGCGGTGCAGCTGCCCGCACCCAACCCGACGCCGCTGCGCATCGGTGTGGCGAGGGATAAGGCGTTCTCCTTTTACTATGCGGATAATCTGGAGCTGCTTGAGCAGCTGGGCGCACAGCTGGTGGAATTTTCTCCGCTGCACGACCCGCAGCTGCCCGATGATTTGGACGGCTTGCTGCTCGGCGGCGGCTATCCCGAGCTGTATGCCGACACCCTCAGCCAAAACCGCACGCTGATGGCACAGATAAAAGCCGCGCTGCAAAACGGCTTGCCCTGCATTGCCGAATGCGGCGGCTTTCAGTACCTCTGCGAACAGCTGGAGGGCGCCGATTCCAAATCCTACCCGATGGTCGGCTTTCTGCCGGGCAGCAGCTTTCGCACCCCGTCCCTGCGCAGGTTCGGCTATGTTCGCCTGACCGCGCAGAAGGACAACCTGCTGTGCAAAAAAGGGGAGGGCTTTGCCGCCCACGAATTCCACTACTGGGACAGCCAGCACTGCGGCAACGGCTGTATTGCACAAAAACCCTACCGGCGCAGCAGCTGGGAGTGCGTGGTCTGTGACGAAAACTTTTGGGCTGGATACCCGCACCTATACTTTTATGCGAATGTACAGATGGCAAAAAACTTTTTGAACCGCTGCAACCGGTTCCATACACAGAAGGAAGGCAAATGATATGCAGCAATTCGAACAACAACTGATCTCCAACCTCCAACAGATTCAGCCGCCGGACCAGAATGCCATGCAGCTGTGCCGCAGGCGCTGGGATTCCATCGCAAAGCCGCTGCACAGTCTGGGACTTTTGGAGGATGCCATTGCCACCATCGCCTCAGCGCAGGGTTGTCCGCAGGTGCGGCTGGATAAAAAATGCGTGGCGGTCTTTTGTGCCGACAACGGCGTGGTCGCCCAGGGTGTCACCCAGTCGCAGCAGGATGTCACCGCCATCGTCACCGAAAACTTCTGCTCCGGTCAGACCAGCGTCTGCGCTATGGCGCGCGCGGCAGGAGCAGAGGTCTTTCCGGTGGACATCGGCGTGGCAGCCACCGTCAGCGGCAAGGGTCTGCGCATCCATAAGATTGCAAACGGCACAGCGGACATCACACAGGGTCCTGCCATGAGCCGGGAACAGGCGGCGGATGCCATCCTGTACGGAATGCAGATGGTGGGCGAATTAAAGCAGCAGGGCTACAACCTGATTGCCACCGGTGAAATGGGCATCGGCAACACCACCACCAGCAGCGCCATCCTTTCGGTGCTGCTCCATCGTCCCATCACCGAGATGACCGGCAGGGGAGCGGGACTGAGCAGCGCCGGTCTGCAAAGGAAGATCGACGCCATCGCCCGCGCCATCGAGGTAAACCGCCCGGACGCCAACGACCCGTTGGACGTTTTGCACAAGGTCGGCGGCTTTGACATCGCGGGCTTGGTCGGTGTGTTCTTGGGTGGCGCACAGCACCATGTTCCCATCGTCATCGACGGCGTGATTTCGGCAGCAGCCGCTTTCACCGCCATGAAATTCTGTCCGACTGCGGCAGGCTACTGGATTGCTGCTCATGTGTCCAAAGAGCCTGCTGGAAAAATCGTTCTGGATGCGCTGGGCAAAAAGCCGATGCTGACCTGTGAGATGTGCCTGGGCGAGGGTACCGGCGCGGTCGCTGCCTTCCCGGTGCTGGAGATGGCAAACGCCGTCTACACCCAGATGAGCACCTTCTCGGAGATTGAGATTGAAGACTATCAGCCGTTGAGCTGAAAACAGGAGGGATGCGCGATGCTGACCCTGGTAAGCGGAGGCAGCGCAAGCGGAAAATCGGAGTTTGCCGAATCGCTGGTGGTCAACAGCGGCTGTGAAAACCGCTGGTATCTGGCGACGATGCTCCCGTATGACGAGGAGTGTCACCGGCGCATTGCCCGCCACCGCCAGATGCGCGCGAAAAAAGGCTTTGAAACGCTGGAGGTCCCCTATGCTCTACAGCAGCTGGAGCTGAACGAGCCGATGCAATCCGGCTGCGCTTTGCTCGAATGTATGTCCAATCTGGTGGCAAACGAGCTGTTCTGTCCGCAGGGCAGCGGCGAGCAGACCGAGGAAGCCATCCTTCGCGGTGTTGAGCGCCTGGTGTCCGGCTGCGCGCAGGTGGTCATCGTGACCAACGAGCTGTTTTCGGACGGGATGCAGTACGACCCGTCCACCGAACATTATCTGCGCATCCTCGGGCGCATCAACTGCCGGCTGGCACAGATGGCAGACCGGGTGTACGAGGTGGTTGCCGGCATTGCCATCCCATGGAAAGGGGAAAAACAGGAATGAAGATCAGGACCCTTTTGGAGTCGCTGGATGTCGCTTTTTCCATGTACTCTGCCATTCCCATGCCGCAGATCGAGTGGAACGAGCGAAACATGAAATATATGATGGCATTTTTCCCGATGGTCGGGGTGGTGCAGGGTGCGCTGCTGCTGGGCTTTTCTCTGCTGGCACAGGCGCTGGGACTGGGGTTTGTTCTGTTTGCCGCAGTTGCCGCACTGCTGCCGTTGTTTGTCACCGGAGGCATCCACCTGGATGGCTTTTGTGATACGGTGGATGCCCTTTCTTCCCATCAGACGCGGGAAAAAAAGCTGGAAATCTTAAAAGACCCGCACACCGGAGCCTTTGCGGTCATGGGGTGCGTGGCGTATCTGCTGCTGACCTTTGCGCTGTGGACCCAGCCGCAGGGCAGCGGACGGTGGCTGACGGTGCAGATGATGGCAGTCGGCTTTGTGCTGTCCCGCTCGATGAGCGCACTTTCGGTGGTCAGCTTTCCCTGCGCCAAAAGCAGCGGGCTGGTCCACAGCTTTTCGAGCGCGGCACAAAAGCGAAATGTCCGCATCGCCGCTGCTGTTTTTGCAGCTGCCTGCGTCCTGCTGTGGCTTTGGATTCATCCGCTGCTGGGCGCTGTGCTGACCGGCTGCTGTCTGCTCAACTTCTGGTACTACTACCGGATGTCACAAAAGCAGTTTGGCGGCATCACCGGCGACCTTGCCGGATACTTTTTGCAGCTGAATGAAATCATCATCCTGCTGGCATCGGTGCTGTACACCCTGTCGGCACGGTAATAGAAAGGAAGAGAAGGATGGAGCTGATTATCGGCGGTGCCCATCAGGGCAAGCTGGACTGGTATCACCGGGAATACGGCACAGACGCTGCGGTGGCACAGGGGGAAACTGTCTCGCTGCAAACACCTCCGCAGCAGCCGGTCCTCAACCACCTGCACCTGTGGGTGCGCAGAATGGTGCAGGAGGACCCCGAGCACGCCGACCTGCGGATGCAGGCGCTGCTGGAAGAATACCTTCGTCTTTACCCGCAGGCGGTCATTCTCTGCGATGAGATTGGCTGCGGCGTGGTCCCAATGCAGCCGCAGGAGCGCCAGTGGCGGGAGCTGACCGGCAGACTGTGCTGTCAGCTGGCGCAAAAGGCGCAGCGGGTCTGCCGCGTTTTCTGCGGACTGCCGCATCTCCTCAAGGATACGGCGAAAGGGGCGTGATGGGATGCAGGTGATATTGGTGCGGCACGGCAAAACGACCGGCAACCAAAAGCGGCTGTATATCGGGCGCACCGACGAGCCGCTGTGTGAAGAAGGCATCGCCCAGCTTCGGCAGAACCGGCAGCAGGGATTGTACAACTTTCCCGTTGACCGCCTGATTTGCAGCCCGATGCAGCGCTGTCTGCAAACGGCAGCGCTCATCTGTCCCGGGCAGCAGCCGATCTGTGACGAGCGCCTGCGGGAAACCGATTTCGGCATCTTTGAGGGCAAAAGCTACGAGCAGCTTAAAACGCTGCCCGCCTATCAGGAGTGGCTTGCCAGCGGCGGCGAAGCGGTCATCGAACAGGGTGAATCCCGCGCACAGATGACCGACCGCTGTCTAAAGGGCTTTGCCCATCAGCTCAAACAGGCAGAACAGGACGGCTGTCGCTGTGTTTTGTTTGTGGTACACGGCGGCAGCATCATGGCAATTTTGGAGCGGTACGCCCTGCCACAGCGTCCGTTTTATGATTTTCAGGTGGAAAACGGACAGGGCTGGCAGCTGGACCTTTCCTTGCAAGGGGAGAATGAGCTCTGCCCAGGGCGCTGCCCGGCGGTCCGCTTACAACCGACAGGAGGAACAGAAGAATGAAGATGATCCTTTTGCTGACAGCGGCGGTCCTGCTCGATCTGCTGATTGGGGACCCTGCGTTCATCCCACACCCGATTCGCGGGATTGGCTGGCTGATTTCCTCGATGGAAAAGCTGCTGCGCCGCCTGTTCACCGACGACCAGCATCGTCGGGCGCTGCTTGCCGGAGGGGTACTGGCAGCGGTCGTTCCGGTAAGCGTTTTTCTGCTCACCTTCGGGCTGATCTGGCTTGCCGCTGCCATCCACCCGCTGCTGGGTTTTTGCGTGGAGGTGCTGCTGGGCAGTCTGACGCTGGCAGCGCGTTCGCTCAAAACCGAAAGCATGAAGGTCTACCATCAACTTGCAAAAGGGGACCTTCCGGCAGCCCGCTACGCCGTTTCGATGATTGTCGGCAGGGATACCCAGTCGCTCGATGAAGGCGGCGTGACCAAGGCGGCGGTCGAAACGGTGGCAGAAAACACCAGCGACGGGGTCATCGCACCGCTGCTGTATCTGGCAATCGGCGGCGTGCCGCTGGCGATGTGCTATAAGGCAATCAATACCCTCGATTCGATGGTGGGCTATAAAAACGACCGCTACCTCTACTTTGGCAGGGCAAGCGCCAAGCTCGACGACATCGTCAACTGGATTCCGGCGCGGCTGGCAGGACTGCTGACGGTGCTCTGTGCCTTTCTGGTCGGGCTGGACGGCAAAAACGCCTGGAAGATCTACCGCCGTGACTGCCACAATCACGCCAGTCCCAACAGCGCCCAGACCGAGTCCGCCTGTGCAGGCGCCTTGCAGGTTCAGCTGGCGGGAGATGCATATTACTTTGGAAAGCTGTGCCACAAACCGACCATCGGCGACCCGATTCGACCGGTAAAGCCGCAGGATATTGTCCTTGCCAACCGCCTGATGGTGGCAAGCGACCTTGTGTTCGCCGCTTTGTGCTGTGCGGCATGGGCGATGGTCTATTGGCTGATATAAACAAATAAACGGCTCTATAAAGCCATTTTTAAGCTGTAAAGGGGATGACCTTCACATGGTAAAACTGGTACACGGCGGGGATATTTACTCCGCAAGGGAGCGGATACAGGGGACCATTCTGGATTTTTCCGCCAACATTAACCCCTTGGGACTGCCCGATTCGGTCAAGTCTGCCCTGATGGAGCGGCTGGATGATTTTGCCCTCTATCCCGACCCTCTTTGCAGGGAACTGGTCCAAAAAATTGCAGAATCCGAGCAGATTGCACCCGAGCACATCCTGTGTGCAAACGGCGCTGCGGAGCTGATTTTCCGCCTGGTGCAGGCGATTCGTCCCCGCTGCGCGCTGGTGATCGCACCCACCTTTGCCGAATATGAGCAGGCGTTAAACGGCTGCTCCTGCCGCATCGAATACCACCTGCTCAAAGAAGAGCAAGATTTTGTGCTGGACGATTCGGTGCTGGAAAAGATACATCCGCACACCGGCATCGTCTTTTTGTGCAACCCAAACAACCCGACCGGACAGCTGGTCGACCAAAAGCTGCTGGAGCGGATTCTGGTCCGCTGCTCCTCCTGCGGTGCACTGCTGGTGGTGGACGAATGTTTCCGCGACTTTCTGGAGGACTGCGACGGCAACAGCATGAAGGGATGGGTGGAAGAATTCCCCAACCTGCTGATTTTGCGCGCCTTCACCAAGCACTTTGCGATGGCAGGATTGCGGCTGGGCTACTGCCTGTGTGCTAACCCGCCGCTGCTGGAGCGGATGGCTGGCTTGGGTCAGCCGTGGGGCGTTTCGGTCCCGGCACAGATTGCCGGTGTTGCCGCCCTGTCCGACACCGATTACCTGCGCCGCACCCGCGAGCTGATTGCACAGGAGCGGGGCTACCTCAAGCAGCAGCTGGGCAAGCTGCCGGTACGGGTCATCGGCTCGCAGGCAAACTACATCTTCTTTCACGCTCCCGAAGATTCCGAGCGGGAGAATTCACTTGCTGCCGCACTCGAGCAGGACGGCATTTTGATTCGCAGCTGCGACAACTACTACGGAATGCCCAAGGGCTACTACCGCATTGCCGTGCGCTCCCATGCAGACAATCAGAAGCTGGTGGAGGCAATGGAGCGCTTTTTTGTTCCGCCTATCCAGCCGGCCGAGGCGCAGACGGTCACCTTGACTGCACCGCAGCCGGATGAGCCAAAAGAAGAATCACCGTCTGTAAAAATAGAAGAACAGCCGGCTGCATCCGACGAAAGCGGATTGCCAAGCGATGAACCGTTTGTGGAACCGACCAGCTTTGCAGCTGAGGATGCAGCCAATCAAGCAACCGACCCAGCAGTTGCTGATGATGCAGTTGCTGAAACGGAACCACCGTTAAAGGTCCCGCAGCAGGACCGCCAGACCCCGCCGAGCGCAGAGCAGAAGCGGCAGTACCGCTTTTTACGGGATAAGCAGAAACGATACGAATGGGAGGACGAGGACTAATGGCAAAAGCAATCATGGTGCAGGGGACGATGTCCAATGCCGGAAAAAGCTATCTGGCAGCTGCCCTCTGCCGCATCTTTCATCAGGACGGCTATCGGGTCGCTCCGTTTAAATCGCAGAATATGGCGCTCAACTCCTTCATCACCGAGGAAGGGCTGGAAATGGGACGCGCACAGGTGATGCAGGCGGAGGCAGCCGGCATCAAGCCTTCGGTTTTGATGAACCCCATCCTGCTCAAACCCACCAACGACACCGGCTCTCAGGTCATCGTCAACGGCGAGGTGCTGGACAACCTGTCCGCGCGCGAATATTATAAACGCAAAAAAGAGATGATCCCCCACATCATGCAGGCATACCGCCAGCTGGATGAGCAGTACGACATCATCGTGCTGGAGGGCGCAGGCAGTCCGGCGGAAATCAACCTCAAGCAGGACGACATCGTCAACATGGGCATGGCAAAGCTGGCAAAGGCTCCGGTCCTGCTGGTGGGCGACATCGATCGCGGCGGCGTTTTTGCCAGCTTGGCAGGCACTTTGATGCTGCTGGAGCCGCAGGAACGGGAGATGGTCAAGGGTCTTGTCATCAATAAATTCCGCGGGGACGTTTCCATCCTGCGCCCGGGACTGGATCAAATCGAGCAGATTACCGGCAAGCAGGTGGTAGGGGTAGTGCCTTATATGAATCTGGATTTGGAGGACGAGGACAGCCTTTCCGAGCGCTTCACCCGCCGCACCGCACCTGCCATGCTGGACATCGCGGTTGTTCGCCTGCCGCGCATCTCCAATTTCACCGACCTGAACAGTCTGGAATGTGTGGATGGGGTATCGGTGCGCTATGTCAAAAGTGCAGCCGAACTCAAACAGCCGGACATGGTGGTGCTGCCCGGCACCAAAAATACCATGGAGGACCTGCTGTGGATGCGCCAGTGTGGTCTGGAGGCTGCCATCCTCAAGCTGGCTGCGCAGGGAACGCCGGTCTTTGGCATCTGCGGCGGCTATCAGATGCTGGGAAAACAGCTCAATGACCCGCTGGGCGTCGAACACGGCGGCAGCATCCAGGGGATGGGTCTGCTCCCGACGGTCACCACCTTCAGCGCACAAAAGACCCGCACCCAGGTCAGCGGCATCACCGGGGATTTGAGCCAAACGGTCTTTCCCGAGCTGTCCCACACCCCATACACCGGCTATGAGATACACATGGGCGTAACTCAACTTTTGTGTGATTCAAACGGAATGAGTGATTCACACAAATCATACAACGCAAACGACCCACACGCAGCCTGCACCGCCTTCGGTGTCCTGGAGCAGCGCAACGGCACTGCCTGCCAACAGGCACACGGGTGCTGCGTGGGCAACGTCTTTGGCAGCTACCTGCACGGCATCTTCGACCATCCGCAGATGGTCAAGCAGCTGGTTGCAGCCTTGTGCCGCCGCAAGGGTCTGGATGCACAGAGCATCCACGCGGTCGACTTCCAAAGCTACAAGGAGCAGCAGTACGACCTGCTTGCCAAGGGTGTGCGCGAAAGTTTGGATATGGAGCAGATCTACCGCATTTTGCAGGAGGGGATTTAGGTTGAAGCAGGGATTGGTACACCTCTACTGCGGCGACGGCAAGGGCAAGACCACCGCTGCCATCGGACTGTGTGTGCGCGCAGCAGGCAGAGGTCTGCGCGTTTTGCTGGTCCAGTTTTTAAAAGGAAACCCGACAGGGGAACTTGCCATCCTCGACAAGCTCGAGCAGGTGACAGTACTGCGCCAGACCGAACAGCTCGGCTTTACCTTTCGGATGAACGAGCAGCAAAAGCAGCACGCCGCCCAGGTTCAGCAGCAGCTGTTTGAGCAGGCACGCCGGCAGATGCAGCAGTACGACCTGCTCATCCTCGACGAGGTGATGGCTGCCATCAACACCGGGATGCTCTCGGTGCAGCAGGTGGCAGAGCTGATCGAGCACCGCCCGCCGCAGCTGGAGCTGGTGATGACCGGTCGCAATCCTCCGCAGCAGCTGGTCGAGCTGTCCGACTACGTTTCCCAGATTGAAAAGAAAAAGCACCCGTTCGACAACGGCATCCCGGCTCGGGACGGCATCGAACGCTAAGCCCACACCAAAGGAGAGGATTGTTATGGAAAAGATTCATCTGCAGCAGGTTTTGCCCGCTGACATCGAAAAAAGAAGTTTTGAGATTATCACCGAGGAGCTGCTCTCCCGCGGCAAAGCGGACGCCATCCTGCCGGAAAACGAGCTGGTGGTCAAACGGGTCATCCACACCACCGCAGATTTTGACTATGTGGATAACCTCTGCATCTCCGAGGGTGCGGTGCAAAAGGGAATGCAGGCGCTTAAAAACGGTGCCTGCATCGTCACCGATACTCAGATGGCGCGCTCGGGCATCAATAAAAAGAAGCTGGCGCAATTCGGCGGCGAGGTGTTCTGCTTTATCTCCGACGAGGATGTAGCTGCACAGGCAAAGCAGCAGGGTACCACCCGCGCCACCGCCAGCATGGAAAAGGCAGCCAAACTCGACCGTCCGCTCATCTTTGCCATCGGCAATGCGCCCACCGCGCTGGTCAAACTCAATGAGCTGATGGAGCAGGGACTGCGACCGGAGCTGATTATCGGCGTGCCGGTCGGCTTTGTCAACGTGGTGGAGGCAAAGGAGCTGATTCTGCGCGCTCCGGTGCCGTACATCGTGGCACGCGGCAGAAAGGGCGGCAGCAACGTCGCCGCAGCCATCTGCAACGCCATGCTCTATCAGCTGTAAAACAGGAAGCAATGCGCCTGATTTTCCGCTCACAAAAAATGCAAACGAGAAAGGACTCCACCGTCGGATGGGGTCTTTTTCTTAGACATAAATATTTTATAAAAGTATAAAAATTCCCAGTAAGTAATTATTTCTTTAAAATCTATTGACATTTCTTTTAAAAGTTGTATACTGTAACAGAAAACTGAATCGACCCCATTTGTACAGTTTGTCAAATCCGCACGGGTGTGACAAGGAAGCTGGGTGAAAATCCCACACAGGAACGCTGCTGTAAGGACAGAGTGTCCCCTCTATGGAAAACTATTCCGGTCACTGGAAAATCGTAATTTTCCGGGAAGGCTTGAGGGAGCATGAGGACGTCTAAGTCAGAATACAGGTACAAAACGGTTATCAAACGGTGCTTTTTCGGACTCAAGAAGCATCTGTTTCTTATGCGCTTTTTTGCAAAAAAGGCGTTTGACTGTGTCTACAAGCCGCAGGCTCCTTCCCGAGTCCTGCGGCTTTATTTTTATTTTGCAGGTCTTTTTCCAAGACTCTGCACACCAAAGGAGAAAAGGAAAATGAAAAAACTCTTATCCCTCTTGCTGTGCGCAGCTCTCTGCGTCAGCGCCATGACCGCCTGCGGCTCCAATCAAGCAGATACCCCTGCAACCGAGCCAACCCAGCAGACCGAGGAAAAACAGGAAACCGAGCAGAAACCGGCAGAGGAAAAACCGGCAGACAAAACACAGGCAGATGCACAGGACAGCCACTACCCGCTGACCATCAGCACCTACAACTACGAACAGGAAAAGGTGGAGTACACCTTTGAAAAAGCGCCGGAGCGCGTATGGGCACAGAACCAGAACAACATCGAAACCCTGCTGGCGCTGGGTCTGGCAGACAAGATTGTGGGTGCATACGGTCTGGACGGTGAGATTCGTGAGGATTTGAAGGACGAATTTGCCAAAATCAACTACTATGAAAGTATGCCAAGCAAAGAGGAAATCCTTGCACTGGAGCCTGACTTCATCACCGGTTGGTACAGCACCTTCTCGGACAAGCGTCTGGGCGATGTCGGCTTCTGGCATGAAAGAAATGTCGGCACCTATATGTCCCTGAACAGCGCCTGCCGCGGTCCGGCAGCAGAAAACCCACAGACCATCGAGGAAGAATGTCAGGACATCCTCACCCTCGGCAGCATCTTCAATGTGGAAGACCGCGCACAGCAGCTGGTTGACCAGATTCAATCCGAGGTAGAAAAAATCAACAAGCATCTGGAAGGCAAAGAGCGTCTGAGCGCAGCCGTTCTGGAAGATGAAGGCGGCACCTACCGCGTATACGGCGAGGACACCCTGGGCGGCAACGTAGCCATCAACGGTGGTGCAGAGCTGGCAGTCGGCAAACATGGCGACAACGGCAACATCAGCGCAGAGGACCTCATCGCCGTCAACCCGGACGCTATCTTTATGGTATGGTACGATGGATACGGCGTCGGCGATGTGGACTACACCGGTGACAACGTGGTCACCCTGATTACCGAGGACCCTAAATTTGCTTCTCTGGATGCAGTGAAGAACGGCAGGGTCTATGCCATCAACCTTTCCGGCATCTATTGCAGCGGTCTGCGCACCCTGGACGGCATCCTGGACATCTCTGAAAACCTCTACCCGGAGCTGTACCAGTAAGGCGCTTTTCCGGTAGATTCATCCATGACAGAAAATCGGGGCATCGCTCCGATTTTCTGCTGTACCGGCTGTTTTTGCAGGAGGTCGTTTATGCAGAAAGTTGATTTAAAAAATGGTATCTTCAAAGGAAAACCGATGTACCTGGTTGCAATCGTGGTGCTGGCGGCGGCACTCATCCTGTCGCTGCTCGGTGCGGTCACCATCGGCTCGGTCGACCTGGAGGTCGGCGAGGTCTACCGGGTCATCCTGTACAAGCTGTTTGGCATCGGGGACCCGGCTGTCTACGGCTCCGGCAGCATGAGCGACATCGTCTGGTTTGTGCGCCTGCCTCGTCTGGTGCTGGCAATCGCCATCGGCTGTTCGCTTTCCATTGCCGGTGTGGTCATGCAAGCCATCGTCAAAAACCCGCTGGCAGACCCTTATGTTCTGGGTATCTCCTCCGGCGCTTCGCTGGGAGCCACCCTTGCCATCCTGCTCGGTGTCGGTGCTGCATTGGGAAATGGTTATATCGGCATTATGGCATTTCTGGGCGCCTTCGGTGTTTCGATGGGCGTTATCTTTCTGGCAAACATCGGCGGCAGAGCCAATTCGGTCAAGTTGATTTTGGCAGGTACAGCGCTTTCCTCCATCTGCTCGGCGGTGTCCAACTTTGTCCTGTTTGTCAAAAACAACAGCTCCGGCGCGGTGAACGCCGCTGTCCGCTGGACGATGGGCAGCCTTGCCGCCGCCGAGTGGGAGACCAACGGGATGCTTTTGGTCATATCGGCTCTGGGCGTCCTGTTCTTTTGGAGCCAGTACCGCACGCTGAACCTGATGCTGCTGGGGGATGAATCCGCCATCACTTTAGGGACCGACCTGCACCGCTGGCGCATCCTCTACCTGATTGTGGCTTCGCTGATGGTCGGCTTTGCCGTTTACGCAGCAGGTGTCATCGGCTTTGTCGGTCTGGTCATCCCGCATGTGGTGCGGATGCTCTTTGGCACCGACCATAAAAAGCTGATTCCGCTGTCCGCCTTGCTGGGCGCTTTGTTCCTGCTGTGGGCAGACGTGCTCTGCCGCACCCTGATCGACCGGGCAGAGCTTCCCATCGGTGTCCTGACCTCGATGATCGGCGCACCGGTGTTCATCTACCTGATGGCAAGAAAAAAATACGGCTTTGGAGGAAAAGAATCATGAGAATCACGACCGAACAGCTAAAAGCCGTACTGGGCAGCAACGAGATTTTAAAGGGTATCGACTTTCAGGCGCAGGACAACGAGTTTGTCGGCATCATCGGACCCAACGGCAGCGGAAAAAGCACCCTGCTGCGCTGCCTGTACCGGGTGTTGGAGCCGACCCAGGGCGCTGTTTATCTGGATGGGAAGGCGCTTTCCTCCTACCGCTATCAGGAATCTGCCAAACGTATCTCGGTGGTCGCCCAGCACAACTACTACAACTTTGACTTCACTGTGCGCGAGGTAGTGATGATGGGTCGCGCTCCGCACAAAAAAGCACTGGACCGGGATAACGCCGACGACTACCGCATCGTGCGCGAGTCGCTGCGAAAGGTTGGGATGCAGGACTTTGAGGACCGCTCCTTTTCCACCCTGTCCGGCGGCGAGCAGCAGCGCATCATCCTTGCCCGCGCACTAGCGCAGCAGACCCCTTGCCTGATTCTGGACGAGCCGACCAACCACCTGGACATCAAATATCAGTTCCAGCTGATGAACATTGTCAAGGGCTTGGGATGCACCGTCATCTCGGCAGTACACGACCTGAACATTGCCGCCCTCTACTGCGACCGTCTGTACGCCATCAAATCCGGCAGGGTGATTGCCAGCGGCTCCCCGCAGGAAATCTTGACCCGCGAGCTGATCCGGCAGCTGTATGAGGTGGACACCCAGCTGTTCACCGACGAAAACGGCAGACTGCACATCCTCTATCAACCGCAAAGTGTGGAGATGTCGCTATAACAGAAAGGAAGATTCTGATGAAAAAGATTATCATGCTCAACTGCCTGCGGGCAAATCAGGTTTGCACCGGCGCTGCCTGCTTAAAAGCCTTTAACGAGCGCACCCGAACCTTTGCGCAGTACGGGGAAGAGGAGCTGTTTCTGCAAGCCTTCTTCCGCTGCAACGGCTGCGATGAGCAGGGAAACGGCATCTGGGACGAGGGCATGGACGAAAAGCTCGAGCGGATGGAAGGACTGCACGCTGACGCTGTCCACATGGGCGTGTGTACCAAACGCAAGGACGGCACCCGCTGTCCGGTCATCCAGCGCATCGCCGACCGTCTGCACCAGCAGGGCGCACAGCTGGTAGACGGAACACACTGATATTCCCCATATAACATATAGATAAATCTGTAAGAAAAAAGGCAGCCTGCCGCACGTTTTTTCATGCGGCAGGCTGCCTTTTTATCTTCTTTTTACCATAACAAAGCGGAAGTGATTTGTTATTTTACAAAGGCTGCATCATTTCAAGTATAATTCCATCAGGATCCTTGAAGTAAAATGCTTTGCTTTTGCCAAATCCTTGCGAACTAAAATCAAAATACTGTGGTTCAGATAAACACTCTACATTTTTTTCAATCAGTTTTTTATAAACGGTATCAATATCATCTGTATAAAAACATAATTCCGAAATAGACGTCATAAATAGATTTGACTGAACCCTTTTGACTTCGTTATCTACAAATTGAATCAATTCAACAGGTGGTGTTTCCATATTTTCAGAACCATTCAAATAAGCAACTCTTACCTTACAATTCTTCTTTTGAAACATTTTGTCTGTTTCTTCGCCAACCATCATAATTTCTCCTTGGAATGCAAGTCCAAGTACATCTCTATAAAATGCAATTGATTTATCTAAATCTGAAACTGTCAACCCAACATGATAGATTCTTCCAACCATTTACTATTCCTCCTTAAAAATCGACAACTTTTGATTTATTGATTTCTATTATAGCCACACAAGCGGGTAAATGCAAGAGTCCTCTTAGGCTGTAAGAAGAATGGATGTCAAAATGCAGGCGCTGTGAAGGGGGATGGAGCTTTCTCTTTTTACAGAATCACCAGCGCTGCCAGCGAACAGCACAGGGTCAAAAGGACCAGAATCCCCACATAGCGGACGATTGCCTTTGGCTTGAGCGCCTGGGTCAGCAGCACCACGCTGGGCACCGAGGTCACCATCGCCGACAGGGTGAAGGTCAAGGCAACCGGCGCAGACATCCCGCGCAGCAGCTGGATGATGGGCGTGATGCTGAAAACATCCGAATGGAGCGGAAAACCAATCACTGCCGCCAACAGACCGGACAGCATCGAGTGGTCGGCAACCACCTGCGTGATCTGCTCCAGCGGCAGGTAGGATTCCAACGCAGCCGCGGCAGCCACACTCAGCAGAATCCAGAACCAGGTCGTCTTGAGGATGGAAAGGGTATCGCACAGCGCACTGCGGCAGCGTTCTGCCATCGAAAGCGGGTGGTCATGGTGATGCTCATGCCCGCAGTCGCAGCAGTGGTCGTGGTGATGGTGGTGTTCTGCCAGGTGGTAGTCCCGGGCAGCATCGCGCAAATCGCAGCGGGAAAGCAAAAACGAGCTGAGCGCCACAATCACCAGCGAGCAGACCAGATAGACGCTGGCAAAGCCGACACCCTCCAGGCTGTACAAGGCGGTCACCGCCGTCAGGTTCAGCAGCGAAGCGGTGGTCAGCATACACAGACAAACCGACATCGGGACCCCGACCGCAATCAGTCCCATCAGCACCGGCACGATGCTGCACGAGCAGAAAGGGGAGATGACCCCCAGCCCAAATGCCAGCAGGTATCCCCAGATATTTTTTAAGCCCGCCAGCTTGCGCTGCATCCGGTCGGTGTCGATGTAGGTCTGCAACAGAAAAACTGCAAACATCACCACCAGCAGCATCAGATAGATCTGCCCAGCATCCGCCAGCAGATGTCCCAAAAATCCCACCGTTTTTTCTCCGCCCGGCAGCATCGGCTCCAGCGGTTCCAGCAGATGCTCCGCCCAGGAATGGTCGTGACCTGCGTGAAGATAATTTGCTTGCATCAAAATAAAAAGCACCCCTTAGTCAATCGTAAAATCACTTGAATCCGAATGGAAATCCCAATCTTCCACCCGACATTCATCTATCATAATCCATTTTATCGAAAATGTCAAATAATTTTTGTTTTATATAGGCAACTTGCATAAAGACTCACATGAGCAATCCTTCATATCTTCTGGCTAAAGTCGCCTGTGGGATTTTTGCCGCACCCCGGGCATACCATACAATGACCGAAAAAGAGGGGAGATGTCTTTATGAAAAGATGGACGAAAACAAAACAGTGCAAAGCCCTGTCGATTTTTTGCTGTATCAGCCTGCTGCTGTCGGGGGTCGGCATCTTTGCCATTGGACAAAAAACACCGCAGCCGGTCATGGCTGCCGTTTCACAGCCGCCTGCGACGGTCATCCTGGACCCGGGTCACGGCGGGATGGACGGCGGCGCACAGGCAAACGGCGTCAGCGAAAAACAGGTCAATCTTGCCATCGCGCTCGATTTAAAAGAGCTGTTGTCGGCAATGGGCTTTCGTGTTATAATGACCAGAGAGGACGACCGCTCCATCCACGACCCGCAGCTGACCCAGGTGGGAAGGCAAAAGCGCTCTGACCTGCACAACCGCCTGAAGCTGATGCAGCAAAATCCACAGGCAATCTTTGTCAGCATCCACCAGAACAAATTTGAAGAAAGTTGGTGTAGCGGCGCGCAGATTTTTTACAGTCCCAACCACCCTGATTCGCAAAAGCTGGCTGCTCTGATGCAGCGCTCCTTTTCTGCGTTACAGCCGGACAATCAGCGGCAGATCAAGGAGGCGGGGAACAACCTCTTTCTGCTCTATGAAGGGCAGAACCCAGCGGTGATGGCAGAGTGCGGCTTTTTGTCCAATCCCGATGAAGCGGCTGCGCTGTCCGACCGCGACTATCAAAAGAAGGTCGCCTTTGTGCTGATGCAGGCAATCCTCGAATTTTATGCACAGCAATGAGCTTATCCGTATCCATCTATCCAATGAAATTCAATAAAAAAGGCTGGTGAAGCTTTTGGCTAAAACAAAAATCAACTACGTTTGTACCCAGTGTGGAGCCGTGCAGCCCAAATGGATGGGAAAATGTCCCGACTGCGGCAGCTGGAACACCCTGGTCGAGCAGGTGGACCAACCGGTTTCCCGCTTTGCTTCGGCGCCCGCTGCCCAGGCGGTCTCCTGCACAGTCCAAACGCTCGAACAGATTGACTCCACCGAGGAGCAGCGCTATCTGACCCGGATGCAGGAGCTTAATCGGGTGCTGGGCGGCGGCATTGTCCCCGGCTCGGTCATCCTGCTCAGCGGCGACCCGGGCATTGGTAAATCGACCCTGCTGCTGCAAATCTGCCAAAGTATGGACGGCGGACAGCAGGCAGCTCCGCAGATTTTATATGTATCGGGCGAGGAGAGCCTGCGGCAGATCAAGCTGCGCGCCTCCCACCTGGGAGTGGACACGCCGCACCTGCATTTGAGCTCCACCACCAACATCGAATCGGTCGTGGAATCCATCCAGCGCACCAAACCGGACATCGTGATGGTGGATTCCATCCAGACGATGAACCTTTCCGCCCTCAATTCCTCCTCCGGCAGCGTCACACAGGTGCGGGAATGTACCCAAATCCTCATCAATCTTGCCAAAACGATGGATATTCCCATCTTTATTGTCGGTCACGTCAACAAGGACGGAGCCATCGCCGGTCCCAAGGTGATGGAGCACATGGTGGACGCGGTTTTGTACTTTGAAGGGGAGCGCAACCTGTCCTACCGCATCCTGCGCGCCATCAAAAACCGCTATGGCTCCACCAACGAAATCGGCGTCTTTGAAATGGGCGAAAACGGTCTGGACGAGGTGGCAAACCCATCCAAGGCGATGCTGGAGGGCAGACCCGAAAATGTTTCCGGCACCTGCGTTGCCTGTGTCATCGAAGGCTCCCGTCCTATTTTGGCGGAGGTGCAGGCGCTGGCATCCAAAAGCGGATACGCCGTCCCCAAGCGGATGTCCACCGGTTTTGATTACAACCGTCTCAGCCTGCTGCTGGCGGTGCTGGAAAAGCGCTGCGGCTACTTTTTCGGAACACTGGATGCTTATGTCAACGTCGTCGGCGGGATGCGGCTGGATGAACCGGCTGCCGACCTGCCGATTGCGCTGGCGCTGGTTTCCAACCTGACCGACCGGGTCATCCCCGATGATTTGGTCGCCTTTGGGGAAATCGGACTAGCCGGAGAGCTGCGTGCGGTCAATCGTGTGCTGGTGCGGGTCAAGGAAGCGCAGCGACTGGGCTTCCGTCGGTGCATTCTGCCTAAACAGTGTGTGGATGCCATCACCGCCGATGTGGACATCCAGCTGATTGGCGTCAGCAGTCTGGCACAGGCAATCCAGCAGCTGGGATAAATCGGGCTTTATTTTATGTTTGTCGTTATTTTGAACAAGCAGTCCGTGTATTTTACAGTTTCTTCCTATTTATGTAGAATCATGCTGTACCGGTAGCGGGTGCGAAATCAGAAGAACAGTATATATGACGATGTCTGTCATAAGAACCGGCTGCAACAGAAACCACCGAATGAACGGTCGTGTTAACGGACAGTGCCGGAATCAGCCCAAAGTAAATCCAGCGACAGATGTATGGATTCTCTACATATAAATGAAAACGGACCGCTGCGCAAAAAATACCGGATGAATGATCGCATGAACGAACAGTGCCGGAATCAACCCAAAGCAAAGCCAACAGCAAAGGTTCTGAAATATAAGTAGAAACCGAACATCGTGCAAAGACCAGCCAATAGCAGCCGGTACAATGAACAAAGCCCAATGACAGATGCCGCTAACAGACAGCAAAATATAATGGATAGAAATATACACAGCTGCGCCGATACAGCCACAACAAAACAATCTGCGCGGATTCAGATGAGCGAACCCAGCTAATAGACAATCGCTCCAAAGGGTCCGCGTTGATTTTCGAGGTCCCCATATTTCGCTAAATTTTCATTTAGCGAAATTAGCAATAGCAAAAAAAGACCCCTTTCGGATACCTGTCCCCGCAGATTGGTTCGGCTGATTTTTGGCTCTAAACGAATGTTGACATCAAAATCAAAAAATGAAACATCACAACAGATTTCTTTTTAAATAAAAGATTCCTTCGACCGCCTGCAATCCGGTATCCTCAAACCAGCCAACAGCCAATCCTAAAAGAAATCCGCACCCATCAACCTGTATGAATGGAGATGAACATTTTGGACAAACAGATTTTATTCGACTGTCCGCCGATTTTGCGCGAATTCCTGTTTTATATGGAAACCATTCAAGGACGTTCTCCCAAAACGGTCAGCGGCTATTACATCGAGCTGCGCACCTTTTTTCGCTACCTCAAATCGGTCAAGCTGCTTCAGACCATCCCCGAAAGCGCCGAGCAGCTGGCGGAAATCAAAATCGACGACATCACCACCGAGCTTGTCTGCTCGGTCAGCCTCAGCGACATCTATGATTTTTTGCATTTTTCGCTCAACGTGCTCAACAACAACACCGCCAGCCGTTCCCGCAAGATTGCTGCCATCCGCGCGCTGTACAAATATCTGACCACCAAGACCAACTACCTGGAGGAAAACCCTGCCAAAAATCTGGACACCCCTTCCCAGCGAAAAACGGTTCCCAAATACCTGACATTGGAGGAATCCATTCAGCTGCTGGACAGTGTCAAAGACCCCTCTCCGGCGGTGACCGCCCGCGATTACTGTATGCTCACCCTGCTGCTCAACTGCGGGATGCGTGTGTCCGAGCTGGTGGGCATCGACCTGGGCGACATCCGTGACAACACCCTGCGCCTGCTGGGAAAGGGCAACAAGGAGCGGATGGTCTACCTCAACCCGGCGTGCCTGAGTGCGCTGGAAAATTATCTGAAATTTCGCAAGCAGCCGGAAACCGGCGATGACCGCAACGCCCTCTTCCTTTCGGCACAGCACCGCCGGATGACCACCCGACGGGTCGAGCAGATTGTAGAAAAATATCTGAAAGCCTGTGGTCTGGACGGCAGAGGCTATTCCCCGCACAAGCTGCGCCACACTGCCGCTACCCTGATGTATCAGCACGGCGGCGTGGACATCCGCGCCCTCAAGGAGATTTTGGGGCACGCCAACATCGGCACCACCGAAATTTACACCCACATCTCCAATCAGATGATCGAGCAGGCTGCCAATGCCTCTCCGCTTTCTACCGTCAAACGGCGGATGAGCGAGCAGGAGCTGTTGCTGCGCCAGCTCGAGCAGGACCAGACATCCCAAGCAGAAGAAAATCCTTCCTCCGATGGGTATAATGAGCCGTCGTGACACTCCCCTCCCCTCTCCCGCAGCGACAGGGAAGGGATTTGACAAACGCCCGTTTCCTTATATAATAATATAGAAGAGAATTGCCCGCTACCCCGCTAAGAGGAGGAATTTTGGATGGATAAAAAACAAAAAGCCGTCTTGGCTGTGGATGCTCTGGAGCAGGAGTATCCTGATGCCAAATGCTCGCTGGAATATGACCCGCAAAAAGCCTATGAGCTGCTGATCTCTACCCGCTTGTCCGCACAATGCACCGACGCACGGGTCAACATCGTCACAAAGGAGCTGTACAAAAAATACACCTCGCTGCAAGATTTTGCCAATGCGCCGCTGGAAGAGATGGAGCAGATGGTCAAGACCTGCGGACTGTTCAAAACCAAGGCGCGGGACATCATCGCCATGTCCAAAATGCTGCTTGACGACTACAATGGAATTTTGCCCGACACCGTCGAAGAGCTGACCAAGCTGCCCGGCATCGGCAGAAAGACTGCCAACCTGATTGTCGGCGACATCTACCACAAACCGGCGGTGGTCTGTGATACCCACTGTATCCGCATCACCAACCTGCTGGGACTCAGCCAGGGCACCGACCCGCTGAAGGTGGAAAAGCAGCTGCGGGAGATTCTGCCGATGGAACGCGCCAACGACTTCTGTCATCGTCTGGTGCTGCACGGCAGGGATGTCTGCGTGGCAAACCGCCCGAACTGCGAAGCCTGCTGTATGAAGAGCTTCTGCTCCTTTGCACTGGGAGAGATTGAAAACCCCGGACCCAAGAAAAAAACTGCCTCCCAGGCAAAAAAGCCTGCCGCGAAACAAAAGGCTACTAAATAAAAATCAAGCCAAAGATAAACGGGACGTCCCACAACGATTGTGTTGGGTCGTCCCGTTTGCTTTTTTTATTGATTTCTCTATGGTGGCTGCGCTGCCGTTTACAGGCTGACCAGATGGTAGGGTATCTTTGCCTGCTCGAGCATCGCCCGCTCCCGACGGTGGCAGCTGAACAATAAAATCTGCACCGACGGCTGTTCCAGCAGATAGCCCAGCAGTCTGGCAGTACGCTCATCGTCCAGCTGGGTGAAGCTGTCATCCAGAATGATGGGAACCTGCACCCGCTCCCCGCCCTGTGAGCAGAGCAGCTCCAGCAGTTCCAGTCGCATGACCAGATAAACCAAGTCTGCCATGCCGTTGCTCAGTGCGGAAACCTCCACCAGCTGATGGGTTTGGCGGTCCTCCAGGCGGATGCCCAGCGTCTGGTCGATGACCGCGCGGGTATAGCGCGAACCGGTGATGCGCTCAAGCGCCTTGGAGATGCGGGCATTGAGCTGCGGTGCAAAATCCCGATGCAGCTGACCGCTCAGGGAGAGCAGTTTCTGCTTTGCCAGCTGCAAGGCGTCCAGCTCAAACTGGAAGTTCCGGCAGCTTTCCTCCACATCGGCAATCTGTGCCTGAATCTGTCCGATTGGTCGGTGGCTCTCTTCCCTGCCCTTGCGCAGTCCTTCCAGCTCGGCGGTCTGTCTGGCAAGCTCTGCCAGTTGTTCGTTGACCCCCTGTAACTGCTGATGAATCTGCTGTCGGTCGGCGGAGATGTCCCCTTCCCCTACCGCGCGCTGGTTCTTGATGTTTTCTTCGATTTCCTCAAAGCTGTATCTTCCCAACGTCTGTGCCAGCAGCTCCTTCTGCATCTTCAGCTCCATGCTGATTTCATCCCAGCGGCGCTTGCCCTGCTTGCAGCGCTCCAAATCCTCGGCATCCTTTGCCCCGGCAGCTTCACAGGCGGCAACCACCTGCTGAATCGACCGGTTGATCTGCTCGATCTGCATCCGGCAGTTTTCTTCCTCCTGCTGGGTCTGCTGCTGTTGCAGGGTCAGCCGCTGCATTTCGGTGCGCAGCCTTCTTGCCTGATTGACCGATTCCCGCAGCGATTTAAAGGGCACCTTGTCGGCAGCAAGCTCCTCGGGCGGGATTTCCCTGCCGGTCAGCTGGGTCAGATAGCGGCAGATTTGTTCCCGCAGATTGTCCGCTACCGATTGCTTGGCTGCAATCTCCTGCCCGATCTGCTGCTCCTGCTGCTCAAACTGCTCAATCTTATAGTTGTTGACCTGGATGCGCCCGAGCATCTCCTCCAGTTGCAGAACCGCCTGCTCTGTGTCCAACGCTGTGGCTGCTGTCTTGGCTTGCTCCTCATCGGAAAGCTGGTAGGCGCGCAGAATATCCTGCTGCATCGACTCGATTTTTTCCAGTGCGTGTGCCGCTGTATTTTTGCGCCGCAGCATCCAGAAAACGCCGCCCGACAGCACCAGCAGGACACCGACGGTCGCACAGCCGATTCCAACTGCCAGCAGCTCCTCCTTTAAGATGGCACACAGCCCACCGCCCAAGATCAGCAAAACGCCCAAAACCAGCAGCACGATGGCAGGCATCGGCACCTTGTGGGAGGCATTTTCCTTTTCCTGCTTCTGCTGTTGCAGCTGCCGCCAGGTCTGGATATCCTCCCGCAGCTTGGCTTCGTCCATTGGGTTCAGACGGCTGCGGTGAAAGGCGATGTTCCGTTGCCGAATCATCATTTCCTTGATTTCCTGACCCATCTGTCCCAAGGTCAGATAGCGCTCATAGACGCTTTCAAACTGCTCGAGCACCTCCTCCGATGCCTCGCTCACCTCAAGGGTTCGGTAGAGGGTGTTCAGCTCCTGGATGCGATGCTCCACCTCCTGCGAAGCGCGGCGGTATTTTTCCATCGTCCGGTTGATCTGCGCCTTGGCAGCCATCCGTTTTTGGGTCTGGTCAATCTCCTGTAAATCCACCGACTGGTAGATGGCGTACTTCTCATACTCCTTTTCAATCCGCTCGATGCGGGTGCGCAGGTTTTGTGCCTTCAAATATCTTCCGCCCAGCTCCTTGGCGGCACTCTGGCGAATCTGTGTCTCCAGCAGTTCCTTTTCCTTTTGCAGTTGGGCGGTCTGCTCGGCAAGCCGGTCGATCTGGGTACAGAGCTGTTGGTAGTCCTTCTGGTTTTTGCCGGATTCCTCCAGCTCTTCCTCCAGTTCCTTTTTCAGCTGGCACGCCTGCCCGTAAGGGGTCTTGCTCTTTTTGGGAGAGCCAATCTGCTCGATACGGCTGTCCAGCTCGTGAATCACCGCACTCAGCGAAAGGCTGGCGTCGGCGGTCTTCATCACCGAAAGCAGCTTGTCGTTGACCTCCGCTGAAAAATCTGCCTCGCGGCTGACGCTGGCGCAGGTCATCTGCGCGATGTTGGCGGTGTTGTTGAAGGCGGTCTTGCTCAGTCCCAGCAGTTTTTCCCCCACCTGCGGCTGTCGGGTCACCGGATTGTATGGAAAATCCAGTGTCAAATCGTCCCCGGTCTGGTCGTCATAGACGTTGACCGTTTCGTTGTCCTTATCAAAGCATCGCTCGATGCGCCAGCTGCGCTCCTCATTTTTGCACACCAGCACGCCGCGATAGCTTCCCTGGTCCCACGGACGATATTTGTCCCGGTGCGGCGTGTAGGAGCGCCGCTTGGTTCCCGGCTGGAAAAAGCCGTAGAACATCCCGGTGATAAATGACTGGATGGTGCTCTTCCCTGCTTCGTTGGGTCCCTCGATCAGGTTCAATCCGCTCGTCAGGTCGATGGTCCGCTCGCGAAACTTTCCAAAGCCCACCAGCTCCAGCCTTGTGATTTCAAGTGTTTTCATGTCTGCTAATCCTTTTCCCCCTTTGCCTGCTCCTTGGCAGAAAGCCTTGCAGATAACAATGCCTCCAACCCGTACTGCAACGCTCTTTGCTCCAACGGGGTATCGATATGCGCAAAGCTGCCGATAAAATCTCCAATCAGGTTCCCCTGATTTTCCCGATACAGCTGGTCCAAATCATACTCCGGGCTGGTGTTGTCGATGATGCTGCAAAAATATTCCTTATACCGCAGGTCGTCCTCGATGGCTTCTACCTTCCAGCTGCCGCTCGCAGGATGGGTGCCGCACAGCTCGATGGTGTAGATGTGGTGCGGGTTTTCGCGGATAATCTGGGACGCAATGCGGTTGGCAATCTCCACCTCCGAGTCACCGGCGCCGGTCTGTACCGTCAGGGTGCGGTATTCCCTTTGCGAAAACGGAATAAACTGACAGCGACGCACCTCGCCGGAAATCTCCACCATCATAAAGCCGTGCTGTCCGCCTTCCCCAAAGTCCAACGGCTCCAGCGAACCACTGTACCAGACATTGGGTGCCGGACTGTGCGGACGGTGCAGATGTCCCAGCGCTACATAGTCGTATCCCAGCTGACTTAAAGCATCGGCATCCACCGGCAGATACCAGCTGTTGGGTGTGGTGTCGGCGTGCAGCATCAAAATCTGGTAGCTTCCCTGCTGCCGGGAGGAAAGCGGCGGCAGTTCGAGCGGTTCGGGAATTTCTTTTTTGTCCCAGCTGTGGCAGGTAATCACCGTCCGATAGGTGGAAAGCGCCACCCTGCCCACTCCCGGCGGCGCAAGATACAGCCGGCGGCTCCACTCAATCTTGCGGTAGGCGCTGCCCTCCAGCTGCGGGTCGTGGTTGCCCGAGATGGCAACGATGACCGCGTGTTCCAACCGGTCGATGACAGCATTGATATTGCGCAGCTCCTCCACCCGCAGATCCTCGCTGTTGAGAAAATCCCCACAGCACAAAATAAAGTCGATTTGGTTGTCGTTAGCAAAATCGACCAGACGGCTGAAGGTATCCAGCAGCTCCTGACGGCGGCGGCGTGCAAACTGCTGCCCGTAGCGGGAAGCGGAAAAGGTCTTGCCCAAATGAAGGTCACTGATGTGCAGGAACCTCATCTTCATCCTCCTTACAAACAAAATGAACAAAGATTTTCATTATTTTCTGTCATTGATTATAACACATCTCCTGCTGTGAATCAAATGTAAGAGGAAAATGCCCTTCCACTTTCCGTTGCTTTTGCGTTTTCCTTCCTATTATATAGCGGCAGCAGCTATCCAAAGTTACGGCTGACTCCAAAATCGGTCGGACAGCTCCTTTTGCTCCTGAGGGCAAACGACATACCCCACACTGACACGCTCGCCTGTTGCGTGGAACATCCGCTCGGCAAGCTCCTTTCCAAAGGCGCCGCACACCTCGATTGCGCCAAAGCCCTGCTGTGCCAGCTGTCCTGCCAGTTCCACCGCCTGCTCCGGGGTATTGACGGTAAAAATATGGGTCTCGGTCGATTCCGTCTGCATCACAACATAATCCTTTTTGGTGTTATATTCACTGCCCATCAGCATCATTGCAAATTTTTTTGATGTTTTCATTCTCAGATTCCCATTCCTTTTCCTGGTTTATGATTTTCGTAAGCGCTCGCTCCAATCGTTTCCTTCCCACTCGCGGGAAAGATTTGCCCCCATCAGCGAGGCGATGGTCGGCGCAAGGTCCATCAGATTCAGCCCTTCCAGCTGTTTGCCCTTTTCAAAGCATCTTCCGTAGAAGAACATCGGGATGGTCATGTCCTCCGGGCAGTCCTCTCCGTGGTCGCGCCCGTGTCCGCCGTGGTCCGCTGTCACAAAAATATGGTAGTTTTCACCTGCTGCCTCAAATACCCGCTGCACACAGTCGATGGCGTTGGCTACCCGACGCAGATATTCTTCGGTCATCCATCCGCAGTCGTGCCCACCCTTGTCGTCGGTCTCCACCAGATACAGATAGACAAAATCCGGCTGCACCCGCTCAATCAGGTCGATGGCTTGACCGGTCAAAAAAGCATCTGTGTTCTCCTGCTGGTAGGCATCCACATACAGACTGTACTTCATGCTGCCCGACTGCCAGACGTGGCGCATCGGCTCCCAGTTATAAAAAGCCGCATTGATGCTGCCCGCTGCCTCCAGCTGCTCTGCCAGTCCGCGGATCGGACGAACCGGCGGATGGTACTGATTGGTGATGATGCCATGTCGGGCTGGCTCCACCCCGTAAAAGATGGAGGTGTGGCACGGCAGGGTGACAGGCGGGACCACCGACCGTGCCTGTAAACAGAAGCTGAACTGCTCAAGCATCTGCTTGACAAAGGGGTGTCCGCACTGCAAAAAGCCATCCGGTCTCATCCCATCTATTGAAATCAAAATCACTTTCTCTTTCATCCTGTCCTCTCCTTCTGTTGCAAAAGTGGTTTGCTGCTTTTATTCTACCATTCTTTCCGGTCCGATTCAAGAAAGAGGTGGTAAAAATAAGCGTTTCTGAAGATGATGTTGTCTTCTCATTTTTGCTATGATATACTTAATATGTATGATATTGGAATTTTTTATGATGTAATGTAACAAGTATACAAAAACAGGAGGATTGCTCCAAATGAAAAATGAAGTCGAAAAAATTGATTTTGGAATAAAACTGAAACATTTTGCAACAACCTTAACTGATCGTATCTCTACGGGTGACGATTGGAATATACGCGGATTTATAGATATTTTTAAAAACATCTACATGATTTCGTCTGATACTAAAATCATTTCAAAAGTACTTGAACTCCATTTATTCCCCCATTTTCTTTCTTTTGCTAACAGTATTGGATATGATGTCGAGCTTGCTACATTTCAAAATTGGTATCCCGATTTAACATTTATCTGTAAGAAAAATCGAAATATCAAATTTGCTGTAGATTTAAAAACCACATATCGTGATAATAACTATCCAGGATTCTGTAACGGGTTTACCCTTGGTTCTCATGGAGAATATTTTATCAATAGGACCAGTACCAAAAACATCCAATATCCATACGATGATTACAGCGCTCACTTTTGTTTGGGGATTATCTATTCAAGAACATCACTAGATAAAAACGAAGAAACTCATATCTACTCTCTTGATGAAATCGAACATATCCCTGCGGTCATTACCAACTTCTTATTTTTTGCCGAAGAAAAATGGAAAATTGCAAGTGATAAAGGCGGAAGTGGTAATACAGCCAATATTGGCAGTATCCAAAAAATTGAGGACATAGTAAATGGCAATGGTGTATTTGCAAAAGCGGGAGAAGAACTATTTGATGACTATTGGATAAATTTCGGTAAAATTGAAGTTCTCGTCAATGGAAAACGCAAAAAGCTCTCTTCTTTTGAAGAATATTTGCAATATCGGGGGTTACCAGCAAATCTAAACAATCCCAAAGCTATCAAAAGGAGAATAAAATGAAAGATACAATATATGTCCCACCCATAAAAATACAGGGAATTAAAACAAAACTGGTTCCACTTATCAAACAAAGTGTTATTGTCAACCAAAACTCTATTTGGATTGAACCTTTTATGGGGTCTGGGGTTGTCGGTTTTAATGTGGAACCAAATCATGCAATCTTTGCAGATACAAACCCACATATTATCGAATTTTATAATCAAATTAAAAGTGGTGTTATTACGCCGATTTCTGTACGAGAATTTCTTGAACATGAAGGAAGACTTTTAGAACAAGGAGACGATGAATATTATTACGCTGTTCGTGCGCGTTTTAATAAAGATCACAATCCGCTAGATTTCCTGTTTTTAAACCGCTCCTGCTTTAATGGAATGATTCGATTTAATAAAAGCTACGAATTCAATGTTCCTTATGGGCACAAACCACATCGATTTTCCAAAGCATACATAACAAAAATCGTTAATCAGGTTGCTCATGTTTTAGAACTTTTACAACAACACGATTGGGTCTTTATCTGTCAATCATTTGAAAAAACCATTTCTATGGCAAGTCAAAACGATTTTATTTATTGTGATCCCCCATATATCGGAAGAAATGTTGATTATTATGACAGTTGGGATGAGCAATCAGAATCTTCTCTTCATAAATTGTTGACTTCAAGCAGTGCAAATTTTATGCTTTCCACATGGGATCACAATGATTACCGACAAAATGATTATATTACACAAATATGGAGCGACTGCCAAAAGATTACACAAAAACACTTTTATCATGTCGGTGCAAAAGAAACAAACAGAAATCCTGTAGTTGAAGCACTACTAACTAATTATAGCATTACTGGCACTAAAAATCAGTTGCTTCTGGAAAACTATCAAATGACATTATTCGATGCAATATCCACCTTGTAGTACGAACAAGTTCTTTTGTCTACTAACAAAAATTAATTTTTATTCATTACTAAATCCCAACTTTTCATCTGTTGTTTTTTACAGAGTATGGTATAATAAGGATGGATATTTTTGCGCTTTCATCCTTTGTAAAAACATCAACTACAAAAAGGAGTCTACAATTTATGAAAAAACTGCTTGGCATTGCTTTGGCTTCCGCTGCTGCGGGGTTGTGCCTCTCTGCACTCAAAAAAGCCTCTGACGAACAAACGGTGGAGCTTTCCCCTGTAAAACGCTCCTCTCCAAACAAAAAAGCCATTCTGGTGGTCAGCTTCGGCACCAGCTACGCACAGACTCGGGAGAAAACCATCGGCGCCATTGAGGAGGACTTCCGCAGCGCCTTCCCGGAATACACCATCCGCCGTGCCTTCACCAGCAAAATGATTATCAAAAAGCTGCGTGAACGCGATGGCATCGAGGTCGACACAGTAGCGCAGGCGCTGGAAAAGCTGGAAGCAGAAGGCTATTCCACCGTCATCTGCCAACCGACCCATGTGATGGGCGGATTTGAGTTCGACGATGTAAAACGCGAGGTAGAAAACTGGAAGGGTCGCTTTGACCACATTGCCTGCGGCTGGCCGCTGCTGACCTCCTCTGAGGACTACGAGCAGGTGACCGAAGCGCTGGTGCAGGAATTTTCCAACATCCCGTCCGACGCCGCTCTGGTGCTGATGGGTCACGGAACCGAGCATCCTGCCAACGCCACCTACCCGGCTCTGGACTACCGTCTGAAAGCCCGCGGCTGCAAAAACTTCTTTGTCGGCACCGTCGAAGGCTACCCCGACCTGCAAACGGTAATGCAGGAGGTGGCAGCCATCCACGCAAGCAAGGTCTTTTTGGCTCCTTTGATGGTGGTTGCCGGTGACCACGCCATCAACGACCTGTGCGGTGAGGAGGAGGACTCCTGGAAGAGCTGCTTTGAGCAGGCAGGCTACCAGACTGAGCCGATTTTAAAGGGCTTGGGTGAATATCCTGCTTTCCGCCGCATCTATCTGGAGCATTGCGTACAGTGCATCCAGTCGCTGGAATCCGAGCAATAAAAAATTTTCATCGGATGCTGCATTCCATTTTTCGTAAAAATATGCTATGATGAGTGTGTTAAAATAAAATCAATCAATGGAAATGGAGGAATTGGCATGATTCTGGTCGATAACAGTAAAAAAGCCGGTGCGGTTGCACACTTGGTATCCCTTCCCTCTTTGGAATGCTGCCCGCCGCAGATTCAGCAGGTGTTTGATGCACAGCGCCAGACCCAGTTTTGCAGCTTTGTGGACGATGTGCTACACCTGTGGATTGGACTGGGTGATGAAGAGAGCATGACCCTTTCCCATGTCAAAAATGCTGCTGCCGCTATGGCAAAGGCGATGCGCCGGATGAAACAGACCGAATATCAGGTGGACTGCGCCGATGTTGTCAAGCTGTTCGGCATCGACAGCGTTTACCACCTGACCACCGGCATTGCACTGGGTCTGTATGAATATGCAGGATTTTACAGCAGCCAGAAACCGTCGTATGAATATACCGCCTATCTTCAGGGCTTTGAGGACGCCCATCAGCAGGAGATTCAGGAGATTGTCACCAAATCCCTGGTCGTTGCAGACTGCACCATGATGGCGCGCGATTGGGTCAACACCCCCGGCAACTACATGAATCCGCTGATTCTTAGCCAGCAGATTGCACAGGCAGGTCAGCAGGCAGGCTGCCAGGTCAAGGTGGTGGATGCCCAGCAGGCAAAGCAGCTGAAGATGGAGCTGTTTTTGGCAATCGGTCAAAGCAGCGATTCGCCGTGCAGCGTGGTCGTGCTGCGGTATATGGGCAATCCCGATGACAAAGAGGTCACCGCTCTGGTCGGCAAGGGTGTCACCATGGACACCGGCGGTTACTCGCTCAAAAGCGGCAAAGGGATGGCAGCTATGAAGTCCGATATGGGCGGAGCCGCCAGCGTTGCTGCTGCCGTCTGTGCATTAGCCCGCAACCAGGCAAAGACCAACGTGGTAGCGGTCATTCCGATTGTAGAAAACCGCCTGTCCAACTCCGCCTGCACACCGGGCGACGTGCTGACTGCGATGAACGGCAAAACGGTCGAAATCCTCAGCACCGACGCCGAAGGCAGACTGATTCTTGCCGACGCCCTGACCTATGCGGTGCGGGAAGAAAAAGCCGACCGCGTTATCGACGTTGCCACCCTCACCGGAGCCATTGTACAGGCATACGGCAGTGTGCGCGCCGGTGTGATGACCAACGACGACCTGTTTGAGGACGAGCTGCTGCGTGCAGCGGCAAGAGCCGGTGAAAAATTTGTCGACCTGCCCACCGACGAGGAATACTTTGAAATCGTCAAAGGCGACATCACCGACCTGGTCAACTCCTCCCGCGCAGGCTGCGGAAGCATCGTTGCCGGTCTGTTCCTGCGCGAATTCTGCGAGCAGCGCCCATGGATGCACCTGGACATCGCCGGAACCGCATGGCTGGACAAAGCTGCGCACGAATATGACGGCAAGGGTGCGACCGGTTCCCCGACCGCTACCCTCTATTTCCTGTTGGACCGCCATTTCACCGCGGCTGACCGATTCTAAAAATAAAAAGGAAGTTTTATCAAGATGAAAAAACCATTGCTTGAATGTTGTGTCGACACTGTCGAATCCGCTCTTGCCGCCAAAGAAGGCGGAGCTGACCGTCTGGAGCTGTGTGCCAACCTGCTCATCGGCGGCACCACACCCGACATCAATCTCTACCACCGCATCCGGGAACGCTGTGACATCCTCATCAATGTCCTCATCCGTCCCCGCTTCGGCGATTTCTGCTACACCGACGAGGAATTTGAAATCATCCGCCGCGATGTCAAAATGTTCCGCGAAGCCAAAGCGGACGGTGTGGTCATCGGCATCCTCAAACCGGACGGCAGTCTGGATGTCGAGCGCATGGCAATTTTGATGGAGGAAGCCGGTCCGATGAGCGTGACCCTGCACCGGGCATTCGATGTCTGCTGCGACCCATATCAGGCGCTTGAACAGGCAAAGCAGCTGCACATCGACACCATTCTGACCTCGGGACAGAAGAACACCGCCCTTGAAGGCAAGGAACTGCTGACCGAGTTGGTGCAGCTTGCCAAAGGAGAGATCGACATCCTCATCGGCAGCGGTGTCAAAGCCTCGGTCATTGAGCAGCTGGCTAAACTGACCGGCGCGACCTCCTTCCATATGTCCGGCAAAGTTACCCTGGACAGCCCGATGACCTACCGCAAGCAGGAGGTCAGCATGGGTCTGCCGCTGGTCAGCGAGTATACCCTCTGGCAGACCAGCGCCGAGGAGATTGCCAAGGCAAAAGCGGTATTGACCTCTGCGGTCAATCAATAAGCTGATTCACAGCAGCCAATCATCCAAAAGGTACTGCTGTGCAGATAGAAATGTAAACCCATCTTGAAGGAGGAACCTTTGTTTTATGAGTTGTAATCTCACCTTTACCCCTCTGCTGTGCAAAAAGGCGGAAGAATATTTTGAAGCTGCCCGCCCGTTTTTTGGCAGCCGCGCACAGGAAATCGAAGACGGACTGGCACAGTGCTCTGCGGCACAGCAGGTCTGCATGAAATATCTGTATGGCACCATGCCCATCAGCGATATTGCAAACTATGATTTTTCCCTCTTTTTAAAATATGTCGACCACGCCCTCTTCCTGCGGGAGAACACCCCGTGGTGCAGCAGCATCCCGGAGGACATCTTCTTTAACCACGTCCTTTACTACCGCATCAACACCGAGGACATCGTCGACTGCCGCCGCACCTTTTATGACCTGTGCTGGCCCAGACTGGTGCAGTCCGGCAAGACCGGCAGCATGAAGGAAGCGGCACTGGAATTAAACTACTGGTGCTTTGAAAATGCGACCTACCGCACCACCGACGACCGCACTGCCAATCCGATGACCGTCCTGCGCTGTGCTTACGGACGCTGTGGAGAGGAATCCACCTTTGCAACCACCGCCTTCCGCAGTGTGGGCATCCCGACCCGTCAGATTTACACCCCACGCTGGCCGCACTGTGATGACAACCACGCCTGGATTGAGGTCTGGTGCGACGGCGACTGGCATTACTTAGGCGCCTGCGAGCCGGAAGAGGTTCTGGACAAGGGCTGGTTTACCGCAGCTGCCTCCCGCGCCATGATTATCCACAGCCGTATGTTCTCCGACTATGTGGAGAATGAGGAGATTGTCACCCACGAGGGTCTGACCACCGTCTGCAACGAGCTGAGCCGCTACGCAGATACGCAGACCTTCTCGGTCACCGTCACCGAAAACGGTCAGCCGCTCTCCGGCGTGACCTTGCGCATCGAGCTGCTCAACTACTCCGAGTTCTTCCCAATCTCTACCCTGGTCACCGATGAAAACGGAAAGGCTTCCATCACACTGGGCTTGGGCGACCTGCACATCCATGCGCTCAAGGACGGACGCTTTATCACCCGCCTGGTCGACACCCGCAAGGAGCCATCGGTACAGATTGACTTCACCAACGCTTCTGCCTGCCAGACCACCGAGCTGGACGGAGCCGAATACGATGTCGTTCCGCCAAAGGACAACATGAAATTTGCCGTTCGCCTGACCGATGAGCAGAAGGCGACCCAGCAGCAGCGGTTTGACCACGCCGCTTCCCTGCTGCACCGCAAGGAAGGCACCTTCCACACCGAACAGTCGGCGGCACAGGCAGCACAGGCGCTGGGACTGGATGGAATCTGCGCCGAATATGCAGCCAAAGCGCTCTTTGATGCAAAGGGCAACGCCGATGAGGTACACACCTTCTTGCAGAATGCTGCTGATTCTAAACAGATGCAGCTGCGTGCAAAGCTGCTCCATCAGCTGACTGTTAAGGATCAAACCGACCTGAAAGCGGACATCCTCGAGCAGCACATCCAGCTGGCACCGGCTCAGGGCGACCTGCCGGAGGAAATCTACATCCCATATCTGCTCTCCCCTCGCGTTGAACATGAAACACTGACCGCTTTCCGCCAGGGATTGCTGGATGCCTTCTCCGCCGAGCAGAAGGAGCTGTTTGCTGCCGACCCGCATCAGCTGTGGGCTTGGATTCTCCAGCACATCTCCTCCAACGATGACCGCGAATACGGTTCGCTGACCACCACACCAAATGCGCTGCTGAAGGTCGGATACGGCTCCCACAACTCCAAGAAGGTTTTGTTCACCGCTATCTGCCGCACCATCGGTGTGCCTGCACGAATCAACCCGGAAACACACGCAGTCCAGTTCTACCGCGACGGCAGCTTCCACAATGTAGAACAATCCGAACAGGGCAGCGTCCTGCCGTTCACCCTGCTGTCCGGCGATGACACCAAATGGGTCTACTTCCAGAACTGGAGCCTTGCCCTGCTGCGCGACGGTGTTTACACCACCCTCAACCTGAGCGAGCGCGAATGGAAGGACGGTCGTCTGGACTGTGAACTGACTCCCGGCGATTACCGCCTGATTACCGCCAAGAGAATGCCAAACGGCAGCCTGTTTGCCAAGGAGTACCGCTTCACCGTTGCACAGGACAAGCCGCAGCAGCTGACCATCCGTCTGCGCGACACCCGCATCTCGGATATGCTGGAAAATATGGACATTCTGCCGTTCTCGTTGCAGGATGAAAACGGCGGCAAGATTGCAGCCCAGCAGCTGACCGAAGGTCGTTCAAACATCCTGTTCTGGCTGGAGGAAGGCAAGGAGCCGACCGAGCATATCCTCAATGAGCTGATTGAACACCACAAGCGCTACAATGCACTGGATGCACAGCTGATCTTCATCCTGCGCAGCCAGCAGGCAAAGAGCAACCACACCCTTGCCCGCGCACTCGAGCTGCTGCCGAAGGTGACCATCTGCTACGACGACTTCCGCGACAACGTTTCCTCTCTGGCAAGAAGGATGTATGTCGACCCGGACAAGCTGCCGCTGATCATCGTCACCAAACCCGGACTCAACGGCATCTTTGCAACCAGCGGCTACAACGTTGGTATGGGCGACCTGCTCATCAAGATTCTTTCCGAATAATATCCCGGTATATTTGCTCCCAAGCCATTTGGTTTGGGAGCTTTTTTTATCCTCCGTTTTACCTTCCGTCAATCAAGATTGGCTCCTGTCGGGCAATGTCCTCCCGGATGGTGTAGCTAGCCTCGATGACCAGCGTCCTTCCCTTTTGCGTTTTTCTCAACAGCCGCTGCTGCACCTGATATTCCGGGTGCTGTGCTTCCCATTCTTCCAGCTGCTGCATGGCAAAATATTCTGCCTTCTCTTCGCTCAAAGCAACGGTCTGCGTCTGCATCCCAATCGACTGCCGGACGGTTAAATCAAACGGCAGGACCATTCCGCACAGACGGACCGGTCGGACAAACACCCGTTCAAAGCGCTCCTCCCTTTGGGATAAAAAATTGCCTCCTGATAAAAAGAGCGGGAAGCGCTTGCCAAACAGGTTGAGGTAGCGGTAGTTTTTCACCTCCCCCACCGGCACCTGCACAGTCTGCTCCATCGGGATTGACACCGTTTTGCTCATCCCATATTCTGCCACCACCTTTGCGTTGGCGTGCCGCAGGATGGTCTTACCCTTTTTGCTGGACACCACGCCGCTGACCAAAAGGTCCCCTTTTTTCACCGTCTCCCCTTTTTTGCGAAGACCTTCTCCGTCATACACCTCCATCTGCACGATCTGTCCTCCCCGCGCCGCTACGATGTTGCAGGGCTCGGTGTCCTGCACCTCTTCCTCCCCTTCGTTGCGCTCGCTGATTTCCACCTCGGCAACGCTGCCCACCAGATTGACCGCTGCCCATCCCACCTGATGATACTCCTGCCGCAGCCGGATTGCCATTTTCTGCACATCTAAACTCTTTTTCCAGCTGCCGCGGTGCAGACCCATCTCCTCGAGTGACTGCAAAATGGCGTCGTCGCTGACCGTTTGGTTGCCGTTTAGCTCGATTGACCAGACAAACTGCCCGGACAACCCCACGCACAGACAGAACAGCCCGATGCCGACCAGCAATCCCACCCGACGACGATACCGCTGTACCCAAAACGGCAGTCCGTTTCGCTGCACCACCCGCACCCGCACATGGGTCTTGCGCACAAAGGGTCGGATGCGGCGGTAGTGCTTCACCGTCGTCTGCGCGGTATATCCCTCCGGCGTACACCGCGTATGAAAGACCGGGATTTCGTTTCGACTGAGCAGATTCAAAAAACGTTCGGCAAAGGCTCCCTTTACCGTAAAGGTGACCGTCCCGCGAGCAAACCGCAGCAGAGAAACCAAAGACATACTTTTCACCTCAATTACAATATTCCAATCCTGAGAGGAAGCCGCGCACGATCAGGCTATCCTCCGACATACAGGCAATTTGCAGCTCTCTTCCGCTGACCTTCAGCTGACCTTCCGGGATGTGCAGGCGGATGAGGGTGTCGTTGTACTCCACGATGCCTTTGCAGCCGTCCACCAACAGCTCCCGATTGGAGCAAAGCTCCAGGTGACTTTCCTGAGCCAGCAGCGAACTACCCAATGTATTGCGCTCGGTTAAAAGCTGCTGTTTTTGTTTTTTGATTCGCATAAGCAATCTCCCTTTCCCTTTTTCCCTATCCTATGAAGTACAAAAAACTTTTAGCAGTCAATTCCTGCTTTTCCTTTGCATACAAATAAAGTCAAGAGGGGAAGGTTGCTCTGTAACCTTCTCCTATAAAAAAACAGGAAAGGTGAAGAACCATGAAATCCATTCAAAAAATTGCCCGCTCCCTGCTTTGTCTGCTTTGTCTGCTGTTTGCCGTTCTGCTCATCCAAAATGCGCCGGTGGTGGCAAAAGGCGCTGTGCAGGGGATTCGACTGTGCTTGCAGACGGTCATTCCCTCGCTGTTTTGCTTTATGGTATTGACCTGCTTTCTCATCAACAGCGGACTGTACCGTTTTCTTTCCCTCCCCCTTGCCTGGGTGACCCGCAGGCTGTTCTTTCTTCCCCCTGAGCTGGGCAGCATCCTGCTGCTGGGGATGGTCGGCGGGTATCCGATGGGCGCCAAAGCCATCGCTTCGCTGCTCCAGCAGCAAAAAATCGACCCAAGAGATGCCCAGCGGATGATGCTCTACTGCTGCTGTGCCGGTCCTTCCTTCATCATCTCTGCGGTGGGTGTCCAGATGTTCGGCAGCTTTTCTGTCGGCGTCCTGCTGTTTGCTGTCCAGTTGGGCGTTTCTGTACTGTTTGCCCTGGTTTGCGCACTCCACTGCCGTCTACATTCCTCCCGTCCTGCCGCTATCGCCGACCCGCACCCGGTTTCTTCTGTTCGACCGCTCGGACTGGGAGAAGCCTTTGTCCTGTCGGTCGCACAAAGCGTCGAGGCAATGGGACAGATGTCCGGCTTCATTGTGCTTTTTTCTGCGGTCGGTCAGCTGATTTCTTCCCTGCTGCCTTGTGCTTCGCTGGCTCGTGCGCTGCTGCTGGGCTGTCTGGAGGTCACCAACGGCTGCTCGCTTGCCAGCACCCTTCCCCTTGGAGCGGTGTTCGCTTCCTGTTTTCTTTCCTTTGGCGGGCTTTCGGTCTTAACGCAGATTATGGGCATCCTCAAGGGCACCCATATCCGCATCCTGCCCATCCTGCTTTCCCGATTGCTGCACGCGCTGGTTTCCGGTGTTCTTACCTTTGTCCTGCTCAAATCTCTGGGGGAAAGTGTCTCTGTCTTTGCTGCACAGACCCATCCCATCCCGGTCGCCGACCCTGCCACCCCATTTTTGTGCCTGTGCCTGATTATGATGGGGGTTTTGCTGTTGCAGCAGCTTTCCTGCCCTATGCAGAAAAAGCATTCCTCTCTGCTGTAAAATCCTATTTTCCGAAAATCTATGGAAAGCGGATTGGAAAGATGGTATAATAAAGGTATCAAACTATCCTTTCTGTCTGCCTTGGACAGACATCGAATCGAGGTGTTGCTATTTGAAAGAGTATACTCGTACCATCTCCCGCGCCCTTTCCCTTCTGTTGGCAGGATGTATCCTGCGTTCTTCCCTGTGTATGCCGGTATCTGCCAACCTGAACACAACCATTCAGGAGGAAGCCGCACCTCAAAAGGTGGAAAAGCAATCGGCAGAATCTGACTTTGAACAGCCCTACTTTTCAGGCGGAAAATCCATGAACGCCGTCGTAGTGGAGAGCATGAACAACCTGACCTATCCCGCCAGCCCGCAGACCGGCTACTGGCAGCTGCGGCATGAGGCAAAAAAAATTGTGGATGTCGCTGCCGATTATGGGATGGACACCCTGTTTTATCCGGTGACACCGGAGCTTGCTGCCATGTATCCCTCCCGCTACCTTCCGCAAAGCCGGTATCTGGTGGAGCAAACCGGACAATCCTCCATCAAAAATCCGCTGAAGTTGCTGGTCAAGCAGGCGACAGAGGAGGGAATGGATGTTTGTGCTGTGATTTCCCCCTTTGAGATGGGCTCGACTGACTATAACAGTAGCCAAAAAACGTTGGCAGCCCTCCACCCGGAGCTGACCCTGCAAACCCAAGGCTCGGTCGTTTTGGACTTAAACCAAGAGGAGGCACAAAAGCTGATTGGAAATATTGCGCGGGAATTGACCATCGACTACCGCATCGGCGGTATTGCGCTGGACCTGCGCAGCTGTATCCGGGATGGACGCATCCAGCTGGACAGCATCCGTTCCACCATTGATTCTGTGGTGCAGCAGGTGCGAAAGCAATCCTCCATCCTGCGCATCGGGCTGATTTTACCCGCTGAGATGGTACAGGGCAACAGCCTGCAAACTGAATTTCTGCGGCAGCTGATGCACGACGGCACCGTCAATTTCCTTCTGGTCGATTCTCGGCAGAAGATTGGCGACGGCAGCTATACCGACACCATCCGCCTGTGGAAAGAGATGCTGAAAACGCAGGGCGAACAGATGGAGCTGTTTGCCTGGCAGAATGCAAGCCGCATTTACTCACCCTTGAGCGAGTCCACCTTTTACAGCGACCAAGAGGAATTGATTTTCCGAGCCTTTTCCAACCAGATTGACCAGCTCAACGGTTCGGTGATTGATTCTCTTCGCAGCATCCAGCTTTCTCCTTCCCTTTCTGATGCTCTGTCTACCCGACAGAACACCTCCGGCTGGTACCTGGATACCGCCTTGCAGCAGCCGGACAGCCTGACCATCGGAAATCCCGAGGAATTGAGCTACTCCTCCGAAGACAGCTATCTGATTACCGGCTGGTGTGACCCCACCATCCCCCTGCTGCTCAACGACCAAAATTACGACGGCAGATATGGTGAAATCTCTGACGATGGATACTTTGCGCTCCAGGTCCCGCTCAAAATGGGCTCCAATCGCTATGTCTTTTCCCAGAATGCCCGCACTCGTTCGGTCAGCATCATCCGCTCTGCGGATGCCTCTGCCGAAAACACCCTTTCCCCTATCTCCGAAATCATTCCCGAGTCGGCATATCCTGCCAACAACGAGCCGGTCTCTATTTTAAATCCGGTCATTTTGAGCTGTATGGCTCCTTCGGGCACACAGGTCAGCGCAGAACTCAACGGACACCTTTACACACTAACCCAGCAGGACCCTTCCATACGACCCGGTTATCCTGCACTCTTTTCTGCCACTGCACAGCTGGTGGAAGCAGAAACGCTGCAAATTTCGCGGCTGGGTCCGGTTTCCTACACGATGGTCTATGATGGACAGCTGCGCCTTCAAACCTCCTTGGGTGAGCTGGTTCAGATTGGCAGCCAGCAGGACCTTGCCATCCAAACCACCGACCCGTTGACCGCTGTCTTTGCAGACCCTTCCGAGAAAAAGCTGCTGTATGCGTTGCCGCAGGGTACAAAGGACTATGTCACCTCCTCTACCGACGAATACTACTACCTGTACTCGGGAGGATGTATTCGTAAAAAGGCTGCCCGCATCCTCACCCGTAAGACCGACATCTACACCCTTTCCAAGAAAATTTCCAATGTGGTGATTCAAAGCACCAGCCGTGGCGAGTACATCACCTTTGTCGGCGGCAAAGGGCTTCCCTGTACCGTTTCCTATGATGCAAACGAGCACACCGTTTCGCTCAGGCTCTCCCACGTCACCCACATGAACCGCCAGCTGGACTATTTAAGCAGCGACATCTTCTCCGACATCGAGGTACAGCAGCAGGAAAACGACATCCTGGTCACCCTGCCATTAAAAGAGGGGATGCCTTTCTATGGCTATCAGGTCACCTTCAACGGAGAAAATATCGTGGTCTATTTCCGCTCCCATCTTTCTTCGGATGCTAAACAGACCCAACAGCCGCTTAAAGGGCTCAACATCGTCATTGATGCCGGTCACGGCGGGCAGGACATCGGCTCCGACAGCCTGCTGGGCAACCAGAGCACCGATGAAGAACAGCTCAATCTGCTGATGGCACGCGCACTGTACGACCGTCTGCGTATTTTGGGCGCCAACGTTTTTCTCACCCGCTCCGGGCATGAAACGATGGCAGGTCTGGACCGCATCATGTTTGCACAATACCGCGAAGCCGACCTCTTTCTCTCCTTCCATCACTGTGCCGATGAACCGGGCATCTCCATTCAGTACAACGACAGCTTTTCCAAAAACTTTGCCGAGCAAATATCCGATGCCCTTTCTGCACGGCTGGATGTGCCGCAAAATTCGGTCACCCTTGCCAACACCTACTCGCAGGGTGTTTCCTTCTGCCCGTCGCTGACCGTCCAAACGGGCAACCTGCTCGACCCTTCCGATTACAGCCGATTGGTCAAGCCGGTCAATATCTACCGCACCGCCTATCAGATGGGTCAAACGCTTGAGGAATTTGTCCGCTCAACCAACGAGCAGTATACCAAAGCATCACTGATTCAGCAGGAGGTTGCTTCCAAAGAAAACAAGGACGATTTTTCTGCCAATTCAGTCATAAAAAAAGGGACACTGTAAAAAAGCAGTGTCCCTTTTTGCTATCCCGTTTTCTAGCGGATAGCATATTTTCCTTTACAGGTCAAAACTGCCATGCCCTTCTTTACAAAGGCATAGTCAAACAGATAGCCTTCCCGCTGGCTGCCTTCTGCCACCAGCTGCTCGAGCAGGTGGAACAGGTCGCTGTCATGGTAGGGCTGATAATCCTTTTTGACATAGCTCTTTAAATCGTAGTAAAGCACCAGCAAGCCTTTTTCCTCCAGCGATTTGAGCAGCCGGGCGCGTGCCTTCACCGGCTCCATTTCCTCATCCTGCCGTTCCAGATGAACTGCGTCCAGCGCAGTGCTGATCAGCTCATCCTCCCGGCTGCTGCGCAGCTCAAAGCGGCAGACCGGGTAGCGGTTTGCACTGGAAATCTCTTTGAGCAGCTGCTTTTCCTCCTGCGAAATGACCGGCGAACTGGTGTGATGGATACAAACGCTCATCCATCTTCCTCCTTTTCTTTATTTCATCCTTTGATTTTTGGGTTTCATTCAGCCCTCTTCGGGCTTTCTCTCGTCCAGTATACGACATCCCGAAAAAAATTGCAAGTCCGGCTTACAGTTTGACTGCCTGATAGCCCATCGAGCGCAGCTCCTCCACACTGACGGCGCGGGCAGGCAGCTCCGGTGTCAGGTGGTTAAGTCCTGCTTGACGGATGATGGTCGGGTAATCACGGTAGCTCACGCTTTCATCCGCTCGCCCATTGATTCCGTCCACCTGCGCATTCCAGGTAAACTGCCACATTCCATACGGCTTTTCAAAGTTTGGCTTGCTGACTCCCTCCTCTGCAATCCACCGGTCAAAGCGATCCAACTGTTTTGCGGACAGCTTGGTTTTAAACCAATCCACCGTGCTGTAAATGGTCGCATAGTAACCTGCCTTTTCCAATGTGTCACAAAAGGCTGCGGCGATAGGCGCCAGATCTTCAATCTGCCGTTGCTCCGGCGCCTCTATATCCACTGCCAGCGGCAGGGTCAGCTGCTTCTCTTTGACTTTGCTTAAAAAGAAGTTTGCTTCTGCCACTGCTTCCGGCACAGTAGAGGCTCTTAGATAATGATAGGCTCCAACCTCCAGCTCGGCTTGTTTTGCCTGCTGATAATTTTTCTCAAAGGCAGGACTGAGGTAGCGCTCCCCTTCGGTCGCCTTGAGCATCACACCCCAGATGCCGTCTCGTTTGACCCGCTGAAAATCCACTTCGCCCTGGTAGGCAGATATATCCAATACACGTTGATTCATTCTTCATCCTCCTTTGGATGGGACTTTCCCACTCACCTTATCCTATGTTGCAGACAGCAGGTCGGTGCATTGCCGATTGGAAGCCGGGAAGTGTTCGCGCTCAGTATCTTGAAAATAAAGTTTTCGTCCACCTTTTGCAAAAGGTGGTGGTGTCCAGAGGCAACGCCTTTGGTCGTACTCCGCAGAGTGCGAAATACCTTTTCAAACAAATCAAAAGATAAAAACGTTAGGGGCTGGCTGTTGTTTTGATGCTGCCGCACGGCAGTGCGCCGGCTGCAAAGCACCGGCTTGAAGCCGGAGACTGTTCGCCTACGGTGCAAAGACGGGTAGATTGAGAAAAATAAAATTTTCATCCTCTTTTTTAAGTCAGCTCTTAAGATGGAATAAAACTTCTGGTTATATCTAATTTTACAAGAAATATAAGAAAATCAGTGCTGTAAAGTCACTTACCTTCACAGCACTGATTGCTCCATTTTTTATATTTGGAGCGCGATACGACCCTATTTCCCAGGAAAAACAACTGCTTATTCGAAGAAGATACCTGCTTTTTCCCTTGCCTGTTTCATCACGCGGCTGACATTCAGCGCCAGATTGCTGACATACTGATAGTATGGTCGATAGCGGTTTGGCTCCTCAATAAAGCGTTTAAAGAAAGCCATCTCGTAGGACATCTGCCGGTATTTTTCCTCCGGTCCGGTCAGTAAGCGCTCTTCCCCATTGAGCGGAGTGAAGGTCATATCGACCAGCTTGGAGATGCGCGGGATTCGGATGACACCGTCCTCCCCCTGGATTTCCGAGCCAATCACACCCTGCGCCGTTTTGGAATAGGTCAGCACAACCGTCTTATCTGCATACTGCAAGGTCACGCAGCCGCTGGCATCTGCTCCGGTGTCCAGAAAACGGGCGTGCGCATCCACCTTATCCGGCACACCAAACAGGATGATGGCAGGATACAGGCAGTAGATTCCAAGGTCCATCAGACCGCCGGTTGCCATCTTCGGGTTAAAGATGTTTGGGACCTCTCCCCGCAGATATGCCGGATATTTGGAGGAATACTGGGAAAAGTCGAATCTTGCCAGATGCACCCTGCCCAGTCGCTCGACCGCACCTTTTAGCACCTGCATCTGCGGCAGGTAGACCCCAATCAAAGCCTCCAGGTAAATCAGCTGTTTTTGCTGTGCCAGCTGCTGCAATTCTTCCAGCTGTTCCGGTTCCACCGTGATAGGCTTTTCACAGATGACGTGCTTGCCGTTTTGTAAAAACAGCTTGCTCTGCTCATAGTGCAGGCTGTTTGGGCTGGCGATGTACACCGCGTCGATTGCATCGTCCTGCGCCATCTGCTCCAAATCGGTGTAGACCTTCTGCGCTCCCCATTCTCTGGCAAACAGCTCTCCCCGTTCCCTGGTGCGGGAATAGCAGGCAACGTATTCCACCTCCGGCACCTCTTTAGCGCCTCGCAAAAACTCACCGACAATCCAACCGGTCCCAACTGTTGCAATTCGGATCATATCCTTTTCCTCCTGTCTATTTTTTATCTCCACATGACTACCAGATATTGTATTTTTATTATAGCATGATGAAGACCCAATCACAAGATATGCACCGATGTTATCTTTTAGACAAAGAAGTCCAAATGTTGTATTTTCAGACAAAACGACAAAAAAGACAGCCTGAAAACACAGGCTGTCTTTTAAGGTCAGTTAAAACTTCAGTTTGGCAAGGTCGGATGCACCCGAAACATAGGTGGAGAAATTGTACATCACAAAGATGTCGTCAAACTCCTCCTGCATCAGCTCCTTGGTGCTTTTTGCCATATAGCGCAGGTCGACCACGATGATTTCATCATAGTTGTAGGTCAAATACGGGATCATGCTGTTGGCATAGGAATCCTTGAACAACAGCAGGCGGCTGGTTTTGCCCTCCTGGTGGTTCAGGTTGTGGCTGCTTTTGATTTTGACATAGCCGCTGTTTCCCCACATAAAGGCAGCGTACTTGTCCCGCACCTCAAATTTGCGCTGGTCCATCATGCCGTCTACCCGCAGCAGCTCCAAGCCGTCCTCCTGTACCACTTCACCCAGCTGTGCCAGCTGCTTGTCCTGCTGCAAATTGGCAACAAAGGCAAACTCGTCCACATCCACATCATACCAGGTGATGGTGTCCGCCGGCTGAGATGGGCGCTTTGCTTTGGAATAGAAGGTTCCGTAAAAATCCTCCACCTTGTTTTCTTCCAGTTCCTCCACCGAAACCGGCGTCAAGCCCTTCTGCTCGCAGTAGGCAACATAGGCATAATAGGCACCCAGGGTGGTCCAGTGGTGGTCGGTGCGATAGTAGATATACTCATCCTTGTGCTGCGAAAGTGCATCGGAAAAATCCACAATCTCCAGCTGGTCGTCCGCTTCACGCAGCGTCTGGTAAATCTGCTGGGTATACGCCTGCTGGTCGGCTCCCGGAAATCCGGTCGGCACCTCATCCTCCAAAATCGCATAGGAGTTTGGCACCAGCGAGAAGGTGATTGGCTGGTCGTACATCTGAAGGAAGGAGGAAACCATTCCGTTGGAGCGGTCCAGCGCGGTCTGTTTGACGATGTTGGTGCCGGCATTGGCTGGGTAGTTTTGGTCCTCCACGATTTCCAGCTTTTCCATCAGGTAATGGTCGTCGCCGTAGGTGACCCCGTGGCTTTCGATTCTGCCCAGACCCATATCGGCAACTGCTTTCATGCTAATCCAGTTGTCCCTGCCTAAAAACTGCTCGTTGATATACTTGACATACTTGCTGCCAAAGCTGCCGTCCACAAAGCTGCTCCAGGAAAAGGCGGGCTTTTGTGCCAGCGAGGTGTTCTCAAATTCTGAAAAAGCGCGGTCGCTGTTGAAGACGTCCACCAGAAAAAAGACGCTGATAAAAAGAGCAAACAGGACAGCGATTGGATACTGCAATATCTTTTTCATCTGCTATCCTCCTTAAAAGTTAAAGTACAAAAATGGGCTGTAGGTGGAATCGACCATAAAGGAGATGGACACCAGCAGTACCCCTGCCAAAAAGGCGGTGCGAACCACCTTGTTTTTGCCGACCGTCTGCGCTGCAATCTTGAAAAACGGTGTAGATGCCAAAATGCACAGCAGGAACATCACTGCGTAATCCCGCAGATAGTACAGCCAGTCGATGCCGCCCTTGAGGGAGAACAGGCGTCCAAACAGTTCGCCCAGGGTGGACAAATCGGAAATGGCAAACAGCGCCCACCCCAGCATGACCAGGAAAATCAGGTAGATGTGCGACAGCACCCTGCTTTTTTCCAGATGCTTGAGCAGAAAGCTTTTCTCAATCATCAGAAGAACAAAGAAGTACAGTCCCCAGAAGATGAAGTTCCATGCGGCGCCATGCCAGAAGCCGGTCAAAAACCATACCACAAAGATATTAAAAAACTGTCTGCTGCGTTTGACACGGTTGCCGCCCAGCGGGATGTAAACATAATCGCGGAACCAGGAGCTGAGGGTGATGTGCCAACGCCGCCAGAATTCGGTGATGCTTTTGGAGATGTAAGGATAGTTAAAGTTCTGTGGGAAATAGAAGCCCAGCATTCTGCCCAGACCAATCGCCATCAGCGAATAGCCGCTGAAGTCAAAATAAATCTGGAAGGTGTAAGCCAGCAAGCCCATCCACGCCAAAGGGGTGGAAACGTTGGTAAAGCCCAGGGTCTGTACCTCGGTCCAAAGTGCGCCAACGGTGTCCGCCAGCAAAATCTTGCTGCCCAATCCCATGATGAACAGCCCAACACCTTCTTCCACCTGTGCCAGTGTGATGGTGCGGTGTTTCATCTCCTTGCTGATGTCGGGATACAGAACGATCGGTCCGGCAATCAGCTGCGGGAACAGGACAACGAACGCACCAAAATCAATCAGATTGTGCTCCACCTTGATTTTTCGTCTGTACACGTCGATGGTGTACGCCAGAATCTGGAAGGTGTAGAAGCTGATGCCCAAAGGAAGATGGAATTCCGTCGAACTGAGCAGCGGCAAGCTGGTCCCGAACAGGGCATTGATGTTGCCCACAAAGAAGTTGGTATATTTAAAGAAGAGCAGGAAGCCCAAGGTGATGGCAAACGCCAGCCAAAAACAAATCCTGCGCAGCTGCGGGCGTTGGTCATAGCGCTCCATCAACAGTCCCGCAACATAGTTGACCCCAATCGAAATCAACATCACTGGGAAAAACTTCGGTTCTCCCCAGGTATAAAAGAACAGGCTTGCCAAAAACAGCACCGTGTTCTTGAATCGGAAAGGAACCAGATAATAAATCAAAAAGGTGACGGGAAGAAATCGGAACAAAAAGAGCAGGCTGCTGAAAACCAAAATCTCTACCTCCAAACAAGTTTGTATTTTTATAAAAGGCAAAGTCCCAAATCGGGACAAAAGCGCCTCCCATTAAATTAACAGATTTTGCGCCAAATATCAAGTCGTTTTTTTGTTCCTGCACACTTTTTCTGTTGACGCATCCTCTCTTTATCAATAGTGTCTTTTACGACAGGTTTTATTCCCACCTCTTTCTATTTTAGGAAAATAAATCTTTTTCACTTTATCCATCACCGAAAAAAGCCTCCTGCGACTGTTCGCCGCAGAAGGCAAAAAGGCTATTGAAAGTATCCGTCGATAATCTGTTCGGCTCGCTGCATCTCACGGTCATACCCTTTGGTGGAATCTCCGGCAATCACCAAAAACAGGTAGTTGCCTTTTTCAATAATTTTTCCTGCCTGTGCCTTGTCATACTGATCCGGCAGATATTCCTTAAAGTTTTCGACCACCGTTTCCTTGCGTTTTTCCAGAGCAGAACGCACAGCATCTACCCTGCCCTCCTTCACCTTGACACCAATGATGTGGTCTGCCGAGGTGTTCACCGAGGAATATTCTCCATAATACTCCTCGATGTCGGAAGGATTCAGTCCAAAGACCTCCTGAAGGCTTGCCTGGTCCATCTTCTGCGGCATGGTGATGCCAAGGGTTTCTCCCAGCTCCATGATGACATCCTGGATTCGGCTGCCTGCCGCCATCAGCATCCCCTGTTCGTTTTCCAGCATTTTTTTAGCAGAATCAGCTCCGTCATCCAGCAGATCCTTCGCACCTTTGGCGGCATCTTCTCCCGCCTGCTTACCCTGCTGCACCACGTCCGGACGGTTGTCGTTTGTATCGGTCGCTCGTTTCTCACCACAGCCGGTCAAGAGCAAGGCAGCCACCAGCCCTGCGGTCAAAGCAGCTTCGGTCATTTTCTTCATCATATTCCCTCACTTTTGTGGTTTTTCAGTTCCAAGCGCTGCATCATACAGCGCAGCATTAGTGTATGCTGCAAAGAGCGGGAATATGTTTTTCTTTTTTAAAAATTTCTGAGAAACAAGGTAGATTTTGTCAAATCAAAAGCTTACTTGAGCTTTATTCCGTCCTTGAAGGCATTTCCAACCTTTTCTCCCAGAACCAGATAGGTGCTGTTGACCGGGTCGAAGGTGATTGGCTGCCATTTCTGCGGGTCGATTTTGCCGTTCTCTGACAAAACCTCCTCTTTTGCGCTGACGTTGACGATTTCGCCCACCAGACGTCCGGTTTCTTCATCGTAGCTGACCAGACGGCAGTCAAGAGTCATTGGAAGCTCGTCGATGACCGGTGCGTCCACAAACTCGGATGGAGTGGTATGGAAACCGGCTTTCTCCATCTTGTTTGGCTCGTTGTTGCCCGAAACCACACCGACATAGTCGCAGGCGACCACATGGGCAGCGTCCGCCATGCTGACAGTGAAGGCTTTGCGGGCAAGGATGTTTTGGGTCGTCTTATGTCCGGCGCTGACGCAGATGGAGATGTGGTTGCTTTGGCTGATGGCTCCCCATGCAGCATTCATCGCATCGGCAGTTTTGTCCTCATTATAGGTAGCAATAATCAGGACCGGCATTGGATACAGCCAGGATTTTGGACCAAAATTCTTTCTCATAGCAAATTTCCTCCCTAAAGATTATTTTTGCAGCGGATAAGCAGAATTTATCGTTCCTCTATATCCGTTCCGCTGTTTTCTCTGATGGTATTATCTTCATTTTAAATCTAACTTCTGCTGCTGTCAACTGCACTTTTGTTTATTTTGACAAAGAAAAATCTGTTTTGTACAGAATGCAGGCAAGCTTTCTGCTTGTTTTGTAAAACATAACAGTTTTTTTCTTTTAGATATGTACTTTTCAAATAGTTTCGTGTATAATGATGGTATCAAATTGTTTCTCAGATTATCCGGTTTATATGGAGAGGTGTTTTTTATGGCATTGACCGTAGGTGAAATCTTAAATATGGAAGAGTTCCGGGAATACCGTGTACTTTGCGGCAAGCGCGGTCTGGCGCAGGAGGTATCCAATGTGACTGTTATGGATACCCCCAACCCGCAGGAATGGACCCGTCCCGGGGAGCTGGTGGTCAGCTCCGGCTTCATCCTTCAGCAAAATGTTCCCGATTTAGTATCCTTTGTCCGCAAGCTGGCACAAACCGAGGCTTGTGCCCTCTTTTTAAAGCTGGGCGCTTATCTGCCACAGCTGAGCGATGAGGTCATCGCTGCTGCCAATGAGATGGCGTTCCCCATCGTCAGTATGCCGGTCAACTGTGCGATTGCCGACATCATCAACCCCATTCTCAAAAAGCTGATTGACGTGCAGTCCTCTGCAATTCGTCTGTCCGAAAATATTAGCACTTCCTTTATCAATACCGTTATCAATGGCGGTGGCATCTCGGACATCGTCAAAACCATTTCTACCTTGCTCAATCAAAATATTGCCTTTTATGACGTCGCCTTCAATAAAATCTATCCTTCCAAAAATGCTTCCCTGTGCGAGGATTTTAAGGACAGCTTCTCTTTGCTCTATCCCCATCTGCGGGTCACCCTGGAGGATAAGGACTACGGCTTCATCGTCATTATTGATGACAAGCGTCAGGAACTGAGCGACTATGAAACGATGATCCTCAGCCACGCTTCTACCGCTTTAAAGCTGATTGCGCAGAAATACATCTCCAATATGGAGATTGAATCCCGTTACCGCGACGGCTTTGTCCAGGACATCGTTCTCAACAACATCAAAAGCTTGCAGGAGGTCATCAAACGCGGCAAAATCTATGGCTGGGACCTCAGTGAAAAATATTATACCACCGTTATTGTTGACATCGACGATTTTAAAATTCAGTACCTCAACATCCGCAACAAAAAGGACAGCGAGGATATTGAAAAGCACAACGATGAGATATTCGATTATTCGCTCAAGCATTTCCGCAAATTCTTCAAAAGCGTACTGTATACAAAGTTTACCGACAGCACCGCTTTCATCATCAAGCACGACAAGCCGGATGACGTCATCACCGAGCGTCTGATTGCCTGCTGCAACAGTCTGCGGGAGGAACTGCGCACCCAGTACAATTTCACCGTCACCATCGGTGTCTCCGAAGCGAAAGATACCATCATGGGCTGCCATCTTGCCTATCAGGAAGCACAAAAAGCGGTCAAAATCAGCCGCCTGATTTACAAACGCGACAATGTCATGGTCTATACCGAGCTTGGTATCTATAAATTCCTGGACGGTATCAAGGATAACGCCAGCGTTCGGGAGTTTTATAAGGAGTACATCGACAAGATTTGCCGCCACGATGAGCTGCACAACACCGACTTTATGGAAACGCTCATCAACATCGTGCAGAACGGCTGGAACCTCAAGCTGGCTTCGGACACCATGTACCTGCATTACAATACCATCAAGTACCGCTATAAGAAGATTGAGGAGATTTCGGGGCTGAACCTCGACCGCACCGAAGAAAAGCTGAGCATGGAGCTTGCTGTCAAAATCTACTTGATGAACCACATCTAACCAGCTTGAAGCTGGACACAGTTTCGCGCTTTGGCTTTATATAAAACAGCAGTTTCCGCACACGGCAATCGCTTTCGTTATCACACTCGCTCGACACTTTGAAACCAAAATTTTCGTCCACCTGTTTTAAAAGGTGGTGGTGTATGGCGCATGCCGCAGCGGGCGGAACCTTATCGTTTCAGCGCATTTTGGAAAGCTTGAAAATTGATTTCAAGTAGAGAGTATCCCTTAAAAATCAAAACTCAAACAAAAAGTCCATCCCTATCGGGATGGACTTTTTTACTTGCGTTGATTTTATTACTTCTTGCAGCCCAGGTAGAGCAGGATCAGGTTGATGGTGCTCTCCAAAGCGGAGTAATGGGTGCGCTCCATACCATGAGAAGCATGAACGCCAGGACCAATCAGTGCACCTTTGACATTGTGACCGCCGTGCAGGGTTGCACCGACATCCGAGCCGTATCTTGGGTAAATATCGACTGCGTATTTCAGACCGTTTTCTTTTGCCAGCTCGATGAGCTTGCTGGTCATCAGGTAATCGTATGGACCACCGGAGTCTTTTGCACAGATGGATACATCATACTCGGTGCAGGTCAGATCCAGACCAATGCAGCCCATGTCAACGGCAATTACTTCGCGGACATCGGATGGAACATAGGATGCGCCGTGACCAACCTCTTCAAAGACAGAGATAAAGAATTTGGTTTTGTACTGTGGTTTCAGACCTTTATCCTTCATCATCTTCAAAACGGTCAGCAGACAAGCAACGCTGCCCTTGTCGTCGATGAAACGGGATTTGAGGAAGCCGCTTTCGGTGACAACTGTCTTTGGATCATAGCAGATGTAGTCGCCCACCTGGATGCCCAGATTGAGAACGTCCTCTTTGCTGTGAACCTGTTCGTCGATGCGAACGATCATGCTATCCTCTTCTCTGGTTCTGCTGGCTGCATCTGGATGAACGTGTACAGCTGCGCTTTCGCACAGGATGGTGCCGGTGTAAACTCTGCCATCTCTGGTGTGGATGCGGCAGTATTCACCGTCGAGGGTCGGCATAATTGGACCACCGATTTTGGTGAATTTGAGGTTGCCGTCTGCTGTGATGGAACGAACCATCAGACCAAGTGTGTCCACATGAGCGGACATCATAACGGTTCTGCTGTTGTCCTCACCTTCGATGGTGATGATGCCGCAGCCTTTTTCGATCTGCTCAAACTGGTAACCCAGTTCGGTTGCGATCTTCTCTACTTCCTTTACTACTGCGTGATAATAGCCGCTTGGACTATCGATGCCAAAGATTTTTTTTACGGTGTCAAAAAGATATTCCTTGTATTCTGCTACCTGAAAAACATCCATGACTGATACCTCCCTGATTTTTTATTCATTTATCGGAATTGCTCCGGTAAATTCCAATTCTCGTCCGGCTTGAAGCCGGACACAGTTCGCCTACGGCGCAAAGACGGGTGGATTGAGAAAAATAAAATTTTCGTCCACCAGCTTGAAGCTGGACACTGTTTCGCGCCTTGGTTTTGTACAAAACAACAATTTCAGCACACGGCAACGCTTTCGTTATCGCACTCGCTTGACGTGATTCCACTTAAACCTCGATGCGCGCCCATTTCCCGGTGCGGAAACGCATTCCGTTGAGCAAGCAGCGCATACACTGGTCGATGAACAGCGAGAACCACGCGCCGACCAGTCCCAGTCCGACCGGATAACACAGCAGCCATGCGCTGATTGGACGGATGATGGCAATGCTGATAAAGGCAGTGACCGCAATATATTTTGCATCCCCTGCTCCGCGCAGACAGCCGGTGTAGGAAAGCGCCGAGGTCTGAATGACGGTGGTCGCTGCAATAATCAGCATCAGCTGCCCTGCCTGCCGGATAATTTGCGGCTCGTTGGTGAACAAGCCGACCAACTGATAGCGGAAAACCACAAAAAAGATTGCCAAGGCTCCCGAAATGCCATACAACAGGACCTTGTTGACCTTGACATACAGCTTTGCCATATCGGGACGTTTGGCTCCCATCGACTGACCGACCAGTGATGCAATCGCAATGCTGAACCCATCTCCAAACGCAAAGGAGAGGTTGATGATGTTCATGCAGATCTGGTGGGTCGCAAACGCCATCGTGCCCAAGTTGGCAACGATTTTGACGTAGGTGAAAAATCCGATGCGCATAAAGACCTGCTCGATCAGCGCACTGTAAGAAATTCCCCAGATGCTGCGCAGGCTTTCCTTGTCCGGTTTCCAGCCGGAGCGCAGATTCAGATGAAGATATGTATCATGCGGCAGCAACGAACGGATGGAAAGCAGGCAAGCCACTGTACTTCCCAGAATCGTGGCAATCGCCGCACCCTTGACTTCCAGTCTTGGAAAGCCTAAATTTCCCTGAATCAAAAGATAGTTAAAAATCAAATTGATAAAGTTGGAGGTCAGGTTGGTGGTCATCGCAATGCGGGTATTTCCCACCCCTCGCTGGGCGGCATTGACCGTCAGTCCCACGCACATCGGCATAAATCCAATCATAATGATGCGGAAGTATTCGACTGCATACTCCATCGAGTCTGCCTGTGCGCCGGAAAACGCCATGATGGGTTCGGCAAAGGTGTAGCCAATCATCGACAGCACCAGCGACAGACAAGCGGAAATCATCAGAGCCGAACGCAGACATTTCTGCGCTCCCTCCCTGTTCTCCTGCCCTCTACGGCGAGCCACAACAGTAGTAACACCTACGTTGAGGGAATTGATCAGCGCCAGCAGCAAAAACTTCGGCTGATTGGTCAAGCCTACGGCAGCAATCGCCTGATGCCCCAGACCACCGACCATCATGACATCCACCGAGGATACCAAGCTGACCAGCACCGTTTCGGTAGCAGACGGCCAGGCGATGCGCAAAGCCGTCCGGTAAGCCTCCTTTGTCGATGGGACCGGACCTAAAAACTGTATCTTTCGACCGAGATGTTCACAGGAAATATATTTTGACCAGTTCAAAGCTGTACCCTCCTCACAACAAAATACACCTGCTCAAATCAAACTATTTAAGCTCCGCTATGGTGACTCCGTTTTCTCCCTCGCCATAAACTCCCAGGCGGAAGGAACGAACAGCCTTATGATTTTTTAAATGTTGCTGGATTGCATTTCGCAAAGCTCCGGTCCCTTTACCGTGGATAATGGTGATGGTTTTAATTCCCATCAGCAGGCAGCTGTCGATATACTGATCGACCATCATGATGCCTTCTTCGATCGTCTGTCCGCGCAGGTCGATTTCGCTGCTTGCGCTGCGCTGAGATTTATCGGTCAGCGTGCGGGTCACCCCGCCGCCGTTACTCTTCTTTTCCATTCGATTCAGCTGGCGACGGCGCTTTTTATCCACCAGCCGCAGGTCGCTCACCGGCACCTTGGTCTTGATGATGCCCGCTTGCACCTGCACATTTCCGGCATTGTCCGGGTCGGAAAGCAGGACGCCTTCCTCATTGAGCTGGGTAATCAGCACCAAATCGCCTTTTTTAAACGGACGCGGAGGGGTGTATTCCTCCTTCACCCTGCCGATGACCGGGTTGGCAGTGTCCTCCAGACGGTTGATATTGGATCGGTAGGAGGATTTTGCACCCTGCACCAGCCTGGAAAATTCCTCGCTTTCCTTCTGGCGGCGGATGTCATCCAGCTCCTGCAGCAGCTTTTCCGACTCTGCTTTTACCGAGGAAACGATACGGTTTGCTTTTTCCTGTGCGTTTTGCAGCTCGCGGTCCATCTGTTTGTAGGTCTTTTGCTTAAACTGCTCCAGATTTCTCTTGGATTCCAGCTGCTCTGCACGCAGGCGGTCGACCTCTTCCTTCTCCTTTTCCAGCTCTTGTCGGGTCTGGTCCAGCTGAGAAAGGACATCTTCAAAGCGGGTCTTTTCCGCAGAGATATTGCGTTTTGCCGCTTCGATGATTTCCTCCGGCAGTCCCAACCGCTGGCTGATGGCAAATGCGTTGGATTTGCCGGGAATTCCAATCAGCAGACGGTAGGTCGGCTTGAGGGTTTCCACATCGAACTCGCAGCTTGCGTTGCAGACGCCCGGCGTTTGCAGAGCATATTCCTTGATCTCCGCATAATGGGTGGTCGCACCCACCTTGGCGCCGTACATGGCAAGGCGCTCCATGATGGAGATTGCCAAAGCAGCGCCTTCGACCGGGTCGGTACCCGAACCCAATTCGTCGATCAGCACCAGGCTGTCCGAATCGGCTTCCTCGATGATGGAAACGATATTGGTCATGTGCGCCGAGAAGGTGGACAGGCTTTGCTCGATACTCTGTTCGTCACCGATGTCCACCAGCACCTTCTTGTACACCGAAATGCTGCTGTTTTCTGCGACCGGCAGCATCAAACCGCACATCGCCATCAGGGTCAGCAGACCCATTGTTTTTAAGGTAACGGTTTTACCGCCGGTGTTTGGACCGGTGATGACCAGGGTATTAAAATCCTTGCCCAGATTGACGTCGATCGGGACCACCTTCTCCGGGTCGATCAACGGATGACGGGCGCGTTTTAAGTCGATCTCGCCGGTTTGCAGAATGTTCGGCACCGTTGCCTTCATCTTATAAGCCAGGGATGCCTTTGCAAAATACAGGTCGATTTCGACCAACGAGCGATAGCTGTAAATAATCGACTCGGCAAACTCGCCCACCTTGACCGAAAGCTCCATGATGATGCGGTCCACTTCCTGCTTTTCCTTTGCCTGAAGCACCCGAATCTCATTGTTTGCCTCAACGACTGCCATCGGCTCGATGAAGAGGGTCGCGCCGCTTGAAGAGGTATCGTGTACCAAACCTTTGATTTCCGAGCGATATTCGCTCTTGACCGGTACAACGAATCTTCCGTCACGCTGGGTGACCAGCGCTTCCTGCAAATATTTGCTCTGGGTCGGGGATTTGATCAGCTGGTCCAACCGTTCCCGCACCCGCAGCTTTGCCTGATTGATCTTTCTTCGCAGGCTTGCCAGTTCGGCGCTGGCGCTGTCTGCCAGCTCTTCCTCCGACAGAACCGCGTTGTCTATCGTGTTTTCCAGCTCTCTGTTCGGGGTCAGCACCTCAAACAGAGGGTCCAGCGAGGTACTTTCGCCCTCGCAGCGTTTTCTCCAATCCTTGACCGAGCGGATGTTGTGCAGCACCGATGAAACGTCCATCAGTTCCCGCAGCGAAAGGTTGGAGCCTTTTTCTGCCTTGCGCAGTGCCATCTCGCAGTTCTTCAGTTTATGTAAAGACGGCGAGGTGTATCTTGCGCTGAGCATATAAGCATCGGAGGTCTTTTTCATCAAAAGCTGGACGGTAGAAAAATCGTCGGACGGTGTCAGCGACAGAGCCATGCGTTTGCTGTCATCGCAGTTGGCTTGGTCTGCCAGCTTTGCCAGCACCTTGTCCAGCTCCAGCGTATGAAAATACCGCTGTGCCTGATACATTTATTTCACTTCCTCATTTGTGATTGCTTGTGGTGTTTGCGGCTCCGCAGACTCCTGTGGTACAGGGCGCTGCAACAACGGCTTCATCAGCGACTGTTGCAGCGAGCGGGTCTGGGCACGCAGATTGTCATAAAATTCCTGGGAGGGAAAGCGTTTGTCCAGGTGGGTGTTCAGGTAAACCTCGGTGAGTATCCCTAGGTTGTACAGCCCTGCCTCATTCATTTTGAAGCGGAAAACCCGATTTCCCTGCGCAAACACAATGTGCCGCATGGCTGCCAGCTGGTCCTTGGTCAATGGGACATACCCCTGCGGTTTTTCTTGCTCACAGCAGTTTGCACAAAGCAGCTTGCCAGTATAGTGTGAAAAGTAGAACTGCTCCGCCTGATACTGCCCGCAGCAGGTGCATCCCACCAGGTCGGGCATATATCCTGCCATCGTCAGCAGCCGCAGCTCGAACAAAGGTTTGATAAAGTCCACCGTGCGCTGGTCGGTTTCCAGCAGATGCAAACAGTTGAGCATCAGACTCAGATATTCCTGCGCCGGTTCCCCCTGCGGGACCAAGGTTTCGGCAAGCTCTCCCATATAGGCTGCCAGGCTGGTCTTTTCCAAATCCTCCCGCAGATGATAAAAAATCCGGTTGGTTTCCGCTCCATCGACACAGTACTGGTCCTTATTAAAAAAAATCAGAAAGTCGGAATAGGAAAACAGGTCAATAGCAGCAGCCAACGAACTGCGCATCTTGCGCGAAGTGCGAATAAACGCCTTGATGACGCCATATTCTCCGGTCAGGATGGTCAGCATCCTGTTATCGTTGCTCAGGACCTTCTCCCGTATGACCAGTCCGCTCGTTTTCAGCAGCATCTGTCCCTGTCCCTTCTCTGTCAATCTGTGCGCAGTAGTTTAGATAATCGGCAACCGTTCCGCTTTGTTCAAACTGCATCCATGCAGCAAGGCGTTCTTTGTCTTCTCTCATGGCAACCACTCCTGTAAATTGTTTTACAGAAATCAGTATGCCCAGATTTTCTCTCTTTTTGCAGTCGGGATATTTTAATTAAAGCCCAGGTCGCGGATGGAAAATTCGCTGTTTCTCCAATCCTCACGAATCTTGACCCAACACTGCAAATTGACCCGGCTTTCCAGGAAGGATTCGATTTCGGTGCGGGACTCGCTGGCGATTTTTTTGAGCATCGCTCCCTTTTTGCCGATGATCATGCCCTTGTGGCTGGATTTTTCACACAGGATGGTGGCATCAATATCCATGATGTCCTTGCCTTCCCGCTCCCGCATCCGCTCGATGACCACTGCGGTTCCGTGCGGAATTTCATCGCGCATATTGCGCAGGACCTTTTCTCGGATGATTTCTGCCACGATCACCTTCTCCGGCTGGTCGGTCAGGGTATCATTTGGGAAAAAGTGTGGTCCTTCCTGTGCCTGCTGCTGAATCAGCGAAAGCAGCAGATCGGTTCCGTCCTTCTCACGGACACTGATAGGAACCACCTGCTCAAAGTCATACAGCTTGGAGATGGCAACCATCTTTTTGACCATATCTTCTTTGTTTGCCAGCGCATCGATTTTATTGATGACCAGAATAGCAGGCAGATGCAGTTCCTTAATATTTTCAATCAGAGCAAGCTCCGACTCGGTGATGTCGCCAAACGGGTCGGTGACAAAAACAGCACAGTCCACGTCGCCCACCGAATCGGTCACCTGCTTGACCATGTAATCGCCCAGCTTGTTCTTTGGTTTGTGCAGTCCCGGGGTGTCGATAAAGACCAGCTGCACCTCATCCTGTGTCAAAACACCGGTGATGCGGGTGCGGGTGGTCTGCGGCTTATCCGAAATGATGGCGATTTTCTCTCCCACCAGGAGGTTGAGCAAAGAAGATTTACCCACATTCGGTTTTCCTACAATGGCAACAAATGCCGATCTTGTCATGTATATCCTGCCTTTCGTTTGTTGTCAACAATCTTTATTCTTTCCGGTTGTACCGCGGTCGGTAAAAAAGAGGACAAAGCATCCTGCACACACTACCGCTATCAGCAGCACAATCGTTCGGGTGGGCGAGGAGAAAATCTCCTGCATCAACCGGCGAAGCACCTGCGGTTTCCAAAACAAAAACAATCCGACCCCCACCGAAGCGATAGCATTAACCAGCACCGCTCCTGCTGCCGCATCCTTTGCCAGTTTTGCCAGTGGATTGCGCTGCGGACAGCACAAATCCACCGTTCGTTCAATCGCGGTGTTGACAAGCTCCGCCGAAATCACCAACGCGATGGTCAAAATCAGCAGCGCCAGCTCCGACCGCTCCAAAGCAAAGTATCTTTGAAAGTACAGCACAAAGGCAGCTGCCGTCAGGTGAAAGCGCAGGTGTGGTTCCTGCCGAATCGCCTGCAAAATTCCGCTGCCTGCCGCTGCAAAGGACGAAAAAAGGTTACTCCTGTACATCTTCTTCGCCCACAAAGCTCATATCTCTTTGCAGACCCAGCTTGGTCAGTACCAGCTCTTCCTTCTCACGCATCCGCAGCGCCTCCAGGTTGCTGCCTTCGTGGTCATAGCCCAACAGATGCAGCATCGAGTGTACTGTCAAAAAGCCGATCTCTCTGCGCAGCGAATGTCCGTACATCTGTGCCTGCTCGATGGCACGTTCCACCGAGATGACGATGTCGCCCAGCATATAAGCACCGGTTTCATTGTTGTAATCATAGACGCCGTTTTCTCCCAACGGGAAGGAAAGAACATCGGTCGCGGTGTTTTTGTCGCGGAACTCATTGTTGAGCTGCTTAATCTGCTCGTTGTCCACAAAGCTGACGCTGACCTCTGCCGCACCCTGAAAATCCTCCATGGTCAATACGGCGCTGCAACAGCGTCTGACCAGCAAGCGGATGCCGGTCGGAATTTTAACTGCCTTCTGTTTATTCGAAATTGAAACTTTTACTCCATCCATACTCTATCTGCGAGCCTCCTTATTATGATACCTTTCATATGCTGTAATAATATCCTGCACCAATTTATGTCTGACAACGTCCTTTTCGGTCAGGCGCATGATGGCAATATCGTCGATATTCTTCAGCACCTTCACCGCTTCAATCAGTCCCGAGCGCCCTGCGTTGGGCAGGTCGATCTGGGTGACGTCGCCGGTTACGATTGCCTTTGAGTTAAAGCCCAATCGGGTCAAAAACATCTTCATCTGCTCCGGTGTGGTGTTCTGCGCCTCATCCAGAATGATAAAAGAATCGTCCAGTGTTCGACCGCGCATATATGCCAGCGGTGCCACCTCGATGCAGCCCTTTTCCATGTTCCGTTGAAAATTTTCCGGTCCCATCATGTCAAACATCGCATCGTACAATGGGCGCAGATATGGGTCCACCTTGTCCTGCAAATCTCCCGGCAGAAAGCCCAGTTTTTCCCCTGCTTCCACCGCCGGACGGGTGAGGATGATGCGGCTGACCTGCTCATCGCGGAAGGCACGAACTGCCATTGCTACTGCCAGATAGGTCTTTCCGGTGCCGGCAGGTCCGATGCCGAAGGTGATGGTGTTGTTTTGGATTGCATCGGTGTATTTTTTCTGTCCCAGCGTTTTGGGCTTGACCGGCTTGCCCTTGACCGTCACCGCGATGCAGCTGTTGTTCATCTGCACCATGCTCTGCTCGCTGCCCTGTTCCACCAGCGTGATTACATAGCGGACATTCTGTTCCGACAGGGTCCCGTCCTTTGCAATCATCGCAAGCAGGGTGTCCACTGTGCGCTGCGCTTTGGAAACCGCCTCGCTTTCGCCGGTGATTTTCACCTCGGTGCCGCGGCAGACAAGATGCACGCCAAAATGCTCTTCAATAATTTTTGCGTTCTGGTCCGCATTTCCAAACAGGATCAGAACCTGTTCTATTTTTTCAATCTGCAATACCTGTTCGATGAATTTTCCCTCCAAAAATATATTAAAATAACAATCTTTCAATTTTCGTTAGTAATTATACCACATCAAATCATTTTTTTAAATACTTTGTCAAAATTCAAGTGCAATATTTGTCATTTTGCTCAAAATTTCGTTCAAATTTTCTCTCATCTTTTTCTTTATTCCCGTTTAGAATCCCATCGAGATGAAAGCATCTGCTATCAAAAGTATCATGCTTTTTATTTTCCCTATTCTATATTATATCATAGCTCGCATTGGATTGTCATTTGTGCAACTTTACTATTTATTTTCGCGCATCTTTTCCCATATCCTGACTGTCCTTCCATAGAAAAAGTCAGACCCTTCCTTTTCCGAAAGGGTCTGACTGAAAACGATGGAGTCAGGACTATTTGCTGATTGGAGCAGTTGCTTTCTTCAGCCACTGTTCTGCTCTTGGGCTGACATGTGGTGCAACCGTCTGGTATGCATGCTGGTTAAAAGCATTGAGCCACTCGATTTCCTCGTTGGTCATCATTTCCAGCTTCAGCGGAGTGGTGTCAATCGGAACAACGGTAAAGGTTTCAAAATGGTAGAACTGACCGTACTCGGTCTTTTCACCCATTGCAACCACTGCGGTGTTTTCGGTACGGATGCCGTGGCTTCCTTCGGTGTAGATACCCGGCTCGATGGTCAGGACCATACCCGGCTGGAGCTTGGTTGTGCGGTCGCCCAAACTCTGTGGACCTTCATGGACGTTGAGCATATAGCCGACGCCGTGACCGGTGCCACAGCGGTAGTCCAGACCGTACTTCCACAGACCTTCACGGCACAGGATGTCCAGACCATAACCGGTCATTCCTTCTTTAAAGACAGCGGTGCTCATTGCAATCACGCTCTTGAGTACAATCGTGTAATCGCGGCGCTCCTCATCGGTCAGCTCACCCATTGCAAAGGTTCTGGTGGTATCGGTGGTACCGGTAAAGTACTGACCGCCGCTGTCGTTGAGCAGGAAATGCTCCGGTTTGATAACGGCAGAGCCCTCTGCTTTTGGTGCATAGTGCATCATAGCAGCGTTATCACGGTAAGCAAGGATGGCAGTAAAGCTGTCTCCCTTGAAGTTTTCTCTCTGCTCACGGAAGGAGTAAAGCTTTTGGGAAGCCTGGTACTCGGTGATGGTCTCGCCCTTTTCCAGTGCTTCAAACAGCCAGCCGTAAAATTCTGCTTCTGCAATACCGTCCTGCAGATAAGCCTCATAGGTGTTCTTGGTTTCGACCTCGTTCTTAATCGCTTTCATCAGTTTGATTGGGTCATCGCCTTCCAGCAGAGTCAGATTGCTGTTGTTTGCTAATATGTGGTACAGGCTGAAGTTCAGCTCCCTTTCGTCACACAGAACAACCTGCTGGTGTTTGATGTTGGCTGCATATTCAAATACATCCTCGTATGGACGCATGGTAATGCCATTTTCCGAAAGTACCCGCAGAACATCTGCGTCTACCCTTGCGGTATTGGTGAAGAGGATGGCGTTTTCTTTGGAAACATAAGCGTAAGCGACTGCTACCGGAGTGCAGGCAACGTCATTGGCGCGGATGTTGTACAGCCATGCAATGCCGTCGAGTGCGTTGACAAAGATTGCCTCTGCTCCTGCTGCTTCCAGCTTGCCGCGCAGTTCTTCAATCTTCTGCTGTGCAGATTTTCCGGCGTATTTTACCGGCAGGTTGTACACTGCGGTCGCGCTTTCAGCAGGACGGTCTTCCCACAGGTCGTTGGCGTAGTCTACCTGATTGTCAATTTGAATATTTTTCTTTTTAAAAGCCTTCTGCATCTCTTTGACATAAGCCACCGAGAAGAGCTGACCATTGATTCCGACCACTGCATTTTCCGGCAGCTCTTTTGCAAGATATTCATGAATCTTGGGAGTTTCCGGCTCGTTCATTTTAAAGAGGACGCCCTCGCTGCCGGAGAGCTGTTTTTCGGCTTGAACATAATATCTGCCGTCGGTCCACAGACCGGCGACCGACTGGGTGATAACAAAGCTGCCGGCAGAACCGGTGAAACCGGAAAGCCATGCGCGGGTCTTCCAGTGTTCCGAGTAATATTCACTCATGTGCGGGTCTGCACTTGGAACGATGACAGCGTCGATATGATTTTCCGTCATCCGTTCCCGAATCTTTGCAATCTTTTCGTTTACGGTCATTTTCCATTTCCTCCATTTCTCTGCGTAAAGGAAACACTTTTGAAATTCACCAAGTCTGTTCAAAGAACAGCCTTTAGAATGGCTGTGTTCCCTACTCAAGTATAGCATAATCTTTTTTACTTGCAAGCCTTTTTTTGTGGAATTTTCTCAAAACAAAGAAAAAAGGACCCCAAAAGGTCCTTTTTTCTTTGTTTTCTTATAAATTTTCGAGGTGGATACAATGAACCGGACAGCCCTCTGCGCACTTGCCGCAGTTGGTACATTTTTCCGGGTCGATGTGCGCACAGTTGTTCTCGACGGTGATTGCGCCAAATTCGCAGACGCGCTCACATTTTTTACAGCCGATACAGCCGTTGGAGCATACCTTTCTGGTGTCCGCACCCTTTTCATGGTTCATGCAGGTCACATAAACCTTCTGGCTTCTTGGCAGAATCTCCAGAATGGAGTTCGGGCAAACCTTTGCACAGGCGCTGCATCCAATGCACAGATCCTCGTTGACCTTTGCAATGTGGTCTACGATATGGATAGCATCATATTCACAGGCTCTGGTACAGTCACCATAACCCAGGCAGGCAAAATTACAGCTGGTTCTGCCGTCATACAGCAGTTTGGCAGCCTGACAGGTCTTTGGACCATCATAATCCATGATATACTCGCTGGTCTGCAGATGACCGCGGCATTTGACAACCGCGCGTTTTGGCTCGATGCTGCCGACCGATACACCCAGGATTTCACCCAGTTTGGCTGCAACCGCTGCACCGCCGACCGGACACAGGTTTGGCTCTGCCTCACCTGCTGCCATCTTGGAAGCGTATTCGTCACAGCCTGCACAGCCGCAAGCACCACAGTTGGCGCCCGGCAGCTGCTCTCTGAGCTGTGTTACTCTTTCGTCCACCTTTACTGCGAAGAACTTGGAGGCTACGCTCAGCAAAAGTCCCGCAATCAAACCTGTTCCTGTAACGATGAGGACAGGCACTAAAATTGTTTGCATCATATTCTCGTCCCCTTCTCGTTATTTAAAAATACCATCTGCTACGCTTGCAAATCCCATAAAGGACATCGACACGATAGAAGCCGCAATCAGTGTGATCGGAATGCCCTGGAAGCTCTTTGGAAATTCTACTGTTTCCATCTTGCTTCTGACACCGGCAAACAGCACCATTGCCAGCATAAAACCAAGACCGCTGCCCAGTGCGTTGATGAGGGATTCAACAAAGCCGTAGTGATTTTCGATGTTCAAAAGGGTACAACCCAACACTGCACAGTTGGTGGTAATCAGCGGCAGGTAAACACCCAGCGAACGGTACAGAGGTTTCATATATTTTTTCAGGATAAACTCGACCAGCTGAACCAGCGCTGCAATGACCAGGATGAAGACGATGGTCTGCAAATAATCCAGTCCCTGCGGAGCCAGCAGATAGGTGTAGATTGGCCAGGTAACTGCGGTAGCCATCAGCATAACGAAGATAACTGCCGAGCTCATGCCAACTGCCGAATCCAGCTTTTTCGATACACCCAAAAACGGACAGCAGCCCAAAAACTTTGCCAGTACCACGTTCTCTACCAGAACGGAGGTGACCAGAATGTACATCAGATTCATAAACAGTTCCATTATTCACATCCTCCCTTCCCTGCATTGGAGCAGCCGGAAGCATTTGGACAGGACGCACAGTCAAAGCTCTTTCTCTTGACGCCCTTGCCGTTGGTCAGCTTATTGAGCAGTGCAATAACGCAGCCAAATACCAAAAAGCCGCCGGGAGCCAGAACAAAGATCGAGATTGGGTCAAACAGGTTGATGGTAACCGGCAGACCGAACCAGGTGCCGGAGCCCAGGATTTCACGGATGGAGCCGATAATCAGCAGAGCTAAGGTAAATCCAATGCCCATACCGATGCCGTCCAGTGCCGATTTGAGCACGCTGTTTTTGCTTGCAAACATCTCGGCACGACCCAGGATGATACAGTTTACTACAATCAACGGCAGAAAAATACCCAACGCGTTATAGATGTCGGTCGCATACGCCTGCAACAGAGCACTCAACAGAGTAACAAAGCCTGCGATGACAACAATGTAACATGGAATACGCACTTTATCCGGGATAACCTTTTTTAACAGAGAGATAACAATGTTGGAGCCCAGCAGAACAAAGGTTGCTGCCAGACCCATGCCGATACCATTTTTTGCCATTGTGGTGACAGCCATGGTCGGACAGGTACCCAAAACCAGCACCAGAACAGGGTTTTCCTTGATGATGCCGTTTGTCAGGATCTGAAGATTCGATTTTTCCATCTTCCCTTATTCCCCTTTCACCATTTCATAGACCTGGAAGGAGGTCTCGACTGCACGGCGCATTGCATTGGAGGAGAGAGTTGCTCCGCCGATTGCCTCAAAGCCGTCCATCGAGCTGCCCATTCCATTAAACTGGTTTACAAATTCGTCATTGGAAACCTTGGAGCCCAGACCAGGGGTTTCGTTGTTTGCCAGCACCTTGACCTTTTCGATGGTGCCGTCCTCTTTGATGCCGACCATGACCTTCAGCGGGTCACTGGCATAGCCTTTGGAGGTGATGGTGACGGTGTAGCCCACACCGTTGGCAGCAGCATAAACCTCCTGTACCCCTTCCGGGAATTCTCCGGTCAGCTGTTCAAAAGAATCTGCTTCTGCCAGAACTTCCGCACGGGCAAGCTCTGCTGTTTTGCGCTCATTTTCCTGGATGATTGGCTGGGTGATCTCATGGCTGACCGAAAGCAGCGCTGTGATCACCAGGCAGATGATTGCCAGGACTAAGGTCGGTTTTACAAATTCGTTCATTGCATTCATTACTGCTGCACACCTCCAAACGCTTTATTGCGAACCATTCTGTTGATGTGAGGAGTGATGATGTTCATCAGAAGGATGGAGTAGGAAACGCCTTCCGGGTAAGAGCCGAACACACGGATGACCATGGTGATCAGCGCACAGCCCAGACCAAAGATGATTTTGCCCTTCTCGGTAATTGGAGAGGTGGTGTAGTCGGTTGCCATAAAGAAGGCACCCAGCATCAGACCGCCGCCCAGCAGCTCATAAACAGGGTTTACACCGAACAGCAGCGAAAGAACGAATACGCCGCCGATGAATGCCAGAGGAATGGTCGGTGTGATGACCTTTTTCCAAATCATGTAAACGCCGCCGAGAATCAGTGCGATGGCGCAGGTCTCACCCATACAGCCGCCGCGGGTACCCAACAGCATCTCCATCACGCTGGGCAGGTTAGCGGTGTCGCCGGCAGAAATCAGTGCCAGAGGAGTTGCACCGTACACGCCCTGTACCGCTCTTCCACCCTCTACCTGAAGCCAGGTGGTCATCGGCTGAGAGAAGGAAAGCAGCAGGAAGATTCTGGCTGCGATGGCAGGGTTTGCAAAGTTGTTGCCGATGCCGCCGAACAGCTGCTTGACAATGACGATTGCAAAGAAGCAGCCGACCACTGCCATCCACAGCGGCAGCTGAACCGGCAGGTTAAAGGAAAGGATGACGCCGGTCACCACTGCGCTCAGGTCGGAGATAGTGTTCTCTCTGCCCAGGATGCGCTCGGTGCCATATTCGAAAATGATGCACGCCGCCACACAGACAGCCGTCATCAGCAGTGCTCTAAATCCAAAGATCACAACTGCCGCAATCATAGCCGGTGCCAGACCGATGAGGACGTCCCTCATAATCGTGCTGGTCGTCGCATTGTCCCGGATGTGCGGCGATGGAGATACGATCAATTTGTTACTCAAAACAATTCACCTCAACCTATTTTTTTGGAGCGATCAGACGCTTGGACAATTTGTTTGTAACGACAAGCTGGCGTTTTGCCGGACATACATACGAGCAGCAGCCGCACTCGATGCAGAGGTTGACCTTGAGCGCTTTGAGCTCGTCGACGTCCTTCATCTTGAAAGCGGTTTCAATCAGCGAAGGCATCAGACCCATCGGGCAGGCTCTTACGCAGCGGCCGCAGCGGATGCAGGCGGTTTCCTCGTAATGCGGAACATCCGCTTTTGCAAAGGCAAGCAGCGCGTTATTATTTTTGACCAGCGGGTAGTTGACGTCAAACAGCGGGGTACCCATCATTGGACCACCCATCAGCAGCTTGGCAGGTTCCTCGGTAAAGCCGCCGCAGAAATCGACGATGTCCTTAAACGGAGCGCCGATTGGAGCGATGACGTTCTTTGGTTCGCGGACAGCAGAGCCGTCGATGGTCAGGGTCTTGGTGATCAGCGGCATACCGGTGGTCAGATATTCGCCGATAAATGCCATCGAGGTGACGTTGCTGACGATGACGCCTGCCTGGAATGGAAGCTGACCTTCCTTGATGACCCGTCCGCAGGTTTCATAAGCGATGACCTTTTCAGCGCCCTTTGGATACAGTGCTTTGAGTGCAACTACTTCGATGCTCGAGTCACTGCCGTATTCCTTGCGCAGCTTTTCGATTGCCTGTGGCTTGTTGTCCTCGATGCCGATATAGACCTTGCCGATGTCCATATATTTCTGTACAGCCTTGATACCCTTGAGCAGCATATCCGACTTGTCCAGAATGGTACGCAGGTCGGTGGTGATGTACGGCTCACACTCGGCGGCGTTGATGATCAGGGTATCCACTGCATTCAGGTCCTTGAGGTTAAACTTGACATGAGCCGGGAAACCCGCACCGCCCAGGCCAACCAGACCGGAGCACTTGAGCGCCTCCAAAAATTCCTGGTAGTTGTTGACGACCGGCGGCTGTACCTCTTCGGATACCTCCTGCTTGCCATCGGTAGCGATGACGACTACCTGATCGACATTACCGATGCTGGTGGTCATGGTGGTGATGGCTTCTACGGTACCCGATACGCTCGAGTGGGTTCTTGCGCTCATAAACGCATCCGAAGAACCAATCAGCTGACCTACCTTTACATAGTCCCCTTTCTTTACCAGAGGATTGCAAGGTGCGCCCATGTGCATATGCAGGGAGATGTACACCTTGGCCGGAACCGGCATAGCCTGCGGAACACTGTCATTGGTGTTCTTGTGGTGCGGCACGTGCACACCCGGCAATGTCTTGTTACCATTGTTCGACACGATTTTAGCCCCCATTTCTATAATTTGCCTGAATCCTTCCAGACAGACAGCAGGTCGTCCCTTTGCGCCGGAACGCCCTGTGTATCAGTATAATAATCCCTTACTCTTTTCTGCCGCTGTGCAGCCCGCCGCGATAGCGTTCGGGAAGATAGGGTATTATCCAGGTGAATAGTTTTCCGGTCATGATCCCCACCAGCAATCCGGCAAGGATGAGCACCGGTATATAATAGTATAAAAAAACATTGACCAAAAACCGGGCAGCAATCAGCTGACCGATATTATGAAACACCGCTCCTACCACGCTCAGCGAAAGGTAGTGCAGCTGTTTTTTGGACAGAAAGTCTGCCAGTAAAATGGCGGTCACCGACAGCAATCCGCCGCACAGGCTCAACATTCCGGCGACTGCGCCGCGCGTCAGCAGGACGAACAGCGATTTTAACGCTGCCATCGTGTAGCCCGCTGCCTTCCCCAGGAAAAACACACAGTACATGGTCACCAGATTGGAAAGTCCCAAGCGGATGCCCGGCGGCATCCCGGGAATCACAATCATACTTTCCAGATAGGAAAAGGTCATTGCCAAGGCAAACAGCAGTCCCATCAGGCTGACCTTTGCAGCGGTCTTGTTCATTGTTCCTGCCACCTTTCCCATTAGTTCCAGTGATAGTCCCGTTGGTTGTCGGTATTTAGCTGGATATTGCCCTCCAGCGAAGGAGAATAGTAGATATTTCCGTCGGTATCGACGATGACCAGCTGGTATGCTTCCTCCTGCATCCGTTGCAGGGCTGCCTGTTTTCCTTCGATAAACAGCGCCGTGGACATACAATCTGCCAGCATCCCGTCCTCCGAGATGACCGAGACACTCAGCAAATCCGATTCTGCCGGATAGCCGGTGCGCGGGTCGATGATGTGGTGGTAGCGTTTTCCATCCTGCTCAAACCAGCGTTCATAAGCACCGGTGGTCGCCATGGTGCTGCCGGTCAACGAAAGGGTCGCGATGTATTCCGAGGCTTCCCCCTGCGGGTCACGGATAGCAAAACGGAAATCCTCCCCCTGTGGGTCCTTGCCCAAAACAATCAGGTTGCCTCCTACCGACACATAGCCAGTCTTGATTTCATATTCCTGTGCCACCTGGCGGATGATGGTGCAGGCAGCGCCCTTTGCCACCGCTCCCAGGTCGATTGCCTGTCCCGGATTGCGCAGCATCACCCGGTTGCCGTCGATTAAAATGTCGCGGTAATCCACCAACTGCTTTGCCTGCTCGACTAACTGCGGCTGCGGCACCCTTGGATGCTCGGCGGTGATGTCCCACAGTCGGGTCAGCGGCGCGATGGTAATATCAAACAGCCCGTTGGACTGGGCGGAGACTGCAATAGCCTGCTGCAAAAGTGCAAGGCATTGTTGGCTCACCTCGGTGTAATCCTTGCCCGCCTGCTCATTGATACGGCTGATTTGGCTGTCGGGAAGATACATCGAATACTGTTGTTCATACTCCCGCAGACGGCGTTCGATTTCTGCTGCTGCCTGCTGCGAGTTTCTACCGTACAGCTTTTGCTCGATCACCGTATCCATAATGAAGCTGGTGGACACACTCAGCTGATACTCCTGCGCCTTTCGGTTTGCTGCAACAACAATTCCGCACAGCAGCGCACAGGATACCAGTGCCAGCAGGAGGTATTTTACTTTCTGCTTCACCCTCTGCCTCCTATAACAATATATAACATCATATAGTTTAACGTATTTTTAAAAAATAATCAATACCCTGCTCACATCTGAAAGGGGTGCCAAAATCATCCGATTACCCTATGCTTACCTTCTGGAAACCGCATCATTATGCGGAAATTTTCACGATTCTATCTTCATATTATTCGACTTTGATAAATGAAAAACAATAGCTTTTCCTATTGTTCACCGAATCTTTTGTACGACTTACAACCTTGCCTCAAAATTTTAGACAAAAAATCACCTGCTTTTCTATTAAAAATGCCCTTAGAGGAAAAATAGATTTCCTCTAAGGGCAAATGTACCGGTCGCTTATTTCTGATTCTGCTGTTTCCATTCCAAATATTCATCGAAGGTGCAGCGGCGGTCAATCATGCCGTCCGGTGTCAGCTCGATGATACGGTTTGCAACCGTCTGCACAAACTCGTGGTCGTGCGAGGTGAAGAAAACGTTGGATTTAAATTCAGCCAAGCCATTGTTGACTGCGGTGATGGATTCCAGGTCCAGGTGGTTGGTCGGCTGGTCGAGGATGAGCACGTTGGAGCCGTAGAGCATCATTCTGGAAAGCATACAACGAACCTTTTCTCCTCCCGACAGCACCTGTACCGGCTTGTAAACATCGTCGCCGGAGAAGAGCATTCTGCCCAAAAAGCCGCGCAGGTAGGTTTCGGTGATGTCTTTGGAGTACTGGGACAGCCATTGCAGGATGGAGAGGTCGCAGCCGTTAAAATATTCCGAGTTATCCTTCGGGAAATAGGAACGGGAGGTGCTGACACCCCATTTGATGGAGCCCTCGTCCGGTTCTATCTCCTCGGCAAGAATCTGCATCAGGGTGGTCTGTGCAATCTCGTTGTCACCGATGAAGGCAATCTTATCACCCTTGGACACAGTAAAGGAGATGTCGTTGAGTACCTTGACACCGTCCACCGTTTTGCTGATGCGGTCCACCGTCAGGACATCCTTGCCGATTTCTCGGTCCATGGTAAAGCCCACATAAGGATATTTACGAGAGGATGCCGGCAGCTCCTCTACCGTCAGTTTATCAATCAGCTTGCGGCGGGAGGTTGCCTGCTTGGATTTGGATTTATTTGCAGCAAAGCGTGCAATAAAGTTTTGCAGCTCTTTAATTTTTTCATCGGCTTTGCGTTTCTGGTCGGCAATCATTCGCTGCATCAGGCGGCTGGACTCATACCAGAAATCGTAGTTGCCCACATACATTTTGATTTTATTGTAGTCGATGTCGACGATGTGGGTGCAGACGTTGTTGAGGAAATGGCGGTCGTGGGATACGATGATAACGGTGCCGACATAGTCCATCAGAAAATCCTCCAGCCAGCTGATGGATGCCATATCCAGATGGTTGGTCGGCTCGTCGAGCAGGATGATTTCCGGCTGACCGAACAGCGCCTGCGCCAGCAAAATCTTGACCTTCTCCTTGTCGCCCATTGCCGACATCTGCTCATACAAAAGGTTCTGGTCCAATCCCAGACCCTTGAGCAGCTTGCTGATTTCGGTTTCTACTTCCCAGCCGCCCAGTTCGGAAAATTCCGCTTCCAGCGCTGCTGCCAGCTCGCCGTCCTCCTCGGTGAAATCTTCTTTGTTGTACAGCGCATCCTTCTGCTGCATGATTTCATACAGGCGCGGGTTGCCCTGGATGATGGTATCCAGCACCGAGAAAGCGTCATAAGCAAAGTGGTCCTGCTTGAGGACGGACATACGCTCCCCGTCCGGGATTTCGACCGAGCCGGTGGTCGGCTCCAGCTCGCCGGACAGAATCTTTAAAAAGGTGGATTTACCGGCGCCGTTTGCACCGATAACGCCGTAGCACTCGCCGGCATTGAACAAAAGGTTGACGTCGGAAAACAGCTTTTGTCCGCTGAAATCCAGACTGACGTTGTTGACTGTAATCATCGCTTCATTCTCCATTCCAAAGTCGTTTGCATAGAGTATAGCATAGCCGCACAAGTCCGGTCAAGCCATAAAGACGTTTCTGCGCCAAAACCGGCTAAAATTGCGCCGCTACCAGCATATCTCCCTCTTCAATCAGGGTATCTCCCCGCGGGATGATGGTCTGTCCGCCGCGCTGCACCATGATAATCAGCATTCCCTGCGGAATCTCCACCTGTTCCAGCGTCTTGCCTTTGCAGCGGTGGTTTTTGTCCACCGTGATTTCCCGCAGAGTCAGGTTTTCCCGGTCCTCAAAGGCTCGGGCTGCAACCACCAGCAGGTCGCCCGGCAGGATGACAGTATCCCCGTTGGGAACAATCTTCTCCTCTTTGCGCATCACCAGCACAATCAGAAAATCCTTGGGCAACGGCAGCTGGCTGACCTTGCCGTTGCTCCAGGGGTGGTCCTCTCCCACCGGTATCTTGACAAAGCTGACGTCATTTACCTCCCGATAGTCGTTGAAGGTGCGCAGGACATCGGCATTGCGGTCAATCATCTTCAGTTTGCGGCAGACAGCAGGCAGCAGTGCGCCTTGAAACGCCAGCGAGAGCAGGACGATACAGAACACCAGGTTAAAAAGGTTATACTTCATCGGCACACCCGACAGCACTGCATAGATGGCAAAGACGATGGATGCCACGCCGCGCAGACCCGCCCAGGAAACCACGCCGACCTGCTGAATCGAGGTCTTAAAGGGAAGCAGGATGGTCCCCACCGCAATCGGTCTGCCGATAAAGGTCATAAACACCATAATCAACAGCGAAGGCAGCAGCACCTGCGGCAGCTCGACCGGTGTGACCAGCAATCCCAGCAGGAAGAAAATCATCATCTGCGCCACATTGGTGATGACATCGAAAAAGCGGACCAAATCCCTCTTTTTGGGCAGATAACTGTTGCCCATCAGGATGCCGCACAGATAGACGCTCAAATAGCCGTTTCCTTCCAGCTGTCCTGCCAGCGCATAGGCTAAAATCGCCACTGCAAAGACGAAGATGGTCTCCCCCTGCTCCATGCGGATGGAGATGTTGTTGAGAACCCACACCGAGATTTTACCCAGCAGCAGACCGCACAGCAAACCAAAGGCAATTTGTTTAAACAATAGTAATGGGATGGAAATGCTCTCTCCACTCATCAGGCTGAGCATCACAATGGTCAGCATATAGGACACCGGGTCGTTGGAGCCGGATTCCAGCTCCAACAGGGATGCTGTATTGTTTTTCAGGTTGAGCTTTTTGCTTCGCAGGATGTTAAACACCGAAGCTGCATCGGTGGACGCCACGACCGAGCCAATCAGCAGGCTCTGGGTCCACTCCAAGCCCAGCGCAAGATGCACAAAAACACCCACCAAACCTGCGGTCATCGCCACACCCAGGGTGGACAGCAGGAAGGATTGCACCGCAACCGGACGTGCCTCCCTCATACTGGTGCCGAAGCCACCGTAGAACATGACAAAAATCAGGCAAACCGAGCAAATCATCTCCGAAGCTTCATAGTTGCTAAAGTCGATTCGGAAGATTCCGTTGATTCCAAAGCACATTCCCAGTCCAATAAAAATCAACAGAGAGGGAATCTGTATCTTTTCGGTAAAGCGATGCAATCCCACACAAATAATAATCACAATCCCCATCAGCAGCAGATAACCGTTCAAAACACCAGCCTCCTTGTTTTCGTTCAATACCATTTCAGTATATCATATTTTCTGTTGCTCTGCGGAGGTCAAATTTAAATATTATGTTAATATCTTCCTATTTATTAGCATTTTGCAGGCATCTACACAAAGACAGCCGGAGAAGAAAACTCTCCTCCGACCGCCTTCTGCATAAACTACGGCTCAATCACGATTTTCTGGTTCGGTGTAAATCCATAGCTTCCCTGTGGAGAGGTGACCACCGTTCCTTCTGCCACATATTCTCCTGCCATCACGCCGTTGAGGTAGTAGACCGTTTCAAAGCGGTTTGCGTTCTCCTCCTCTTCCTCGTCTCGAAGCACTCCATCCTGCGTATGGCGGTAGAATCCACCGTGCAGCAGCTGCTCTTCCTCCTGCAACCAGAAGCTCGGACGATACTGCATATTGGGGTTGTTTATAAGCCGCATACCGGCAGGGATGCTGTCCACAATCTGATAGATGCCGTCCGGCGCATCCTCCGGCAGGATGACCTCGACGGTCACCCGCGTCATCCGACCGACCTTATGTTCACCCTCCATCGGCTGATAGGTCTTGCGGACGATAATCGTTTTGTCCAGCTGTTCTTCCAGCTGCTCGGGAACTGCCGAGGTGGTATAGCTGACACTTGCAAAGATTTCACCCTTCTTTGCCTGGAAGCGGATGCCACTAAATTCCTCGTATGAAAAATCCTTGGCAAAAAATCCCTGTTCGTTGAGCTGCTGTGTCTGTTTCCCCGATGAATTCTCCCAGCCAAGGGTCGCAGGCTGAAGCTGTTGCAGGCGGGCTTCCTCCCCTTTTGCCCAAATCAACAGTTCCAGATGCGGCAGCATCTCCTCCGGCAGTGTCTTTTGTTTTGCTGCCTCCAACAGGTACTCTGCCATCGGCTGCGCCTGCTGGCTCTGACACAGCGAGTGCAAAACCAGCGCAGCGGCGGTTGCTGTCGGGTCGTCCTGATGGTACAGCTTGCCGTCCTTTTCGGTAAAGCGTTCCTCTACCGAGCGGTAGACCTGCTGCGCTCCTTCAAAATCGCCCAGCTTTGCCAGCGCACAGCCCAGCCACAGCTTCTGGCTGTCGGTGAGCAGCTGGTCGCAATCGTTCAAGTAGGATTTTATTTCCAGCAGCACCGGCTGGTCCATCGCTGCCAGCGCCACATAGGTCATCACACTGCTGTCGCTTGCCTTCGGGGAATCGGAAAGGGTCTCCCCTAAAAATTCTTCCGCATAGTAGCGGTCCACCAGCTCGGGAGCTGCCAGCAGCATCTTGGCGGTGGTAGCTGCATCCGGCTGTGCATTTGGCAGAATACGCATTCCTTTGGTTTCATCCAGCCGTTTGTCGTAGGAAACCTCCCAGCGGCTTTCCTTCGGCAGCAGCTTTGCATAGGCAGCGCTTGCCCGATAGTTTGCTGTAATGACCTCGGTGCGGCTGCCGTTTTGGTGCATCAGCCATTCCAGCACATCCATATACAGCTGCCTTTGCTCGTCGTAAAAGACCACCTGCACCGGATAGCGGACCGATTCCAGCTTTGTCAGCTCTTCCAGCGAAACGCTGTGTGCCAAAGTTGTTTCCCGATTGGTCGGATTGACCTGCACCGGCAGCAGCACCATGTCGCTGTATTCTCCCGCAGTGGCATCAAAGAGGATTTGATAGCTTCCCTGCGGCTGTTTGCCGAAGTTGACCCCACTCTTCTTGCCCTTGGAGAGGGTAACCTGCTTGGAATCCAGCACCTTTCCGGTTAAATCCAACAGTCTGACGGTGCAGTTGACCGGTTGGCTCGTCTGCTCCAATGTACTGTAACCGACTGCTGCTGTCAAATCATCTTCGGTCAAATAGCTTTCGGTCACCAGCGGCAGCAGATAAAACGGCTTGGAGGCGATGGCATGACCGATGTTGTCCCCTGCCGTTTTGCCCTTCATCGCCGCTGCTGTAATGCGCCAGTCGGTGATGTTGTCCGGCAGGGTGAAGGTCAGCTGCGCCTTGCCGTTTTCGTCACAGGTAAGCTGTTCAAATGCGGTCGTATCCACAAACTCCGAACGCATCACGTTGGCTTCGCCGTCACCGCCGCCGCGTCCGCCCTCCATCGGGTAATCTCCAAAGTTGTACTCATGATAGGAAACATCCCATTCCGGGTAATAATGGAAAACCGTTTGATACAGCTGCCTGATTAAATCGACATCCTGCGGCTGTACGGCAAAAACAGACTCGTCCACGACACCGACGCACAGTCTTGCCTGCGGGACCGGCTGACCGCTTGCATCCTTGACTGTAAAGGAGGCGGTCACCTCCTCGCCCGGTTGGTAGTTGTCTGCATCGGTGGTAATATCAATCGAAAGTTTTCTCTCGTCATAGCGGTATGCTATATCGTAGCTCTCTACCTGATAAATGTGTCTGCCGTCAAAGTAGGCGCCGAATACTGCAAAGTTCGGCAGATATTCCTCCTTCATCGTCAGCGTTTGATTCTCCTTGCCGTAGACGCCCTGCTCGATCACCCGGTCTTGCAAAAGGGTGTATAGCACCCGACCGGTATTCTCCACCGGCTTACCGTCTTGATACAAGCCCAGCTCCAACGATTCCCCGATTGCAAAGGAGCCCTTTTCATAGCGGTCATCCGGCACAAAGGAATAGGAATTGCCGCTTCCGTTCAGGGCAAGCGAACTTCGATAATCCCTCTTCCTCTGCTGAATCTGCCAGCCGTAATCGCCGTCAAAGGAAATCTGGTAGCTGTAATAGCTTTTCCAGCTCCTACTTTCCTCTATCGGAAGATTTTCCAAAACGACCTCTCCATCGACCGTCTTCAGCTGACGGCTGAACACCTCCTCGGTCCTCCACTCGCCCTTTTTCACCGGGATACTTCGTTTATTGATGCTGTCGTAGTAGGTATCGACAACCGTTTCCACCCACTCCTCGTGGTAAATGCGAAGATGGATTGGCAGGTCGACAGCCTGCTTGCTGTAATGGTCAAAATCGCTCTTGTCCTTTTCTTCCTTTTGGACCAGCAGACGGTCGTGGTCGATTTCTGCGGTTCGTATCTTCAGCTGTCCCGGTGTGTCCAGCGAAAGGTCCACTGCATATCGGGATGGGAAGACGGTAAAATCACACTCCGACTGGACTTCGATTTCCTCCTCACCGGCGCTGTTCACATACAGATAAAGCTGCTCCGGCGTCCAGTCTGTGAATTCATAGTCCGACTTGAGCTTGGTGCGCAGGCTGGCTTTTCCGTTTTCATCCAACACAAACTCCTCATTGTCCAAATCCAGCCAGTAGCAGTTCGCCCGCAGGGCAACATTTGCCGCTGGCAGTCCATCAAAGTAGTTTGCCTGTATCGTAAAGGAAATCTCCTCGTCTGCGGTGAAATAGTCCTTGTCCGGCTGCACATCGATGATATACGCCGGCTTGCTGTAATCTCCAATCGACAGATATTCCATGCGGTAGTTTTTGTCCTGCTCCCTTCTTACTGCAAAGGAGTAGGCGCCCTGTTTGAGGGCGGTGAAGGAGAGGGAGCCGGTGAAGTATCCTTCTTCATCCACCTCCACCTGCTGCACATACACATCGTCCAGGGCAATCTCGAGCTGCTTTGGCTGCTCCAATCCTTCACGGCGCGGTGCGATATTTCCCCAAAAGCGAATCTCATCGGTCGACTGGTAGATCTCGCGGTCGGTGTACAGGGTGGTATAATACAGCTCGTCCAGCGGTTCCTCCCGCTCCTGGTCCAATGGAACCCGCTGGAAATAGGTGAGCTTGTCATCCTTGCGAACAGACAGCCAACCGTCCGCCATCTCGCCGGTTTCTATCGTCACCATGCCCTGTGCATCGGTAACACCCTCCACCGTTCGGTCGCTTTTGCAGTCGGAAATCTGGACCGTACAGCCTGCCATCGGCTGATGGGTGTCGGCATCATTGAGCCAGACCAGCAGCTTGCCACCCAGCGATTGGGTATAGACGGAGGTGTTGGTGATTTGGATGAGCTTTTGCACCCAGTCATTTTCCTCTCCGTCCGGGATGGAAATATCCGCCAGATACCAGCCTTCCTCCATCCCATCGGGCAGGATGAGCGATTTGAGCGAATAGTTCTCCTGACTCAGCGGCATCTGCTCGAAGCTGGTGTATTCCTCCACCGAAAACTGCTTCGGGTCCAGACGGTTGTGGGAGATTTTATCGTAGCGGACGGTCGCATTGACCTGCTTTGCTGCGCGGATGTAATCCTCCGCATCCGAAAAGCGATAGAGGTCTGTTTTTAAAACTCCCTTGTACTCGCCGTAGAGTTGGGCAACGGTCAAGTCTCCCGGCAAAAAGGTTTCCATCCGTTTTTCGCTGATGGTGATTTTTTCATTCCGGCTGCTCACCTTGAGTGTCATCCGGTAATCCTCTTCCAGCTGTTCGCCGGTCAAGGCAGTCACTCCCTGTTTCACCGTGACCTGGTAACCCTTTCCTTCCTCGAAGGATTGGGTCGGATAGAACACCAGTTTCTTTCCTTTCACCTTCGTCACACCCTCGACCTGCGGTGTGATTTGCAGCAGTTGACTTGCAGAACCGGCGATATTTTTGTTGAAGGCGATTTCGATGCCGTTGTCGTCCCAGAGATAGCCTCCGTCCTGCGGATAGGTCGACACCACCTTCAACGGCGACTGCGTTTGAAAAGCGAAGGAGTGGAGGGGATTCCCTTTGCTGTCCTTCACCCGAAATGTATAGACCTCGTCCTCTTTTAAGGCAGAAGCGGGGATCAGCGTCCATCCCCCGTCCGCCTTTTGCAGGGTATACTCCAGATGCGGAACGATTTGCAGCTGGTTTCGTATCTGTTCCTCACTCATTCCATCGGACAACAACAGCTGGAATTGGCTGTCCAGTGCTACTCCCTGTTCATTTTGCTGCTGTGGAACAACCTGCTGAATCTCCGAATGATTCCCCGCATTCCGCTGGCATCCGGTCAGCAGTAGCAACAAAACAGAAAAGCTGAGCACCAACCAAACGATTCGTTTTGCTTTCATCTTTTTCCCTCCTTGTTCTATTAAGCTACAAAAATCAATTGCTGTTTTAAAAAAGAAAGGGGAAAACTCCCCTGTCAGCTATAAAAAGGACGGCAAGACCCAACAGGGTCTGCCGTCCCACTTTTTCCATGCAGTTGTCCTTCCTTTAAATTGCAAAGACGGCATGAATCAAATTTAATTTTTCGATTAGAATCTGCGGTATTTGAATCTTCCAATCTCGAACAGGTTGCGTCCGGTGCTGTCTGCTGCTACGGTGACCGGAAAATCCTTCAGGAGATAGCGTCTGATTGCCTGGTTGCCAAGGTCCTCGAAAGCAATCGTTTCCCATTCCTCGATGCAGCTGGAAAGCAATGCTCCCGTTCCGCCCACTGCGGTCAGATAAACACCGCCATGCTTCTGGATGGTTTCATACGCCTCTTTGGAGCGCTCTCCTTTGCCGATGGTGGCAATTACGCCCAAATCCATCATCTGCGGCAGATAAATGTCCATATTCAGCGAAGCTGCCGGTCCCACCGCACCGATTTTCTGCCCTTTCGGGGACGGAGATGGATTGGTATAAAAGATGATTGCTTTATCCAAATCCACCGGCAACACCTTGTCGTCTGCCAGCAGGTCATAGATGCGTTTATGTGCCTGGTCGGTGAAGCCGTATACCCATCCCGAAAGCAGCAGATGCTGCTCGATTGCCAGTTCTCCTGCCTGCTCACGCAGTTGCTCCACGTCCATTCTCAATGCTTCTGTCATAATTCCTCAACATCCTTTCTGCCGCGTCCGGCATATCGTTTCACCGCGCGCATCCAGAATTTTTTATCCTTCAGCTGCTCCTTGAGCCTTGTCAGCTCGGTATTGGGCTGCGCAGTTGTTTCCTGTCCGGCAAAGTGTTCTGCGCCCTGCTCTACCGGACTTACTTTTTTCCCTGCTGCCCAAGCCTTTCTTTTGCTTCCAAAACAATCTCTCTGGCATGGGCAATATCCTCATCCAACTGGGCAAAGCGGTTATTGAGGCAGTTGACCGACTCCTCCATCCGCTGGTGCAGCAGCATAAAGTCCTGCTGCATCCCGTCGATCCGCTCGATTAAACTGTCAAAGAATCGTCCGGTATCTTGTTCGATGACCTGTGCCCGGGAGTTTGCCTGCTCAACGACCTGCTGTGCCTGAACGTTTGCCTGTTCGACAATCGTCTTAGCAGTCTGCTTAGCCTCCAAAATAGCAGAACCGATGGTAGCAACCGCCTGGTCATACTGCTCGCGCTGCTGACGGTTTGCACCCAGCTGTTCGCTGAGCTGTCGGTTTTTCTCCTGCATCGCCTGATATTCCCGGCTGTGTGCTTCGCTCTGGCGGCGCTGGCGGTCAATTTCCTCCTGCAGCAACCCGATCATTTCACTGAGCTTTTTATTTTTGCCTTTTTCTGTGTCCAGCGTTTCATTGACCGAGCGCAGTTTTTCCTCAAAGGAGGCAATCTGCCCTTCCAACTCCTCGCGGGAACGGGTGACCTGATCAATCTGCTCGCGCAACTTTTGTTCCGACTCGGACGCGGTGCGGCTCATCTGTTCGATATACTGAAAAACAGCATCCTGTTCCAATCCCAGCAGTTGTTTTTTAAATGCGGGTCTCTGCTCCAAACCTCTCACTCCCTGTTTGATATTTGCGGTTACTTCATTATACCATCTTCTTACAAAAAAGAAAAGTGGTGGTGCATCTTTTTAGTTAAAATACTTTTACCAAAGTAGACCGCTGTCCCTCAGATAAAAGCTGCAATAAAAAAGCTCTGCCTGTCACCTTTGGAAACAAGCAGAGCTTTTTCTATAAAAACATACTGAGCAAAACCGTAAAGATGCCGGCAGCGCCGATGGCGATCCCGCTCATCGCACCCTCCACCTCACCAAGCTCGACCGCTTTGGAGGTGCCCAGCGCGTGACTACAGGTGCCGATGGCGATTCCTGCCTCCACCGGGTCCTTGACCCGAAAGAGCTTGAGCAGGGTCGGCGCAAAAATGGCGCCAAAAATCCCGGTGACAATCACTGCCGCTACGGTGATGGAAACGATGCCGCCCTGCTGCTGGGAAATTTCCATCGCAATCGGTGTGGTAACACTCTTTGGAATCAGGGAAGCCGTCAGTTCATCGCTGAGTCCAAACAATTTGCACAATCCCAACACGCTGATGATGGAGGTCAGGGAACCGACCAGCGTTCCTGCGGCAATCGGCAGAAGGTTCTTTTTGAGCACGTCAATCTGACCGTAGATGGACAGCGCCAGCGCAGCGGTGGCAGGCGCCAAAAACATCGAAATCATCCTGCCGCCTTCGTTAAAGTCCGCAAGCGGAATCGAGAAAATCTGCAAAAAGGCAATACACAGCGCGACGGCAATCAGCAGCGGATTTGCCAAAGGCGAGTGAGTCTTGCGGTTGAGCCACACGCCGATTTCAAAGGTAAAGATGCACAGAACAATTCCAAACAGCGGGGAAGAAAAAACGGCATCCATTTAACATTCCTCCTTTTTCAGATGCTTCTGCCAACGGCTGACCAGCCGCACGGTAAAAGCGGTGGCAGCAAAGGTCAGCACCATCGTAATCAGGCAAATCAACAGCAGAATCATGATTTTCCCTTTGAGAAAATCCACCTGCTCCAACAGCGCTACGCCCGATGGGATAAAGAAGAATGCCATGTTTTTCAGCAGGAAATCTCCCTTTTCCCGGATATGCTCCACCTTGAGCACACCGCACAGCAGCAATACAAACAACAGCAGCATACTCAAGACACTTGCCGGAAACGCAAAGGGCAGAACCGCGGCAATCCCCTCCCCTACCAGGCAGATTCCAAAGACGATTCCAATCTGGACCAGAAGCTTTACCTTCAATTTTATCATCCTATCTTTTGCGCCCGTACAGAAGGCGGGCTTTTTTCTTCTCAAACAGTTTTTTATTATAGCACAGCCTGTGGGGTCGCTCAATAGGATTTTGCCAAAAAGATGCACAAAAAAACTTCGTCTAATCCAATCAGAGCAGACTGTTTAAGAAGCGATCCCCTTCTTCCCGACTGTGGAGGATGACGATTGTTTTGTCGGAATATTTTTCCAACAGCTGCATCACCTGCGGTCTGCTTTCTTGGTGATACCGTTCGATGAACTCGATAAACTCGCTGTCCTCCTGCGTTTCAATCCATGGCATATCCGGGCGAGGTTTTCCCTGCCTTTCCCGAACGCCGTCCAGGCAGACCTGTGTCGGATAATCCAGAAAGATGACGGTATCACACGCCTGCAAACGCAGCTCCATGGTAGAAGCATAGTTGCCGTCGATAATCCACTCCTCCTGCTGCAGCACAGCCTGCAAACGCTTTCGGAACACCTCTCTTTCCACCGTCGTCCGGTCGGGATTCCAGTTCATCCTATCCAGATAAAACAGTGGCAGCTGGGTTCTTTTTTGCAGCGCACGGGAAAGGGTACTTTTCCCGCTGCCGGGACATCCAATGACCAGTACTTTTTTCATTCTGCTTTCCCTCCTGAAACGATTCGTTTCTCTCAAAACAAAAACAGAACAGCGTGAAAGAATGCTCACACTGTCCTGTCGGTTGGTCCACAAAAACGCCCATTTAAAGCTGGGCGCTTTCGGTATCCTCCGCCGGTTTGGTCTGCTGCTGCGGCTGCTCGGTCTCTTCCGGCTGCGACTGCTCGGTTTCCTCCGGCTGAATGGTCTGCGGCTGTTCCGGCTCTATTGTGGTCTGTGGTACCGTCGGCTGATTATTGATCTGCGGGATACCCGGTACTGCACCATCCGGTGGGTCCTTGATGCCCACCAGCTGATAGTGGTCGTCCACCTTCTTCAGCGCATAAATCATATATTTGCTTGGGGTCGGGGTGGATTCCTCCCCTTTGATGCTCTGCATCCACTGGTTGTCCGGCACAAGATAGCCAACCGTCAGCTCGAAGACATCTCCATTGCGGGTGATTTCCTCCACCTGTGGAGTGTACAGCATGGTGGCATCCACCGGCACATAGTAGGTCTTGGTCGCTTCGTCGTAGGAGTACATCGAAAGGTAATCCTCAAACGCCTGGTGCTTTAAGGTGACCTGAGGTCCAAACAGCTTTGCACAGGCAACATCGACGTCGCTCTGCGGTACTGCCACCATGTTGCCGTCGCTGATAGAATACTTCTGGTTATTTTCGATGATGGAAGCCCAGATAGAGGAACGCAGCAACGCCAGATCCCCCATCTCATTGGGGTCATCAAACGGAACCGGGTCGAACATCAGAACCGGCAGAATGATATTTTCAAATTCCTTCTTCTGCTTGGAGTTGTCAATTAAATTTTCGGTTGCCCGGACACCGAAGGTAATGACGGTAATCAGTCCGATGACTGCCAGCAGCACAAAAAAGCCGCCGATGGGAACCGCTACCGAATATTTCCTGCGGCTGTTCTTTCTTTTGGCTGTGCTCTGTTTTGGTGTTTCCTTCGGAGAGGTACTTTCCTGCACCGGCTGCGATGCGGGTGATTTTTCGTCTGTCGGCAAAACTTTCTCCTGCTCTTCCTTTGCAGGGTTGGTTTCGGTTGGTGCGGTATCCGAACTTGCCTCCTGCTCTTTTTCAGCAACAGGCTGCTCCGATTCCTTTACATTGGACTGCCGTGGGTCGGTCGGTTCCAGTTTCTGCCATCCCGCGACATTTTTCTTTCCTTTTTTTGTTGACATATCTCAGCCTCATTTCATTCTGCCTCTGCCGGCTGGTGTTTTGGCAAAAGCTCTATTTTCAGCTTGGTGATGCGCTGGTCTTCCATCTCTGTAACGGTGACCCGCATGGTATCATTGTAAACAAAGGTTTCTCCCACACGCGGGATGTGCTCCAGCTGCTCAAGCACCCATCCGCTGACAGTGTTGTAATCGCTTTCAAAGGAGCGGTTTTCCTCATCCAGCTCTTCCATCAGGTCGTACACATTGTAGTCACCGCTGACCTCGTATGTTTTCTCGTCCTTCTTGACAAACTCTTCCTCAAACTCGTCGTACTCATCCCAGATTTCTCCGACCAGCTCTTCCACCAAATCTTCGATGGTGACCAGTCCCAGGGTGCCTCCGTAATCATCGGTCACGATTGCCAAAGGCATCTTTTCTTTGCGCAGCTTTTCCAGCAGGGTTGCCAGCCGCATTGTTTTATGGACAAACAGGCAAGGGGTCAGCAGTTTGCGAATGTCCTGCTGTGCTCCCGTAATCTGTGCCTCCAGAATATCTCGAACATGAATAACGCCGATGATATTGTCGATGGAGCCTTCGTAGACCGGAATACGGGAAACCTTGCTCTCTTTTGCAAGCTCGACCGCTTCCTTCCAGCTGTCCTCCACGTCCAGTGTGATCATATCCACACGCGGGGTGATGATCTCCTGCGCCTCAATTTCGTCAAACTCCAGCGCAGAGCGCACAAGGTCGCTCTCGGTTTCTTCCAGCACCCCTTCTTCCTCGATGGATTCCACCAGATATTTCAGCTCTTCCTCGGTGACAGAAGGTTTGTCCTCCTTGCCGCCGGTCAGCTTGGTCATGATGCCGGACAGAAAATTAAGCACAGCCGAAAGCGGTTTGAAGATAACCATTAAAACGCTGATCGGACCTGCCACCGTCATTGCCAATGAATCCGCATTGGCTTTTGCATAGTTTTTTGGCAAAACCTCACCAAAAATCAAAACAACGATGGTCATCACCACGGTCGAAATCGCCGCACCCTTATCTGCCCCCAACCAGATTGTAAAAAGGGTGGTGGCAATGGATGCCGAACCGATATTGACAATGTTATTTCCAATCAGGATGGTGGAAATCATGCTTTCATATTTTTCTGCAACCTCCAGGGTTTTGGCTGCTCTCTGGTCGCCGTTATCTGCCATATTCTTCATACGAATTTTATTGATGCTGTTCAACGCTGTCTCCGATGCGGAGAAAAACGCCGAAAGCGCCACTAAAACCACCAATAATATGTAAGATAATCCGCTGCTACTGTCCAAAATTCATCAGCTCCACTTTCTTTAACTAAATTGTTCTGACGGAAAATCGGATTGCTCTTCCACCAGTCTATTCTTTATTTTATCAGATATTTTCTGCTTTCACAAGTTTTTTTGTAATTATTTACAGAAAGTTCCTTACCGCTTTTCCTTTTTAAAATCCATTCCTTTGTTGTTTACTAAATTTTGTACCGCGATTTCCCTGGCGATTTCCTTTTTCTTTTTTTCAAAAAATGATAAAAAAGGTGTTGACTCTGGTGTAAGACCATAGTTTATAATTGCAAACTGTTGTCTTGTGAAAATACAAAATACGGGAAAGGAGAGGTTCTATCGTGAACAAAGACCTCAGCAAAGACTTTTATCGCTATGTACTGCCCTCCATGGTTTCCATGCTGCTCAGTGGATTCTATTCAATGGTGGATGGCATCTTCGTCGGCAACGCTGCCGGAAGCCAGGCTCTGGCTGCCATCAATCTGGTGTATCCTATTCAGGCGTGCATGAATGCCACAGCCTTCGGTTTAGGTGTGGGAGGCGCTGTCCTGATGAGCAAACACATGGGAAGTGAGGAGTATGAGCAGGCAGACCGTGCCATGGGAACCACCCTCTCCCTGCTCACCATCGCCGGTTTGGGACTGATGGGATTTTTCTGGCTGACGAAGGACAGCATCATCCATCTGCTGGGCGCCACCGGTGAGATTGCACAATATGCAAACGAGTACATCTCCATCATCATCCTTTGCGGCATCTTTCCGGTTTTGGGTAACGGTGTCACCCCGCTCATCCGAAACCGCGGCAAAACCATCGAAGCGACCCTGTTTATGAGCTCGGGACTGGTTACCAATATCCTGTTGGACTATGTCTTTGTATTCCGTCTGCGCATGGGACTGGCAGGAGCTGCCATCGCAACCGTCACCGCACAGATGGTGGTGGCTTGTCTGGCGCTGTTTTACCTGATTAAAACCAACCGTGAGGTCTTCACCCTGCACAACCTGGCAATCTCGGCTGCTCGCCTAAAGACCATCCTGCGCATCGGCATCTCCCCCTTTGGTCAAACGCTGATTCCATCGGTCATCATCGTACTGACCAACTGGCAGTGCATCCGCTACGGCGGCGACGATGCCCTTGCCGTCTTTTCTCTGCTGTCCTATGTGCTGGCATCGGTGCAGTTGCTGTTGCAGGGAGTGGGCGACGGTGTTCAGCCACTGCTGAGCTTTTACTACGGCGCAGGTCAGAAGGAGCATATCCGCTTTCTCTTTAAAAAGGCAATCTCGCTGTCAATTTTGATTTCTCTTTCCACCGCAGTCGGCGTATGCCTGTTGCGCGGTCAGATTGTCACCCTCTTTGGTATGAGCGGACCGATTGCCCAGCAAGCCATGCCGGCGTTGGTCATCACCGCTTTTTCCTTCCTGATGGTCGGGATCACCCGCTGCATCAGCGCTTATTTTTACGCTGTGGAACAAACCCGCATCTCCAGCCTGCTGGTCTACATCGAGCCTTGCCTGTTTTTCCCAATCGCTTTGTGGACCCTTCCCCTTTTCTTCCAACTGGACGGTGTTTGGGCTGCCTATCCGGTTGCACAGCTGGCATTGTCTGTTCTGTGCGTACTGCTTTATCTGCGCATTGAGCACCGTCAGACATCCTCCGGCTGTCAGAAGGTATCCTGCCCTGAATAAATTTTATCAATACGGGAAAATTTCATCATAAAAAAGCCACATTTCCAAACGGTAATCGGTTTGGGAATGTGGCTTTTGATCTATAAACCAATAGCAAACGCCTTGCCGGATTTCTTGCCTATCAAGGCGTTTTGCCTTTCTGCTTTAACAAAAATCAGGAAGCGCGGAAAAGATTGAGGGTTGCATATCCCTCGCAGATTTCCACCTGTGCCGAGTCGATCATGGCACCAATCAGAATCAGCTCGTTTTCATCCTGGAAGTCACCGCTGCCATTGAGTCCCCAATAGCTTTCTTCGATTTCCGGCGCACGTCCGCGGGTCAAATTTTCTTCCAGATGCTCCACCGTCTTCTGCATTTTAACGTCAAAATTGCTGGCAAAAAAGATGTGGAAGCCCTCCGGTTTCTGCTTAATTTTGACGACCATGTCGTCCGAACCGACCGAGAAGAAAAAGGTGGTCAGTTCATCCACAATGGTTGTAATCTTTTTTCTGGTAAACAGCATAGTTTCCTTCCTTTCCTAGGTAATCCTCTTTTATTATTACAGATGCTCTTTGCGCTTTTTAAAGGTCTCAATGACCGGCACGATGATCAGCGCAAGGATGCCTGCGGAAAATCCGTTGTTATACAGGTTGAGTCCTCCGTGCAAAATGCCCGTGTTGAGCACCATGGATGAGTGCAAAAAGCCGACCAGCACACCGTACTGCCAGCCAAACTGACCGCTGATTGGTGCAAGCGAAGTGCCGAACAGCGCTCCCAGCTGCACACTGGGGTCGTTGACATTCCACGTTTTGACCAGCGAGCCAAGGTATACGCCGCCCATAATCGGCAGGATGTTGCGCAGATGCTTACCGAAGGCGCCAAAACCGATGATGGTCAAAATACCGCCCAGAGTCGCTCCGTTGATGGTTCCTCCGGTCAGCAGGATATAGGCAGTCGCTGCAATGCCCAGCGTTCCCATGTTGAACAGAGTGACCGGTAAACCATCCAGGATAATGAAGTCTGCCACCAGACGACCGGAGTGACGGTAGATGCGGCGGATGTCCGACTTATTCTTGACCGAAAACAGCCCTGTCAACAATAAAGTCAACGACAGCAGCAGGATATAGGCTACAACCCGCCAGTCATTTTCATAGGTCCACATCAGGGTGGTGCTGATTTCAAAGCCAAAGGATTTCATCACCGACACCAGAAGGGTTCCTACAAGCCCTGCGGCAAAGCCGACGTTGTAGAGGTTATAACCTTGATGCACCCTCAGGCAGTAGGTGGCAAGCGGTGGCAGCAGAAAGCCGATGATGGTGCCAAACAGCATCACCGCTATCAGCTTTGCCCAAAAGCCGACCGCTTCCATCGCAACGGCGGTAATCATTGGGGACAACGCCGTACCGTAAAGCGCAATATAAACATACTTGGAAAAGTTTTCGTGCTGAAAGCGGGAAAACAGATAAACGCCCAGAATAATCGGCCAGATGTTTGCGATATTTTTACCGAACATCGAAAAGCCAGACATCAAAAAGACGCAGGCGATGGTCGGACCGCTGATGCTGGCATGGCTGAGCTTTACAATGCCGATGGAAGCCGCCATTATGATGCCTGCATTGAAAAAGGTCGCACCAAAGCCGCCCACCGCGCTGTAATCGGTGATGAGGGCATCGGGGTGCAAAATCAGCTTCCACTCTCCGATGAGGATGTTGAGAGGACTGTCCATCACAAATGCAAACAGAATCATCGAAAGGGCAACTGCCCACAAAATCCGCTCGATCTGGACAGAGGTACTGGTCTTTTTAGAATCAGCAGGGGTATCGATTACATCCACTCTCCTTTTTGTGTGTCCACCCCAAAGGCAAGCAGGCAGAACACATTTTCTTTTATTGTAATATAAAGGAAGGCTCTTCGTCAAGAAATTCTTTCTATCATTTCAAAACAAAAAGGCGGCAAAGCACAAACGCTTTGCCGCCCGGATTAAGAATCGCCTGATTAGAAGCAGGAGTCGATGGCATCCACACCAATCTGCACCTGTTCCTGTGCAAATTTTACGCTCTCTTCTTCGCTGACATCGGTGCGGTCATCATAGCCGCCCAGCATCACATAAAAAACATAGTCGCCGTGGCGAACCACCTTGGCAGCCTGCACCTTTGCAACGTTCATCGGGTAATTGACGGAGTTTTCTACAACATAGTCCAGATACTCCTGCAGCTCCTTCTCTACTGCTTCCCCTTTACCCTCTTTGGCTTTAACTGCGATGAAGGTGTCCACGTGTGCGCTGATCATCGGTGCTTCTCCAATGACCTCCTCCACATTCTCCATGTCCAGTCCGTAGATGTCGGTCAGCATCTGCTCGTCCAATGGGGTGGAAGGCAGATAGTTTTCTCCGTAAGCGTCCTTCACTGCCTGTACTACATCTGCCAGCTCCGGCTGCTTGGTCTGTTCCTGCTGGGTGGAATTTCCACCTTCGCTGCTGCCTCCGTTCTGCGAGCAGGCAGTCATCATGGTTGCACACATTGCCAAAGTCAGACAAAGAATCATCAGTTTTTTCATCGTTTTTTCTCCATTCTTATCTTGAGATTTGATTTTCATTCGGTAAAATACCGGTCATTTTTGGACCTTTCGCAATATAAGTGTCCTTGCACCTAAAATTTACTGCACTGGAAAAAAATTTTTTTTGATTGAGAAAATCTATCAGAAGAGCTTTTTCTGCTGATATTATCAATATTCTTGAAAATTCTGTTGAAGAATAGTATACTTAAATCGACAGTTAAAACAGAAAGGAAGCTGTATTTGTTATGAATCAGTTTGTAGATGCTCTGGGCAAAGCTTGTCCAATGCCTGTTATCCTTGCAAAAAAAGAAATTGATGCCGGCAACACCTCCTTCGTTGTTGCTGTTGACAACGAGGTTGCCGTTCAGAACCTCCAGCGCCTTGCTGAAAGCCAGGGCTACCAGGCTCAGGTTCAGACCAAGGATGGCAATTTTCATGTTTCCTTCACCGGAGAGGGCGCATCCGCTGCCTGCTGCGAAGAAACCGCAAAACCAAAAAACTGGGCACTGTTCGTTGGTAAAGACTTCATCGGCGACGGCTCCGAAGAGCTGGGCACTTCTCTGATGACCATGTTCTTCTACACCCTGGCAGAGAGCAACGATGCTCCTCGCTATATCCTCTTTATGAACAGCGGTGTAAAACTGCCGGTCGAGAATGACCAGGTGGTAGAGCATCTGAAAACCCTACAGGAAAAAGGCTCGGAGATTTTGGTTTGCGGCACCTGCTTAAAATTCTTTGGCATTGCAGACAACCTCAAAATCGGCACCGTTTCCAATATGTATGACATCAGCGAACGGATGCACTTGGCTGACAAAGTCATTACCCTGTAAAACCTGTTTTTGAAAAAGCCCCCCATATAAAAAGAAGCGGAGGACCTGAGCGGTTCTTCGCTTCTTTTTATTTTTACTGTCCTATCAGCGAAAAAGCAAACTCCAACAAAGAGGAAAGCAGCGCAACACTGCCGCCCAGAAAATAAAAAATAAGATAGCGCAGCAGATAACCCAGCAGTCCTCCCTGTGGTGTCTGACGGATGGGCGTTTGCTCAGAGACTTCTTTTGGAAAGAGTGCATAGAAAAAGCGGCTGGAAAAACGCAGCGCACATCCGCCCGCACAAATCAGCAGCAGCACCTCCCCCAACGCCCGTGGAAGAAGCACCAGCAGGTAGTACAGGCTGTTGGACGATTGTCCCGCAGCATAGGAGCAAACACCCAGCGCACCAAATCCCATGCCGCGCCAGAACAGCACCAACGGCACCAATGGCTGAAAAACAGCACCCAAGCCGCTCAAAAAGAGAATCAGCAGCAAAGCGGCAACTGCTGCAAAGGAGCCGACCACCTGCATCAAAAAGCTGCCCTGCTGTGCCGACAGCAGTCCGTTCAGCTGTTCGACCAGCCTTGTGTTTTCCCCTGAGGTCATCCGACAGCCCAGCAGAACACCCAGCAAAAACGTCGCTGCCAGCAGTAGCTCCACCCCATGCTGTCCCAGCTGGTGACGCAGGTATCGTTTGGCATATCCTCTTCTTCGTGCAGGCGCAAATCTCATCCAGATAACCTCCCTACCGATTGGTATGGAATATATCTATGCGCTGCCTGTCCTCTTTATGCCGGTTGTCCTACTCCCGGCTGCTGTGGAAGATGACCGTGTTGGAAAGATAGCTCCAGCCCTCCAGCGAAGACAGGATACTTTCTTCCTCCTCTTTTTCCGACTCTGCCTGCTGCAACTGGATGGTCAGCACCGAGGTGTTGTACACCTTGCCTTGAGGTGAGTACAGGTCCACCACCAGCACTAGCGTTCCATCCTTTTCCTGTGCGCCGCTGATGCGTCCCGGTGCAGCAGAATCCTCCGCCTCTTCCGGCTCAATATAGGTTCCAAACTCTTCGGAGTAGCCTTCGCTCTCCTTGCGAAGCTGTTCGATTTCTATATCAAAGTGGTCGGTCAGCAGCTGCTCGACCGTATCCTGTGCATAGTGCCTGTTCCCGTCCATTCCCTGAAACGGCGCTGCCTGCTCATCCAATCCGGTCAAAAGGACATACCAGTCATAGGCATCCAGCTCGACCGGCTGTTCCTGTGAAAAATCCTGCTCAAGGATGCCGGCAGCATACAGCGGCTCGACCAGCGGAGTGTAGCGGTCATACGCCGAGTCCTGCTTCGGGGTAAAGGTTTCCTTCTCGTCCTCTTCCGATTTGCTTTCCTCTTGCGCCTGTTCTTCGCTCTCCTGCTCTTCCTCTGGCTGTTCTTCTTCCGGCTCCTCTTCCCTTTCTTCTGGGTCTTTTTCCTCCGGCTCCTCTTGCTCGTCCTGTGCCGGAGTCTGTGGGGGATTTTCCGTCTGTTCCTGCCCGCTTTGCTCTGCCGATACCGGCTGCTGCACCGGCTGAGTGGTGCGGGAATCACAACCGCCCAGTGCCACCGCTGCCAAAAGCAGGAACAAAATCAAATTTCTGCGCAAATCAGCCACCTCTTTCCCTTTTTGATTGTAAGATACAACACAAATATGCCTGCTGTCAAGCCGTAAAAATAAAAACCTCAAAGCCGACCGACAAATCGGACGGTCAGCCCTGAGGTTTTTACATCCATTTTCTTTATTCCAGACCCAGGTCAGCCAGCGCTGCCTTGATCATGATGGCACATTCCAGACGTTTTTTCTCCAAATCGCAGGCAACCTTGTACGGTTTTTTGATGGAGCCTGCATACTCGAGGTTATTTGCGTTGCATCCGCCGCTGCAATAGAATTTTGCCCAGCAGGTGCGGCACTCGGGTTTGGTGTAAACGGTGGTCTTTGCAAAGGAATCTTTGATCTCGGTGTTCAACGACAGATCATTGACGCTGCCCATAATCCATTCCGGCTTGCCGACAAACTGATGACATGGGTAAACATCGCCCTCCGGTGTAACCGAAACATACTCGTTTCCACAGCCGCAGCCGCGCAGACGTTTGATGGCGCATGGACCCTGGTCAAGGTCGATCATAAAGTGGAAGAAGTTGAAGAACTCGCCGTTCTTGCGTTTTTCGATGATAATCTTTGCCAGTTTTTCATACTCGGCATAAACCTCCGGCAGGTCCTCTTCGGTCAGCGCATAAGGCAGCTTTGGATCGGTGACAACCGGCTCGATGGAAATCTGTTCAAAGCCCTTTTCGTAGAAGTGCAGGACATCGTTGGAAAAGTCCTTGTTGTACTTGGTGAAGGTGCCGCGGATGTAGTACTGTCCGTCGCCGCGCTCCTTTGCCATCTTCTGGAATTTGGGCAGGATGATGTCGTAGCTTCCGCTGCCGTTGACGCAGAAACGCATCCGATCATTGACCTCTTTGCGTCCATCCAGCGACAGAACGACGTTGTACATCTCTTTGTTGATGTAGTCAATTTTATCGTCGGTCAGCAGCATACCGTTGGTGGTGATGGTGAAGCGGAAGTTTTTGTTGTATTCCTTTTCCTTCGAACGCGCGTAATCAACCACTTCTTTGACTACGTCGAATGCCATCAATGGCTCGCCGCCGAAGAAGTCCATCTCCAGATTGTGACGGTCGCCGGAATATTTGAGCAGATAATCGATGGCTTTTTTGCCGGTTTCTGCGGTCATCAGCTTGCGCTCGCCGCCAAAGTCGCCGGTGGAGGCAAAGCAGTAGGAGCAGCGCAGGTTGCAGTCGTGTGCAACGTTCAGGCACATCGCCTTGATTGGTGCGGAAACCATCATGTCCGCAAACTGCTCATAATCGTCGGAGGTGAACAGCTGACCGTTCTGGTACATCTCGTAAATCTCTTCGTACCCTTCCTCCAGCTGGCTGCGTGCAAAGCGTGCCTCCAGCGGTGCAAACAGCTGTGCCGGATAAGCCTGCTCCAGCTTTTCGGTAAAGCTGGAGTCAAACGAACGTGCCAGAAAATCTGCATCCAGCAGCTGAATCATATCATAGACCATGCCGTCCACAACATGGACTGCGCCGCTGTTGACGTCCATCACAATGTTGTAGCCGTTTAATTGAAAACTGTGTAGCATTTTTTATTCCTTTCCCTGCCCTTGTGCATAGACAAAACAATAGGGACAGCGTTGCTGCCCCTATCCATTTCGGTCGATCCCTTGTTTGGTGTTACCTTATTTTGCGTGCTCGCATTTCTGGTTGGCAACTGTGCAGGAGGTCTTGCAAGCAGACTGGCAGGATGCCTGGCACTCGCCGCAGCCGCCTTTTGCAGCAGTTTCTTTCAGGTTAGCCTTATTTAAAGTTTTTACGTGTTTCATTGAACAACATTCCTTTCAATCTTTTCAGTCTTTGATGGGCATTTTGCCTGTTGACTTATTATATCACAGATTCTGTGCTGTTTCAAGTCTTTTTTGCATCGGACTCTCCTGCTGCATCAAAGGCTGGGCAGACCACTCCAGCCAGAAGGTGCTTCCCTGTCCCACCTGGCTTTGCAGACCCACCTTGACGCCCAGATATGCCGCTCCGTGCTTGACGATGGAAAGTCCCAGACCGGTGCCGCCGATTTGGCGGGAATGACTCTTGTCCACCCGGTAAAAGCGTTCAAACACCCTGCGCTGGTCCGCCGGTGAGATGCCGATGCCGGTATCCTGCACCCAAACTTTTATACTGCCCGCTTCGGTACTGACAGTAACGGTGACCGAGCCGTCAGGACGGTTATATTTGATAGCGTTGTCACACAGATTGTAAATCACCTCGTCTGCAATCTGGCGCACCGTATTCACCTGAGCTGACTGCCCGGACAGGGTCAGGGTCACACCCTTGACCTGCGCACGCTGCTGCAACCGCTCACAGATTTCGCCGCACAGCTGGTACAGGTCGACCGTCTGGCGCTCATACGGCAGCATATCCTCATCCAGCTGAGAAATTTTGATGATGTCCCCGACCAGGTCGATCAGCCGCTGGGATTCAGAAAAAATCTTTCCTGCAAACTGCGGCACATCCTCCTGCTGTACCAGACCATCCTTCATAATTTCGGCAAAGCCGGAGATGGAGGTCAGCGGTGTTTTCAGCTCGTGGGAGACATTTGCGGTAAATTCCCGGCGCAGCAGCTCGCCTTGGCGCTGCTCAGTCACATCGACAAACAGCAGCACGCCGCCTTCCACCTTACCGCCGCGCATGACCGGATTCGCGGTCACCTGGAAATAGCCGCCATTGATTTCCATCGTCGTTTCCCGATGCTTGCCCTCCAATAGACGGTCCACCACCTTGCAAAACGCCTCGCTGCGGTTGAGCACCAGCACATTTTCCCTGTGGCTGCCGATGTTCTGCTGCATTTGCGGGGAGACTCCCAAAATCTTTAAAGCGCTTCTGTTGCTGGAAAGGATGTTGCCCTTGCTGTCAATCAGCAACAGACCCTCCTGCATATTGTCGGTGATGGTGGACAGCTCCTGCTCGCGCTGTTTTGCCTGTTGCAGCTGCTGATGGATGGTTTTTTGCTGCAAGCTGATTTTGGAGAGCAGCGGCGCCAGCTCATCGTAGCTTTCGTTGTTCTCGGGGTGTTCCAAATCAAGCTGGTTGAGAGGCTCGACAATTTTGCGGGAGATGCGCGATGCCAAAAAGCCAACCATTGCCAGGATGCACATGACAATCCAGAAAAACGGCGTCAGCATACTGGTCAACACCGCAGCGGCGGTGTACTGTGTGCTGGAAACGCGCAGAACCGTCCCATCGGAAAGTCGCACCGCATAGTAAATCATCTGCTTGCGGAAGGTGTCGGAGTGCCGCGCCGAACGGGCGCTTCCCTTCTCCATCGCCTCTTTGATTTCCACCCGCTGTGCATGATTTTCCATCCGGCTCGGGTCTGTGTAGTTGTCATACAGCACCCTGCCATCCTGTGCTACCAGGGTCACCCGCTGAAAATCCTGCGGAAGCACTTGCAGTGCTTTCGCTCCATTCTCTTCTACATACACCGCAAGGTAGTTTGCCTCGCTTTGCAGTTCGTTGATAATCTGGTCGTCAAAATAATAATACAGGACAGCAAAAACAGTCGTCATGCCAATCATGCAGACGACCAGTGATATGCCAATCAGGGAACGAAAAATGCGTTTGGTCATTCTTTCTCTCCACCTATTTTGTAGCCGATGCCGCGCACCGTTTCGATGTAGTTGCCTGCCGGTCCCAGTTTTTGCCGCAGGGTACGGACATGAACGTCCACCGTCCTGCTTTCGCCATCGAAGCCGTATCCCCAGATTTCATCCAGCAGCTGTGCACGGGTAAAGACGATGCCCTGTCGGGAAATCAGAAGGTTAAGCAGCTCAAATTCCTTTAAGGTCAGCACAACGTCCTTTCCATCCACCTGCACCTCGTGGCGGGTCGGGTTGACATACAGATTGCCGACGCGATATTCCTCCATCCTGCCATCGTTGGCTCCGCTGCGGCGCAGCAGTGCACGGATGCGGGAAAGCAGCTCCATCATCCGAAAGGGCTTTGGAATGTAGTCGTCCGCACCGATGTCCAACCCGCGCACGATGTCATATTCGCTGCCCTTTGCGGTCAGCATGATAATGGGCAAGCGCTTGGTAGCCGGTGCGGCACGCAGCTTTTCCAAAATGGAAAAACCGTCCTCCTCCGGCAGCATGATGTCCAGCAATACCAATGAAGGCACCTTTTCCGAGATTGCCTCCCAGAACTCGCTGGGAGTGGAAAAACCCTTTGCCTCCATCTTCTGCCCGTTGAGCGTGTAGATAATCAGCTCACGGATGCTTTCATCATCTTCCAATACGTAAATCATGATTCATCACCTCGTGCTTATTATAACACATTTTGCGGGTGATGCTCATTACTTTCGTGAATTCCTGTGATAGAATATTCCACCCATTCCGCTACATTGACCGCATGGTCGCCGATTCGTTCAAAATATTTTGCAATCATCAGCAGGTCCAGAATCGCTTCCGGGTCACCAACCTCTTCTTTCAAGCAGCCAATCAGCTCTGCACGAACTTTTAAAAACAGCTCATCCACCTTATCGTCGTCCTGTACCACCTTGCAAGCCATCTTCAAATCGCCCTGTACAAATGCTTCCACGCTTTCGGTGACCATCGAAACCGCTGCCCTTGCCATATTGGTGATGTGTAGTCTGCCCTGCGCCAGGGTATCTCCAACGTATGGGCACAATTCTGCAATATCTGCTGCCTGGTCGCCAATGCGCTCCATATCCGAAATCATCTTCAATGCTGCCGAAATGACACGCAGGTCGCTTGCCACCGGCTGTTGCTGCAACAGCATCCGCATACACAGGCTTTCGATGTCGTGCTCGAGCTGGTCGATCTCCCCTTCGATAGCGAATACCCGCTCATTCGAAATATTTTTTTCTCCTTCCAGCACCTTGGCAGCGATGGAGATAGCTTCTTCGCACAGGCTTCCCATGCGAATCAGCTCCACATTCAGCTGGCGCAGCTGTTCATCAAATCTTGTTCTCATAGATTTAACCAAACCTTCCTGTAATGTAATCTTCGGTGCGTTTATCCTTTGGCATCGAGAACAACTGCTCGGTGCTGTCAAATTCAATCATCTTGCCCAACAGGAAAAACGCAGTTTTGTCGGAGATACGGGCTGCCTGCTGCATATTGTGGGTGACCATGATGATGGTGTAATTTTTTTTCAGCTCGCTGGCAAGCTCCTCGATTTTGGAGGTTGAGATTGGGTCCAGGGCGCTGGTCGGCTCGTCCATCAGCAGCACCTTTGGCTCAACTGCCAGTGCGCGGGCGATGCACAGCCTTTGCTGCTGACCGCCGGAAAGTCCAAGTGCGCTTTTATTCAGACGGTCCTTTACCTCGTCCCAGATGGCAGCTCCCCGCAGGGAGGTTTCTACGATTTCGTCCAGCTTTACCTTTGCACGGATGCCCTGCAATCTGGGTCCGTAGGCGATGTTGTCATAAATGGACATCGGGAAAGGATTCGGCTTCTGGAAAACCATGCCGATTTCTTTTCTCAGCCAGGTGGTATCTACCTGCGGAGCGTAGATGTCCTGTCCGTCATAGAAGATCTTACCCTGAATGCGAACTCCGTCAACCAGATCGTTCATTCGATTGAGGGTCTTTAAAAAGGTGGATTTTCCGCAGCCGGAAGGTCCGATAAACGCGGTGATTTGATTTTCCGGCAGCTCCATGCTGACATCATACAGTGCCTGATTGCTGCCATACCAGAGGTTCAGATTCTGGACCGATATAATTGTAGACATTCTGTTAAACCATGCCTTTCTCAATATGCTGTTTTATTCTAAAAAAAGGAGATGCTATTGTTGTTTTTTCAGTTTTTTGCCGGTGATGTTTGCCGCAAGGTTAATCAGCAGAGTCAGCACCATCAGGATGCAGGCGATGGCAAAAGCGACCGCCGTCTCACCGCGCTCGTTGGCATAGACATACAAGGCTACTGTCAGCGAAGCAGAGGAGGATTGCAGCGATTCAAAGAATCCGTTGAGCACCAGTCCAAAGCCGGCGGTGAACAGCAGAGCTGCCGACTCCCCGACGATTCGTCCGATAGCAAGGATGCAGCCGGTGACGATGCCGTCCACTGCATTTGGCAGAACGACGGTGCGAATCATGTGCCATTTACCTGCGCCCAGACCCAGCGCACCCTCTCGATAGGACTGCGGAACGGTCTTTAAGCTTTCCTGGGTGGTGCGCACGATGGTCGGAAGGATCATGACCACCAGCGTCAATCCGCCTGCCAGGATACCCTGTTTGAGTCCCAGCAGCTGGATAAAGAACAGCATACCCACCAAACCAAAGATGATGGACGGGATGCCGGTCAAAATCTCGGTGGCAAATTCAATGGCTGCAACCAGCTTGCGGTTTTTGGCATACTCGGTCAGGTAGATGGCTGCACCGACTCCCAGCGGAAGCACCACGATCATCGACAGAAAGATGATGTACAGGGTGTTCAAAATATTCGGCAGGATGCCGATGGTGTTGTTGCGGTAGCTGCTCTGGGTGCTCAAAAGCTCCCAGCTGATACTGCCTGCGCCGCGGTAAAAGATATAGCCAATCAAAAAGACCAGCAGCGCACAGGTAACACCCGCACATAGGTACATCAAACCCTTGAGAATGCGGTCATAGACCTTGCGTCGAAGTGCAAGTTCTTTCATCAATTAGGCACCTTCCTTTTTATTCTTGATAAAGACATTGAGTACAACGTTGATCAGCATGATGAACAGGAACAGCACCAAACCAATCGAGAACAGCGCCTGACGCTGCAACGAACCTGCCGCTGCATAGGACATCTCGGAGGCGATGGCGGTGGTGAGAAAACGCACCGAGGTGAACAGTCCCGGCATATTTGCCACGTTACCCGATACCATAATGATTGCCATTGCTTCGCCGATTGCTCTGCCGACACCCAGCACCACCGCTGTTGCAACGCCGCTGCGTGCCGCAGGCAGGCTGACCTTGAAGATAGTTTCAATCTTGGTGGCTCCCAGTGCCAGTGATGCCTCCTCATATTCCTTTGGAACGGCATTGAGGGCATTTTCCGACACATTGATGATAGATGGCAGAATCATGATAGCAAGCACGATGATGGCTGCCAGCAGCGAAGCGCCGGAGGAAAGGTCAAACAGGTTGCGGATAGCCGGAACCAGCACAATCATGCCGACCAGACCATAGACGACCGACGGAATACCCGCCAGCAGTTCAACTGCCGTGTGGATAAGAGCTGCCACCTTGGGCGGCGCACACTTGGAAAGATAGATGGCGGTCATCAAGCCAATCGGAACACCGACCAGCACGGCACCTGCGGTGCCATAGACAGAGGTCAGGATGAAGGGAAGAATACCGTATGCCGGATCGGTTTTATTGGTCGGCGCCCAGCGCTGTCCGAACAGGAAATCCACCAGACCCACCTCTCGGATAGCAGGGATGCCGGATATGATGAGATAAATGCTAATCAGCAGAACGAATGCTACTGCGACAATCCCACACAAAAGGAAGAGGATGTGCATGGTCATTTCCATCGCTTCTCGAATATTTTTGTGTCTGGGATTGTTTCTTCTGGACTGCTGTCCTTCCGAGTCAGTCGAGGAAACTGCGGCGTAGGGAATATTTGCTTGTATTTGCTCTTGCATAGTTGATGCTCCTTCCCTGTTCGGGCGGCGGTATTTTTTACTCGAATACAGCCTGCTGAATATTCAGCAGGCTGTATCTTCTGCTATTGCTTGTAGGATTACTCTGCTACCGGTACTGCGCCAGCTTCGCGGATAAGCTCGTCTGCGTCATCGGAGGTTGCGAACTCCATGAATGCCTGAGCTGCCGGGCTGAGTTCGGTTGCACCGTTGGTTACCATGATGAATGGACGCTGAATCTCGTAGCTGCCGTTCTGAACGTTCTCTTCGGTGCATTCTACACCGCCGACGGTAACTGCTTTGATGCCCTCCTGACCTTCTACTGCGGACAGAGAAGCGTAACCGATTGCGCTTGGGTTGCTCTTGACAGCCTCGATAACTGCGCCGGTGGAGGTCAGCTCCTGAGAGAGTTTGCAGGAATCTGCGGTGCCGGTAATCGATTCAAAACCATCTCTGGTGCCGGAGCCTGCTTCACGTCCGATGCAAGCAACTTCACCTGCATCGCCGCCGACTGCGCTCCAGTCAGCTGCGCCGGTGAACAGCTGTGCAATCTGTTCTACGCTCAGGTCGTTAACCGGGTTTTCTGCATTGACGATGATTGCGATACCGTCAAGTGCTACGGTGGTACCATTCAGACCCGCGCTGCTTTCTTCCTCCTTCAAAGCACGGGAGGAAAGACCGATGTCTGCCGAACCGTTGGATGCTGCTTCGATGCCGGTACCGGAACCGGTTGGGTCATAGGTTACACCGACATCTGGATTTTTTGCCATGAACTCCTCGGACAGGATGCCGATGACCTTTTCCATCGAGGTGGAACCGTTGGTGGAAACGCTGCCGCTCAGGCTGCTGGTTTCTTCCTCTTTGCTTTCTTCGGTCTGGGTTGTGGTTTCGGTTTTTGCTTCGGTTGTATTTTCGCTGGATGCAGAGGTGCTTTCGCCGCCGCATGCTGCCATGCTCATTACCATCATTCCTGCAAGTACTGCTGCTAATACTTTTTTGTAAATCATTTTTACAATCTCCTTACTTAGCTGTTTTCTTTTGTTTTTGTCTTTTTTCTCTTGGACTGATTACAGTATACGGGATGTGCGTAAAATCTAAAATCAGGGTTTTGTTAAAGCTGTGTAAAATAGGCTCTTTTTCCTTGTACAAATCTCTCTGTTTCCTGCTCTATTTCCTGTTGCATCCGTCCAAGGATTGCAAAATCTTTTGTACAGCAAATTTTGCATAGCAAAAAAAGCAGCGCTCCCAATCCATCTGTATCGGAAGCGTTGCCTTTGATAATTATGATATGTAGACAAGTCATCAAGGGGGTCATCTCTCCCCAACCGGTTTACCGACTGTCGATAAAAGCAAGCCGAGCAAAGACCTTGTGCTGGGTTTTCAGTCGTCGATCCTTTTCCCGCAATGCGGGCAGAAGCTGGCGCTGATTTTGCCCAGCATCCTGCCACAGTAGGGGCACCTGTAAAAAAGAAGATTTGGAATGATGGAGGACAGGGCAATCACTGCACCAACTACCCAAAGGATTGGAATAAAATAGCCGAACAGCATCACCACAACTCCAACGAGTGCTAAAAGGATTACCAGTTTTTCTGCTGCTTTAGGTTTCATATTCTTTCCTCCTTTTAAAAACTTCTGTATTTATCAAAATGATAGCATAAATTCAGCTTCTTTTCAACTTCCGTCTTCTTTGCTCGAAAAGAAAGGTGTCCGCTTTCCTTTCTGCCAAATCCTTTGGTGATTCTATCAAAAAATTCCGGCAGAAAACGGTATAAAAAGACAAAAACAATTTCTTTTATGAATAACAATTCATTCGAACAGTAAATATATGAATAGCCCGACCGATTGACACCGAATCGGATAGGGTATATACTTTAATTTAGCTGAATACTATCAAAAAAAGCGATTTCAGGAGGTTTACGGAATATGTATCAGTTTGACACCCCATACAACAGAAAAGGAACCAACTGTACCAAATGGGACATCTTCACCGACGAGGAGATGCTTCCAATGTGGATTGCGGACATGGACTTTGAAGCTCCTGCTCCAATCTACGAAGCTTTTGAAAAACGTGCTGCTCACCACGTTTATGCGTACAGCCGTCTGAGCAACGAGTACTATCAGGCTGTCATCGACTGGATGCAGCGCCGCCATCAGTTCCACGTTGAAAAAGACTGGATCGTCTTTACTCCGGGTGTTGTCGTTGCTTTGACCCTGGGCGTACAGGCTGTCACCGAGCCGGGCGAAGAGGTCATGATCCTTTCCCCTGTTTACGGTCCGTTCCGCGGAGCTACCACCGCCTGCGGCAGAAAGCTGATCGAAAGTCCGCTGGTCAACAACGACGGTTACTACACCATCGACTTTGAGGACATGGAAAAACGCGTGACTCCAAACACCAAAGCCTTCATGCTGTGCAGCCCGCACAACCCGGTCGGTCGTGTATGGACCCGCGAAGAGCTGGAAGGCATTGCAAACTTCTGCCTCAAACATAACCTGTATCTGATTGCAGACGAAATCCACAACGACCTTATCTTTAAAGACCACATCGTGATGAACAAGATTTCCGAGCAGCTGGCTGAACGCACCATCCTGTGTACCGCTCCCAGCAAGACCTTCAACCTGGCAGGTCTTCAGGCTTCCAACATCATCATCCAGAATGAAGAGCTGCGCAACAAATTTAAACAGCTGCTCAACAACCTGCACATCGGCGGCTGCAACGTCTTTGTTGATTCGGTTGTCATTGCTGCATACACCCAGTGCGACCAGTGGCTGGATGAACTGAACGCTTACATCAAGTCCAACATGGACTACTTCAGCGAGCAGGTCAATGCCATCGCTCCTCTGAAGATGTGGAATCCAGAAGGCACCTATCTGGCATGGGTAGACTGCCGTGGTCTGAACATGACCGACGAACAGCTGAGCGCCTTCTTTAAGGAGCACCACATGATGTTCAACGGCGGCACCTTCTTCGGTCCAGAAGGCAGCGGATTCACCCGCGTCAACCTGGCTTGCCCACGCTGCTATGTAGAAGAAGCGGTAAAACGTCTGAAAGCAGCAGTCGCTTCCCTGTCTAAGTAGGATTTTTCAAAACAACGGCAAATAAAAAGCTCCGAAAGGCGTTGAGCCTTTCGGAGCTTTTTTGATGAGAAGAAGGTCCTTTTGGAATCGTCCGCAGTCTACCCGCAGTATGTACGGCGCTGCATCCAAAGAAACAGCGCCTGCCTGCTGCCGGTCAACGGCAGAAGCGTGTGGTACAGCGGATTCGATTATAGCCCTGACAATGATTGCAGCTACCACAACTCTGGTTGCAGCTATTCTGGCTGCATCCGTCGTTACAGCTGCAATGGCAATGACAATGGCAGGTGCAACCGCCACAATCACAGCCGTTGCCGGAATCATCGCAGCTTTCTTCCTCTATAAACACCGGCACACTGACATAATATGGATACCTTGGGTAACCGCTGGTAACACGGTAGCCTGCCGGAAAGAAGTCGGAAAGCGAATGGTTGGACTGGGACGCCTGGCTGGACTGGGTGCAGGAATTACAACAACTCATTTGAAAAAACCTCCTTCATCATCAGCAGAAGGGGGTCGCTGCCTCCCTCCTACACCACCATCCTATGCCTTTGGAGGACCTTAGGTTCCTGCAACAGAAAAATTATTCGCGCAGGGTAGCGGTCATGCGGTTTGGAGAGAGCAGCAGCTCCAGAGCGTTGCAGATGTCGGTGACCAGAACGTCCGCCTGCATTGCCGATTTAGTGTATGCACCCTCGTTGCCGATGACAGCGATAGAGAATACGCTGACCGGAAATACCTGGATGTCGTTTTTGCCGTTGCCGATGCTGGCGGTGTGTTCGCAGCCCAGGCTCTGGCACAGGCAGCGTTTGTCCCTTGCAACGGTGTCGCTATCGAAGATTTTCACTTCTACCGGCAGTTTTGCGCACTCTTCCATTACAGTACCGTTGGTATCAGCGGTAACGATGTAGATGGTAACGCCCTGGTCATGGATTTTTTCCAGCAGTTCTTTGACGCCGTCCAGCACTCTGCCATCTTTTGCAATGGTACCGTTGAAGTCCAGAATCAGGTTTTCGATTGCCAATTCGCCCCAGCCGGGGATCTGTGTTTTGATCATACAAAACAACTCCTTTTCTATAATCTATCTTTAGCATAGCATCTTTACAAAAAATGTAAAATTGATTTTTTCGATAACATTCACCTTATTTATCAATTTATCTATCTTTTTCTGGTAACACGTCAAGCGTTATGGAGGAAGCATAAAAATTTTTGTCGTACCCTTGACTTTCCTGTCGCAGTATAGTATGCTTATTTATCAGAAAATCCCCTTTAAATACAGCACCGAGAGGCTGGAAAGGGCGTTGATATTCCTTGTGCAATGCTGCCCTTCTGCCCTGTTTTGGTGCGAAGGGCTTTTGTTTTATCTACATTTTCGGGAGGTCATCGTATGCGTCATTTAATCGATCCTATGGATCTTACCGTTGAGGAAATCGACCAGCTGCTTGCGGTAGGAGACGACATCATCCAGAATCCGGCAAAATATTCCGAAATCTGCAAGGGCAAAAAACTGGCTACCCTGTTCTATGAGCCAAGCACCCGCACCCGACTGAGCTTTGAGTCGGCAATGCTGGAGCTGGGCGGCAGCGTGATCGGTTTTTCTTCGGCAGATTCTTCCTCCGCTGCTAAAGGTGAAAGCGTTGCTGACACCATCCGTGTCATCGGCTGCTTTGTAGACATCGCTGCCATGCGTCATCCAAAGGAAGGTGCGCCGATGGTCGCTGCGATGAATTCCCCGATTCCGGTCATCAATGCGGGCGACGGCGGTCACCAGCATCCTACCCAGACACTGACCGACCTGATGACCATTCACCGCCTGAAGGGTCACCTGGACAACCTGACCATCGGTCTGTGCGGCGACCTGAAATTCGGACGCACCGTTCATTCGCTCATCCTTGCCCTCTCCCGCTACACCGGCATCCGCTTTGTGCTGATCTCTCCAAAGGAACTGGCAGTACCGGATTATATTAAGGAAGAGGTCCTGGACAAAAAGAAGATTCCTTACACCGAGGTGCAGAGTCTGGATGAGGCGATGCCGGAACTGGACATCCTGTACATGACCCGTATCCAGCGGGAACGTTTTGCCAGCGAAGAGGAATACCTGCGCCTGAAGGACAGCTACATCCTGACTCCAAAGCAGCTGGAGCTTGCAAAGCCGGATATGTACATCCTGCATCCGCTGCCGCGCGTCAACGAAATCTCGGTCGCTGTGGACAACGACCCGCGCGCTGCTTACTTTACCCAGGTGTTCTGTGGTAAAATCATCCGTATGGCGCTCATCCTCAAGCTGCTTGACCGCATCCCGGCACCGTTTGACCAGCAGCTGCCTGCTCCCGAGCGCCATCAGCCACAGGTCGTACACAACCACCTGCACTGCGGCAATCCGCGCTGCATCACCACCATCGAACAGGAGCTGCCACAGGCGTTCCGTCCGGTGGAGGAAAAACCGGGCGCCTTCCGCTGCATCTACTGCGAAGCTCTGGTGGACTAATCCACAATCAAATCGTTCATTTTTTCCCCTTCGTTCCTCATCGTGGGCGCGGAGGGGATTTTTTATCCCATTTCGTTAGAGAAACTTTCCAGTAGAAATTTTCCACTGGGAATCACAACCGTGTAAAATATAAAAAAGTTACTTTCCACTAACAAAATCCTATTGACAGATTGTTCAGCTGATTTTATAATGTGTATATACACGATATAGGAAAGGAGGATACCCATGCAGGACCCGCTCTACCGCTGCCACTGCTCCACCGAAGGGTGCTACTGCGCCACCATCAAGCGTGCCGAGCAGAAAATCACCACTCTCTACAACCGTTACCTGGAACGCGCCGGCATCACCCGCGGGCAGTATGCCCTCTTAGTCAACATCCAAAACCATCCGGGCATCAGCGTCAGCGGACTTGCTGAACGGATGAATCTGGAGCGAACCACCCTGGTGCGCAACCTCAAGCCGTTGGAAAGTCGTCGACTGATTCGTGACACCGCCCAAAGCGGGCGCAGCCGCAGTTTAGAGCTGACCGAAGAAGGCAAAGAGATTCTGGAAACCGCTGTTTCCCTCTGGCAGCAGGCACAGCAGGAGTTTGAGCGACAGATGGGAAAAGAGCGCGCCCAACTGCTGCTGCAACTGCTGGAAGAAATCATCTCCCTGTAAAGGAAGGTGCCTTTCTGACCCACTATCGTGTAGATACACGGTTTATTTTATCTAGGAGGAATTATTATGGATTTATCTGTTCACACTCTCTTTTTCAGTCCTACCGGTGGCACTCGGAAAGCAGCTTCTTTATTTGCCCATTCACTTTCCAGTCATGTGGAAGAACACAGTTTGGAGCAACCAGTCACCGGATTTTCTTCTGATGATTTCGTTGTTGTCGCACTTCCTGTTTTTACCGGACGGCTTCCTGCTTATGCACGAGAAAAACTCAAAGCAATAAACGGAGGCGGCGCAAAAACGGTCGCTATGACAGTATACGGCAACCGTGATTTTGAGGACGCACTTTTGGAACTGCAGGACCTTTTGATTGAGCAAAACTTCCGCCCGGTGGCTGCCATTGCTGCCGTTGCACAGCATTCCATGATGTCTTCTCTTGCTGCTCACCGTCCAGATGAACAGGATGGCGCGCAGCTGGCTGAATTTGCCCAAAAGGTTGCAGAGAAGTTAATCTCCTGCGACTGCTGTAATTCTCCTTGTGTCCCCGGCAATCGACCCTATCGGGAGCCGGAACCAACTCCTGTTATCCCTGCCACCAACGAAAACTGTGTTCAGTGCGGACTGTGCGCTGCACGATGCCCTGTTGGAGCAATCGACCCTGCCGACCCTTCCCACATCAATCCGACGCTCTGTATCCTGTGTATGCGCTGTGCCGGAATTTGTCCAACAAAAGCAAAGGATCTGCCTTCACCGGTTCGAGAAAACATCTCGGCATTTCTTTCCCAATTCCAGGCAAACCGTCGCCCAAATCAACTGTTTCTATAAGCGATATGCAACGATTTTCTCTTGAAAATATCCCATTTTAGTGTATAATAAAAACGAAGATTGCATTGCCTCTTCCTTCCCTGCCCGAGTACAATATCTGCCGGCAGGAAGTCTATGATACAGAAAGGATGATTGCTTTTGGCAACCAATGCTCCTCAGACCAAACACGTCAAAATCGACATCAAGGGAATGACCTGTGCTGCCTGCTCCGCCTCGGTGGAGCGTGCGCTGCGGCGCGCCGACGGGGTGCTCCAGGTCAATGTCAACCTTGCCACTAACAGTGCCACTGTCCTGTGCGACCCTTCGGTCAGCGAGCAGATGCTGGTGGAAATCGTCAACAAAACCGGCTTTTCCGGCAGCCTTGCCGACCCGGAGGAAATCAGCGTTGCACTCACCCACACCATCAGCAAACGGCGGCTGATTATCGCGCTGATTTGCGGCGCGTTGGTGTTGTACATCGGGATGTCCCATATGCTGCCGGTGCGTCTGCCGCTGCCTGCCATCATCGACGACCGAATCAACCCGCTCAACTTCGCCCTCATCCAGCTGGTGTTCACCATCCCGGTACTCATCTGCGGACGAAACTTTTTCATCAACGGAACCAAAAACCTCATCAAGCTGCATCCCAATATGGACTCGCTGGTGATGATCGGAACCACCACCGCCTTCCTGTACAGCCTGTACAACACCTTCACCATCACCCAGGGAAATGCTCACGGCGCACACAACCTCTATTTTGAATCGGCAGCGGTGGTGGTCGCACTGGTGCTGCTTGGAAAGTATCTGGAGGAGAACAGCAAAAACTCCGCCAAGCAGGCAATCAATTCGCTGGTTTCGATGATTCCGAACACCGCTGTCATCCTCAAGGACGGGCAAGAGGTGGAGATCCCTGCCAAAAATGTGCGACTGAAAAACATTGTCATCGTCAAACCCGGCTCCCGTATCCCGGTGGACGGCACCGTCCTGTCGGGAGAAGCCTCGGTGGATGAGTCGATGCTGACCGGCGAAAGCCTGCCGGTGTACAAGGAGGTCGGCTCCCATGTTTCGGGCGGCACCATCTGCAAAGATGGGATGCTGCGCATCGAAGCGACCGGTGTCGGCGGCAATACTGCCATCTCGCAGGTGCTGCGTCTGGTGACCGAAGCGCAGGAGCGCAAGGCTCCCGCAGCCCGTCTGGCGGACAAAATTTCCGGCATCTTCGTCCCGACGGTGGTTTCCATTGCGGTGATTACCTCCATTCTGTGGGCACTGGCAGGACGTGACCTGCCCTTTGTGCTCAACAACTTTGTTGCGGTGCTGGTGGTCGCCTGCCCTTGTGCGCTGGGACTTGCCACCCCGATTGCGGTCATTGCCGGTACCGGCAGAGGCGCTAATTTGGGCATCCTCTACCGTGGCGGCGACGTCATTGAAACGGCTGCCTCGGTCAACACCGTCATCTTTGATAAGACCGGAACCATCACCTACGGCAAATTGCAGACCGCTGCCATCCTGCCCGCCGACGGTGTCAGCGAACAGCAGCTGCTCTCCGCCTGTGCCACCGCAGAATATGGCTCGGAGCATCCCATCGCAGCAGCGGTGCTTGCTAAAGCAGAGGAGCAACAGCTGATGGTGCAGCCGCCGGAATCCTCCCAGACGGTGCCCGGTCGCGGCGTCATCGCCAGCTGCGCAGACAAACGAATCGTGGCAGGAACGATGGCTCTGATGGAGATGGAGAAAATTGCCATCCCCTCTTCTGCCAACACCACCATACCCGACGGCTGTACTGCCATCTATCTGGCGGTAAACGAACAATATCTGGGGATGATTGCCCTTTCGGACACCATCCGACCGGATGCCAAGGAAGCGATTGCCCAGCTCAACCAGATGGGCATTGAAACGGTGATGATCACCGGCGACAACGCAGGCGCTGCCAATCTGATTGCCCGTCAGGCAGGCATCTCCTCGGTGCGTGCGCAGGTGCTGCCGCAGGATAAGCACAGTGCGGTGGAGGAATTTAAAAACAACGGCAAAATCGTTGCGATGGTCGGCGACGGCATCAATGACGCTCCCGCGCTGGCAGGCGCCAACGTAGGCATCGCCCTCTCCTCCGGCACCGATGTGGCAGCCGAATCCTCGGGCATCATCCTGATGCGGGAGGACCTGCACGCGGTGGTCGATTCGCTCAAGCTGTCCCGCAAGACCATGCAGATCATCCGCCAGAATCTTTTCTGGGCGTTTATCTACAATCTGATTGGAATTCCGATTGCCGCCGGCTTGCTGGTGCTGTTCGGCGGTCCGGCATTCTCTCCGGTGTTCGGCGGTGCGGCAATGGCATTCTCCTCGGTGTCGGTCGTTTCCAACTCGCTTCGCCTGACCCGCTACAATCCAAATAAATAAACCCATTTTTTCTATCAACAGGAGGTCATCATTATGGAAATCAAATTTATCACCGAAGGCATGGCTTGTGCAAAATGTGAGGCAAGGGTCGTGGAGAAGCTCTCCTCCCTGCCCGGTGTCACCGCAGTCAAAGCCTGTGCAGCAGACGGCTCAGTCGTTGTGGAGGGCGACGGACTGGACCGCGACACATTGGCAGAAGCCATCGAGGATTTGGGATTCGACGTCATCGAGTAATTCCCCGGCAAAAGAAAAGGCGGATGGAGCAACCATCCGTCTTTTTGTTTTGTAGAAGAAGTAGATTGGTATCTCTCCAATCAACCATTGGTTTATTTTCTAAACTTAAAACTTAACCACCTCTCTCTTGTTTTGTAAAACGAACTATGATATTATGAAATCATAGAAAGCGACGAATGGAGAGGATTGATATGAAAATAAATCAAATCATCCGAGAAAAACGCAAAGCATTATCATTGACGCAAGAACAAGTTGCTGAATTTTTAGGTGTATCAACTTCCGCTGTAAATAAGTGGGAAAAAGGAAGTAGTTACCCCGATATAACGCTTCTTCCGGCATTAGCACGATTATTGAAAACAGACCTGAATACACTTCTATCTTTTCAAGACGATTTAAGTGATGTAGAAATCGTTAATTTTGTAGATGGACTGGATAAAATCATTCAGGAAAAGGGTTATGAAACTGCCTTTCAAATGGCAATCAATAAAATCCATGATTTTCCAACCTGCGAGAACTTAATATATTCTGTGGTTATGTACTTAACCGGAGCGCTAATTCTTTATAATGTATCCGAATCAGAACCGTACCAAGAAGTGTTTGAGGCATTTTATGAACAGCTATCACACAGTCAGAATACAGAAATAAAAGAAACGTCTATTAGTATGTTAATAGCGTATAACCTAAACAGAAACGATTTTTCTAAAGCAGAGGAACTCATCAATACGCTGCCTTCCTCATCAATAGACAAAGAAGAACGCATTGCTATTCTTTATACAGAGCAGAACAAGTTTTTAGACGCACTTAAAATATGGGAACATCGAATATTAAATAGTGTTACTGAAATTCAGACCGCACTCATGAATATGTTGGATATTGCAGTAAAGGAAAACCGAATAGAGGATGCGGATTTCTATGCTGATATTTATGAGCAGGTATCCAAACTGTTTTGTGTAACCCCATGGATACCATATAATGCAAAATTGTCATTATCTGTCCTCAAAAAAGACAAAAAAGAGTGTTTAGCAGCACTCAAATCTACATTGACGGCAATGCGTGAAAAATGGAAACCCCAAGAAAATCCACTTTATAGGCATTTAGAGTGTTCAGAAACAAATATTTTCTCCGAACATATTTTATCTATGCTACAAGAAGAAATGGAAAATGGTGATGAATTTGCATTTATGGAAAGCATCCAGGAGTACCAACAACTTTTACAAGAACTAAGAAATCACAACATTGCATAACAAACTCAACCTAAGTCCGCACATTGATACAGGCAAACCCACCCGAAAAGCCTGCTTTCCCCTTTCGATGGTTGCGCTCAAGCAAAACAGTATGGTATCATGATTTCAGCAAATGCGAATTTAACAAAGGAGTGGATGGTATGACTATGAAAAAAATAATCGCCTGGCTTATCGCATCAGCTGCCATTCTGCTGGCATTGCCCTGGCTTGCCGTCACATTCGTAAAAAGCGATGCCGGAATGGCAGTCAGCTTATTTCTATTTTTTGTGCTCAATCCCATCTATGCCATTTGCGCCGGAGCATACGCCGGCAAGGATATAAAAAAATTCTGGGTATTGCCGGTCATCACCGCACTGTTCTTTTTAGCCGGAGCATGGTGGTTCTTTGAACTGGGAGAAAGCGATTTTATCCTGTATGCACTGGTCTATCTGATTTTAGGAATAGCAGCAATGCTCCTTTCCCAGTTCGTCAGGAAAAAGCGGCAGAAAAACCTTAGCCGTTCAAATGGAACTCCCATAAAATAAAATATTCCTCCGTTTGGATAACAGAAGCAAAAGCAGCAAGCCGTTTTAACCTTGCTGCTTTTTTGCACCCTGTTTTTGCAAAGGACAGGTTCCTGATCTTCGAAACGATACTTTTGTTAGCCTAATCTAACTTTATCCGTTACTTTATGTCGAACTTTTTCTTGACAGTTCAGTTAGTCTGTGCTAAACTTACAGTAGGTCAAAAAAGTTAGCTTTAGCTAATATAAAAAGCAAACAAAAACAGGGGGAGGAAAACGTGATGCCATTAACCTACGCGCCAATCGGAGAACCTGCGGTCATCCGCAAAATTACCGGTAAGGATGAAGTTCGTCAGCATCTGGCGGAACTGGGATTTGTTGTAGGACAGCAGGTCACAGTCGTTTCGTCCCTGGCGGGCAACCTGATCATCAACGTCAAAGGCAGCCGCATCGCACTGGATGCCGCTATGGCGCAACGAGTGATGCTTTAGGCTTTCTTTGGGCTGAAAATAGCAACAGGAGGGATATGGAATGAAAACACTCAAGGACACAAAACCGGGCGAAACGGTCACCATCGTCAAGCTGCACGGAGAAGGTGCTGTCAAGCGGCGCATCATGGACATGGGGTTGACCAAGGGAACACAGGTCTATGTCAGAAAGGTGGCTCCGCTGGGAGACCCGATCGAAGTCAATGTGCGCAGCTATGAGCTTTCTCTTCGCAAAGCCGATTGCGCTCAAATCGAAGTGACCGCCTAAAAGACAGCGTCGAAAAAGCAGGCGCTGTTTTTTCAGGAGTTTGGGTTAGCAGCAACTAATCAGACAATCTAGAAAAGAGGATGGACTATGGAGTATAAAATTGCATTAGCCGGAAACCCCAACTGCGGCAAAACCACCATGTTCAACGATTTGACCGGCAGCAGCCAGTATGTCGGCAACTGGCCGGGCGTCACCGTTGAGAAAAAGGAAGGAAAGCTGCGCACCAACAAGCAGGCAATCATTCAGGACCTGCCGGGCATCTATTCCCTTTCCCCCTACACATTGGAAGAGGTGGTCACCCGAAATTATCTGGTCGGCGGACATCCCGATGCGATGATCAACATTGTGGATGCTTCCAACCTGGAGCGAAATCTTTACCTGACCACCCAGCTGCTGGAAATCGGTGTCCCGATGGTCATTGCTCTGAATATGATGGATTTGGTGCGCAAAAACGGCGACCAGATAGACCTGAAAAAATTGTCGGAGCAGCTGGGCTGTCCCATCATCCAAACCAGCGCTGTCAAAGGAGAAGGCAGCAGCGAGGTCGCACAGGCTGCCCTTTCGTTGGCACAAAGCAAAGCAGCTCCTCCGGCTCCCCTTGTCTTCAGTGAGCAGCTGGAAGATATTCTGCACACCATCTCTCACCTGATTCAGGGACGCTGTCCGGCACAAAATCTTCGCTGGTACACCATCAAGCTGTTTGAGCGGGACGAAAAAGCGCTGGAGCAGCTTTCCCTCGACCAGTCCATCCTGGATGAGATTGAGTCGCTGCGAAAGCAGGCGGAGGAACTTTTCGACGATGATACCGAAAGCATCATCACCCACGAACGTTACCTCACCATCGCCAACCTTCTCAAAGGCTGCTACCGTAAAAAAGCCAACCGTCAGCTGACCATCAGCGACAAGATCGACCGCATTGTCACCAACCGCATCCTCGCGCTGCCGATTTTTGCCCTGGTCATGTTTGTCATCTACTATCTATCCATCACCACCGTCGGCACCATGATGACCGACTGGGTCAACGACGTTTTATTCACCGAAATCATCCCACCGGCAGTAGAAGGATGGCTGGTATCGCTTAACACCGCTCCGTGGCTGCAATCGCTTCTGCTGGACGGCGTGATTGCCGGTGTCGGCGCTGTTCTGGGCTTCCTGCCGCAGATGATGGTCCTCTTCCTGCTGCTGGCTCTGCTGGAGGACTGCGGCTACATGGCGCGCATCGCCTTCATCATGGACCGCATCTTCCGCCGTTTCGGTCTGTCGGGTAAATCCTTCATCCCCATGCTGATTGGTTTAGGCTGTGGCGTTCCTGCGGTTCAGGCAAGCCGTACCATCGAAAATGACCGCGACCGCAAGATGACCATTATGACCACCACCTTTATCCCCTGTTCGGCAAAGCTTCCCATCATCGGACTGATTGCCGGTGCGCTGTTTAACGGCTCCGGCTGGGTTGCTACCTCCGCTTACTTTGTCGGCATTGCTGCCATCATCGTTTCGGGTATCATCCTCAAAAAGACCACCCTCTTTGCCGGTGATCCGGCTCCCTTTGTTATGGAGCTGCCTGCTTACCATCTTCCAAGCATCAAGGGCGTACTGATTCATATGTGGGATCGTCTGAAAGCCTTTGTCCGCAAGGCAGGCACCATCATCTTCCTTTCTTCCATCGTCATCTGGTTCCTTTCCAGCTTCAACTTCAAATTGCAGATGGTGGATACCCAGCAATCGATCCTGTCCTCTTTGGGCAAACTGATTGCACCGCTCTTTGCTCCTTTAGGATGGGGACACTGGGAAGCTGCGGTCGGCACCATCACCGGTCTGGTTGCAAAGGAAAACGTAGTGGCTACCCTGGGCATCCTGTTTGGATTTGCCGAAGTTGCTGAAAACGGCGATGAGATTTGGACCTTGTTCGCCCAGAATTTCACTGCACTTTCTGCTTATTCCTTCCTGGTATTCAATCTCCTGTGCGCACCTTGCTTTGCTGCCATCGGCGCCATCCGCCGAGAGATGGGCAGTGCAAAATGGACCTGGATTGCCATCGGTTATCAGTGTATTTTTGCCTACATCATTTCGCTGATTATCTTCCAGCTGGGCAACTGGTTCACCACCGGCATCCTGTCGATTGGCACCGTCGTCGGCATTCTTCTGCTGGCAGTAATGGTCTACCTGTTGGTCCGTCCGGCTCCAGATGGAAAAAGCAAAAAGATGAAGGCTGCTAAAACAGTCGCATAAAAAGCCCGATTATCGAAAGGAGCTGTTGCGGATATGAAACTGACCGCCGGAAAATTGCGTTACCTGATGACAGTGGACGGACTGCAAGGCAGTCTGCCAAAGGTGCGATGCATTGATGTTGCCGTTCAGCTGGGCATCTCACGCGCTTCGGTCTGCAAGATGCTTTCCTCACTCAGCCGTGAAGGTCTGTTGGAGCAGTTGCCGGACAAATCCCTGCACATCACTCCTCTGGGCTGCCAGATGACCGAACAGTATGCGCAGCAGTATCAAAAGCTGTACCCTGTCTTTCATCAGATGGGCTTGAGCGAATTTGATGCACAGGAATGTGTGATGGCTCTGCTTTCTCAGCTGTCCGAACAGACCCTAAAAAATGTCTGCGCCTGTTTTACACCACAGGCATCCAGCTTATCTGCTTAAAACATTCAAAATCGGCTCGGTCCCATTGAGAAATAGGACCGAGCCGGTTTTATTTTTATTATGACAGATTCACGAACAGCACTCCAGCAGGCGCTGCACCAGCGGATTATTGTTTTCCGGGTGATAGATGAGCATTTCCTCCATACACAGCTCCTTTTGCGGGATGCTGATGCGCAGAAAGTTTTCCTGTTCATAGCGCATACTGGTGGTCACATCCAGGCTGAGGACCGCTGTACGGTTGATCAGTCCCATCGGGATGACCACATCCGCATCGTCTATCAGCTCGATTTTCTCCCGCTCACGCACGGTGAAATTATATCGTCCCTGCAAAAAGCACCACAACAGACGGCTGATATATACCCGTTGGACACATTTGAGAAGGGTCTCCAAACTCGGTTCCTTCATTCGTTCGTCAGACCACTCCACCGGCAGCATCAGCTGAAGAGGGCGCAGACCCAACCGGTGATTCATCAACCCTTTAAGCGAGCGCTGCGGCAGATGACCAAACCCCAAATCATACCGCCTGTCACGCAGCAGTCGGGCTAATTGCTCGGGTTGGAGGCAGTGCTCAAGTTCGACCTCCACCTCCGGGTATCGTGCCTTGAGCCTGCTTAACACATGAATCAGACTGTCGCTGCTTCGGACACCGACCACCCCAATTTTCAGCTTATGCCGATCTCCTTCCAGCGAAATCTGCTTTGCCTGTGTGACCGCCAGCTCATACTGCTCCTGCAATTTTTTTGCCTGTTCCAGAAAATACTCGCCTTTTCCGGTCAGGCGCACATGGCGACCGCTGCGGGCAAACAGTTCACATTCCAGCTCCTTTTCCAGCGAAGCAATCTGCTGGCTGATGGCGGATTGCGCCACCCCGCACTCCCGTGCCGCTTTGGTAAAGCTGCTGTTGGTCGCTGCGCTGATAAAATAATCCAGCTTTTCAATCGACATACTTTTCCTCCAAAATTCCCAGCAGGTGTTTGAGCGGTCGCAGAGTATCCTCACGTCGGTACAGCACCTTCCAGCTTCCAAACGCTCCGGCATCATCCAACGGTTTGACTGCCATTCCCGGTGGCTCTGCATCAAAAATCCCCTGCGGCACCAGCGCCATCCCCATTCCCGTGCGTATCATAAAAAACAGGCTGTCGCTGTCCTGTGCAATGAGGTTTCCGCTGGCAGACAGCTTTAATTCCTCGAGCAATCTGCGGTAATGGCGTGCAAATTCCTCATCCTGGGCAGCCGGCAAAATAAAGCTTCGTTCACGCAGCATAGTACAGCTTAGATGACTGGCGGCTGCCAGCGGGTCCTCCTGTGACATCAGTACCGCACAACCTTGTGTGCAGATATTTTTCATAGAAATCCCCTTCGGAAGCTGTCGAAACTCTCCCCAGCTGAAGACCATCTCCCCCTGACGCTCCAGAAGCCAGCGCTCTGCCGACATTCCGCACCCGTGTACAAGCTCCAGGTGCAGCGTGGGAAATGGTATGTGCAAATCACCCAATGTACGGGAAAGCAGCGGAGAAATGCCCAATGCCCCGGTACATACAACCATTTGCATCCGTTCTTCGGAGATATGCCGCAGCTGCTCAACCCCATTGTCATAGTCATTGACAAAGCGCATCATTGAGGTATAGAACGATTGACCTGCCGGTGTCAAACGCACCTTGCGGGAACTTCGGTCAAACAGCGCAAAGCCCAGCTCTTCCTCCAGCGAGCTCATCTGTCGACTGATGGCAGGCTGGGCGATGTGACATTCCTGGGCGGCTTTTGTAAAATTCAGATGCTTTGCCACACTCAAAAAGTATCCTATTTTTTCGATTTTCATTCTTTCACCCAATCTGTTCTATTTTTATTCATTTTATCACGCATTCGGAATATTCTCTAATCAGTTTTATTTATCATAAAGCATATATCCATTTAAAAAACCAATCTGCTGCTTTTTCCTCTTCGTTTTTTTCCTTGTTTTTATGCCATTTTCCGGCTGTTTGCCGCTTCTGCTCCCTTTGTGCAGCAAACACGCAAAACCAATTTATCTTTTTTTTCTATCTGTCGTTAAGTTTCTATCAATAAAATCTATTCCGCACGTTTTTTGTTGTTTTTTGTCATAAAATTTCCCGTATGAATTTGCATCTTTTTTCTTTTATCACAAAAAGGTATCTCTTCATCATTATTTAATATTTTAAAAAATCATGAAGATGTATTATACTATATTTGCAATTCAGGCGGTAAAAAATGTACATTACTGCTAAAGTCCAGCAGGAGCTGCCGCCAAAATCATTATTCAATGGAAAAGGAAGCGTGATGTATTCATGAATCATCCACATTCGTCACCTCAACAGTCGGTGGAGAAATCCAAGGCGATTGAAAACTGGAGCAAGCAGGTGGCTAATCTGACCAGACAGGAACTGATGGAACTGGAAGAAAAAGAAAAAACTCCCTTTCAAAAGTTTCTGGACATCGTCATCGTTGTTCTTCCGTTGGTGTGCGGATTGATCTCCGTCTGTGAGTATCAGTTCCTTCCAAACAATTCTGCCAACCGCAAACCGTACACCTATCTGGTGCTTCTGCTGATTTTAATTGGCATATATGCGGTGCGCGCTGTTTATTCGGCAATCAAGAGCAAACGCGGCGACCGCCAGCCCTTCCAGAAGATTCGCCATCAGGCGCCTTTGTTTGCAGCCTTTTTCCTCCTGCTGGCAATCTACGACTACCTCACCTTAAAAACCGGCATCCTGACCCAGCCGTTCGTACCATGCTTAAACAGCATCATCAACATCGCCTGGGAGGACCGCAATACCATCCTTGTCAGCACTCTGCACACCCTGCGCCTGCTGTTCTTAGGTTACTTCATCGGTATCTCGGTCGGACTGGTCACCGGTATTGCCTGCGGTTACAGCAAACGCATCCGCTACTGGGTGGACCCAATCATCAAATTCTTAGGTCCTATCCCGACCTCCACCTGGATTCCGATTATCATGGTTGTTTGCAGCTCCCTGTTTAAAGGCGCTATCTTCATCATCGCCTTGGGCTCCTGGTTTGCCGTCACCGTTGCTTCGATGACCGGTATCTCCAATGTAGACAAAGAATACTTTGAAGCTGCCCGCACCCTGGGCGCTACTGAACGTCAGCTGGTCTTTAAGGTTGCCATTCCACACGCAATGCCGAGCATCCTGCAAGGTATGACACAGGCAATGAGCAGCGCCTGCACCGCCATCATGATTGCTGAAATGATGGGTGTAAAGGCAGGTCTGGGCTGGTACATGACCTGGGCAAAATCCTGGGCAAGCTACGACAAGATGTTTGCAGCGCTGTTTGTCATCTGCTTCATCTTCACCATCGTTACCAAGACCCTTGCCCTGATCAAGAAACGCGTACTTCGCTGGCAGATTGGAGTTGTGAAATAAATGGCGGAAAATGTTGTATTGAAACTGGACAACGTGTCCAAGAGCTTTGCCAAGGTTGAGAAGGACGAAATCACCCATGCGTTGGGCAACATCAACCTTGAGATGAGAAGCGGCGAATTCATCAGCCTGGTCGGAACCTCCGGCTGCGGCAAATCCACCATCCTTCGCTTGATTGCAGGACTGATTACCCCTACCATGGGTCGATTGACTGTCAACGACCAGGAAATCACCGGACCGGACCCGGAGCGCGGCATGGTGTTCCAGCGCCCGACCCTTTTCCCATGGCTGACTGTAGAGAAAAACATTGCCTTCAGCTTAAAGATGCAGAACAAGCTCAAGGGTAATGAGGACAAGGTAGAGCGGATGCTTCGTCTGATCGGTCTGGAGGACTTTAAGGACGACTATCCGGGACAGCTTTCCGGTGGTATGGCACAGAGGGTCGCTCTGGTGCGCTCGCTCATCAATGAGCCGCCGATTCTGCTGCTGGACGAGCCTCTGGGCGCGCTGGACGCTTTTACCCGTATGAATATGCAGGACGAGATTCTGTCCGCATGGAAAGAGCGCAAGCAGCTTGCCATCATGGTCACCCACGATGTAGACGAAGCCATCTACATGGGCACCCGCGTCATTGTCATGGAGGCAAATCCGGGTCGCATCAAAGCAGATATTCCGCTTACAATGGATTATCCCCGCAACCGAAGCAGTTCACAGTTTGTTGCGTATCGTAACCAGATTCTGGAGATGCTCAACTACGGTGCAAAGGAATAAATGTTCCTGCTGCCGGTTTCGGTCATAATAAAACATATCCAATCCATTCTAATTAAAAAGGAGAAACGAATTCAATGAAAGCAAAAAAATTGCTCAGCATCCTGTTGGCAGCTATGATGGTCGCTTCCTTTGCTGCTTGCGGCAACAGTGAAAGCACTTCGGCACAAACACAGGCTCCCGCTACACAGACCGAGGAGAAAGCTGAAGAAGCAAAAGAGGAAAAAACAGAAGAGAAGGCAGAAGAAAAGAAGGAAGAGACCTCCTCTGTTTCCAACAAGACCTTTGAAATCACCGATAAAGGTGAACACATCGACTCTTTTGAAGCTTCTACCTCCGGTCAGTGGGACAAGATGTTTGCTCCCGTTACCATCGAAGGACGCGCACAGGAAATCGGCGATTTGGCTCCTACCGCTGAAGAGCAGGCTGCTATGGAAAAAGAACCTGCTTACGGCAAACCAATCAAGTTCTATCTTGCAGACGGCTGCACCTCCGGTCCTACCGTTGCAAACATCCTGGGATACTATGAAGAAGCCGGTCTGACCGCTGAAGGATTCAAGGGCACCTCCTACACCGAGGCACTGGGTACCCAGCAGGCAGACGTAGCCGTTGGTCACATCGCAACCATGCTGGTTCCTTCCACCAACGGTGTTGACCTGACCTTTGTTGGCGGCGCACACATCGGCTGCAAATCGCTGTATGTTCTGGCTGACAGTGAGTACAACACCACCGCAGACCTGAAAGGCACCTCCATCTCGGTTCCAAACGGCATTGGCGCTTCCGACTACAATATCACCAGCCTGCTGCTGGATGCAGACGGCATCAACCCACAGACCGACGTCAACCTGATGCAGGTCAGCACCGATGCTTGCGTTGCTTCGATGGAAAACGGTGAGATCTCCGCTGCTCTGCTGTCCGATACCTTTGCATACAACATGGTAAAAGACGGCAAGCTCAAATGTATCCGCTCTCTGCTGGACGAGGACTTCGCGGATGAACCATGCTGCATCATCGCAATGAACGGCACCTTCGTAAAAGAAAACCCAACCATCTCCAAGAAGGTTCTGCAGTGCGTACAGAAAGCTCATCAGTGGATGCGCGAAAACCCAGAGGAAGCAACCCAGGTTCTGATCGACGAAGGCATGAACAGCGAAGACCTTGAGATGAACACCATGCTCAACAACTCGCTCCAGTTTGGTCTGGACCAGGATTTCACCGCAGTTTCCCTGGAACACGTTGTAGAAAAGTACATCCGTCTGGGTCTGATCACCGCTACCGACAGTGTCGAAGAGGTTATGGACAAAGTATGGAGCCCTGTTCTGTAAGATAAGATAGATAAAGAAGAAAGACAGAAATCTAAGACAAGAAACGAAGGATGAAAGCTATGAATCAGATTAAAAAAGTACTGTGTGTCGCTTTGTGTGCTGCTATGATCCTCTCCTTTGCAGGATGCGGCGGTCAGGATAACACCACTGCTCAGGCACCTGCTCAGACCACCGAGCAGCCTGCAGAAGAAAAGAAGGAAGAAGCTCCTGCTGAGGAAAAGAAAGAGGAAGAGGAGAAAAAAGAAGAGGCTTCTGCTAAAGAAGACGGCAAAAAAGCTCCTCTCTTCCCTGTCACCGATGTTATCACCTCTTCCCCTTACTATGAGGAGTTTGATCTGACCCCAACCGCTGAAGAAAAAGCAGCGATGGAAACTGAACCAATGCATGGTCAGACCATCAAGTACTGGTACGACGGCGGCAACTGCACCTCCGCACCGTATATTGCACAGAAGCTGGGACTGTTTGAGGAATGTGGTATCCAGACCGAGTGCCTGAACGGTACCGCTGTTAAAGAAGCATTGGGCACCAATGCAGCTCAGTTTGGTGTCAGCCACATCGCTTCTCTGCTGGTTCCGATCACCAACGACGTTAACTACACCTTCATCATGGGCGCGCACGTTGGCTGTAAATCCCTGTACGTTCTGGGCGACAGCGACTACAAGAGCACCGAAGATTTGAAGAACACTCGCATTGCAGTTCCAAACGGCATCGGCAACAGCGACTACAACATCACCGCACGTCTGCTGGACAAAGACGGCATCAACCCGCTCACCGATGTAGAGCTGACCCCTGTTGAATCGAGCGCCTGCGTAGCTGCTATGCAGAACGGCGAAATCTCCGCTGCCCTGCTCTCCGATACCTACGCTTACAAGATGGTGCAGGACGGCACCCTGCGTCTGGTTCGTTCCCTGCTGGATGAGGACTTTGCTCATGAGCCATGCTGCGTAGTGGCTATGAACAACGATTTCCTCAATGAAAACCCGGTAACTGCCAAGAAACTCACCCAGTGCCTGAAGAAAGCCAGCAACTGGATGCGCAACAACCCGGAAGAGGCTGTCAACATGCTGCTGGACGACGGCAAAATCAGTGGTGACTATGACATGAACCTGGAGCTGTGGAACACTCTGAAGTTCGGTCTGACCGATGAGTACACCAAAGCCGGTCTGGAGCAGATTATTGATGACTACATCCGCCTGGGTCTGATTACTTCTACTAAGGATGCAGACGCTCTGCTGGAAAAAGCATGGCATCCACAGGCACCTGAAGCTTAAAAACATCCTCGCTTTTATCGTTTCCGTTTTACCCGACTGTCCCAACAAGGGCAGTCGGGTATTTTTTTATCTTTTTTAAGATTGTGAACAAGTCTTTTTTACAATTTGACTTTTTTGTAAAAAGAAACTGAAAAAAGGATATATTTTCTGCTCGAAACATGTTATAGTATAGAAGGATTTGTGATTGAGACCCTCTGCCAAACCCCATTGATTTTAAAAATTTCATCTAAGGAAAGATTTCAAGATGTTAGGAATAAAAAGCACTAAAAAAGGCGCCCCAAAAAGGAATGCGCATCATCATCGTCGGCTGCGGCAAGGTCGGAACGACCCTGATTGAACAGCTCAGCCGGGAAGGGCATGACATCACCATCATCGACCGTTCCGCCAAACTGGTACAAACGCTGACCGACCTGTACGATGTCATGGGCATTGTGGGCAACGGCGCCAGCTACAGTGTACAGATGGAAGCAGGCATTGAAAACGCTGACCTGCTGATTGCTGTCACCGAATCGGACGAGCTGAATCTGCTATGCTGTACCGTTGCCAAGCGCGTCGGCGACTGTGCTGCCATTGCCCGTGTACGCACACCCGATTACAGCACAGAGGTCGGTTATCTGCGCGACAAGCTGGAGCTTGCCATGATCATCAATCCTGAACTGGAGGCTGCCAACGAGGTCGCCCGCATCCTGTATCTGCCCACCGCACTGGAGGTCAACTCCTTTGCACACGGACAGGCGGAGCTGATTAAATTTAAGATTCCCGACGGCAATATGCTCGACAATATCAGCATTGCACATCTGGGCAAAAACATCGCCCACAATGTGCTGATTTGTGCGGTGGAACGAGATGGCGAGGTTTACATTCCTTCTGGAAACTTTACCTTAAAAAAAGACGATGTCCTCTCCTTTGTTGCTTCCCGCAAGGCAGGCAAAGACTTTTTGGAAACCATCGGCTTTAAAACCAATCATGTCAAAAGCACTATGATTATCGGCGGCGGCAAAGCAGCCTACTATCTGGCGCGCCAGCTGCTGAAGATGGGCATTTCTGTTAAAATCATCGAAATCGACAAAGCCCGCTGTGAGGAACTGAGTATTCTGCTGCCCAAAGCCATCATCATCAACGGCGACGGCACCAACGAGGCACTGCTCAAGGAGGAAGGCATCGAGTACACCGAATCCTTTGTTCCGCTGACCGGCATCGACGAGGAAAATATCCTGCTGACCCTGCACGCCAAACAAGTCTCCCACGCCAAGGTCATCACCAAAATCAACCGCATCACCTTCAAAAGCGTCATCAGCGGACTGAACCTGGGCAGTGTGGTCTATCCGCGATACATCACCTCGGAAACCATCATCGCCTATGTTCGCGCCAGGCACAATTCCCTCGACAGCAACATCGAAACGCTCTACCATATGTTTGACCACCGGGTGGAAGCCATCGAATTTCGTGTCGGGGAAAAATCCGCTGTCACCAATATTCCACTGATGAATCTTCCTTTAAAGAAGGATTTGTTGCTGTCCTTCATCAACCGCAACGGCAGAATCATCATCCCCAGCGGTCAGGACTGCATCAAGGTGGGCGACACCGTAATGATTGTGACCACCCACACCGGCTTCAACGACATCCTGGATATTCTGGACGAGGAGAGGTAAGCGGCAATGAACAAATCTATGATACGGTATATCCTGGGATATATCCTCGCCATGCAGTCGGCACTGATGCTGCTGCCGGTGGTGGTCGCAGCCATCTACCGGGAGCAGGAGGGTATCTACTACCTGGGCGTAGCTTCGACCGGAGCGGTCATCGGTGGACTGATTGTGCGCAAAAAACCGGATGAGTCCATCTTTTACCTCAAAGAGGGCTGCATTGCCACCGCACTGGGTTGGATTATGATGAGCCTGTACGGCTGCCTGCCGTTTGTGCTGACCGGCGAAATCCCCTGCTTCACCGATGCTCTGTTTGAAACCGTTTCCGGCTTTACAACCACCGGCGCCAGCATTTTAAGCGATGTGGAGGCTTTGTCCTACTGCTCTCTGTTCTGGCGCAGCTTCACCCATTGGATCGGCGGCATGGGGGTACTGGTCTTTTTGCTGACCATCCTGCCGCTGAGCGGTGGTTCTCACATCAATCTGATGCGCGCAGAAAGCCCGGGACCTTCGGTCGGCAAACTGGTGCCCAAGGTCAAACACACCGCACGCATCCTGTATATCATCTATCTTGGGATGACGGTCATCGAAATCCTGCTGCTCCTGTTGGGGGACATGCCTTTGTTCGATGCGCTGACTACCGCCTTTGGCACTGCCGGCACCGGCGGATTTGGCATCAAAAACACCAGCATGATGGATTACTCCCCCTATTTGCAGTGGGTCGTCACCATCTTTATGGTTCTGTTCGGTGTCAACTTCAATGCCTATTACCTGATGCTGTTCGGCAAATTCCGGCGTGCCTTTGCTATGGAGGAGGTTCGCTGGTATCTGATTATCATCGCTTTTGCCACCGGCGTCATCTTCCTGCAAATATTGGGCAACTCGGCAGGCGTGTTTGATGCACTGACCCACTCAAGCTTTCAGGTGGCGTCGATCATCACCACCACCGGATTTTCGACCATCGACTTCGACCTGTGGCCGCAGACCAGCCGTACCATCCTGGTGCTGCTGATGTTCATTGGCGCCTGCGCAGGCAGCACCGGCGGCGGCATCAAGGTCTCCCGCTGCGTGGTCATGGTCAAAACAGTGGCAAAGGAATTAAATTCCTATATCCATCCCAGAAGCGTGCGCAAAATCAAGCTGGAGGGCAAACCGATTGACCACGAGGTGCTTCGCTCAATCAACGTCTACTTCTGCACCTATCTGCTGATTTTTTGCGGTTCCATCTTTCTGCTTTCGTTGGAGGGCAAAGACCTTGTGACCAATTTCACGGCAGTCGCTGCCACCTTCAACAATATCGGACCGGGCTTGGAGCTGGTCGGACCCACCCGCAATTTCGGCGGGTTCTCCCACTTTTCCAAGTATGTGCTGATTTTTGATATGCTGGCAGGGCGATTGGAGCTGTTCCCTCTGCTGATTCTCTTCCACCCTGCTGTCTGGAAGCAGGCATTGAGTAAAAAGGTGGAGGAAGGACAGGTTCATCCGCTTCCGCAGGATGATTTTACCACCTTTTGGTACGATTCCAAGTATTAAAATCAAAACAAGACGAGGTCTGTGTAATCAGCACAGACCTCGTCTTGTTTTTTAAAAGCGAAAACGCTTGTCCTCCCGAAAGCTGCGCCGCCCGGGATTTCCCTCGCAGTGGTAAATTTTGCGCTGTTTGAGGTCGTACACCACCGACCAGACGGTGTCCTTCCCGGTGCTTCGGTCGTATTGGCAGAGAAAACCACAGTTGCCGGACAGCAGCTCCTTTGCAAAAAGAAGGTCCACCCCGTTTCCCTTCTGCTTTAGTGCGGTATACAGCGTTTGATACCTTGTTTGCGCAAACCAGTCATCCACCTGCGGCAGATTGTATTGCTGCATCTCCTCCAGATAAAAACGGTTGGTCGCACAGACAAAAGGCTGCTGCAAGCTCTGTCGTACTGCCACCTGCTCCGCATTGCACTCTACTAAAGCAATCTCGCCTGTGCAGTCTGCCATCGTAAAGGTCTGGGAAGAGGCAATCGGCAGAGAGTGCAGGGTGTGGATTGCCTCTTTTACCGTTTTGCAGCGTTCCAGAAGGTAACGCAGAAGCAATCCTGCATTCCATCCCGGCTTAGGCTGCCGCGGATATACCGCAGTCAACCCGACTGCCAACCCATGCTGATTGATTCCATCCTCCATCTCCACAAAGGCGCTTGTATTTCCTGTAAAAGCGTAGGCACCCTCGTTTAACCGATAAACCACGTTCAAATTTTGTCTTTCCAGTGCCGTCAAAAAATCGCTGTTTCTTCCCAACATCACCTGCTGTTCGGATGAAAAGGCAAAGCAGGAACAGCAGCAGGACGGCGGCAGGACATACATACCGAACAGCATTGCCTGTAAATGGCGGACATCACACTGCTGTCCATCTGCAATTCCCTGTATCTCTTCGAGGATTTCGGGATAATCCTTTTGATAAATCGGCAAACAGCTTTGTGCATAGGCAAGCCGCTCTTCTGTGATGGCAAAGGGTACCTTCTCCAAAATGATATGCTGGTTTTTCAGCAAAAGAGAACCCCAGCGATAGCCCGCTTCATAGTGTGTTCCTTTCAAATGTGCATGATACATTTTTACACGCTCCTTATCTGTCAATAAAGAGCTACCGGCAACTCTGTTCTAAAGATAACCGAATAAAAATTTTAAGTCAAGCCCCTTTTTGCTCGAAAAATCTTCCCTTTTTTCATAAGAAAACAAGCGGCACAGCAATTTTCTGCTGTGCCGCTTGCTCTTATGACAAATCTTCTATTGTGGATTTTTAAAAAACATGACACCAACGGTGTTTGGACCACAGTGGCAGGCAACGGTGCAGCCGGCACGAGCCACAATGATCTGCTCAAACCTGCCATCCTGCTCCAGCACCCGACAGGCTGCTGCAACCGCTTCTGCCGGCGCTGCGGGATGCGCCACGATGGCAGTCCCGTTTGTGCCGCAATAGTCCTGCAAGCGGTCGGCTGTGTACTGCTCGATGACCCGTTCAAAGTTGCCGCGGTACTTTTTCCCCACCGACATTTTGCCGTCTTTGACCTCGATGCAGGGCTTCAGCTTGAGGAGGTTTGCTCCCAGCGCTGTGACCGAGCTGCACCGCCCACCCTTTTTCATGTAGTCCAAGCGGTCGAGGATGAAGCTGGCATCCACATCCTGTGCAGCCTCGTTGAGTTTTTGGCAAATTTGCTGCGGCTCCATCTGCTGTGTCTGTGCCAGATATGCTGCCAACAGCACCAGCAAGCCTTGTCCGCTGGAAAGATTTGCCGAATCCACCACATACACCTGTTCAAACTGTCGGGCAGCCACACAGGCATTCTGGTAGCAGCTGGAAAAGCCCGAACCGATGGTGATGACGATGACCGCATCATAAGCTGCACGATAAGCGGCAAAGGCGTCGACATATTCCTGCGGATTGATGGAGGCGGTGGTACAGATCTCTCCTCCGGCATCCACATAGGAAAAAATATCCGATGGTGTAATCTGCACGCCATCCAACAGGCTTTCTTCCCCTTTGGTGATATGCAGCGGCAGCAGGGTAATCTGATACTCCTTTAGCAGCTGCTCGGGCAGGTCACAGGTGGTGTCCGAAATAATTTTGATCTTCAATGCAAACCTCTTCCCTTCCGTCAGCTGTTGATTGGGCATCCCTCAAAACAGCTGTAGTCCGGTCATCGAAATTTTTCCCTACTTCTTCTGCTCCTGACAATTTGAGCAGTTGTGGCTGCACTGCCACAGACGGTCGGCGGTCGGTGTCCAGTTCTTTGCGTAGCTTACGCATTTATCGCACAGATGGTCCACCGATTCCGGCGATTGCAGGTCGGTCGAGTGCGCTCCGGTTTCTTCCACCATCTTGCGCAGCAGCTCCGGGTTTTCCAGCATCGGACAGGGGCGCAGATGATTTTCGTTGAACGGCTGACCGTCGTGGTATGCCATAAAGATGGGCGATTGCAGGCACTCGAGCAGGGTCTTTTCACGGATATTGGAATCGGAGTAGTGGATGAACACGCATGGGTCGCAGTCACCGTTGGCATTGATGTGCAGGTAGCGGCGTCCGCCTGCGATACAGCCGCCGACATACTCGCCGTCGTTCTGAAAGTCCATTGCAAAAATCGGTTTGGTAGCGCGGATGTCGCGGATGCGGTGGTACATAAATTCACGCTGCTCCGGGTTTGGCAGAAGAGCCGAAACCGCATCGTTGCCCACCGGCATATAGTGGAAGTACCAGACAAACTTGGCTCCCCACTCCACCATCTGATCGATGAAGTCGTAGGAACTGATCGAATCCAGGTTCTGGCTGGTATAGCAGCAGGACAAACCGAACGGCAGATGCTTTTTCTTGAGGATTGCCATTGCCTGAATCACCTTCTGATAGGTTCCCTGACCACGACGGTCATCGGTCGCTTCCTCAAAGCCCTCGATGCTGATGGCTGGGATAAAGTTTTTGACCCGCAGCATTTCGTCAGCAAATTCCTCGTCGATGAGGGTGGCATTGGTAAAGCTCAGGAACTGGCAGTCGCTATGCTTTTCGCACAGGGCAATCAAATCCTTTTTGCGCACCAGCGGTTCGCCGCCGGTGTAGATGTACATATAAATGCCCAGCTGCTTGCCCTGGGTGATGATTGAATCGATTTCCTCAAAGCTGAGGTTGAGCTTGTTGCCGTATTCGGCAGCCCAGCAGCCGGTGCAATGCAGGTTGCAGGCGGAGGTTGGGTCCAGCAAAATTGCCCACGGAATGTTGCACTGGTACTTTTTACGGTATTCCTCCTGCTTTGGCCATCCGATGATGTTGGCATTCAGGAAGAAATTTTCAAAGGTCGCTTTCAGCACATCTTTGTCGATGTCGTTGAGTACGCTCATAATCAGCTGATACATATTGTTCTGCGGGTCGGCAAGTACCTGACGGAATGCTGCACGCTGGGTCGGAAAGCTGTCCGGTCCGTCCCCTGCCAGCCGGTCCACCCAGTCCAGCAGCTTCGGAGCGTTTTCTTCCGGGTTCTTTTCCAGATAGTTGAATGCCGTACGCAGGGTTGTTTTTTTGATTTGATCGGTGAATCCCATAACTATTTCTCCTTTTCCTTTTATCCTTGATGATAACATCATAAATCTTTACAGAATTTCCTCATCCTTCTGCACAAAGTCCGCTTCGATCTGGTCGGGGTGCTGTTTACGGATGATTTTTACGGCGGTCAGGATGGTAACCAAATTTAAAATTCCTTCGCAAAAAAGCGAAATTCCCAGCAGCACCATGACCACCTGCTTGCTCTCAGAGGGATGCAGCACCAGCAAAAATCCGATGATGCCGGTGATGATGGCTGCTGTCAAAATCATCCACCACTGATGGATTCCAAACAAGCGGGCATCAATTGCAATCTGTATCTTGAGCAGGGCATCCGACAGGATAAAGATTCCCACCAGCACCCAGATAACATTGACCACCGCCTGGGTGCGCAAAATCAGAATCAATCCTAACGCCAGCAGCAAAATACCGAAGGCAAGGTCAAACTGAAATGCCAGCCGGTACAGGTCTTTCGAGCAGTAGCCGATGATTTTGACCAGACCAAACACTGCCAACAGCAGCCCGCCGATCCAGCAAAGCATCGATGCAGAAAAATTCGGCACCAAAATCAGCACCATTCCCAAAACACAAAGCAAGACAGAAAGAATGATGTAGCCATATTTGGCTGCCCGAATACGCTTGTTGGAAATCATGGTTTGCATCTCCTCTTCCAAACAGATTCTCTGCTGATTGTTCCTGTCTGCCCTGTACATCTTCACGGTATTTTCTCCGAGTGAAGCTGCATTGGATTTTTTTGTCCTTTCCCACTCATCCCCCTGCCACCTTTCCCATTGATTTTTGATACCCAGAATATACCAAAATACGACAGAAAATACCATGTACAAAAAAAGCCCTCGTGTCTGAAAAACAGACACAAGAGCTTTTTTGTTTATTTTTTAGGCATTGGTCAGGATTTGCTGGAGGGTAAGCAGAAGCCTTCCGTTTTATTTCGATAAAGATTCCGATTTTTCAGCAGACATCTGCTCACAGCGGGAGATCATCCGTTCCAATTCCCCATGCTTGAGCTCATAGATTCTGGCAAAGCGTTCCCGAATTCCTTCTTTCATCCCCGATTCCAGCCAGCCAATCACAAAGCCAAAACAGATGCACTGAAGGTAATCAATCAACAGCTGGCGGTCCTGTTCGGTAATATGCCGTTCCTTGAGCACCCCGTCTAAGTAGACCTCCACCACATATCGGCAGACCCGCCACTGATACCGCTCATACAGGTCGCGGTTGACCGAGTTGTAGATGTGCAGCACCGCTTTCCGGTTTTCCAGAGCAAAGTCAATCAGCGCATCCAGACATTGTTCAATCGAATCAATCGCCGGATAGCGACGAATCAGCTGCTCTGCTTCCTCCTTGGTGATAGTTTCCACCAAATCCGGCAAGTCCTGAAAATAGTAGTAAAAGGTGTTGCGGTTGACTCCGCAGTCATCCACAATGTCCTTGATGGTGATTTGGCTCAGCGGCTTCTGATTGAGCAACTTGATAAACGAAGCGCGAATCGCCTTTTGAGTAAAATTTGCCAAAGCCTTCCCCTCCCGCCTTGCCCTGTGACAGAGCATTTTCCTGTTTTTCTCATTATAGCCTATCTATCGTGCGATTTCAATAGATTTTCTATAAGAGTATTCTCCCATTTCTTGCATTCTGTCAAAAAGTATACCGATGATTGGCAGGTGTTTATAAAATTGGAATTTATCTCGCTGTGTTCAATTCAAAAATCCCGCCTTCAAAAACGATGTCATTTCCCTGAGCATCTTGATAGAACGATACATCTTCTGTCCCAATCAGCTGAAAACCCAATGACTTTAATAAAGACATCGATGGGATATTCTGGATGGCTGTACCTGCGGTAAACTTTGTGATTCCCAGTGTAGCAAGATAATCAAACAAAGCTGTCAGACTCTCCTTTGCATAACCTTTTCCATGATATGCAGAGTGGAAACAATAGCCAAGCTCATAGCTGTCCTCCCTGATATGAAAGGTAGCGTATCCAATCACAGTATCCCCAAGGCAGACAGCAAAAAACAGATGCTCCCTGCCGCTGTTTGCTGCCCACTTTGCGATTCTTTCACGAACATCCTCGTCGTCGGTATTGTGTGGTTTATCGTACTGCGAAAAGGCATCTGCGCGGAAATCCACCCATATTGCTTTTATGCTTTTCCAATCATCCTCTACAATATGTCTGATCGTCAGTCTGTCTGTTTTTAGCAACATTCCTGCTTCCCCCTAACTTCGTATCTTTAACCCAATATACAAAAACAGGCACAACAGAACGCCCTGTTGTGCCCATCTATGATTTTATAATCCTCGCTTAGATTAAACAAGCTCTATCCCGGTTTTACAGTCCTTCTTTTTGCACAAACCGACCGAAGGTCTGTTATCTGTTTTCGTCCTTGCGGTAAACGATTCTGCCGTCCACCAGGGTCATCAGGGTGTTCATCCGGTCGTCGAAGATTGCAAAATCTGCATTGCATCCGGCACGCAGCGAGCCGATACGGTCCTGCATTCCCAGCGCACGGGCAGGGTTGAGGGTGGCTGCATTGACAATTTCCCACAGCGGTTTATCGGTGTTCGCACGGACGTTTGCAATGGCGCGGTTGAGCGAAAGGATGCTGCCTGCCAGTGTACCGTCGGTCAGACGGGCGCTGTTCTGGTCGACCACCACCTTCAGTTCACCTAAGGTGTACTCTCCCTGCGGCATACCACCGGCACGCATACAGTCGGTAATCAGCACAAAGCGATCGTTGGTCTTGCAATCCATCACAAACTGGAACATCGCAGGATGAACATGGATGGTATCACAAATCATTTCGGTATAAACATTTGAACGCAGCGCTGCGGTGACCACACCCGGCTTGCGGTGGTGCATCGGCGTCATGGCATTGTACAGGTGGGTGACCTGGGTCGCACCGTTTTCAATCGCTTCCATCGCCTGTTCATAGGTGGCTGCGGTGTGACCGATGGAAACACGGATCGGGGTCTGGGTGGTCAGTTTTTTGATGAACTCCATCGCGCCGTTCTTTTCGGGAGCAACGGTGACCAGACGGATGACATCGCTGTACCGCTGCATAAAGTCAAAGTCCACATCGGCGATATAGTTTTCCTCGTGCGCGCCTTTATAGGCAGGGTTGATGAACGGTCCCTCCATATTGATGCCCTCGATGACTGCTGCATCCCAGCCTTCTCCGCTTTTTCCTACGACCTCGCGCACCGTATCAAACACCTGCGCGGTGCGTTCAAGCGGCAGGGTGACCGAGGTAGCCAGAAAGCGGGTGACACCGTTTTTGACCACGGTGGAAGCGATGGTGTGCAGCGCCTGTTCGGTGCCATCCATCGTATCACAGCCGCCCGAGCCGTGGATATGTACATCGAACAGTCCCGGCGTTACCAGAGCGCCCTGCACGTCGATGCGCTCGCAGTCGGTCGGCAGCTGCTCCGGCGGTACAATCCCGATGATTTTTTCATCAAACAGCAGTGCCTGTCCTTCCAAAATACGGTCGTGCATGACCAGCCGTCCATTACAAATTGCTTTCATCCTGCCTCTCTCCTTTTCCTGCTCTTCATTGTCCTTTGGAACCACCGGCGGCAGTTGACTGATGCGTCCATGGTTTTGTGCAATCAAAAACTTGATGGGAATGCCCTGTTCCATAAACATCTTTTCATGCTCGGTCAGAATATTTTCGGCAAAGCCGCTGTTGGCAAGGTCGCGGGTCAGATACTTCTGGGTAAAGCCGCACAGCTTAAAGTATTCTAACGACTCCTCAAACAGCTCGTCATCATCGGTCTTAAACCAGATTTCTCCCCCGTCCTTTAAAAATTCCTGGTAGGAAAACAGCTGGCGCGGGTAGGTCAGGCGTTTTTTCTTGTGCTTCTTCTTCGGCCATGGGTTGCAGAAGTTGATGTAGATGCGGTCCACCACATCCTCCTTGCTCAGAACCTGCAAAATGCGCTCGATGTCATAGGCAAAGATGCGCACGTTGTCCACCGGTCGCTCCTGCTGGGCAAAGGCAGCCTCGATATTGCGCTTGGTCAGTCCCAGGATGTCGCTTTTGATGTCCACCGCCAAAAAGTTGATGTCGGGATTGGCAACTGCCTTCTGTGCCATAAATCCGCCTTTGCCGCAGCCCAGCTCCAGGTGCAGCGGCTGCTCCCGCTCAAACATCTGGTGCCAGTGTCCCAGCTGCTTTTCTGGTTCATCTATACAAAACGGGCAGGCGGCAAGCTCCGGTCGTGCCCAGGGTTTTCTTCTGATTCTCATACAATACCTTCCTCTTTCTTTGGTTATTTTGCCATCTCCAGCAGTTGTGCCTCGGTCAGCAGCGGGATGCCAAGCTGATTTGCCTTATCCAGCTTGGAGCCTGCTTCCTCGCCCGCTACCACATAGCTGGTCTTTTTGGAAACCGAGGAGGACACCTTGCCTCCCATCGACTCAATCAGCTCCTTTGCCTGTCCGCGGGTCAGGGTCGGCAGGGTACCAGTGAGGACAAAGGTCAGTCCCTCCAGACTGCTGCCTGCTTTGGTTTTCTTGCTTTCCATGTTGACCCCTGCCTGTTGCAGGCGGGAAATCTGGCTGCGGTTGCGCTCCTCCATAAAGAAGCTGACCACATTTTGTGCGACCACCTCTCCAAATCCGTCCATCTGCATCAGCTGTTCGCCGGTCGCCTGCGCCAGCTGCTCCATGCTGCCAAATTGTACAGCAAGCAGCGCTGCGGTCTTTTCTCCCACCTCCGGGATGCCCAGTGCAAAGATGACCCGCGACAGGTCGTTCTGTTTGGAGCGTTCGATGGCTGCCATCAGGTTGGCGGCACTCTTTTTACCCATCCGCTCCAACCGGGCGATTTTGTCCTCCTCCAGCTGGTAGAGGTCCGCCGGAGAATGGACCATCCCTGCGCCGACCATCGCCTCCAGCACCGCCGGACCCAGTCCGTCGATGTCCATGGCGTTGCGGGATGCAAAGTGGATGAGATTGCGCATCAGCTGCGCCGGACACTCGATGTTCGGGCAGTAGACGGCAGCTTGTCCTTCCTCGCGGACCACCCGTGTGTGGCAGGAAGGGCAAAACTCCGGCAGGCGATAGACCGGCTGCCCGCAGTGCTCTGCGACGGCGACCACCTCCGGGATGATGTCGCCTGCCTTGCGCACGATGATTTTATCGCCGATGGCAATCTGCTTTTCGTCAATGAAGTCCTGGTTGTGCAGCACCGCACGGCTGACGGTGGTGCCTGCCAGCTGAATCGGCTCAAAAACGGCAGTCGGTGTCAGCGCACCAGTTCTTCCCACCTGAACCTCCACATCCAGCAGGGTGGTAACCTTTTCCTCCGGCGGGTATTTAAAGGCGACTGCCCATTTAGGAAACTTTGCAGTTGCGCCCAGCTGTTCGCGCTGACTTAAATCGTCCACCTTGACCACCGCTCCGTCGATGTCGAAGGGGAATTCTCCCCGCTGGCTGCCGATGCGCTCGATCTCCTCGATTGCCTGCTGGATGTTGTCCACCCGCAGGTAGGAGGGAGAGACCTGAAAGCCCAGCGAATGCAGCCAGTCCAGCGACTGCTTGTGGCTGGTCAGCTGCACGCCCTGCACCTGTTGCAAATTAAAGATGAAGATGTCCAGTCCTCGCTGGGCGGTGATGCGCGGATTCTTCTGGCGCAGCGAACCGGCGGCAGCATTGCGCGGGTTTTTGAACGGCTTTTCTTCGTTGAGTTCCTGCTGAGCAACCACCTTTTCAAAGCTCTTGACCGGCATATACACCTCGCCGCGCACCTCCAGATATTCCACCGACTCTGTTAAACGCAGCGGAATGGAGGCGATGGTTCGCAGGTTTTCGGTGACATCCTCTCCCACAAACCCGTCTCCTCGGGTGGAACCGCGCACCAGCACGCCGTCGCGGTACTCCAGCGAAACGGAAAGTCCGTCGATCTTCGGCTCCACCACATAGAGCGGATGCTCGAGCTGCTGGCGGACCTTCTGGTCAAATTCCCGCACCTCCTCAGAGGAAAAAACATCCTGAAGCGAGCCCATCTGCACCAGATGTTCCACCGGTGCAAAGCTGTTGGAGGCTCTGCCGCCGACCCGATGGGTGGGAGAATCGGGAGTCAGCAGCTCGGGGAACTGCTCCTCCAAATCAATCAACCAGTGCATCAGCTGGTCAAACTCATAATCACTGATTGCCGGGTCATCCTTTTCATAATAAAGTTTGCTGTAATATTCAATCTGTTCCCGCAGCTGTTCTGCCTGCTGTTTTGCCTGCTGCAATTCCATCCTGTTTCAGTCCCCTTTATTTTCAATCTATCCACAAAAGCCATTCTTCCAAAATGGACCAAACGGCGATATTGACCATAACGATTATAGCAATTTTTCCCGAATTTTTCAATTATAATCTTTGGCTTGCCTCTTCTCTTCCCGACAAGACCACCTGCGGCACCCTTCCTGCAATCAGCCGTTCCTCCAACAGGATGACCGTTTCTACCTTTGTCTGTACATCGGTGTGCCCAAGCATCGCCTGTGTTACGGCACTGACCCGCAGCTGCACCCGATAGACCGTCTGGTTGATGCCTGCGCTGAGCAGAGTCTGTTCAAAATCCAGACGCAGGTTGCCGGAGGGAGCAATCCAAAAAGGCAGCTGCGGACCGCGGGCATACAACAGCGGCGAACCGATCAAGCTGCCCAGTGCAACGGTGTACTTCCGCGCGCTCATCTGCTCGAGCTGCTGCACCAGCTCAACTGCCAGCTCCGAGCGCAGGCGGTTTGCTTCAACTACATCCAGCCCGATGGAAAGGATGTTGCCTTCCTCGTCGCGCTCCACCTTCACAAAGCTCCCCTTGCTTTTTTGAAGGCTCTCCTGCACCTGCCGCTCAATTTGCTCGGTCACCAGATTGGTCGCTTTAAGCCTTGCTGTCTGCCGCAGGATGGGAGTGATGCGCAAACCGATTGCGTGCAGCAGCAGAAAAAGCAGCAAGAAAACCAGCATCCAACAAATCATACGGTAATGGCGATCCCACCAGTTGTTTCCCAGATGGCGCAACTTGCCTTCCTCCCTTTGTCGCTTTCCTTTTATCCTATGCAGTGTATTTCTGATTGTAGCCTGTTTTTATCCTGCCTTTTTTGCCGGACAAGCAAAACATCCCCGGAAAGCGGCAAAACCGTTTTTCGGGGATGTTTTTTGATTGATTTTCCTCTTACAGTTTTTTAACGAACAGCGCACGGATTGCGTTGAGGACTGCAATAATCATGACGCCGACGTCTGCAAAGATGGCAAGCCACATATTTGCCAGACCGACTGCGCCCAGCGCCAGACAAATCAGCTTGATGCCGATGGCGAAGATGATGTTCTCATAAACGATGCGCAGGCATTTTCTGGAAATCTTGATTGCCTTTGCAATCTTCTGCGGGTCGTCGTCCATCAGCACTACATCTGCCGCTTCAATCGCAGCATCCGAGCCCATCGCACCCATGGCAATACCGATGTCGGCGCGGGAGAGCACCGGTGCATCGTTGATGCCATCGCCCACAAATGCCAGTTTGGCTTTTGCCGGACGCTTTTCCAGCAGCTGCTCGACCTTGCTGACCTTGTCTGCCGGCAGCAGTTCGCTGTAATATTCGTCGATACCAAGTTCTCCTGCAACCTGCTGGGCAACTGCGCGCGCATCTCCGGTCAACATGACCGTCTTATCTACGCCTGCACGGTGCAGCGATTCGATTGCCTCTTTTGCGTGCGGTTTGACAATATCCGAAATGACGATGTGTCCTGCATATTTTCCGTCGATTGCCATGTGGATGATGGTGCCCACCTGATGACAGCTGATGTACTGGACGTTCAAGCGGTCCATCAGCTTGTCGTTGCCGGCTGCAATCTCCATACCATCCACTGTAGCGATAACGCCGTTGCCGCTGATTTCCTGCACATTGGTCACACGGCTGCGGTCCAGCTCCTTGCCGTATGCCCGCTGCAAGCTCTTGCTGATTGGATGAGAGGAAGCGCTTTCCGCAAGGGCAGCGTACTCGACCAGCTGGTCCTCGTGGATATTGCTGTGGTGGATTCCATTGACTTCAAAAACGCCCTGAGTCAAGGTACCTGTTTTATCAAACACAACGCATTTGGTCTGTGAAAGGGTTTCCAGATAGTTGGAGCCTTTGACCAGAACACCCTCCCTGCTGGCACCGCCGATTCCTGCAAAGAAACTCAGCGGGATACTGATGACCAGCGCACATGGACAGCTGATGACCAGGAAGGTCAGCGCACGATAAATCCACTGGCTCCACATAGGAGCTGCACCCATCACCAGCATACGGAATACCGGCGGCAGCACTGCCAGCGCCAGCGCACTGATACAGACAGCCGGTGTATACACACGGGCAAATTTGGAGATGAAGTCCTCCGAGCGGGACTTGCGGGAGCTTGCGTTCTCCACCAAATCCAGAATTTTGGAGACGGTGGATTCGCCAAACTCGCGGGTGGTCTGTATCTTGAGCAAACCGCTCATATTGATGCAACCGCTGATGATTTCGTCGCCCTGTTTGACCTCGCGCGGCAGGCTCTCGCCGGTCAGCGCACTGGTGTTCAGGTTGGAGCTGCCTTCCAGCACAATGCCGTCCAGCGGAACCTTTTCTCCCGGCTGTACGATGATGGTGCTGCCAATTTCCACCTCATCCGGGTCGACCTTTTCCAGCTTACCGTTCACCTCGATGTTGGCATAATCGGGACGAATGTCCATCAGCTCGCTGATATTGCGGCGGCTTTTGCCCACCGCATAGCTCTGGAACAGCTCGCCGATCTGATAAAACAGCATAACTGCGATTGCTTCGGTGTAATCTCCGCTCTGTTCATACAAAGCGACACCGATGGCACCGAGGGTTGCAACTGCCATCAAAAAGTTTTCATCGAACACCTGGCGATTTTTGATACTCTTTGCCGCTTTGATTAAAATATCATACCCAATTACCAGATAAGGCACCAGGTACAGCGCAAATCGCAGCAAACCGCTGACAGGCAGCACCGCCAGAAGAATCATCAGTGCTGCCGCAACAAGGATGCGGGTCAGCATCTTTTTCTGTTTTTTGGTCATGGTTCTTTCTTCCCTTCGCGTATATTTTCTGTTATATGATTAAATATATGTTTAATCGTTCATTTGTTTTTTTAAAAGCAGCATCCCTGTGCAAATCTTCTCACAACAGGGATGCGCTTATAAAAGCCTGCTTTTCTTTACAGGTAGATTTCGCAGTCGTCTTCGACCTTTTTGCAGTTCTTCAGCACCTGCTGCATCACTGCCTTGTGGTCGGCTCCTTCTTCAAATTCCACGTTCATCTTCTGGGTCATAAAGTTTACTACCGCATCTTTTACACCATCGGTTTTTTGGGCTGCCTGTTCCATTTTGTTTGCACAGTTTGCGCAGTCCACTTCGATTTTGTATGTTTTTTTCATAGTAAGTACCCCTCTTTCAAAAATGATCGGTTTTAATAATTAAACGTTTGTTTAACTGTTCATCTATATGATACTCATCTCTTCTCTCAAAGTCAAGGGATAAATGTACGATCCTTCTGTTTGGGACAAAAATATTTCCGTTCGGGCAAAGAACCTCTGTTTTGGATTTTATTTTCGGCAGATATGTGCTACAATACTTGCAAAAGGAGGTACAAAACCATGACATCCACACCCCTTCCCCACGACCACGGACAGCCGCCGGAACCCACGCTGGCTGCCATGCCCGATACAGAAAGCTTTCAGACGATTGCCGAGCTTCTCAAGCAGCTTGGCGACAGCAGCCGCATCCGTATCTTCTGGCTTTTGTGCCACTGCGAAGAATGTGTGATCAACCTTTCCGCTATGATGAAGATGAGCAGTCCTGCCATCTCCCACCACCTCAAGCAGCTGAAATCCAGCGGATTGATTGTCAGCCGCCGCAGCGGAAAAGAGGTTTATTACCGTGCAGCCGACACCCAACAGGCACAGCTGCTGCACCGCATGATTGAAACGCTGCTTCAAATCAACTGCCCTAACCCAACAATCGGGAGGTGAGTCATTTGAAAGGCGAATACCCGATTTCCATTGAATCTGCCTTATCCAACCTTGCAGAGGGTCAGATGAAGGTGCGCCTGTCCGACCCGGATGCTGGCAGCATCCTGCTTTCCAATCACTTTGACTGCCGGGTGCAGGGCAAAGGAGAGATGCAAATTCTCTCCCTCTTTCCCGGAGTGGAACTTTGTTTTAACCGCTTTATCGGCAGCAGCGTGCAGTTTCGACATGACCCACGCGAAAACGTGCTGAAAATCAATCACTGCCACCTTGGTCGAGCCGGCTGGGAGATGCAGGAAGGATTGACCGTCTACCTTGGTCCCGGCGACCTTTCGCTGCACCCCATGTACTGCTGTGCTCATTCGCAGATGCGCCTGCCGCTGGGCTATTACGAAGGACTTTCTCTTTCGATTGACCTTTCTGTCTTTTGCAGCACCCAGGATAACTATCCTGCTATCCTCAAAGATGCCAATGTAGATATTCTACAGCTCTACCAGAGATTTTGTCCCGAGCAAAAGCCCGGCTGCATCGCTGCCTGTGAAGGGTTGGATCGCCTGTTTTCTCCGCTGTATGAGGTCCCCTCCCATCTGCTTATTCCCTACTGCAAGCTAAAGGCGATGGAGCTGCTGCTCTATTTAAGCTGCACCCAGCCGTGTACGGCAAACGGCGGTGAATGCTCCCGCGCTTATTCCACCCAGCAGACCGCTACCATCCGACAGATTCACGACCTGCTGGTCAACAATCTTCAGCAGCGGTTCACCATTGATGAGCTTTCCCGCAGATACCTGGTCAATACCTCCTTTCTGAAAGCCGCTTTTAAAACGGTGTACGGTCAGCCGATTGCCTCCTACATGAAGGAGTACCGCATCAAAAAAGCAATGGAGCTGCTGCGCACCACCAATGACAGCATCGCTTCGATTGCAACCTGCGTTGGATATGAAACACAGGGAAAGTTCACCAAAGCCTTTAAGGATGTTGCCTTACAGCTGCCCACCGAATACCGCAAAATCCATCGGCACGACCGATAGACGCAAAAAGGGTGTAGACCAAAACAAATGGTCTACACCCTTTTTATCCTTGTCCTGCCGGCTGCATCCCCAGGCGGTCGTTGAGCAGCTCGATAAAGTGCTCCATCTGACTGCTCATCTCCTTGTCGCGGTGGTAAACCAGCTGCGTCCACATCTGCGCCTCCGGGCAGTCCACATCCAGTGCCACCAGCTGTCCGCTGCGCAGGTAATCCTGGACCACATACCCCGGCAGAAAAGATACCCCATGTTGTGTAAAAGCATTCGGGTGATAATGTCGGTATTGCCGGTTTCCAGAAACGGATGAATTTCTAACCCGTTTTGAGCCACCATCTGCTCAAAGGCATATCGGTAGCTGATACCATGCTCAGTCAGCAAAAAAGGTTGTTCGACCAGCTCGTCCAACGGAATTTTTTTGCGGTCAGCTAAAGGTGAAACTGCACTTGCAACAAAGAAGATTTCCTCCTTGCGCTCGCTGACCTTGACCCATTCAGGGAAGTCGATGCGCTTGTCCAAAAAGAACAGCAGGTCGATGTCGTTTTGACGAACCATGCAGAACAGCTCCTCCACCAGTCCTGTGCAGGTGCTGACCTCTACCTTTGGATACCGGCGGCTAAATTCAACGATAACCGGTGGCAGCACGCTGATCAGCAAAGATTCGGCTGTCCCGATGCGCAACGGACCGCTAATTTCTCCCTGTCCCATGGAAACTGTCTGCGCCCGACGCACCGCGTTGAGCACCTCCATAGCACGAGGCAGCAGCCGATCTCCCGCCTGTGTCAGACGGATGTGTTTCCCAATGCGCTCAAACAGACGGACGTTCAACTCCTCCTCCAGCTGCTTGATTTGCATAGTGACCGCTGATTGAGAGTAGCCCAGCTGTTCTGCCGCCTTTGAAAAGTTGTGCAACTGTGCAATTCGCACAAAAGTTGCCAGGTTTCTTATCTCCATGTTGACCCACCTATTCAAAAAATTGAATTAGATAATAAATATTCTGAATTTTACATAAATATTATCCCTATGTTACAATACTCCATAAAGAAAGTCAACCGTACGCAGCGGTATCCCATGTAAGGAGGAAGAGTATCATGGAACATAAGTTCAACACCCAAATCAATCAAAGCGGCAGATTGATGAAAGAATTTGTAGACACTGTTATTTCCTTTTACCAGAATATCAAACAACAGGATGTTTCCCGCATTATGGATGCACAGACGCTCTCCCGCTTGCAGCAGCAGGAGATTCTTGCACAGGGTCGTCCGATGGAGGAGGTATACCATCAACTGCTGGAGGACGTATACCCAAACGCCTCTTTGATGCAGCATCCACGCTGCTTTGCCTGCATTCCAAGCCCGGTTTCTCTTTTGTCCTGGATGGGCGACGTGATGACCAACGCCTTTGACCCACACGCAGGCTGCTGGCTTAACTCCTCCGGCACCAGCTGCATCGAGCAGCAGTTGATTCAGTGGATGGGCTCACTGGCAGGCTACCCGGAAGGTCGCAGCGGAATGTTTGTTTCCGGCGGCTCGATGGCAAACCTGACCGCACTGACAGCTGCTCGCGACAACCGTCTGCGAGAAGATGAATGGTCGCAGGGCGTTGCCTATGTATCCGACCAGACCCATTCCTCGGTTGCCAAAGGGCTGCATATCATCGGCTTCCGCGCTGACCAGGTCCGCAAAATTCCAACCGACTCCCAGTTCCGTATGGACATCGACGCGCTCAAACAGGCATTGAAGCAGGACATTGCCAACGGCAAAAAACCGTTTGCTGTCATTGCTACCGCCGGAACAACCAACACCGGCAGCATCGACCCTCTGCCGGAGATTGCCACAATCTGCCAGCAGCACCATCTTTGGATGCACGTCGACGGTGCTTTTGGCGCTTCTATCCTGTTGTCGGAAAAATGTCGTCCGCTTCTCAAGGGAATTGAGCAATCGGATTCGCTCAGCTGGGACGCTCACAAATGGCTGATGCAAACCTACGGATGCAGCGTTGTGCTGGTCCGCGACCAGTCCACCCTGCTGCACAGCTTTGCTACCCACCCGGAATACCTGCGTGATGCACAGGAGTGCAGCGATACCCCCAACTTTTGGGATCTGGGTCCCGAGCTGACCCGACCTGCACGCGGTGTCAAGCTGTGGCTGACCTTGCAGGCGATGGGCAGTGAAGCAGTCGGCGAGATGATTGACCACGGATGTGCGATGGCACGCCTTGCAGAAAAGGCACTGGTGACCTCAGGCAACTGGGAGATTGTTTCCCACGCACAACAGGGTATCGTCAACTTCCGCTACGCTCCTGCCGGCAGAAGCAAGGAGGAGCTTGACTGTCTGAACACCCGCATTGCACAGGAAATTACCGCAAGCGGATATGCGATGATTTTGACCACCGAGCTAAACGGAAACAAGGTGTTGCGGATGTGTACCCTCCATCCCGAAACGACCGAGGAGGACATCATCAGCACCATCAACCGCCTGTGCAACAGCCGCGCCATCGCACAGGAGCGCTATCAATTCCGTACTCCCCTTCAGCAGAAGGTATCCTAAGACATCCACATAAAAAAACACCCGATACAAAAACCGACCTGCGGCATTCTGTGCAGGTCGGTTTTTGCGTTTTACCCTTTTTAACATTTTCTCTGCATATCAGATCGTTCTTGGAAAACAGGAGGAAATAATTTGTAAAATTTCATAAATATTATTCTTTTATTGTTGAAAGTTTTATCTTATGTGCTATAATAAAACTAACAACAAGGGGGTGTCCTTATGAATAAAGACCAGAAATTTGTTATTACGATTGGCAGAGAACGCGGCAGCGGCGGTCGAATGGTGGGTAAGGAACTGGCACGGCGATTCCACATTCACTATTATGACCGGGAGATTTTAGCCTGCGCATCCAAGGAGCTGGATGTGGACGAAGCGTACCTTTCCAGCATCGACGAACGCTCGATGAATTTTATGCAGAATGTTTTTCCGGTCGCTTACGGAGGCAGCGGCGCTGCTTTCAACTATGTCACCACCGAAGCTGAGCTGATCGGTGTACAAAGCAGACTGATCTGTGAATTTGCCAGCAGCCGAAGCTGTGTCATCGTTGGACGCTGTGCGGATTATCTGCTGCGCGACAACCCCAACTGCATCCGCATCTTCCTTTCTTCCGACATGGAGGACCGCATCGAACACATCTCGGAAATTTATGGCGTCAGCAAAGAGGATGCCAAAAAGAAAATCAAAAAGATGGACAAGGACCGCGAAAAATATTACCGCAGCGTCACTGGCATGGACTGGGCAGATGCCAGAAGCTATGACCTGTGTTTGAACACCTCGCTGATGGGAATTCAAAAGAGCTGCGACCTGGTGGAAGAAGCGGTGCGCATCTTCTTAAAGGCGCGCGGAATCGACCCGCAGATCAGCGCTATTCAGGATTAACCACCGCAACAAAGGGAGGCAAGCCGATGGCTTGCCTCCCTTTTATCGTTCTATCCAATTTTGAAATCGAATCCGGTCAGGTCGGTTCCACCCCACTCCACCAGTGTGAAACCTTTGCGTGCAAAAACTTGCAGCTGCTGCTTTGGCAAAGCGGAAAGCTGCCGGCGGTTGCTGCTGTCCACCCCGATCATCAGCATCTGCACCCGCAGCACGCTGTCCGGCTGTGGGCTGACGGTCAATCTCGCCCGGTCGGTGTACTGCTCGGCTGCAAAATGGACAAAGCTCTCCTCATTGGCTTGCAGCTTGGGCAGCCAGTAGCTGATGAAATCGTTCTGCTCCAGCTCGTTCAGTCCCAAACGGCTCAGGCTCTGCTCCAAAAATGCCCTTGCATCCTCTGCCTTCACAAAGCTTCCGTTTTCCAGCCTCCAGGCGTCATCGGCTACGCCCTCCCAGAAGAGGTAACGGTAGCTTCTGCCCTGCTCATCGGTCAGTGTTCCGTCCGGCTGCGCGGTCACGGTCCAGCCGTCCTGCGGGTAGGTTGGGTAGGTGCTGGTCAGTTTTCCATCAAAATCCAGCTGCACGCGGACCTTTTGGGTCTGCTGCGGGTACAGATAGATGACCGGTTTGGCGGTATCCGGGTTCGGTTTTTCATCCTGCTGGATGACCGGCTCGCCGGTTTCCGGGTTCGTTTTTCCGGCCTGCTGCCTGAGAATCTCGAACTGCGTTCTTTCATTCAGCCGTTCCTGATTTTCTTTAGAAAGGGTGTACTCCAACAGGAAATCCATATCCGAAGACCACAGCCGCAGCTTGTTTTTCAGCTGCTGCACCCGATACAGCAGCCCGTTTGCAAAGGTGATGCGGTATTCGGTGTCCGGTGTTTTCCACAGGGCGGTCTTCTTTTCTGCCTGTTCCACCGGCAGGCTGCACAGCAGGTCCAGCATCTCAATCTGAGCCAAATTGGTCAACGAAACCGGCTGCTCCCCGCTGCGCGCAACGGTTAAGGAAGTAACCCTGTCCGGGTTGATGATGGCAAGCCAGGTGGCAGATTTTTCCGGCGTTGCATCATAGGTCTTTTGCATCTGTGCCTTGAGCGCCCAAAGGTTCTCGTTCGGACAGAGGTAAATTTCCTCCGCGCCCTTTCCGTTTGTCGTATAGGACACCACCTTGATGCCCTTTTCATACAGCTGGTAGGACCAGGTAATGCTGTCAGAGAAAGGGTTCTCTACCCGAATCCGCATTTCGGACACTCCGCTCAGCCGGTTGCCCAGCGCCGCTTCATCGCTGCCTTTGATGACATTCAGATTTTGCAGCCGCTCGAGCAGGAGATTTTTGTTCTCTGGCAGCTCCTCAAAGACGGCGTAGCGGCTGCCGTTGTCCAGCAGACAGATGCAGGAAGATCCGTTTGACCAGGTGAATCTGCCGTAAGGGTCGATCTCCTGCATCCGCTTTTGCAGCTGCTGTTCCAAAGCCATCAGCCGGTCGTCAGCCGACCAAAACTGATCATTGTTCCAAATCACCTTTCCCCAGTTGACCGGGTCAAACTGATACGGATAGTCGATTCCATCCTGATCTATCAGCAACAATTCAGATAGTTTGCTTCCACCCACATTAGGATCGACCTCTGTCATCTTCGGCTGCACCTGCTGCAAGGTTTTCAGCACCTGTTGAATCTTCTGCTCATCCTGCTCGATGAAGCCGCGTTCCCCAAAGGTATAGCGGAGCTTCTGCGCCTGTTTTGGCACTGTCCAGGTTGGCGCTGCATATGCCGGCAGTCCGCACAGCATCAATGCACCTGCCAGTAGAGCTGCTATCCATCTTTTTGCTTTCATCTTCTTACCTCCTGTCCTGTTGTTCACAAAACGTATTTTGCTGTCGATTGCATCAGCGGGTCACGATGGGTTTCCCCTCCTTTTCCGGCAAAGGGTAGCACCGGCGGTGTTGCCGTTCCTACGGAAAGGATGGCGGACACTTCCCATCGGCGACATCCTGCCAGCAAATCTTCTGAAAGTGTTCCATCGCATTTTCTCCTTTCGACCCTCCCCAAAATCGGGCATAGAAAAAGACACAGTTCTGTTACAAACATTCTACCACAAATGTGGCTTTCTGTCATCTAAAACCGTGTCTTTTCATCGTTTTATCTAAAGAAAAAGAATTTGCCTGTGCTATTTCACTAGTCGGTTGTAAGCCGTTCCAGCTCTGCCCGAACCAGCTCCAAGTTGCGGTCACCAATCAGGGTGTAGTGCAGAATCACACCGTCGCCGCCGTCCACCAGCAAGCTGCCCTTGCTCAAATCCACCTGCATGACCATGCCGCCGGAAAATTCGATGTCCATGTGGTATTCCGGCTTGTTGAACATCTTCTTTTCCTCGCGTACACTGTCCTTGCTGACGTGCAGCTGCTGCAAAAATCCGAACAGGGTCTGTGCATGGTCCCGAATCAGACCGACCTCTTTTTTGGATTTGCCTGCGTTGCTGGTCACGACCATGCTGTCCAGCGCGCCGTAGTCCATCCAGGCAAGACTTGCCGGTGTGGAGGAAACCTGTGCACACAGCTGCTCCACCGTCTGATAGAAGCTGTTCAGGCTCTGCGGGTCGCAGACGTAGAAGGTCTGATGGTCCGGCGAGCGGTAGGCAAGGATGCCCGTCTGATAAAATTCCATGGTGAACAGGGTATCCTCCTCGTCCGAGAGGTTGACCATCGAAACGCCATCAGTCGGATTGCCCGGGTTGATGCTGCCGGTCATCGTTTCGGTCACCTGCAGCTTGCCCAGCGCCTGCTGGAACTGCTGCTTGGCTCCGGCGATGTCCTGTACCTCCATGCTGCCCATATCCAGAGCCAGCACGCGGGAAGCCGCTTCAAACTGCTCGGTGCCAATCTCCAGCTGATTCTGCTCCTGCTCGACCCAGCCTTCCAGCAGGGTGCGCAGCGCAGCAATCGACTCGGTGGATTCATAGGTCGTTTCACCGACGGAAAGGGTTGCCTTGCTGCCGCTGAGAGTGGATTCATACAGGTGCAGCTGTGCGGCGGAACCATCGTCCAGCTGCAAAGCGAGGATCGCTTCCCAGTTGGCAGACTGCACGCCCACCGACTGATGGATTTCCTTGAGCTTGAGCTTACCGACCTCCTGCCACAACTGTGCCAGCTGCTGCTCCTCCTCCACCTTCAGCTGGATGTCCTGTTCTGCCTTGACGGTGACCGAAGCACTTTTTAAAGAAGCGGTCGATTCAAAATACTTTTCTTCCTCATCCTCTTCCTTCTTCTCATCCTCTTCTTCCTTTTGCTCCTGTTTGCCGTCCTCGGTTTGATCCAGCGGCTTTTGCTGCGGCTCCTGCTTGTCGTCCGGCTTATTCTGCTGCGGCTCTTCCTCCTGCTGTTCAATCTGCTGTGGGTCGGACTGCTCAGAGCTTCCCAGCTCTCCAAAATCTATATCCAGGATAAATTTCGCAAAGAGCGCAACAAGAGAAATCAAAACCAGGGTGGCAACCAGTGTGGTAATCAAAAGAATCTTTTTACCGTTCATGCCATTTCTCCTTTCAAAAAAGAAAATTTGCTTTTTTAGCGTACTACAATTTTTGTCAAGTGTCAATCTGCTGTCGACATTTTCTTCCATTTCTATAAAAATTAGGTTATAATCATAGAAGATTAAACAGATTTTTCTTTTTTTAATTTTTTTGCAGAAAGTTGAAGTATCCCCTTTTGTCCGCATCGTTTTATCAGTGTACAGGGAAACAAAAACGAATCGAGACCCTGTGCAAATCCAGTAAACAGAAAGTTGGTGAATACTTTGCATGACTCAACGGGAATTTAGCCAGTTTGTAGCCCAATATGAAAAACTGGTATTCACCATCTGCTATCAATTCGTCAAAGATTACCACGAAGCGCAGAATCTTTCGCAGGAGACCTTTCTTTCCGCTTACCGGCACATTGACAACTATCAGGGAGACAATTACAAACCGTGGATTGCCCGTATTGCCACCAACAAAGCAAAGGATTACCTCAACAGCGCCTATTCCCGAAGGGTGACACTGGCTGCCGACGAGGAAACCTCGGTGGAAACAATCGCTTCCATTCGTCAGGACGACCCGTCCGAACAACCGGACGAGGTGTACATCTCCAAGGAAAGCTCCGGCACCATCGAGCAGATGATTCGCTCTCTCAAAGAGCCCTACCGAGAGGTGTGTGTCCTGCGCTTTCTGGAGGAAAAGGATACCCAGGAGATTGCACAGCTGCTGGGCAGACCAAAAAAGACGGTGGAAACCCAGTTGTACCGCGCAAGAGCCATCCTGCAAAAACAAATCAAGGAGGTATACAGCTATGAAAAATAACGATGCGTCGTCCCTGCTGCCAAAACAGCCCGAGCTTTTCACCCCGGACGGCCATCTGACCGACCAAGCCTTTTCACTGCTGCTGTCCGAACAGCTCGACCAGCTGCAAAGTTTGGAGGTATCCGAGCATCTTTCCTTTTGTGACAAGTGCCTGGACCGTTACACCTCTCTGCTTTGCGGAGAGATTTCTTTGGACAGCGACAAGAGCATCGAGCTGTCACCGGAAGAACCCATCCTTTCCCAGCCGGCAGCCGACCATCTGATTGAGCCGCCGCCTCAGCTGCTTCCCTCGGTTATGAAGCAATTAGCACACCGCAGCCGTGTCTTCTACCTGCACAAATTCACCTCGCTTGCCGTTGCTGCCTCTTTGGCGCTGGTTTTCTGGACCGGAGGAATCTTCTCCAACGGCAGGCTGTCGGGAGCAGTCAACAATCTGGTCAACGACCTGCACGCCTCCAGTCAAACGATTTTAGAGCATACGGGAAATATTTCGCAAGGTGTCAACGATTTTTTTAATTCCATCCAAAACCAACTGTTGGAATGGAACTTTTCCTCATTCGCTCCTAAGCGATAGGACCTGATTTTCTTTATGGATGAAAGAAAATAAATCACAGCGGCTAAACAGCCGATTCCCTTTATGGATTGATCAAATAATTGAAAAGAGTTTCTTTATGGATGAATCGCACAATCACTTTGATAAACCAGCGTTCAACTCATTTTGATAAACCCGGTTTATCAAAATTCCCAAAGGCTTTGGGAAAAATCTTTTGCCAAAGGAGTTTTTACTATGAGAAAAAGCAGAATCCTTACTTTTTTGTTTGCCCTCTGGCCCGGCGCCGGTCAGATGTATCTGGGATATATGAAGCGCGGTGTCTCTTTGATGGGCATTTTCTGCCTGCTGATTTCCATCACCGGCTTTTTGAATCTGAGCTTTTTGTTCTTCCTGCTGCCGGTCATCTGGTTCTACGCTTTTTTTGACACCCTGAACCTGCGCTCGATGAGCTATGAATTTTTGCCGCAGGATGACTTCCTCTTCCATCTGGATTCGCTGTCCGGCGGCAAGGTGCTCAACTTTTTCCGTCAGAGACATCTGCTTGTCGGCATCCTGCTGATTGTAGTCGGCATCTATATGCTGGCGGAGCTGATCCTCCCGACTATGTTCTATCGCTTCAACATCGACCTCTACCCATTCTTCAACGCCCTGCCGACCATCGTCGTCGCCGCTGCCATCATCTGGCTGGGCATCCGCCTGATTCGCAGCAGCGTTATGCACAAGGCAATCGAGGACGACTATCAGGAGTACCACGGAGAGACCAAATAGCAGTAAATCCCATCCGGGACGCTTCTTGCCGCGTCAAGGGACGTCCCTTTTTTCTACCTTAAATTGCAGTAAGGAAGGTGCTTGTCATGTTAAATCAGAACAATTATTCTGAACAATCCGAATATAAAGAACAAAAAGAACAGCCCGCAAACGACTCATCCCCGCAGACCCAGCCGAAAAAAACACCCTCTGCCCGCCGCATCGGCACCTTTACCATGGGCATCACCCTTGTGCTTGTCGGCATTCTGCTGCTGGTGTTCCTCTTCCATCCATTCGACCCGACGCCGCTGCTCCGCTTTTCTCCGCTGCTGCTGGTGCTGTTAGGTGTGGAAATCCTCTTTCAATATTTTCACAACCACGGGCAAAACCTGCGCTACGACTTTTGGGGAACCTTCTTCTGCTGCTTCATCATCTTCTGCTCGCTGATTGCCTGTGCTGCCTATCCATTTGTGGAGTATGGAACCACCTACTGGCAGGTCGAGCAAAAAATCAGCAGTGAAGTTTATGACCAAATCTATGCCAAACTGCCCGACAGCGTTTCGCTGGAGTCGATGGATGTCGGCTGTGAACTGAACTACTCGGTGCACACAAAACCTACCGTCTCTGCCGAGCAGCTCAGCTCCGGTGATGAAATCTGGATGTACGCCCAGCTGACCGAGCAGCCTGACCTGGCTCAGTTTAGCGCTCAGGTGCGCACCCTGCTGGACAGTATCGACTATGCAAGCTATCCAAACTTTTCTGCCAGCTTCTATGCACAATACCCACAGGGTGAGTTCCACCTGAACCTGAAGGACCGCACCGCTATGCGCCTTTCGACCGCAGAGCTGGAAAAGCTGGTCAAGGTGGAGGAAGAAACTGCCGATGACGAATATGCCCTATCGGAGCAATCGGAGCCGACGGCAATCGAAGTGACTGTTGGCAGCTCTCAATCGGCTTCGTAAAACCCATTCAGCCGGAGGAAACTCCGGCTTTTTTTTCTGTAATCCTTCACAAAGCCCTTCTATTTCCAAATCGGTTGTGATATAATATAGCAGTATGTATTATCGACATAATAGGAGTATGATTTTATGCAATTTATCGAAATCCTCAAAACCATCGTCCTGGGCATCATCCAGGGCATCACCGAATGGCTGCCTATCAGCAGCACCGGTCACATGATTTTGGCAGACACCTTTTTACAACTCAACCAGCCCAAAGACTTTATGGATATGTTCTTTGTGGTCATCCAGCTCGGCTCCATCCTGGCGGTGGTGGTTCTCTACTTCAACAAGCTCAATCCCTTTGCACCGTCCAAATCGCGCGCAGAGCGTTACTCCACCTTTCAGCTGTGGGCAAAGGTGCTGGTCGCTGTGCTGCCGGTCGGCGTCATCGGTCTGCTGGTCGACGATTGGGTCACCGAGCATTTTTACACCCCGGTCGTCATCGCCATCGCCCTCATCTTTTACGGCATCCTGTTCATCCTGCTGGAACGCCGCAACCGCACTGCAAAGCCGCGCATCCGCTCCTTTGAACAGCTGAGCTGGCGCACTGCGCTGTGCATCGGCTTCTTACAGTTGCTGGCAATCATCCCCGGCACCTCCCGTTCCGGCTCCACAATCCTGGGCGCGATGCTGCTTTCCTGCTCCCGATTTGTGGCGACCGAGTTCTCCTTCTTTATGGCGGTTCCGGTTATGTTTGGAGCCAGCGGCTATAAAATCCTCAAGTTTGTCCTCAAGACCGGTCTGGCTTCCATCACCGGCTTCCAGTGGGGACTCCTGCTGCTCGGCTCGGTGGTCTCCTTTGTGGTTTCGCTGTTTGCCATCAAGTTCCTGATGAACTACATCCGCAAGCACGACTTCACCGCCTTTGGCTGGTACCGCATTGTCTTAGGTGCCATCGTCCTGCTGTATTTTGGAATCTTTGCTTAAAAACCCAAAGCGTCTGCACAACTGTGCAGACGCTTTTTCATCTTTTAAAACCGGAAAATCAGCCACAGAACGGCATAGATGATCGGCTGATGCAGCAGGTAGACCCACAGACTGTTTTTCCCCAGCAGGGAAAGCGGTTTACTGTGCTGCTGGTAGAACGCCTGCGGCAGCGGCAGCCTTGCCAGAAACATTCCTGCCAAAAACAAAAACAGGTAGGGCAAAAGCGGGAAATAATCGGAGGAGAAAAAGCTGCTGTCAGGGAACCCCAACGGGAACAAAAAGGAGGTGCTGTACAAGGCAGACGGCAGTTCGACTGAAAGAGCGCGGCTCAAGCCGATTCTGCCCGACGGCAACGAGTAGGTCAGCCAGAACAGAAACAGTCCTCCGGCAAGTCCTGCCCACGGTGAGATGCGCTCCAGCAGAGGTTTCAGCGGAATCGAAAGCAGTACGGCTGTCCCCAAAAAGTGCAGCAAACCAAACAGGATGCGCTGCTGTGGCAGGACAAGCACCGTCACCAGTGTAAAGAGCATCCCCAATCCCAGCAATTTAAGCCCGCGTTTCAGATTGTTCCTGGAATAGGCGCAGCACGCTCCCGAAACTAAAATGAACGCTCCGCAGATGCTCAACTGCCACCAGCCTGCCGCCTCCGAATAAAACCAGTTCATCCCCTTCAGGCGGACCAGCTCTGCAAGGTCATAGCAGATATGGTAGACCAGCATACTCAAAATCATTACACCGCGCAGCTCATCAAAGGCAAACACCCTTTGCTTTTGCACCGCTTGCACCATCCGTTCGTCCTCCTTTGCCATTTTCTTCTATCATAAAAAAAGAAGGTTATCCTGTCAAGCTTTCTGGTAAGAAAATCCCACCTTGTCAACTGCAAGGTGGGATTTCGTGTTGTTTTATTCGTCAAATACGATTGCTTCGTGGTCAGGGCTGTGTTCGCCGCCGAACTGGTAATCGTTGCCCGGGATGATGGCATTGAGCAAAATGCCTGCAATCGCTGCGATTGCCAGACCGGAAAGGTTGATGCTGAGCGCTTCGGTGATTTTGATGGTCAAACCGCCGATGGAGTTAAAGCCCAGTGCGCTGACCAGAATGACCGCTGCGATAATCAGGTTGCGGCTCTGGGTGAAATCCACCTTATTTTCCACCACGTTGCGGATACCGATGGCGGAAATCATACCGTACAGCATGAAGGAAACGCCGCCGATGATGGCGGAAGGAACGGTTTCGATGGCTGCTCCAAACTTCGGAAAGAAGGAAAGCAGGATGGCAACCAGCGCTGCAATGCGCATAACGCGTGGGTCATACACCTTGGTCAGTGCCAGTACGCCGGTATTTTCACCGTAGGTGGTGTTAGCAGGACCGCCGCCCAGCGCAGAAAGGCTGGTTGCCAGACCGTCACCCAGCAGGGTACGGTGCAGACCTGGGTCGTTCAGATAGTTTTTACCGGTGGTTGCACTGATGGCAGCCATATCGCCGATGTGCTCCATCATAGTTGCCAATGCAATCGGCATAATGGTAACGACCGCACTGAAACTGAATTTCGGCAAAGAAAGCGGAGCCATTGCAAAAACCTTGGCAGATGCAATCGCCTCAAAGTTGACCTCGCCCATGAACACTGCCACAACATAGGAAACGAGAATACCCAGCAGAATCGGAACGATTTTGACCATTCCTTTTCCCCAGATGTTGCAAACGACAATCACCGCTAGCGCGATGAAGGCAAGCAGCCAGTTCTGGCTGGCGTTGCTGATTGCAGTCGGAGCCAGAATCAGACCAATCGAAATGATGATCGGACCGGTGACCACCGGTGGGAAAAAGCGCATGATTCTGCGAATACCAAAGACTGAAATCAGTGCGGACATCAAGACATACACCAGCCCCGCAACCAAAACACCGCCGCAGGCATAAGGCAACATCTCCGCATTGGATGCTCCGTCTGCCAGGCGAGGTGCTACCGCAGAATAGCCGCCCAGAAAGGCAAACGAGGAGCCGAGGAATGCCGGCACCTTGCCCTTGGTAATCAAATGGAACAGCAAAGTTCCCAAACCTGCCATCAGCAGGGTGGTGGATACATTTAATCCGGTCAAAATCGGCACCAGAACGGTCGCACCGAACATGGCGAAGGTATGTTGAACACCCAGCACCAGCATTCTTGGAACGCCCAACTGCCGCGCGTCGTAGATAGCGACTTCGCCGACTTTTGTTTTATTTTTCTTTTCGCTCATAAAAAGTCCTCCTTCAACACCTCTGTTTTAAAAAGGATTCATTTCCCATTTCCCGGGAAATTTGATTCCTTTCCGATAAGCCTTTGTTATTTTACCAGATAACGACCCGGTGAGCAAGCCTTTTCCTCATTCTTTTTTACGGAATGATCGGAATAAACAATTCTGCATAGTAATGGTCCAGGTCGGTGTAAGAAATCAGTGGAATTTCCAGCATAAACAGCCGGTTTTCCAGCCGGATTCCCTGCTCCTTTGCAAACCGGCACATCTGTTCCACCATCTCCACATGGGTCTGTGCGTTGGAAAGCCGCACAATGCTGTGCAGTGCACGCATGGCAGGAAAGGTTTTTCTGCCCTCGTTGTGCTCACCCAACTGCTGCGCAGTGTCCTTGTCAAGCAACAGCATCATCCTGGACGGAACCTTGCACAGGCGCTCCTCTCCTTCCTGCTGCTCGATGGCAAATTCCCGCACCATCTGACAAAAAACGAAGTGGTCGTTGTCCATACTGGAGACCTGCTCCAGATAACGCTCCAGGCTGTCCTCCCGCTGTTCAAAGAGGACATAGCCCTCCGGGAAGGTGGTGATGTCGATTTCTCCACCGCGCTCCCGTATCCTAGCGGTCATCGAACCGACGTGTTCAATCCGCTTGAGCAGCTGCTGTTCGTAAAGAATCTTCTTTTCCGTTTCCCGCTTCTTTTCCCGCAACAGACACAGCAGCTGTTCCTCGTCCCCGCTTTCATACAGCTGGTGGATCTGCCCGATGCTCAGTCCCAGATTTCTGTAATAGCTGATGTCCAACAGCTCCATAATTTGATAAAAGGAGTACATCCGATAACGGTTTTTGCTGTTGACCTGCGGGTGGACCAGTCCCTTCTTCTCATAAAAGCGCACCGCGTCGATGCCCAGTCCCAGCATCTGCGCCACCTGTGAGATGGAAAACATCCGCTCCATCATCCTTGCCTCCTTTTGAGCCATTCTTTGGCTGCCTGTTCGAGCTGTCCCGGTGTATTTTCCAGCCGGTCCTGTAAACATTCCTCCAGCAGCTGCTCCAACAGCTCTCCCACCGCTTTTCCCGGCGGACAACCTAAGTCCATCAATTTCTTTCCATTGATGTTCAACTGCGAAAGGCTCCAACAGCCATCACACGCTCGGGCAAACTGCTCCTTTATCTGTCCATCGACTTCGTTGGCAGCAGCACACAGCGCAAGATGGTCCTGCACCAATCCACGCCCATAACGGCGCAGTGCTTGTCGCAGAGGATATATCCCCTGCGGCGGTTGCTGCCACAACTTCCAAAGAACCTCTGCCCGCTGCTGCTGTTGTCTGGGGCATTTGAGCCGCTTCATAGCACCTACAGGCGAGCAATCTGCGGCACAGCACAGCCAAATCAACCGGAGGAAGGCATCCTGCGGCAGGGTATCCAGCCTATCCTGCCCCTGCGCTTTCTGCCACTCGGGCAAGACCACCTGCCAAACCTCCCGCCTGCCCTGCAAGGCAAGGTGCGCAAAGGGTGCAACCAGCAGCTTTTGCAGTTCCGACCAGATGCGCTCGACACTGATACAATCAAGCAGCGGCGCTTTTTGAGCAATCGCCTGCTCAGTCTGTTCTTCCACAGTAAAGCCCAGCACCGCCTGAAAGCGCAGTGCCCGCAGAATACGCAGCGCATCCTCTTCAAAGCGCAGCAAAGCCGGACCCACCGACCGAATGACTCGGTCGTGCAGGTCCTGCTGCCCGCCAAAGCAGTCGAGCAGACCCCTTTGCGGATGGTAAGCCATTGCGTTGATGGTCAAATCCCTGCGAGCAAGGTCATCCTCAATTTTGGAAGAAAAGTGCAGGCTGTCGGGGTGACGGTGGTCGCCGCTCCCGCTTTCCACCCGATAGGTGGTGATCTCATATACCTTGCCATCCCAAATCACGCCGACCGTTCCATGCTCTACCCCTGCCAGCAGCAGCGAGCGGTCGCTGAAAATCTGCTGCATCCGCTGAGGGGTGGCGCTGGTGGTCATATCCCAGTCGGAGGGTGTTTTTCCCATCAAGCTGTCCCGCACACAACCGCCGACCACCCAGCACTCCTCTCCGGCAGCCTCCAGCGTATCCAGCAAAGAGAGCGGCTGTTCGGGAATGAAAAGACTACTGTGCATCATCTACAATCTTCTGGAATTCCAGCAGGTAGCCATCCGGGTCGGAAAAGAAGAAGGAGTAGACCGGAAACTTTGGATGGCGGGCTGGCTTTCCCTGTGTTGTGATACCCAGTGCGGTCAGCCGCTGGTACTGCTCGTCCACCTCTGCACAGTCGGTGCAGTTGAGCGACATACAGGCACCGGTGGCAAGCGGTCTGCCGTCCTCATACTGGCAAAATCCCCAGTAGCCCTTGCCGCAGTCGAGGATGACACAGCTGCCCATATCCTTCCAGAGTGTAAGCCTTATCACCTCGGTATAAAATTGGACGGTTCTTTTTAAATCGCTCACCGGCAAAAAGGTGATACAGGATTCGATCATATAAAATTCCTCCTTTGTTTTTTTCTTTTATTATAGCTAGTTTTCTCCCGCTTGTAAAGAAAAGGTCCCGTGAGGAAATTGCTCCCCACAGGACCTTTGTTTATATCATTCATGCTTGATTGCTTCCAGTGCGGAAATTTTGACTGCACGGTTAGCAGGATAAAAGCCGGAAATCAGCCCAATCACGGTGGCAAACGCAATCGCCGCGACAATCAGCCAGCCCGGAATGATGGAAAGCTGCGAACCCGAAGCCATTCCACCCATGCCGCCCATCATACCGGACAGCATTCCTCCGCCATCTGCACCCATGCCGCCGTTCATCGAAAGATAGTTGAGCAGCTTGGAAATCAGCAGGCTGATGCCCACTCCTGCCAGACCGCCGCCAAAGCCAATCAATCCCGCCTCCATCAAAAAGACAGCGCGGATATTGCCGACCCGACAGCCCAGCACCTTCATAACGCCGATTTCACGGGTGCGTTCGTAGATGGACATGATCATTGTGTTGGTGATACCGATGGCAGCAACCAAGAGAGAGATAGCAGCCAGGCTGCCCAAAAACAGCTGTTGCTGCTGCATCTGCTTCTGCATCGGCTCGCGCACCGAATCCAGAGAGTAGGTTTCAAAACCCATTCCTTTGATCGCCTGGTCCACCTGCGACACCAAGTCGATGTCCGACACCTTGACCTTGACCTGCTGGTAGTTTTCCAGTCCGTTATTGTTGTCGCTGTTTTTGTCGTCGCGAATCTTGTTGACCCTCTTGTATTCCTTTTCCAGCTCCCGCAGCTCGCGGATGTCCATAAAGCAATAGTAGCTGGTTTCCCAGCCGACACTGTTATCCGACACCAGCACGCCGGTGACGTGAACATCCCTTGTCACCTCGGGATACTTCGGCTTGCCGTTTTCGTCGAACTCCCTCGCTTGCAGCCTGAGGGTGATTTTATCGTTCATTGGGTCGACAAACGGGTCCGGCATCTTGCCGTTTTCGTCGGGTGTTGCATAGACGCGGTTGTTGCGCCAGCTGCGCTTGCTGTCCTCAAATTCATATGCTGACTCTCCGCCAAACATCATATAAGCTGTCTTTTTGGGCGCAGGGCTGGAGGTCAGCATTTCTCCCTCCTGCACCTGATAGCCAAAGTAGGGCAGCGCCTCGGGGTAAACACCCATGACGTTGTACAGATACATCTGATAGCGGTCGTTTCGTCCGGCATACGCCATCATATTCAGGTTGGAGGCGCTTGCCATCGGGGTGACTGCCACCACCCCTTCCAACTTTTGGACCTTGGAAACGACTTCATCGTTGAGCTTGAGGTCCTGGGAGCTGCCGTAGTTCTGGATGGTGATTTGGGTCAAATCCCCCATCTGAGCCAGCGATTCCTCCATCGCCTGGGTCATTGCAAGACCCAGCGAAATCATCACGACGATAGCGCAGGTGCCCACCACAACGCCGGTCATGGTCAGCAGGGTACGCGCCTTGCGTCGCAGAAGATTTCGAAAGGTCATGGAAATCAAATCAAACAGTTTCATCGTCGTCCTCGAATTCTGCCGCCGCTTTTTTGCGCTTGATAACCGATGCAACAATGAGGATAATCACCACGCAGCCGCCACCGACAACTGCCCACATCTGCCAGCTGTTCGGGTTTTTAAGCTGTGCCCAGAATCCCTGCGGCTCTTCCACCGGCGGCTCCATTCCATCTGTGTCCATCTCGCCACCCATGCCCATACCGGTCATCATGTCGTCCATGGTAGCTTCTGTAATGGTGGTGGAGAAAGGCACGCTGACGCTGCGGACCATGCCTGCGGCATCCTCATAGCTGTAAGCAATCTCGCCTTTGAGCGGTCCGGCTGTATCCGGTGTAAAGGAAAATTCCACCTCACCCGATGCGCCTGCCGCTACATTTCCGACGTGCTCAATCTTGCCGGCTCCGTTAAAATCGCCGACCAGTGTTGCCGAAAGGTTGTAGATTTCGCCGCGGCTTTTATTGACATACTTTCCGGTGATGTAGATTTCTTCTCCAACGGTCGTCTCCAGCAGGTCGGAAACCGGGTCTGCGCTGAAGCGGTCCGGCTGCATTGTCTGCACCGCCACCTGCTGGGTCATCTCGCCCTTCTGTCTTGCACCGTTGAGGACATACTCATAACTCATCGAAATGTCGATGGCGTGGGATTTTGCCTCGGCATTGGGCAGCACTGCGATGTTGACCGTCTTTTCAAAGGTGTCGCTCTTGTTGACAATCGGCAGGAAAAAGACATTGGTCCCGTCCACAATCTGCAAGCCCTCGCTGGGCGCTACCTTGAGGATGATATTTTCCAAGTCAATCTGCTGGCTTGTGTTGCGGCAGAGAAAGGTCAACGGGAATTCGCTGCCGGCTGCCACCTGGTCATAGCCGCCGGTGGAAAACTCCTGCAACAGCAGATACGGTGTTTCAAACAGGGCATTTTCCGGGGTATCCGGCTTGTCGGTATCGCCGTTGTTGCCGTTGTTATTATTCTCGTTATTCCCGCCGGTTCCATTGTTATTATTGTTTCCGTTATTGTTGTTTCCGTTATTATTGTTTCCGTTGTTATTGTTGTTATTGTTTTCGCTGTCCGGGTTGTTTGGATTTTGCTGGTCCTGTTGGTTCTCTCCGTCCTCTGTTTCCGGTTTTTCTGTATCCTGTTCGTTGTAGCTTCCGCTCTGCTTGTTGACCAGTGTTCCGTCCGAATTGTACTCACGGATGGTGCCGGAAAGGGTCTTATCCTTCTCCTTGTCCTTCTCGTCGTCAGTCAGAGGATTATTGGGCTTGGTCACCGTCAAATCGAGCTTTGCCTTGGTGAAGGTAAAATTGACCGCTGTGGTGCGGGTTTTTACAACATTGGTCTTTTTGCCGGAGGTCGAGGTCCGCACCGACGGATACTGAAAAATCACATTCATCTTCATCTCGTTGGAGTCGCGAAAGACCACATTGGGCAGCTCGATGTCCAAATCAATGACGTCATCGCTTCCTTTGGAGCAGGTGATGCGGTTGGAAAACGCCTCACCTGTGGTGGAACCCATGTTGTAGCGCAGATAGTAGGAATCCTCCCGCGTTTGGGTCATGGTGGAGTATTTGCCGGTCCCGTCGCTCAGGTGCAGGGTCACATCCACCCTGCCATAGTTGGTTTCAATCTCCTGCCCTTCCTCATCCTTATAGATGACGCGGGTGCTGTTAAAACCAATCAAATCCGATTTTGCCGAATGGGAGAAGGTCCCCAGCAGATTTCCGTCGATGTCATAAAAGGTCAGATCAGGCTGACGCGCCGTATAGACGGTGTTCTTTCTTTTTACGGTCGCCGCGCTTGCCACGGTGACCAGCACGCTGCCCATCACGCTTACGACCATCAGGATCGCCAAAAACAGGCACACTGCCCGCACAATCTTCTTCTGTTTCATCTTTACTCCCCATCTTCCCTTTCTGTTTTCTGCGGCTGCACCGTCTGTTGCTCCGTTGGCGCTGCCTTTTGCAGCTGGTCGGGCAGCAGCTCGTTTGCCACCTGCTCGGTGCTGGTTTTTGTGTTGTTCTCTTCCTGCTTTTCTTTGCCGAGGATTGGGATGACAAAATCGTGCGCTCCCTCCTCCTGCTCCTGCGGCTGAACCTCTTCTGCTGCCGCCTGCGCAATCGACTGATTCGGGCGGTCGTCCACCACCTTGCCGTCGATCAGTGTGATGATGCGGTCGGCATACAGCGCCAGCTCGCGGTCGTGAGTAACCAGCACCAGCGTCTGATTGTTCTTGCGGCACAGCCGAACCATCAGCTCCATGACCTCTTTGGTGGTGCGGGTGTCCAGGTTGCCGGTCGGCTCATCGGCAAAAACAATTTTCGGCTTGGAAACAAAGGCGCGGGCAATACCCACACGCTGCTGCTGACCGCCCGACATCTGCGCCGGCTTGTGGGACATCCGTTTGTCCAGTCCCACCTGCTTGAGAATCATCTTTGCCCGACGGTTGCGCAAACCCTTAGGAATCCCCCGAAACATCAGCGGCATCGCGACGTTTTCCAGCGCACTGTAGGATTGCAGCAGGTTGTAGGACTGGAAAATAAAGCCGATATTTTTTTGCCGAAACTTTGCCAGCTGCCCTTCGTTCAAGGTAGAGATGTTCACCCCGCCGATCAGCACCCGCCCTTTGCTGGGTTTTTCCAGACCTGCCAGCTGATTGAGCAGGGTCGATTTGCCCGAACCGGAGGTTCCCAGGATACAGCAGATCTGTCCTTTTTCAATTTGCAGATTGATACCGCCTAAGGCGACCACCTTTTCTTTTCCCACAGAGTAGACCTTGTACAGATTTTCGATCTTGATGATCGCTGCCATCCTCTGACCTCCCTTTTTAATCTGAACGAACACAACCAAAAGTTTGCATCGTATGGAATCAGAATAGCACACAATGTCTACACCTGTCAAGTTCTTCCAACGATTTTACATTTGGCAGCGGTTCTCTCCTTTTTTGCCTGATAAGCGGAGTATCTGCCATTCGATTCTTTTCAGTGTAGCAAAAAAATGTGAACATTTCTACCATCTTTTAGAGCAGAAAAAGAAAAGCGGGGACAGAAGATTATCTGTCCCCGCTGCGTGTATTAATCCAGCACGTTCAAAACGATGTTGTCCTCTTTCACACCGACGCTGATGCCTGCCGGCTGACACTGGTAGCGTTCCACCAGTAGAGAACAAATCTTGTCCTCCACCTCTTTGCGGATCAGTCGGCGCAAATCTCTGGCGCCGCCCTGCTTGCCGTGTGCCTTCTTTGCCAGCAGCTCCAGTGCCTGCTGCTCCCACAGCAGGGTGATGCCTTTTTCTGCCAAAGGCTCCTTGAGCTCTCCCAGCATCAGGGCTGCGATGCTGACAAAGTCCTGCTCGGTCAACTGGTTAAAGACGACAATCTCGTCCACCCTTCCCAAAAATTCCGGGCGCAAAAATTCCGAAAGCGACTGCATTACCCGGTCGTGGGCAATATCGGAAACGCTCTTGTTGAAGCCCAGCGAGGAGGAACGCTGCTCGCTGCCGCAGTTGGAGGTCATGATGATAACGGTGCTTTCAAAGGAAACAATTCTTCCCTGTGCATCGGTGATCTTGCCTTCATCCAGAATTTGCAGCAGAATGTTCATAACGTCCGGGTGTGCCTTTTCAATCTCGTCGAACAGGACGACCGAATAAGGGCGTCTTCTGACCTTTTCGGTCAGTTGTCCTGCCTCGTCATATCCCACATAGCCGGGAGGCGCACCGATGATGCGTGCCACGCTGTGCTTTTCCATAAATTCGGACATATCCAGACGGATCAGCGGATTCTGCTGGTCAAACAGCTCCTCCGACAGCGCTTTGACCAGCTCGGTCTTGCCGACACCGGTCGGTCCTACAAAGATGAAGGAAGCCGGACGGCGCTTTTTGCTGATTTGTACGCGGGAACGTCTGACAGCTGCGCTGACCAGGCGGATGGCTTCGTCCTGCCCGATGATGCGTTTTTGCAGCGCCTGCTCCAGATTTGCCACCCGCTGCATCTCCGATTCCTGAATCTTGCTGGCGGGGATGCCGGTCCACAGCTCGATGACCTTTGCCAAATCCTCGTCGGTCACCTTTTCGCCCAGCGCTTCTTCCCGCAGGCTGTCCGCCTGTCCCTGAAGCTGTAGAACCTTTGCCTTATTTTCTGCCAGCTTTTCATAGTCGATGTCCTGTTCCTTCTGCTCCTCCCGCTCGATCACCTTCTGATAAACGCCGATCTGACGGTTGTATTCATCATACTGTGCCAGTACCTTGTTGCGCAGGTTGGCGCAGGAGCACGCCTCGTCCAGCAGGTCGATGGCTTTATCCGGCAAAAAGCGGTCGTTGATGTACCGCTCCGAATACAGCACCGCGCGGCGGGCAATCTCATCGGTCACTGTGACCCGATGGAACTGCTCGTAATATTTTTTGATGCCCTTGAGCACCTCAACCGTCTGCTCGATGGTCGGCTGGTCCACCTTGACCGGCTGGAAGCGGCGTTCGAGCGCAGCATCCTTCTCGATGTGCTTGCGGTATTCGTCGAAGGTGGTTGCACCGATGACCTGAATCTCTCCGCGGGAAAGCGCTGGTTTGAGGATGTTTGCCGCATTCATCGAGCCTTCCGAATCGCCGGCGCCCACCAGACTGTGTACCTCGTCGATGAACAGGATGGCGTTGCCCACCTTGCGCACGTCGTCGAGCAGTCCCTTGACGCGGCTTTCAAACTGCCCGCGGAACTGGGTCCCCGCTACCAGCGAGGTCATATCCAGCAGGTACAGCTCCTTGCCCTGCAACATAGCCGGAACATTTCCCTCTGCCAGCTTCTGCGCAATGCCTTCTGCAATCGCAGTCTTGCCGACGCCGGGTTCACCGATCAGGCAAGGGTTGTTTTTGGTTCGTCTATTGAGGATTTGGATGACTCTCTCGATCTCTTTATCCCTGCCGACGATGTGGTCGATCTTGCCGTCCTTTGCCTTTTGGGTCAGGTTTTCACAGTGAGCGGACAGGAACTTGTACTTTTTGCGTTCCTTTTCCTGCTGACGCTTTTCCTTTGAGGAGCGTCTGTCCTCCTGCTGTACGCCGTCTGCTTCTTCCTGCTCATAGCTTTCCAGCTCGCCGCCGGCATAGTCGCCATCCAGCTCCGACTCATCCTCCGGCTCCTCCTGTTGAGCCGGCATATTGAACATCTGCATGAACGGCATCGACTGCGCACCGCCCATGTCAAAGCTGTCGCCAAAGCTGTCGATCAACCCTGCCATCTGGTCATCCATTGCATCCAGCTGCTCATCGGTGATGCCCATTTTATCCAGCAGGTCGGTGACCGGCTTAATGTTCATCTCTTTGGCACACTTGATACAAAGTCCTTCGTTGATCGGTTTATCACCCTCCATGCGGGTAACAAAAACGACCGCCATTCTTTTTTTACATTTTGAACAAAGCATATTCGGATTCATCTATTATAAAAACATCCTTTCTTCTCAGGTCGTATCTTTCCTCACCATGGTTCTCATTATAGACTGATTTTGTGAACAAATAAAGACCACATCTTAAATTCCTTTACTTTGCTGTCCCACAAATACCACAAACTGTCCGTTTGAGGTAAAGATAAGTATAACATATTTTTCCTATATACTCAAACAGCATTTGCCTTTCCCTGTTTTCTATGCTGCAAAAAGTGCGGCAGATTTCTTCTTTCCGGTTAGAGAATTACATCCGTTTTCCCTCCTTTTGCCGCACCAATTGGGCATTTTGACCGATTTGTCTGTATATTTTTGTGAGGAAAAGAAGTATACTGAAAATATTATTGGAAAACGGGAGGAAAAAAAGATGAAAACAGCTGTTGTGGATGTTGGCGGCGGAATGCGCGGCGTCTATGCCTCGGGTGTGCTGGACCGGTGCTTGAAAGAAAACATCCAATTTGACCTTTGCATCGGTGTTTCTGCCGGAAGCGCCAATCTTGCATCCTATCTGTCCGGTCAGATGGGGCGCAACCTGTTCTTCTACCACGATTACGCATTTCGGAAGGAATACATGAGCTTGCACAATTTTTTCCACACCCATTCCTACGTCGATTTGGAATACATCTACGCTACCTTGAGCAATCAGGACGGAGAAAATGCGCTCAACTATTCCAGCCTCCTGCACCATCCGGCACAGTTTTGGGTGGTGGCAGAGGAAGCGGTGTCCGGCAAGCCAAGATATTTCACCAAGGAGGACATCCGGCAGGATGACTACCGCATCTTCATGGCATCCTCCTGTCTGCCAGGGGTCAATCGTCCGTTTTTGCTCGACGGTGTGCTGTACTACGACGGTGCGCTGGCAGACCCGGTCCCCATCCAAAAGGCGTTTGACCTTGGTTGTGACCGTGTCGTCCTGCTGCTCACCAAACCCAGCGATATTCCCCGTTCCTCCCGCAAAGACCAGCTGATTGCCCGCATGATCGAACGGGAATTTCCCGCCTCTGCCCATCAGCTGCGCACCCGCGCCGAGCGCTACAACGCCTGTGTTGCCCGAGCCAAACAGTATCAGCAGGAGGGTCGACTGCTGATTGTCGAACCCTGTGACACGATGGGTGTGGATACCCTAGCCAAGAACAAGGATGCCATCCAGTCGCTCTATCAGCTCGGTTGGCAGGACGGCGAACGAATTCGACAGTGGATGAAAGGTGCATAAAATATAAAAACCGCCGACAGACAAATCTGCCGGCGGTCGTTGTTATGCAAAGGAAGAAAATTAGAAGCATTCCCGAATGTTGGTATAAGGCATCTTGAAGCTCAGCGCAACGTTTTCGTAGGTAATCTTGCCGTCATAGGTGTTGACTGCCGAGTAGAGCCGTTCGTCCCTGTGGCAAGCTTCCTCCAAACCATGCTCTGCCAGCAGCAGACCAAAGCCCAGTGTCGCATTGGTCAGTGCGATGGTCGAGGTCCTTGGAACTGCGCCCGGCATATTGCCTACACAGTAGTGAACGACACCGTCCACCTTGTAGATTGGGTCGTCGTGGTAGGTCATCTGGGTCGTTTCACAGCATCCGCCCTGGTCAACGGCAACGTCCACAATGACCGAACCCGGGCGCATCTCGCGCAGGTAGGAACGGCGGATAATCTTCGGCGCCTTTTTGCCCGGAATCAGCACAGCACCCACCACCAAATCCGCTGTCTTCAAAGCATTTTCTACGTTGACATCGTTGGAGTAGAGGGTCTGCACTCGTGCGCCAAAGATGTCGTCCAGATATTCCAGCCGATGGATGTTGATGTCCATGATGGTGACGTTGGCTCCCATGCCGACTGCGATTTTGCAGGCGTTGGTACCGACACTGCCGCCGCCTAAGATGACGACATTGGCTCTTGGAGTACCCGGCACACCGGAAAGCAGCACGCCCGAGCCGCCGTAAAGTTTTTCCAGATATTTGGCGCCTTCCTGCACGCTCAATCTGCCTGCAATCTGGCTCATCGGCGCCAGCAGCGGCAGATAGCCGTTTTTGTCCGCCAGTGTTTCATAAGCAACACCGGAAACACCCGAAGACAGCATGGCATCGGTCAAGGCGCGGTCTGCTGCCAGATGCAGATAGGTATAGATGATCTGACCCTTGCGGAAATACTGGTATTCATCAGGAAGCGGTTCTTTTACCTTGACAATCATTTCGGCAGTTTCCCAGACCTCTCGTGCGGTTTCCAAAATGGTGGCTCCTGCTTTGACATAGTCTTCTGTCATAAATCCCGAGCCAACACCGGCATTGCGCTCGATATAAACCTGGTGTCCTGCGTTGACATAGCTTTTTACGTTATCTGGAGTCAGACCAACACGGTACTCAAATTTCTTAATTTCCCTAACGCTTCCGATCCTCATATTTCCTGCCTCACTTTCTAAAATACACTTGTTGGAAAACCCTTCGGATTTTCCTGTTTCTATTATGCAACATCTCTATAATTTTTGCAATAGGTTGACAAAAGATTGTCGATAATTTTTTATTTCGCAATTCTTTCTTTGCTTTTGTCGGCAAATCCGATATAATAAAGAAAACGCGTCCATCGCAGCGGGAACTTATTTCCCCGATGGAGAAAGGTGTCAGCATGAACATGGATTCTCTTCTCAACTATCTGCGCGGTGGCAGCTCACACGGCTACCGGCAGTTTGGCGCACACCCCGTATGGGAAGACGGGATACGCAAAGTCCGCTTCTCTGTCTATGCTCCCTATGCGCAAAATGTCGCCCTCATTGGTACATTTAACCGCTGGCAGCCCCGGCAGATGCAGCGGCTCGACTGCGGGGTTTGGACCCTCACCTCTTCCGAACCGCAGGAGGGTCAGATGTATAAATACCAAATCACCACAGCGGACGGGCAGCTCATGGACCGCGCCGACCCCTTTGCCTTTGGCAGCGAGCTGCGCCCGGGCACTGCCTCGGTCATCCGCTTTCTGGAGGGATACCGCTGGCAGGACGAGGCTTATATGGCGCAGCGGGAGAAAAACTATAACCGTCCCATGAACATCTATGAGCTGCACGCCGGTTCCTGGCGGGTCAAGGACAAAGCGGACAGCGAACGCTTTTACTCCTACGATGAGTTGGCACAGCCGCTGATCGAGTATGTGCAGCAGATGGGCTACACCCACATCGAGCTGCTTCCGCTCACCGAACATCCTCTGGACGCCTCGTGGGGATATCAGGTGTCCGGCTATTTCAGCGCCACCAGCCGCTACGGCTCCCCTGTCCAGCTGATGCAGTTCATCGACCGCTGCCACCAGGCGGGCATCGGAGTGATTTTGGATTTTGTGCCCACCCACTTTGTGCTGGACAGCCACGCTCTTTTGCAGTTCGACGGCTCCTGCCTGTATGAACCGAACGACCCGAACGCCCGATTCAGCCAATGGGGAAGCGCGCTGTTCGATTTCACCAAGCCGCACGTCCTCAGCTTTCTGCGCTCCTCGCTGGATTTCTGGTGTTCGGTCTACCACTTTGACGGGATTCGCTATGATGCGGTCTCCAACCTCATCTACCACAACGGCAGGAAGGAGGATGGACTCAATGAGCCCGGGCTTTGGTTTTTGCGCACTACCAACTATGCCATGTCCCAAAACCACCCACAGGTGATGCTGATTGCCGAGGATTCCAGCGACTTCATCAAAGTCACCGCTCCGGTGGTTTATGGCGGGCTTGGCTTTGACTACAAGTGGGACCTGGGCTGGATGCACGACACCCTTGATTACTTTGCCACTCCGTTTGAGCAGCGCGCGGCGCACAAAAACCAGCTGCTCTTCTCGATGAGCTATTTTTATAACGACCTGTTCCTCCTCCCCTTTTCCCACGACGAGGTGGTACACGGCAAAAAGACCATCATCGACAAGCTTTGGGGAAGCTACGAAGAAAAGTTTGACCAGCTGTACTGTTTGTATGCATACTTTTATTTTCATCCCGGCAAAAAGCTCTCCTTCATGGGCAATGAGCTGGCGGAATTTAAGGAATGGGACGAGGAAAAACAGCTTGGCTGGAACCTGCTGGACTACCCTGTCCACCGGCAGTTTTTCCGCTTTGTGCAGCAGCTGGATTTTCTCTATCAAACACATCCTGCCCTGTGGGAGCAGGACTACAACAGCGCTTATTTTTCCTGGCTGGATATGGGACAGACTCAACCTGAAATCTTTTCGCTGGCGCGGCGGGACAGCGTGGGCACGGAATTGATTCTGCTGCTCAATCTCTCCAATCGGGAGTACCGCTACCCTTCCGACAAGATTGCAGACTGTCGTCTGCTGCTTTCCCACAACCTTGCCGACGAATCCTTCCCTGCCTGCAACGGCGGCTTTATTTTGCTGCCTGCTTTGAGCTGCATGATTTTGGAGCGGGAGAAAAAACAATAGTTTGTTCATCCTTCTTCTGTTTTTTTCACCGAACGGATATGGTATAATAAAATCGTACCAAAGAAATTTCCATCTGGAGGGATGATAATGCGAACATATTTGAATAAATCTCTTTCCCTGTTGCTGTGCGCTGCGCTGCTGGTTGCTCTGGCAGGCTGCTCTTCCAAGCCGCAACAGGAGCAGCAATCTGCTTTAACCGAAACGGAATCTGCGGCTCCAAACAGTGAAGAAGCGGCTTCTACTTCACAGCTGATCGACGATTTTGCAGAGGTCTGGGCTACAAAATGGAATGAGCTTGCCGACGACGTGGTGATGAGCGAGCAGATGGGACGCGCCTTTTTAGCGGATTTGGACAGCGACGGCGCTGATGAGCTGGTTTTCCTGTACGACGACTACCTGCGCTATCAGGGCATCGTTTACCGCTTGGGTGACTCCATCGAAGAGCTGGGCAGCTTTTCGGTGTCCAATCCCTCCCCTGAGCTGGAATTTTCCATCTATCAAAACGGTCAGGGAACCGTCCTCTATCACAAAGCGGTCATCACCCACGCAGGAGAGATGGGAACTGAAACGGAAGAAAGCTTTATTCGCCTGGAGGACGGCGCAGTGGTGCAGGACGGACTGTACTCCACCAACGCTAACGGCACAGAAACTTATCTGGATGGGATGCAGGCAGGCGCCAACGAGCTGACCCGAGAGGATTATGAGCTGCTGCGCATCGGGATGCTGGGAAGCAGCACACCCAGCCGCACCATCCGCTTTGAAGCGGACGACTTTTTTGATTTTACCGACAGCTCCGCTCTGTCTGACTATCTGACCAAGCTGTTTTAGCTGACGAAGGGCAACATAAAAAGCAGGTAAGGAAACAAGAGTTTCCTTACCTGCTTTTGCTTTGTTACATCAATGGTGCCAGCACACGCAGGACCGAACGTCCCAGTCTGCGCGGGATGGAGATGTTTCTGCACTCTTCCAGGGTAATCTCCTGGCTCATCTGCTGGGTCTTTAAAAAGTCGTCCCGCACATCGGTCACGCAGGATGCCTTGTACATCCAGGCAGCGCACTCAAAGTGCAGGTAGAGGCTGCGGTAGTCCAGATTGATGGTGCCGACCACCGCGTACTCGTCATCCACCACAAAGGTTTTTGCATGAACAAAACCAGGGGTGTACTCATAAATTTTTACACCGGCTTCCACCAGCATCTCGTAGTAGCTGCGGGATACTGCGTGCACATACCATTTATCCGGCACATGCGGGGTGATGATGCGGACATCGACGCCGCTTTTTGCTGCGGTGTTCATCGCAGTCACCATCTCGTTGCTCAGAATGAGGTACGGTGTCGTGATATACACATAACGTTTTGCCTTGTTGATGAGGTTGAGGTAGACCGTTTCTCCCACCGCTTCGTCATCCAACGGGTTATCTGCAAACGGCTGGACGATACCCTGTGCATTCTCGTCCCAGCTGTCCGGGTAGTAAGCGGCGTAGTCCTCGCCCTCTTTTTTAATCAGGTAGTCCCACATCGACAGGAACATGGTGGTCAGGCTGAACACCGCTTCTCCTTTCAGCAGGATGGCGGTATCCTTCCAGTGTCCATGCTTTTCATAGCCGTTGATATATTCATCGGCAAGGTTGATGCCGCCGGTAAAGCCGACGTTACCGTCGATGACACAGATCTTGCGGTGGTCACGGGTGTTAAAATGGCTGGACAAGATTGGGATGAAGGGGTTAAAAATCTGGCACTGGATCCCCTTTTCCCGCAGGGTCTTTTCATATCCGGTCGGCAGGGTCAGGATGCAGCCCATATCGTCATAGATGACACGGACATCCACGCCCTCCTTCGCCTTTTCCTCCAGCACATCCAGAATGGTGTTCCACATGGTGCCTTCCTGAATGATGAAGTATTCCATGAAGATATAACGCTTGGCTTTCTTTAGCTCCTGCACCATCCGTTCAAACTTGACCTCACCCATCGGCAGATACTCCACCGTTGTGTTCTTGTAAGGCGGACAGTGTGCGCTGTTGGAGATATAGTGCGACTGATTGACCACATCCGGCGGCATTTTTTCAATCCCCGAACGTTCGTTTGCCTTGCTGATACCGTCCTGCATCTCTTTTTCGATTCTGCCCATCTTGTTTCGGATGTACTTGCCGGTTCTGTCCGAGCCGAACACCAGGTAGACCAGTCCGCCCAGCACCGGGAACAGCAGGATGGGAATAAGCCATGCAATCTTGAAGGCAGGATTACTCTTGTTGTTAATGATGCGCAAAGTCAGCAGCAGGCTGAGCAGCACACTGAAGGCATAAAAGTAAATGAAGTAGTTGTTCAGCTTCCAGATGATACCGAACAGCAAAAGCGCCTGAATCAGAATCAGCAGTGCCGTCAGCACCACCCTTTGGGTAAGGAAGCGCAAAATTTTTTTCATCCAATCTCCCCTTTATTCAACATTACTTTTATTTATCTTACCATTTTCTTCTCCTTTTTTCAATCCTCAAATGAGGGGCATTTGCCTCCTGACGGTCCTTTTGGGTGATTTTGGTAAAAGTAAAATACGCCATCTATCTCCACTGCATTTTGCAGACCGAGCTGCGATATAAGCTGTTCCTGTCACTTTGTTTTTATTTTGATAGTCTCCCCGCAATGTCGGCAGTGGTACGGATGATTCTTTGCATAAAACAGTCTGTCCAGATTTTCAAATCCACCACATTTGGGACATCTCAAATATCGTTTATCAATCCACAGATACCCTGCCAGAGCCATGCCTGCCAGGAGGAACAAGGGCTTAAAGAAAAAGCCGCCAACCAGGCAAATCGACAAAGCAAGCACACACACAAATGCCAAATGGATTTTATCTTCTGTTATCATGGTGCATCCTCCACGCAAATTTCTGTTCCTTTATTTTCAGTATAGCATATTTTTTACCTGATTCAATGATTGGGGAAGCTGGAATTTTGAGAGCAAATGTGGTAAAATAAAATGGCATGAACAATGGAAAAAGACAAAACAGAAGAAAAGTTATTACCTGATTTTATCACCGGACGTTAAATCGCAATCAGATTTGGCGTTCTCTTCAGGAGGTTACCAAACATGAAAAACTATTACGACATTGCCATCATCGGAGGCGGCATTGGAGGACTGATGGCTGCCTACCGCATCACCGAAAGGGATCCATCTGCCTCGGTTTGCATCATCGAGAAAGGACACACGATTGAAAAACGCAGCTGCCCGATCGTCACCAAAAAGGTAGACAAGTGTATCAAATGCCCTTCCTGCGCCATCATGGAGGGTCTTGCCGGCGCAGGCGCATTTTCGGACGGCAAGTATGTCATCTCCACCGAATACGGCGGCTGGCTGACCGACTTTTTAAAGCCGCAGACGGTCATTGACTACATCGAGCAAGCTGACAAGATTCTGGTTTCCTTCGGTGCGACCACCGAGCGCTTCCTGCCGGACAACGAGCTGAAAAAACTTTGTCTGAGCCACGACCTGCACATGAACCAGGCACAGCTCAAGCATCTGGGCACCGACTCCAACTTTGAAACGATGCGACGCCTGATTGAACAGCTGCGCACCCGCTGTGACATTATCACCGACACCGAGGTGACCGATGTCGACCGTGAAACGATGCAAATTCAGACACACAGCGCACAGGGCGACAGCAGCTGCAAGGCAGGCAAAATCATCTTTGCTGTCGGTCGTGTGGGCAGCCGTTTCTTTTCTGCGTGGTGTACCCGCAACCAAATCGAGCTGAGCAACAACCAGGTGGACGTTGGCGTGCGCGTCGAGCTGCCTGCTATCGTGTGGGAAGATTTTTCCAAACGAATCTACGAGCCGAAAATCTGGTACCGCTCCAAGCAGTACGGCGACAAGACCCGTATGTTCTGCTTCAATGAACGAGGCAGCGTCGTCACCGAAAACACCGACGGCGTTTTGACCGTCAACGGTCATTCCTACCGCGACCAGAGCAGAAAGACCGAAAATTCCAACTTTGCCCTGCTCTCCACCATCCGCTTCACCGAGCCGTTTAAACAGCCAATCGACTATGCGCGGCACGTCGCCAGCCTTGCCAACCTCATCTCCGGCGGCAGCGTGCTGGTACAGCGCCTGGGCGATTTGGAAAACGGACGCCGCACCGATGCCAAGCGGCTGGCAGCCTCCACCACCCAGCCGACCCTCAATGCCGTTCCGGGCGATTTGAGCCTGTGTATGCCAAAGCGTCAGCTGGACAATATCATCGAAACACTGCATGCTCTGGATGCCGTAGCGCCGGGTACTGCCAACTATGACACCCTGCTGTACGGCATTGAATGCAAATATTATTCAGCACGTCCGCAGACCGAAAACTTTAAACTCTGTGGCTGCGAAAACATCTATGCTGTCGGAGACGGTGCGGGCTTTACCCGTTCGCTTTCTCAGGCAGCTGCCAACGGCTTATATGTTGCCGATTTACTGTGTGAACAAAAATAAGCTTTCCTGCCACTTTTGCAAGCTCCTGCCAAAGCAGGGGCTTGTTTTTTATTTAACAAATTGGATATATTTTCCACCCTTCAAAAATCAGCTTTTGCATAATTTGACGTTTTTAGCAAAATAAAGCCTTTTTTAGCTGACAACCTCTTGATTTCACCCTCAGTGTCTGTTACTATATGTGCATATTCATACATGATATCTTCTCTCTTTTGGTTGTGTAATAAAAAATAAGCAGGGACCGCATCGGGTGAAATGCGGTCCCTGCTTATTTTTATTTTGTATTTTTTTCCTTTGTATCTTCGATAAAAAAGCGGTCAATAATTGCCTCCGATGTCTTTCTGCAATAAGCCGCTATCCCCGCAAAGCTCAACAGCAGCGACACCAGCGCCATCGTGTCCATCTCTTCATCATAATTCTGTTTAAGGCGGTCCACCATAACGTTGATGCTTTCTTTGAGCTCCTTCTGGTTCTCTCGGTCCTTCTCAAAAATTTCCTGCATTCCTTTTGCCTGCACGCCCTCCGCCATCAGCAGGGTCATCACCTGTTTGATGTCCCCAATCGAGAGCACATTTTTCAGATTGCAGATCATCAGAATCTGCAAAATCTGTTCGCGGCTGTATTTTTTTCCGCGCATCGGACGAATCATTTTTTCCTTGCTGTAATTATTCACCATCGACTTGGTCAAAATCTTATCGTTCTCCCGACGGCGGTTTTCTCCCAGCTTGTCCTCAAACAGCATCAAAATCTGGTCGATGTACAATTCCAGCTCCGGTATCTGCTCCGGCTCCAGTCTGCTGGGGTTGGCGGACTGATTGATGATTTGTTCAAGCTTCTCTTTTTTTATTTCCATTCCTTTTTCCTCCAAACTCTCCCCTTGCCAAAGGAATTTGCAAAAGGAAGCGGATTGCTGTTTTCTATTTTATATTATTTTTAAAAAATTTTCAAGATGTATTGCAAAACTCTTTTGTATTTGTTATTATAGATTACATAAAATAGTTTTTAAAACTACTTTACGTCAGGAGGAACACCATGTATAGTTATTTTAAAAATGCTCGTGAACCGATGAGCAGCTACACCCACTTTCTGGGCGTCATCTTTGCGGTGGTCGGCACCGTCTTTTTATTTGTTTTGAACAATCTGACCGGCAATTTTTCTGCACGGATGTTTGTTTCTATTCTGGCTTTTGGCGGCTCGATGCTGGCTTTGTACAGTGCCAGCTCCATCTATCACTATTACAAAGGTCCTGTCTTGAAGCAGGAGTATCTGCGCAAGCTGGACCACGCCATGATCTATGTACTGATTGCCGGCTCTTACACACCCATCTGCTTAAAATTCATGGAAGGCGCACACGGAATCCTCTTTGTCCTGGGCATCTGGGCAGTAGCGTTGTGTGGTATCTTCGTCAAAATGTTCTGGATGAACGCTCCTCGCGCACTGTACACCGGATTTTACCTGCTGATGGGTTGGGCAATCATCTTCGACTGGAAAGCACTGAGCCTGATGCCTGCCGGCGCCATCGGTCTGCTGCTGGCAGGAGGCGTTGCCTATTCCATCGGTGCTGTTTTTTATATTTTAAAGAAGCCAAACATCTCCGACCGTTTCGGATTCCATGAGCTGTTCCACGTCTTTATCCTGCTGGGTACTTTTTTCCACTTTCTGGCAGTTGTCTTTTATGTTGTGCTGTAAAATCCAATCCTATCAAAATAAGCCAAACCTGACAGGGATAATCCCTGTCAGGTTTTCTTTTATCGCAGGAAGGATTTCTACTCGTAATCTTCCTCTTCTTCATTGTCATCAGACTTGCTGCACTCTTCAAAAATCCGCTTTCTTTCATTCTAGCATACCCTTTCCTGCTTTCCACGCGACTTTCTGCTCCGCCTTGATTTTTCTGTGCGGGTCATTGACGGTTGACAAAGGCGCATAGTATAATGATTCAATAGGACTTGTTCCTTTTTACCCAAATACAGAAACGGAGGCTTTTGCCTTGATTTTACTCAGTGCAGAAAAAGTATATAAAGGATACAGCGAACGCCAGCTGTTGGACGGCTGCTCGCTTGCCATCGGCGAAGGGGAAAAAATCGGATTGATTGGCATCAACGGAACCGGAAAATCCACCCTGCTCAAGGTGATGGCGGGCATCGACCCACCGGACAGCGGCATCGTCACCCGCGCCGGCGGCGTTCGCGTCGCCTATCTTCCCCAGAACCCGCTGTTTGACGGTGAAACCACCGTCCTGCAGCAGGTCATGAAGGGCGTTGCCATCGACGAGGAAAGAGCCAAAGATGCCAAGGTCATCCAGCAGGCGGACGAATACCAGTGCAAAAGCATCCTCAACCAGTTGGGTCTTGGCGACTATGACCAGAAGATTGCACAGCTTTCCGGCGGACAAAAACGTCGGGTTGCCCTTGCCTGTGCCCTTGCTGCCGAAGCCGAGGTGCTGATTCTGGACGAGCCGACCAACCACATCGACAGCGAGATGGTCGATTGGCTGGAGGGCTACCTCAAACGCTTCCAGGGCGCTCTGCTGATGGTCACCCACGACCGCTACTTTTTGGAGCGGGTGGTCAACCGCATCGTCGAACTGGACCACGGCAAGCTCTACTCCTACCCTGCCAACTATTCACAATATCTTGAGCTGAAGGCACAGCGGGAGGAGATGGCGCTTGCCACCGAGCGCAAACGCCAGAGCCTGTACCGCAAGGAGCTTGCCTGGATCCAGCGCGGCGCACGCGCCAGAAGCACCAAGGCACAGTTCCGCGTCGACCGCTTTGAGCAGCTGAAGAACAGCGAGTATGTCCCTGACCAGTCCAAGCTGGAGGTCTCCGCTCTCTCCTCCCGCTTAGGTCGCAAGATCATCGAAATCGACAACATCTCCAAAGCCTTCGACGGAAAGCAGCTGGTTCGCGATTTCAGCTACAACCTGCTGCGCGGCGACCGCATCGGCATCATCGGACCCAACGGCTACGGAAAAACCACCCTAGTGCGGATGATTTGCGGATTGCTGAAACCGGACAGCGGCAGCATCGTCCGCGGCGACACCGTCAAGATTGGGTACTTCTCTCAGGAATCCTTTATTGGGGAGGAATTTGACCCATCGGTCAAGGCAGTGGATTACATCCGCAGTATCTCGCAGGAGATTCAAACACCCGAAGGCACCCTCTCTGCCTCACAGATGATGGAAAAATTCCTTTTCCCCAGCGAGCTGCAATACACCGAAATCGGACGGTTATCGGGCGGAGAGCGCCGTCGGCTGTATCTGCTGCGTGTTCTGATGGAGGCACCGAACGTGCTGGTGTTGGACGAACCGACCAACGACCTGGACATCGAAACGCTGGCGGTGCTGGAGGATTATCTGGAGAGCTTCCCCGGCGTCGTCATCGCTGTCAGCCACGACCGCTACTTTTTGGACAAGCTGATGAACCACGTCTTTGTCCTTGCCGGAAACGGAGAGGTGCGCCACTACATCGGTGGCTATGCCGACTACCGAGCCGATGTAGCCGAGCAGGAACGAATCAAAAAGCAGTCCACTGCATCGGTCTCCAATGGAGAAAAGCGCGACGGAAGGAACCAGCGGGAGAAGCTGAAGTTTTCTTTTAAAGAGCAGCGGGAGTACGAGCAGATCGACCAGGTCATCGCCGAGCTGGAAGAAAAGATTGAGGAAACCGAACAGCAGATTCGCAGCAATTCCAGTGACTACACCGCCTTGCAACAGCTGACGCAGGAAAAAGAGGAGCTGGAGGAACAGCTTGCACAAAAGATGGAGCGCTGGGTCTACCTCAACGACCTTGCCGAGCGCATTGCCGAACAAAACAAACGATAAAACAAAAAAAGGAAACCGGAATCTTCCGGTTTCCTTTTTCTTTTGCTTATGTAGATTATCTTCTCTGACCAAACAGTGCCATGATGTCATACGGCTCATCGTCATCGTCCTGACGGTCGTAGTCATTCTTTTCAGCTGTCTGCTTTGGCTCCTCTGCGGAAGCTGCCTTAAAGCGATAATCCGGGATGTCAAAGTTTTTGTCCAGCTCAAAGCCGGTCGCAATGACAGTGACCACCATCTCGTCATCCAAGCTGTCGTCAAACGCAACACCGAAGATGAGGTTGACATCAGGATGCGCACAGGCACGGATCATATCCGCAGCCAGGTTGACCTCGTCCAGCTCGATATCCGATGGAGCAGTGATGTTGAGGATGACCCTCTCTGCACCGTCGATCGAAGATTCGAGCAGTGGAGAAGAGATGGCTGCCTTTGCAGCAATCTCTGCCTTGTCCTTGCCGCTTGCACGACCGACACCCATGTGAGCGGAGCCTGCGCCGCGCATGATCTGGCAAACGTCCTCGAAGTCGAGGTTGATAAGACCCGGTGTGTAAATCAGGTCGGAGATGCTCTGTACGCCGTGCTTGAGGACGTTGTCCGCCTCTGCAAAGGCGTTGAGAAGGGTAATCTTGGTTTCCGAAACCAGACGCAGACGCTCGTTCTGGATAACGACCAGGGCATCCACATTTTCCTTGAGGGTTGCGATGCCGCGCTCTGCCTGTTCCATTCTCTTTTTGCCCTCAAATTCAAACGGCTTGGTCACGATACCGACCGTCAGGATGTTCATTTCCTTTGCCACCTGTGCCACAACAGGAGCCGCTCCGGTGCCGGTGCCGCCGCCCATGCCGGCTGCAATGAAAATCATCTGACAGCCTTTGATTGCAGCTGCAATCTCATCGCGGCTTTCTTCCGCTGCCTTCTGACCTCTCTCGGGAACGCCTCCTGCTCCGCGTCCTCTGGTCAGACGGTCGCCAATGACGATCTTCTGGCTGGCTTTCGAGTTCTTTAACGCCTGCGCATCGGTGTTGATGGAGATAAATTCCACACCCTGCATGCCGCCTTCAATCATTCTGTTGACTGCGTTTCCGCCACCGCCGCCGACGCCTATGACCTTTATGGTCACTTCTACGCCATCATAATCGTTGTCGAGTTCAAAATTCGCCATCATCTTTTTCGTTCCTCCTAAGTTTTATCTCCAGCATACAAGATGCAAGCTATCATCAAAATTTATCCATAGTTCCCGTTTTCCTGCTTCATGGGGAAATCTACTGACAAAACAAATGAAAAGATAAAAGTATACATATATAAGGTATCAGATTTTCATATATTTTTCAATAGAAGATTGCATAAAAAAGACAAATTCTAAAAATAGCAAATAGATTGCAGTTGCTTCTGTGCTTTTTGACTAAAATTTACCCTCCGTTGACGATTGGAGCCTGACTGGGTGCGTTGAACACCCCGGACTGTCCTGCCGCGTTGGGAGTGCCGGTCTGCGGAGATTGGTTTTGTCCCTCCTGCGTCCCGGATGTCGTACCCGAGCCGTTGACCTGCGGTGCAGTGTTCTGCTGGGTCGTGCCTGAGCTGTTGACCTGCGGTGCAGTGTTCTGCTGCGGCGTACCCGAGCCGTTGACCTGCGGTGCAGTGTTCTGCTGCGGCGTACCCGAAGCGCTTGGCAGTGGTGTAGTATTTGTCTGTGGTGTTTGGTTTTGCGTGTTGCCTTGTTCCGTACTGTCGCCGCCAATCACCACCCCGTTGATGACCTGTGGTCCGCTGTTCTGCACCGGCTGCTGTCCTTCCAGCGGGCTCTGTGACTGCTCGGCGGGCTGCTGGTCGTTTTGAGGCTGCTGATTCGACTGCTGCTCGGAAGTTGTCGACTGTTCTTCTGTGGTCTGCTGTTCCTCCGGCGTTTCAACCGGAGTTGTTTGCAGTGGTTCTGACTGCTGCCCACCGGCGATGTTGTCGGTCTGTTGCAGCTGATTGGAGCCGTAGTCCAGATAGGCTTCCTCATTTTTGACCTTGTCGATGCTGATGGACATAGTGTGCAGCGCAGGCGGACTGCTAAAGTCGAGAGTCCCTTCCTCCGGCACCTGCTCAAACTCCTCCTCACCCGATTTTTTGCCTGCCAGCACCTTGCTGATAAATTCCAGCTTGTAATCCATTTCACTGGGAGAGCCCAGTTTGAGCAGCAGCTTGTCCTCCAACATCACCTCGATATTCAAAATATCTCCTACATCGTAGTAGGTGATGTCGGTCAGCTGGTTTGCTGCAAGCTGCTTTTGCACCTCCTGCAGCACCTTAATCTGGTCGAGCAGCTCCCCATCCTTGGTATCGCTCTTGCGCAGATAACCACCCGTTTCATAGGTCAATCCCACCAGACCGACAATGCGGGGGATTCCTTCCCGCAGGGCAAGCACCTTGGTTTCCAGCACCTTGCCGGTTGTGGAGAGGATGGCAAAACCTTCGTTTGTGTACACCGCTCCCAGAACTTCCTCCTCCTGGACATCCACCTTGAGGGTGGTCGGGAACTTTCTGGAAATTTTAACCGAGCGCACATAGGGCAATTTGCCGACCAGCAGCTTTTCTGCGTTGGAGATGTTGACCTTGAACAGGCTCTCCCCTTTCTGCGCTCCGATTTCATCTATGATCTGTGCCTGACTGTAAACGCTGCACCCGTTGACCTGGATTTGGTCCAATTTAAAAAAAACGGTGTAGCACATGACAAACAAAATCGCAAGGCAAAATGCCGCAAGCAAAATATAATGGAAAAGATATTTTCTGATTTTGCGAAAGGTCCGCCCTTTTGGCGAGCCGCGTGACTGAGCTTGTGGCATTTTGCTTCTCCTTTCTGACAGGATTCTTTATTGATTGACCTCGTTATTTTCACATGGTTTTGCGGACGATACATCCACCCAAACTGTTTATCGTCCGGTCCAGATGCTCATATCCGCGCAGCAGATGGCGAATATCCTCCACCACCGTTTTTCCGCGGGCGCCCAGCGCTGCGATGACCAGCGCCGCTCCTCCGCGCAGGTCGGTACATCGAACCTGCGCACAGTGCAGGCATGGCACCCCGCGCACCACCGCAACCCTGCCTTCTGCTTTGATGTCCGCTCCCATCCGGCACAGCTCCCAGGCGTGCTTGAAGCGGTCCTGAAAGATGTTTTCGATAAAGATGGTCGTCCCCTGTGCGGTGCAGGCAGCTGCCATCATCGGCGCTAAGGCATCGGTCGGGAAGCCCGGGTAAGGCATAGTGGAAATCCCGCTGACTGCCCGCAGCGGCTGCCGGCAAACGATGCGGATGGTGTCCTTCTCTGTTTTCAGCTGACAGCCCATCTCCTCCAGCAGCGGCAACACCGCGCTCAAATGGTCCGGTCGAACGCCGCGCAGCAGCAGTTCCCCTTTTGCCACCGCACAGCAACACAGGTAGGTAACCGCCACAATGCGGTCCGGGATGACCCGATAGCGGCAGCCATGCAGCTGCTTGACGCCTTCGATGGCGACCGTACCATCCGGCAGGATGCGCACCTTGGCTCCGCAGGCGTTCAGGAAACCTGCCAAATCCAAAATCTCCGGCTCTCGTGCGGCGTTTTGAATCACCGTTTCGCCCTGTGCCATGCTGGCTGCAATCATGATATTTTCCGTTGCGCCCACGCTGGGGAACGGCAGGGTGATCTGCGCTGCGTATAAACCCTTCGGTGCGGTGCAGTCCAAATACCCTCCGTCCTCCCGGATGGTGACACCCAGCTTTTTTAAGGAGGAAAGATGCAGGTCGATCGGTCTGGGTCCCAGCTCGCACCCGCCCGGATAGGACAGCTTTGCCTGCCCGCAGCGGGCAATCATCGCACCTAAAAAGACGATGGACGAGCGCATCTCCCGCATCAGCTGATCCGGGATTTCCGACACAAAGGGACCCTCGCTGTGTATACACAGCACCTTGCTTCCCTGCGATTGCTCCCAGTGGGTGCGGCAGCCCAGATGCCGCAGGATATTTTCTGCCGCATGAATGTCCGACAAATCAGGACAATTTTCTATCTCACAATCTCCGCAAAGCAGGGAGGCTGCCAGGATGGGGAGAGCTGCATTCTTTGCGCCGTGTATCCACGTTTCCCCTTCCAAGTTGTGCATTCCTTCCACTATGTAACGATCTGTGTCCATATCCACCCGCCCTTTCTGCTGACTTTTTCTTCGAACCGACGATTCGTTTACAAAGCCATACTATGCTGTACGGGCAGGTTTGGTCCCTTTCCCTGCTATATGGTGTGATTTCAGGTGCGAACAATCCTTATTTTGGCTGACGCAGCAGGCGCATCAGCTCTTCATAGATGCGCTCGTTTGCGTCGATCATTGCCAGCTTCTGGGCGTTCTGTCCCAGCTGGCGCAGTCTTTGCGGGTCGTTTGCCAGCTGCTCGACTTCACTGCACAGCCGCTGCCCGCTCAAATCCTTCTCCTCGATGAGGACCGCAGCCTGGTTTTTGACCAGCACCATCCCGTTGTGGTACTGGTGGTTTTCTGCCACGTTCGGCGAAGGAATCAGGATGGATGCCCTTCCCGCAGCCTCCAGCTCGGAGAGGGTGGAGGCTCCCGCCCGGCAAATGACCAGATCCGCAGCCGCCAGACAATCGTCCATATCGTTGATGTATTCGCGGATATCTACATTCGGATTTTCCTGGAAGACAGCGCCGCGCTCTGCAAGCATCTGCGGAAAATCCTCCACCCCATACTTTCCGGTCGCGTGGATGTGGTGGATCTTGCCGGTGCAGGGTCCGCCTTCTTTGGTGTGCCATGCAATCAAGTCCGCCATCGCCTGATTGAGCCGGTGTGCACCCTGGCTGCCGCCAAAGGAAACGATGCACATTTTATCCCCGACTCCCAGCTTTTTCCTTGCCTGCTCGCGGTCGGCATAGACAATCGACTCTCGAACCGGATTGCCGACCACCAGCTCCTTGCAGTTGGGGTCCAGATATTTCTTTGCTTCCGGCACCGCCAGCAGAATCTCATCGACATAGCGGGAAAGCAGCTTTGTGGTCACACCGGGAAAGGCGTTGGATTCGTGCGATGCGGTGCGAATCCCCATCTGCGCCGCCTTTCTCAAAATCGGACCGCTGACATACCCGCCCGTTCCGACCACCAAATCCGGTCCAAAGCCCTCAATCAGCTTTTTGGAGCGCGCTGAGGCGGTCGTCAGATAAAACAGCGAGGAGATATTATATTTGATGTTAAACCAGGTCAGCTTGCGTTGGAAGCCTTTGATGGTGATGGGTGCAAAATCGAATCCCGCCTGCGGAACCAGCTTTGCTTCCATCCCCTTTGGGTTTCCTGCAAACAAAATCTGTGCGTCCGGCTGCTTCGCCTTTAGGGTGGAGGCAATGGCAATCGCCGGGTTGATGTGTCCTCCGGTCCCGCCGCAGGCAAACAGTATTTTCATGGTTGACCATTCCTTTCAGAAGGTATTTTCCGGGTGCCGCAGACGGTCACTCTTTTTCATAAATTCCCTGCCGCGACACCGCCAGCAGGATTCCCAGCTCACCCAAAATCATACACAGCGAGGTCCCTCCGTAGGAGAACATCGGCAGGCTGATGCCGGTGTTTGGGATGGTATTGGTAACAACTGCGATATTGAGCATCACCTGCATTCCAATCTGGGTGGTGATACCCACTGCAATCAGCATACCAAATCGGTCTTTGGCGTGCAGGGCAATGGTGTAGCCGCGCCAGATGAGCAGAGCAAATAGGACAATGATCAGGCACGCTCCCACAAAGCCCAGCTCCTCGCAGACGATAGCAAAGATAAAGTCGTTTTGCACCTCCGGCAGATACAGCTGCTTCTGACGGGATTCGCCCAATCCCACGCCGAGCAGACCGCCCGAGCCGATTGCCATCAGCGACTGTTTGGTCTGATAAGCGCCGCTGTCGGTGGTGGAAAACGGGTCGAGCCAATAGGTCAGTCGGGTCAAAACATGGTTAAAACGCTCAGCAAAGAAGGTCGGCATTGCCAGAACGATGATTGCCATTCCGCTGACGCCGAGCATACCCAGACCCATCAGGTGCTTGATTCTCGAGCCGCCCACAAACATCATCGACAGGGTGATACCCAGCAGCAGCAGCGTTGCCGACAGGTGCGGCTGCGGCAGGATGACCAGCGCCATTGCGCCAAACAACGCCAGATAACGCGCCGTTCCCAGCCACAGCTGATCCATCTTGTCCTGGTCGCGACTCATCAGGTGAGCAAACAGCAGAATCAGCGCAAATTTGGCAATCTCCGACGGCTGAAAGTTGACCGGACCGATGCGCACCCAACGGTTCGCACCGTTTTCCGCCTCAAACAGGTAACACGCCATACACAGGGCAATCGAAACGGCGTACAGCGGCCAGACAAATTTTCTCAGCCAGTGGTAGTTGACAAAGGAGGCTGCAATCATGCCCACCACGCCGATAATCGACCACATGATCTGGCGGCGGATGTAATAAAAGCTGCTGTCCTTATAATAATATGCGCGCGCATAGCTTGCAGAAAACAGCATGACCAGACCAAAGCCCAGCAAAGCCAGAGTCAGCAGCAAAAACGGAATATCAAAATCCCCCCAGATATACAACGGGGTCACCTTGCTGGGCGCTGCCTTTCTGGAAGCCTTATATCGGGTCGGTCCGCCTGTGCGTCCGGTCCCGGCTCGGTTGCCCGGGTATTGCACAACGTTGGAAGGGACCCTTCCTGTGACATTCATCCGCCTTTTGTTGGAAGATGGATGGTTTCTGCGTTCCCGCAATCCTCTCGCCGCCTTTCCTGTAAACTGTGGCGCAAAAATTTTGTGCCTTTACAATACCATCAGCACTGCAATGATGCAGCCCAATGCTGTCACCGCCGAAAAGACGGCAACGATCTTGACCTCGCTCCATCCGCACATCTCAAAATGATGGTGGATCGGCGCCATTTTAAAAACACGCTTGCCGGTCAGCTTGACACTGCCAATCTGGATGATGTCCGACATCGTTTCCGCTACATAGACGATTCCGACAAAAATAAGGATGACCGGCATCCGCAGTCCAAACGCCAGAGCCACCACCAGTCCGCCCAAGAACATCGAGCCGGTGTCGCCCATAAATACCTTTGCCGGATGGAAGTTCCACACCAAAAAGCCCAGGCAGACACCAGCCAGCGCTGCCGCCAACAAGTTCATCTGCACAAAGCCTTCGATGGAAGAGATGACCAGAAAGCCCATCGCAGCCACCATCGTGACCGAAGATGCCAGCCCGTCGATGCCGTCGGTCAGGTTGACCGCATTGACTGCACCGATGATGATGAACAGCATGGCCGGGTAGTAGAAAAAGCCGATGTCAAACTCCCCTGCAAAGGGAATCCACAAGGTGGTGTGTGGTGCAAAGATGTACTCCGCTGCCAGGTAGAGCACTGCCACCAGCAGCTGACCCAGCGTCTTCTGCCCTGCTTTTAGACCCAGATTGCGCTTTTTGACCACCTTGATGTAGTCATCCAGAAAGCCAAGCAGTCCAAAGCCCAGCGCCATCAGCACACCGCCGAACAGATAGAAGCTGCCGCCCTCGGAGGCATCGGCAATCCCGCTTCCCGACAGGTGCAGGGTAGCCCAGCCTGCCAGCACCGATACAATCAGACCAATGACCATCATCAACCCGCCCATGGTGGGGGTTCCCTGCTTGGATTTGTGCCATGCCGGACCGATGTCCAGAATCGTCTGTCCATAATGCAGTCTGCGCAGGAATGGAATAAGCCACAGTCCTGTTGCAGAGGATATTAAAAACGCACTGACCAGTGTGATCAGCAAAGCGGTAAAATTCATTTTCTGTCAATCCTTTCCTTTATGCTCCGAGATATTCTGAAATATCCTGCCCGTTAAAATCGCTCATACAGTCTGGAGAGGACCTCCTCGAGCTTCATGCCGCGGCTGCCCTTGATCCACAGGGTATCTCCCGGTTGCACCAAAGACAGCAGCTTTTCGGTCAGCTGCTCCTTGTCATCAAAATGCAGCACCTTCTGGCGGCTGCTGCACACCTCCTGTGCGCCCTTGACAGCTGAGCGGCTGAGCTGACCGACACAGATGATGATGTCGATGTCCGTTCTGCCTGCGCACTCGCCTGCTTCATAATGTGCCTGCTGTGCATAGTCACCCAGCTCGAGCATATCGCCCATAACCAGAATCTTTCTGCCGCGCTTCTTTTGTAGGCGCTGCATACTGCCAAAGGTCTGGATGGCTGCCTTCATCGAGTCCGGTCCTGCATTGTAGCAGTCCTCCACCACGCAGATGCCGCTGCGTTGTACCACCCGCTGACGCATTCCCGACGGTTTATAGCCGGTCAGTGCATCCACGATGGTTTGCGGTTGCATTCCAAACTCGATGCCGACGGCAAAGGCTGCCAGCGCATTGAGCACGTTGTGCTTGCCGATGGTCGGTATGACTGCCGGAAACTCCTGCCCGTTCCAAAGGATGGTGAAGCGGGTCTGTGCCGTTTCCTCCTGAACGTCCTTCCCTTTGACCTGACAGTTTTTGTTTTCCATTCCGTAGTAGATGGTCTTAAACTGCGGACAGTCCACCGTTGCCAGCATATCATCATCCCCGTTGAGGATGAGCGGCGAGCCGGGTGTCATTCCTTCGGTAATCTCCATCTTCGCTTTTAAGATGCCCTCTCTGGAACCCAGATATTCGATATGTGCCACGCCGATATTGGTGATAACCGCAGCATCCGGCTTTGCACGGCGGGTCAGGTCGGAAATCTCGCCAAAGTGGTTCATACCCATTTCGATGACCGCAGCCTGCACCGTCTCATCCAGCTCCAGCAGGGTTTTGGGCAAGCCGACCCGATTGTTAAAGTTGCCCTGGGTCTTGAGGGTTTCAAACTGAGCAGACAGCACCTGCGCAATCATTTCCTTGGTGGTAGTTTTGCCGACGCTGCCGGTTACCCCTACCATCCGAAAATGGTAGCGATCCCGATAGGCTCCCGCAAGGTCCAGAAATCCCTGTTCGGTGTCTTCGCAGACAATCAGCTGCTGTGCCGGCAGCTCCTTGCAGTATTCTTCTACACCCTTTTTATCCACCAGCGCATACTGCGCCTTGTTGCGCAAAGCCGCACCCACATACGCGTGTCCGTCAAAGACCTCCCCGCGCAGCGCCACAAACAGGCAGCTTTCGCGGTCGCCGTCCTCCGGCTGAGGACGGGAATCGGTGGAGATGGATGTAATTTTGGCGTTGTTATCTAAAAAATAGCTGTCTGTACAGCCGACAGCCGCTGCAATTTCGCCCAATGTCATTGGCCGCATCATTGAAAAACCCTCCGTTGACAGCCGGAAGCTCCGGCTTATTTTGCGGACAACTGCCCGCAGAGAATCATTATATCATATTGTACAGCAAATGAAATCCTTTTTCTGTAAAAATTCGCCGCACAACCGCTAACTTTCTGTTTTTCTTCGTTCAAACTCCTGTCGGACCAGCTGCTTTTCATCAAACAGGATGGTGCGGTCCGCCAGCACCTGATAATTTTCATGTCCTTTGCCCGCCAGCAGGAGAACATCTCCCCTGCGGCAGCAGGAAATCGCCCAATGGATTGCCTCGGCGCGGTCGGGGATGACCCGCAGCTGCCAGCCTGCACGAACATCGGCAAGGGCATCCGAGAAAATCTGCTCCAGCGGCTCTTCCCGCGGATTATCCGCTGTCATCACGGCAAGGTCTGCATTTTCGCAGACCGCCTGTGTCATCAACGGACGTTTGCTTCGGTCGCGTCTGCCCGGACAGCCAAAGACCACCAGCAGTCTGCCCTTGCAGTCCTTTCGGATGGTGCGCAGCACCTTGCGCAGGCTGTCCGGCGTATGGGCATAGTCGCGCAGCACGGTGATGCCGCCGCTGCTGACACACACCTCTGTTCTGCCCGGCACACCTTGGCAGCTGCACACCGCATCGACACTTTCTGCAAACGGCAGTCCCAGTTGCAACAGCATCCCCACCGCTGCCATCAGATTTTCCACCGAAAATTCCCCCGGCAACGGCAGTTTTGCCTGACGGCGCTCCCCTTGAAAGCACAGGGTCGATTCACACCGGTCGCTGAACAGCTGAATCTGCTCTGCCCGCAGCATCGCCTGCTGCTCCCTGCCAAAGGTCAGCAGCGGCATCCTTTTGCCCTGCAAATCCTGAAACAGACGTTTGGCATACGGGTCGTCGATGCGGAGCAGTGCCCGGTCGCACTGCTCAAACAGCATTGCCTTCGACTGAAAATAATGCTCGACGTCCCCGTGTATGTCCAGATGCTCCGGCGTCAGGTTCAAAAAGGCGGCACAGCTAAACTGGCAGCCGTACAACCGTTGCTGCTCGATTGCCTGTGAAGAAGCTTCCATCACCACATGGGTGCAGCCCTGCTTAAACATCATGGCAAGCAGCTGCTGAAGCTCCCAGGCATCGGGTGTGGTGTAGCGCGCAGGCAGAGTGAGCGATTCCCCGATGCGGTTGCAGATGGTCCCAATCAAGCCCGCCTTGATTCCCAGATGACCCAGCGCATGGTGGAGCATCCAGGCACTGGTGGTCTTGCCATTGGTGCCGGTCAATGCCAGCAGCTGCATCTTTCTGGCTGGGTAGCCAAAAAACGCTGCGCACAGCTGGCTGTACACCCGACGGGTGTCCTCTACCAGCAGCTGATTGGGAATTTTGCAGTCCTGCTGCGCCACCACAAAGACTGCTCCCTTTTGCAGCGCCTGCGCCACATAGTTGTGCCCGTCGCCCAAAGTTCCTCGGATACAGACGAACACGCTGCCCTTCTGCACCTGGCGGGAATCGCAGGTCACCGAGGTGACCTGCTGTGCGGGGAGGCGGTTGTTTGGCAAAACCTCTGCAAAAAGTGTTTGCAGCTGCATCTGTTCTCCCTCTTCTCTATCGTGATTTCATCTCATGCTACTGACCGGTCGCCTGACCCTCCTGCTGCTGTTGTTGCTGTTCTGCCTCCGGGTCAATGTTGACAGTGATAATCGAGCCGGTTTCCGCACTGGAGCCGGGAGGTGGGTCCTGTGTAACGACCACCTCTTCCGCACCCTCGGGCACAGAACCGACAATGTTAATGTTGAATCCTGCGTTGGTAATCAGCTGGTTTGCATCCGAAACGCTGCGTCCTAATACGTCAGGAACCGTTCCGCTGCTGTTGGCTTCGTTCTCGTCGGTGTAGAGGATAACGGTTCCGCCGTACGGCAGGGTCTTCCCCGCCTCCGGCACCTGCTTGAGAACATACTTGCCCTGACCGACAATTTCGGTCTTGAGTCCGGCAGCACGGATGGTCGCCTGTGCCTCATGCGGTTTGGCAGTCACATAGTTTTTGACGGTGACCTCTTCCTGCTCCTCCTTTTGTGCATCGGTGAAGGATGGCTCATAGCCTAAGTAAGGCAGGATGTCCTCCAGCATCGCGCCGACGACCGGCGCTGCAATGGTGGAAGATTGCGCATTGCCTACTACCGGTTCATCCAGCGCGACCAGCACAGCAATCTTCGGGTCGTCTGCCGGTGCAAAGCCCACGAAGGAAAGAATGTTGCCGTACTGTATTCCGTTTTCGTCGAAGTTATCCAACTTCTCGGAGGTACCGGTCTTACCGCCGATGCGGTAGCCCGGGATCGCTGCATTTCGACCGGAGGCATCGCTGCCGCCGGCTACGACCTGTTCTCCCAGATAGCAGACCTTCTGCGAGGTCTGTTCGGAGATGACCTGCCGCTTGACAGTCGGCTCAGTGGTTTCCACGATGTTGCGGTCCGAATCGATGATCTGTTTGACCACATACGGCTGCATCAGGTTGCCGCCGTTGAGCGCTGCCGACAGGGCAGTCACCAGCTGCAACGAGGAGACCTTGAAGGTCTGACCGAAGGCGCTCGAACTAAGCTCCGAGATACCCATGGTGTCCGCGTCGTAGTGCATACTGCTGTTGTCCGCTTCACCCGGCAGGTCGATGCCAGTCAGGTCGCCCAAGCCGAAGCGGTCAAAATAGGTGGTAAAGTTTTCCACACCGGTCTGCTGACCGATTTCGATAAAGGCAGGGTTGCAGGAATGCTTCATTGCCTGGGTCAGGTCCTGCATACCATGACCGCCGTTGTCCCTTTTCCAGCAGTGAATCTTGTTGCCTGCAACCTCTTTGTAGCCGATGCAGTAATAGGTGCTGTCCATGGAGATGCTGCCGCTGTCCAGCGCTGCCGCAGCGGTAATCAGCTTAAATACTGAACCCGGTTCATATGGGTCGGAGATGACCTTGTTCCTCCACTGACCGTTCTGTTCATCCAGCAGCCACTCCTGGAATTCTTCCTCGGTCAAACCGCCGTTAAGGGCGCGCAGGCGCAGATTATCTGCCAGCAAATCCTCCTGCGTAACATCGGACAGCTTTAATTCCTCTCCCGACACCGCAGCGGAAGAGGGCAGACTCTGCTGTGTCTGTTGCTGGGTTGGGTCTACCGTTCCGCCCTGGGTATTTTGGTTTATCTGTCCCTGTTGCCCTTGGGAAGTGCCGCCCTGCAGTGCCTGTACCGCCGCATTGGTGGAGCTTAAAGCATTTTCTCTTTTTTGGCGGATTTCTTTTTCCAGGCGCAGCACCGCCTGCCGGTCGGTCAGCTGACGCGGATTATTGGGGTCAAAGTCCGGCTTGCTTGCCATCGCAAGGATTTCTCCGGTGTCCACATCCATCACGATGCCGGTCGCACGTTTTTTTACATCATGCTCTACTACAGCAATCTCCAGATGCTTTTCCACAAAGTGCTGGATGACCTCATCGATGGTCAGCACCAGTGAGTTTCCGTCCTGCGATTCATACAGCTTTTCATACTGAAAGGGCATTTCACCGTTTTGACCGTTTTTAGCAGAAACAATTCTGCCCTCGCTTCCGGTCAGTATCTTGTTGTAGTAGGATTCCAATCCGTAGGCGCCGCGGTTATCATAGGCATTGACAAAGCCCAAAACGGACGCAGCCAGGTCGTCGAAGGGATAAACCCTTTTACTGCCCTGGTTGAGGGTGATGCAGTTGATTCCATTTGTTTGGATAAACAGCTCGATTGCATCCGCCGTTTCTTTGTCCACCTTATATTGGAGCACCTCCCAGTAGGAGTTGACATTTTCCGCTTTTTTACGGATTGTTTCTTCGGTGACGTCGATCAGGGAAGGCAGTCCGGTCGCCGGGTCGCACAGGACCTTCAGTTCCTCCTCCCGCTTTTCCTCTTTGTTGCTCAAGTTTGCCGGCTCAAACACAACGTCCCAGACCGTTTTGCTGGTGGCAAGGGTTTTCATGTTGGTGTCATAAATCGACCCGCGGTGCGGCTCGATGACCGTATCTTTTAGCTGCTGGTTCAAAGCCAGCTGTTTATAGCGGTCGCCATCGACAATCTGAAGATAAAACAGCCGCCCGACCAGCACTGCACTACACACTGCACAAAGCACAAACGCAACCAAGCCAATCTTCTTGCGTGTCACATTTCTGGAGTGATTTGCCATTATGTTACCATCCTATCCTGTTCCAAAATTTTACCCTAAAACAAAACAAGAGCTAAGATGTCTTTGAATACTTCTTAACTCCTGTTTCTGCCCTAATACGGGCAATCCGCCGCCGCAACAGAAAAGACCGGCGGGACTATTCCATTGTATTTTTCTCAGGTGACAGATATGCCATTAAATCGGAGAGTCCTTTTTTTAACTGCTCCAGGAGGGTCGGATTGTGGTTTTCCAGTTCATCCACCCGGTCCCCATCCGAAAAGCTAACGTAGGTCACCTGATCCTCACGCAGCTTTGCCATTCCATTCTCACGGGTCACCGTACTTTCGATGTTGTTCAGCGCCATCGAACTTTCCAGCTCGGCGCTCAGCGTGCGGTAGTCAGATTCCAGAAGCTCCAGCTGCTGATTGCAGGCAGTGATTTTCATGGTGATTTCGGTGATTGCCACCTGGCTGAAGATAACGCCCAGCACCCCTACAAAGAAGATGGCGACACAGACAGCAACCTTGGCAATAAACTCCTTGTTCTTTCTCTGCTGTTGTTTTTTTGTGACGACCTTCAGCTTTGGTTTGCGCTGTGGCTGGCGCTGTATTTCAAACCGATCAAAATCATACGCTACATTACTCTGACTTGCCATGGCAACCGACCCCTTTTATCTTTATTCAAAACAGACCCTGTTTAGCCTTCCAGCTTTTCCAGGACCCGCAGTTTTGCACTTCTGCTTCGGTTGTTCCGCTCGATCTCCTCGGCTGTCGGCTCGATCGGTTTGCGGGACACCAGCTTTGCTCTGGGCTTTTTGCCGCAGACGCAGACCGGAAACTCCGGCGGGCAGGTGCAGCCCACCGTATAGGACGCAAACATCTGTTTGACAATCCTGTCCTCCAACGAATGGAAGGTGATGATGCAGAATCTTCCCCCTACATTCAAACAATCAAAACTTTTGTCGATACATTCCTTTAAATGCTCCAGCTCGTGGTTGACCTCGATGCGGATTGCCTGAAAGGTCTGTTTCGCCGGATGCCCTTTGCCTCTTTTGGCTGCTGCCGGATAAGCCTGTTTAATCAGCTCAACCAGCTCGAAGGTGGTTTCGACCGGCTTTTCTTCCCTTGCCCGCACAATTTCGGAGGCGATGCGCACGGCAAATTTTTCTTCTCCGTACTCGCGCAAAATACGGATCAGCTCCTCCTTCGGGTAGGAATTGACCACATCATAGGCGCTCAAACCGTGCTGGCTCATGCGCATATCCAGCTTGGAATCAAAGTGATAGGAAAAGCCGCGCTCGGCGGTGTCCAGCTGGCGGGAAGAAACGCCCAAATCCAGCAGGATACCATCCACCTTTGGGATGCCCAGTCGCTGCAAAATCTGCGGAATGTCCTTAAAATCCCCATCGACCACCTGTGCTGCCGGATAAGGCGCAAGCCGCTGGGTCGCTGTCTGGATGGCATCCGGGTCCTTATCAATGGCAATCAGTCTGCCGCCCTGCTCAAAGCTCAGCCGCTTTGCAATCTGGGAGGAATGTCCCGCACCTCCTGCGGTCCCGTCCACATAGATTCCGTTTGGACGGATATTCAGTCCCTCGATTGTTTCCTCCAGCAGCACCGACACATGCTGAAACTCCATTCCTTCGCCCTCCTGCTTTCCTGTTTTACTCTATCATTTAAAAATCAAGCTCATCCATTGTTTGTGCAATCATGTCGGAAGTGACCTCGTTGCACATCTGCTCCCACTGGTCCTGGTCCCAGATTTCGGCGCGGTTGGAAGCTCCCACAATCACCAAATCTTTCTGCAAACCCGCATACTGGCGCAGATTTTGCGGAATCAAAATCCTGCCCTGCTTGTCCGGCTGCACCTGCGTGGCGCCGGCAAACAGAAAGCGCTGCAAAGCACGCGCCTTGGAAAGAGGCAGGCTGTTGAGCTTTTCGGTCAACTTGTCCCACTCCTGCTGGGAGTAGACAAACAGGCACGGGTCTCCCAATCCTTTGGAAAGGATGAAGGTTTCCCCCAAATCTTCGCGCAGCTTTGCCGGGAAGTTGACCCTTCCTTTGGTATCCAGACTGTGCTGGTATTCACCAATCAGCATTGCCGCACCACCTTAAATCGCTTGCCTGCCGAAGCTCAGAACGATTCTCCACCGCTCCGGTGTTTCTCTCTACTTTTCCCCACTTCTCTCCACTTTGTAATTATTATAACTTTGTTTACAAAAAAAAGCAAGTATTTTTACCTTTACTCTCTGCAATAATTTTTCGACAAAAAGATACTCTCTTTCCTTTTTATTCGCTGTTCTTTGTACTTTTTCCAATATTTTCCTTTCTTTTAACAATTTCTTTTGGAACAATCTATCCGAAAGCTGCATATTACAATTTGTAAAATTTTATTTTACGTTTGTATGCTTTGGCTGTTGTTCTTCGCACCTTCCACTTTTTAGGTCAGGCAAAGCGGTTTCCGAGAAAGTTTCCTCTGTTTTTTATATTTTTATCCTTACAAATTGAACACAATGTATAAATATTCTTTCTTCCTTCCTTTTAAATCTGATCATATCCTCCGATTGAATTTATAAAATCAATTAACCTAATTTCTATAATAAAAAATATCAATCAAAAATTGCTTGACTTTGTTCCGGTTTTTTCTTACTCTTATTCTGATAAGAACGTACTTCTCCGTTGGGAAATTCCCAGTCGGAAGCATTTTTCGTTTCCCCAAAAGGAATCGAAATCAGGAATAGAAAAGAGAGAAAGAAATGCAAATCAAAAAAGAACTGCCGGAAATCTTTGGCGAGTTTGGTGAGATGCGTCAAAAATCCTTCCTCGCCGCCTATGAAATGAAGCAGAAGAATATCCCGTTTGTCGGTACCTTCTGCACCTATTTTCCTCAAGAGATTGCAATGGCAATGGGAGCTTGCGTGGTCGGCTTGTGCTCGACCTCGGATGAAACCATTCCCGATGCGGAAAAGGACCTCCCCCGCAACCTGTGCCCGCTGATCAAATCCAGCTACGGCTTTGCTAAAACCGACAAATGTCCTTACTTCTACTTCTCCGACCTGATCGTAGGAGAAACTACCTGCGACGGAAAGAAAAAGATGTATGAGTATCTGGGTCAGTTTAAGCCGGTCTACACTATGGAGCTGCCAAACGCACAGAGCCCTGCCGGATTGGAGCTGTGGACCAAGGAAATCATCAAACTCAAGGAAAAGCTGGAATCCTTCTTTGAGGTGACCATCACCGAGGAACAGGTGCGCGAACAGGTAAAAATCATGAACAATGTCCGCCGCGCCATGAAGGAATTTTATTCCCTGACCTTGCCGGAGCCGGTCCCGGTCCTTGGACAGGATTTGTTCAAGGTGCTGTACGGTTCCTCCTTCAAATTTGATAAAAAGCGCCTGCCGGAAGAGGTTCACGCCATCTGCGAAAAGATTCGGGCAGAATATCAGGAAAATCCGAATAAATATCCAAAGGCACCTCGCATTCTGGTCACCGGCTGTCCAATCGGCGGCGGCGCTGCCAAATGCGTCAAAGCCATCGAGGACAACGGCGGTCATGTTGTTGTCTTTGAAAACTGCAGCGGTGCAAAATCCTTCGACCGTCTGGTCGATGAGGACGCACCGGATATTTACCGTGCAATCGCCGAGCGTTACCTGAGCATCGGCTGCTCGGTTATGACCCCGAACCCAAACCGTCTTGACCTGCTGGACCGTCTGATCGACGAATACCGCATTGATGCAGTCGTCGAAATTACCTTGCAGGCCTGCCATACCTACAACGTGGAAACCCTTGGCATCAAACAGTTTGTCAACGAGAAAAAGGGTATCCCGTACATGGCAGTCGAGACTGACTACTCTACCGCTGATATCGGTCAGATCAATACCAGAATGGCCGCATTCATCGAGATGCTGTAAGCCATGCTGACACTTGGAATCGACTCTGGATCGACTACGACCAAGGGTGCGCTGTTTGATGGGACTCAGATTGTAAAGACGGCAATCCTGCCCACCTCCGCAAATCCAAAGGACAGCATCTGCAATTTGTACGAGATGCTGTATAATGATGACGTTGCCTACACCGTATCCACCGGATATGGCAGGGCGCTGCTGGAACAGGCAGATAAGCAAATCACCGAAATCACCTGCCATGCCAGAGGAGCCGCTTTTTTGAACCCGAATGTTCGCGCGGTCGTGGACATCGGCGGTCAGGACTGCAAAGCCATCCTGCTGGACAATGGGCTGAACGTCGTAGATTTTATTATGAATGACAAATGTGCTGCCGGCACCGGACGCTTCATCGAGGTGATGATGCGTATTCTGGAGGAAGACATCAACAATATTGACCGGTTTGTCGAAGGACACCAGCCAATCAATATCACCAGTATGTGTACCGTTTTTGCCGAAAGCGAAATCATCAGCCTGCTTGCCAAAGGCGCAGACAAGGGCGACATTGCACTGGGAATCATCAACTCCATCTGCCGCAGGACTTCCTTCTTTGCACAGAAGCTCAATCTGTCCGGCGACATCTTCTTCAGCGGCGGTCTTGCTCAGTTCGAGATTTTCCGCTCCACCCTGGAGGGTTACCTGAAGATACCGGTACACACCTCGCCGCTCTCCCAATTTGCGGGAGCCATCGGCGCTGCTGTCATCGGCTACAACAAGGTCAAACGCCAACAGGCATAAGCACAGCAAAAAAGCTCAGACAAATTTTGTCTGAGCTTTTTCTTTTTGATAAAACAAACGTTGCAGCAGAAAATCAGATCAGGCAGGAAAGAGGGCGCAGATGGATGGGTCGTTCCTAACCTCGACATCCTCTGCCTGCTTGTCCGCCAGAATCAGAAAGCGGCAGCGAACTGTTTCCCCTGCCGGAAGATAGAAGGAATACCCGTAGGAAGCCGGCATCAGGACACTGCTTTCCAGCAGCTCGTAGTCATACTCTCCACCGATGCTGCAAAGGTCATAATCCGGGTAGAAATAATCGTTGCGAGCCGTCGTATTTTCCACTTCGGCACAGATTAAGTAGACGTCGTACTGCTCCTGCTGCTGCTCGTCCAGCAGGACGCCATATTCCTCCAGCTGCTCCGGCGTCAACTTCTGCTCCACCTGCAAAGAGCGATAGGAAGGGTCCTGCGAAATGCCCTGATACTGTACCCTATCAAAAAACGAACTCAATCGTCCAATGACAGCGAGGGCAAAAAAGACAATCAGCAAAATGCTTGCCATTTTTTTCATTGGTTCCTTACCCCCTCTCCCAGCTCAATGACCGACAGACGGTCCACTACGTCAATTTGAGTCCACGGCAGCTCCTTGGTTTCCTGCACACACAGCTGATAGTCCCCGCTGCTGTCCGCAGGAATCAGGAAGAAGAGTGCGCCCATCTCATCGTCCTGCATATATTCCGCCGAGGAGATGCCGAATGCTTCCTCAACGGCGCTTTCCATCCAGTACTCCATGCGGCGGTAGATTTGCCGGTCCGCACGCAGGTAGACGTCCTGCTCCCCATAGCTCAGAAAGTCGCCCGCCTGCTCGTCCACACTTACCATGACTGCTGCCAGCTGCATTCCGTCTAAATCCAGCTCACCGTCCTCCAAACGAACACGCAACTCCTCCGGCAGGTCAAAGCGCTGCATCGAATGGACTGCCAGCCTTGCGCCGTTTTCCAGCTCAATCAACTGGTCGATTTGATATTCCTCCACCTGTATCCGGTCGCTTTGGACGCGGTCCTGAATGACCTGACCCACCGTCACCTCCAACAGGTCCAGTCCCTCCGACAGCAGACCGAATAAAAGGAAAAACAGGAAAAATTTTACAAACACGCTTCCCAGACAGCCTCGATTTTGTTTGGAAGCCTGTCGCTCTTCCTCTTTCCTTTGTGAAAATTCCCGGCGGTTCCAGCGCGTTTCTTCCTCCTGTTTTAAATCGAACGAAGGCTCATCTGCCTGCTCGTACCGCTCTTCCAGCCTTTGTTTTTCCTGTTCCATCTGCTGGCGGACATATCGCTCGGCAGAGGTTTCCTGCTGAACGCTGCCCTCCTTCTCAAAAGGATTATAGCTGCCGCATCGAGGACAAAGTTCATCCTTGGCGGTGTCGTACTTTTTCCCGCAGGATTGACAAACAATCTTCATAGATTCCCTCCTTCATTTCCAGACAAGGTCCGTTTGCCCTTTGTTCACCTTTTTCCTTTGAGCTGCATATTCTGTAAGGGAAAAAGAAACGAAAGGGTGTTTACCTTGCCAAAAATTTACCTCAGTCCCTCCACACAGGAGTTTAACCTTTATCAAAACACCGGCAGTGAAGAATACTGGATGAATCAGATTGCCGATGCCATGGAGCCTTATCTGCAAGCCAGCGGCATCGAGTATGTCCGCAATCATCCCGACGGCACGGTGGTGGATTCGATTGCTCAGTCCAACCTTTCCCGCTACGGGATGCACCTGGCTTTGCACTCCAACGCCTCGCCCGAGGGGATGGAAGGTCTGCTGCGCGGCACCGACATCTTCTACCGCCCGGGAGATGACCCAAACGCTCTGCTCAGCCGACGCTTTGCCCACATCGCAGCGGATGAGCTGAAAAAAATCTACCCACTGCCCCAGCGGGTCAATGCGCGTCCCACCGACTACCTTGCCGAGGTGCTTCAGACCCATTCGCCGGCAGTGCTGGTGGAGATTGCCTACCACGACAATCCGCAGGATGCCCAGTGGATTCAGCAGAACATCCAGGCGATTGCCGAAAGTCTGGTGCGGGCGCTGTGTATCTATTTTGGGATTCCCTTTGCCCTGCCGCAGCCGGTGCGGGAAGGCAGGGTGAACACCGGCGGAGCCAATCTGAACATCCGCAGTATGCCCTCCACCCAGTCCACCATCGTCGCAGTTGCTCCCAACGGCGCTGCCCTGCACATCTACTCGCAAAGCGGCGACTGGTACGCGGTGCGCTTCCAAAACGCCACCGGCTACGCCTATGCGCCCTATGTAACCGTGACGGATGAAACACAGAAAGGAGTGTAAACCATGAAAATCTTCCACTGTGCAGCAAACAGCGGTCTGCTGTCCTGCCTGCCGATGGTCTATCCTGCCTGCTGTCCCTGCTGCTCATCCTCTTTGCCCGCTGAAAACTGTGGCGGCGGACTGCTTCCTTTGGGCAGCAACAGCACTATCGACGGTTATATCCCGACGGCAGTTTCCGCAGCGGTCGTCCAATCGGTGCGTCCCATCTCCAACCCGACGACAGAAACCCCTCCAACCACGCCGGATGCTACCCGACCGAACGAGGAAACCACTCCAGCCGCACCGGAAACTAACCGACCAGACGAAGAAACCGTTCCAGCCACGCCGGAAACTAATCGACCAAATGAAGAAACCCCTCCAACCACGCCGGATGCTACCCGACCGAACGAGGAAACTGTTCCAACCACGCCGGAAACTGCCCGACCGAACGAGGAAGCCACTCCATCTGCGCCGATTCGACCGGTATCCGCTTTTCGTCTGCCGGAAGACGGGAAAGAGCCTGCCACAGCCGGCAGCGCCGCACAATTTTGGATTCGGGATTCCCAAGCCATCAATGCCTCTGTACTGCACCTGTTTCCACAGACGGTGGCAGGACAGGACCTTGCCTTTTCTGAAGACACCCTCTCGCTTGCACCTAACGGGGTCTACTTTGTTTCTTTTCTGCTGAAGGCACAGGCAAACGGGCAGTTTGTCGAGGTCATCCCGCAAATCGACCTTGCGCTGCACCATGAATTTTCCGCTTGTGCCAAAGGCGATTCCTCTCAGGAGCCGCAAGCCGATGCAGTCAGCCTCTCCTGTGGATTTTTGGTCAATACCACCGCCTGCACCGCACCGACCTCGCTGCAATTTTTGCTGCACACCGATTCTGCCCAGCCGATTGCGGTCAACGGTTGCCTGAGCCTTTTTAAAATCGGTGTGCCTTTCGGTGATTAGTCGATGTTTTTTCTCAGCCCGGGCAGCTCCTGCTCGATTTTGCAGTTAAAATCGTTTGTTGCCCCGCAGCACGGACAGTCCACTGTCACCTCATAAATCTGCTCTGCCACCAGCATCATGCCGCTGACCATTGCAATCTTCTCCTCGCTGCTCGATTTGGGGCGGTAGCCATATCCGTCCTCCTGTGCCGGCTGATAATACCAGGTAAAAGTCTGTCCGCATTTTCTGCATTTATAAGTATCTTTATACAAAGCCATAAAAACCATCCTTTCTTTCTCGCTCTATTATACCATCCTTTTGTCCCATCTTCCAGTGACCGCTGTTATTTTTGTCATCTTATCAAATTTGTGCTATAATTTTTGTGAAAGGATGAAAGCACAAAAGGAAGGAATGATAATATGATGGAAATCCCATCCACCGTTTACACCCACGCAGGAAAATTCCATGCCGATGACGTTTTTTCCACCGCCCTGCTTCGGCTCCTGCGACCGGAACTAAAGGTCATCCGCACCGCCGCTTTGCCGGAAAATTTTGAAGGCTTTGCCTTTGACATCGGATGGGGCGCTTATGACCACCACCAGAAGGATGCACCCGTTCGGGAAAACGGTGTTCCCTACGCCGCCTTCGGTCTGCTGTGGAAGAATTTGGGAGAGCAGCTGGTCGGAGAGGAGTGGCAGCGCTTTGACGAACACTTCATCCAGCCGCTCGACCTGGAGGACAACACCGGCTGCGGGCACCCGCTTGCCGCCGCCATTGCCTCCTTCAACCCGCTTTGGGACTCGCAGGAGGACCCAAACGAAAACTTTGAAAGGGCGGTCACCGTGGCTTCTGCCATTTTGGAGCGCAGGATTGCAGAGGTAAACGGCATCCGCCGCGCCAAAGCGGTGGTCGAACAGGCAATCGAACAGATGCAGGATGGCATCGTGCTGCTCGACCGCTATGCACCCTGGAAGCAGTTTGTCGTCCAGACCGACGCGCTGTTTGTGGTATCTCCCTCCCAGCGAGGTGGGTTCAGCGCACAGGCAGTACCTGTAAGCGCCCAAGACAATGCCTTGCGCCTGCCGTTTCCGGCAGAGTGGGCTGGTCAAAGCGCCGAGCAGCTTCAACAGATGACCGGTATCCAAACGCTGCGCTTCTGCCACAACAACCGTTTTCTGATTTCGGCGGACAGTCTTGCAGATGCCATCGCTGCCTGCAAACTGACCCAACAGCTGAACCGATAAAGCAAAGCCGAAAGCTAAACAGGCATCGGAAGGGAAAATCTTCCGATGCCTGTTTTTATTTTGTCAGCAGCTGCTCGAGCCGGTCGGCAGTTTGATCCAATTCCTCTTTGGAAGGCTGGCGGTCGTCATTGCGATTCATCTGTGCCAGCAGCTCCTTTGATTGCTTTATGAGCAGCCGAATCTCCTCATCGGGCTGCGGCAGTCGGCTTGCCCGGTCGCTCAGCCGTTTGAGGCGTTCCATTGCCATAAACAGAGCGTGCTCCTGCGAAACCTCCTGAATCAGCTGTCCAAACTCCCAGCGCTCATTGTGCGGGGTGATGACCATTTTGATGGGAAGCGAAATCCCCTGCGCTGCCACACCCTTTAAAAGCTGATCGAGCCGCCTGGAATTGAGTCCTCCCATCGCCATCGCCGCCGGCAGCGGGGGATAATCTTCCCTTTCTGCCTGCTCGGGTGTGCGGTGCAGATAGCCTGCAAGCTCTCCGGTCCACATCGACAGCTCCTCCTGTACCACCAGACGATATTCAATTCCCATTTCCTCCAGCAGCTGCGGCAGCTTTTCCTGTGCATCCGCCTGCTCGGGACGGTACAGCAGGACCATTTCCTTGCGTGGTGTGATTTTTGCCTTCATTGTCATTCCTTCTCTCTGTCGGTTTTTGTTTTATTGTATCACACCCCGTTTATTTTTTCCATCCCTGTCCTATGGGTGTCGGTGGCTGGTTTCCAGACCCGGGTGGTCGATGATACAGTCGACCGAGATGTCCACGGTGCAGTCGTCGATCACCTGCTCCCAGCGCTGCTGATTTGCCTTCCAGTAGTCGGGCAGATATTTGCAGATAAATTCCGAATAGCGAAAAACGTCGCTTTTGTTCTCAAACAGCACCTTGTCGATGGTGTGGCGGACAGTCGCCTTCACCTGACCGGCAACGGCATTTTGTATCTCGGTCAGCTGGTCGAGCTGTGCGCCTGCGCCTCCTTCGAAGGTAAGCTCCCGCACTTCGCCCTGTGTGCGAATCGACAGGAAAAGATGCGGCTTGCCGTCCTGCAGGCGCACCCGCACCCGGCTCTTGCTTTTTTGCAGTTCCACCGAAGCGCGGGAGGAAGGTTCATCCCCCACCGCCACCGTCACCAGCGCCCGATCCAATTCATTAGTTGCCCACAGCAGCCCTCTTGCTTCTTCCAGCGAAAGAGGCGCAATATATTTTCCACCTCGAAAGATACCCATGCCCGCTACCCGCAGCAACCTTTTCCCGCTGCTGTCCTGTGCGGTTTCCACCAGCGGCAGGTAAGGCTCGGAGGAATCGCTTTGCAGGCGGTTGATCACATCCCGCAGCGCCGGACGTCCCAGCATCCCATTTTTCTGTCCCTGCCGAATCATCCCCTTGACCTGCGAAAAACTGCTGTCCCGCTGCGACTGCACCTGAATGATTTTTTCCGCACGTCCGGTCGTCATGGTGACATACAGTTCCGGGCTGACCTCGTGGTTGGCGTTAAAGTAGCTCAGCAGCGGGTCCAAGCCCTCCTGCGCTGCCTGTCTACCAATCACCAGAAAGCTGGTGTTTCCCAAAAACACCCGATTGCCGCTGTAATTTTTTACGCGGTCAAACGCCTGGCTGATCGAATCCCCTCGAGTCTGGATAACCTGCATCGAGGTGGAGGAGGTCTTTTCCCCCGACTGTGCCTGCGGTGCAAAGTAGAGCAGGGTCAGCAGATACTGTTCCTCTTCCCGGTCGATGCCCACCATCTTGATGATGGTCCTCGATTTCAGCTGCACCGAATCCATACAGCCGGTACAGCTCACCAGCAACACAACGGTCAACAGCCAAACTGCTAAGCGAGTGATTCTGCGCTTCATCCACTCACCTTCCTTCCTGCTTGGGCTGCTCCTTTTTGCTTGTCAGCAGCAGTCCCAGCGGCAGCAAAACCAACAGCAAAAAGACCGGTATCCCTTTTTCCAGAAAGCCGTAAAGTGCGCCAAACAGCTTTAAATGCTTGACCACCCCGACGGATATTGCTGTGATGAGAATTCCTCCGGTAATCAGTCCGCCGGTTCCCACCTTTTTTTGACTCCACTGTCCTGCCATCCTGCACGCCAGCAGAAGATACAGCGCGGTACGCACCATCGCCGTTGCCACCCAAATCAGGATGAACAGGTAATCAAAGCGGTAGAAGACGTTGGAGCCGGACAGGACAAACATGGTGTAGATGGGAAAGCTGCGGGTCTGGCTGTAATAGCCCAGCACCAGAATTGCCATCAGTCCGACCACAAACAAAATCAGGCTGATTAGAGTGTGATAGCGCAGGAACGCCGACCGCAACTCCCCCTTGGAAAGATTGGAAACCAACAGTGCCAACGCAATCAGCTCGACGTTATGGGTAAAATAGGAGACGGCGGAAAACAAGACTGCCCCTGCTCCCTGATAAAAAGGAGAGATGAGGCAAAGGGTATCGGTAAAGCGGAACAGCCCAAGCGCGATAAAGGCTGACGCTGTGCCCGCTCCGACCAGAAGGATGGCAGAGGCACGACCCAGCGCCTCCAAGCCAAGATAGACCATATAGACCGCTGCTGCACAGAAAATCAACGCAACACACAGCACCTCCGCCTCCGGGTAGATGGCGCTGGTGATGAACATAACAAACTGTGCCGCCGTTTCTGCACTGGCAAGCAGGCAGATGATACCACAGACCCCCGCTGTCAGCTTACCCAAGCCCTCGGAGCGCCTACGGGCAATCTCCACAAGGTCCATGCCGGGATGCTGCTGCATCAGCTTCCACAGCGGCAGAAGAAGCAGGATGGTCAGCAGATACCCCAACACGATTCCCAACAGGGCGGTGGTCCCGCTGGGCGCCTGCGCGGTATCGGGGACAAAAATCAGCAGGATAAATAGTCGAGAGAGAACCAGCAGCACCGCAAGCTGTGCCGCGCTGATGCGTGCTGTTGTACTATTCATCCTCTTTTCCTCCCTGCTCTTGCTGTTTCCAGCCGCTGCCCGGCAAATCCTGAATCCGCAGGCGGAAGCTGCCCAGCTTTTTCCAGCCGGTGCGCCACAGCCCGTCCCGCAGGTCCGCAGGCGCACAGGGACTCAAAGGCGCCATGACCGGAACCCCGAGGGACTCCAGTGCGCAGAGGTTGGTCAGCAGCAGCACAAAGCCCACCGAAATGCCAAACAGTCCCCAGGTGCCGCCCACCAGGATAAAAACAAATTTCAGTATCGCTGCCGGTTCGTACAGCGACGGAACAACAAAGGAGCTCAATGCGGTCAGCGCAACCACCATCACCATCGACGAGCCGATGATTCCCGCTTTGACCGCAGCATCCCCGATGACCAGCGCACCGATGATGCTGACCGCGTGTCCCACCGGACGGGGCAGGCGCAGACCGGCTTCCCGCATGATTTCATAAATCAGATGAATCACCAGCGCTTCGGTCATCATCGAGAAGGGCGTCTGCTGTTCGGAGGCAGCGATGTTAAACAGCAGGCTGTCCGGCAGCATCTCGGGACTGAAGGAGGTGATGGCGACATAACCTCCCGGCAGAAAAATGGAGAGCAAAAAAGCAAAATATTTCAGCAGCCGGATAAAGGAGCCATAGTAAGGGCGGTAGGAGTAGTCGTCCATGCTTTGAAAATGCTCTTCAAACAGGTAGGGCACCACCAGTGCAAAGGGCGTGCCATCCACCAGAATCCCGATTCTACCCTCGTTGATTTTCGCACACAGGGTATCCGGTCGCTCGGTGGTACCTACCGATGAAAAGGGCGAGAGCGGCTGCCCTTCCAGATACGGACGCAGATACCCCTGACTGAGCAAAATATCCGAGCTGAGCTTGCCCAATCTGCGCTTGACCTCCTCGACCATCCGCGGGTCCGCCGTATCGGTCAGGTAGACAAGGCAGATGTCGGTCCGGCTTTTTTCTCCGATGGGATACATCTCAAATTTTAAGCTGGGCGAGCGCAGCCGACGGCGAATCATCGTCTGGTTGACCCGTATCGGCTCCACAAATCCTTCGCGGGAGCCGGTGATGTTCATTTCGGTGCTTGGCTCCGAAACCGAGCGGAAGCTGTATCCCTGCATCCCGCAGGCGATGCCTCGGTCCACTCCGTCAATCAGCAGCACCACAAATCCAGCCATCAAAAAGGAAAACAGCTCGTCATAGGTAAAAAATTCCTTCTGGTCCCCCGAAAGCACCGTCTCACGGCTGACCCACCGGGCAACCGCCTCTCCGTCTGCGTTTTCCAGTGAAAGCTCGGTCAACGGTCGAACCAGAATCTGGGTAAACAGCTGAAGGTTGACCATGCCCTCGCACATCAAAATTGCCACCGGCACACCGCTGACCTCGATCTGCCGTTCCAGCAGGTCGGTGGAATTTTGGCTGAGTGCGCGCACCTTGACCATATTTTCCATTAAATCCCGATTTAAACGGACCCTTGCCTGCTTGCGGCTGCCGGTCCCTTGCGGCTGGGAAGCATCCCGCAACCCACCCTGCCGCAGCAGCTTTGGGTCCTGCTGCGGCTGCATCAGCCGTTTAAAAAATGACGTCATCAATCGCTGACCATCCCTTTCCTTGCCCAAGGGCACAATTTTTTTTGCAACCCTTGTCCATTCTTTTCTTTGTATAGTATCCGCATAAACGCAAGCTTTATACCGATACTACCAGTATGAAATCAAGAAAGAGGAAGTGTTCTGCTTGCTGATAAGCTTTTTAAGAAGTCTGATTTTATACCTGATTGTCATCTTCGGACTGCGCATCATGGGCAAACGGCAGCTCGGACAGCTTCAGCCGTCCGAGCTGGTCATCACCATTCTCATCTCCAACATTGCTACCCTGCCGATAGAAAACAGCGACGTTCCACTGATTTTAGGTATCGTGCCGATTCTGACGCTGATGTGCTTTGAGGTCATCCTGTCGGTCTGCGCGCTCAAAAACCTCAAGTTGCGCCGCCTGATCTGGGGAAACACCCGCGTGGTCATCCAGGATGGGAAGCTCGACCAGCAGGAGCTTGCCGACCTGCGCTATTCGGTGGACGATTTGATGGAGCAGCTGCGCATCAACGGCATCTTTGACCTGCGGGAGGTGGATTACGCAGTTGCCGAAACAACCGGTCAGCTTTCCGTCCGCAAAAAAGCCCAATATGAAACGCTCAATGCACAGACCTTGCAAATCCAGCTGACGCCGCAGCCGGTTCCGGTCCTGGTCATCAACGACCGCAAGATACTTGACCAAGGACTGAAAGCCTGCGGGCTTACAGAAGGTGCATTTAAAAAGATATTAAAAAAAGAAGGGTACCGGTCAGAGGATATTTTCCTGATGACCTGCACCCCGCAGCTGGACTATTATATTGTACCGATGAACAAACGATAAAAGGAGGAACCGTCTTGAAACGAATCTATGCCGCGATCGCCTTTTTGCTGGTCATTGTGTCCACCTCGCTGTTCACCATCAAGCAATGCTATGATTTTCGCAGCCGCGCCCTGCCACAGTTGGAGCAGTTGAGCGCTTATGCACAAAATCAACAGCTGGACCAGGCTGCCGAGGTAGCCGCACAATTTTTTGACCAGTGGAGCCAAACCAAGGATTCGATGGTGTGGTATATCCGACACGAGCCTCTAGAAAAAATCACCGATATTTCTGCACGTCTGGAGCAGCTTGCCCGATACGGCGACCTTTCACAGCTGCTGGCGCAGACCAAAGAGCTGACCATTCGGGTCGATGAGCTGTACCACAACGAGCTTCCGCTTTTACGCAATCTGGTTTAGTGTGACAGCTGCTCCTGCTGCATCTTTTTGAGTTCCTGCAAGAAGGAGTCGATGTCCTGGAACTCCCGATAGACCGATGCAAAGCGGACATACGCCACCTGGTCCACCTGTCGTAGCTGTTCGAGAGCAAGCTCGCCGATTCTTCGGGAGCTTGCCTCGCCTTCCAGCGCATTTTTAAGTTTTTGCTCAATCTGGTCTACAATCTGCTCAAGCGCCTTTAGGGAGACCGGACGCTTCTCGCAGGCGCGCAGCAAACCATTGAGCAGCTTTTCCCGATTGAACGGTTCGATGCTGCCGTCCTTTTTTACCACCATCAGCGGTGTGGTTTCCACAATTTCATAGGTTGTAAAACGTTTTCCGCAACGCATACACTCCCTGCGGCGACGGATTTTTTCATCCTCGTCCGTTGGACGGGAATCAATCACTTTGCTTTCAGAGTACTGACAATATGGACATTTCATAAATCGGATTCCTTTCCACAAGTATCCCTTGTCCCAATAAGATTTTTTACAAACAGTTTCCCTATGCAGCGTTTGTTGCAACGTCTATCAGGGAGATTCAAAGTCATTATATCACACATTTTGCCTGTTTGTACAATCCTTTTCAAAAACTTTTTATAAAATGTCCTCGTTCTCTAAAGGCAGGTCAAAAAGTCTTCGACCACATCCCGTAAATGCAGCAGGGAGAGCTGCTCCTGGTTGCAAAGACGGATCAGATTTTCTAATTTTTCCCGATCTACCGTAATATCCTTTACCTCGTACAGCTTGTATCCCCGTCGATACACGTCGATTCCATAGGTATTGCGGTATTTTGTCTGGGCAACCATCGGAACCGCCATCCGGTTGAGGGTATACACGATTTTTTCCGGTTGCTCTGCAAACAAATTCATCACCAGCTTCACCTCTCAAAATTTTGAACTGTAAAAAAGCAACGATGAAATCCGATTCAGTCTGCACTGTTCCTCATTATATCATTAAAAAATCAAAATAGTTCTCTCTAAATAGACTAACTTTTGGAAATTTCTTCGCTGCCTTATGGATGATAAACAGGAAATACTCTGAAAATCAGTTGATTTCTCTAATCATTTGTCGAATTTTGTCTATTTTTGCGATGGGTGATACAATCCATCAATCATCTGCTGCAAACGATGATAGCCTTCCCTGACCTCCTGCTCCTCCTGATAGCTGCTGCGGTACAGCTCCTGCAAAACACATCCGGCAAAACCTGTACCCTGCAAGGCACCCAGCAGAGCTTTTAAATGGGCATCCCCGCTTCCCACCGGCAGGCAGTCCTCCTCCTGGGTGCTGTCACTGATATGGACGTGAATCACGCTTTCTCCCAGCTGTTCTACATATTCGAACGGCTCATACCCTGCACGAAGCGCCTGCTTGACATCCAGCACCAGTTTTAGCTGTGGATATGCTTCCCGCAGCTGCACCAGATATTCTATATCACGGCTGCGGCTGCGCACCACATTTTCATAGGCGACAGTGATACCGTACTCTTCTCGTGCCATCCGGTCCAAGGTAGCAAAATGCCGGGCAGACTGCTCAATCGGCAGGTCATTGGCAACCGATGCTCCGTGAAAAACCAGCAACTGTGCTTGCAGCTGTTGCGCTGCCTGCAAAAAATGGCGGTAGATGGTAAGCCCGTCCTGCAATCTACCCGGGTAGTCGGTAAAAAAGTAGAAGGATTCGCTGTTGGAGGTAAATGGATGGATTGAAACGATTTTTGTCCCTCCTGCCTGACAGCAGCTGCGCAAGCGCTCGAGGTAGTCCGGCTTTAGCTCCTGAAAGGAATTAAAAAAAATTTCAATCTGCGGGATTTTCCACTGTGCCAGTTTTTCTACCGAGCAGGCGGTCTCCTGCGGAAAAAAACAGGCGCTGGACACCCCTGCTCGCATCCTATCCTTCAAATTTACCACCTCCTTGTCCGCTTAACCTTTTTATGCCTGCTCCTTCATCAGCTGTGCAACCAGCTGCGGCAGCTGGCTGGGCGATTGAAGCAGAAAATCTGCTCCCCGCTCCTCCAGCTCTTTTCTTCCTCGAAATCCCCACTCGGCTCCGATGACCGGCATCCCTGCATTTTTTCCAGTGTCTACATCCACCCAGGAATCGCCACAGTACAGACATTCCTCCGGTCGGACGCCCAAACGCTCGACAGCGGCAAACAAACCGGTCGGATCCGGCTTGACCGGGATGCCCGGGCGATTGCCTGCCACCAAATCAAAGCGATTTCCAAACAGCTCCTCGCAAACTTTCCCGGCAAACTCATCCGGCTTGTTGGAAAAGACCGCCAGCTTGAGTCCCATTGCGCGCAGTGCATCCAGCGCCTGCTCCATTCCTTCATACGGGCGGGTGTTCTTGAGATAATCCCGGTCATAGTAGGCTTTAAATTTTGCCTTGACCTTGTCTGCCAGTTCTTTGGAATATTTTTCCTCTCCGATTGCCCGCTTCATCTGGGTATCGACACCGTTGCCGACAATCATCCGATATGCCTCGACCGGATGGGGCGGCAGCCCGAAATCAGCCAGCGCACGGTTGGTGCATTCCGCTAAATCCTGTAGGGTATTGCAGACCGTTCCATCCAAATCAAAAAAAATTGCCTTGAGCTTTGTCATCGTGATTCCTTCTTTCCGCAATTTCTGTTCTTATTGTAATCCCTCGTTTTTTGATTGTCAAACGTAATTTTTGTTTTTTTCTTGAACAATTCTGTCACAAAGATTATAATAAAGGTATCTGTTATTTCATCTGTTTTATCATTGACTAAGGAGGGAGCAAGCACTTGATGAACGCTCCATTGGCAGACCTCATGCGCCCGCAGACCATCGACGAGGTGGTCGGGCAAAGCCACATTCTTTCCAAAGACGGCATCCTCTACCGAATCGCCCAGTCTGGTCGCGCAACCAACCTAATCTTTTACGGACCGCCCGGCACCGGAAAAACCACCGTGGCACGCATCATCGCAAAGCAGGCGGGCAAAAAACTGTACAAGCTCAATGGCACCACCGCCAGCACCGCCGATTTTAAGGAGATCATCTCCTCGCTGGACACCTTTGAAGGGATGAACGGCGTGGTGCTCTATCTGGACGAGATTCAGTACCTGAACAAAAAACAGCAGCAGACCCTGCTGGAATTTTTGGAGAACGGTCAGATCACCCTGATTGCTTCTACCACCGAAAATCCTTATTTTTATATCTACAACGCCATCATCAGCCGCAGCACCGTCTTTGAATTCAAGGCGGTCAGCCCGCAGGAGATCGAGAAGGCGCTCGAACGCGGCGTCAAGCTGCTGCAACAGCAGGCGCAGGAGGAAGGACTGTCCTTGCAGATAGAGGACCAGCTGCTGCGCAGCATCGCCCTGTCCTGCGGCGGAGACGTGCGCAAATCCATCAACACGCTGGAGATTGCCTATCTGTCTGCTCCTATCGAAAACAACGTCCGAACCATCAGCGCCCAGCAGCTGCAATCCATCTCTCAGCGCGCTGCTTTGCGCTACGACAAAAGCGACGATGTCCACTATGACCTGCTTTCTGCGCTGCAAAAATCCATCCGCGGTTCAGACGAAAACGCCGCCCTGCACTATCTGGCACGGCTGCTGGAGGCGGGCGACCTGATTTCTCCCTGCCGCCGTCTGCTGGTGATTGCCAGTGAGGATGTCGGCATGGCGTACCCGATGTGCGCAGTCATCGTCAAAGCCTGCGTAGACAGCGCCCTTCAGCTGGGACTGCCCGAGGCACGCATCCCGCTGGCACAGGCGGTGGTCACCATGGCAACCGCACCCAAGTCCAACTCCTCCTACATGGCAATCAACCGCGCGATGGCAGATGTCCGCGCCGGAAAGGTGGGCGACTTTCCCCGCTGCCTGCAAAACAAGCACTTCGACGGAGCCGAGGTGGAGAACAAAGGGCAGTTTTACCAATATCCGCACGACTACCCGAACCACTATGTCGAGCAGCAGTACCTGCCCGATGTGCTGGTGGGCACCGTCTATTATCAGTTTGGAGAAAACAAAAATGAGGATGCCGCCAGAAAATACCGTGAAAAGCTGCTGGCAGATGTCGCTGCCCGAAAGCAGACGGACAAAATCTAACCATACAGCAAAAGCCGACCTTGTTTCAGGTCGGCTTTTGTTTTTTACAAACGCGCTGTTTGTTACTTTGTATTCTTTTTGCCTCTTGGTTTTTTGCGGGAATTTTTTACCGGGGGTTTTGTTGCCGGTTTCGCAGGCGCCGACTGTGTTTTTTGGAGAGGGGCGGCTTCCTTCTCCTTAATAGCGGTCGGGTCCGGGTGTTTGAGCGCAGACGGCTCTTTCTCTTTGATTGCGGTTGGGTCCGAGTGCTTGAGCGCAGACGGTTCTTTCTCTTTGATTGCGGTCGGGTCCGGGTGTTTGAGCGCAGACGGTTCTTTTTCCTTGATGGCAGTGGTTTCCTTCTTCGGTTCGTCCGCCGCCTTTTCTTCTACCCGAAGCTCCCACAGCTGGTTTTCACCACCCTTTTCCCAGATTTGCAGATGGGTGTTATCCTGAAGAGCAACATCCAGATACTTTCCGCTGGACACCGAGCGCAGGCGAAGATGCTCCCCCTCTTCCTCGATGGTCCACAACTGGCTGGTAACCTCTGCCTGCTCCCACAGGTGGAGCCACGCACCGTTCATCGTACCGGCGTCAATGATGTCCACTGCCTTTTGTGCTGCTGTGTTCAGAATCCGATAGCGATTATCGCCGGCATCCAGCAGCTTCCACAGCTGTGCCTTGCCTTCATTTGGCTGCTCTGCTGTAATCAGGTTATCCTCGCCGGCCGTCAGATATTTGCCGTCTGCAATCGCAACGATATGATAGTTCTTAGTTTTAAAAATCCTCATCAGATGATCCCCTTTCCTTGCTTGGAAGCAGTTCCTTTCTCTAAAATACACCCTTATTATACCACTCGCTGCGAAGCTGGTCAATTTTTCCAACAGGCTTTCCCCTCTTTTTATCCGCAGAACATCTGTATTTTACAAAGCCACCGCCCTGGCAGCTGTTTTCTGCTCCTGTGCTTTCGGATAGTTTTGGGTAACTGTCTGTGGTTCCAGGTTTTCTTTGCTGTATGCCATCTCCTCCTCACGGCGGCAGTACCACTCGACTCCCATTCCGCACAGTGCAATCAGAATCATCCCTCCAAACAAAGCAAATGCGACACAAAAAGCTCCCATTTTCCCGCTCCCCTTCCAATAAATTGCGCTATGCAAAGATATTTGTAAAAATAATGGATGAATCGAGCGGATTTCTTTTGATCCCTTGCAATTCATCCGTAAATTTTGTACTCACTTTCCTTATTTCGCCTTTATTTTAGCACTATGCAAACGCAAAGTCAATAGCGCTGTGCAAATTTTGTCATTTGGTGTTGCGTCCTGCAAAAATAAGTGGTATAATAAGGAAAAAGGGAGGGAAGCCTGTGGAAAAAAATATGCAAACCGGCAAACGCATCCAAGCCAAACGCGAAGAGCTGGGACTGAATCTGGGGGACATTGCGCAGAAGGTGGGTGTTGCGGTCTCTACCATTCAGCGGTACGAAAAAGGAAAAATTGAAAAAATCAAGCTGCCGGTCATCGAAGCCATCGCCAAAGCCCTTGCAGTGGACCCTGCCTGGCTGCTCGGTCAAACCGACTGCCCGACTCCCGCTGCTCAGGAGCCTGTCATCGACAACCTGCTTCCTCTGCCCAAGACCTACCGCATCCCGCTGATTGGCGACATCGCCTGCGGGACGCCCATCCTTGCCGATGAAAACATCGAAGCCATCCTGGAGGTACCCGAGCACATTCGAGCAGATTTTGCGCTGCGCTGCCACGGCGACAGCATGACCGGAGCACACATCCACGACGGTGACATCGTGTATATCCGTCAGCAGCCCGATGTGGACAACGGCTGCATTGCGGCTGTCTGCATTGACAATTCTGCCACCTTAAAGCGGGTCTACAAATATCCCGACCGACTGGTCCTCTCTCCCGACAACCCGATGTACGAACCATTTGTCTACACCGGCGACGAGCTAGCACAGGTGCGAATCCTGGGAAAAGCCGTTGGCTTTACCAGTCTGCTGGATTAACAAGCATAACAAAAAAGCAGGAGCTGTTTTCATCAGCTCCTGCTTTTTTTGTTACAGAGATGCCAGCAGTGCCAGCGGGTCGAAGGTATAAAAGCGGCTTAGAATCATCGTATCCAAAATAATCTGCTGGTTGCAGTATTTCATTCCGCCCAGCAGGTAGAACACCAGCTTAAACAGGATGCAGATGAGGTACAGGTTCAGGCAGGACTGCAAAAATCCCATCACAGCGCCGAAGAAGCGGTCGATGGGCAGCAAAATCGGCGAATGAAAGACAAAGTGGATTGCCGAAGTCAACAGCCGCACCAACCCGCTGAGCAGCAGATAGCACAGCGAGAAGATGACCACCGAAAGAGCGCCTCTGACCGCCGGTCCTATCACCGACTGTTCCAGCGCTGCCGTCAGCTGCGCCGCTCCGCTGTTGAGCGCCTGCGAAATGCTGTCGGTGTCGATTGCCATTCCGATGACGTTGGAGTAGACCTTCGGCAGCTGCTGCAAACCTGCCTGCAGCTGGGCAATGATGTCGGTGAGCTGCCCGCCCTGAAGATTTTGACTTAAAAATGCGGTTACTTCTGTCTTTAGAAATTGGTCATAGACCAGCTCCGCTCCGTTTTTTGCCAGAAACGCCGAGCCGAACAGCGCAGCCAGCCGCCCAAGCAGCCGAAAAATTCCGGTTGCAAATCCCTTTTGCGCGCTGTACGCCACCGTCATCAAGATAATCAGCACTGCCGACAGATCGTACAGCAGCACGACCAGCTTATCCATCGTTCATCATCCTCTCTTATTGGGCGCTTTTAGGCAGGTCGTCTGGAGGAGAAGAGGGGTTCGTCCTTGTTCTCATTCTCGTCTTTGTCCTGCTTTTTGTCCTCTGTTTCCTGTTTTTCCTGCTCATCTGCTTTGTCCGACTGCTGCGGCTGTTCAGAGGTCTCCGATTCCGGTGGCGCTTCCTCCTGGGAGAATTCCGGCTGGAGGTCCTCGTTTTGCACCGGCAGATGGTCCGATCCCTGATTGAGCACGCCGTCCGGGTTTTCCGGGTCAAACTCGTTCTCTTCTTCCTCTACCTCGGACGATTCCTCCTGTGCTTGGGAGGATTCGAACGCCGTATCTTCCAACGGAATTTGGTCGATGATCTCCTGCGATTCACCCACCGTCAGCTCCTGACCTTGGGACTGCTGTGCTTTTTCCTCCTCCCGCTTCATGCCATCCAAAATGCTTTGCAGCAGATCAATTTCCTGCTGGCTCTGCTCGGTTGGAGAGCCGTCCGGCAGCTGCTGCGGCTCCTTGTGGGAGAACAGGGCAAAGCGGGACGGTTCCTCCAGCGGCAGACGCACAATTTGGGTGGTGGTCATCGCATAGATGGAGTTGCCCATCGGCTGAATGTCGTAGTAGGATTCGTTGGTTTCCTCCTTGAGCAGCTCGCAGTCATAGGCGCTGTACTCGTGGAAGGAGGAGCCGCCCAGCACCAGGATGGTGTTGCCAATCGCTTTGACCTTTTGCAGGCTGTCGTCAAAGGTGGTGGTCCCATTCAGGGTATAAAAGTCGTCCGCTACCGATGCCAGGGTGTACTTTCGGTCCTGCTCATAGTCGCCAAAGACCAGTGCGACCCCGTTTTCATACATGGCAAAGGCTGCCAGCGACTGACCTTTATAGTCGAACTGTCCGATGATCTTGCCCTCGGTGCCTAGGATAAAAGCATTTTTATCGGTGATGCAGCGCACATTGCTGCCGTCAAATTCCAGCGCCAGAATCAGCTGGTTTGCCAGCTCATAGCGGTTTTGCTCCTGCCCGTTTTTCAGCACCGTCAGCACATTTTTTAGTTCTCCCGCCTGTGCATAGGAGGAGGCAATCGCCACCGCCGAGCCGTTGTCGGACATCGCCAGTGCGGTGACCACATTGTCAGTCTTCCAGACATACTGCTCGCGCTGGCGGGAATCCAGCACCGTCACCCGGGTCTGGGCATTCTCCGTCTGGGTGGCAATGGCGATGCAGCCGTTTTGAGAAATGGCGCCGCACCGAATCGCCTCATCGGTACTGCCGTTGTAAAAGAGGTTGTTGCGGCTGTAGGCTGCATAGGTCTTGGAGCCGCGGTCGTAGTTGAGCATCATCGTTCCGCTGGTCTGCACCTGCGGGTTTCCCATGCGGTGCAGATTGCTGTACACCTCGCTGCCGCTGGTATTATAGATATAAAGGGTCGTTTCATTGAGCAGGATAATTCCGCTGTCGTTCTGGTACATCCCCTTGATTTTGCCGCCGGGCGCATCGATGGGATAGCCCGGCCCGCCCTTAATCATATCGCCCAGCGAGGACAGTCCGGCAAATTCCGGCGAATTGACCAGACTGGAAAGCAGGTAGGCGATTACCAGAATCACACCCACCAAACCAGCCAGCTTGAAAGCCCTGCGCCGCGCCTGCCGCTGTTTGAGTTTTTTAAAGTCTGTTACCTTTGCCATTCTATCCTTCACCCTTCCATCCGGTCGTCGGGCAGCTGCTCATAGAACACCCGGTCCAGATACAATCCCCATGCCGGTGCGGTAAAACCTGCTGCCGCGCGGTCTCGCTGCTCCAGAATCTGCGGGATGCAGCCCTGCGGCTTGCTGCCTGCTGCAATCTCCAGAATCGTTCCCACCATGATGCGGACCATGTTGTACAAAAAGCCGTCGCCCTCCACATAAAAGGTGACCCGATCCCCTTCCCGCACCATTCCGCAGGCGGTGACGGTGCGCACATGGTCCTCCACCGAGGAGCCTGCCGAGCAAAGGGAGGAAAAATCGTGGGTCCCGATAAAGTCCTTGCACTGGCGGTCACACATAGCGACGTCAATAGGATAGCGGTAGTCATACACCTGCTTCCAGCGAAAGGGGTCCTTGACTGGGCTGTTGTTGATTTGATACAGATACCGCTTGCCGGTGCAGCTGTACCGGGCATGAAAGTCATCCGGCACCTGACGGCAGTCAGTCACCGCAATGTCGCAGGGCAGCTTTACATTGAGCGCGCGTACCAGGCTCTGGCAGGGGATGGCAGATTCGGTCCTGACACTGACACAGAACATATTGGCATGAACTCCGCTGTCGGTGCGGGAGCATCCCTTGATGTCCTCCCGGCGTCCCAGCACCGCCTCCAGTGCGTCCTGAAGCACCTGCGCAACCGTCAGCGCATTTTTCTGCACCTGAAAGCCGTGGTAGGCGGTCCCCTGGTAACGGATGGTCAAAAGAAGATTTCTGGTCTGTGTGCGCATTATAGCAACTCCTCAAAAAAGATTCCGCATTTTTTATCAACGTCATTTATTATAGCAGACTTCGCCCGTTCTGTCATTATTTCTATTCGGAATAAACGGTAAATTCTGCCGTTTGACTTCACCTCTTCGACAAAATCTGCCCACTTTTTGCCAATCACCAAAAAATCCTCCGGCAACACCCGCTCAAACGGCTGCACCGGAGGAAAAGTTTTATAAGTTTTTATTTTGAAAGAATCCCTAGAACATCTTTGGGAAATAAGCGTTGATAGCAATGACAGCAACCAGACACAGCAGCATGAACGCCAGAGCGACAAAGTCCCTCTTCTGGTACTCCAGCTGCTTCATGCGGGTCCTGCCGACGCTGCCGCGGTAGCAGCGGCACTCCATTGCCAGCGCCAGCTCGTCCGCCCTGCGGAAAGCCGAAACGAACAGCGGAATCAAAATCGGAATCAGTGCCTTTGCACGCTGTACCACGCTGCCGGTCTCCATGTCCGCGCCTCTTGCCTTCTGCGCGTTCATAATCTTGTCGGTCTCCTCAATCAAGGTCGGGATGAAGCGCAGCGCAATGGTCATCATCATCGCAATCTCATGCACCGGCACCTTGATTTTCTTCAGCGGTCCCATCAGCACCTCAATGGCATCGGTCAATTCAATCGGCGAGGTGGTGTAGGTCAGCAGGGAGGTACCGGCAATCAGGCACATGATGCGCACTGCCATCATGATTGCCATTGCCACACCTTCGCGGTAGATGTGCAAAAACCACAGAGAGAAAATCGGCTCGCCGTCTCCAACCAAAAAGAAAAGGTTGAGGATGGCAGTAAAGATGATGATTGGGACCACCGGCTTGAGGCTCTTGACCACCAGCTTGGCGGAGATACCGGAAATCATGTACATCAGCACCACCAGCGCGATGCCCAACGCCATACCCAGCGGACGGGAGGCAACAAAGAGGACGATGATGTACAGCACCGCTGCAATCAGCTTCATGCGCGGGTCCATCTTATGAATGAAGGAATGTCCCGGGAAATACTGCCCAATGGTAATATCTCGCAGCATACTTAGCGTCCCTCCTTTTCCTTGGCTGCAAACAGGTCGAGCACCTGCTTTTTGGCTGCCTGTACAGTGTAGGTGTGCGGGTCGACCGGGTAGCCCATCTCCGACAGGCGCATGAAAATTCGGGTCACCTGCGGCACTGCCAGACCCATCTGCTCGATTTCGGCTGCGTGTGCAAACACCTTCTCGGTATCGTCGTACATAAATACCTTCGACTGGTTCATCACCAGCACCTTTTTAGCAAACTTGGCAACGTCCTCCATGCTGTGCGAAACAATCAACACGGTGTTTTTCTGCTGCTGTTGGTACTCCTGAATCTGTCCCAGGATGCGGTCCCTGCCCTTCGGGTCCAGACCTGCGGTCGGTTCGTCGAGAATCAGCACCTTTGGGTCCATTGCCAGCACACCGGCAATGGCGACCCTGCGCTTCTGTCCACCCGACAGCTCAAAGGGAGATTTATCCAGCAAATCTTTGCCAACATTGACAAAGGCAGCTGCGCGGCGGACTCTACGGTCCACCTCTTCTTCGCTCAGTCCCATGTTTTTGGGTCCAAAGGCAATGTCCTTATAGACCGTTTCTTCGAACAGCTGATACTCCGGGTACTGGAAAACCAGTCCCACCTTAAAGCGGATGTCCCGCAGCTTCGACTTGTCCTCCCACATATCCTGTCCATCGATATAGATTTTGCCCGAGGTCGGTTTGAGCAGTCCGTTCAGATGCTGAATCAGCGTAGACTTGCCCGAACCGGTATGTCCGATGACGCCCACCAGCTCTCCTTCTTCAATCGAGAGGTTGACGTCCTGGATTGCCATTTTAACAAAGGGGGTTCCCTCTGAATAAACATGGCTCAAATGTTCTGTCTTGATTACTGCCATCTTTTTTTCTTTCATTCCTTTCATCGTGCCGCCCACAGCGGGGTACAGCTGCCTCTGGATTTGCTTGCGAGGATGTTGTCCTTACACGATTTGCTCATCAGATGACTGCTCCTGTGTTTCTTTGGAAAGCTGCGGTTTGATGCCCTTGCGGCGGAAGAGGGTGGTGATTGCTTTGATACATTCCTCTTCGGTCAGAACATCCTTTGGCAGATTGTAGCCTTCCTTCAAAAATTCATAAATCAGCTCGGAGGTCTGCGGAACATCCAGACCGACGTTCTTTAATTCCCGCACATGAGAAAAGACCTTCTTGGGAGTGTCGTCCAGAATCACCTTGCCCGAATCCATGACGATGATGCGGTCGCACTGTGCTGCCTCGTCCATGTAGTGGGTAATCAGAACAACGGTGATGCCGTACTCCTTGTTGAGCTTATGGATGGTCTCCATGACCTCTTTTCTGCCGCGTGGGTCGAGCATTGCGGTCGGCTCGTCGAGGACGATGCATTTCGGGCGCATGGCAATGATGCCGGCGATGGCGACCCTCTGCTTTTGTCCACCGGACAAACGATGCGGTGCGTGCTTTTTATATTCATAAATTCCCACATCCATCAGCGCGCGGTCCACCCGCTCCCGCATTTCCTTGGGCGGGACGCCGATATTTTCCAGACCGAAGGCGACATCCTCTTCTACTACCGTTGCCACAATCTGGTTGTCAGGATTCTGAAAGACCATCCCGACCTTCTGGCGAATATCATACAGCCGCTGCTCATCGGCGGTGTCGATGCCGTCCACATAGACTTTGCCGCCCGACGGGAGCAAAATTGCGTTGAGATGCTTGGCAAAGGTACTTTTTCCCGAGCCGTTGTGTCCCAGCACCGCTGTCATTTCCCCTTCGCGGATGGTTACGTTGAGGTTTTCAAAGACATTGACCGGTTTCTGGTTGTCCTCCACACGGTAGCTGAAGCTGATAGACTTGGCTTCAATAAAATCGTTCATCCGTTCTTTTACCACCTTTTCTAAGGAGCTGTTGAGATGCAATCCGAATCTGATTCAGTTTCGCTCTCTCTCCATAATCTGCTGCGCGGGGTTCCTTTGTTGAAAAGCAGGATTTGTCCGCGCCAAATTTGTTGAAATCCACAATTAGTATAATCAATTTCCCGACGAAAGAAAAGAGGGGAAAGGCAGAATTCTCCTTATTTACAAAATATTCATATCCTTTCGCCTTTTTTTCTGTGCAACAACCGGCAAATGAAAAAGGGAAGCTCCGTTTTTCGCAGCTTCCCTTAGCTTTCCCTTTATTTTTCCCAGATGGCGGTGCTGCCGCACGGCAGAACAAATCCGCTCTGGGTGACCGGAAGCCCGATCTCCGAGGAGGACACCTTGCCCGGGTAACGTTTGCCCACCGTCACACCCAGGATGTACTCCATGACCGACGGCGACAAACCGGTGGTGTAGGAGTTGAGCAGGAAGAACAGTGGGTCATCCGACAGCACCCCTGCGCACAGCTCCACCAGGTCATAGATGGAGTCCTCCAGCTTCCACACCTCTCCGCCGGGACCTCTGCCGTAGGAAGGCGGGTCCATCACAATGCCATCGTAGCGGTTGCCGCGGCGGATCTCCCGCTCCACAAACTTTTTGCAGTCGTCCACAATCCAGCGAATCGGGCGGTCCTGCAAACCGGACAGCTGCGCATTCTCCCTTGCCCAGCTGACCATGCCTTTGGAGGCATCCACATGGCAGACCTTGGCTCCTGCCTGCGCACAGGCAAGGGTCGCGCCTCCGGTGTAGGCAAACAGATTGAGCACGCTGACCGGTCTGCCGGCGTTTTGAATCTTGTCTGCCATAAAGTCCCAGTTGACCGCCTGCTCGGGGAACAGTCCGGTGTGCTTAAAGCCGGTGGGACTGATTTTAAAGCGCAGCTGTTTGTAGCCGATGGTCCACTGTTCGCGGGACATCGAGCGAATCTCCCATCTGCCGCCGCCGCTGGAGGAGCGCAGATAGTGTGCGTTTGCCTTTCTCCAGCTTTCCCCTTTGGGTGTGTTCCAGATGACCTGTGGGTCAGGGCGCACCAGCACCACGTCACCCCAGCGCTCCAGTTTTTCTCCGTCAGAGGTGTCGATCACCTCAAATTCTTTCCAGTCCTTAGCAGTTCTCATCCTGTCCTAACCTTTCGATAATTGTCTGCTCCATCGCTTTTGCGATGTCCATAATCATTTTTTCTTCCGGTCCCTCTACCATGATGCGGACCACCGGCTCAGTTCCCGAAGGGCGCACCAGAATACGTCCGTTGCCCTGCATCTGCTCCTCCAGCTCCTGCTGACGCTTCTGAAGGCTCGGGTCACCCTTGAGGGCTTTGAGCTTTTCACGGTCGCCGCGCACATTCAACAGCACCTGCGGATAGACCCGCATCAGAGAGGCAATCTGTGAAAGGGTTCTGCCGTCCTTTTTCATCGCGTCCAGCAGCTGAACAGCAGTCAGCTGTCCATCTCCGGTGGTCATATATTCCCGCAGGATGATGTGACCCGACTGTTCGCCGCCAATCAGATGACCGTTTTCCAGCATATTTTGCAGGACATAGCGGTCGCCCACGCCGGTTTTTTCCACGTGGATGCCCGCCTGCTCGGCAAATTTAAAGAAGCCGATGTTGCTCATCACCGTTACGACCGCGGTGTCGTTGGCAAGTCTGCCCTCCTGCTTCATCCGCTGGGCAAAGATGGCGATGAGCTTATCTCCATCCACCAGCTCGCCGTTTTCATCCACAGCAAGGCATCGGTCGGCATCCCCGTCAAAGGCAACGCCTACATCATAGCCATTTTTCTTGACATACTCGCCCAGCGCTGCGATGTGGGTGGAACCGCAGTTTTCGTTGATGTTGATGCCGTCCGGCTGGTCGTTGAGGATGGTCACCTGTGCGCCGAGCTTGCCGAAAATTTTAGCTGCGGTGGCACTGGCACTGCCGTTGGCGCAGTCTGCTGCGATTTTGATTCCCGACAGGTCCCCCTGCACGCTGGAAACGATGTGGTCGATATAGCGCTCCACCATCTCTTCCCCGTTGCGGATGGTTCCCAAGTCGGCGTTGGATTTGAGGTCGTATTCCATCGCATGGTCCAGCACGATGGCTTCTATCTCTTCTTCTTCCTCGTCGGTCAGCTTAAAGCCGTCCGCACCGAAAATTTTGATGCCGTTAAATTCATACGGATTGTGCGATGCCGACAGCATGATTGCTGCATCCGCATCGGAATTTGCCACTAAATAGGCAACCGCAGGGGTCGGCACCGTTCCTAAGGTGATAACATCCGCCCCCACCGAGCACAGCCCGGCTGCAAGAGCGCTGCACAACATACCGTGCGAGATGCGGGTATCATGCCCGAGCAGAAAAACCGGACGCTTGACCGCGCGGTCCCTTGCAACTACCATAGCAGCTGCTCTGCCGATGTCCATTGCCAGTGTGCAGCTGATCTCGGTGTTTGCCACTCCGCGTGCGCCGTCCGTTCCAAAAAGTCTTCCCATAAGGTCCATCTCCTTTGTCTGTCATATCAATCCCAAGTTTATCATCAGTATATGCATTTTCCTTCATTTAAAAAGCAAAACCACATTTTCTTTCCTGTTACAGCTCCAGCTGCTCAAAGCGCATCGGCTCCTCGTTCCCCATCGGTCTTGCCAGACCCAGATGGTCATACGCCAGCGGGGTGACGCATCTGCCGCGCGGAGTACGCACCAAAAAGCCGATCTGCATCAGGTACGGCTCACAGATGTCCTCGATGGTGATGGTTTCCTCCCCCACCGCTGCCGCCAGCGTTTCCACACCAACCGGTCCTCCGCCGTAGTTGCGGATGATGGTTTTGAGGATGCGGATGTCGTTGGAGTCCAGTCCCAGCTTGTCAATCTCCATGCGGTCCAGCGAGCTGTCGGCAATCTCCTTGGTGATTCTGCCGTCGCCCAGTACCAAAGCAAAGTCCCGCACCCGCTTGAGCAGGCGATTTGCAATTCGCGGTGTCCCACGGCTGCGGCGCGCCAGCTCCAGTGCGCCTTCCTCCTCACATTCCACCTCTAAAATCTTTGCACTGCGGGTGATGATCTGGCACAGCTCCTGCGGCTGGTAAAGCTCCAAACGCAGCAGCGCGCCAAAACGGTCACGCAGCGGGGAGGTCATCTGACCTGCCCGGGTGGTCGCTCCAATCAGGGTGAATTTGGGCAGGTCGATTCGGATGGAGCGCGCCGACGGACCTTTGCCGATGATGATGTCCAGCGCATAGTCCTCCATCGCCGGGTAGAGAATTTCTTCCACCGCGCGGGAAAGACGGTGAATCTCGTCGATGAACAGAATATCCCCCTGGCTGAGGTTGGTCAGCAGTGCCGCCAAATCTCCCGGCTTTTCGATTGCAGGACCGGAGGTCACCCGCAGGTTGACACCCATCTCGTTTGCAACGATGCCGGCAAGGGTGGTTTTGCCCAGTCCGGGCGGTCCGTACAGCAACACATGGTCCAACGCCTCACCGCGCAGCTTGGCAGACTGCATGAAGATCGACAGGTTCTCCTTGACCTTTTCCTGACCGATATACTCCGCCAGCGTTTTCGGGCGCAGCGAGGTTTCCACCTCCGCATCCTCCATCGAAGCATACTCAGGAGCGATGATGCGGTTTTCAAAGTCCATCTCGTTTTCCAGCATATCCTTTTTCCCTCCTGTTTATCGGCTGCCCGACAGCTTTTTGAGTCCCAGCTTGATCAGCTCCTGCACGCTGGTCTCAGGCGGCTGACCGGCGATGGCTCGCGCCGCTTCGCTTTGGCTGTAACCCAGCACCACCAGCGCCGAAACCGCTTCTGCCACATTGCCGCTGCCATCGGAGAGCTGGTCTGCCACCTGGCTGACCTGTTGGAGCTGCTCGCTTAATTCCTCGTTCTTTACCTTGTCGCGCAGCTCCAGCAGGATGCGCTCCGCCAGCTTTTTGCCGACGCCTGCTGCGCGGGTGAGACTTTTGACATCCTGCGAAACCAGCGCCAGCATCAGCTGGTCGGGCTTTAGTTCCGAAAGGATTGCCAGCGCCACCTTGGGTCCCACGCCGCTGACCGAGGTCAGACGACAAAAGCAGTTTTTCTCGGACAGGGTGGAAAAGCCAAACAAATCCACAGCGCCTTCGCGCACATTCATGTATGTATACAGCATGACCTCGGTTCCCTTTTGCGGCAGGGAATTGAGGGTGGTCCTGGTGGTGCTGCACAGATACCCCACACCGGCGCACTCGACGACCACTGTGTTTTCTGCTGTTTCGATCAGCTTTCCTCTAAGGCTGTAAATCATGGATGGTCCTCCTCAGTTGCTGTTGATACCTTGTCTGATAATCCAATCCGCTGCCCGCACAATGGGCATGGCAGATTGCCAGTGCCAGTGCATCCGCCGTATCATCCGGTTTTGGCACCGATGGCAGACGCAGCAGGATGCGGGTCATCTCCATCACCTGCTTTTTTTCCGCCTTACCATATCCGACCACCGACTGCTTGACCTGCATCGGTGTGTATTCATAGACCTGCATATTGGTCTGGGTCGCCGACAGCAGGATGACCCCGCGCGCCTGGGCGACGTCGATGCCGGTCGTCTTGTTGTTGGTAAAGTACAGCTTTTCAATCGACAGCACATCGGGGTGGTACCGCTGTAAAACGGTCTGCATATCCTGATAAATCATCTCCAGCCGCTTGGGGAAATCCATCCCTGCCGGCGTAGTGATAGCTCCGTAGCCCTTGACAGAAAAACGGCTGCCGCTGTATTCCAGCACACCCCATCCTACAATCGCGTAGCCGGGGTCGATGCCCAATATCGTCAATCTGCTGCCTCCTGTCCTATTTCAATTCATACCACTTTATTATAACACAACTTCTGCCACTCCACAATCTTTCCTCCTAAGAAAAATCCAGAAAATTTGCACAGTGCAACCCACTGCGAATCAGCGCTCTGCACAACCGGATTTTTTATGCACAAAAAGAAGGAGCTGGCTTGCCAACTCCTTTCCATTATATTTGATTGGGATTTCCTATTCGCGGTTTTGTCGCTTCCATTCTCCCCACAGCCGCATGGTCAAACCGGTGCCTCCCCAGAATAGGGCAAAGGTGTAGGCTGCCAAAGAACCGATGTGGATGCCGGGCAGATGGCGCAACAGAAGCAGAATGCCCAAAACCATCAACGTTTCTGCCATACTGCGGCACAGGATGAGCTGCAAAAAGCCCTCCGGTCGAAACAGTCGCAGTAACAAGGGGAAGAATCTGCTTTTAAAGAGACTGAACAGCTCCTCGAGCACCAGAAAAATCAACAGGAAAAGGACAAACTGCCATGGACGGTCGCTTTGAAAGCCAAAGGCAAAAAAGAGCAGCCTTCCTCCTGCGAGCAGCACCAGAGCGCCCAGCAACAACACCGTCATATTCCAAATCATGTCGGTCTGGTCTTTTCTCATCTCCGGTCCCTTCCTTCTGTTCGAGTGTACATATAAAGGATACCAAATTTTTCTTCCGATGACAAGCATCTGCGGGCTGTTCATATGGAGAATTGTGCAGACCATATTCAGACAACCTGCACAGAAGTACAAGTTGTCGATTGCGAATTCGTCCGTTGACCTACCCTTTTTGTACTGAACAGAGCTTTTTGACCACTTCCGGCAGCAAACCTCCGGCAAAATTACCAAGGCTCATCACCAGCAGGTACAACAGGGTGTGCAGACTCCAGACGTTTGCCACACTGAAGTAGAACATATTGGCGACACAATGCTCAAAGCCTGCCAGAATGAACACCATCACACCCAAAAAAATGGCAAGATATTTTCCCAGCGGATGCGGGTTGTTTTTGTAATTTTCCACCGCAATATAAATCATCAGGTTACACAGCACCGAAAGGATGAAGATGCTCAACAGCGAATCGTTCAGCTTTGCCTGACACAAACCCTGTGCCTTTTCTGCCAACGCTGTTCCTGTGCGGGTCAGGCGCAGTCCATAGCCGACCAGTGCAGTACCGATGAGGTTGCCTGCCCAAATCTGACCCAACCACAGCAGGTATTTTCCCTTTTGATTGCTGTCCAGCAGGTAGCAGACCTTGCCGGTATAGAGGTAATATCCCAGTGTGCAGATGGTAAACAAGCCTGCCGAAAACAGGGCCGCACCCACCACCTTGTTGTCCACGCTGAGGTTGACAGCGCCGCCAACGGCAATACAGATTCCTGCCATCACAGAACGAAGCCATGTTTCTTTTGCTCCCAATTTCAACTACCCTCTTTCAGTCAAAATGCGGCTGCACCTTGCAGCTGTCTAAATCCTATCATAGCAAACTCGCCTGTATTTCGCAAGAGAGATGCTGTATTTTCATCTGCTTTTCGCTTTTGTGACAAATCAAAAAACCGCCCTGTCACAGAAAAATTCTGCGACAGAACGGCTTTCTTTTTACAGTTCAAACGAAACGGTGATCTGCTGGCGCTTCCAGTAGCCGGACATCGAGTAGTACGGGTCCTCGGTGACGTCCTTGTGCAGGAAGGCAGGCATCTCAAACGCCTTTGCCTCCTCCACGCTGGCAAACTCCACCTCGGCATAAGCAAACTTGCCGTCCACCATACTGCACTCCAGCAGATGTCCATCCGGCAGGCGGTAGACCCGATAGTCCTTATGGATCATCGGGATAGGCAGCATTGCCTCCAGCGCAGAAAATTCCTGTGGAGTCAGCTCCTTTTCGATTTCCTCCCGTGCCAGCTTTCCCTTGCCTTTGATGCACAGGATATAGTCGGTGTGTCCGTCGGAAAAATCCCGCTTGCGGATGCGCACCACCGGTGTTGCCGCACTCAGGTAGCCCTGCCAGCTTTGTGCCTGTTTGACCAACGGCAGTCCCAGCGCGTCGATTTCCTTCCAATCAATCAAAAATTTGCGTTCGATCTCCATAAGAACTTCCTCCCACAGTTTCCTGTTTTTAGATGTTGATGGTATCGTTGACCTCCAGCAGCTTCGGGTCCAGACCCTTGTGCATGGTCAGCGCCTCGAGTATGTCATAATCGGTGATCTGAGAATCCTTCTGAATCACCACGCGGTTGCCGATGCCCTGCTCGAGCAGGTCGACTGCATAGCAGCCCATCCGGCTGGCAACGATTCGGTCGGTTGCAGTCGGTGTGCCTCCGCGCTGGATGTGTCCCAGAACGGTGGCGCGGGATTCCACGCCGGTTTTCTCTTCGATGTACCTTGCCAGACGATGTACGTCGGTGATGCCCTCCGACACGATGATGATAAAGTTGTGCTTGCCGGTGCGCAGGGTGGTGTTCATCTTTTCGATGATGTCGCGGTCTACATCGAATCCAATCTCATTGACCCAGCAGGCAGTGCCGCCGCAGGCTACGCTTGCGTACAGCGCCAGATGTCCTGCGCCATGACCCATGACCTCGACCACCGAGCAGCGGTCGTGGGACTCGGAGGTATCGCGCAGACGGTCGATGGCTTCCACCGCTGTGTTCAGCGCAGTATCAAAGCCAATCGTATAGTCGGTGCAGGCAATGTCGTTGTCGATGGTGCCCGGGATACCGATACAAGGGATGCCTTTTAAGGAAAGGGCGCGCGCACCCATGAAAGAACCGTCGCCGCCGATGATGACCAGACCGTCGATTCCCAGCTCCTTACAGACACCTACTGCCTGCATCTGTCCTTCTTCGGTTTTAAACTCGTTGCAGCGGGCAGTCAGCAGCATGGTGCCGCCGCGATGCAGCACATTTGAAACCGAGCGAATGTTCATTTCGGACATATCGCCGTTGATCAATCCGTTGTATCCTCTGCGGATTCCCATGACCTGCATATTTTTTTTGATTGCTGTTCTGACAACTGCACGAACAGCCGCATTCATTCCTGGAGCGTCACCGCCGCTGGTTAAAACGCCGATGACCTTCTGTTTTTTTTCATTCATAAAAATCCTCCATTTCCATGCGGGTTTACCTACACAGAATTGTTTTGTACACAGACCGTTTGCCTGCGTTTTCCCTTTTTCTCACCAATTTTAATTATAGAACATTTCTTCTGTGCAGGCAAGGGGATGCTTGACAAAAAAATAACTAAAACCCTTCACAAAAATGACAGATTTTTGTATCATCCATAAAAATGCGCACCCGCTACCGTTCCGGCTCCACCAGGACCACATTCTCGGTCCCGAGGATGCGCTCCAGCTGACAGTAAAGCGGTTTGTTGAAGGTAATCCACAGTCGCTGCGGTGCGCAGACCAGCTTTTGGGTGTCCAAAAAGAAGAAGTAGACCGGCAGCTCCCCTTCAAAAATCTCCAGATACTGCTGTGACTTTATAAATTCCCGGCTCTGCTGGGAGGGCACACGAAGGTACAGTCCCGGGCGTCTGCCCTTCTTGCGGCGCACGACCTCCTGCTTTGCCGCTGACGGCGTCGGTTTTCTTTCCTGCGGCAGCTGTTCGGTTGGCTGTTGAGAGCCTTCTTTGGTTTTAGGCTCAAGCACCTGCTGCGGAGGCGCTGCCATCCGGCAGACCAGTTTGGTTTCCTCATCCTCGCGGATGCTGAGCCTTGCCTCAACGTACAACACCTGATTTTCCTCCAACAGATAGCGATACTGCTCATAGGTCTGCGGAAAAACCATCATCTCCATCGAGCCGCTGGTGTCCTCCAGTGTCACAAACGCCATATAGCCACGCTGTTTGAGCAAGCGGGTCTTTTTCTTGGTAACGATGCACAGCACCTTGACGATGTCTCCGTCCTGATATTTTCCCGCGCTCATGTGAATCGGCTCATCGCTGTCGCTTTGAAGCTCCTCCAGCTCCACCGTGTGCAGTTGCTGGGCAACCTGCCGGTATTGTGCCAGCGGATGTCCCGACACATACAGCCCGGTGACCTCCTTTTCCATCGCCAGCTTCTGCTCCGGCGGAAACTCCTCCCGGTGCGGCAGAGTAAAGCTGTGTTTGGCATCGGTCAGCTCCGGGGTATCGAACAAGTTGAGCTGCCCTTCCAGATTGTTTTTATACCGGTCGTCAATATCGCTGACCAGAGCAGAATAGCCCTCCAACAACTCGCGGCGGTTATGTCCAAAGCTGTCCAGCGAACCGCATTTGATTAAACTTTCGATGGCACGGCGATTGAGGTCACAGCCGTACATCCGTTCACACAGGTCATCCAAATCATGAAACGGTCCGTTCTGGTCCCGCTCCCGAACCAGCTGCTCCATCACGCCCTTGCCCAGATTTTTAACGCCCAAAAAGCCGAAGCGGATGCAGCCGTCCTCAACGGTGAAACCGGTACGGCTGTGGTTGATGTCCGGCGGCAGAATCTTGATTTTCAGCTGTTCACACTCCTTGAGGTAGCTGAGCATCTTGTCGGTGTTGTCTAAAATGCTGGTCAGCAAAGCAGCCATATACTCCATCGGGTAGTGTGCCTTGAGGTAGGCAGTGCGGTAGGCGACGATGGCGTAGGCTGCCGCATGGGATTTATTGAAGGCGTAGGAAGCAAAGGAGCTCATCTCGTCAAACAGCTCGTTTGCTACCTGCTCACTGATGCCGTTGGCAACACAGCCGACACACTCGACCGAGCCGTCCTCCTTTTTGGCTCCCCAGATAAAGTTTTTGCGCTCCTGCTCCATGACCTCGTGCTTCTTTTTGGACATGGCGCGGCGCACCAGGTCCGCCCGTCCGTAGGAATAGCCAGCCAGCTTGCGGCAGATCTGCATGACTTGCTCCTGATAGACGATACATCCGTAGGTGACATCCAGAATACCTTTTAGCAGCGGTGTCTTGTAGGTAATCTCCTGCGGATTGTGGCGGTTGCGGATGTACTTCGGGATGGAATCCATCGGACCCGGGCGGTACAGGGAGATGACCGCAATCAAATCCTCCACCGATTCCGGTTTCAGCTGCACCAGCACCTGGCGCATACCCGAGGACTCGAACTGGAAAACGCCCTTTGCCTGCCCTTTGGACATCATCTCAAAGGTCTGCGGGTCGGACAGGGAGATCTTTTCGATGGAAAAATCAGGATGGTGGCGGCGGATCATCTTTTCTGCATCGGCAATGACCGTCAGGTTGCGCAATCCCAAAAAGTCCATCTTCAAAAGTCCCAACTCTTCCAGGGTGGTCATGGTATACTGGGTGACAATCGCCTCATCATTTTTGGCAAGCGGCACATACTTTTCCACCGAGTCGCGGGCAATCACAACGCCCGCTGCGTGGGTGGAGGCGTGGCGCGGCATCCCTTCGATTTTTAAGGCGTGGTCGATCAGCTCTTTGACCTGCGGGTCACTTTCGTACATGATGCGCAGGTCAGGGGAGCGTTCCAGCGCTTTTTCGATGGTCATATGTAGCTCCATCGGGATGGCTTTTGCTACCTTGTCCACCTTTTGATAGTCCATACCCATCACCCTGCCGACGTCGCGGATTCCTCCGCGGGCTGCCATCGTGCCAAAGGTGATGATCTGTGCCACCCTGTCCTTGCCGTACTTTTGGATGACATAGTCGATGACCTCTTCCCTGCGTTCATAGCAGAAGTCGATGTCAAAGTCGGGCATACTGACCCTTTCCGGGTTGAGGAAGCGCTCGAACAGTAGATTGTATTTCATCGGGTCGATGCCGGTGATGCCAATACAGTAGGCAGCGATGCTGCCCGCGCCGGAGCCTCGTCCCGGTCCGACCGGTATGCCGTGGCGCTTGGCGTAGTCGATAAAATCCCAGACAATCAGGTAATAGTCGACATAGCCCATCTTTTCGATGACCGACAGCTCATACTCCAGCCGCTCCCGATACTCCTGCGGCGCATCCGCTCCATAGTGCTGTTCAAAGCCTTCCCAGCACTTTTCGCGGAAGAACGTCACATTTTCCTTTCCGTCGGGCACCTCAAAGCGAGGCAGGATGTGGTGTCCAAAGGTAAACTCCACCTGACAGCGGCGGGCAATGGCGACGGTGTTGTCCAGCGCCTGCTGAATGACCTTTTCGTCGAAGATACACTCGTGCATCGCCTGCTCCATCTGCTGGCGGCTCTTGACATAAAACTCCTCGGTTTCAAACTCCATTCCGTTGTCCTCTGAGAGGGTGTGGTTGGTCTGGATGCAGATGAGGATTTTCTGGGTCAGGCTGTCCTCTTTGGTCAGGTAGTGACAGTCATTGGTTGCCACCAGTCCGATGTCCAGCTCCCTTGCCAGCCGAACCAGCTCCGGCAGGATGTGCTGCTGCTCCTGGATGCCGTGGTTTTGCAGCTCGATAAAAAAGTGGTCCTTGCCGAACACATCCAGATAAAACTGCGCGGTTTCCTTTGCCTGCCGGTAATCGTTGCGGGTCAGCGCGCGCGGAATCTCGCCTGCCAGACAAGCTGACAGGGCGATGATGCCTTCCGAGTGCTGGCGCAGCAGCTCGTGGTCGATGCGCGGCTTAAAGTAAAAGCCCTCGGTGTAGCTGCGGGACACCATCTTGATCAGATTCTGGTAGCCGGTCTGGTTTTCGCACAAAAGCACAAGGTGGCAGGGGGAGTTGTCGATGCCGCTGACCTTGTCGAAGCGGGTGCGCGGCGCAACATACACCTCACATCCGATGATCGGGCGAATCCCGTTGGCTTTTGCCTCTTTGTAGAAGTCGATGGCTCCGTACATTGCTCCGTGGTCGGTGATGGCTACCGCCTCCTGTCCCAGCTCCTTTGCCCGCTGCACCAGCTGCTTGATCCTGCACGCGCCGTCGAGCAGGCTGTATTCACTGTGGACATGAAGATGAACAAACTGATCTTCCATTCCTGCATCCCTCCCTTTACTTTTTCTGAGGACCGCCGCAGATTTCCTCGTCCCTCGCCTGCTTTGCCAGCTGGCTGATCTTTTGTAGGCGGTGGTTGATACCTGAGCGGGAAACGCCCAGCAGCTCGCCCAGCTCCCGCAGCGACATATCGGGATTTTCCAGCCTGGCCTGTGCTGTCTGCTTGAGCGGGACCTCCATGGTATCGAACAGCCCTCTTTGCTGCAAATAGCGGATGTCCGCTGCCTGCACCGTCGCTGCGCTCACCGTCTTTTCGATATTGGAGGTCTCGCAGTTGGTGACGCGATTGACCTTGTTGCGCATATCCTTATAGATTTTGACATTGACCACATCCATCATCGAGCCGGTAGCGCCCACCATCGTCAAAATCTCCTCGATGGAAGCGCTGTCCTTGCAGTAGACAATCTGCTGTCCCCGACGGGTGGTGCGTTTAAAATTCAGCTGCAAGCTGTCCAGCACACCCATCAAAAACAGGGCGGTCTGCTCATCGGTCAGCACAAATTCCAGATGGTAGTCCTTCTGCGGGTCGCTGATATTCGAGCAGCTCAGCAGCGCGCCTGCCAAAAAGGCATGGCGATGCTCAACGTCCTCCAGCAGCGCAAAGTCGTAACCGCCCTCCTGCCCTTGAAAGAAGGCGAGGAGGGTCTTGCGGTCCTCCTCGTCGTCCACGCTGACCGCATAGGTCGGCTGCTGAAAATTTCCGTTGTATTCTCTGGTCGTCACGCTGGTCTGCATCGGAATCTGCTGAAAGATCAGCTTTGCATACAGCTTTGCGATATATTTGTTCTCGGTCGTCATCGAAATGCTCTGCTGGGAAAAGCTTTTTCCGCACAGCATCATTCCATAGCTGAACGCCTTTTTGTTTCGTCCAATCAATCCTTTGTTGTGGCTGATCTCACTTTTGACCTTGGTTGCGAATGTCACCCAGGTGACCTCCTTAAAATCCTGTTTTACAGCTTCTTTTTCTCAATATCCCTGTGGCTGGTGATGACCCGCAGTCCCTGCTGGTGCAGGTGCTGGGAAAGCTCCCGTGCGATGGTGACCGAACGGTGCTTTCCGCCGGTGCAGCCGACGGCAATCACCAGCTGGCTTTTCTTTTCGTCGTGGCGGTACAGCGGAATCATATAATCAATAAAATCATACAGTCGTGTCAAAAAGCCCTGCGTTTTCTGGGAGTCCAGCACAAACTGCTGCACCGGCTCATCCAGACCGGTCATCGGGCGCAGGTTTGGGTCATAAAACGGGTTGGGCAGACAGCGGACATCGAACATCAAATCCGCATCCACCGGCACGCCGAACTTAAATCCGAAGGAGATGCAGTTGACCACAAAATCGTCCTTGTCCGGGTCGTTACTGCGGAACAGATCGTGGATATTGCTGCGCAGCTGGGCAGCCGACAGCAGGGTGGTGTCGATGACCATGTCCGCCCGCTCTTTGATCTGGCGCAGCAGCTCCCGCTCCTGATTGATTGCCCGCGACAGTGAATCGCTTTTGCCCATCAGCGGGTGCGGTCGTCTGGTGATTTTATATCGGTTGATCAACTCATCGGTCGCCGCATCCAAAAACAAAATCTGATAGCTGACCTTTTCCCGGTCCAGCTCTGCCAGCGCACCGGTCAGCTGCTGGATAAACGCCTCGCCGCCGATTCCGCGGCGCAGCCCTCTGGCATCCACCACCAGTGCGACCCGGTCGTTGTCCGACGGGTCCTGCCCATTGAGTCCCAGATGGGCAAATTTGGGGATCAGCGAAGGCGGGATATTGTCCACGCAATACAGCCCGACATCCTCCAACGCCTCCACCACTGCGGATTTTCCCGCACCGGACATTCCCGTCACAATGATAAATCGCATAACCTTTCCCCTTCTTCCTCTATCCGGTCAAAGCAGCTGCCCGGCTTACGGCAGCTGTCTGACCTCCATTTCCAGCACAAAGCCGGTCTTTTCCTTTACACAATCCTTCACCTGTTCCACCAGCCCGAGCACATCGGCACAGGTGGCGCCGCCGATGTTGACCACAAAGCCCGCGTGCTTTTTGCTGACCTGAGCGCCGCCCACCGTCAGCCCGCGCAGACCGCACTGGTCAATCAGCTGGGAAGCATAGGCTCCCTGCGGACGCTTGAAGGTGCTGCCGGCGCTGGGGTATTCCAGCGGCTGCTTTTCCCTGCGCTGGGTGATGATGCGCTCCATCTCCTGTTCGATGGCAGTGCGGTCGCCCTGCTCCAAAGCAAATGCTGCGCGCAGGATGCATCCGTGCAAAAACGGCTGTTCCATAAAACAGCTGTGTCGGTAGGACAATCCCAACTGCTCGGTAAACAGCCGCTGCACCTGCCCGTCCTCGTTTAGATATTCCACCCACACCAGTCGGTCCTTCAGCTCGCCGCCGTATGCGCCTGCATTCATATATACCGCTCCGCCGATGCTGCCGGGGATTCCCCAGGCAAATTCCAGCCCGGTCAAGCCCGCCTGACAAGCTGCGGCACAGACCGCTGAAAGATGCTTTCCGGCGGGAGCAATCAGGAGGTTGCCCTCCTGCACGATTTCTCCTTCAAACGAGCTGTCCAGTAAAATGGCAATCCCGTCAAGCCCCTGGTCGCTGACCAGCATATTCGAGCCGTTGCCGATAATCCAGTATGGAACAGCACACTCCTGTGAAAATTGCAGCAGCGCAGCCAGTTGGCTGCGGTCGGCAGGAACTGCCATCGCTGCGGCAGGTCCGCCAATCCGAAAGCTGGTGTGTGCGCTCATCGGCTCCTTCCACAAAAGCTTTATTTGATGTTGGGCACACAGCCGTTCCAGCTGCTCACCGACTTTTTGATTGAAACAAGCCATTGGCAAATCCCCTTCCATTTTTGGTTAACGCTCCACCCCTGCCCGTTTTTGGGCAACGACCTGCTCAAAGCGTTCGGCATCCGCATTGATAATCTGCTGCTGCGGAAATTCCAGCTCCTCAAGCAGCTGAATTGCCTGCGCAAAGCCGCCGACATTTCCGGCAAAGTGCGCATCGCTGTTGACCACCACCGGAATTTCCAGCTGCTTACACAGCTTGAGAATCTGCGCACAGCGGCTGCGGGCACTTTCGGGTCCGCACAAGGTCGCATTGTTGACCTCCACAATCTTGCCATACTCCTTAAACGCCTTTAAAACCGGCAGGCAGTCAAATTCATAATTGCCTCTGCCACAGTGACCGATGACATCGACGTCCGGGTTTTGTGCAATTTTCAGCCACGCTTTGGTGTGCTGCTCCCGGCTCTGCGGTGCAAAGCAGGGACCGTGCATCGAAGCGATGACCCACTCCAACGAGCGCAAGATTCTGCTGTCGATGTCCAGAGAACCGTCGGCATCCAGAATATTTGCCTCGACTCCATGCAGAATGTGGACACCGCGGTAGACCGAAGGAACCTCCCATTGGTTCAGACAATGCCAGATGTGCGGTGCATCCGGCATATTCGGTCCATGCTCGGTCATCGCAAGATAGAGCAGTCCGCGCTCCTTTGCCGCCTCGATGTTTTCCAGAACGGTGCTGTAAGCGTGATTGCTTGCAATCGTGTGGGTGTGTGTATCTGCTATCAATTTCATGGATGAGTTCCCCTCACTTTTTTCTATTCATCTGCCGCAGATCAATATTCGTCCGAGGTATCCTTTTTAATTGTTTCCGGCGGAAGGTCGTCCACCATGCCCAGCTGGCGCAGCAGCTCCTGTGCAGCGTTGTAGCCCATCTTCTTCTGACGGTTGTTCATCGCTGCGACTTCGATGATGACAGCAAGGTTTCGTCCGGTCTTGACCGGAATGGTCAGCGAAGGGACCTTGTTGCCTAAAATTTCCATGTATTCGTCGGTCATGCCCATGCGGTCATAGACCTTTGTCTTTTCCCAGGGTTCCAGGGAGATGACCATATCTACCTTTTCCGTCATCTTGACCGAGCCCATACCGAAGATGCGGCGGGCGTTGATGATGCCCACGCCGCGCAGCTCCATAAAGTGGCGGATGTTTGCCGGCGAAGAGCCGACCAGTGTTTTGTCCGACACACGGCGAATTTCCACCGCATCGTCCGCTACCAGACGATGTCCTCGTTTGATCAGCTCAATGGCAGTTTCACTCTTACCGACACCGCTTTCGCCCAGCAGCAGGATGCCTTCGCCGTAAACCTCCACCAAAACACCGTGGCGGGTGATGCGCGGTGCAAGGTCCACCTTGAGGGTGGCAATCATCGTTGCCATAAAGTCGCAGGTCGGCTGGCTGGTGCGCAGCAGCGGCACACCGTAGGTGTTGGCAGCGGTTACCATCTCTTCGGGGATGTCCAGATTGCGGGTGATGATGACTGCCGGAATTTTTTTAGAAAAAAAGGTATCCAGAAATTCCTGACGCTCCTGCGGGGTATATTTTTCCATATAGGCAAATTCGCCCAAACCAAACAGCTGAATCCTGCTGCCGTCAAAATAATCATAAAACCCGCACAGCTGAAGTCCCGGGCGGTTGATGTCCACCGTTTTAATCATGATTTCCTGTGGGTCCTGCGGCATATAGACCGTTTCCAGTTTCAAGTCCTCTATTAGCTTGGAAAGTGCGACTGAATACAGCTTTGCCATAAGTCATCCTCCTTGCATCCGAGCGTCCTGCGACGCCTGTTTTTATGGATGTGAGCAAAAGTTCGGCTCTCATCCCTCCATTATTTGTTTAAAATAATCATATTTATTATAACACATCTTGTGATGTAAGAAAACTGCTCTCAGGAATTTATTTTATACAAAAAAATCGGCAGACGGTATTCGTTTGGAATATCATCTGCCGATTTTTTTGGTGAGGACAAGTGGACTTGAACCACCGACCCCTTGCATGTCAAGCAAGTACTCTAACCAACTGAGCTATGCCCTCTTATAAGTGGTGGAGACGAGGAGGATCGAACTCCCGACCTTACGGATGCGAACCGTACGCGCTCCCAGCTGCGCTACGCCCCCGTGTCACCGAACAAGAAATATTATACAGGAACAGGTGTTGTATGTCAAGTGTTTTTTCAAAATTTTCCATAGATTTTTGAGTCTGATTATGGTATGCTTAACAGGGAATTTTTATGCAAAAAGAAATAAGGAAGAGAGAAGGTTTTTGTCATGCAAACCGCGATTATTTTTGATTTGGACGGCACCTTGTGGGATGCCACCGAGCAGATGCTTCCCGCCTGGAACCGCGTTTTAAAGCGTTATACCTCACGTCAGCCGATGACCCTGGAGGAGGTGCGCAGCTATATGGGCAAAACAGTAGAAGAAATTGCCGCTGCTGCCCTGCCGACCGTTCCCGAGGAGCAGCGAGTCGCCATCTTTAACCAGTGCTGCATCGAGGAGCTTCCCTGGCTTACCGAACATCCCGGCACCATCTACCCGCAGGTACCGCAGGTGCTGCGCCAGCTGGCACAAAACCATCCTTTATATATTGTCAGCAACTGCCAGGACGGATACATCCAGACCTTTTTGCAAGTTTCCGGTTTGGGCGACTGCTTTGTCGACTTCACCTGTTCGGGCATGACCGGTCTTGGCAAGGGCAGCAACATCCGCCTGCTGATGGAAAAGCACCAAATCACCCGGGCGGTCTATGTCGGCGACACCCAGGGGGATTACAACGCCTGCCAAAAGGCGCAGGTTCCCTTTATCCACGCCTCTTACGGTATGGGAACGGTCGAGCAACCGGTTCCTTGCATCAACTGCTTTGCCGAACTGCCCGCTGCGCTCGAACGTCTTGTAAAATAAACGACAAAAAACTCCGAAGGAAAATGTTTCCTTCGGAGTTTTTTTACCCTGTCGGGTTTTATTCAAACCACTTGACCTCTTCGCTTTCGCCTACGACTACAAATCCGTCGTAGCCCTGCTCCTGCAAACGGTTGAGGAATTTGCCCATCTTCTTTGGACGCGGGAAAATGCCTGCTTCGATACCCTGCGCACGCAGCTTATCGGTCATCTCGATGCCCTGCGCTCCCTGGTCGGCATCGCACAGCACCGCTGCACGCTTTGCCTGACCGGGGATGGTAAAGCCCTGTTCGTCCAAAATCTGGAAGATGCGCTCAAAGCCGATGGAGAAACCGACCGCCGGAACTGCCTCACCGGTAAATTTGCCCACCAGACCGTCGTAGCGTCCTCCGCCGCCGACCGCGCCGCGGTACTTGTTCGACTGGATTTCAAAGACAGTGCCGGTGTAGTAGCCCTGTCCGCGGATCAGCAGCAGGTCGAACACCACGTCGTATCTTCCCTGCGCCAGCTGGTTAGCATCGGCAATCAGTTTTTTCAGTTGGGCAATGGATTCCGGCTGACCGCACAGCTGTTCGGCAGCATCGATGGTGCAACCGCTGTCGAGCAGCTCACCTAGCTTGTCGCAGGATGCCTGTGCCAGCTGTTTTTCTGCCAGCTCGGCAAGAACCCCTTCGGTCCCAATCTTGTCCCACTTGTCCAGTGTGATGCAGACGCTGTCCATCTGCTCATCCGGCACGCCGATGGTGTGCAGCACACCCTTGAGCACCCGACGGTCGTTGACCTTGATGGTGAAGGAGCCGATGTCAATCTTCAGCAGAGCGTCTGCGGTGGTGTGAATCAGCTCCAGCTCGCACAGCGGAGAATCGCTGCCGAGGATGTCGATGTCACACTGGATAAATTCGCGCATTCTGCCCTTCTGCGGACGCTCGGCGCGGTAGGATTTGTCAATCTGGATACATTTAAATGGGTTAGACAGCTTGGAACGGTTGCCCGCATAAAAGCGGCTGAGCGGCAGTGTCAGGTCGTAGCGCAGCCCTAAGTCCGCCAGATTTTTGTAATCCTGCTGCTGCAATGCCACGTCCAGCTTCTCCCCTCTTTTCAAAATTTTAAACATCAGGTTGAGGTTGTCGCCGCCCTCGCTCTTCTCCAGGTTTTCCATATCCTCGATGGCAGGGGTCATAATCCTCTCAAAGCCTGCCGCGCGGTAGGTGTCCAGAATGACCTTCTGCAAATAATCGCGGACCCGCGCCTGCGACGGCAGATAATCCGCTGTTCCCTTTACCGGATTGATCTTCATACAGGTTGTTCCTCCTTTATCTTCCTCTGCTGATGCAGAGCCTTCCTTTTTATTACATATTATACTACTATAACTTTCTTGAGTTGTCCAGCCTATTCTTCCGCTCAACTGCGGTTTTTGATAGGCGCTCAGCCAACCACGCCGCTGCCCGGACCGCCCGCGTTTGGACGGCAGTCGGTGCTGCTGCCGATGGTCGGTTTTTCCGGCTGGCTTGTTTGGGTATCAGGCTTTGTCTGTTCGACCGCCTCCTGCTCGACCGGCAAAGCGTCGGGTACGGTTGTGGTGACCGCAGTGTCGTCAGCACTACATCCGCCCAGCGTCAACAAAAGCAGCAGAGCTAAAATCCATCCCTTCAATCCTGTTTCTCCTTATTTTCAGATATGACGTTCCTTATTTTCCTTTAAATCCAATCCCTTGTAAGGGTCCACCCGAAGTCCCTCCAGACTACTGTGGATTGCTCCCGTCGGGCAGCTGGCTTTGCAGGAGCCGCATCGGATACACTCGATGCTGTTGGGCTTTTCCCAGACAGGAATATCCATCCCGCACACTTGCTGACATTTTCCACAGTGGACACATTCCGACTGATCCACCCGCAGCCGATAGAGCGACACCGGATTAAACAGCCCATACAGTGCGCCCAGCGGACAGAGGTATTTGCAGAACGGACGGTAATAGCGGATAGACAGCAGCACGATTGCCACCAGCAGCAGCGTTTTCCAGCTGAACAGCCAGCCGGCTGCCGCACGCAGGGTCGGATTGGATGCCAGCAGCGGCAGTCCACCGAACAGCGTTCCGCTCGGGCAGATGTATTTGCAGAACCACGGGTCACCCATTCCGGTCACACCGACCACCGTCATCGGCAGCAGGATGACAAAGACTACCAGCACCAGATATTTTCCGTAGCGTAAAAAGCGGTGTCCCGGCAGGTTCTTTTTCTTGTGAAAGAGCGGTATCTTGTGCAGCAGGTCCTGCACCAATCCAAACGGGCAGAGCCATCCGCAGACAAACCTGCCCATCAAAGTGCCGAACAGCATCAAAAAACCAAAGACATAGCAGGAAAATTGGAATTTCCCGCTGTCCAGCACCGCCTGTAGCGAGCCGATGGGACAGGCTCCCAGCGCACCCGGACAGGAGTAGCAGTTGAGTCCCGGCACACACAGCGCCTTGCTGCTGCCGCGATAGATTTTTCCTTCCACAAAGCCCTTGAGGTAGCCGTTGGTCAATGCGGTATAGGCTGCACGCAGCCAAAGTCCGCCGGTGCTTTCTGCCGTCAGACCGTTTCGTTTTTGTTTTTTTGCCAAGCGAAGTTCCCCTTTGCTCAAAATTCTTTAAAAAAATCAGCCCGCTCTGCGCAGAGAGGGGGCTGATGGTCGCCATTTCGTTTAGCCAATCCCGATGCACTCCATGCAGATGTTGATCGCTTTGGTCAAAACCAGCTGCATTTCTCCGCTTTGAGCGCCCACCGCAATCAGCACGCCTGCCAGCAGCAACAGCACAAAGGGAGCAACCTTTGTCCATCTGTTTTGCTTCATCGCTTAACTCTCCAGCATGGCAAGGCGGCTTTCGATTTCCTGCTGCCATGCATCCTTGCTTTTGGCTCCGACCACTTCGTCACCAATGACTTCGCCGTTTTCGTCCACAAAGAAGGTAGTCGGAACGCCGGGAACCTCCTGCATCAAAAACGCCATGAACTCATCGTTCGGAATCAGGTGCGGATAAGCAGCGCCGGTCATCTCCACAATCTGCTTTGCACCGTCCACCGCCTCCTGGGTGGTATTGCCCGACAGGTCGGTGATGTCGGTGCAGATACCGATAATCTGCACGCCGCCCTCTTCTTTGGCGTACTCTGCCGCCAGCTCGCCCAGCTCCGGCATCTCGCTCAGGCATGGATTGCAAAAGGTCGCCCAGATGTTGACCATCGTCAGGCGGTGACCTTCAAACAGGCTCTTGTCCACCTCGTTGCCGTCAAAGTCGGTCATCTGCATCGTCTGGAAGATGCCTTCCTGTGCCTGCGGCTGTTCGGTCGACGGCTGGGCTTCTTCGGTCTGTTGTGGCTGTGCCTGTTCAGCCGACGGCTGAGACGGCTCCTTTTCATTTCCACAGCCTGCCAGCAGACTGACAATCAGCAGCGATGCGCTGATCAGGGAGATCATTCTTTTTATCATGGATTTCGTTCCTTTCCTTACAGTCAAAAGATTTCTTGGTACCTGTGGTACTGTCTTCTTATTATAACGGTTCTAGCGACTTCTGTCCAGCTGTTTTGAATCTGTAAAAAAGAAAAAGCTGTCGACACATTTTGTCTTTTTGTGACAAATTTTTTCTGCTTTTTGAAGATATTGTGCAGACATCTTCGTTTTTATAGAAAAGAGTGTTTCACTTTATCAGGCAAAAGTTCACAAATTGGAGCATTGGGAATTGATTTTTGTCGAAATTTGCCCTATACTTTTATCAAAAGACTTTTTTTATTTTGGAGGAAAATATGCGGATTGCAATTTTTACCGAAACCTATCTGCCGCAGATCAACGGCGTTGTTACACATATCAAAATCTTAAAGGAAGGACTGGAGGCGCTGGGTCACACAGTGCTGATTGTCACTGCCGACTCGAAGGCACACACCCACTACCTCAAGGACAACGTGCTGCACTGTCCGGCACACAACCTCAAGCGCATCTACAACCTGGACCTCGCCTCTCCGGTCAGCCGCACGCGCTTAAAGTATCTGCGGGAATTTCGTCCCGACATCATCCATGTACACAACGAATTCAGCATTGGACTCAGCGGTATGGCAATCGCCAAAATCCTCAAGGTGCCGCTGGTGTACACCCTGCACACCATGTACGATGACTACATCTACTACATCGCACCAAAGCCTCTGATTCCGTTGACCAAAAAGCTGTCCCACCGCTACTTTCGGATGTTCCCGCAGAATGCCGCTGTGGTGACCGGACCTTCCAAAAAATGCCAGGAGTATACCTATGAAATCGGCAGCGACAAGAAGGTGGAGGTCATCCCCAATCCGGTGGAGCTGGACGCCTTTGCCCCACAGACCTCCACACCACAGCAGCGCGCACAGATCCGCGAACAGTACCACATTCCGCAGGATGCCACCGTTGCCTGCTTTGTCGGCAGACTGGGACGGGAAAAAAGTGTGGACGTGCTGCTGCGCTTCTGGGCACAGGAGATGAAACCGCAGGACAATATGCGCCTGCTCATCATCGGGGACGGACCGGAAAAGGAGCCGCTGGAGCAGCTGGCACAGCAGCTGGGCATCACCGACACGGTCATCTTTACCGGCAAGGTGCTGCATCCCGACCTGCCTCCGTACATCCACACCTGCGACATCTATGTCACCGCCTCCCTTTCGGACACCAACTCCATCTCGATGCTGGAAGGGATGGCAGGCGGTCTGCCGGTACTGCAGCTGTACGACGAGCTGAATGCCGACCAGGTCACCGACGGGGTCAACGGCTATATGTTCCGCGACGCTGCCGAGATGGGGCAGCGCCTGCGCCAGATTCGCGATATGGAGCCGGAGGAGCTGCAAAAGCTGAAAACCTCGGTCATCCAGTCGGTCAAAAACTCCGGCGCACAGACCCTTGCCAACTACATCCAGACCATCTACTACAACATCTATCAAAAACAGCCACCCAAAAAGCCGCCGCTGTTCCACCTGCCTTCCTCCCTCACTGCACTTGCCCGTCGCAAGTAAGTTTTCTTTATCAAAGCAAACAAAAGGACGCTTCCGATTTTGGTCGGAGCGTCTTTTTGCTTTCCTCATCGTTTTCAGTGATTCTTCTTAAAAAGCCTTCTTTCCTTTCGCCAGTTTTCACAATTACAACATAACGCTTTGCTATTCTATTGAAAAAAATGGTTAAAAGTGATAGAATATAGAGGAAATTTATCATTCGAAAGGTGGTCATTTTTTTGGACGTTTCTCTTTTCACCAGTTGTAGACAAAGAGTGGTGGACAACTGCTCGAAGGTCATTGTAGGCAAGGAGGATGCGATTCAGCTGGTATTCACCTGCTTTTTGTGCTCCGGTCATGTGCTGCTGGAGGATGTACCCGGCACCGGCAAAACGATGCTGCTGCGCGCCTTTTCCAAAACCATCGGCGGAAAATTCAAACGCATCCAGTTCACCCCGGACCTGCTGCCGTCCGACCTGACCGGCATCAACTTTTACAATCAAAAAACAGGCGACTTCCAGTTCCGTGAAGGTCCCCTGTTCTCCAATATCATCCTCGCCGACGAAATCAACCGAGCCACCCCGCGCACTCAGTCGAGCCTGCTGGAAGCAATGGAAGAACGTCAGATTTCGGTGGACGGCACCACCACCCAATTAGAGGAACCGTTCATGGTCATGGCGACCCAGAACCCGCTGGAAAACTACGGCACCTTCCCGCTGCCGGAAGCGCAGATCGACCGCTTCTTTATGAAACTCAAGCTCGGCTACATGAACCGCGAGGAGGAGCTTTCGGTCATCCGCCGTCCTTCCAGCTCCCAGATTGTAGAAACCCTTGAGTGCGTGGTTTCCATGGAGGAGATTGAGCAGCTCAAGCAGATGATTCCGCAGATTCAGATGTCCGACGAGGTAGCCGATTACCTGATGGAGATTGTCACCCGTACCCGCACCGACAGCCGCTTTACACTGGGCGTGTCCACCCGCGGCGCGATTGCCCTGTACAAGGCTTCCCAGGTGACCGCTGCGCTGTCCGGTCGTGACTATGTGCTGCCCGAGGACGTGCGCTATGTCACACCGTATGTGCTGGGACACCGCATCGCCAGCGGTGGTCCGACCCGCGCCGGAGATGTGGAAGAATACATCGCCAAGCTGCTTTCGGAAATCCCTGTTCCGCTGGAAACCATCCGCAAATAAAGGAGCTGATCGCTTGATCATACTGCTGATCGTCTTTCTCCTGGTTTTGGCGGCAGTGGAGTATTATTCCCGCCGGCATGGGCTGGAACGTATCTTTTATGATGTTCAGACCAGCCGCAGCCTGCTGGAGCCGGACGAAGAGTTTACCATCCATTCGACGATAGAAAACCACAAATTCTGGTTTGTCCCTTATGTCAGTATGTCCGAAAACTTTCCGCTGGGCATCCATGTCCCGGGAGAGGAAAAAAATATGTCCCAAGAGGTCATCAGTCTACAGGTGTATGCCCATTCGGCTGCCACACCCTCTCAGCAGCTGACCAGCACCACCCTTTCTTCCAGCTTTTATCTGATGCCCAAGCAGAAGCTGATGCGCAGCGTCACCGCCTGCTTTCCCAAGCGCGGACGCTACCTGTTTTTAGGATGCAATATGCACGGCGGCGACTTTCTGGGCATCAAGGACGCCTACCAGAAATTCCCGCTGTTTAAAGAGGTCGTGGTCATGCCCCGTCAAGTGCAGGCGCCGCAGCTGGAGCGGATGCTCGGCGGCGTCATCGGGGACATTTCGGTCAACCGCTTCATCTTTGAGGACCCGATGCTGACCGTCGGCTTTTCCGAGTACACCGGACGCGAGCCGATGCGCGACATCAGCTGGACCCAAAGCGCGCGTCTGGGCAGGATGATGGTCAAAAACTACGACCACACCGTCGACCTGTCGGTCACCATCCTGCTCAACGTCCAGTCGGTGCTCAACGTCTTTGAGGACGAAGAAAAAATAGACGAGTGCTGCTCGCTCATCCGCTCGGTCTGCGAACAGCTCGAGCAAAACCACATCAAGTACCGCCTGATGTCCAACGCCATCCCTGCGGGATTGTCCACCCTGTCTGCCGACACCGAGCAGGGACTGGGCAGCAAGCATTTTTACCGCATCATGGAGCTGCTGGGCAGGGTTTCGCAGGGCGCCTGCGAGAGCTTTTCCTTCACCCTGCGCCGCGCCTGCCTGTCCAGTGAACAGGGACGGTACCACATCCTGGTCACCCCGACCCTTTCGGACAGCTGGAAGGAGCAGCTGCACCAGCTGCAGGAGCTGACCTCCGACAAGGTTCTGGTGATGACGCCCGAGCTGCTGCATCAGTCGGACGATGAGCAGACCGACAAGGAGGGAAAAAGCGCATGAGTTTATACTTTATCTTAAAGATGGCAGGCGACCTGTCGCTTTTGTATGCCGCTGCCAACGCCTTTTTCTGCATGACCAGCTGCGACGTTTCCTTTCTTCCGCTGCTGGTGCTGTCCTGCTGCGGCGGGCTGGGTCTGTTTTTGAACAGCAAAAAGCCTATCCTGCGCTATCTGGCGCTGCTGCCTGCTCCGCTTGCCTTTTTTGGGGTCAACTCCACCTTCACTGGTGTGATTATTCTGATTTCGGTGGGGTATCTGGCAGTCATTGTCCACCGGCAGAACTTTGCTCTGACCTACGACGACCGGCTGGGCTTTTTGTCCCTGTCCATCAAGGTGCTGGTTGCCTGCCTCATCCCCATCCTCACCTTTGCCTGGGGAGAGCTGCCGCGCTTTATCCCGTTTGTCATCCTGCTGTTTATCTGCACCCTCATCCTGACGCAGGCGCTGCGCCACGATCCCAGCGTCTATTTGCAGCGCAGATACCGCACCGCCGTCCTGCTGTGTTCGGCTCTGCTGGCACTGCTGGTCGTTCTCTTCTCCTCCTCGTGGTTTATCAATCTGCTGCTCCAGCTGCCGTATCTGTTCTACCGCTGGGTCATCGCTCCGATCATCATGCTGGTTGCCCTGGTGGTCGGCGGGGCTTTGATGCTTCTCTTCAGTCCCTTGCAGGATAAAATCAGGAGCTTCCTCTCGCAAATTTACGACCAGTTTGTCGGTCGCCTTAACGCGCCGCTGCAAGAACTGCCCAAAGATATGGAGGCGGAAGCTCCCTTTCAGCTGCTGGACTATCTGGGTCCGCTGTTTACCCTTGCCATCTCTATCGCGGGTTTGATCCTGCTGGTACGGCTGATCAAACGCAACCGTCACCGCTTCCAGCCCTCCAATGCCAAGGAGACCCGCACCACCGTTTCGGGCAGCCGTTACTTTGAGGCAGCTGCACCGGCAGACCTCTTTCCTCCGTCCGAGCCCAGAAAGGCGGTCCGCTACTACTACCGCTGCTTTTTGCGCACCTGCCAGAAGATGGGTGTTTTCTTCCCCTCTTCTGCTGACAGCCAAACTATCGAACAACAGTCACAGAAGTTCTTTCGACCGGAGAGCCTGGGTCAGCTGCGTCAAGTGCGCCGGGTGTATATCAAAGCCCGTTACAGCGACGACCCTGTGCAGGAACAGGATGTGCAGCAAATCAAATCCGCTTATGAGTATCTAAAGGATGAGCAGGAAGAGATGGACAAACGATAGCTTCTGCATATTCTGCCAATACAAAGCAAAAAAGACCGACCTGTAAAACAGGTCGGTCTTTTTATGCTGTTATATCATGCGAATAAGTTAGCCTCTGATTTCCAGCAGCTTTTGCTTGAGCTGTTCTTCGATGCGTCCCAGCTCGGCTTCTGCATCTCTGCGCTTTTGTCTGCCCTCCTGCTGAATCTTCATCACCTCGTCCAGGGTGGAGATGAGCGACTCGTTGGTTGCCTCGAGGGTTTCGATGTCCACCACGCCGCGCTCCGATTCCTTGGCGGTTTCGATGGTTGCCATCTTTAAGGTCTGTGCATTTTTGCGCAGCAGCTCGTTGGTCATATCGGTGACCTGCCGCTGTGCCTGCGCTGCCTGCTGGGAATGGGTGACACCCAGCGCCAAAACCATCTGGCTTTTCCACAGCGGGATGGTGTTGACAATGGTGGACTGAATCTTTTCGGTCATCAGTGTGTCGTTGTTCTGCACCAGGCGCAGCTGCGGAGCCATCTGAATGGAAATCATGCGGGTCAATTCCAAATCGTGCAGTTTCTTTTCAAAGCGATCGCACAGCGCTGCCAAATCGTTTGCCGCCTGTGCATCCTCCGGCAGGTTGGTTCGTCTTGCACGTTCCACCAGCTCTGCCAGCTGGGTGGAGCGGACCTCTGCCAGCTTTTTCTGACCTGCCAATATGTACATCGACAGCTCTTTAAAATAGGTCTTGTTGATTTCATACATTTTATCCAACATTGCCACATCCTTGAGCAGGACGACCATCTGGTTTTCCAGACCCTGTACAATCTGGTTGATGTTGGTTTCTGCCTTGGCATACTTTGCCTTCATGGTGTTGAGCTTGTTGGTGTTTTTCTTAAAGAAGCCAAAGAAGCCCTTGTCCTCTTCCTCTTCAAAGTTTTTCAGCTCGGTGACGACGCCGGTCAGCATCTCGCCGATTTCGCCCAAATCCTTGGTGCGCACATTTTCCAGCGCACTTTCGGAAAAGTCCGCCATCTTCTTCTGTGCGCCTGCACCGTATTGCAGGATAACACTGGAGTTGCTTAAATCAATCTGAGCGGCAAAGTTGTTCACCATCTGCCGCTCCTGCTCGGTGAGCATGCTTTCGTCGAACGCCGGTTTGGGCTGCTCCTGTGCCATCGGCGGCTCGGGCTGGGCGGTCTGCATCTGCGGCGCCGGCTCACTGAATGGGTCGAGTGTCAAGGTCAGCTCCGGCTGGAGCATCTTTTCATTTGATTCAGTCATTTCTATCTCCTCCTCTGCTTAGCGGCTACTGCTTCGGCTCAAATTCCGAGCCGGTCAGCCCTTCCTGCTTGAGCATCGTTTCCAAAACGGTGATGTCCGAGCTGACATCCAGCACCTCGTCAGTAAACAGCTTATCCAGCAGGTTTTCAAAGGCAACGTTGATGGTGTCCAGCGTAGCCTCGATCTGCTGTTTTGCACTGCGGATGTTTTCCCCCTGCACCGGCTGGCTGTCAAATTCCTCATAGGCATTCAGCAGCTTGAGGGTGGTCGGCAGGTAGTAGTTCATCAGCCTGCGGATGTCCGGCAGCTTTTCGGGGTGCTCCTGCACCTGTTCAAAGATTTTCTTTGCGATGATTTCCATCTGGTCCATCTTCGCAGAGATTTCCTCCCCCTCGATTTTATCGTTGGAGCGGCGAATCTGCTCAATCATCTCCCGTCCCTGCCGGATGGTGGCAGCCAGCTCGGGATTTTCAGCAAACAGCTGTTCATCCTGTTTTGCCTGTTCCTGCTGCTGTTTTTTCAGCTCCTCCTGGCGCTTCTGCTTTTCTTTTTCACGCTGTTGCGCCTGCTGCTGCACATACAGATACTGATTGTACACCTCATCGGTGAGCATCAGGCAGGTCTTCTGGTCGTCGATGTGCGCGCCCGGCAGCACCTTTTTGCGAATCATCTTCTGCAAATCGCGCAGTACGAAATTTTTGTCCCTGCCGCTGTCCCTTACCAGCATATCAATCGGGCAAAACTGGCTGGAGCCGACCGTTTTGAGGTAGCGTTTTAAGCGATTGGTGCGTTTGAGCAGAGAGATTCCCTTCCCCAGCATACCGCCCGATACGCCCAGCAGCAGTACAAAAACGGCTGCTATCACTGCAAAGGGCGCGCCCAGCAGGTCGGTCACCACAGCAAACCAGCTGCTGACTAACAAAAGCAGGGTGAAGATTCCTAATCCCACGCTGCCAAAGACGGTGAACAGGATGCCGGAGACACTGACTGTCTTGTATCGACTGACTGCCGGCGGATTGGGTGCATGATTTTTCTGCGATGACCCATACTGATTAGGACCGACGTGGTAACGCTGCTGGCTTTCCTGCTGTTGCCGCTGCTGCTGTTGCCCTGTATGATTTCCTTGATAAGAAGAAAATTCTTTTTTAACGTCCCGCGCGATGTTGCCAAAATCCCGTTTGATGTTTTTGATTTCCTGCGAGCGTGAAATCTCCTCAATTTTCTGACGCATCCGGCGCTCAAAATCTTCCGGCACCGCACGCCACCTCCAATCCATCCATATGATTATTCATATTATAGAACATTTTTGTCAAAAGCACAAGAAAATCGACCAATCCGAAAAAGAATTAAAGATTTGTTTAAAATGTAAATTCCTTCCGGCGCAGCCGCGGTCAAAATTTTTGCCGTACACAATTTCCTGCGATATTTTGTTGCCCGTTGCAAATAGTAAAAAGGAGCTTTTGGCTTTTCATTTTCATCAAAATAAAAAAACTGTGAGGGATCGCAATTTGAAACAGAAAAAAACTTTTCATCTTTCGCTGCGCCGCACCTGGCAGCTGATGACCGGCGGCTTGAGCGTGGTCACCCTGGCAGCACTGTGTTGGGCGCTGTGTCTGTCCGCTACCCTGCCCGACCGATACTATCTGGCAAAGGGCAGCCGCTTTTCCCTGGGGGATTCTTCCCTGATTCAAACCAGCAGCAACGACGGCTACCCGCTTTCGGTCTATTCGTCCACCGGGAACACCTTTCGGATGGATTTAAAGCTGCTGGGACTCATCAATATTAAGCCTGTCAGTGTGCAGGTGGTCGACCGTCGGGTGGTTGCCCTGTGCGGAACACCCTTTGGCATCAAGATGGTCACCGACGGCGTGATGGTGGTCGGGACCGGCGCTGTCACCGACTGCAACAGCCGCGCGGTCAGTCCGGCACAGACCGCCGGTATCCAGGAGGGGGACATTATCCTTTCCATCAACGGCGAAAAAATCTCCTCCAAAAAGCAGTTGACGAAGCTGGTGGAAAGCAGCGCCGGGCAGCCGCTTTCGCTGGTGGTGCGCCGAGGGGAGCAACTGACCTCTCTGCACCTGTCGCCGGTGCGTTCCTCGCTCGACAACAGCTACCACCTCGGGCTGTGGGTGCGGGACAGCTCGGCAGGTATCGGCACCATGACCTTTTACGACCCGAACAACGGCTGCTTTGCCGGTCTGGGACACGCCATCTGCGACGTGGACACCGGTCAGCTGATGCCGCTTTCACAAGGGGAGATCGTAGAGGCTTCCATCATCGGTGTACACGCAGGAAAATCGGGCAGTCCCGGACAGCTACAGGGTGCCTTTGTTGCCAACCGTTCCATCGGTTCCCTGTACACAAACAGCTACAACGGTGTTTACGGACGGCTGCTGAGCCAGCCGGTCGACGCGCAGACCATTCCGATGGCACAGTGTCAGGAGGTGCGTCAGGGACCGGTCAAGATTTTGACCACCGTATCCGGGCAAAAGCCGCAGCTGTTTGACGCCTGCATTGAAAAACTCAGCCTGTCACAGGACGAACCGACCAAGAACATGGTTCTTCGCATCACTGACCCGGACCTGCTGGAATTGTCCGGCGGCATCGTGCAGGGCATGAGCGGCTCTCCCATCATCCAGGACGGTATGCTGGTGGGTGCTGTGACCCATGTGTGAGTACGTCCACGATACCTATAAATCCTTAAATTTTAGGGAGTCGAGGATAAAGATCGATGACAATCTGTCCGTCGGCTCCCTTGAAATATTCAATTCGTTCCAAGATTTCCTTTAAGAGTTCGTTTCGTTCCTGGTTGGTCATATGGTCGTAGCTTGCAAGCAGCTCCTCTGTCTGAGGAATCAGGCTTGCTTTGGAGGATTGGCTTTCTTCCAGCCGCTGCACTTTCTTTTGGAGTTCTGCTTTTTGAGCTTCCAAATCTTCCATCGAAAGGACAAGCTTTGCTCTTCTGTTCTGAAATACCTCGAAGGAATACACACCCTGTTCAACCAGATCAAAGGTGTTTTCCAGCTGTTTGGATAACTTTTTAAACTCCTGCTCTATTTTCATCAGTTGCTTTCTGGCAATCTCGATATCGTCCGTATAACCGACTGTATCGATTTTAACCTTATATCCCTTCAGCCAGCTTTTCAGTGCTCCAATAATCTCCTTCTCCACCACATCAAAGTATGCACTGCAATTATGACATTTCCTTGAATTGGTGCAGCGAAGACGTGGAGCACAATTTCTTGCTGCCGTCATAGTTGTTCGCTCGATTCGCTTGCCGCATATTGAGCAGAAAAGCAAACCGGAAAAAGGATTCATCAGCTGATATTCTTCTCGAACCGGTGCTGTTGGCTTTCGACCCAGCCGGATTTCCTGCGCTTTCATAAAGTCCTCTTCGCTGACCAGTGCTGGATGCAATCCATTATAAATATCGTAAGAGCTCATATCCTTTTTGCGTTTGATACGCTTTTTAATCTCTCCGTTTTCGATACTTTTGACCTGCCTGCTCCACCCTCTTCGAATCTTCCCCATATAGACGGGATTGGTAATAATCTGAGAGATGGTCGAATAAGTCCAAAGATCGCCATGCCGGGTTGGAACTTCGCGGTCATTCAGACCGTTTGCAATCATCTTAGTTCCACGATGATTGAGATACATTTCAAAAATCTTCTGGATAATCGGTGCTTCCTCTGGGTGTGGCTCTAATGTATAGCCTTTTTCGTTTGGAAGTTTAACCCGATTATATCCATAGGGAGCGATGCTTCCAAGCCATTTTCCCTCTGATGCACTGCTGTCCCGTCCGCGAATCAATCTTCGGTTGATGGTCTTATACTCCCTTCGGCTCATAAACAATCCAAACTCGAAGTACTCCTCATCAAATTCGTTGGATGGGTCATAGATCTTGGTCGGAGTGATAATCTTTGTTCCAGAAAACTGAAACACCTGGCTGATATATGCCTGATCAGCTCCGTTTCCTCTTGCCAGACGCTCAACATCGACAACAAGGACTCCGGCATAAAATCCGGCATTCACCTCTTCCAGCAGCTTCTGAATTTCCGGTCTTGCGGCGATTGACTCACCAGAAACGACCTCATAATAGGTTTTTGCAATATAATACCCTCGCTGTGCAGCCAGTTTGTCCAGAATTGCTTCATGCCGCTTGAGCGTTTCCTCAATGCTCAGCTCTGCATAATCCCTGTCAAAACGCGACTTACGAAGATATTTTACATATTGCTCCATCTGGGGCCCCCTTTCTGGTTTCATTATAAGGTGAAACATATTTTCCCGTCAATGATACGGATCACGCTAAATTCTGGAAAAATCCGCAGCTTTATTGCGAGACGGTATTTTCATCTTGAACAGCAACCGCTTCCTCTGATATATTCCTTCTTTTGTAGTAATTGCTCACAATCTGATTCAGATGAGAGATACAGCCTTCGCTTGGAGCGTTGCAGTACTCATCGTGGATACGAACAATCGAAGATTTTGTTTTTATTTCAGTTCTAATCATAGCTTCTCCTTTCGACGAAAGAAAAAAATCCTGTAAGAACAGTATGAACCACTACAAACAAAACTATTCCAATATAGGAAACAGCCACACCTTGAACCAACATTTTGAAAGTTCCGGTGTGGCTGTTTTATCTTCTTATTATATGTATCGTATTCTTGCTCGTCCCCCGATACTGGGAATATGCAGGCCTGTCTGCGGCAACAGACACCGTGATATCAGTTTTTTTACTGATACCCCCCTTTTACCCTGCGGCACGGGCTTTTTACGGTCCTCTTCATCATGGAGTCATGGCGTATCCGACCTGCCAGTGCCGGAGTATAAACGTTCAGGTTGCCGCTCTTACCTTTGATTTGTCGGATCAGTAATTGAATCCCTTTCCCGCAAGTAGTCGTCGCGTCTGCGCTTATTTCGCTTTCTGTTTGCAATACAGCCATGATGAAGTTTATAACCTACATACTGATCAGTATATTTTTCCTGTTTTTGATCTCCAGCAATATATTGAATATCCTGATCATCAATTTCTATGGTTTTTTGTTTCATTTTAAGAGCTTGGGCAAATTTGCGATGAATTACTTTTTCTAATCGCTCTTCGTTTAAGTTTTTAGATTGTCTTGGAGCAACACTACGATTTGCATCCTGTAAATAATACGATGGTGCACCCAGTCCCCTATCTGGATCAAGCAATTCAAGAACTGGAACTTCTACCCCATACCCGTATTTTTCTAAAAACAAATTGATATAATGTATATATTCTGCACTCTTTTTATACTGCGGAGTTATTTTTACCATAGCTGAAACAAATTCTTCTAAATCTCGTTTCACCTGATATGATAACTGATTGGACTCCATTCCTAATTTTGTATCAATTTGTAGATAATTCTTGCATTCATATATATTCTTCATCTTAGAAATGATAGATTCAAAAATGTGCAAGCCGTTTCCAATTGATTTTAAATTATATTGATTGATATCTTCTTTAATCTCTGTCAGCAACAACAGATATCTTTTTGTTTCGCTGTTAAAACTGATCTTTTCTAAAATATGTATTACATACTCTAATGTATCAGTATTAACCAACGGTGGTCTTAACTCAGAAATTAAAAACTCATTATCAACCAACTGGTCAAGAAAGGCTTTTATTCTGTCTCGAGATACACCATAATTTTTTTCTGATAAATACTGCAACAATTCTGAAAATGAGATAAAATCTTGACTTAATTTTCTTACTACCTTTACTTGTCGTGTATTTCTTATTGTTGTAGAGGATTCATTTTCTTCAGAATTTAGTTCCAAAAATGTTTTATTTAATTTTTCCAGTCTGTTACCATTCTCAAAAACAAAATCATTAAACTTAAACTTTAATAGAGCTCTGATCTCATGGTTAGATTCCATCTCTCGAATAACACCATATAGCCATTCCATATCAACACGGGCTCTTTTTGTATGATGAGAAATTTCGGAAACACACATATTGGAATCTTCTGCAAAATTTCCCACAGCCAATCCTGAAAAAGCTCCATACGGTGTTGGCCTTGTGCTAAATCTAATATAATATTTCAAAAGAGTAGATGAAATTTGTTCACTTATTTTAGAAGAATCTAATGATGCAAGGCGGTTAATTGCATGGTAAGAATCCAAACTTGCTATTGCTAAAGGTTCTTTCAGAAGTTCTTTCTTAAACAAAGAAAACAACTCATTTTTTACCTCTAACTCCGCGCTCTGATTAAAAACCTTAAAATAATTATCAAGAGATAAAATAGGTAAGCGAGTTGCAAAAAAATCACAAGCAGAATAGTTGACCATCAGAAAATTCTCCTTACATTGATATCTTTTTAAACATTACTAAAGTACTTACATACTATGTTTAAAAGTTTATCATCTTGATTCACCTTGAAGCATCACATCTAATATATCTTGTACAAGCCACATTGTTAATGTATAAGGGAACAAGTACAACTTGACTTAGCTTAGCAAGCAATGCATCGGGATATCCTTTACAGATTTTATCCCAGATGCTACTATTGGTGCTCTGCCCCAAACCCCAGAACAAATTTACTATATTTGCTTTCTCATTTCGAATATTTATCTTACAGTTTCATTTTAGAAGAAATTTGTAAAATACATTTGATTCATATTCGATTTACAAAGTTTGAATTACCTTATTTTTCTTTCGTTCTTCTTTAATAGTAAAATACCATATCTTTATTTCCAAGTGAATATCATAATAAAATAATTAAAATTTCATAAAACGATATTTTACTAATCAATTCTTGATTTGTTTAAAAATCTGTTTCAATTAGTTTATATTTGTTTATTATACTGTATTAAGATAATAGAATTTTTTTCAATTTATAGGAGATGTTTATGAAAAAGCTTTTTGTTGGAGAAGTTATTCGGAAGAGAAGAATGGAACTTGGTTTAAAACAATATGAGCTTTGTGAAGGTATTTGTGAACCTGTAACAATGTCTCGATTGGAAACAGGAAAACAGACACCATCTTACAATAAATTAAAAACAATTCTTCAACGTCTTGGATTACCTGACGATCAATGTTACATGTTATTAAGTAAAAACGAAATGCTAATATCAGACCTTCAAACTGAAATCACATCTTGTAACGTACTTAAAGATCCTGAAAGAGGCTTGCCCAAAATCGAGGAATTGGAAAAGATTGTCGAGCCAGATGACACTTTGACCCGTCAATTTATTTTACGTTCCAAAGCCTCGCTGGGCAAAAAAGAAAATGGACAAATTGTTCCTTACACTTTAAATGAAAAACTAGACATACTCTTTGAAGCCATTCGATTAACGGCTCCGAATTTTGATATTGATTCAATTCATGAGGGTCTTTATAGTATTGACGAAGTGAAAGTAATCAACCAGATTGCTACCGTTTACTCTAATTTAAAACAACATAAAAAAGCAATTGATATTTACTATCAATTGCTTTGGTTGTTAAAGGGGAGAAAAGCCGATAGTTACGGGATTTTTCCCGGCAACCAGCTCGGCAACGGGATAGCAACGGAGTGTGCAACGGGCTGTCCCTGCCCGGATTTTTTCAGAATGGAAGCTCCATCTGCTCCGGCACCGGCGTAAATCCTTCCGGGATTTTTTCCGTCCCGTTGCCGCTGTTTGTTGCCGGTTCTGTCCGTGCGTTTTCCCGTTCCCATCCTTTCTGCCTGCCGTACCCGGCAAACATCCGGGGGTTGGAGAAATATTTCCAGCCGGTGACGCACTGGTTCATTATCTCGTTGATTTCCCGTATCTCCCATTGTTTCGGCTCGTCAAAATCATGGTTCAGGACTTCTCTGTAAAGCTGCTTGGAGCAGACAGTATCGCCGGGGTAGCTGTCAAGGAAAGCCTGTATCATACCGGCCTTGGTGTCCTCCGGCATGAAGTCTCGCTGGTGTTCCTTTAAATGGCGCACCATTTCCGGGCTGAATGTCAGCTTCCATCTGCCGCTCCGGTAAATCTCCATCGCTTCCGCCCATACCTGGTTCAGATAGGCTCTGGAAGCGGCTTCGTCCTCTAAGATGTGTGTTTCCGCCTGTTCCGGGCATACCTGTATGGGGATGAAGCGGCGGTTGCCGGAACGGTCAAGGGGCAGGAAGTCAAGGGCGTTGGATGTGCCGCCGAACACGCACTGCCTTGGGCGGTCTGCCGGGTGGGTTTCATAGGGTATCTTGTAGACTTCCTTCTGGCGGCTCAAAAATGACTTGATTTTCTCTATGCTTTTGGCGTTTGCGGTGGCAATCATCTCCGACATTTCAATAATCCAGTGGCCTTGCAGCTTCCGGTATACGTTATCATCGTCCAGCTTCCGCAGGTCATCGGAGAACCACTCGTCTTTGACTGCCAGCAGGCGGAAGAAGGTGGACTTCCCGGCTCCCTGACCGCCCACCAGACAGAGCATGACTTCAAACTTGCAGCCGGGGGAAAATGCCCGGTGGATGGCTCCCAACAAAAACAGGCGCAGGGATTGGAAAGTATACTCATCCTCACCAGCTCCTAAAAAATGCCGCAGGCAGGAGCGTATCCGTTCGGTTCCGTCCCATGTCAGGCCGTTTAAATAATCCCGGACAGGGTGGTAGCTGTTCTCATTGGCGGCAAGGTCGGCGGCGTCCTGTATCTTTTTCTCACTTGTCAGGCCGTAGGTCTTTTCCAGATACAGCCGGATATATTTCATGTCCGTGTCGGTCATGGGGCTTCCGGCAGTTCTTTTATATCCGATTGGCTTTAAAATATCGGTGCGGTCGGTCAGCAGGTTGTAGGCAACCGCCCCGGCAAGGAGCGGGTCGCACTGGAACACGGTCAGGCAGTTGTTCATGCTGTTGCGAAAACCGCCTTTTTCGGTGGTTTCCAGCATGGCCTTTACTTCCTCAACGCTCCGGGCTGGCTCTGCGCTGTCTGCCATGTTCGCTATTTCCTGCCGTATCTGGGGCGGTAAATTCTGCCATTCGTCTTTCAAGGTTCCTCACTTCCTTTCCGTGTCCTGTGATAAGCGCCGCCCGCTCCTGAATGTCCCCGGAGAGAAGCACGTCCATCAGGTATTCCACCCGGCTCATGTTCTGCAGGGCTTCCACAAACCGGGGGTTCCATGCTTCGTCCGGCTGGCGTGGGGCGTATTCCTCCTTCCAGCGGCGCAGGAGATGGTAATAGTCGGACAGCACCCGGAAACAGTGCCGCTCCATGCGCTTAAATTTCTGCTCTTCGGTTTCCTTCCGCAGTCGTGGCCGGATAGGTTCCTTCCCGGCGTTTCTCCCGTCCTCATAGGGGATGGCAAAGTCCTGCGCCAGCATGAGGGCGGCTTCCCGGCTCCCGATCCCGTGGAGCCGGGAAACGAAATCAATCATGTCCCCGGTGGCTCCGCAGCCGAAGCAGTAAAAGCGGCGGTCAACCTTCATGCTTGGGTTTTTGTCGTTATGGAACGGGCAGACACACATCCCGTTCCGGTTTACTTTGATTCCATAACGCTCCGCCGCCTGCCTTGTGGTGACGGACTGTTTCACGGCTTCAAATACGTTCAATAGGTGTTCCCTCCTGATAATCCCAACGTGAGCGACACAATGTCGTTCACGTTGTCTGTAAATCCCTCTTGTTGAAATAAAAAGGCACCTGCCAGCGATTTCAAATCACAAAACAAGTGCCTGTTTAAAGTTCCATATCCTGTTGTTTCTGTGTCCGGGGCGGCTTCTGTTTCTCTGTCTGCTCCTGCCGGATGCGTTCCTGCCGCCCTTTCAGGCTCTCCTGTACGGACGGTTTCTTTCCCGGCTCGGCGGTCTGGCGGTACTGTTCGGATGGCAGCACCTGATTGAGCCAGTGGCGCACGTCACGGAGTACCTTCACATCTGCCTGAACCGCTTCCAGTTCCTTCTTTTGTCCGGGCAGGGCGGCGGCAAGCTGTTCCCGTTCGGATTCCAAATCTTTGCGGGAGTAGGAATTGCCTTTCAAGTTGGCTTTCAAATACCGGACAGCGGCATTGTAAGCGTCCAGTTCCTCCCGGTGGCTCTCCGCAAACTTCTCTTTTTTCTTCTTCCAGCCGATGGCGGCATACTCCGCATGGACTGGCTTGGCGGCTTCGTATTTGTCAATGTAGGAGAGCATGGTATTGATGGTCTTTATCCGCTTCTCGCTTTTTTTCATGCTCCACATGACGGAAACGGCGGTCTTGCTGATTTCATCCAGCCGGGTGTCAAGGCTTTCCACGGTGGAGATTCCCTTTTTCCGCAGGAAGCCCATCGCCGCCTGCACTTTGTTGTAGTCGGCAACCGTGCCTTTCAACTTCCCTCTGGAAGTCCAGTCGGCACGTTCCCCGCTCCGCTGTTCCAGATACCGGAATAACAGTTCCGGGAGTGTCGGTTCCTTCGCCTGCTCCAATGCTTCCAGCAATACAACCTTTTTCTCTTTTAAGTCAGACAGCCATCCCTTTAGGCTCCGTACCATCTGCCGGATGGACTGCATGAGCCGGTTAGCGGTTTTGATGTCCCGGTTCAGGTTTCCGATGTTGGTCTGGATTCCCTTCTTCTCCATCTGGCAGGCGGCCGCTCCCATGTGGACGGTGGGGATTTGGTCAATCCCCTGTCGGGCATAGGAGCGCAGGGCAAGCCGTTCCAGTCTACTGTGTTCTCCTTATGGCTTTTCCATCTGCCGGACGGGAGCCGGATTCTTTCGCCCTTTTCGTCAAAGTCATAAACTTTTCGGCTCTTGGGGAGCCATTTCCCATTTTCGTCCACTGCCCGCATGGTAAGCATGATATGGGCGTGGGGGTTGCCGTCCCCTTTGTCGTGGATGGCAAAGTCGGCTATCATGCCTTTGGAAACAAAAAACTCCCGGCAGTAGTCACGGATAAGGTCAGCGTGTTGTTCCGATGGGATTTCCCTTGGGATGGCAAGCACGAACCTCCGGGCAAGCTGGGAGTTCCATTGTTTTTTCCTGCGCTTCGGCGGAGTTCCATAGAATATTGCGGTCTGCAAACTCTGGCGGCGCATGGGGCGGGAGCATGATTTCTTTGTGGGTGACTTCGTTCTTGTAGGGATAATATTTCTGCTCTTGGTCGTATTCAGAGAACAGCTTCTGGCCGCTCTGGTAGGCGGCGGCAGAAACAGCGGATTCGTTATTACTCCGTTTGATGATGGTGATTTTACAGTGCGGGCATGGCAAATGTGCGCCCTCCTTTCTCCCGGATTCCGGGCAAAAAAATAGCAGGATACCTTTTCAGATTTCCTGCTTGGGTGTGCCGCCGGTGGGCGGCTGGTATTCAGTTTTGAAAGTTCGGGTCAGGTTGGCCCGATAAATTAGGATTTGTCATTTTATTTAACTTCCTGACAAACGAAAACTCTCATAGTAGTTCAGCATATACTCATAAATATTTTTTGCTTGATTTTCATCGCCCCATGATAAAGAATCGTCAGCGTAGCATAACACTTTAAATGGCTCTATGTCTTGAATATGCTCTGGCAATTTTTCCCATAAGCTATACATTCGATTCGCAAAGAATTTTATATCCTTACAATTTGTATAAATGACCTCTAATTTGCTCATTAAAATTTTGCCAAACCGATTGAAATCAAAATTATTATAGTCAATATGCGTCCTCACATAGACCACGGCTTTTTTTATGTCTGTTTCCCATTCTAAATAGAGCAAATCATCATTTTCGGGATGGTTGAGAAATAATTCGTCAAGCCGTTTATAGTATTCACTTTCTGGTACTAATTCCTCTGAAAGTAAAATCATATAAGTCAGCAGCTCCTCCATAACAGCCTCCCAGATTCCAATTTGTCATTGACTTCATTATACTTCATCGTTTCAGAAAAGTATAGTGGCCTATTGTAAAACTTGCTGCCCGGGAACAACTTGCATCGCAAGGTAGTTCCGGGCGGCAAGTCCACAAAGGGGTAGCTGGCGGGGCCAGCGCAGGGGAAGTGTAACGTCCCCTGTGATGATAGGAGCGAAACGAAAATCATCTGCTGTCCGCAGGACGCCCCCGGCAGGGCGCAATGCACCACTTCCCGAAGTGGTGTATAATTGCGCCCTCTTTCAGAGGGGGAAGCCACGCTTACCGCTCTGGAAGCTATTATGACCGTTCCCGGTCTGGCTCTTTTCTCTTGGAATGGGGCGTTTTCTCCCTCGTCTGCGCCTTTGCTTCCGCCAGCCTGCGCCGGATTGAATTGTCCCGCTTCTGGATAAACCGCTGTCTGGTGTCAGCGATAAAGCGGCGGCACTCCGGCTCCGGGATAGCGTCCAGCTTTCGAATTGTGCTTTCCACAATCTCCCTCGCCTGCCTGTCACGAATGACCGGCACGATTTCCCGAAGTCCGGCAAGAGTTTCCTGTTTCGTGGCGGCGGCGTACTGGTAAACCATAGCCAGCTCGTCCTTTGAAAATTTCACATTCATTCCGTGTCCTCCTTTTCTGTGCCGGTTCCGGCAAATATCTGTTCTATGAGCTGCCGGGTGCTGTCCCGATGAAAGAGCAGCTTCAAGAACAGTTTGACCTGTTCCTCCGGCAAAAGCTCCGGGTGGGGCAGGTATCTTTCCAACTCCGCCCCTCTGGTACAGAGCCGGTGCGTCCGCTCTTTTCGGGTCAGCGTCTTTATCTGGTGTTCCAGAATCTTTTCCTCATGCTGCGCCCTCCGCAACTTTGCTTCGGTTTTCTCTATTTCCTGATTGAGTTTTTCCAGCTTTTCACTCATAGCGTCAGCCCTCCGTTCTGGGAATGAGTACATATATCTTGTTCGGCTCCCCAAAGCCTTGACGCACCCGCACAATCAGTCCGGCAGCTTCCAGCTCGTTTAAGGAACGCTTCACGGTCATGATGCTGCGGGAGAGCGCCGCCGACAATTCCACAATCGGGAAACAGATAAATAAAATCCCGTTTATGTCCTCTATGCCATTTGCCAGAACATCGTCTAGCATACGGGCGTACATGATTTTTGCGGTGCTGCTGATCGGGAGCCGCAGCATGGCTCTCGGCAGAGGCATACTGGGCGGCAGGGGTGTGTCAATCGTCATAAATTCATATTCCATTCAGTTGGTGTCCTCCTTTTTCTGTTTTGAGCGTTTGGAAAGATAGCGGGGGCAAGCCACAATGACCGCCCGGAAGCTCTGCTTGCAATCATGCTGGCATTTCCGGCAAAGCTCGTTGTAGCTCCTGCGTCCACGCTCGTTTAAGAAGAAAGCAAGCTCTTTCTTCAACTTCTTTGACATTCTCGGCATAGTGCCTCCTTAATGAAAAATCCGCCCATGCTGGCGGTAACAGCCGCCGGTGGACGGATAGCAGATTTTTGTGTTGCATTTCGGGGCGATTTTCAGGGAAATTCAAGCCATAGAGCCGCCCGAAAATCCCCCGTGGTATTACGGGCAGGGTAGGCTATACCTTGCCCGATTGTTGGTTTTTGGTATCGTTTTGGTGTCCATTTTGCCGGTTCTCCCCGGTGTCGTTCCTGCCCCCGATTCTCATGGCGGCGTTTCGCTCCCCTTGGTACGCTCGCTGCGGTCAGGGTTCCTCCATTTCCCTGCCGCAGGTCACGGCGCTACATCTCCGGGGCGCATATCCCACACAAGCCGGTCATTCGGTTGAATTGATTCACCGATGAACTACTTGTATGATAGAACATTTTTGTACCCTGCTCCGTATATCCATAAAGTAGGAAATCCAGCTGAAAATCGAAAATTTCCACGTTCTCGGAAATGGTGTGGTATAATCTTTAGAGAGCGGCGGGGGAGCCGCCGGAAAGGAGCCATTCGCCTATGAAATCACGCCCTAGCATACAGGAACGGCTAAAGGATTTACGCACAGAGAGAAAGCTGAAGCTGGAAGAACTATCAAACCTGACCGGCATTTCAAAGTCTGCCCTTGGCAGCTATGAAGCGGACGATTACAAAGAAATCAATCATGGCAACCTCGTTATTCTGGCGGACTTCTACGGGGTGTCCCTTGATTACCTGCTGTGCCGGACAGAAAACAGGGAGCAGGTAAACACGCCCTTAATGGAGCTGCACCTGAATGATGAAACAGTGGAGCTTTTGAAAAGCGGCAAAATCAATAACCGTCTGCTCTGTGAGATTATCATCCACGGAAAGTTTGAGCGGCTGATGACCGATACGGAAATTTACATAGACGGTCATGCGACCGCCCGCTTCCGGGATATGAACGAAGGGCTGGAAGAACAGCGGCTTGCCCTCATTCAGAAGCACCGCTATGTGGACGGGGATTTATATTCGGAAACGCTTCTTGCCGCCCAATTAGAGGAAGACGATTTTTTCTGCCATATAACGCATAAAACATGGGATTCCATTCTCCACGATATACGGAAAGCCCATGAACACGACATTGACAGCACGCCGGATTTCTCCCTCGCAAAGAAAATGGCGCAAGATATTCAAAACGCCCTAAAATTCCCCGGCGACCACCTGACAAAAATCTGGAAAGTCATTTTAAATATGCTGGGTATCGACTTTGACAAGCTGCCCCCTGATGAGCAGAAAGTCTTGAAAAAAGTGCTGGCAAAATCGCCGGTCATTAAAAACAATCCTTTGAATTTCCGGCGCAGGAGAAAATAAAAACTGCCGTTGTTGGAATTGCGGTTCCTGCAACGGCAGCGCCTTTATTCGCTGACATATTCTATATCAATCCTGAAATCCCCGTTGTCATAGCTGACAGCCAGCCCATAGCTTCCGATTTGAAGCGTTTCCTCGTCCTTGACCGGATAAAAGGCTTTTTGTTCTGCGTCAAAAAGAACAACTTCCTCCAATAGCTGCCCGTCAATCGTGTTTAGAATCTCCCTGATACAATCGTCACAAAAAACAGACTTCATCTTGTGGGCGCTGACAATCCGCCGCCCCCGGAAAATCTCTGCATAGCCGTCTTGTTCTCCCGGATATGATGTTACATGAATACTCGCTTCGCTGATTTCATCATAACCAAAGGACAGGCGCATACCGCCGTATTCATCATCCGGGCTTTCGTCTGTGTGATACACGTCAAGGGAATAGGTTTCTCCTGTATTGACACAAACAAGAAATGCCTGTGCCGGATAGCTTTCCTAGCAGGTGGGGCAGCTCTCGGACGTGTTCGGAATGTACTGTATCAAATTCTCCATATCCCTGCCGTATTCACTGAATACCAAATCATGGCGGATAGTCTGGGCTATCTCGTCATACTCGTCCTCGGTGGCGGTGGCAAAGTAGGTTGCTATCATATTTAGTGTTTCTTCCACGTCCTGCTCATACTGGCGGTTGTTACGGATATTCCCGATTGCAATTCCAGCCATACATAGAACCGCCGTGAACGCACACATAAGAAATGAGCCGCACCAGATACTTTGCTTATCTGACCGGCTTAGGTGTTGTGTGGAATCTTCCTCGTCCTCATAAACGAACCAAAATTCCCGCCATGTTTCCTTTACTTTTTCCCACATTCTTTTCATCTCATGCCCTCCGTTTAGCTATTAGCTAATATAACATAGTCTAACAGAATCTATGATAAATGACAATCATATTATAGGCTTATGGTGTACAAAATAATAACTGACAGCTAACAAACGGGTGGTGGCAATGGAGAGAAAAGGATTAGGAAAGCGTATCAATGAGGTACGAAAAGACCGGGGCTTTACCGCAGACAAGCTCTCGGAATTATGCAATATCAACGCAACGTATCTTCGCCAGATTGAGGGCGGTGTGAAAATGCCCAGTCTGCCGGTATTCATAGATATTTGTAACTCCCTGCGGATTTCCCCTGATTATCTGCTTCAAGATGAATTGGAAGAAAACGAAATCAGCAAAATCAAGGAGCTGGAAGCACTCTGGAAAGACGTGTCGCCCAGCAAACAGGAGCTTGCCGTTGCTATGATAAAAGCGGTGTTGGAGCATAATGAACAGTAGGACAGCCAGCCGGTTCCGGCTGGCTGAATTGTTTTTTGTTTAAATGATATAGAAAAGCCCAGAACGGGCAACTTCACAGCTTCCCGCTCCGGGCAATATCCTTTTATTCTATGTTAAGAGGTGCCGTTATCCCTCGATGGCAATGTATTTCTTTTTTTCAGCTTCCGGTTCTTTCGCTTCTTCTTTTGGAATGTTAATCTTCAATACCCCGCTTTCATATTTTGCATGGATATCGTCCTCTTTCACATTCTCGCCGATGTAGAAAGAACGGCTCATACTGCCTGCATAACGTTCCTGACGTACAAATTTGCCTGTTTCTTTTTCCTTCTCATCCTTGTCAAGGCCCTTTGCGGCGCTGATTACCAGATAGCCGTCCTTCAGTTCCAGAGTAATCTCATCCTTCTTGAAACCAGGCAGGTCAATATCCACCTCATAATGGTCATCGTGCTCCTGCACATCCGTCTTCATCATTTTTGCTGCATGGTGCCCGTATAACTTCCGCTCTGCTTTATCATCAAATGACGGGAACCCCCAAAAATCATCAAAAACATCATCAAATAAGTTTTCACCAAAAACACTAGGTAACATCATAAGTCATCGCTCCTTTTTTAATGTTAAAACCGAATTGTCAATCAGAACCAAGAATACTTGGGAAGAAATCGGGACCTCTCATCTGTTCCGTTTCCCTTTCCTTTGTTCTATCTGTGTTAGAGCACGCTTGTTAGCATTTGTCAATGGTGAGTTCTAATTTTTTGTGAACTTTTTGTGTCCTCTTAAAAAGCGAATCATAACCATTTTTTCTTTTTGAATTTCCAAATTAACGCTGCGACTGTCACAATGCTCACCAGAATTACCAATGGATATCCATATTTCCATTTGAGTTCCGGTATATGTGAAAAATTCATCCCGTACCACCCTGCCAGAAGCGAAAGCGGGAGAAATATTACTGTCACCACTGTAAAAATTTTCATCAGATCATTCTGCTCAATCGCCAGCTGGGATTGATATGCTTCCCGGAGCTGGGACACCATTTCCTGCAAATTCTTAACGGCACTCAGGTAACGGTCCGTTCTATTCCTCAAAGTCATCAATCTGCGGACTCCGTCTTCGCTAAATAGTTGGTTGTCATTCACGGTCATTTCATCAAAAATGAAATTAAGCTGCTCATAGTAGCGTTTCAGGCGCAACAGTTCCTGCCTCCATGCAGTAATGTATTTCAAATAGGATGCCTTGTCGCCGGACAGCACCTTGTCTTCATTATTGCTGATTTCTTCCTCAAGATTATTCAAAAAATCCATGTCTCCTTTCAGCAGTAACGAAAAAAAATGGTAGAAAAGCCGCTCATTTGTTGCTCCTTCTTCCCCTGTCATCGTATGCAGAATCATATTTGCTTTTTCTTCTGCCTCAGAGGTTTCACAAAATACCAGCAAATCCTTTCCGTCCAGATATAAGAGCATCTTAAAATCCTCTTTTTTTTCACTCTGAACATCGTACCAGTCAAATGCAAGGATATCGCAGTCCTTAAAACACTCAAAACTGTCCGTAATCTGTTCATCAATATACCGAAGAATCTTTTTATCCATATAAGGAGCAGCTTCATCGGTTTTTGTAAATGAAAATACTTTGTACATTTATCCTCCACGTCCTAACTTTGTTATATTTTCAATGTTGGAATATTGCTATTCTTCAGCAAGGAATTTTCGACTTTTTGATTCTATCTTCTGCTTCACCAGAAGAAGATTTTTCTCGTTCCAGTTCAATCACATCTGAAATATCACAATCCAACGCCCCGCAGATACGAAGCAGGGTTTCCATGCTGATATGCAATCCCTTTCCCATATTGGCAATCTGGTTTGTGGTGAGTCCTGCGGCAAGCCGCAAGTCCTCTTTTCTCATGTTCCGCTCTTTCAATGTATTCCAAAGCGGTTGATAGCTTATGTGCATTTATCGTCCTGCCTTTCTCCCAGTGCTGGGGTTCGTGCTTCCCATTATAGCAGTTTTCTTGCTAACTCGCAATATTTCTTGACGGCTCGCCGGTTCCGTCTGGATTGTGCTTTTCCTTTCCGCTTTTATTTACATCTAATTAGCCATAACCTGCTTAATGCCCTGTGATTTTGCTTATGTGCGATAAAGAAGTAATAGAAGTGTAAAAAATTTTGCCGTTCCTATCCGGCA